>Ga0207639_10000047_pt1 | contig 129978 bp, 81 predicted proteins | sample KBSCornC32_FD_184299 | JGI IMG/M metagenome (GOLD analysis project Ga0207639, IMG submission 184299) | Corn rhizosphere microbial communities from Kellogg Biological Station, Michigan, USA - KBS Corn C3-2 (SPAdes) (version 2) | ecosystem: Host-associated > Plants > Roots > Rhizosphere > Soil ... | reverse complement strand
GCGCGCACACAACGCGCTCCGGTTCGCACGCTCGTGCTGCGCTAAACTCACAAATTCTTGGCGAAGGTTCATGGCGGTCGGCGTCTTCCAGGGCATGGCCAAAACTGTCAGCCATGTGTCCGAACACTTGTCAGCCATGTGTCCGGTCTATACACGCCGCCGCCGTCCCTGATCTCGCTGAGAGCGCCGGCGAGTTTCACTACTTATCGGCGAATGGGCACGGTCCGATCCCAAAGCGGAAACAGGCCGCGGAAGACGTCCGACCTCTGAGCGAAATTGGGGACAGCGGCGGCGCGCCATCCCTACCTTTGCGGCTCGCTCCGCTCGCTGACCAAAGAGGGGCACGCGTCTTGCCATCTCATTATCAAACGCCTGACGGACCCCTTCCGCGGCCAAACAGATACCGCCCTGAAAAGACATGCTAGAAGGTGCCGCACAGCCTTCAGCCCGGATTTTGACATCGGGAAGACGCTCGCAAGTGGAATTGACCAGCCGTTCGGAAATGACGAAACATCGCCGCGATTCCCTGCATGTACACTTGGTTTAAAAAAGCTGACGAGAAGGTACCCCATTGGCGTTTGTCCGGATTCCCCGTCCACGAGTTGGAATGGCTGGAAAAGGATTTCAAACCGCTCGACTCCCTCGAGGCGGGGATGTGCGAGCGGATTATGCAATTTGTCGCGACGGGCGCCGAGCCCGAGATATTGGAGACTTTGGCCAGGATCCAAACGGTTTCCAGCAGCGATCTGCCATTGCGTTGCCGCAACATGATCCAGGCCACGCCGTATCGCGATAAGTTCTTCACTTCGACCACGATTCGGGAGCCGGCGCTCCATCTCCGGCTGGCGCTGGCTTATCAAGCCGTCTCGAAGGTGGGCCTGACCGGTGGATTTCGGACGGCGGTAGCGCCCGGGCTGAAAGGGGGCGCGGAATATTTGGATATCTATCTTTGGGAGGCGCTGCGGGTGGCGCCCAATACCTATCCGCTAAAGCCCATGCCGCCCGTCCTCTCCATCATCGAGATGGAGAAGATGCTCGAGTTGCACGGCCAGCCGCCCGCCTGGGTGGTGCGGGGGGCGCTGGTCATCAACGCTGGCAGCCACCGTTGGCGGAGTGATGCCGGCTCTTTCCTTCCCGGGATTCCACGATTCGGAGAAGCCCTCCTCCGCCATCTGCCGATGGTGCGGGAATGCCTCCAGCAGCCGGAGCATCAATCCAAGACCTACGCGATCGAAGTGCTGCAAAAGGCCGGCTTTTCTCCCGCGCATTGCGCCGATCTCGCGGCAACACTGGCGGTGGACTCCGCCAAGGGGGTGCGCGAGGCGGTGGAAGCGTGGATTCATCCAGAGCCCCAGTCCATTTTACCAGAGCTGCAAAAGCTCACCGTGGAGGCCGAGCCGGCGGAGCGGTTTCACGCGGTTAAACTACTCGCGAAAATCGGCGGGACGGCGGCGCGCGAATTTCTGGCAAACCGACTACCCAATGAGAAATCGCGCAAGGTCGTGGAGCTCATTGAGGGCGTGCTCAATCCGCAAGCCCAAGCCGACGTCGCGGCCGAGGAGCCTACCGAGATGCCCGCGCTGCCGGCTCTCCCGGATACCGTGGGAGATCTGACGCTGGATGCCTCCGTGCTGGAGGAGCTCAAAGTAGCAATCGAGAAAGCCAATGCCCAATGGTTGGCGGAATGGCAGAAGAACCAGGGAAAACCGTGGTGCCCCAAACAGCCGCCCCAGTTGCCGCCGGGCGCGGCTGAAAATTGGTTTGGCTACCTGCAAGGCACGAAGGCGAACCCCATCGACACCCGCCAGCACCGGATGGATGCGGGCCATCTCCTCTCCGACTTCGGGGGGCATCCGCAATTCACGCTCGCGCATGTCCTTCGCTGGTGCAGCCTGCTGAATCCCGCGATCTTTTCCCAGAGCAATGGCTGGCTGGGCTATGCGGGTGTCTGCCTGGAGTCCCGCGTGCAGAAGCACGGCCCCATCGATTACCGCGAGCTCGCGCACCTTTGCAAACTGCTTGGCTATTCGTCGGACTGGATCGCGCGAAGCTGGCTGATGTCGAACAACTATAGTGCCTCCGCCTTCACCACCCAGCCCGCCAGCGCGGTGTGGAGCTATTTTTCCGAGCGGCTCCCCCTTCTCGAGCAAGCGCTGGGATGGGTTCCTGCCCAAGAGAGTTTCATGCCTCGGTATTGTGAGGGCAGTTTCCATGGCAACGCGTGGCGGGCCCTCGCGGGCTTTCCCGTGCCGCCGCCCTCCCTGCTGGATCGCATGTGGGAAGCGGCGCTCGGCTCCAGCAAGACGGAGCGTCCACTTGCCCAGGAAGCGCTGCTGCGCGCGCCGAATCGCGACGCCCGCATCGCGGCGGCTCTCTCCTCCGGCCAGCAGGAGCAGCGCAGTGTCGCGGCCGACTGGCTCGGGCGGCTGAAAATCAAGAGCGCCATTCCGGCGCTGCGGGCGGCCATCGCCAAGGAAAAGTACGACACGCCCAAAGCCACCATGATCGGCGCGCTGGAGCGCCTGGATGTCTCGCCGGATGAATTTCTCGATCGTGCCGGTCTTTTGAAAGACGCGAAAAAGCTTACGTCCAAACCGGTGCCGGCCGCGCTGGCATGGTTCCCCATGGCGCAGCTTCCCGCCGTGCATTGGAGCGACAACGGCCAGCCCGTCGCGCCGGAGATCCTGCAGGCGTGGATCCTGCAAGCCTGCAAGCAGAAGCAGGCCGAGCCCAACGCTCTCGTGCGCCGCTATGCGGCGAGCTTTCGCGCGGAGGAACGCGAAACCCTGGGGCAATTCATCCTCGACGCCTGGATGGCGGAGGACGTGAGGCCAATCCCACGCGCGGTGGCGGAAGCGCAGGCGATGGGTTTTGCCCAGCAGACCCATCAGGCGGCGAAACAGTATCCCCAGTATTATCCCGCCTACCTGAACATGACGGTGGAGCAAATCTACAGCCGCCTCCTGCCTGGATATCTGGAGATGCCCCAAGGCACCGCCAATGATTCGAAGGGAGTGCTCGCTGTCGCGGGAGCATGTGTTGGCGCCGGCGCGGCCGGGCCGGTGGGCCGCTATTTAAAGAAGTGGTATGGCGCGCGCGTGCACCAATGCCGGGCGTTGCTGCAGATGCTCGCGTGGGTGGACCATCCCACAGCCACGCAGACCCTGCTGGCGATTGGGACCCGCTTCCGCACGAAGAGCCTGCAGGCGGAGGCGACCAAACTCGCGCAAGACATCGCCGAGCGCAAAGGATGGTCTCTCGCGGAACTCGCCGACCGCACCATTCCCACCGCTGGTCTTAATGAGGACGGGGTGCTCGAACTGGACTTCGGTCCACGCCAATTCACTGCGCGGCTCGGCGCCGAGTTGAACTTCACGCTTTTCGATCCGGAAGGAAATCCGCTCAAAACCCTGCCCGACCCGCGCAAGGACGACGACGAGGAAAAGGCCACCGCCGCCAAGAAGCAGCTGGGCAGCACGCGCAAGGAATTGAAGCAGGTGCTCGAGCAGCAGCGAATGAATATGTACGAGGCCATGTGCGTGCAGCGCAGCTGGTGCTTTGAGGATTGGGAGCCTTTCCTCTGCCGCCATCCGGTGATGCGGCATTTCTGCCAGCGCCTGGTCTGGGTGGCCACGCGCGGCGAAACGGTGCGCCTCTTCCGTCCGCTGGCGGATGGCACCTTCACCGACGTGGAAGACAACCCGGTGGAATTGGACCCGGCCGATGTCATTTCGCTGGCGCATCAGACCACCTCCGGGCCCGCCCTCGCCACCGCCTGGATTCAGCATCTCAGTGATTACGAAATCGCACCGTTGTTCGATCAGTTCGGCCGCGGCGCGCCGGAGATCACGCCCGGGAAAAAACAGCAGCGCGAATTAAAAGACTTCGAGGGCTGGATGACGGAGACCTTCAAGCTCCGCGGACGCGCCACCAAGCTGGGCTACACGCGCGGCCCCACGGGCGACGGCGGTTGGTTCCACGAATATGTGAAGCGCTTCCCCACCACCGAGCTGCAGGCCGTCATCGAGTTCACCGGCAACGCGCTGCCGGAAGCCAACATGGCCGCCGCGCTCATCAAGCTCAGCTTTCACCGGGAACACACCGGCCAGACCAGCCAGGCGATTTCCCTCAGCGATGTCCCCGCCGTCCTGCTCGCCGAATGCTGGAATGATTACCGGCAACTCGCCGCGGAAGGTCCCGGCTTTGATCCCGAGTGGGAAAAGAAGTCCGGCAGGTAGCCCTGCTGCCGCTTTTCTTCGATTTACCGATGTCCAAAATCTTCGACGCCCTTGACGAGCTCGCCAAGCAGACCTACGCCCCTGAATGGAAGGACCCTGCCATCCGGCAATTTGTGCGGACGGGTGACGAAGCACTCCTGCCGGGCATCCGGCCTTTTAAGAACTCGTGGTCTGGTTCCCTGCCCCAAGAACTGCCGGCCCCAGACGCCTGGACGGACGAAGCCTCACGGGTGTTGCGGCTCGGCCACCTCAAGAGGGTGCCCTCGATGCTCGAGAGCTGGCTGCAGCGATTTGGCCGTAACTACCGGGACAACTGGCCGCAGTTTGATGCGGCCATCAAAATTCTGCGGGCGGTGGGCCTGTCGGATGCGGAGATCCGCCAAACGCTCCTGGCCTGTGATCTTTGGGAGAGTAAAGAACAGACACCCACCCAGGCCGGAGAACTTTTCCTGCAACTGGATCCCACCGATGCCGAGATTCGGCAAGGCTTCCAGCAAAGCTACGACGGCGAATGGCAATTGCCGGCTTTGCTCGCGCACTCGCAGCCGGAGCGCATGGAGAAGCTCCTGGCCGGCGGCCTGAAATTTAAGAACGCCAGCTTGACGTATGGATTGATGGTGCGCGCGAACCCAGCGCGTTTTGCGACGAAAGCATTCGAAGTTTTTGAAAAGCTTCCGGAGTCCATCCACCGCATGAATCTCATCACCACGCTGGCGGAGGTTTTACCTAGCCAGTACCTGGATCGCGCATGCGCCGAGGCGAGGAATTGTTTGCGCCGGGTCCCGATCGCCGATGATGTCTTGGGCCGTAACTGCTCCGAATTCATGCTCCAGCAGAATCAGCCCGACGCGCTGGAGCTCTGCTGCCAGTGGATGTCCGGCTATGCAGGCGAAAATCCGTGGAATGCTCCTCATCAGCGGGAGTTAATCTTCACGTGGGCCGCACAACATCAACCGACGATGATTCGGCCGATGGCCGAGGCCTGCGCCCGCTGCGGTGCGGCGAATGTCGTGCTGCTCGGCCTCAAGCAGTGGAAACAGCAGGGCATCGCCCCGAATACCTCGGAGCGCTTCCACGAAGCGATCCAGCGGGTGCTCCAGCAAACGGACACCGCGCACATCATTTCCGCGGTCGCCGAGGCGCGGGATTGGGACCTCCAGCGCACCAGCGAGGATCTCTGGCCCCTCCTGCAGCACAAATCCCGCCCGGTGCGCGGTGCGGCGGCGCGCGTTCTGGCCGGCCTGGGCTTTGCCGCGGCCGGCGAGCGCGCCATCAAGCTGCTCGGACACAAGAAAGCCGATGTGCGGCAGGCCGCCGTGATGCTGCTCAGCCAGATAAACGACACCCAGGCGATCCAGGCTTTGAAGCACCATCTCGACGCCGAGGAAAACGATGATGTGCGCGACAACGTGCTCCTCGTTCTCGAAAGCAGCGGCGCCGGCGCCACGCTCTCTCCGGCGGAGCAGCAGGAACGCATCGCCAAGACGCTCGCCAAATCGAAAGCGGCGCCGGCGGCGTGGATCCATGCCGAGGCGCTCGTTTTCAAAAAGCGCGATGATGGGCGGCTCACGCCCGAGCAGACGCTCTATCTGCTGATCCGGCAGTCGCGCTGCAAAGAGATGCGCGCCGATCTGGAGGCGAAGCCACTCTACGCCACCCTGGATCGCCAGGGCAGCGGCGAGGCCTCGCTGGCCTTGCTCCAGGCGTTCCTCGGCTCGGCGCAGGATGCATCCGACCGCTGGGTGCTCGCGCTGGCCGCACTCACCGGTGACGACCGGCTCGTCCCCGTGTTCCGCAAGGCGATCCTCGATTGGGCGGAGAAGAGCCGCGGCAAGCTGGCGGAATACGGCGCGCAGGCACTGGCGCTGCTGGGCACCGAGGCCGCACTAATGGTGGTCGACAGCCTGAGCGTGCGCTTTCGCAGCAAGAACAAGAACATCGGCCAGGCGGCCGCCGAAGCCTTTGCCGCTGCAGCTGAGGCACGCGAGGTGACCGTGGAAGAGCTCGGCGACCTCGTGGTGCCGTGGCTCGGCTTTGAGCCCGGGAAGCCGCGTTTCATCGACGCGGGGAAATCGCAGGTCGAAGCACGCATCGACGCGGAACTGAAACTTAGCTTCCGCGACGTCAAAACCGGCAAAGTGATGTCGAAATTTCCGTCCGGTGTGTCGGCGGAGATTCACTCGGAATTCAAGACGCTTGCCGGCACGCTCAAGGAAGCCGTGAAAGCGCAACTCCTGCGCATCGAGACGCTGCTCGTGCGCCAGTTTCGCTGGCCGACCCAGCGCTGGCGCGAACTGTATCTCGCGCATCCCCTGCTTCGCCCGTTCACGCAGCGTCTCGTGTGGGGCTGGCGGGATGCCGACGGCCAATTGCGCCACACTTTCCGCGCGCTCGAGGACTCCTCGCTCACCGATGTGGAGGACCACACCGTCGCGCTCCCGAAGGACGGCTCCGTGAGCCTGGTGCATCCGCTGGACTTGAGCGATGAAGCCCGCGCCGCCTGGCTCCGGCACCTCGCCGACTACGAAATCGTGCCCCCCTTTTCGCAGCTCGATCGTCCCGTCGTTCGCGCCACGCCGGAAAACGCCGTCTTGAAGTTTGGCCGGCAGGTCCACGGGACCGATGTCAATGCGATGACCTTTCGCAGCCGGGCCGAGAAGCTCGGCTGGTCGCGCGGTTCAGTGTGCGATGGCGGCGGCGTAACCGCGTATCGAAAAGTTTTCACCGGCGCCGGCGTGGAGGCGTTCCTTTCCGTGGAGGGACTGTACGTCGGTATCAGCATGGACGAGACGATCCAGCTCGGTGATCTCTACTTCGTCGAAGCAGGCAGCGTGAAAGTCGGCAGCTACACCTACGATGAACCCGGCAAGGACGATGATCCGCGCCTGATCGCTTTTGGCGCGGTGCCCGCCGTGCCGTTCTCCGAGGTGATGGGCGATTTGGAAAAAATCGCGGGCCAATCGTCCAATCCCGAACCCGAAACCAATTAAGGCCCCATGCCCGAACATCACCATATTCAGCCGCCAGCCGAGCGGCGTTTCGCCGAGGAATTGGCCGCGCTCCTCGCCAACGAAACCGAGCCGTTGCCGGAGAACTGGAAACTTTCGCCGCGGTCTGTGCGGCAATTCATCCTCGGCTCCGACGGCAAGGCCTTGAGCCATGACTGGAACGGCAAAAAGACGAAAACCGTCATCTCGCGCAAATACTACGGCGAGACGGCGCTCATCGAACGCTGCATCGTCACCCTTCTCGGGCAGCGCGGGCTGATGCTCGTGGGCGAACCAGGCACGGCGAAATCCATGCTCTCCGAGCTCCTGGGCGCCGCGATCAGCAGGGACTCAACCCTCGTGATTCAAGGCACGGCGGGCACCACGGACGACCACATCAAATACTCTTGGAACTACGCGCTGCTCCTCGCCGAGGGGCCATCCCAGCGGGCGCTGGTGCCGTCGCCCGTGCACACCGCCATGAAGCGTGGCGCGCTCGCCCGCTTTGAGGAAATCACGCGCTGCCAGCCAGAGATTCAGGACACGCTGGTGAGCCTGCTTTCGGATAAAGCGATGCACATTCCTGAACTCGGCGATGAAGCCATGCTGTTCGCGCAACGCGGCTTCAATGTGATCGCGACCGCGAATCTCCGCGATCGCGGCGTGCACGAGATGTCCAGCGCGCTCAAGCGCCGTTTTAATTTCGAAACCGTCCCCGCGCTCGAGGACCGCAAGCTGGAGATGGAGCTCGTGCAGCGCCAGGCCGAGGTGCTGCTCTCCGGCTCCGGCATCAAGGTGAAGTTTCCACAGGATGTCATCGAAGTGCTGGTCACGACCTTCCAGGATTTGCGCCAGGGCCGGACGGAGGAGGGCACCGTCATCGAGAAACCGAGCACGGTCATGTCCACCGCTGAGGCCGTGGCCGTGGCCCACGCGGCGGCGCTGGATGCGCACTACTTTGGTGACAATACCCTCGAGCCCGAGCACCTCGCGCGGCAAATGCTAGGCACGGCGCTCAAGGATAATCCCGACGACGCGAAGAAGCTGCGCCACTACATGGACGTCGTCGTGAAGGCGCGCTCGGCGAAACATCGCGCCTGGTCGCAATTCCACGCGGCGCGCAAGTGGCTGGGCCGGTGATCGAATCACCCTCCATCGCGGCGCAACTCGCCGCCACGCAGCGCGCACTCATCACGCCGGAGGTACTGTATTTCCCCGTCCGTCATCACAGCCCCGCCTGCGCCTGGCAGATTCAGCGCTGGATTCGGCAGCATCGCCCGCGCGCCGTGCTCATCGAGGCGCCGGATGATTTTCAGCCGCTGCTGCCCCATCTGCTTCACGAGAAATGCGTGCCACCCGTGGCGATCTACACCCATTTCCGGCTCGGCGGAAAAACGGAGCAGGCCGACGACGAGCGTCACGCCGCGTATTATCCGCTCGCGGCTTATTCACCGGAATGGGTGGCCCTGCGCGAAGGCCATGCGGTGGGCGCGGAGGTGCGGTTCATCGATCTCGACTACGCCAGCCAGCAGCAGGTGGAGCGCGAGGCGACAGCGCAGCCGGGCGCGCTGAAGATCGAGTCGCTCCAGATGGAGCAGCATTTCCGCCGGAGCGCCTATCTGCGCGAAGTAGCGCGGCGTCTCGGCTGCCGCGATCATGATGAGCTATGGGATCACCTCATCGAAGTCCGCAGCCGGGAGCGGAGCGTGGAAGACGTGGTCGCGGATGTGGCGGCCTATTGTTTTTTTTCGAGACAGGACACGCCGTCCGAAGTTTTGCAGGCCGACGGCACCGTCGCCCGCGAGGCGGTGATGGCAGCGGCGATCCGCGAGACGCTCGATCGCGGCTCGGCGGGCGACGCGCGGCCGGTGCTCGTTGTCACCGGCGGTTTTCACAGTGTGGTGCTGCCGGAGCTCGTGTCCCATCTTCCCCCGCCCCCGAAACGGCACACGCCCATCACCCGCCAGTCCTGCCTCACGCGCTATACTTTTGCGCAGCTCGATGCCTTGTCAGGTTATGCGGCGGGCATGCCGCAGCCGGGCTACTACCAATCGGTCTGGGAGTCCCTGCAACAAAACGACGATGCCCCCCTGAAAGCCGTTGCGCTGCAAATGATCGTGCGGCTGGGCCAGGCCGCGCGAAGCCGGGATCTTGCGGCGTCGATCTCGGTCGCTGACGAAATTGCCGCGCTCGAGCAGGCGCTGCGGCTCGCGCAAATTCGCGAGCACCCGGGACCATCGCGCGAGGATATCTGGGACGCCATCCGGGGTTGCCTGGTCAAAGGCGAGCTCGGGGCCGACGGCGAAGCCATCCTCGCGCTCGCACGCAAACTTTTCACGGGCGAGGCCACCGGGCAGTTGCCGCCGGATGCCGGCGTGCCGCCCTTGGTGGAGGACTTCCGTCGCGTTGCGCAGCTGCGCAAGCTCCCCATCGCTTTTGGCGCCATGCAACCGGTGAGCCTGGAGATCTACAAAAAGGAAATGCATCGCGAGACGAGCCGCTTCCTGCATCGCCTGGAATTTCTCAGTGTGCCCTATGGCCAACGCCGGGCGGGGCCGGACTTTTTGCGCGGCTTCGATTTGCGCCGCGTGATCGAGCATTGGGACTGCCAGTGGATTCCGCAGACGGAGTCGAAGCTCATCGAATGCTCGGCGTATGGTGCGTCGGTCGAGGAAGCCGCCTCGGCCCGGTTGCGCGAGGAGGCCGCGCGGCTGGACGATGAATCCGCCGACGGTGCCTCCAGCGGCGTCGCGCTGCTCATCCGTGCTTGCTTGATGGGCCTGCCCGCGGCGGCTACGGACCTCGCCCGCCGGCTCACCGAGTGGGTCGGGCGCGATGCCTCCTTCGTTTCCGTGGCGCGCGCCTTCGGCCAGCTCATGCTGCTCTGGCAGAGCCGCGAGCCGCTGGAGGCGTCGCGCCTCTCGCTTTTGCCGATGCTGATGCAGACCGCGTATGTGCGGGCCTGCCAGATTCTCGGCGGCGGAGTTCCGGTTCCCGAGGAAGAGGCCGAGACAGTGCTGAATGGCTGCATGCTCATGAATAGCCGACTGGCCGCCGGAGACGACGCCGCCGGACTGGATCCGGAGCTCTTTTGGCAAAGCCTCGCGAGCCTCTTCCCCGCCACCAATGCCACGCCTCCCCTGCTCCGCGGCGGCATGGCGGGTCTCCTGCACTCCGCTGGCCGCATGGATGTGGAAGCCGTGATGAAAGCCGTCCAGGGCGCTCTCTCACCCGCCGTGGGAGAGGGCGCGCGGCAGGTCGATTTTCTCGCCGGCCTGCTGAAAACCGCGCGCGAACTCGCGTGGCGCGAACCGCGGCTGTTGGCGGCAGTGGAAGCGCTGTTTGCGCAATGGGACGAAGAGGAATTCCTGCATCGCCTGCCACATCTCCGCCTCGCCTGGAGCGACCTCACGCCCCGCGAGACGGACCAAGTCGCCGCGCGCGTCGCGGAGATTCATGGCGTGGAAAAACGCACGCTCACCGCCGTCTCTTCCTTCGGCGAAGGAGAGGTCCTGCATGCCCTGGGTGTTTTCGCGCGCGTGGAAAAATCTTTACTGGAGGACGGCCTCGCCGCGTGGCTGGAAGCCGCCGCGCCCACTACTCCATGAGCACTCCTTCCACCACTTTGGAACGCTGGCGCCTCGTTCTGGGCCGCTTCGCCAAGCAACAGCTCCCGGCCAGTCTCTCGGGTCAGCAGCAGCGCATGGAAGCGGCGCTGGATTATCTTTACTCGCGCGAGTATCGCGGCCGCGGCTTGCGCGAGAGCGATGAGTCGGGCGCTCGGGGCGGCGACGAAGCCTCGCAATTCACCATCCCGCAATGGCTCTCCGAGGTGCGCACGCTGTTTCCCCAGGAGACGATCGAGATTATCGAAAAGCACGCACTCGACCGGTACGACATGAAGGAGCTGGTCACCGATGCGCAAACGCTCGCCAAGCTGGAGCCCAATCTCAGCCTGCTGAAAACACTGCTGAGCTTCCGGGGCCATCTTAAAGGCGCAGTGCTCGATGAGGCCCGGCGCATCATCCGGCATGTCGTGGAGGAAATCCGCAAGCGCTGGGAAAGCGAGGTTCGCCAGGCCCTCGCCGGAAAGCTGAATCGTTTCCGGCACAGCCCGCTGAAGGTCGCGCAAAATTTCGACTGGCGCACCACGCTGCGGCGCAACCTCAAGCACTACGACCCGGCCCGGAAATCCGTGGTGCTCCACGAGCAAAAATTCTTCTCCCGCAACACGCGCCATCTGCCGTGGAACATCATCCTGTGCGTGGACCAGAGTGGCAGCATGGCCGAGAGCGTCATTCACAGCGCGGTGATGGCGGGCATTTTCGCGGGGCTGCCCTCGCTGCGGGTGAAGCTCGTCGTCTTCGATACCGCGGTGGTGGATCTTTCCGAGCACGCGGCGGACCCGGTGGAGGTGCTGATGAGCGTCCAACTCGGCGGCGGGACCGACATCGCAGGCGCCCTCGGTTATTGCGAAAAGCTGATCGAGCAGCCCCGGCGCACGGTGCTGGTGCTCGTGAGTGACTTCATCGAGGGCGGCTCCGCCTCTGCTCTGCTCGCCACTGTGAAGCGGCTCCGCGAGGCCGGCGTGAAGCAACTCGGCCTCGCCGCGCTGAATGCGGATGCCGTGCCGGTGTATGATCCGCAAATGGCCCAGCGGCTGGTGGAGGCTGGCATGGAAGTGGCCGCGCTCACGCCCAAACAGCTCGCCGGCTGGCTGGCCCGCATCGTCTCGCTGAAATGAGCCGGGAAGCCGCCATCCGCGCCACGCACGCTACCGTGACCCTCGAAGCACTGGAGGCGCTCGCCAACAAGGGCCTGCTGCGACGCGCGCAAAAGGATCACGAGCGCGGAGAAGCGGGCGCTTTTACGATGAGCGAAGCGGGGCTCACGGGAACCGTGAGCGGCCAGCGGGTGACGCTCACGGAGGCGGGACCCGCGCAAGCCACGTGCACCTGCCCTGCGCCCGGCGTTTGCCAGCATATCCTCGCGGCCTGTCTCGGCCTCATGCGTCCGGCGGGCGAAGCCCCCACCACCGCCGCCTCCGCGCCAGCGGAATGGATCAGCCTCACGCACGAGGATCTCATCACCGCCTTCGGCCTGCCGGCCATGCGCGCGGCGTTTGAACTCAGCCAGACTTACGAGGCCACGATTGAGGCGGCCGCGACGCTCCGCGTGCGGTTTCCGGCGCTGAATACAGAAATCATCGCGCTGCCGGGGGTGGGGCTCAGCGGCATCATCGTCAAAGGCGCCAGCGAGAAGCGCCACCCTCAGCTCGCCGCTGCGGCACTGCTGGTGGTGCGGCGAGGCGCTGGGCTGTCTTGGGAGCCGCCCGCGCTCAAAAGCGAAACCGCCGGCTCCGCTCCGCTGCATCGCGACGAGATCCTGCACGCCGCGTCCGGCTCGCTGGAAGAGATGGTGGCCGCGGGGCTTGCGCGGCTATCCCCGGCTATCGTCGATCGTCTGGATGCGCTGGCCGTTTCCGCGCAAACCGCGGAACTCCCACGCCTCAGACTTTTGCTACGGCACCTCGCCACGCAGGCCAGCGATTGGCTGCTGCGCCGTCCCCAGGCGGACCTCGGCCTGCTCTTCTCGGACATGGCCACGGCCTACGCGCTCGCACTCGCGAGCCAGACGCCGCATCTCGCCGGCGTCAGCCGCGAAAACTATCATGAGGTCGGCTCGCTCGACCTCGTCGGCGTCACCGCCTGGCCTTGGCGCACCGCCTCCGGCTATGAAGGACTCACGCTCCTGCTGTGGGATCGCGCAAACACCTCCTGGGCCACGTGGACCGAAGCGCGCCCGCGCGCTTTCCAGGCTGACTTCAGCGCGGTCGCCCGATTCACCCAGCCCGGGCCGTGGGAAGGCGCCGCCTCACCCGCGCAACTCAGCACTAGCCGCTTTCGCCTGCTCCAAGCTCGCCGCAATCGCTGGGGCCGCCTCTCCGCCTCCGCGAAGACCAAAGCATTGGTGCAGGGCCCGGCCAACGTAAGTGACATCACCGCCGAAGCGCATCAAGACTGGTCCAAACTCGGCGCTGCGCTGGGCCTGGCTTCCACCATTGGCCTGCGCGAGCGGGATCCACGGTCTACGTATCAAATCATCGCCCCGGCCTCGTGGGAGCGCCACCCATTCGATCCCGTGCAGCAGGCGTTGACCTGGCGCTTGTGGGATGCCGGCGGTCGCGCCGTCCTGCTTCGTCTCGCTTTCGATGAGCTCTCCCGGCCCGCCATTCAGCTGCTGGAGAAACTGCCCGACGATCAATTAAAGGACGCCCGACTGCTCGGCCGCTGTGCCCTCACCCATGGCCGGGTGGAAATCCAGCCCGTCGCCTTGATGACGGGTGAGAAGATCCTTTCCCTTTTCCTCGGGAACGCGCCCATCCCTGCACCGGCAAAAGATCCGGCGACCAAGCCCACAGCGGAAGCGGATGAGGACGACATCGACGAAGAGGAAAGCGCGCCCGCGGCGACCGTTTCCAGCGCTTTGACGAGCGTAACCTTCGCGGCGATCAGTACCCTCGAATGGCTCGCCGAATCCGGTCTGCGTGCGCGCCCCAGCGAGGCGCTGCGTCGTCTGGAGGAACTTTCCCATCAAGCAGGCCAACTGCGTTTGCCTCGCCTGGCGAACTTGCTGGAACACGCTGCCGGCCCGGGCGACTGGCTGCGGCTACGTTGGATTCTCTCGGTCACTCAGCGCGCGGAAGCGAATGCGTAGCAACCATCCGTCGGTGGAGATCGGCGTTCCATCACGATTATGAAAAGGGTGGACCAGTCTTCCCAACAAAACGCTCATTCTTCATCTACAGTTACGCTGCATTAATTGTCCTGAGCGAATATTTCCCGGTGGACTCCTGATAGCCGCGGATATTTGACCCCGGGGTGAAATGGGCCACGTTGGCGGACCATTTTTCAGGCGCTCCGCCGCCTCCTCTCATTTCTCCCGACTTTCTTCGAGCCAACGATTCCATGCCGCGTCTGCCTTCCTTCCCTGGATTCCTCCTCCTCGCACTGCTCCTGACCGTTGCCGCCCGGGGCGCCAAGGTCGCTGATTGGAAAGCCGACAACTACACCAGCGGCAACTGGATCGATTCCGTCTCCAGCCTGCCGGCCACGCCCGTCAATTCCCCGGCCGTCGTCGCCAATGCGTTCAATGGACGCAAAGGCATCAATTGCGCCGGCACCGCCTATTTCTCCGTGGCGGCCGGCAGCAATCCCATCGCGGGCAAATCCACTTTTTCGCTGGCAGCGGTATTCAAAGCAACCGCTGCCGGCACCACCGGCGCGAATTGGTACAATGCGAGCGGCCTCATCGGCGGTGAGCAAGGCGGCGTAACGAATGACTTCGGCCTCGGCTGGTCGGGCGACAGCAGCGGCGTGGTCAAAGGCGGCGCGGGCTTTTCCAGCGGTGACAAAACGCTGACCTCCGGCACCCAATCTCTGAATACCGTGCACGCCGCCGTGCTCACCTGCGATGGCGCCACTGGGACGCTGAAGCTTTTCGTCGACGGCGTGCTGGTTGGGACAACCACCGGCACCGCCAACGCCCCGCGCAACTCCTCCACCTTCGGCCTTGGCGCGATGAGCACGGCCACCGCCGCCGTGCAGCCTTTCCCCGGTCTCATCGCGGAACTGCAAATGTACGATGACGTGCAGGACGGCGTCGCGCTCACCAATTCGCTGCGGAATACCTACACCACCAATCCGCTCATTACGACGTTCAGCACGAGCAAGCCCGCGCCCTACGAGGGCGACTCCGTGCAACTCTCCTGGACGATCGATACCTCCGCCATCACTGGCACGCTCTCCGTTTCCATCGCGCGCGGAACCACCAATATCTACACCGGCAGCGCAGCCAACAGCAGCACCAACACCGTTATTCCCGATCTCGCAGGGAACCCGCAGACCCTCAGCTACATCCTCACCGCCACGGAGGTCGGCGGCGGCGGCAAAGTGGACACGAAACTGCTCACGCTCGCGGCGGATCCCGGGAAACCCGTGGCCACCAGCCAGTCCGGCCTCACCGTCCAGCAACCGAATGCACTCGGCATCCCGCTGCTGGCCTCCGATCCGAACACCGGGGCGCTGACCTATACCATCGTCACACAACCAACCAAAGGTACGCTCAGCCTCGCCGGCAGCACCGCTACCTTCACGCCCACCGCCGGCACATCCGGTCCGGACTCGTTCACCTTCAAAGTGAGCGACGGCAAATACAGCTCGGGCATCGCCAAAGTCTCGGTCACCATCAATCCGCCCGCCGCCGCCCCGAGCGCGATCGCCATCGACAACACCGTCATTCCCGACTCCACCGTCAGCGGCGCCTTCCTGGCCAATCTCGCGAGCACGGACATCAACCTGAACGATGCGCACACCTACACGCTCGTCGCCGGCACTGGCTCGACCGACAATGCGCGCTTCTCGATCAACGGCCACCAACTGCGTGCTGCCCAGAGCTTCAGCGGTCTCGCCGGCCAGACCTTCTCCATCCGCCTGCGCTCCACGGATTCCACCGCGCTCTCCGTGGAGCAGGTCTTCTCGCTCACCTGTGCCACCCGCACGCGCACGCTCGTCATCAACGAAGTCCACTACAACGGCGTCGACAACACCGTGCCCGATGATTTCATCGAAATCCTCAACGCCGGCACGACGACGGTGAATCTCAGCGGCTGGCGCCTCTCGAGCGCCGTCGACTACGTTTTTCCCGCCGGCACCACGCTCGCGCCTGGCGCGTATCTGATCGTTGCCGAAAATCCGGCCATCATCAGCTCGAAGTTCGGCAAGAGCGCCTTCGGCCCCTGGACCGGCAGCCTCTCCAGCGCCGGCGAAACCATCCGCCTGCGCGACGCCAACGATGCCGTGGTGAGCGAAGTCGATTACAAGCCCGGCTTCCCCTGGCCCACGTCCGCCGACGGCGACGGCGCCTCGATGGAGCTCATCAACCCGAAGCTCGATGAGAGCCTCGGCGGCAACTGGCGCGCGGCGACGATTCCCTCGCTCACCGCGACCACCGACACCGCCACACCAGGCGCGCAAAATTTACAGTTCGCGGCCAACGCCGCGCCCGCCGCGCGCCAAGTGGACGCCACGCCCTCCGCCCCTACCAGCGGCGATCCGATCGTTGTTACCGCGAAGGTCACCGACCCCGATGGCGTCGCATCCGTACAGTTGCTTTACCAAATCGTCGCTCCCGGCAATTTCATCCCCAGCACTCTCCCCCGCTCCATCTCCGGCGGCCAGTTCACCAGCACCACGCTTCCACTGCCCGCCAATTCCAGCTTCGAAGCCGCCGCCAATTGGACCACGCTCGCGATGAACGACGATGGCGTCGGGGCCGACGTGCAGGGCGGCGACGGCATCTACACGGCCACCATCCCGTTCCAGCCCAATCGCACACTGGTGCGCTACCGCATCGTCGTCACCGATAACCTTGGCGCGAGTGTGCGCGTCCCGTACGCGGATGACCCGTCGCTGAATTTCGCCTGCTTTGTCTACGACGGCGTCCCGGATTACCAGGGCACTCCGGCGGCCACGCTCACGGCGCTGCCCACGTACCACTTCCTCACCCGCAGCGCGGACTACGACCAATGCGTCGCCTACACCGCCGCCAATCAACTCACCTCCAACACGCCGAGTTGGACGTTTGAAAATTGGGAAGCGGCCTTCGTCTGCGACGGCGTGGTGCACGACCATATTTTCTACCGTTTGCACGGCGCCAATGGCCGCTACAGCGCCAGCGGCGTCGCCGGCGCCGCCGCCACCAGCAAGCGCGCCTTCAAATTCATCTTCAACAAAGGCTCCTATTTTCAGGGGAAGGACAACAACGGAACCAACTACCCCACGGAGTGGAAAACGATCGTCACCGAGAACTGCTGGGAAAATCGCGCCACCTACACGTTCTCCCTCAATGAGGTGGTCGACTTCTATTTGTGGAATGCGCTCGGCATCCCCGCGCCGTACGGAAACTTCGCGCACTTCCGCACCATCAAGCAGATCGCCGAGCAGCCAGACCCATGGCACGGCGATTTTTGGGGCCTGATGTTTGTGCACGAAGACTACGACAGCCAGTTCCTCGACGCGCACAATCTGCCCAAGGGCAATCTCTACAAGCTGACAAAGGACAACCTCACCGGCGTCTCGCAACAGCGCTACCAGGCCCCGCTCGCACCAAAGGACGGCAGCGATCACGACGATCTGCAAAACAATCTGCGCGGCACCAGCACGCCCGTCTACATCACGGGCCGTGTCGATCTGGATCGCTGGGCCCGCTACCACGCGCTCGCCGAGGCCATTCGTGACTACGACTACTGGCCCAGTGGCGACAACAACGCCGGCTACTATTTCTATCCGGACTATAACGCCAACAATGCGAACAAAGGTGTGCTCTGGGTGCTGCCCTGCGACGTCGACGCCACCTGGGGCCCGACGTGGAATAATGGCCACGATCTCGTGCACAACTCGCTCTTCGATGACTCCGGCGACACCGGTGGAGATGCCTCCACGAATCCCACGCTCTGGCCGCGCTACTACAACCAAGTCCGTGAAATCCGCGACCTCCTCTGGCAGCCCGATCAGATCAACCCGCTCATCGATCAATTCGCGGCGATCATTCAGCCCTTCGCCAATGCCGACTTCGCCCGCTGGTACGGCGCGCCCGCCGACGCCGGGAATTTCGACGGTCTGGCCGGCTTCGGCATGAGCAGCAGCAATGGCCAGACCTCGCTCGCCGCCTACGTCGCCGGCATGAAGGATTTCGCCTTCGATGCCGACAACAACGGCAGCACGTGGCCCGGCGGCAACGTCGGCACGGGCGGACGCGCCGCATTCCTCGACACCAAACAGGCCGAAAACGGCGAGGGCGCGCTCATTCCCGCGAAGCCGACCATCACCTACACCGGCGCCGCGAATCATCCCATCAACGGCCTGACGTTCACCACCAGCGCGTATACGGATCCGCAGAGCAACGCTTTTGCCGCCATCCAGTGGCGCATGGCCGAGGTGAATACCAGCGCCACTTTCACCCCCGGCGTACCGCGTTTACTGGAAATCGTCTCGAGCTACGACTCCGGGGAAATCACCACCTTCGCGAGCAGCTTCCGCTTCCCCGCCTCCGCGTGCAAAGCCGGCGGCACCTATCGCGCGCGGGTGCGGCACAAAGATTCCACCGGCCGCTGGAGCCACTGGAGCAGCGCCATCGAGTTTGTCGCCAGCGCCGCCGATGTCTCGCCGCTCACCTCCAGCCTCGTCATCAGCGAGTTCATGTATCACCCCACCGCGCCCACCTCCGCGGAGACCGGGCAGGGCTGGGCCGAAGCCGATTTCGAATACATCGAGCTCCGCAACGTAAGCGCCGCGAGCATCGACCTGACCGACGTGCGGTTCACCAAAGGCGTCGACTACGATTTCCCCGCGGGCACCACGCTCGCCGCCGGCGCCACCACGCTCATTGTGCACAACGTCGCGGCCTTCAACTCGCGCTACGGCGCCGGCCACCCAATCACGGGGACCTGGCAGGCCAGCGATTCCCTCTCCAATAGCGGCGAGGAGCTGAAGCTCAGCTACGGCAGCGGGCAGGTCATCATCGATTTTACCTACGGCGACTCCTCACCCTGGCCGCCCGAAGCCGATGGCCTCGGCTACAGCCTCGTGCTCGTGAAACCCGAGACCCTGCCGAATCCCACGCTCGCGCAAAACTGGCGCGCCAGCCGCGTCATCGGCGGCAGCCCCGGCGGCGACGATCGCGTCACCTTCGCCAGCTGGTCCTCTGGCAATGGCGCCAGCAATCCCAATGCGGACGGCGATGGCGACGGCATCATCAACCAATTGGAATACGCCTTGGCCGGAAATCCCGCGCAGAACAACCGCAGCATCCTTCCTGTGATGCAGGTGCAGGCGGTCGTCGTGAACAGCGTCACCAATAATTATCTCACGCTCCGCTTCACCCGCCAAATCGGCGCGGAAGACATGACTTACCACGTGGACCTTTCCTCCGACCTCGTCAATTGGAGCGAAACCGCCGTTCTCATGACTTCCACCCTCAACGGCGACGGCACCGCGACGCAGACCTGGCGCTCTCCCCAGCCCGTCGGCGCCATCCCCAGCACGTTCCTCCGCCTGCGCCTCACCACACCGTAGCGCCCAGCGCATCGTCAATGCGTCGCCGTGGGTCCATTTGCTTTGGGAGCCACCTCTTCATCGGCCACCGGCCGGTACGCATATGTCGTCTGCCAATCATGCGTGATGACTTCGAGTTTCAGCCTCTTCCCCGATGCCGTCCGCGGCCCATCTCCTGACGAGCTACATCCGTCCAGCACGCCAAGCCCAACAAGCAGCCAACCAAGGGATTTCAGCATTCCCTCTTGAATTCGCTTCATCCGTCGGAGGCGAATTCAAAAACGGCGGGCAACACACGAATTCTTTCTGCCGAGCACCTACTGCGGCAGCAACTCTCCGCGCACCGCCACGGTCCCTTGATGGATCTTTGGCGTGGAGACAGGTGCGATGGCTCCAACGGGGCGGGACCAATCGGTCTGCCCATGGAAGGAGGAGATGAGGATGGTGGCAGCGGTGGCGAGGAGGATAAGCCGCACGCAGAGGACAGGACGCTTAGCGAGGAGTGGCGACATGCGCGGAGCCCATAGCAAAGCTCATGCCTTGGTTCAGAACGGCAAAACCTCTTCCGCACTTCCGCCCTCGCAACGCATCTGCATTGCGTTTCCCACCATTTTGTTACCCTCGGTTTTAGATGGAAGCATCTTCCAATCCAGAAGCGCATCATCAGCTCCGCGGCACAGGATGCGCCAGAAAAATAAGCCGCGCTTCTACGAGCATTAACGACGCGAATGAGCCGTGTGCTCCGCGAGCGGCGAACGCGAAAACATCGCGAAGCGCTACGGCATGCGCACCGTCGCCTTCTCCACTTTCCCGCTGAACGTATTCGGGGCGGTGTACTCGCCCACGGCGCTGCGGCCATCGTCACCGACGGTGAGCGCTTCCTTTGGCTGCGCCGGCATCAGGCCCGGCGCCTTCCCCTCGCCCACGGGCTGCCCATCGACGGAGAGCGTGATCTTTCCATCGGCCGCGAGTTGCGCCTCCACCTTCCGCGGGCCGGCCTCCAGCGCCTTGCCCGCCACCACGGTCGTCAACGTTCGCTTGGCCCGCAGCGCGAAGGCCAGCTTTCCATCCTGCACAAAAAGCGCATAGCCATTCGCGCCCCCACCCTGTGCGAGAATCACGCCCTTCGGCTCCTTCGCATCGATCTCCGCGCTCACCACCAGCCCATGCTCGGCCACCTGCGGCGCTTGTCCCGAAGGCACATTATCGCCCGATTTCCACGGTCCCGCTGCCGAAACTCCCGGGGTCTTCGCGGCACCGGTCGCGGCCACATTCGCCCGCCGGGCCTGCGCCCCGAGCGTCGGCCCCCATTTCGGCGGGATGTTGCCCTTATTCCACTCATTCCACGCCGCCGCCAGCTCCTTCACCTTCTCCGGTTCCTGCTCCGCGAGGTTCGTCTTTTCGCCGATGTCCTTGGCCAGATTGTACAGCTGCGCACCTTCCGTCGTCGCCACGCCACCCGCGCCCGGACGATCCGCGCCGCCTCCGGGCGCCTTCACCAGTTTCCAGTCGCCCTTCCGAATCGCGATCTGCTGACCGAACCGCCAGTACAGCGCCTCGTGCGGCACGTCCTTCTTTTCGCCGGTGATGTAGGGAAGCAGGTTCACGCCCTCCAGCTTCCAGTCCGCCTGCGGCTCCACCCCGGCTGCAGCCAGCGCCGTCGGCAAAATATCGAGCTGAATCACCGGCCGTTCGTCCACCTTGCCCTCGGGCAGATGGCCCTTCCACTGCACCATCCACGCCACACGAATGCCGCCCTCCCACGTCTGCGCCTTATAGCCGCGCAGCGGTCCGTTCTGCGACGTCGTCGACGGCGTCGGCCCGCCATTGTCGCTGATGAAAAAGATGAGCGTATCCTCGTCCTGCCCCGTCTCGTGCAGCTTCGTGAGCACCTTGCCCACCGCCTCATCGAGCCCCGTCAGCAGGCCAGCAAACTTCTGGCGTTTCGGATCCTTGATACTCGCAAACCGCGACAAATATTTCTCCGGCACCTCCAGCGGCGCATGCACCGCGTTGAACGCGAGATAGGTAAACCACGGCTTCCCCTTGTTCTTCTCGATGAATTCCGATGCCTCGCGTCCGAGTTCATCCGTCAAATAATCACCCGCCTTCACCGGCTCGCCATTGCGTTGAATCGGGTCGCGCCCCCGGCCATCGAAGTCCAGATAGCTGTGCGCGCCGCCCAGGAACCCAAAGTAGTAATCAAACCCACGCTTCAGCGGATGAAATTCCGGGTCGTAGCCGAGGTGCGATTTGCCGATCCACGCCGTGGCGTAGCCTGCGGCGTGCAGGCGATCGCCCATCGTCTTTTGCGTGAGGTCCAGACCCACCTTCACGCCCGGCACCGGCGCCGGCCCGGGATTAAACTCGTGCCCCATGCGTTCCTGGTAACGCCCCGTCAGCAATGCCGCGCGCGTGGGGCTGCAATACGGCCCCGAGACATACCCGCTCGTGAAGCGTGTCCCGTTTTTCGCAATCGTATCGATGTTCGGCGTCGGGATCTGCTGCGTGAAGCCTTGCGCGGTCAATTCGCCATAGCCCAGATCGTCCGCGACGATCACCAGGATGTTCGGCTTTTTCGTCTCCGCGCCTTGGGCCAGAACGGTGAACGCAGCCAGAGCGAGAGCAGTCAGGGGCAGGTGCATATTCATAGGATGGTAGAGGATGAAAGGTCAGCGGCAGCACCGCAACGATGCCGCCAATCGTAATAGCAGCAACCCCGCGCTTTATCCCCCGTCGCGCTCAACTTTCGCCGACTGGGCGGTCTGTTTGCGTAGGACCTATGTATTTGTTTAGCCGTTGAACGGGTCCGTCCAGGATCCAAACAAATACGGACCTATAGGCCCTACGCGCCCGTCTTCGCCTTCAGCGCATCTTCCGTCACGTGCAGCGAGGACAGCTCCGTGAGCAGCGTGTTGTACCGCTCAAAGAGCATATTGAAATCCTTGCGCAGGTCCTGGATCGCCGTCTGCATCGCCTTATCCATATCCCCTGCTTCCCGCAGCGCCACGGTGTGCGTCGGCGTGCTGGAGGGCTTCAGCGTGTCCAGCCGCTGCTCGCGGCGGGTGGCGATGAGCGCATCCGTCTTCGCAATTTCCTCCCGCAGAATCTTGATCTGAGCGGGATCCTTCGAAGTCGTCACTTGGTCCTTGAGCCCGCGGCTCTGGCGATCCAGCCGGGCGATGCTCGCATCGAGCTGCTTCACAATCGCGGTGCGCTGCGTGTTCGTGTGGCTCGTCATGCGCAGATTCTGATCGTACTCCTCATTCCGCTCGTACTGCGTCCCATACCATCCGTTGCCCGTAGCCTTGTAGCGCTCATGCTCCTCGTGCGCCGGCATGGATTTATTGAGCTCGAGGATTTGCTGGGTCCGCTTCTCGATGCGCGCATCGAAGATCGCGATGATCTTCTGCTTCTCCTCGTCGCGCAGCCGCAGCCGGGGATGCTTCAGCTCCTCTTTAATGCCCGCGCGCTTTTGATCGTAGTAGGTAATCGTCTTCGCCAATCCCTTGCCCGTGGTCTCTTTCATCCGCGCCACCTTGGTGCGTGAATCCTTGGAGTCGCTGATCAGCCTCAACGTATCCACGATTTTATCCAGCCGCTCCTCCACACGGGCATCGATTCGCTTCACTTCGTCTTTCAGCACATTCACGCGCTCCTGCCGGATGGAGACCCAGAGCTTGAGTTGATCGGCCGAGGGCCCGGCCGCGGCAGCGGCCGGCGGCATCACTTGGCCCAGGAGCGGACCAGCGGCGAGCGTGAAAGCGAGGAGGGCGAATGGGATGATACGCATACGGGGACACAGGACACCACGCCCCTCCTCCCGCGGAAAATCAGACCTTGGTCCTACAACCCCTGGGCTTGCGCAATCAGGGGCGCCACCCCGGCGGTTTGCGCCACGCGCACTAGATCCGCCACGGAAATCACGCCCATCTTTTCCATGACCCGCCCCCGGTGAATCTTAATCGTCTTCACAGCGGCCCCCAACTCATCCGCGATTTGCTTGTTCAGCAGTCCCGCAATCACCCGGCGCATCACCTCAAATTCGCGCGGGGTCAAGGCGCCCAACCGCGCCCGGGCCGCCAGCCGTTCCTTAAACGTCTCCCGCACCTCGCCGGAACACTCCAGCGCCCGCGATACCGCCGCGAGCAAGGCCTCGTCGTCCACCGGCTTCGTGAGAAAATCCACCGCCCCGGCCTTCATCGCCACCGCGCACATGGGGATATCCCCGTGCCCGGTCAAAAACACAATCTTCGTATCGCGATCGGCCATCGTCTGCTGCAGCTCCAGCCCATCCACCCCGGGCATCTGCACATCCAGAATGAGGCACGACGGCCCGGAGTGCGCCGCGCGTTTGAGATAGGCTTCCGCGGAATCAAAACTCTCCGCCGCCACGTTTACCGACCGGAAGAGCCGCACCAAGCTGCGACGAATCATTTCCTCATCGTCCACGATGCACACCAGCGCATCATCGGGCACATTGAATCGGCTCGGCTTTATGGGCATAGCGATAGGGGTTAACGCCCTGATTCCCGTATCAGGGTGCCCCCGTCCGTCAAGTCCCCTTTCCGGGACCCCTCGGGCATCGGACCTAGGTCTTATGGACGCCCCGCCTCTGAAACGGGAACCCTGCGACCCGCGATTCTACATCTCACCTCTATGAAAACTGTCGCCCTTTTCGCCAGCTTCTCCGCCGCCGCGTTCCTCGGCACCTGCCTCGCCGATGACCCCAAGGAAAAAGATTCCCCCGAACGCGCCGCCGTCGCGGCCAACGATCGTGCCTACGAAGCGGCCTACGCCAAGGGCGACGTCAAAGCGCTGGCCGACTTTTTCTCGGACGATGCGGAATACACCTCCGACGACGGGCAGAAGTTCTCCGGTCGCGCGGAAATTGAGGGTTCCATCCGCTCGGCGCTCTCCGGCAACAAAGGCGCCAAGCTCACCATCACCCTGGACTCCGTGAAAGTCCTGGCCCCCGAGGTCGTGATCGAGAAGGGGTCCACCTCCGTGACCAGCAAGGACGGCGATGCCAGCGGAGCGCTCTACACCGCCATCTACGTCAAGAAGGATGGGAAATGGAAAATCAACCAACTCGTGGAAACGCCGCTCCCCAGCGTCTCCGCGCACGAACATCTTCAAGATCTGGAATGGCTCATCGGCGATTGGGAAGACACCGACAAGACCGACAATACCACGGTGCGCAGCCAGAACACGTGGGCGCGCGGCGGCAACTTCATCACCCGCAACATCACGGTGAAGCGCGGCACGGAGACGACGCTCGAGGGCTGGCAAATCATCGGCTGGGATCCGGTATGGGAGCGCATCCGCTCGTGGACTTTCGATAGCGAGGGCGGCTTCTCCGACGGCACGTGGACGGGCGAGGGCGACCATTGGCTCCTGCGCGAGACGGGCGTGACGCCGGACGGCGGCCGCACCGGCTCCGACAACACCTTCAACAAACGCAGCAACGACCGCATCACCTGGGAATCCACCAACCGCACGCTCGATGGCGAACCCCAGCCCGGCATCGGACCCATCGAAGTCAACCGCGCGAAAGGAAACTGACGCCATGCGCTCTTTCTTCTCCTTCATCCTGGCGGCGGCCACTGCGCTCGCCGTGTTATTCGATGGCACTGAGGCGCTCGCCCGCGGTGGCGGGCGCGGCGGTGGCGGGGGCGGTGGCCGAGGGGGCGGCGGCGGCTTTTCGCGTGGCGGCGGTGGCGGGGGCAGTTTCTCTCGCGGGGGTGGCGGCGGTAGTTTCGGCGGAGGCAGCAGCTTCTCACGTCCCTCGGGAGGCAGCAGTTTCGGCGGTGGCGGCAGCAGCTATTCGCGTCCTTCCGGCGGCAGCAGCTTTGGCGGAGGCGGCAGCTATTCCCGTCCCTCCGGCGGTAGCAGCAATTACTCGCGCCCGTCCGGCGGCAGCAGTGCGTCTCGTCCGTCTGCCAGCACGCGCCCCTCCGGCGGCCGCGTACCTTCGTCTCCTTCGCAACGCCCGTCGGCGGGCACGCGCCCGTCCACGGGGAATCGTCCTTCCGCCGGCGGCGGGGCTTCGCAACTCCCCTCCGGAAATCGTCCGAATGCGGGGAATCGCCCCAGCGCTGGACAGCTTCCCGCGAATCGCCCTGGACAGGGCACCGGCGCCAACCGCCCCGGGGCCGGCAATCGTCCGGGCGACGGGAATTTCCTCGGCGCCGGCGGCGGCAACCGCCCCTCGCAGCTTCCCGCCAATCGTCCGGGGGCCGGCAACATCGCGGGCAATCGCCCTTCGCAGCTTCCGAGCAATCGCCCCGGCGCCGGCAATCGCCCTGGCGCGGGACAGCTGCCGTCGCGGCCGCAGGACCGCCCGAACTGGGGCGAGCGCAACCAGAACCGCGACAACCAATGGCAGCAGCGTGTCGATAACCGAAGCCAATCTTGGAACAATTGGCAGCAGAACAATCAGCAGCGCATGAATGATTTCCGCGCCAACCAGGATCAGCGCTGGAACAATATCGATAACGCCCGCAACGACCGCCAAAACTGGCGCGATCAAAATCGCGAAGACTGGCAGAAGCATCGCGAGGACATGTGGGATTACCGCGCCGATCGCGCGAATGACATCTGGGACAATGCCCGCGACTTCTACGACGACGTCTTTGACGACCACTGGTGGGGCGCCGCCGGCTGGGGCTGGGGCGTTGGCTACGGCAATTATCCCTCCAATCCCTGGTGGTGGTGGGTCCCGGCTACGTTCACCGCCGCGGCCACGTTTGTCGACGTCGTCACACCCGACCCCGTCTACATCGACTACGGCATGAACGTGGTCTACGAGGGCGACACCGTCTACGTGGACAACCAGCCCGTGCCCGCGGAGCAGTACACGCAGCCCATGGTCGACATGGCGCGCTACGTCCCGCAGCCGCCGCCGCCCGCGCCGCCCGCGGAAGGCCAGCAGCCGGAATGGATGACGCTCGGTGTCTTCGCCCTGGCGCAGGAGGAAAAGGGAGAGCCCATCATGTTCTTCCAGATCTCCGTCAGCCGCGCCGGCCTCATCAGCGGCGGCTACAGCAGCGTGCTCACCGACGATGAACGCCCGATCGCCGGCGAGGTGGATAAGAACACGCAGCGCGTCGCCTGGCGCATCGGCGAAAATAAAGAGACCATCTTTGAAACCAGTCTCGGCAACCTCACCCGGGACGTCTCCCCGCTTGCCATTCACTTCGGTTCCGAGCGTACCCAGACGTGGTTGCTCGTCCGCATGCCCGAGCCCCCCGAAAAGGGCCAGCCGGCCAACATCCCGGTCATCGACCGCAAGCCGCCGCCCCTCAAGCCCGCCGCCGGCGGCGCCGCGCCAAAGCCGACGACTCCGGGAGCGAAACCCGCCACCCCGGAGGCCAAGCCTGAGGCCAAGCCTGAGGCCAAGCCCGCCACGCCCGAGGCGAAACCGGCGGCCTCAGAGGCCAAGCCCGCTCCCGCCACCCCTGAACCCAAACCCGCACCGGCCACATCCAAATAGCCAACCATCACCGATAGGTCGATGGTCGTATAGACCCTGACCCTCATCGCGCACTGGAGTCCCGCTCAGGATTCATTAACGCCTCGTGCCATCCATCCCCGTTCAAAACCGGTCCCCACGAACACCAACACCAATACCACAAACAACCCAACTACACCATCCATGAAGAAACCTATCGTATTCGTGCTGAGCGCGGTCACCGCGCTGGCCGGCCCATCGTTCGCGGGAGAGCACACCGTGGCGGTTAATAAGAACCCCGCCCCGCCGGAGCCTCTCTACGGCGTCGGCTGGTACTTCGGCCTGCAGGCCGGCGTGAACGCCTACCAAAACTTCAAGGATCGCCAATTCACCCTCGGCGGAAACCGCGTGTCGATCGACGCCAATGACAAAGTCGGCTTCGCCGGCGGCATCAAGCTGGGCTACGTCTTCGGCACCGGCTCCGTTCGTCCCGCGGCCGAATTGGACGCCTACTACAACGGTGTGCAAGCCGACGCGGATGTCCGGGTCAACGGCCACCACACCAACATCAATGCCGATGGGGACCTGAACAGCGGCGCCTTCCTCGCGAACTTCCTGCTGCGTTTCAACTGCCTGAACCGCTTCCAGCCCTACATCGGGGCCGGCGTGGGCGGCTACTACGCCCAATCGAACGACGTGGAAGTGAGCGCGGGCCATCGCCACTTCCATGTGGATGACGGCAGCGGCAGCGGCTTCGCCTGGCAATTGATCGCCGGCGCCGACTATTACTTCACCGAGAAAGTCAGCGGCTTCCTCGAATACAAGTTCCTCAACTACGAAGATGCCGGCTTTAGCGGCGACCGCCTTGAGCAGCACATCGTGATGCTCGGCGCCCGCCTGCACTTCTAAAAAACTCTCTCATTGTGTGCCGACAGAAGCCGGCCTCCCACTCTCTCGGGAGGCCGGCTTTCTCTTGCTCCGGGCATCGTACGACCTAGGTCCGATAGCCCCATCCTCCCCCGCCCGCGCACCATGGCCGTTCACCATTCCAAGAGCCATGAGCACCATGCCTGCCACTCCGTTCACCCTTTCCGCCCACGGTCTCACCGTGGCCACCGTCTACCACAATCTCTCCCCCGCCGCGCTCTACGAGCACGCCATCCGCTTTGAGAAAGATGCCAGCATCGCGGAAAACGGCGCGCTCGTCGCCTACTCCGGCGCGAAGACCGGCCGTTCGCCGAAGGACAAGCGCGTGGTCGAGCATCCGGACTCGAAAGCCGATATCTGGTGGGGCCCGGTGAACATCCCGTTTGACGCGCATACTTTCGAAATCAATCGCCAGCGCGCGCTCGATTACCTCAACACCCGCGATCACCTTTACTGCTTCGACGGTTTCGCCGGCTGGGATCCGCGCTATCGCTTCAAGGTCCGCGTCATCTGCTCGCGCCCCTACCACGCGCTCTTCATGCACACGATGCTCATCCGCCCGACGAAGGAGGAGCTCGCGAATTTCGGCACGCCCGACTTTGTGATTATCAATGGCGGCGCCTTCCCGGCCAATCGCCTCACCACCGGCATGGGCTCGACGACGAGCATCGACCTCAGCCTCGAGGATCGCCAACTCGTCATCCTCGGCACGGAGTATGCCGGCGAAATGAAAAAGGGCGTCTTCACCGTCGCCAATTATTTCGGCCCGAAGCGCGGAATCCTTTCCATGCACTGCTCCGCCACGGCCGATAAACAGACCGGCGTTTCCTCGCTGCTCTTCGGTCTCAGCGGCACGGGTAAAACCACCCTCTCCGCGGATCCGAAACGGCACCTTATCGGCGACGACGAGCACTGCTGGAGCGACGACGGCATCTTCAACATCGAAGGCGGTTGCTACGCGAAGGCGATCAACCTCACGCCCGAAAACGAGCCCGATATTTTCCAGGCCCTGCGCTTTGGCGCCGTGCTGGAAAACGTAGTCCTCGATGGCGATCACGACGTCGACTACACCGATACGAGCATCACGCAAAACACCCGCGGCGCCTACCCGATCGAGTTCATCGAAAACGCGAAGGTGCCGTGCATGGCCGGCCATCCCACGGATGTGATTTTCCTCACGTGCGATGCTTTCGGCGTGCTGCCGCCGGTGGCCGCGCTCTCGCCCGCCCACGCGATGTATCACTTCATCAGCGGCTACACCGCGAAAGTCGCCGGCACCGAGATGGGCGTCACCGAGCCCCAAGCCACCTTCTCGCCCTGCTTCGGCGGCCCCTTCCTAGTCTGGCATCCCAGCAAATACGCTGAACTGCTCGCGGAAAAGATGCGCAAGCACAACGCTCGCGTGTGGCTCGTGAACACCGGCTGGGGCGGCGGCGGCCACGGCGTCGGCAAACGCATCAGCCTCAAAAATACCCGCGCCATCATCGACGCCATCCACAGCGGCGCCCTGGTGAAAGCGAAGACCGAGCGCGATCCCGTCTTCGGCTTTGATACCGTGGTCGAGGTCCCCGGCGTCCCTTCGGAAATCCTCCGCCCGCGCGATGCCTGGACTGACAAAGCCGCCTACGACGCCACCGCGAAGAAGCTCGCCGGACTCTTCAACAAAAACTTCGAGACCTACGCCCCCGGCGCCAGCCCCGAAGTCAAAGCCGCCGCGCCAAAAGCATAGCTCTGTAGCTGCGCGACCGGATTCGAGTGGAACGATGAAGCCTGCCCGCAGGGTGTGAGCGGCGCGAACAGCAACATCGCAGACCAGCGCTCGTATCTTAGCGCACCCTCATCTTCCCAGCCGCGCGAGAATGTGGCTCCCGACTCCACTCGGAAGTTTAGAGCGGTTTCAAAAAAGTCGTCGCCGCCTAAGTTTTGCCCGGCTCGCCCTCTGGGTTACTTCCCTTGCACCCATAGGAATCGATGAGCGGCTTTGTGTCCTTCGTATCCATTGCATTACGCGGTCTTTTGCCGTTTCCCGGTCACCTTGCCAAAAATACGACCAAGGTCCGATAGCTCGTTTCCGCGCTGATGCACAGTGTTCTTCACCCAGTCGAAATAGGATTCGGGCGCCACGCATACCCTCATGTTGGGTACCCCGCGGCCCCACCGTTCGCCGCATGCAATGGCTCTTCAAACTTCACGACACTCAGCCGGTGGCTCACGCCATCGGTGTCCTGGCGTTCGTCTGCGTGCTCGGCATGGCGCTCGGGAGCTTGAAGTACAAAGGCATCGGCCTCGGCACCGCCGGCGTGCTTTTCGCCGGCATCCTCGCCGGTCACCTCGGCGAATCCGTCGACCACCACACGCTGGAGTTCGTGAAGGAATTCGGCCTCATCCTCTTCGTCTTCACCATCGGCCTCCAACTCGGCCCAGGCTTCTTCGCGGCCCTTCGCCAGCAGGGCGTAAAGCTCAATCTTCTCGCCGCCACGGTCGTTATTCTCGGTGCCGGCACCGTCTCGCTCATCGGCTGGCTCGCGGGCTTCGACCCCGCTGCCATGCTCGGCATTTTTTCCGGAGCCTCCACCAATACACCCTCGCTCGGCGCCGGCGCCCAGGCTCTCACCACCGTGCCCGGTCTCGCGCCCGATCGCCTCTCGCTGCCCGCCCTCGCCTACGCCGTCACCTATCCCACCGCCATTATCTCCATCATCGGCACGCTGCTCGTGCTTCGGAAAATCTTCCGGATCGACCTGGCGCGCGAGGCCGCCGATTTCGCCGCGCGCCATCGCCAGCAGAGCGACCCGCTGGAGCGCCGCACGCTCCTCGTCACCAATCCGAATTTGGAAGGCGTTCGCGTCGATTGCCTGCCCGGCCGTCTCGAGGCAGCGGTGACCATCTCCCGCGTCCGCCACGGCAGCATCACACTGCCTGCTACCGGCGCCACCGTTCTCCATGGCGACGATCGCCTCATCGTCGTCGGCACCCGTGCCGGGCTGGATCAATTTGAGCGCGTCGTCGGCAAGCAGATCGATGAAGACCTCATCCTCGCGGAGAACGGCATCACCTTCCGCCGCGTGGTCGTCACCGATCCTCGCGTCCTGGGCAAAACCGTCGGCGAGCTGAATCTCGGCGAGCGCTTCAGCACCGTGGTCACCCGCGTCACTCGGGCGGATATCGAGATGTCCGCCGTCCCTGGGCTGCAGCTGCAATTCGGCGATCAGCTCCAAATCGTCGGCGCCGAAGCCGGCCTCGATCAGGCCGCCGCGGCGCTGGGCAATTCGATGAAGGAGCTGAACGAAACGCATTTCATCCCCTTTTTCATCGGGCTCACGCTCGGCGTCGTTCTCGGCACGATGCCGATTGCCATTCCCGGCATGCCCCAGCCCATCCGCCTTGGGCTGGCCGGGGGGCCGCTCATGGTCGCGTTGCTCCTCGGCCGCCTCGGGCACTTCCGCCGCCAGGTCTGGCACATGCCCATCAATACGAACCTCGCCTTTCGCGAGTTCGGCATCGCCCTTTTCTTTGCCAGCGTCGGCCTCACTGCGGGCCCGAAATTCTTCGCCACCGTCTTCAGCGCCCAGGGCCTGCATTGGCTCCTCGCCGGCGCCTTGGTCACCGTCCTGCCGCTCATCGTCGTCGCGCTCTGGGCGCGGCTCGCCCTGCGCATGAATTTCCTGGACCTTAGCGGCCTCCTCGCCGGCAGCATGACGGATCCGCCCGCCCTCGCCTTCGCCTCGAATACCTCGCAATCCGATGCCCCGACCATCGCTTACGCCACCGTTTTCCCGCTCACCACGCTCCTGCGCATCCTCGCCGCCCAGATCCTCGCCATCCTCTATTTCTAAAGCCCCGCGTCCTTGATGAATAACGTCCTCCTCTCCGTGTTCTTCGCCATCTTTCTCCTCGTCGGAATGCTCGTGCTCTTGGAGATCGGCTGGCGTACGGGCGCGCACCATCGCATGTCCCGCGATCGCGCCCAGGCCGGTCTCGGCGCCGTCGATGGCGCCATCTTCGCCCTCCTCGGTTTGCTCATCGCCTTCACCTTCTCGGGCGCTGCCACCCGCTTCGATAGCCGTCGCGCCCTCATCATCGAGGAAACCAACAACATTGGCACCGCCTGGCTACGCCTGGATCTTTTGAACCCCGGGCCACGTGCGAAATTGCGCGAGGCCTTCCGTCGCTACGTCGATTCCCGTCTTGAAGTCTATCAACAGAGCGTGGACTTCGCTGACGCCCGCGAGGCCCTCACCCGCTCCAACGTCATTCAGACGGAAATCTGGAACCAAGCCGTCCCCGCCACGCAGGAAAACGGCGTCGCTCCCTCCACCGCCATGCTCCTCCTCCCGGCGCTGAACGAGATGTTCGACATTACCACGGTCCGCACCGCCGCCATTCAGACGCATCCTCCGTGGATCATCTTTGCCATGCTCGCGATGCTGGCCTTCGTCAGCTCCCTCCTCGCCGGCTACGGCATGGCCGGCAGCAAACTCCGCAGCTGGATGCACATGATCAGTTTCGCCCTCATCATGTCCGTCTCCGTTTACGTGATCCTTGATCTCGAATTCCCCCGCCTCGGCCTCATCCGCATCGATAACTTCGATCAATTCCTGATCAGCCTTCGGCAAAGCATGAATTGAAGCGGTTCTTATTGAGTTGGAGCCGGATGCGGTGGCCGCTACGCGGCAAGAATGACCTACGGCGTCCCTTTCACATCGTAGCAGCAAATGAACTCCTGATCCCGCAGGTACAATTTGCCATTGGCGATGACCGGGTGCACCCAGATGCCGCCTTTCGGATTCCGATGCGTGGAGAGCGGCTCGAGCTTGAAGCGACCGGATTCCTTCCAACCGTCGGGGGTGGCGGCGACGAGGGCCACCGTGCCGTCTTTTTCGCCGAGGCAATAGAGCATTCCATCCGCGTAGCCGATGGCCCCCTTGCCCACGCCTTTGTCCTGCCACTTCACGCTGCCGTCCGCCCAGCTCATGCATGTCCAGCCGCCTTTGTCGCTATGGCCGTAGAGATAATCCCCCACAAGGATCACGCCGCCGTGATGATTCGAAAGATCCTTATTCAGGAAAACATCGGTGGCCTCGGAGCCGGCAATCTTCACCTTTTTGGAGCCGGCGCCGTAGCCGCTGCTGACGAACACTTCATCGCCCTTCACGATGGGGCTCGGAATGACGGCGGTCTTTCCCGACCACGGCGTGCGCCAGATTACCTTGCCGCTCTCCGGGTCCACGCCAAAGAGCGTCTGCATCACCAGCTGCACGTATTGCTTCTTCCCGCCGACGGTCGCCGGGATGATGGACGAATATTGCGCGCCCTCCGTGATGTCCGCGCTCTGCCACACCGGCGCGCCCGTCATTTTGTCCAGCGCGGCCATGGTCCCCTTGTTCCCGCCCGGCGTGAGGACAACGAGCTTGCCATCCACGAGCGGCGACTCCGTGTAGCCCCAGCCGGGCACGCTCCCGCCCAGATCCTTCATCGTTTTGCTCCACACCGCTTTGCCGTCCGCCACATTCGTGCACGTGATGGTGCCGGTACCGCTGATCGTATAGACGCGGTCGCCGTCCACCGTGGGAGTACCGCGCGGGCCATCACCCCAGCCGTTGCTGAGGATGCCGGCGAGCGGCGCCGCCCAAATCTCCTTGCCCGTATTCGCATCGAGCGCCATCAACACTTCCTTGTCGTCGCGCGTGCCCATCACGAAGAGCTTGCCGTCCGCGACACTAAAGCCCGCATAGCCCGTCCCAGCATTCTCAAAGAGCCACAAGCGCTTTGGTCCCCCCGCCGGCCACTGCTTCAGCAAGCCCACTTCGCTCGAAGTGTCATTGCGGTTGGCGCCGCGCCATTGGGGCCAGTCGGCGGCAAACGTGGTGGCGAGGCTGATGGCGAGAATCGCGACTGGGAGTTTCATGGCCGGAAGTAGAGCGAGAGTGTGGAAAATGCGCCAGAGCGGAGATGCAGAAGATATATGCTCGAATGGGCATTTATAGAGCCGCACGGCGTACCCGCCTTCCACGCCCAAGTCTACCGTGATCGATACCAAATATCCGCGCTCATCCGCGTCATCCGCGGTTCAAAAAGCACCGTGAATGATTAGGCCAGCGGAGCCGGAACTGAAAAAGGGAACTGGGTTATCACCCAGGGCACAGAGATGAAAGGACGGGCGGTCCCACGCCCCATATCCCGCTGATCACTGGATCGCGCAGAGGTGGACATGTTGGACCGCGGATGACGCGGATCGGCGCGGATTCTCCAGTGATCTTGTTCCCCTCATTCTGTGCCCTTTGTGTCTTCTGCGCCCTTGGTGGTGACGCGGCTTCGCTCTTTGCTTCCCACTCCGCTGGTCCGGGCCGTTCGTGTTTTTCGTGGACCAAAAAATTTCTCTCCCCTAGAAACGCGCTCCAACACCTCTACCACCATGCCTATCGCTGTCGGAACCAAAGCCCCGGATTTCACCCTCAAGACGAAGGACGCCAATGGCCTCCGCGATGTGACGCTCTCCGCCAACTTCGGCAAAAAGAACACCGTGCTCGTCTTCTTCCCGCTCGCCTTCACCGGCGTGTGCACGCAGGAACTGTGTGATGTGTCGCAAGGCATCAGCGCTTTCTCGGATCTCGACGCGGAAGTCATCGGCATCAGCGTCGATAGCCCCTTCGCGCAGGAAGCGTGGGCGAAGAAGGAAAACATCAGCGTCACGCTGGTGAGCGATTTGGACAAAAAGGCCGGCGAAGCCTACGGCGTGCTCTTCCCCGGCATCGGCGGCGGCATCGGCACCTCGACGGCTCGCGCGGCTTTCGTCGTCGATAAGAACGGCGTCGTGCAATATGCCGAGCAGACCCCTTCGCCAAAAGATCTGCCGAACTTCACCGCCGTGAAAGAAGCGCTGGCGAAGCTGAAGTAGGTGCGCGGTTAATGTAGCTTGCAGGCGGGAGCCTGCAGTCACGCTTCTCGCGGGCTGCTACGGCCCTTTTTGTGTTCGCACCCTTCCGGTAGCGGCTACAAAATCAAAGCGACACTCCGCGCTTCCACGGCAGAAAATCATCCTGCCCGAGCCGCGCCGCCGCCGGCGTCAGCCGTCCGCTCGCGATGGCGATGAGGTGATCCAGCAGCGCTTCGCCCGTCGCGGCGATCGTGCTCTCACCGCGTACGATCGGCCCGGCATCAAAATCAATCAGGTCGCCCATGCGGATCGCCAGTTCCGTGTTGGTGCTCATTTTCACCACCGGACAGATCGGGTTGCCCGTGGGCGTGCCTAAGCCCGTGGTAAACACGATGAGGTTGCAACCGCTGCCTGTGAGCGCCGTCGTCGCCTCCACGTCATTGCCCGGCGTGCAGAGCAGCGTCACGCCGCCCCGGCGCGTGACGGGCTCCGGATAATCAAGCACATCGACCACGGGTGCCGTGCCGGATTTTTTTGCCGCGCCGAGGCTCTTCATCGCATCGGTGATCAGCCCGTCGCGAATGTTGCCCGGCGAAGGATTCATATCGAATCCACTCCCCGCCTGCTCCGCCGCGGCTTGATAGCGCCGCATCAAATCAAGAAACCGCGCCGCCTGCTCGGGCGACTGGCAGCGGTCGCAGAGCCATTGCTCCGCGCCACAGAGCTCGGGAAATTCGCAGAGCACGGAACTGCCCCCCAGCGCCGCCAGCAGGTCGGCGCAGTGACCGAGCGCAGGATTGGCGCTCAGCCCGGAAAACCCATCGCTCCCGCCGCACTTGAGCCCGAGTGTGAGTTCGCTCAGCGGGCACGGCTCGCGACGCAACTCATTGGCCTCGGCGATCCCGGTGAAGGTGGCGCGCAAGGCTCGCTCGAGCAGGTCGCGTTCGCTCGCGCTCTTTTGCTGTTCGAAAATGTGGAGCGGCTTTGCGCTGCCGCGCTTGGCCAATTCCTCCTCCAGCGTCCGCACTTCCGCATTCTGGCAGCCCAGGCTCAGCACGGTCGCGCCGGCGACATTTGGATGCGCGATGTAGCCCGCGAGCAGCCCACAGAGCGCCCGTGCATCCTGCCGCGTGCCACCACAGCCGAGCCCATGCAGGAGAAACTTCACGCCATCCACATGCGGAAAGACCCGCGAGGGCGCGGCGGCCTCCGCCAGCGCAATGCCAGCGCTCTCACGTCCCTCCCGGCGCGCCTGGGCCAGCGCCGAGACGAAAGAGGTGTACGGCGAGGTGACATCGTAGCCGAGCCCTTTGACGAGCGCCTCGCGCATCACCTCGATGTTCCGGTTCTCGCAAAAGACCAGAGGGATCACGAGCCAGTGGTTCGCCGTCCCACAACGCCCGTCGGCCCGCCGGAAGCCAGCAAATGTTTGGCCCCGCCACCGCGATACCTCTGGCGCCGCCCACGTGGCGCTGGCCAGCTTGCCGGCAGTCGCATCCGTCGCATGGGCCACATTCCGCTGGGTCAGCAGACGGCCGGCGGCGATCTCGCACAGCGCCCGCCCCGCGGTCGCGCCATACATCGTGATGAGATCGCCCGGAGCAAAGTCGTGCGCGGCAAATTTGTGTTTCGCCGGGATATCCTCGGAAAGCATCCACTCGGAATCCGCGAGGCGAACGTGCTGCCCGGCGGTGAGCGGGCACAAGGCAACAAGCACATTGTCCGAGGGGTGAAGCCGCTGGATGAGCATGGGCCGGGAGGGTAGCGGAAATGATGGACGCACGGCGAGCGTCTTTCGAAAAATCAGACCGCAGCCTTCCGGTGGCAACTCGCATGGGGAGAGATTAAGTCTTCGCAGCATTCGCATGTGTTTCGACCCGAAGGGCCGATGGATACTAGCCGGGGGCTTTAGCCCCCGAATCACCGGCGAACGGGAATGCGCCGCGAAGTCGGCGCCCGAAACCGAGCTCTCTTCTGGTGCTTCAGACTTTCCACCAAGTTCCCGATCACCGCGAAAGCGAGGGTGGAAGACAATTTTCAGCGCCGCCCTGGCACCGCTGCGAGGCGTTTCCGGCGCTGACTTCGCGGCGCGCTCCTACTCCTGCTTATTCCGGGGGCTGAAGCCCCCGCCTTGTGGCCGTCGGCCCTTCGGGCCGGAGCGCGATGGACTTTCGACACGAATTAGTCACTCACCACACGGGATCATTTCGCCCCCCACCCAAACAGCACCACCGGCACCGTCTTGAGCAGGATCTTCGCATCCAGCCAAAGGTTCCAGTTATCGATGTAGTCGAGGTCCAGCTTCACCCATTGATCGAAGCTGGTGATGTTATTGCGGCCGCTCACCTGCCAGAGGCACGTCAGCCCAGGCTTCATGCTCAGGCGGCGGCGCTGCGCGGCGGTTTCAAACTTACGCACCTCATACATCGGCAGCGGCCGCGGGCCGACCAGGCTCATCTCGCCGCGGACCACGTTCCAGAGCTGCGGGATCTCATCCAGCGAGCTCTTGCGCAAAAAGCGTCCGATCTTGGTCACCCGAGGATCCTTGTCCACTTTGAAGACTGGCCCGCTCATCTGGTTCATGCGCGCCAGTTCGTCCTGCTGCATCTCGGCATCCGTCACCATGGTGCGGAATTTATACATCATGAACTTGCGCCCATTCTTCCCGCCTCGCGCCTGCGTGAAAAAGATGGGCCCCGGCGAAGTCAGTTTGATCGCGAGTGCGATGATGGCGAAGAGCCAGAAAAAGAGCACAATCAAGAGAATCGCCGCGATGCGGTCGAAGAGGTGCTTGATGAGCAGCGCCCACGAAATACTGGGCGCCGCACGGAAGACGAGCATGGGCCGCGCGCCGAAGGCATCGAAATCCGGACGCGCGATGCTGGTATGGATGAAGTCCGCCGCCAGCCAGGCCTCCACGCCTTCGATCTCACAGGCCGCGATGTATTCCTGCAGCACCCCGAGCTGCGCATGGCCACCGACAAACATCACGCGGCCCACGGAATGCTCATGCAGCGCCTCCACCAATTCGGTCACCGGCTGCTTCTCCACGTCGATCTCCTGCACCACCTCGAGTTCCATCGTTTGCTCCGCCGTGAAACCATTGTGAAAAACGCGCGTATCTTCCGCCGTCCCCACCAGGATTACGCCCTCGCGGAGCGCGCCCGTTTTCACCCGCCGGCGATAGCGAGCCACGGAAATAGCCTGGCGCGCCAGGAGTAGTGCGACGGCGAGGATGGCGAACAGGGGCATCACCGCGCGGCTCTCCACCGCAAGACGCAGAAAGTAGGAGCACAGGGCAATGATCAGCCCCAACACAAACCCCGCCCGGCCGATCTGCACCAGCGAACGGCCGAAGGTCTTGCGGGAAGGATGCTCGTAGTAGCCCTGGGCTTCGAGGCAGATGGGGCCAAAGGGCACCAGCACGAACAGCAGCCACTGAAATTCGCGAAACGGCTGGATGGGGGCGTCCAGCAACCCCCAGGCGGGGGCCATGTAGCGCAGGGTGTGGGCAGCCCAGAACGCGATCACGAGCAGGAACGCGTCGGCGATCTGTAGGAATTGTAAATTGAGTTCCTGTTTACGGCCCAGCATGGTGCAGCAAGTGGAGAAGCCAGACAACCTAGACGAACAAGGCGCCAACCGCGCCAGAAAAATCCCTCATAATCTGCTGCGGGCACGTAACGTCGTGGCCGCGGTCCATACCGTCCGCGGACTGAAGATTGCCACCCGATTGCGATCTGGGGACGTGGATGTGGTGGAAATCCGCGCCGACGCCCTGGCGGGCGAACTCCCCGCCGTGGAGCGAGCCATGCAGGCAATTACCCTGCCGATCCTGCTCACCGTGCGGCATCCGGCGGAGGGGGGAATCGGTGCATTGATGCCCCCAAAAAGGCGCGCTTTGTACGAACGCCTCCTGCCGTACGCGGCGCTGATCGATCTGGAATTGCGCTCGCTCGGCCCGCTCGAGGACGTCGCCGCCAAGGCGCGGGCGCAAGGGACTGGGGTGGTGGTCTCGACTCATTATTTTCATTCGACACCCTCCCTCGCCAAAATGCTCGAACTCCAGCGGGCTTCTTTCCGAGGCGGCGCGGATGTCTTCAAGCTCGCCGCCCTGGCTCCCGCTGCCAGCCTGCTCGCCCGCCTGCTTGAGCTCATGGACCGGAAGTCCCCCGGCCCCCGCGCCGTCATGGGCATGGGCGCCTTTGGCCAAGTCTCGCGCCTCACTCTCGCCCAAGCCGGCTCCGTGCTGAACTACGGCTACCTCGATCAGCCCAACGCCCCCGGCCAATGGGAAGCTCGCGCCCTGAAAAAACTGCTCCGCGAAATGGGCGTGTCTTAGAGGTTGGACCGTATTTTTTCGCCACGCCCCTTTTGGAGCTGCTGGGGCCCTCATCGGACAGATTGGTCTTATCAGACGGATTGGCCTCATGCTGCCGTCCCTCAAAAAATCAGCAATCCGCAATCCGTCAGCGCTGACTCCTGACCTCTGACTCCTACCCCTCTCCCCAACTAGGACCAAGGTCCAATATACCTCCCCCCTCCCCGTCGCCACAACTCCCCGACCATTTCCATGCAAACGCCCACCCTCGGTGAACCGCGCTTCGCCTCCACGCTCAGTCATACGATCGCTGATGACCTCCGCATCCCCGAGCGCATCGAGATCGGCGCGGAACCCGGCCTGCAATTCGAACTCGCCGGCCCGCGGGAAAAACTCTTCTTCGATCCCAAACAGACCCGCGCCGGCATCGTGACCTGCGGCGGCCTCTGCCCCGGCCTGAACAACGTCATCCGCTCTCTCTTCCTCGAGCTGCACTATAGCTACGGCGTCGCGGAGGTGCTCGGATTCCGCGGCGGTTATAGTGGACTGGATCCGACCACGGGGGCCGAACCCGTGAAGATCACCCCACAGTTCATCGACGGCATCCACCAGAAAGGCGGCACCATCCTCGGCTCTTCGCGCGGCCCGGTGGACATTGGCCGCGCCGTCGACAACCTCATCGCCCGCGGCATCACCATCCTTTTCACCGTAGGCGGCGATGGCACCCAGCGCGGCGCCAATGATCTTTTCCAGGAAGCCCGCCGTCGCGGCCACGCGCTTTCCGTGGTGGGCGTGCCCAAGACGATCGACAACGACGTCGGCTTCGTCTCTCGCACCTTCGGCTTTTTCACCGCCGCGGAGGAAGCGGCCCGCGTGCTCGACTGCGCGCACACCGAGGCCCGCAGCGTGCCCGGTGGCATCGGCCTGGTGAAACTCATGGGCCGCCATGCGGGCTTCGTCACCGCTGCCGCCACCATCGCCAGCCAGGATGTCAACTTCGCCCTCATCCCCGAGGTGCCCTTCAAGCTGGAGGTCTTCCTCGCCGCGCTGAAAGAGCGCATGCGCAAAAAGTCGCATGCCGTCATCGCCGTGGCCGAAGGCGCCGGGCAGGACCTCCTTGCCGCCGACGCCGGTGCCCGCGATGCCTCCGGCAATGTGAAACTCAAGGACATTGGCCTCTTCCTGCGCGAGCGAATCGAGGCTTATTTCAAAGTCGAGGGCATTCCCGTGGTGATGCGCTATTTTGATCCCAGCTACCAGATCCGCAGCCGCCCCGCCAATTGCGAGGACTCCATCCTCTGCGACCTCTTCGCCCGCCACGCCGTCCACGCCGCCATGGCCGGCAAAACCGGCGTCGTCATCGGCTTCCTGCACGAGCGTTTCATCCACGTCCCCATCGAACTCCTCGCCGGCCACACCAAACGCCTCGACCCCGCCGGCGGATGGTGGCGCTCCGTCCTGGCCGCGACCGGCCAGCCCGAACGCTTCGCGTGATTAGCAATTCGCCTTCGCTTACTATTTTCACAGTCTCAGCGCCTTAATCCACAGCCTTACAATTTTCACGCTGACATCCACGGGCCCACGCGCTACGTAGTTTCCGCGTGACCTGTGTTTCCGTCTTCAGGTTCGTAGCGGTGTGTTTGTTCCTCCCACTTTTGCTGATGGCGGCCGGGCAACCCGATGCCCCGCCATTTGCGAAAGAGTGGGTGGTTCGTTCGTGGCGTACGGCGGACGGCCTGCCGCAAAACACCGTCAATGCCCTGCTCCAGACCCGCGACGGCTTTCTCTGGATCGGCACCAGCGGCGGCCTGGCCCGCTTCGACGGCGTCCGGTTTCAAAAATTCGGCCTGCAGGACGGCCTCCGTTCCGTCCGCATCTCTGCTTTGGTGGAGGATCGCGACGGTCGCTTGTGGATCGGTACCACCGGCGGTGGCATCAGCTATTGGGACAGGGGCCGTTTTCATTCTTTTGGCGCCGACGAAGGTTTTCCTGCGGGGGGCGACGTCGTCTCGCTCGCGGCGGATCGCGATGGCTCTGTCTGGGTCGGCACGGAATCCGGCCTGGTAAAATGGAGCAACAATGCCTTCACCGCCATTGGCCCAACCCAGAGTCTGCCACGGGAACAAATTCGCGCCCTGCTCTACGACTCCAGAGGCACGCTTTGGGTCTCGGTGATCCCTGGTGGCATCTTCTACGGTCAAGGTTCCCAATTCGTGCGCGTGGAGGAAACCGCCTCTATTAATGGCGACGTCTACAGCCTCGCGGAAGATCGTGAGGGGGCCATCTGGGCGGGTGCCGGGAACGGGCGCCTCTGGCGCGGGCGCGCCGGGCATTGGCAGCGCTTCGGTTCCGAAAACGGCCTGCCTGCCACCAGCTTTACCGCTCTGGCTCCAGGCGCCGATGGCACGTTGTGGATCGTCACGAGTGAACATGGTCTGTACTGCGCCCGGAACGAAACCTTCGCCCCCGCTGGCGAAAGCGAATTATCCAATCGCGCCGTCAATTCCGTCACCACGGATCGAGACGGCTCCGTTTGGGTGGGAACCAATACCAATGGCCTCCACCGCTTTTCCCACCGGCTCCTCCAATATTGGGACACCAACGCCGAGTTGGGTTCCGCTGCCCCTCAAGCTATTGCCGAAGACCCTTCCGGCGTTTGGTGGCTCGGCGCCGCGAGCAGAGGCATCTTCCGTCTCCTCGAAGGTCATTTTTCATCCGTCGAGGATTCGGCCATCTCGGCGACCACGCACCACATTTACTCCGCGATCACGACCGGTGATGGGACCGTGTGGGAAGCCGGCGAGGGATGCCTCTACCGCTTCCACGCCGGACAGCCCACCAAGACTTATTTCGATGCGCCCGTTCGCGGCGAAGCCATCCGCGCCCTCTGCGCTGACGGCGAGACCCTCTGGCTCGGCACCTATTACTCCACCCTCCTGAAATGCGATGCCTCGGGCGTCCAAGTCGTCGCGCCGCGAGGCTCTTTCTTGGGCAATATCACCAGCATCGTTCTCGAAGCTCCCGGCGTTTTGTGGGTTGGCTCCTCCGGCGGCCTGCACCGTTGGGAGAACGGAAAAATTCGCTCCTGGGGCACCAAAGACGGCCTTCTGACCGCGAGCGTGCGCTCGCTTTATCGCGATCCCGATGGCACCCTTTGGGTTGGCACGTGGGGCGGCGGTCTCTCCCGCCTGAAAAATGGCCGGTTCGTCAACATCACCTCCGCGCAAGGCCTCGTCGATGACGTCATTTCCCAACTCGCCACCGACGACCTCGGCGGCTTTTGGATCGGCACCAACCACGGAATCATGCGCCTGGAGCGCAAAGAACTCGACGCCGTGGCCGACGGCCAAAGCGCGGAGCTGCACCCCATGGTCTTTGGCCGCAACGAAGGCCTGCTCAATGAGCAATGCGTGGGCGGCCATTCGCCCACCGTCTGTAAAACGAAGAATGGCCATCTCATCTTTCCGCTGATCAGCGGCATCGCCGAATTCGATCCCAAACACGTGATGGCGCCCATCGCCGCGGCTCCGCAGGCGGTCATTGAATCCATTCTCGTCGACAATCATTCGCCCACGCTGGACGAACCGCTCGTGCTTGCTCCCGGCAAGCACCGCGTGGAGCTGAAATTCACCGCCCCAGCGCTTTCGGGCGGTGAATGGATCCGTCTTCGCCACCGCCTCGACGGCGTCGAACCTGCGTGGGTCCTATCGGACAGCAGTCGCAACGCCCTCTACGACGGCCTCCGCCCGGGCACCTACACCTTCCATGTCGCCGCCACCGACGCCCAGGGCAATTGGAACCAAGCCGGCGCCAGCCTGTCCTTTACCATCCTGCCTTTCTTCTACCAGACATTCTGGTTCCGGTTTGGGATCGTCGCTTTCCTCGCCACCGTCGGCGGCACCGCCGTCTATTGGCAGACCCTCCGCAAGCATCGGCGCCACCTCGCCGAGCTGGAGCAGGCCCGCCGCCAGCATGCCGAGCTCGCCCACGTGGGCCGCGTCTCGCTCCTCGGCGAACTCTCTGCTTCCATTGCCCACGAGCTGAATCAGCCGCTGACCGCCATCCTCAGCAACGCCCAGGCGGCTATCCGTTTCCTAAATCTGGAGCCCGCAAACCTGGAGGAAGTGCGCGCGATTCTCCAGGACATTACCGCCGCCAACCACCGCGCCAGCGAAGTCATCCTGCGCATGCGCGCCATGATAAAAAAAGGCGAGGCGCAGCTGGAACAGCGCGATCTCAATTCCGACATCGAGCAAGTGCTCACGCTGCTTCACAGCGATCTCGTCGCGCGCAACGTTACCGTGACCACCGAGTTTGGCCCCGGCCTGCCTCTCGTGAATGGCGACCACATCCAGCTCCAGCAAGTCCTGCTCAATCTCATCATCAATGGCTGTGACGCCATGAACCGACTGGAGCCCGACGACCGCCGCCTCCGCATCGCCACGGTGCGCGACGGCGCCGCCTTCGTTCGCGTTTCGGTGACCGACCACGGTCCCGGCATTCCCACCGAGAAAATGGACCGCATCTTCGAGCCCTTCTTTTCCACCAAGGAACACGGTCTCGGCATGGGCCTCTCCATTTGCCGCGCCATCGTGAAAGCTCACGGTGGCTCCCTCTGGGCCGAAAGCCAGCCCGGGGCCAACGCCACCTTTCACTTCACGCTCACCACCGGGGCCCCCGTCACTACGGAGATCACCCCCGCGTCCGCGCACTAAATCCCCGCGCTCTGGCCAAAATCGGCTTGGCCGCCGCGGCTCCTCTTCGCACATTGTGCGGCACGCATGATTGGATCCGCTCACACTCCGCCGCGCATCTGGCCTGGATCCCCTTCCCCGCTCGGGGCTACATGCGATGCCGGCGGCGTCAATTTCGCCCTCTTCTCCGAGCACGCCACCAAGGTCGAGCTCTGCCTCTTTGATTCGTCGGACGCTGTCACCGAGACGCACCGTCTCGTCTTGCCGGAAAACACCAACCAGACGTGGCACGGCTACGTCCCCGGTCTCCGTCCCGGCCAGGTCTACGGCTACCGCGTCCACGGCCCGGACGACCCCGGGCGCGGCCAGCGCTTCAACCCGCGCAAGGTGCTGCTCGACCCCTACGCCCGCCGGATCGCACGTCCCTTCCAGTGGGACGACACCGTGCTCGATCCCGCACGCGATACATCCCACTGCGCCCCACTCGCCAGCGTCACCGACGCCGTCTTCGCATGGAGCGGCGACCGCCTCCTGCGAACCGCATGGCACGAGACCGTTGTCTACGAGCTCCACGTCAAAGGTTTCACCCAGCGCCACCCCGGGGTCCCGGCGGAAAAACGCGGCACCTACGCCGGCCTGGCCACGCCCGCCGCGATCGATCACTTCCGCGCCCTCGGCGTCACCGCCGTGGAACTCCTGCCCGTCCACTACCACATCGACGAAGCCTTTCTCGCGAAACGCGGCCTCGTGAACTATTGGGGCTACAACACGCTCGGCTACTTTGCGCCCGATCCGCGCTTCGCCGCCAGCGGCCCCGCCGGCGCCGTGGAGGAGTTCCAGGAAATGGTCCGCGCCCTGCACGCCGCGGGCATCGAGGTCATCCTTGACGTTGTCTACAATCACACTGCCGAAAGTGACGAGCGCGGTCCCACCCTTTCCCTCCGCGGCATCGACAATGCCGCCTACTACCGCCTCGCTGATAACCGCGCCCGCTACGTCGATTTCACCGGCTGCGGCAATTCGCTCAACGTTGCGCACCCGCGCGTCCTCCAACTCATCATGGACTCGCTCCGCTATTGGGTCCTCGAGATGCATGTCGATGGCTTCCGCTTCGATCTCGCCAGCGCCCTCGCCCGTGAGCTGTGGGAAGTGGACCGCCTCGGCGCCTTTTTCGACATCATTCACCAGGACCCCGTGCTCTCGCAGGTCAAGCTCATCGCCGAGCCCTGGGACCTCGGCCCCAACGGCTACCAAGTCGGCAATTTTCCCGTGCTCTGGACCGAGTGGAACGGCAAATACCGCGACTGCGTGCGCCGCTTTTGGAAAGGCCACGGTGGCACCGTGGGCGAACTCGCCTCGCGCCTCGCCGGCAGCAGCGACCTCTATGCGCACAATGGCCGCCGCCCCAGCGCCAGCCTGAATTTCATCACCGCCCACGACGGCTTCAGCCTGCGCGACCTCGTGAGCTACAATCACAAGCACAACGAGGCCAACGGCGAGGAAAACCGCGACGGCACCAACGACAACGACAGCTGGAATTGCGGCGCCGAAGGCCCGGCGGAAAGCCCCGCCATCGTCACGCTTCGCGCCCGCCAGCAGCGTAACTTTCTCGCCACGCTGCTGCTCTCGCAGGGCGTCCCCATGCTGCTCGCCGGCGACGAATTCGGCCACACGCAGCGCGGCAATAACAACACCTACTGCCAGGATTCCGAACTCACATGGCTCGACTGGGACCTGACCGCCGAGCAGCAGGCACTCTTTAAGTTTGTCCGCCACGTGATGCGCCTGCGCCAGACGCAGCCCGTCTTTCGCCGCCGCCATTTCTTCCAGGGCCGCTCCCTCTTCGGTGCGGAAATCAAAGATCTCTACTGGCTCAAGTCTGACGGTACCGAAATGCATGATGCCGACTGGCATGCCGGCCACGTCCTCACCCTCGGCATGGTCCTGCCGGGCGATCAGATCACCGAGATGGGCGAGCAGGGCGAGCGCATCATCGGCGACTCCTTCGCCCTCCTCCTCAACGCCCACGACGAGCCCGTCCCTTTCCGCCTCGGCTCCCGCCAGCGCCACACTCACTGGACCCGCCTCCTCGACACCGCCCTCCCCGAGGCCGAGCCCAAGACCTACGCCCAAATGAGCGACTACCCCCTCGCTCCCCGGTCTATCGCCATTCTCCGTGCCGACCACCCGCACTGACGCCCGCTTCCCCGTACCCGTCTCCAGACCATGCTCCGCTTTCCTGCCCTCCTCTTCGCCACGGCCCTCGCCGCGATTGGCCATGCCGCCGATGTGCCGACGCTTCCCACCATCCCACCGCGTACCTTTTCCGTCACAGACTTTGGCGCGGTCGGCGACGGCACGACGATGAATACCGCCGCCTTTCACGCCGCCGTGGAAGCCTGTGCCCAAGCCGGTGGCGGCCAGGTCATCGTCCCACCAGGCAACTTTGTCACCGGCCCCTTCGCGCTGAAAAGCGCCATGGATTTGCACCTCGAAAAAGGCGCCACCATCCGCATGAGCCCGCGCGTGGAGGACTACCCCGTCACCGGGCGCGACCGCCAATCCTTCCTCACCGCCACGGAGGCGCATGACGTGGCGATCACCGGCGAGGGCACCATCGATGGCCAAGGCCAGCCGTGGTGGAAAATCGTGCGTGAAATCGCCGGCACACCCCGCGCTCAGACGGAGCCCCGGCGCCCGCAGATGATTGTCTTCAGCCGCTGCGAGCGCGTGCGTCTCGCCGGTTTTCATACACTTAATCCGCCGAATACTCACTGCTCGCTCCGCCAGTGCCAGCAAGTCACCATCGAGGGACTCACCATCATGGCCCCCGCCGATTCGCCGAACACGGATGGGTTGAATCTCAATATTCGCCACGCGATCATCCGCGACTGCCGCGTGGCCACGGGTGACGACAATATCGTCTTCCTTGCCAGCGCGCCCGCGGACGGCGGCGCGCCCGGCGTCGAGGACGTGGTCGTATCGCACTGCTCGCTCGGCGTGGGTCATGGACTCTCCATCGGCAGCTTCACCAGTGGCGGCGTGCGCAGTCTCACCTTTGATCATATTACGTTCGACGGCACCATCTCCGGCCTGCGCTTGAAAGCGGATCGCGACCGCGGCGGGTTGGTGGAAAATATCACCTGCCAGGACATCACGATGAAGGGCGTGAAGTTCCCCATCTATTTCACCAGCTATTACCCCCGCGAGCCGAAGCACCCGGACGAAGAAGCCGCCCAACCCGTGGGCCCTAAGACGCCGCGTTGGCGCAACATCACCATCAAAAATGCGACGCTCACGGACTGCGTGAATTCCGTCATCATCTGGGGCCTGCCCGAGGAATCCTTCTCCGGCATTATCCTCCAAAACTTCATCATCCACGCGCAGCACGGCATGAAGATCTATCACGCGAAAGACGTCCATTTCCGCGGCCAGAGCCTCCAATTCGCCGAAACGACGCCCCTCATCACCTACGATGCGGACGTCGACGGTTTCACCACCACGCCCTACCAACCGCCCCATCAGTAAGCGCTCGCCTGCCATCGTATGATTCGCACCGCTGTCCTTTTTGCCGCTATCATTACCTCTGCCGGCGCTGCGGACCGCACGCTGAAAGTCGCCGCCGATGGTGCGGGCGACTTCCGCACGCTGCAGGAAGCAATCGCCACGGTACCGGAGAACTCGCCCGACCGCACCGTGCTCGAAATCAAACCCGGTCGCTACCACGGCCCCGTCGTGATTTCCGCCAAGCTGGCAAAAGTGACGCTCCGCGGCGAAGACGCGCAAACCACCATCATTGATTGGGAACGCAACGTGAAAGGCGAGCGCCCACCGGGCGCGGACGGCACCAATCCCGGCGTGTCCGTCGCGGGGAAGGATTTTCACGCGGAAAACATCACGTTTCAAAACAGCTCCGGCGATCAAGGCCAGGGGCTCGCGCTCCGCGTGGATGCGGACCGCGCGGTCTTCGCCCACTGCCGCTTCCTCGGCTGGCAGGACACCCTGATGATCAACGGCGGCCGCCAGTATTTCCACGACTGCTACCTCGAGGGCCGCGTCGATTTCATCTACGGCGATGCGACGGCCTTCTTCGAGAACTGCGAGGTTCACAGCAAAAATGGCGGCTACGTTACGGCCGCGAGCACGCCCGCTAATCACCCATTTGGCTTTGTTTTCCGACACTGCCGCCTTACCGGCGACACCACGCCGTGGCCGGATCCAAATGCGCCCAAGCCCCCCAAGCCCGGCAAATTTCCCAATACTCACCTCGGCCGTCCATGGCGCCCCGACGCCAACGTCATCTTCCTTGAGTGCGAGATGGGCGAACACATCCAACCCGAGGGCTGGAATAATTGGGGCCAAACCGCCTACCAAACCACTGCCCGCTACGGCGAATACGCGAGCACTGGTCCCGGTGCGCATCCTGATCAGCGTGTCTATTGGGCCAGGCGCCTAACGAAGGAAGAGGCCGACAAAATCACGCCCGCCACCGTCCTCACCGGCCCCGACGCCTGGAATCCAGAAATCGAAAAATAGCGCCGCCAAACGAATTCCCTTAAACCAGTTTCAGCAAAACTATAGCTGATCCAAGTTCACGCACGACGGTGTATCTGCGACCGGATTTAGGGCGATTTGCGAAAAGCTGTAGCCGCCCCCTGCGACCTTCCGGTCGCAGCTCCATCGCGCTCCGCCATTTTTGAGTGGCTACAACTCAATTTAAACCATTCTAAACGGAGAGTCATTCCCCTACCCCCACCACCAAATCTCCTCTCCGCACGCCCGCCCCCTTCCCAAACGTCCCCGGCACCAGCTCGGCCACGGCCTGATCCCGCTCCACGGACGTCACCTTCACCTTCCCGATGGCGCTGCCATCCCGCGCCACCATTAGCATCCCGTTCGGTTTCACGCCCTGCTTGTCGCCCACGTTGACCACCAGAAATCCCCATCCCGGCTCCGCCGCCAGCACCTTCCCCTGCGGCGCCTTCGCATAGATCTGCGCCTTCATGGTCGCCACTGTCCGCCAATGGTTCACCTGGGCCTCCGCCTCCTGGTTGGCCTTCTGCAGCGCATCCACGGTCACTTCCAATTCCGCCTTCTGCTTCTCCGCCACAGCCACCCGCTCCTTCGCCTCCGCCTCCGCACTGCTGCGGTCCTTCTCCGCCGCTTCCCACTGCGACCGATAGCTCTGCGCCCGCCCCCACATCGCCCACAGCTGCGTCCGCGCCTCGCCCGCCTCTCGCTCATACCGGCGGCGCTCCTCTCCTTCCTTCGCCAACCGCTGCCCAAGGTCGACCACTTCCTCTTTCGCCTTCACCTCGCTCGCCACCTTTGCGCGACGCACCTCCTCCACCTCTCGCCACGCATCCACCAACTCCCGGCGCGCCCCCGCCACCTCCCGCTGCGCGGACATCTTCCCCTCCTGCTCCACCACCGCCCAGCGCACGCCAATCCCGAGCGCTAGCACCGCCGCGCCATGTCCGATCCAGTGTCCCCATCGTTGGTAAAAAGCCAGCGACGCCGACGCCGGCGAAAGGGGAGAAGTGGAGGAGGGTGAAACCGGCCGGGAAGAACGAGATTCGCGCATAAGAATAGTTCGTGGGTTCGCCTCCCGTTCTAACTTTCCGTCCGCGTTCCGACAAATGAACCACCTGTTCGTAACATCCAATTCACCGCTCGCCGTCTAAGAATAAAGCAAGCTGCCGCGATCGGTGGCCCCATCGGCCATGGCGCATGGCGGGCCATTTCTTCACGGTGACTGTAGAATTTCCACCCGGTCTGCGCTTTCCTCCGCGCTAATCAGTGCCCCATCCATGCGTGCTCGTTCCCGCCTGACCCCCGTAAGCTTTACACCCACTTCCCCACTCCCATACTTTCCCCTCATGAAGCCCGTTCTTACCCCATTCCTCCTTCTCACTGCCACGGCCTCCATGTCCCTCGCCGCCGAGCCCGCCGAAAGGAAGCGCCCCTACAACGTTCCCACCGACGCCCAGCCTTTCCAGGGAAAATGGTACCTTGCCTACCCGGGCGCCGAATCCTGGACCGTCGCCAACGAAAAATGCCACAACCTCGGCGGCTCCCTTGCCATCATCGACAGCGAGAAGACGCAGGAGTTCATCGCCAAACTCGCCAACCGACGCATCTTCTGGCTCGGCGCCACCAATGAATCCGGCGATTGGAAATGGCTCGACGGCACCAAATTCACCTACACGAACTGGATGGCCGGCCAGCCCAGTAACGCCAAAAACCACGAGCATTGGCTCGCCATCGGCAAAGGCGGCCAGTGGTTTGATATCGGCCAAAAGGCCCCAATGGTCCAGGGCTTCATCTGCGAGTGGAAAGGCAAGTAGTTCCATCGTGCCGTGCGGGGCACGATTGAAAAGTGGCGCGTTCTTCAACCCCCGGAATGCTGCCCGGCCGGGCTCCAGCGCGCTGGAGCCCACTTCTCCCTCTCTCGCCTTTCCCAAGCTTCGCCCGGCAAAAGAATGCCTCCCGGCCAAGACGACCCTCCACGAAAAAGCGGACCATTTCGCGAAAATGCCTCTGTCGACGGGGCACCAATTCTTGTCATTCTCAGCAACCACTCGATGTCATTCTCGACCACTCCTTTTGCCGTCAACGGCCGCCAGTACTCGCCCCCTCCCCGCCCTGTCGCCGTGATCTGTCTCGATGGCTCCGCGGACGAATATCTGGACTGTGCAGCCGCCCGCGGCCGGATGCCGAACCTGCTCGCCATGGCACAAAAGGGATGGCGCGGCATGGCTCGCGCCGCGATGCCCACCTTTACCAACGTCAACAACAGCAGCATCGTGACCGGGCGCCCGCCCTCGGTCCATGGCATCGGAGGAAACTTCTTTTACGACACCGCGTCGGGGCAGGAGGTGATGATGAATTCCGCGAAGTTCCTGCGGGCCGACACCATCTTTCCCCATGCCCAGAAAGCCGGCCGCAAAGTGGCGGTGGTGACCGCGAAGGAAAAGCTGCGCGATATTTTTGCGAGCGGGCTCATCAGTCTCGGCGGCATTGCGTTTTCCTCGGAGAAAGCGCGCGAGACGCGGCGGGAGACCCACGGGATCGAGAACGTGGAAGCGCTCGTGGGGCCGACGCCGGCGATCTACAGCGGCGAGGCGAGCATCTATGTGCTGCAGGCTGGCGTGGCACTGCTGCAGGGCGGCCAGGCGGATTTTCTGTATCTCTCGACGACGGATTTCATGCAGCACAAGTTCGCGCCGGAGGCGGAGGAGGCGCTCGCTTTTTACGCGCAGATCGATGGGGAGCTTGGCCGCCTGCTGGAGTTGGGAGCGGTGGTGGCGGTGACGGCGGACCACGGGATGAATGCGAAGCGTCGCGCGGACGGCAGCCCGAACGTGATTTATCTCGAGAGCGAACTGACGGCGCAGTTTGGCCCTGGCTTCCGAGTGATTTTGCCCATCACGGATCCGTATGTGGTACATCACGGCGCGCTGGGTTCCTTCGCCCAGGTGCATGTGCCCGCGGGCGCGGACGTGGCAGGCATCCAGCACTGGCTGCTTGGCCGGGCGGGCGTGACCGAGTGCCACGATCGCGACACCGCCGCGCGGCTAATGGAGTTACCGCCGGACCGCATGGGCGATCTGGTCGTGGCCAGCGGGCGGGACGTCGTGCTGGGCCGCACCCCAGATTGGCACGACCTCAAAGCCATCGAAGGCGGCCTTCGCTCCCACGGCGGCCGTTACGAGGAGATGGTTCCATTGGTGATCAGCGAGCCGCTGCGCGGCGCCGGTGCGGCCATGGCCGCAGGCGACTTGCGCAACTTCGACATCTTCGCCATGGCGTGCAGCTGATCCTCGAGGCGGCCATACCGCGCCTCCGAGACGCGAACCCAATTTATCCCAATGACCGAAGCCCAAGCCCAAACCCAAGGCACCGCTGCCGTTTTCACCGGCGCTGGAAACTCCCTGGAGATTCGCCACTTCCCGCTGCCCCGGCTGGCCCCTGGCGAAATGCTCGTGCGCGTGCTGTGTACGACGATTTGCGCGAGTGATCTCCACACCGTCCACGGGCGGCGCTCGGGCCCCTGTCCGTGCGTGCTGGGACATGAGATTGTGGGCCTCGTCGCCGCATTTGGTCCCGGCACACCACGGATGGATCTCACCGGGAAGACGCTGGACGTCGGCATGCGCGTGACATGGACCCTCGCGGCCTCCTGTGGCGAGTGCTTCTTTTGCCAGCGCGGACTGCCGCAAAAATGTGAAGCGCTGGTGAAATACGGGCACACGGCGCTGGACCCCGCGCGCGCCTTCAAGGGTGGCTACGCGGAGTACTGCTTGCTGTTGCAGGGCACGGGCGTGCTGCGCCTGCCCGAGACGCTGCCCGATGCACTGGCGGCGACGGCGAATTGCGCGGCGTCCACGGTGGCGGCGTCGCTGCGGTTGCTGTCGGCGACCACACCGCTGGCGGGCAGCGATGTCCTGGTGCTCGGCGCCGGCACCCTGGGGCTCACCGCGTGCGCGATGCTGCGCGAGGCGGGGGCGCGGGAAGTGATTTGTTGCGACACGAACATGACTCGCGCCGTGCGAGGGCTTGATTTTGGCGCCACGCGCGCGGTATCGCCGGCGGATTTGCCGGGGTTGCATCATGGCCACAGCCGCGGGGCGGATGCGGCGCTGGAGTTCTCGGGGTCGAGCGTCGCGGTGTCGGCGGCCATCGCGGCGCTGCGGGTGGGCGGCACGGCCATCCTCGCGGGGACGGTGCTTCCTAGTCCCGCCGTGGCACTGGACCCGGAGCTGGTGGTGCGGCGGATGCTGACCATTCGCGGGCTGCACAACTATGCGCCGGAGGATTTGGTGGCGGCGGTCCGGTTTCTCGATGAGGCGCAGGGGCGGTATCCGCTGGCGGCGATGGTGGCGGAATCCTTCCCGCTCACCTCCATCAATGAGGCCTTTGCGGCGGCGGCGGCGCGGCCAGGCTTTCGCATCGCGGTCTGTCCGTAGAAAGATCTTATGAACTTATCCAGTTATCTTGCCGGAAAGGTGGCGACGTCCGCGGACGCGCTCGAGGTGTTTAGTCCGTGGGACCGGCGGCGCGTGGGATCGGTGACGCGCATCACGCGCGCGCAGCTCGATGAGGCCATCGCGGTACATCTCGCGGGCGGCGCGGCGCTGACCCGGCATGAGCGAAGCACGATTCTTTTTCGCGCGAAGGCGCTGCTCGAGGAGCAGCGGGAGGAGTTTGCGCAGCTCATCAGCGCAGAGTCGGGGCTGTGCCTCCGCGAAACGCGCTATGAGACCTCGCGCGCGGCGGATGTGCTGCACTTCTCGGCGATCGAGGCGCTGCGCGACGATGGGCAGACGTTTTCCTGCGACATCACCAGCGCGGGCAAGGCGCGCAAGATTTTTACCCTGCGCGAGCCGGTGACGCTGGTGGCGGCAGTGACCCCGTTTAATCATCCGCTCAACCAAGTGGCGCACAAGATTGCGCCGGCGATCGCCGCCGGGGCACCGATGATTTTGAAGCCCTCCGAGAAGACACCGCTTACGGCCGCGCTCTTTGCCGGACTACTCTACGAAGCCGGCCTGCCTGGCTGGATGCTGAGCGTGGTGCATGGCGACCTGGATGAGGTGACGCGGCCGCTCATCCGCGATCCTCGGGTGGAACTGGTGACCTTCACGGGCAGCGCAAAGGTGGGCCACGACATCGCGGCGACGGCGGGCTATAAGAAGCTATGCCTGGAGCTGGGCGGGCATAGCCCGCTCATCGTGCTCGACGATGCGGACCTCGATCTCGCGGCAAAACTGGCGGCGGAGGGATGCTTCCGGAACAGCGGGCAACGATGCACGGCCGTGCGGCGCATCTTGGTGCAGGACGCGGTGGTGGAAGATTTCACCGCACGGTTTCTCGCACTGGCAAAGACGTATCGATGCGGCGATCCAGCCGATGAACAGACGATGGTGGGGACGGTGATTGATGAAGTGGCGGCGATTTCGCTGGCGGCGGCAATCGAAGATGCGGAGCGGCGTGGGGCGAAGCGGTTGCTCGGCGGGCAGCGGCGCGGAGCCCTGCTGGAGCCGACGATCTTGGCGGGGGTGTCGCGGGAGTCGACGCTAGGGACGTGCGAGTGCTTCGGGCCGATTGCGCCGATTTTCCCGGTACGAGATTTGGAGGATGCGATCGCGTTTACGAATGCGACGCCCTACGGGCTGAGCAGCGGCGTGGTGACCCGGTCATTGGAGCACGCGATTCGCGCGGTGAAGGGCATTCGGGCAGGAACGGTGAATGTGAATGAAATTCCGGGGTATCGGCTGGAGCTGTCGCCGTTTGGCGGGGTGAAGGAGAGCGGACTGGGGATCAAGGAGGGGGTGATGGAGGCAATGAAGTTTATGACGAATGTGAAGACGTATTCGTTGCCTTGGTGAGGGGGGATGGGGCCCGTTAAAATGGGCGCGACGTGGAGCGTCACGCCACCAAGGGGGCAATTTCATTTCTAAGGCGGAAGCGAGTGGCTGATTCCCTTGCACCATGTCCTCTTGTATATCGGCGCTACCTCCGATTACTTGACGGGTGCATTGAGCAATCTTTAGCAAATCTTTCCCTGTGTTTTTCAATCGAATCCTTCGTTTCAGTTTAGGTGTATCCTTGGTCTCCGGCTCCCTCGCCGGGACGGAGGTGCCGGAATTTCGGGCGGCGGCGAAGCCGTGGGCGGCGGAATGGGGCAGCCATCGGGCGATTGTCCACGTGGACCAGGACGCGGCGGTGGCGCGGGTGACCATTCCCTGGCGGCGGCGGGATGCGGAGCCGGAGAAGAAGTCCGTCGTGGTCGTCTCGCTGAAGGACGGGAAGCCGGTGGCGCATGCGGCGGCGTTGGGAGTGACGGCGGTCTCGGGCGAGGTCGTGTTTACGCCGTCGGCGGGCGCGGGCGATTATGCGGTGTGCTATCTGCCGGTGAAGGTGGGCGGCGGGGCGTTTCCGAAATCGCAATATCTGGCGCCGGATCCAAAGGAGCAGGCGTGGGCGGCAGCGGCGAAGGATGCGGCGACGGCGCGCGTGACGGGCTGGGAGGCGATCACGGCGCAGGACGCGTTTACGGACATGGAGATCATCGCCACTCCGGAGGAGACGGCGGCGATGGAGAAACAATTTGCGCAGGCCCCGTGGGCGACGTTTGTGGAGGATCGAGAGCATGCGGTGCGGATGTTTGATCGACTCCCCTACCGCTGGACGCAGCCGCATGAAATGGTGCTAAAGGCGCAGCCGGGCGAGCACTGTGTCTTTCAACTCGCGGTGTGGGCGGACCGGGGCGAGGTGCGGAAGCTCGCGCTGGAAACCGCAGGGCTGGCGCTGGACGCGGACCACCGGCTCGCGCCCGAGGCGTTTACGTGCTACAACACGCAGGGCGTAGATTGGAATGGGGCGCCGCTTTCGCCAGAGGTGAATGTGCCCGCGGGACGGGTGCAGCCACTGTGGTGCGGAGTGAGCATTCCGCGCGACGCAAAACCGGGGCGCTACACGGGAGAAGCGACGCTCGCGGGCAACGGGACGGCGCGGGTGCGAGTGCCGCTCACGCTCGAAGTTTCCGGCGAAGTGCTGACGGATGGCGGCGTCTCCAAGCCGCAGAGCATGGCGAAGCTGCAATGGCTGAACTCGACCGTCGGGCTCGGCCATACGCCCACGCGGGGCTACACGCCGGTGGAGGTGAAAGATCATGTGCTGCGCGTCCTGGGGCGCGAGGTGGCGCTGGGTGAGGATGGTCTGCCGAAGCGGATCACGAGCTTTTACAACTCCGCAGTGACGAAGATCGGCCCGGAGCGCCTGGAATTGCTGGCGGAGCCGATGCGACTGGTGGCGGTGGACGCGGAGGACAAGGCGACGCCATTCGCGGGCGGGAGCCTGAAGTTCACGGAACAATCGCCGGCGCGGGTGGCGTGGGATGCGAGCCTTGGCGGAGGGTCAGTGACGCTGCACGGGGCCCTCGAATTTGACGGCAGCCTGCACTATCGCGTGGAGGTGAAGGGCGAGCGCACGGTGAAAGACATTCGCCTCGAAGTGCCCCGCACGGCGGCAACCACCCAATACGTGGTGGGGATGGGGCAGGAGGCGGGCTTTTCGAAGGCGTTTGCGTGGAAGTGGGACGTGGCGAACAAAAACCAGGATAGCGTGTGGCTGGGCGCGGTGAATGGCGGGCTGCGGCTGCAGCTGCGTGGGGAAAACTATGAGCGGCCGGGGGTGAATATTCACTACAAGCGGCGTCCGCTGAATGCGCCGCCGGCTTGGTGGAATGAGGGCCAGGGCGGAGTGCGCTTTGTGCCCGGCGCGGAGCAACAGCCCGCGCTGCTGACGGCGTATTCCGGCGCGCGGGCGCTGACGAAAGAGCCGCTGCATTTTGATTTCGATCTGCTGATCACCCCGTTCCATCCGCTGCATACGGCGGAGCAATGGAGCGACCGCTACTACCATACCAGCACGGTGCCGGGCGATGCGGGGGCGTATCTCACCAAGGCGCATGAGCAGGGCGCGAACGTGGTGAATGTGCACCAGGGGAATACGCTGAATCCGTATATCAACTATCCTTTCCTCACGGCGGATCGGTTGCGCGCGTTTGCCGACGCGGCCCATGCACGCGGGCTGCGGACGAAGTACTACTACACGGTGCGCGAACTGAGCAATTGGGCGCCGGAGCTCTTTGCCTTTCGCGCGATGGATAATGAAATCCTGCTGCACGGCAAGGGCGGCGGGCATCCGTGGCTGGAGGAGCATCTGGGCGGCGACTACTGGCAGGCGTGGTATGAATCGCGGGCGCGCGATGTCTCGCTGCTCACCGCGCCGATGAGCCGGCTGCACAATTTCTACCTCGAGGGACTGCGCTGGCTCGTGGAGAATGCGGGCTGCGATGGCATCTATCTCGACGACATCGCGTATGACCGGGCCATCATGCTGCGGGCGCGCCGGGTGCTGGATCAGTATTGCCCGCGGCCAGCGCTCATTGACCTGCATAGCTGGAATGAATTTCACCAAGGCGGCGCGTTTGCGCAGTGCGTGAATTTGTTCATGGACTCGCTGCCGTTTGTCGATCGGCTGTGGTTTGGCGAAGGGCACCACTACAGCGGTCCGCCGGCGGAGCATCTCCTGGTGGAGATCAGCGGCGTACCGTTTGGGCTCATGGGCGAGATGCTCGATGGCGGGGGAAATCCGTGGCTGGGATTGGTCCACGGCTGCACCGGCCGGCTCGGCTGGCAGGGAGATCCGCGCGCGGTGTGGAAGCTGTGGGACGACTTTGGGGTGAAAGACGCGGAGTTCATCGGCTGGTGGGCAGGGAAAGATTGTCCGGTCCAGACGAGCGAGAAGGCGGTGAAAGCGACGGTGTGGAGGAAGAAGGGGCGCACCCTGATCGCGCTGGGAAACTTCGATGCGGCGGAGCATCCGGTGAAGCTGAGCATCGATTGGGCGGCACTGGGGCTCTCGGCGGAGAAGGTGAAGCTGACCGCGCCGGCGGTGCCGCCATTGCAGCCGAAGGAGGCGGTGTACGGGGTGACGGAGAGCCTGCCGGTAGCGGGGCATAAGGGGATGGTGCTGTGGGTGGAGGAGAAGTAGGCTTGGTGGCCCGAGGCTCCAACTCCCGGGCTGATCCATTGTCGCGATTGCTTAAATATCATTTCCGCGGGCGGCTTCCGGCGCCGCCTTCGGGGCGCGACACGCGGCCCGAGATCCGGGGGCTGAAGCCCCCGGCTACTGGCCGTCGGCCCTTCGGGCCGCAACCCGGGACATGCTACGACGAATGAATCACTCACGATCTTCCTCTAATCAGTGAGAACGTCATGGAAGAATTCCTCGGTGTTCCGGCCCGAAGGGCCGATGGACACTAGCCGGGGGCTTCAGCCCCCGGATCCGGGTGGGGCGTGGCGCGCTCCGAAGGCGGCGCTGGAGACGTGCACTTCCGATACGAATTAATCTCTCACCACACTGGTACCCGTCGGGCCTCCGGGCCGGGGATCTTTTTTTACGCTGGTGTTTAAATAGATCTGCCCGGAGCTGGAGCTTCGGGCCATTGAGAGGGTGCTACCGAGGGCGAGAGCATTAATAACAGCTTTTAGGCGCGACGCGGAGCGGCACGCCGCCAAGAATGTTGGGCGATCTTCTAACAAAGATTGGACCTCCCCGTCACACCCTATGAACGATGTCGGCCAACTCTGACAAATACCACAGCCGTCTCGGGTGAAATTCCGATGATTTCCCCGCCCAGAAAACCATGGACGTGAAAGCACCGGACGACCCAAACGCACCGTCTTTGCAATGGGAGACGATGGAGCAGGTATTTGCTGCCCTGGAGTCGCCGCTGCTCGGCTACGCGCGGCGGCTGCTTGGGGACTTCAGCGTGGCGGAAGATGTCGTGCAGGAGGCATTCATGAGACTTCACGCACAATTTACCGAGGTGCGCCAGCCACAGGCCTGGCTCTACCGCACGGTGCACAATCTGGCGGTCAACCACCAGCGGCTCAGCAACCGCCTGGTGCCGCTGGCCGAGGAGACGAAGGGCGAGGACGGCGCGGGGGCGCCGAATGGGGTGGATGAGCTGACGGATTCGCAGCCGATGCCGGATGAGCAGATCGCGCGGTGGGAAGGGATCGGGCTCGTCCGGCTGGTGCTGGAGACGCTGGATGAGCGGAGCAAGGAAGTCATCCGGATGCGGTTTGACGAAGATTTGTCGTATCAGGAAATCGGAGAGCGCCTGGGGCTAAAGATCGGGCACGTGGGGTATCTGCTCCACCACGCGCTGAAGGCCATGGCGGTGGAACTGACGAAGATGGAGGTGGCGCCATGAACCTGCCGATGGATCTACCGGAGGGACCACTGACGCCACGCGAGGAATTGGAGGTGCGCATCACGGCGCTGCTGATGGGGCAGCTGCCGCCGGAGGAGGCGTCGGCGCTGGAGGTGCAGATTTCTGCGGACCCGGAGCTGACGACGCTACGCACGCGGCTGCAGCATGCCGTGGAGCTGTTGCGCGAGGCGCGCAATTTACCGAAGCCGGCGGCCGCTGCGGCGGTGCCGTTGCAGCTTTCCAAGGAACGGAGGGAGAAGCTGCTGGCGGCATTTCGTGGAATCAAGGCGCTCCCCTCCCCTGCTCTGCCGCCCACACCGGGGACAAAGGTGCCGGCAGATATTTCACCAAAACCGGCGGTGCTGCCGTGGAAACGGCGGGAGCGCAAATGGGTGCCGGTGGCGCTGGCGGCGTCGATTGCGGTGCTGGTTGGGGCGACACTCCTTTTCCCGAAGCTGTCGTCAGCCAGGTACTCAAGCGCGATGGACGCGCACTACCAGCAGTACCTGAGCAAGGACAAGGAGCTGTATGGCAATAGTAGGGCTCCACTAAAACCCAGCACCGAAGCCGACGAGTTGCGGGAGGTCACCACGCGTGAGTTGACAAAGACGGCGACGGAATTAGCGATGGGTCAGATTGACGAGGCATCGCCGAAAGGCCCTACAGAATACTCCGCACGCTGGGCTTCGCAGTCGGGAGCGATTCGCACATTCGGCTTGGGAGACGACAACGTCTCCAAACTTTACCGCAGTGACGATATGAAGGTGGATTCGGCGGTCGCCTCGGCGGCGCCGAGCAAGGGAGAATATCAACGGTCCCCGGGCCATGGCGCGATGGGCGGTACCCGGGCGAGTGGCGGCGGAGGCAGCGCGGGGATTTATCTGCCGGCCACTCCTCCCGCGGAACCCTCCGCGGCAGGAATGTCGGGCGGCAGACTATCGTCCGACGGGGAAAAGGCCCCAATGGCCACCGGTGGGGAGGCATTGCTGGCATCGACGGACCGGTCTCAGGATAAATCCGCGGCGGCGGTGAAGGCGCAGATCGATGGCATTCATCAAAATACCCTGGCGGATTCGCAGTTTACCGACGGCACCCTGCGAGCCCTGGGCCGCCCGGGCAAGGCGACCAACAACACCCAGGTCAACAACACGGCTAACCAAGGCGGCCGGAACGGCGATACTGCGGGCGCTCTCGGTGAGAGCCTCTCCACGCAGGAGCGCGATACCACACCGCTCACCCAGCAAGTGGGCAAGACCACGGTTATTGCCGATCCGCTTTCCAATTCGATCACCATCGTGGGCACCCCGGAGGTGAAGCAACGCGTGCAGAAGGTGCTCGACGAACTCGATCAGCCACCGGCGAAGAAGCCGGGAGGCCAGCCCTCGCCCGAGGGGGAAAAGGCGCCCATGTTTGGAGACGAAGGCCGGGGATACGCTGCGGTCGATGAATTTCAGTTCAAGACGGGCAAGCCAAAAAGAGAGGATGAGTCCGAGGTGGTGCAACGCGAACTCCAGCGCCGGCAGCTAAGGGTGGAGGAGGGCAAGCTCGACTCAAAGAAAGGCAAGGAGGCGCTGGAGAAAAAGGACTACGAAACCGCGTTTGCCAATTACGACAACGCCAGCAAGAAGCTGCCCAATGCAAGCGCGGTGGCCGCAGACTATGATGATATGGTCCAGGGTCTTTCCGATGCGGGGCGCAAACTGGCGCAGCAACGGCTCTCGGAGGGACATTACGGTTCCGCTTCCCAAATCCTGGAGGAGGTGGTGAGGCAAAACCCCAACGACAAAGAGGCGCTGAAGCTGTTGGGGAGCATCAATGCGCCGGACTACTTCAACAAGCAGCTCAGTCCGAAAACGCAGGCCGACGTGGAGAAGGCCAAAGAGGACTTTACCGCTGCCAAGGGCTACAAGGATTTGGGCAACAGCAATACGGCCCTCCACAAGGTGGAGGAGATTTTCAACAAGGACCCGGACAACATCGCGGCGAGCAAACTGCGCGGGGAAATCTATGAAGCGAAGAACCGCGCGGCGGAAGCCGCCTATGATGCGACGCGCTCGCAGGCGGTGTGGGAAGTGAACAGCCAATGGCAGCGTCCCTACCGCCGCTTTGACCGCAAAGTTACCGAAAACCGTTCCGACGCGGAAACGGCGGGAGCGAATTTGAATGGGGCGATCATGCCTGACTTCGAAACTTCGCGGTTGAGAGTCGACGGGGCAAAGGAAACCGCTGATGCGCGAGGAAACCGACCGGTTGATGCACCGGCGAATGCGCCCATCGCGACTTCTGCGGTTCCGGCAGGCCCCGGCGCCATCGAAGGTTTTGCGATTCCGCCGGTGACGTTTTCGGCCACGACGCCCCAGCCGGCGGGGACCATCGCGCTGGATGCGGTCCCAGTGGTTGGCCTGGCGAAAGCGGGCAACGGCACGCTCTCGATTAGTGAGCCCTATAGTGTGGCCGGCAAGGTGAACCTGAATCAGCCCATCGCGCCCTTTGGCTATACTGGTTCCACCACCGTGAATGGCGGCGCGCTCGCGATGCCGGGCGGCGCGCCGGCTCCCACGGGGGCTCCGGCAAGCGGGCCCACCACCGGGCCGAGCATCACGGCGGGAGGGTTTATCGCCGGAGGGGTGACGGGAACATCCCCGCAAATCGAGTCAGCTGGTCTTGGTTTTGCGCCGGCGGGACAGGTTATGGGCAACCAGCCACTCACCTACGGAGTGCGGAGTGGACAGCTTGCCATCAACTCCACAACCGCGGCCGGCGCGGGCGCGGCTCCGCAGCTGCAGGGAATCCAAAATGGGCAGAATGGCCGGCAGTGGATGTACCAGCTCCAGGATGGCACGGTGCTTCCGGCTGGAGCCGCGGACGGCGTGGCGACCCCGGCTAATCCCGTCACGGGACGGATTGCTTTTTGGACGGACGACGAGACGAGCAAGCTCAATATCAACACGAACGGCGAGGCGGCGTACTGGTCTACCCCGCAAACTCCGGAGGAATCAAAAAAGTTCTTCTTCACCACCCACTCGACTTCACCGGAGCTCAATCTTTTCGGTCAGCCGCGAGTGACGTCGGAGGAAGCAAAAAGACTCTTCATCACCAAGGGCACGGCATTGGCGGATCGGGAAGGCGGCGCCGACAAAGGGGCCGTGCAGGGTCCAGTGGAATTCGAGGGTTTCATCCACTACGGGGATCCGTTGCAAACCACCTCGCAGCCAGCGAATGGCGATCGGTTTTTGGCGGCCAAAGCGGAGAACGATTTCGGGATGCCGCTGATTAAGAACCTGGGCGATCTTTCGGGAGCCCAGACGGCGGCGCAGCTCACTCCCGCACAGTTCGATGCCGTCATGGAGGCCGTGCGAGCGAAAGCGGATGCTCTCGGGACGTCAGAGCCAAGACTGGGCAAGGTTGAGGGTGGCGACAGGATCGTTATTCCGTTGCCCACTTTGGAATCCAGTCTACCTGGTGCCAAGCCGGCCTCGGCGGACAAAGCGCAAAAGGAAGTGGCGAAGCTGGATGATGCGATTCGGAACAAAGATCAAATCGCCCCGCCCGCCTCGGCGCCCGCGGCTGAGCCGCCACCGCCGCCCAAAGCCGAGGAGCCGCCGCCGGTGCCACAGCCGGAAGTGGCGACAAAGGCCAATGCGTTTTCCACCTTCTCGCTCAATGTGAGCGACGTCTCCTACAAGCTGGCGACGACGAGCCTGGAGAAAGGGAAGATGCCGGCGCCGGGCTCGGTGCGGAGCGAGGAATTTCTGAATGCCTTCAATTATCGCGATCCGGAGCCGGCGCCGGGAGCGCCGCTGGCCTTTGCCTCCGAGCGGGCGCGGGATCCGTTTGCGCACAATCGCGACCTGCTACGGCTCTCCGTGAAGACGGCGGCGGCGGGGCGCGAGCGGGGACGCCCGCTGAACCTCGTACTGCTGCTCGACAACTCGGGCTCCATGGAGCGGGCGGATCGGGTGCGTATTTTGAAAGAGTCGCTGCGCGTGCTCACGGGACAGTTGCAGCCGCAGGACAAGCTGAGCATCATCACCTTCTCCCGCACGGCGCGGCTCTGGGCCGATGGCGTGCCGGCCAACCAGGCGACGGAATTTGCGGACCGCGTGGGGCAGATTACGCCGGAGGGTGGGACAAATCTCTCCGCGGCCATGGATCTCGGCTACGAGACGGCGCTGAAACATTACCAAGTGGGCAGCATCAACCGCGTGGTGCTGATGACAGACGGCGCGGCCAACCTCGGCGATGTGAAGCCCGAGGCGCTGAAGGAAAAAGTGGAATCGCATCGCAAGCAGGGCGTGGCGTTCGACTGCTTTGGCGTGGGTTGGGAGGGCTACAACGACGACCTGCTCGAGCAGCTCTCGCGCAATGGCGACGGGCGCTATGGGTTCATCAATTCGCCCGAGGAAGCGGGGAAGGAATTTGCCGGGCAGCTCGCCGGCGCGCTGCAGGTGGCGGCGTCCAACGTGAAAGTGCAGGTGGAATTTAATCCGCGCCGCGTGACCACTTACCGGCAGATCGGCTACGCCAAGCATCAGCTCAAGAAGGAGCAGTTCCGCGACAACACGGTGGACGCGGCGGAGATTGGCGCGGCGGAATCCGGCAATGCGCTCTACGACCTCGAAGTGAACCCAGCCGGCGAGGGCGACATCGCCACCGTGCGGGTGCGCTTCCGCGTGCCGGGCACGGACGACTACCAGGAGCATGAGTGGACGGTGCCCTATGGCGCGCCGGCCTGCGCCCTAGAGCAGGCGAGCAGCAGCCTGCGGCTGGCGGCGACATCCTCGGCCTTTGCCGAATGGCTGGCGCACAGCCCCTTTGCCGCCAACGTCACTACCGACCGCCTGCTCGGCCTGCTCAACGGCATTCCCGCCATCTACGGCGCCGACCCGCGTCCCGCCAAGCTGGAGTGGATGATTCGCCAGGCCAGAAGCCTCAGCCGCTAAGCCTTCAACCATCACCTGTCCGCCCAAAACCTCTTGTTCCGAAACTGAACCATGAATCCGAAACGTATTCTCGCCGCCCTGCTCGTGCCGTTTCTGGCCGCTGCCGCCATCGCCGGCGAGGCCGAGGTGAAAGACCTGTCCATCAATGGGGGCATCGGCGGAAACGGAAAGGCGAAGATCACCATCGAGGGCAATTTCAACCCCGCCCCGGCAGACGCGCAAAAGGTGATCTATTCCACGGCGATCCAGCAGCATCTCAAGGTCTCGCGCGAAATGATCCGGAACCACCTCGCGGTGACGTTCAACCTTCTGCAAGGCACGCCGAAGGAGTTCACGCTCACGCTGGGCGGAGATGGAGAAATCAAGGAAGTCACCGGGGACGCTCTGCAGGATTGGGGAATCCGCCGGGATGTCGGCGGCGTGCGGACCTTGGTCTTGCATCCCAAGAAGAGCGATAAACCGCTCGCGCAATTCTCGGTGGTGATCGTGGCCGAGCATGAGTTGAAGCCCGGGACCACGGATGCCGCCGCCTTCACGATCGCGCCGCCGCAGCCGGAACTCTTCAATGGCTTTGTGCGGCTCGAGTCGACCCCGGAGTTTGAGGCAAAACCAGAGGGGGTGTCCGGACTTCTGCCGCTGGAGTTGGGATATTTGCCCGACGGGATGCGCGGTGCGCAAAAGCCGGATGAGCCAACCCCGCTCGGCTTTCAGTTCCACGGCACGGTCTATGCCCTGCTGCTCAAAATCGCCGTGAGTGATCCGGAGGCACGCCAGGTGGTGCTGCGTAATTTCAAACTCACCGGGAAGCTCTCCGACAAGGCGGCGGCGTTCACCCTCACGGGCCTCGCGCATGTGGCCAATCCGAAGGGCGGCACGCTCGCGCTGCTGTCCGGGGGCATCGCGCTGACGGAATTGCCGCAGCATGCGGATTGGCATGTCACAGCCAGCGCGGGGCGCTACCTCCTCAATTTCGACAAGGCGGGCGACTATCCGCTCTCATTCCAGTTCAATGCCATCGTGCGCTCCTCGGGGCCGTGGAATGCCGTGGAATTTTCGGTGGCCACCAGCGCGCTACAGCCCATCGTGATCCAGGGCCTGGCGGCGGATACGCAGTTTGATTTCGCCGGGGCGGCGAAGCCGGAGCGCAATGGGAATGATTTCACCAGCTTTCTACCGCCGAGCGGCGCGGTGAAGCTGGCCTGGAAAAATGCGCCGGCGGCGACGGAGGGGCGCCTTTTTTACTCCGCGGAGATGCTCTCGCAAATCAGCGTGAGCCCGGGGCTGGTGCGGCAGGTCGCGATGATCGACAGCAAAGTGATGCAGGGCGAACTGAGCAGCGTGACCTTGCTGCTGCGCGGTCCGGGCGAGGTGACGCGCGTACTCGGGGACCAGGTGCTCGCGTGGGACGTGAAGGCCGGCACGAATGACGGCGAGCGCCGGCTCACCGTGCAATTCAACCAGCCGCAGAAGACCGCCTTTAGCCTGCAGGTGCAGACGCAGACACCGCTCGGCACCTTTCCGCAGACGGTCGATGCCATGGAAATCCGGCCCGAGGGAGCGACCCGGTTTGCGGGGTACTTTCGCATCGTGAACCAAGGCGCGGTGCGGCTCGAGGTGGTGCAATCGAAAGGCCTCTCGCAGATCTCGCCGGAGCAATTTCCCGAGACGGATGTGACCCGCGCGCTGTTCCGCGTAAACCAGGATGCGCAGCGCTTTGCCTATCGCTTTTCCGGAGCGGACTTCTCGCTGCGCATCGGGGCTGATCAAATTTTGCCAGAGCTCACGGTCTCGGAAATTCTCGCCTACAACCATGGCGAAACGGAACTCAGCATCGACGCAGAGCTGGAGGTGGAGATCCGCGAAGCGCCGCTGCGCGAATTGCTGCTCCATGTGCCGAAGGGGTATGCCATCGCGAAGATCGCGGCCCAAGACATGTCCGACTATTTCCTGCGCGAGGCCGAGGGCAATGACGCGGAGCTGCGGCTCGTCTTTGCGCAGCCCGTCTCGGGGCGCGTGGTAGTGCAGCTGCGGCTGGAGCAGAACAAGGCGCTGGGAGCTGCGGAATGGACGCTGCCGCGCGTGGAGGTCGTGAAGGCGAAGTCCGTGCGCGGACACGTGGCGGCCTCGGCGGATGCTGGCTTCCGCCTCACGCCCGCGAAGACACAGGCGCTGACGGAAATCGCCACGGCGTTCTTCCCCCGAAAAGTCACGGGCCTGCAGACCGCCTTTCGGCTGAGCGATGCCGCGTGGCAGGCCACCCTGCGCGTGGAGCGGCTGCCGCAATCGTTCCAGGTGGATGCGTTCCATCTGTTCTCCATCGGCGAAGGCGTCGCGTATGGCAGCAGCGTGCTGAATTACGTCATCTCCGGATCGCCGGTGTCGGCGTTCAAGGTGGAGCTTTCGAGCGAATACTCGAACGTCGAATTCGCGGGGAAGGATCTGCGGAGTTGGGCGAAAACGGAGGGCGGCTACCTGGTGCAGCTGCACACCCCGGTGAGCGGTCCCTACACGCTGCTGGCCTCGTACGAGCGGGCCTTCAAGGCGCAGGGCGACACACTCAGCTTCACCGGCGCGCGCCCGCTGGATACGCAAACGGAATCGGGCCACACGCTGGTGATCAGCGCCTATCAATTTCAGGTAAAGCCCGTGAGTGTTTCGCCGGGCCTCATGCCGCTGGAAACGGGCGAAGTGCCGCCAGAATACCGGCTCTTTTTCGATGCCCCGGTGCTCGCGGCCTATCGCTATGCGGCGCGCCCCTTTGATCTGAAGCTGCAGCTCAGCCCGCTGGCGCAAGGCGATTCCATGAGCCAGATCGTGGACCGCGCCGCGCTGACCACGCGCATTTCCAAAGAAGGTCAGATTCTCACGGATGCGCAGTATTTCGTGAAGAATCGCGGCAACACCCACTTCCGCCTCGTGCCGCCGCCGGACACGCAACTGTGGTCGGCGACAATAAACGGCGCGAGCGTGGTGCCGGTGACGGACGGCAGCGCCAACCTCATTCCGCTGCCGCAACAAGCCGACCCAAACGCGGTGCTCGCCATCCATGTGAAGCTGGCCTCGCGCGCGCCGGACGCACGCACGCTCGAAGTGGCGACGCCCACCGTGGCGGCGCCGGTGATGCTCGCGGAATGGAAAATCACGCCCGACACCGCGCAGCGCCTGGCGTATCGCAGCGGCTCGCTCACGCCCGTGGGCGGACTCGTGGATGCCACGGGGTTTGGCGGACTGGTGCGGATGCTGCAGATCGAGACGGGCGTGACCCTGGCCATCTTCATCAGCGCCGTGGGACTATTTGTCCTGGCGGTGATCGTATGGCGCGCGGGCCTGAAGAGCACGGTAGTGCAGGGCTCCACGCCGCACTCCACAGCGATCATCGTGGGGACGATCTCCTTTCTCATCGCCGTGGTGGCGCTGATGAATCTCGCCAATATCGCCGGGCGCCACAACGTGACGCCGCCCAGTGACATCTCCTTTCTCGCACCGGTCCAACAGCCCGGGACCTCGCTCACCGCGGAAGTGAGCAATCTGCCCGTGGAGCCGACGGCGTGGAGTCCCTCGGCCGGCGGATGGCTGCTCATGGCCGCCGCGGTGGTGTGGGTGTTCGGCTTTATCCTCCGGCAATCGCCATGGATGCTGGCCGGCTGGCTGCTGCTGGCGAGCGCGGCCCTGTGGTCGGACAATGGCGCCCGGCGCTTCATCTTCGTGCTCACCGCATTTGCGTCCGTATATCTCGCGCTTCCCGCCGTTCGCCGGCTGCTGCGCATGCCGAAGCCCCCGGCACCAGCGGCGCCCATACCGCCAACTCCGCCCACGCCCCCGGCTCCACCGGCGGCGCCAGCCATGGGCGGCGGGCCCGCGCTGCCGCTGCTGATCGCGGCGGGGCTCGCCTTCCTGCCCGGCTCGGCCTTCGCGCAAGAGCCGCCGCCGGAACCGCCACGGCCTGCTCCCGTGGCGGAATCCGTAACGCAGCAAATCCGCGTGGACGACAAATTCGCGGCGGCTACGGCGAAGATCGAGTGGTCGGCGCAAAAAGGGCAGACGCTGCCGGTGCTGTTCGACCCGGCGGTGCTCACCAAGGCCACCTATCCCGAGGCGGGCGTGAAGCTCGTGCAGACTACCATCAATGGCCAGCGCGGGGCTTATCTCCTCGCGCTCGATTCCGGCACTTTCACCGTAGAACTGCAGTATCAACTCGCCGTGACCAAAGGCGAGCAAGGCACGGGGATCACCCTTCCCGCGCAGTTTGGGCTCGTCAATTCCGTCACCCTCACGCTCGCCAATCTCGACGTGGATGTTTTCTCCGCGCAAGCGGTGACGGTGGATCGCAAGACCGCGGACAAGGCGACCGTGGCCACGCTGGTGCTGGCGCCGGCGAATAATATCTGGATTGGCTGGAAGCCGCGCAGCCGTGACGTGGCGCGGGAAAAGGCGGTCTATCACGCGGAGTTCACGCAATTGGCCATCCCCACGGCGGGCGTGGTGGAAGGGCTCGCCCATGTGATGGTGAAGCCGGCACAGGGCGAACTCTCTGAGCTCACGTTCTCCGTCCCGAAAGGCGCGACCGTGACCGACGTGCTCGACCCGAATACGCTCGTGCAGGCGGACAAGCCGGTGCCCTCCATCGTGTCGCAGTGGCGCTTTGATCCCGATGCCGGAAAGCTGCGGGTGACGCTGAATCCCGCGCAATCGCGGCCTTTTGGGCTGCTCATCCGTTCGCAAGTGGCCACAGGTCCCCTGCCCATCACGCAGCGCGTGGGCCTCATCACGCTGGATGGCGCGGCGAGCCAGATTGGAATGTTTGGTGTCGGCACCGGCAACGAAGTGCAGCTCGACACGGTGAACGCCGAAGCACTGTCGCCGATCAATTTGGAGGATTATCCAGCGAATCTCGCCGGGGCGCTGGCGAGTGCCATTCCGGGGCTCACGGTGCATCGGGCCTACCGCTATGCGGATGCGAAGGGCACGGCGGAGATCAAGGCGTCGGGCGTAGAGCCGGATGTGCGGGTGGAATCGCAGGACACCGTTTCGCTTGGCGAGGACCGCGTCGTGCTGGCCTCCAATGCAAACGTGGAAATCACACGCGCAGGAATCTTCCACTTGAGCTTTGCGCTGCCGGCCGGGCTGGATGTGGAATCCATCACCGGCAAGGCGGTGAGCCACTGGACGGAAGCGAAAAGCGGCGAGACTCGCCTCATCACCATGCACCTGCGCGGGCGGACGGAAGGACCGCAGGAATTTGCCGTCACGCTCACCGGGCCGGGGATCAAAACGGCGAAAGGCTGGAAGGTGCCGCAACTCGTCTTTCGCGAGGCCAGCAAGCAGCGCGGCAGCCTCGTGGTGGTGCCGGAGCAGGGCATGCGGCTGCAGGTGGCGGTGCGCGATGGCGTGACGCAACTCGACCCGCAGAAATCGGGCATCAAGCAAAAGGGCGTGCTCGCCTTTCGCGTCCTGCAAGCCGCGTGGAACCTGACGCTGGATGTCGAGCAGGTGGATCCCTGGGTGCAGGTGACCAGCCTGCAGCATGCGCTGGTCGGTGAGGCGCAGGTAAAGGTAACGGCGAATCTCCAATACCAGATCGAAAACACCGGGCTGAAGATTTTCCACATCGCCCTGCCGGCGAACGCGGAGAACGTACGCTTCACCGGCGACCAGGTATCGGACTTCCTCGCGGTGAAAGATGGACGCAAAGGCGATCTGCAAACGTGGGAGGTGAAGCTCGGGCGCCGGGTCATTGGCTCCTACATGCTGCAAGCCACCTACCAATTGCCGGTGGCAGCACAGGCCAAGGAAATCAAGCTCGCTGGCGTGCAGGCGGCGGAGGTGAATCTCCAGCGCGGATTTGTAACGGTGGAATCCGGCGGGCGGCTGCAACTGCGCGTGGAGACTCCGCCCGCGGCATTGCAACCGACCGAGTGGCAGAGCATCCCGCGCGTGCTGCTACAAGGGATGACGGCTTCGTCGGCGAGCTTTGCCTATCGGTTGGTGGACGCAGCATTTGTCCTCCCGCTCAAGATTGAGCGGCACGAGGCCGCCAAGTTGCTGCCCGCGCGGGTGAACCACATCACGCTCAAATCCGTCATCGCAGATAGTGGCGCCATGCTCACCGAGGTGCGTCTGGACCTGCTGCCGGGGGACAAGCGGTTGCTCGCCATCACCCTGCCACCCAATGCGCGCTTCTGGTTTGCCTACGTGAACCAGAATGGCGTGTGGCCGTGGCGCGAGGGCGACCAAATTCTCATCCCGCTGGAGCAGCAGGCGCGCAGCGAGGCGCCGGTGCCGGTATCGTTTTTCTACAGCAGCCAGATCGGCGACGCCGGGACGAGCAAACTCGATCTACAGCTCCAAGCGCCGAAGTTTGATCTGCCGCTGGAGAACATCGTCTGGCAGGTTTACCTCAACGACAAATGGGACGTGAAGAAATGGACCGGCTCGCTCCAAAAGCAGACGGATGAAGTGGTGTCGCACGCGCAGTCCGTGGACGTGCAGACTTATTTGCAAAAGGAAGTGAGCCAGCAGCGGGAAAAGACCAAGGCCGCGGAAGCGCAACTGGCGCTGGGCAACAAGGCGCTGCAGCAGGGCAACCCCATCCAGGCCCGCGCGGCCTTTGGCAACGCCTATGGGCTGAGCCAGCACGACATGGCTTTTAACGAGGATGCCCGCGTGCAACTCCACAACGTGAAACTCCAGCAGGCGATGGTGGGACTCAACCTGCGGAAAAACGATCCGACAGGGAACACGGACCCGCTGGCGGCGCGATTCCGCGCGGCCGGCAATGAGCCCAACTACACGCAACAGGACGCCAAGCAACTCCTGGACAACAATAGCGCGGACGATAATGCCGCGCTGACCAAACTGGCCGAGCGGCTCATCCAGCAACAGGACGCCGCGGTGTCGGCCCCGGCGGTGATCCAGGCGAACATTCCGGAGCAGGGGCGGCTGATTACGTTTAGCCGGTCGATCGCGGTCGACACGGAGGCGGATCTGCAAATCGGCCTGCATGCCATGGCGCCGGGGGCGGCCTCGGGGATGATGCGGTTTTGGACGCTCGTCGTGACGGCCCTGGTAATGGTCCTGGGGGCTTGGGCGACGAGGGGGTTCCGGAAGGGGTAAAGCAGGAGCGAGATACGCGGAGGCGCATGCTTGCTCCGCCTAATGTCCGGGGTATTCTTCGGTTACACCCGTCTGAACATGCGCGTCTTTCTCGCATCCACCCTCGCCCTTCCGCTCGCCGCCACGTCCGCCCTCGCGGCTATTTCCGCGGAAGACACCGCCTTCTTCCGCGATCAAGTCCGGCCGATCCTGGCGGAGAATTGCTTCAAGTGCCACAGCCACGAAACCGGCAAAAGCAAGGGCGGGCTGGTCGTGGATTCGCGGACATCGCTGCTCACGGGCGGCGATACGGGAGCGGCCATCGTGCCGGGAAACGCGGAGAAGAGCCTGCTCATCAAGGCGGTGCGGTATACGGACGAAGATTTACAGATGCCGCCGAACAAGGGCGACACGAAGAAGCTGAAGGACGCGCAGATTGCCATCCTGGAGGAATGGGTGAAGCGGGGCGCGCCGTGGCCGGAGGAAGCCGGCGGCAGTCAAAAGATGGTGGCGCGGGCGAAGGGCGTCATCACTGCGGAGGATCGGAAATGGTGGGCGATTCAGCCGGTGGGAAATCCGGCAGCTCCCAAGGTGGAGGATCACGGCTGGGCACGCAATGCGATCGATGCGTTCCTCTGGCAAAAGCTCACGGCGGCCAAGCTCTCTCCTGCCCCGCTGGCGCGGCCGGAACAGCTGTGCCGGCGCATGTTTCTGGATCTCACGGGGCTTCCGCCCTCGCGCGCGGAGTTGGAGCAATTTCTCTCTGCGGAAAAGCAGGACCATGCGGCGGCGGTGGACGCACTGGCGGATCGGCTGCTGGCGAGTCCGCGCTACGGCGAATGGTGGGCGCGGCACTGGCTGGACCTTGTCCGCTATGCGGAGGGCGATGGCTACAAGATCGACGAGTATCGGCCGGAGATGTGGCGGTATCGCGATTACGTCGTCCGTTCGTTCAATGCGGACAAACCGTATGACCGCTTTGTGCAGGAACAACTGGCGGGCGATGAATTGTGGCCGGGCGATGCCGAGGCACGCACGGCCACGGGGTATTTCCGCTGCGGCGTGTATGAATACAACAACCGCGACGTGGCGGGGCAATGGGACACCATCCTGACGGACATCACGGATGTGACGGGCGACGTCTTCCTCGGCGTGGGCGTGCAGTGCGCGCGGTGCCACGACCATAAGTTCGACCCGATCTTGCAGAAGGATTATTTCCGGTTGCGCGCATTCTTCGCGCCGCTGCGCTGGACGGATAAACTCGACGTGGCCACGCCGGAAGAGCGCACGGCGCGCGCGGCGAAACTGCCGGGGTGGGAGGAGAAGACCGCGGAGCTGCGCAAGCAGATTGCGGAAATCGAGGACAAAGCACGGGAGAAGACGAAGAACGCGGCGATCAGCAAATTTCCGGAAGAGACGCAGGCGATGATGCACAAGGCGGAGGCCGAACGGTCGCCCTATGAGCAGCAGATCCACGAACTCGCCTTCCGGCAGGTGGAGTATGAATGGGATCACCTGCTCAACGCCGTGAAAGGCGACGAGAAGGACAAGCTGATCAAACTACAAAAGCAGCTCACCAATTTCGACGGAGAGAAACCGGCGGCGCTGCCCACCGCCCTGACGGCGACTGACGTGGGGCCGCTGGCGCCGCCGGTCACCATTCCCAAGCGGGAACAACTCGGGAACATCGAGCCCGGCTTCCTGACCATTTTGAGCGAAGGGCCCGCGCCGGTGACGGCGCTGCCGCAATCGACCGGGCGGCGAAGCGCTCTCGCAAAATGGCTGACGCAGCCGGAGAACCCGCTGACCGCGCGGGTGATTGTGAATCGCGTGTGGCAATATCATTTTGGTCGCGGGCTGGCAGTAAACACTTCCGACTTTGGCAAGCTGGGCGGGCCGCCCACGCACCCGGAATTGCTCGATTGGCTGGCGCGGCGATTCGTGACGGATGGCTGGTCGATCAAGAAATTGCACAAGCTCATCGTCACGAGCGCGGCGTATCAGCAGGACTCCACGTCGCCGCAGGCAGCAGCGGGCAAGCTGGCGGACCCGGAGAACCGGCTGCTCTGGCACTTCCCCACCCGCCGGCTCGATGCCGAGGAAGTCCGCGATGCCATCCTGGCGACCACGGGCGAGCTGGACTTGCAGTCTGGCGGACCGTCGGTGGGCACGGAGAAACCGCGGCGGACCATTTACACGAAGGTGATGCGGAATTCGCACGACCCGCTGCTGGAGGTATTTGATTCGGCGGAGGGCTTCCAAAGCACGGCGCAGCGAAACTCCACCACGACATCGACGCAGGCGCTGACCATGTTCAATGGTCCGTGGATTCTGGCGCGCGCCCGGGCGTTTGCCGATCGGGTGGCCCGGGAATCGTCGGCCGATGCCGGAGAGCGGGCGGCGGCGGCGATGCGGCTGGCGTGGAATCGAGAGCCCACCGACCACGAGGTGGCCAATGCGAAAGCATTTCTGGCGGCGCAGACGAAGCTCATCGAGGGCCGTCCTCCGGAGATGAAGCCACTCACGTTGACCACCGAAAAGATGCCCTTCCGCGAAGGCCGCGGCGTAGTCCTCTCGCCGACGGGCGTGGATCGGCTCTTCATGCGGAACAGCCCGACGCTGCCGGATGGCGATTTCACCGTGGAGGCGTTCGTGCTCCTGCGGTCGCTCTACGACACGGGGGACATCCGCACGATCGCCTCGCATTGGACGGGCGACAAAAAGGACGCGGGGTGGTCGTTTGGCATCACCGGGAAGCAGTCGCGCTACAAACCGCAGACGCTGGTACTACAGCTCAATGGCGAGGGCGCACCGGAGAAAGAGGCGGAGCCGATTTTCAGCGGTCTGACCATAGAAATCGGGAAGCCGTATTTTGTCGCCGTGAGCGTGCGCGTGGCCGATCTGGCCGCGGGGGTGACCTTTTATGCAAAGGATCTCTCGAACGATGACCTGCCCTTGCAAGTAGCCACGGTAGCGCACACGACGCATGCGCACGTGCACGGGTCCGGGGATTTGATCCTGGGTGGGCGCGCACAGGGCAAGGGCAGCCGGTGGGATGGGATTATCGACGACGTGCGGCTCTCGAAGCTTGCACTGCCCGCGGAGGCGCTGCTGCTGAATAGCGGGCAATCCATCGCCGACGCCACGTGCGGCTACTGGCGGTTTGAGGCGGCGTCCGGTGTTTACAAGGACAGTTCGCCACGCGGGAATGATATCGAGGCGAAAATAGTGCAGGCGAAACCAGCGGATGCGGGGGCGGCGGCTTTCGTGGATTTTTGCCACGTGTTGCTGAACTCGAATGAGTTTTTGTACGGGGATTAGTTGGAGAACCGAAGGAGCGAATCAAACGGGGGACTCGAGGCCGACGCCCGTTCTTGGTTCCCGGGGTGCTACGTCATTTCCATCCGGGCAGCCGCGCTACACGCTCTCGCCGGTGAAGTGGAGGAGTTCGAGGATCTCGCCGCGGAGTTTGAGGAAATCGGGATGGTTGCGCTGGCGGGGGCGCTCGAGGGAGATGGGGATAATCTGCTCGATGCGGCCGGGACGCGGGGACATGATGACGATCCGGTCGCTCATGTAGATGGCTTCGTCGATGTCGTGCGTGACGAAGAGCATCGTGGTATGGCGGGCCTGCCAGAGGCGGAGCACTTCATCCTGCATGCGCATGCGGGTGAAGGCGTCGAGCGCGCCGAGCGGCTCATCGAGGAGCAACACCTTGGGGTGGTTGATCAGCGCGCGGGCCAGGGCCACGCGCTGGGCCATGCCGCCGGAGAGATGGTGCGGGTAGGCCTTGGCAAAACTTTCGAGGCCCACGAGGCGCATGAATTCCTCCACTTCGCCGCGCTTTTGCTGCACGAGGCCGCGCGCGACGAGGCCCGCCTGGATATTGCGCCGGACGGTGAGCCACGGGAAGAGATTTGGATCCTGAAAAACGAGGCCACGCTCGGCGCTGGGGCCGGTGATGGGCTCGGAGCCCACCCAAAGCTGGCCAGAGCTGGGCGTATCGAGCCCGGCGATGAGGCGCAGCAACGTGGATTTACCACAGCCGCTCGGGCCGACGATGCAGATGAGTTCCCCCGCGGCGACATCGAGTGATACGCGGTCGAGCGCCAGCGTGCGCTCCTCGGCGCGCTCCTGCTTGGGGAAGTTTTTGCAGACCTCCTGCACACGCAGCGAGGAGCCTTCCATGGAGGGATCGGCTACCATTTGATGACCCCCTTCTGCCAGACGAGGATGCGGTCCCGGATTTTAAACAGCGCGGTCATAACGGTGGAAAAGAAGACCGCCATGATGATGAGCGCGGCGTAGACTTTGCCGTATTCGGCGTAGCCCTGCGCCCAGTCGATATACCAGCCGAGACCGGATTTGACGCCCACCTTCTCCGCCACCACGAGCGTGAGGAAGGAGGCGCCGAGGCCCATGAACAGGCCGATGAAAATATTCGGCATGGCCGCGGGAATGGCGACGCGGAAGATGAGATACGTGCGGCTCGCGCCGAGCGTACGGGCGACATCGAGATACGAGGCGCGCGTGTTCGAGATGCCGGAGGCGGTGAGCATCGTGACCGGGAACCACACCGCCAGCGCGATGAGGATGGCCGCGGAAAGCGAAGGCGTGCGCGCGAAGACCACCATCGCGAGCGGGATCCACGCGGTCGCGGGGATGGGGCCAATCACTTTCAAAATCGGCATCCCCCAGTAGCGCGCAAAGCGGAACCAGCCAATGCAGACGCCGGAGATAAGACCCGCCGCCACGCCGATGAGGTAGCCTTCCAGCAGCAACAGCAGCGAGTGCCACGTGCTGTCCCAAAGCAGCTCCCAGTCATTCACGAGGCTGAGCGCCACGGCCGGCGGACCGGGAAAATAGGGCAGCGGCAAGAGCGCTAGCCAAACCGTGACGGCTTCCCAAAAGCCCAGCAGCAGCACCCCAGCGGCAAAAATGGGTGCCAGCTCATTCAGCCAGCGGCGAAAGCCGTGCCACACAAACTGGAGGGCGGCGACCGCGCCCCCAACGCCCACCACGATCCACAGGAACTTGGCAAAGAGCTGCGTCGGTGCGGGCAATTCCTTTTCCGAGACTACGTGATGGAAAAGCTGCGCCAGCAGCGCGGCCACCGGAATGGCCGCAACTCTTACGTAGGAAATCCGCGGTGCCTCCACGGCCACGACCGTGGTTTCACGGGCGGCCTCCTCGGGGCTGGCGGGTTTGGTCAATGCTTCCGGAACCGGATTGCTCACTGGGTGACGGTGGCGGGTTTCTTGCCGGGCGAGCAGCAGGTATCAGCGGTGAAGGCGCCCTTCATGAGCGCGATTTCCGCGGCGAGACGGGCGTCTTGGTCGGGCGGCAGACCGCCATCAGCCAGCTTTTCCACCTGCACGGTGCTAAGCCACTGATCGTCCACGCCATCGAGATGGACATAGGCGCGATTCGCGAGTTCTTCCACATTCGTGGTCGGCGAGAGCATGCCCGCCCTCTTCATTTCCGCGGAGGCCGTGTGCACCGCTTTCTCCGCACCTGCCACGCTCGGAATGTATTTCAGGTTGCCGATGGCGGAGGTGTTGAGCTCGGGATTGGCCGCGAGGTAATGCTTTTCCACGGCGAGGCGCGCGGCGGCGGCGGGATTGGCCTGCACCCATTTGGCGGCCTTCAGCAGGGCGCGGGTGGCGGCGGCGGAGTTCTTGGGATTCGCGGCGAGATATTTGCCGTTCAAGATCACCGCGCAGCAGTATTCATCCTTGTAGGGCTCGTCCTTGGCCTGGTCGGCGACGTTGCGCACGATGCCTTGGGCGAGGAGCAGCGTGCCGATGGGCTCGGAGTCTGCGATGGCGTCGATCTGGCCATTTTGCAGCGCGAGGCCGAGTTCTCCGGCAGGATACACTTTCCAATCCACCTCTTTCATCGCATCGATGCCATGGGCGCCGAGGACGCGGCTTGCGAAAATGAACGGCGGCGTGCCCATGCCCGGGCAGCCGATGCGCTTGCCGCGCAGGTCCTCCACTTTTTGGATCGGCCCATTCGGCGCGGCCTGCACGCGCAGGCAGCCGGTGTGGATGCCGCCGGAAATCTTCACATCCAGCCCCTGCTCGATGGGCTTGAGGAAATACATGATGAGGTGGTGGGTGATGTCGAACCGGCCCAGCGCGAGCATATCCTTATACTGCGACCACTCGCACTTCACGGGATCCACTTCGAGCCCCTCCTCCTTGAAAAAACCTTTTTCGATCGCGACGAAAATCGGCGCCTCGCAGGTGATGCCGATGTAGCCCACCCGGATCTTATTGCCGCTGGAAGCATCACTCTTGTTACATCCCGGCGTGAGCAGTGCGCAAATCGCGAGGGGAAGAAGGTATTTTAGGAAGCGCATGGCAGGTGTCGTTGGTGGCCTAGAACTTGGACAACGGGAATTGAAGCCAGAAAACGGCTGATGTTGGAAATTAAGAATTGCGATACGTGTGATAGCGGATGGATATAAGTGTTCAGAGTTCCCCGGGGCCGGAATGACGCGGATGCAAGCGCGCCCAGGTCGGGGCGACATTCGTATCTACTTAGGCCCTGAACGAGTTCGTCAGGCGTTTGACGAGGAAACGGAGCGCGGCGCTCCTTTCTTGAATTGTCATCTTGAGCGAGTGAAACGAGTCGAAAGATGACAATTCCAAGGGGCACGCACTTCGTATTTTCGGAGCCAGGTGCCTTGATTGGATCTTCGCCGACTCCGCCACAGCCAGAGGGGTTTTAGAAAAGCCGTAGCCGCCAACGACCTTCCGGTCGCAGCTTCACTGTCGAGCGCAAACTCTTGAGCCCTCCACGCGCAAACGCACTGCAAGTGCAGTGCGTTTACGAACTAACCACAGCGAGGCTTATGTGCGGCGGAGTCCTCTAACAGACGCGATTTAGGACATCGCCATCCGCACCTGGACGAAGGCGATCATCTCCAGCAAATCGTCCACTTGGAATGGCTTGGAAAGCATCGTTCCGTTCACGTTCCGGATGAAATCGTTCACCTTGGGGTTGCCGCGGTGGCCGGTCATGAAAATGAAGCGGTCGCAGAGGTGCGGGCGCATGCGCTCCACGGCGCGGAAAAACATATCTCCCGGGAGAGTGGGCATCATCATATCACAGAGGATGACCTCAAAATCGCTCGCGAGCACCTCGTGCACGCCCTCCACGCCGTTTTGTACGGCCACGACCTCGAATCCGTTCTGACGGAGGAAATCACGCATGATGGACTTAAAATCCTCATCGTCTTCCAGGAGGAGCACCTTCCGGCGCTCGATTCCGGGCACCAAAGCCGCAAAATTTTCTTCAATATCGAGCGTGCTGGAATCCGAGCTATACCGTTGCATCTTGAGAGATTGGGTGGTGAGGAATCAACTAGCATACAACGTGCCGTACAGATCGGTACAAAATCTCAGTTGACGACCTCTCATCCCTCCATACGTTTTAGTCCGTTAAATAACCACATGCACGTGCCTCACGAAGAAACAAGCCTCCGGGCGAACGCCGAACGGTTGGCTTCCATTTTCACTGACCTTCAACGCAGCTTTGTCATCAACCTTTCCAAGGAGCTGAACCATGGTGGAGGCGTCTCGTACGTCCAATACCTACTCCTCGGTTATCTCGCTCAGCAGCAGCCAGTTCCATCCATGAGCGAGGTGGCGGCACGGATGCGCCACACCACGGCGGCCGCGACGGGCTTGGTGGACCGCTTGGAAAAGCTCGGCTTTGCCCGGCGCCAGACGGCGCTGGACGATCGCCGGAAGGTTTTTGTGCATATTACGCCGAAAGGCATTGAGTTAGTGGGCAGGGTTCGCTCGGATATGGCCGACAACCTGATGCAATTAATGCGGCATCTGAATGCCGATGAGCAGCAGGCTTGGTTGACCATCTACGAGAAAATCCTGCCGCACTGCCCACAATGACCTATCACCGATCTCTGGCCGCTCTCGCGGTGTTGTCGTTCCTCCCTGTTCTGAACGCCGCCGAAAAGAGCCCCAAGAGTGAGGGGAATAAGAGCGGAAAGGCCGATCTGGCCAAAAGCGCGAAAAAGGAAGCACCCAAGATCCATCAGCTCGAGGGGGAGCGGATTGGCGTATTTCAGGGCAGCCTGACCCTGGAACGAGCCGTGGATCTGGCGATTCAGCAGAATCCCAACATCCTGCGCGCTAAAAAGGAAATCGAACGGACGCGCGGCCAGGTGCTGGAAGTGCGCGCCCAGGCGCTGCCGCATCTCGATTTGGTGGGCTCCTATAACCAGCAGGACCCGCGGCTGCTCGAGCGCAATAGCGGCACGGGCGGCGGCGGGACGGTGAACGTGCAGAACTCGGGCAATGGGGATAATTCCTCCGGCTCCGGGGGCGGCACCCAGCAGGTGAATCTGGGCCAGACCTTCAGCGGGGGCGACAAGTCCTGGCAGGTGGCCATCCAGGCCTCGCAGCTCCTCTACTCCGGTGGCCAGGTGGGCGCCGCGCTGAAGATCGCGAAATACACGGTGGACCAGAGCATCTACAGCATGCGCGACATCGTAGACCAGACGATCGCCACGACGAAGAACCAGTTCTACCTCGTGCTGCTGAACCGCAAGCTGATCACCGTGGCGGAGGAAAACATCCACCTGCTGGAGGATGAGTTGAAGGACCAGAAGAACCGGTTCGATGCGGGCACGGTGCCGAAATTCAACGTGCTCCGGGCCGAGGTGGCGGTGGCGAATGCCCAGCCGGACTTGATCCGCGCGCGCAACGCCCTGCAGCTGGCGCAACTCGATCTGGCCAAAACGCTGGGGCTCGATGCCTCGCGCACGGGCAAGCCGAGCTTTGAAATCGTCGGCGATTTTGGCACGCCGCAGCGCAACCTCTCCCCCGCCCAGGCGCTCTCGCTGGCGCGGGAGCGGCGCTCCTTTTTGAAAGCGCAGCAGCAGGTGATTTGGCAGGAAGAACAGCAAATCACCGTGGCGCGCGCGGGCTACAAGCCGCAGTTGTCGGCCACGGGCAGCTATGAGGCGCGCAACTCGCGGCTCACGGACGACCTGGGCGAAGTGGTCAATGGCTGGACCTTTGGCGTGAACGGGAGCTGGGCGGTGTTTGACGGCTTTGCGACGAAGGGCCGCGTGCAGCAGGCGGAAGCGCGGCTGGCGCAGGCGCATATCGTGTACGAGGATTCGGTACGGCAGGTGGAGCTCGAGGTGCAAAAAGCCTACGACAGCCTGCAGGAGGCGAAGGAACTCCTCGCCAGCCAGGGCAAGGTGGTGGAGCAAGCCACCGAGGCGCTGCGGCTCGCCCGCGAGCGGCTCGCCGCCGGCGCCGGCACGCAGCTCGACGTGCTGGATGCGCAGGTGGAGCTCACCAAGGCCCGCACCACGCAGCAACAGGCGCTCTACGATTACAACGTGGCGGCCTCGGAATTTGACCGCGCGACCGGCACGCAGACGACGTACCAGGATCCGGATCTGCCGGCGCGTCCCGTGAACGATACCTCGAAAAAGGCACCCGCCAAAGCGGCTGCGCCCGCTCCCAGCAAAAAGGGAAAGAAGTAGCCTCTCCAGGTAGCTGCGACCGGGAGGTCGCAGACTGCAAGCTCCCGCTTGCAGCTACATAAAATGATCCCATACGAAACATTTCCAGCCCTCGCCTCGCTCCCGGTGATCCACGCTTTCACCGGCACCGTGCCGGGGCTGGCGGTGCGCACGGATCGGGCCACGGCGCTGGCACGGCTGGATGCTTATCATCAGGAAATCCGGCAGGAACTCGGGCTCGGCGATCGGCACTGGATCACCGCGCAGCAAGTCCACGCGGCCGGGGTCGCGGTCGTGGATCGGAGCGCCACTTCGCCGGTCCCCGGCGTGGATGGACTGGTCACGAATGATCCGCAGGTGTGCCTCGGCATTTACGTGGCGGATTGCGGGCCTGTGTGGCTGGTCGACCCCGTGCGGCGCGCCATCGGCTGCGTGCACAGCGGACGCAAGGGCACCGAACTGGGCGTAGTGCCGGCGGCGATTGCCCAAATGCGCACCGCCTTTGGCAGCGAGCCGGCGGACATCGTGGCGCAACTCGGGCCATGCATTCGCCCGCCCCACTACGAAGTGGATTTTGCGGCGCAAATTGTCGCGCAATGCCGCGAAGCCGGTTTGGTGCAAGTGCATGATTCGGGAGCCTGCACCGCTTCGGCACCAAATCGTTACTATAGTTATCGGGCCGAAAAAGGCCAGACGGGACGCATGCTCGCCATTGCAGCTTTGCGTTGAATATTTTCCACGCGGGTGGTGTCCAACTTGCGTTACTTCATTGCATGACACGCCACTTCAATCCAGCTGAGCCCGAGCTGATGGACCGTCCACAGCCCGTCTCCGTGGAGCTGGAGCGGGACCTCGCCAATCTCGCCAGCCTGAACCGCTGGTTTGGCAGCCACCGCATGTTGCGCCGTTTCCTGCGGCGCTGGTGGGGACCAGGAGATCGTCCGCGGGTGCTGGATCTGTGCACCGGCGCCGGGGATCTGCCGGAGGTGATGTGCCGTTTCGGTCGTTCCCGCGGAGCCATGCCGCACGTCACCGCGCTGGATGCCAACCCGGCGACGCTGGAGATCGCGCGCCGCCGCTGCACGCTGTATCCGGAGATCGAATTCGTGCAGGGGAACGCGCTCACCTTTGAGCCGCACGAAGGCGCCACGCCGCTGCGCTCCATCTACGATTTGGTGCACTGCTCGCTGGCGCTCCACCATTTCTCCGAAGAGGACGCGGTGCGCCTGCTGCGGCACTGCCGCACGCTCGGGGTGCGCGTGCTCGTTTCGGATCTGGAGCGCAGCGTGTTCACGAGTATCGGCGTGTGGCTGCTTACGGCGCTCATCTATCGCGAACCGATGACCAAGCACGACGGCCGCGAGTCCGCCCGCCGCGCCTTCTCCTTCGAGGAATTCCGGCAACTGGCCATCAAGGCCGGCTGGCAGGGCTTCCACCATCGCCGCTTCGCCTTTTGCCGACAGGCGATGTGGATCGAATAGGCGAGGGCGCGCTTAACGGCATTCTTTAAAAGGGGGCGTCCGAGCGCGAGCGCCGCGGCCGGGACCGCCGACGTCCTCAGTCGGCTTCCTGCAGCGCGAAGCGCCAAAACGAATGTGTGGCTGCTCAACGCCGAATTCTCTGTCCGTTCAAATTCATCACATCCGCGCCCATCCGCGTAATCCGCGGTTTCTTTTAACCGCGGATAACGCGGATGGGCGCGGATAGGTAGAGAGCGCAAGCAGGACGCCATCTCGCATGCTGAGATGGCGCCGCATCGTGTTTGGCGCTTCGCGCTGGAAGAAGCCGACTGAGGACGTCGGCGCTCCCGGCCGCGGCGCTCTGTTCGAGCGCGCGCCTCCAAAGAATACCGTTTAGACCAGTTTCAGAAAGGTCGTGGCCGCTCCCGGCGACGTTGATGATCGCAGCCGCTCACCCCCTTCGGGTCCGCCAGAGGCGGATCTTTCTCGCTCCGCTCGAATCCGGTCGCAGCTACATCGCGCTCTGCCTTACTTCGCCGGTGCTTCCGCAGCCGGCTTCGCCGCGGCTGGCGGCGGGAAGGGCGGGTTCGTGCCAGCTTCGGGGGCGGCGGCCTTGAGATTCGCGGGGGTCTCGCCTTTCACGTCGCCGAGCGCCCATTTGATGCCGCCGATGAGGATTTGCTGGAAGGTCGGGTTCGTCCACACGTCCTCGCGATGGCCCATGGCGGTGTACCACACGCGGCCCTCGCCCTCGCGGCGCGCCCACGTGTTCGGGAAGGCTGGGCGCTGATACTCGATGCCCTTCATCGCCGGCGCGTCGATGACGGTGAGCACGTGGATGTCGGGCGTGAAGTCCTTCAGCGAGTACCACTCTTCCTGGAAGCCAAACTCCGCGGGCACGCCCTCAAAGCCCGGGAACTTCGGGTCGATGACCTTGAGCGTGGCCTTCTGCTGAGCGCCATGCTTGATGAATTCACCGCCGAGGAAGCGCACATACGCGTCGGCCTTGTCGCCGTGGTTCACATAGCGATCCGGCCCTTTCTTGGCTTCGTTGTCAGTGTGGAAGGTGTCGGATGCGGAGTGCGTGCCGACGAAACCATGGCCGGCGCGGATGTAGTCGAAGAGCGCCTGCTTGCCTTCCTTCGTCATCGGCGGCTGCTTGTCGGTGCCCGGCGAGCAGAGGTCGCCGGTGGTGTAGAAGAACACGGCATCGAACTGCGCGAGGTAGTCTTTGCTAAATTTAGAGCCGTCCTTCGAATACGTAAACTCCCAGCCGTTCTTCGCGCCGAGTTCGGTCAGGATTTTTTCCGCATAGCTCGGCTGGCCCTTGGCCCACGAGATGACCGAGTGCTCGAAGCCGCTGGACTTGGTGAAGAAGAGGATTTTTTTCTTCGCGGCGTCCGCGGCCCAGGTGGGCGTGAGCAGCACGATGGCGGAGAGAATCGAGGCAGAGAGGCGTTTCAGCATGGAGGGAGCAATAAGCATCCGTGCAACGGAGGAAAGGAGTTTTTGTCCGGATGGGCTCTTCGCCATTTTGTGCGCCAGCTGCCATGAAACCTCCGCTCCGCCCCAGCACGCTCGGTCCCATGCTTCGCAGGCTGCGGGAGATGCTAAGGTCTTTCCGTCCTGCTTGCTTTTGCTTCTGCCACTTCCGCTCCGTATGCTCCGTTCACTCTTCGTTCTCTTTGCCTGCGCGTTTACCGCGGTCGCAGCCGACCCCTCCCCCGCCCTGCCGGCCAAGGACCGCATCGTGGTCCTCATCTCCATCGATGGCTTTCCCGCGTGGCTGTGGAAGGACCCGACGCTGGTGGTGCCGAATCTGCGCAAGCTGGCGGCCGACGGTGCGCAGGCCGAAGCCATGACCGTCTCCAATCCCTCCATCACCTGGATCAACCACACCACCATGGTCACCGGTGTGAACCCGCAAAAGCATGGGGTGCTCTTCAATGGTCTGCTCACCCGCGGTCCGGCTGGGCAGCCGCCCATCCTCGAGCAATGGCGCGACAAAGCAGACCTCGTGCATGTGCCGACGCTCTACGACGTGGCTTTCCAAAATGGGCTGCAGACCGCGCAGGTCGACTGGGTGGCCATTCTGAACTCGGGCACCATCCATCATGAGTTCCTCGAAATTCCGAAACCTGGCGGCACCACGGAAAAGGAGATGGTGGATGCGGGCCTGGTGAGTGCCGACGACATCCGCACCTTCACCAAAGGCAAATCCATCGTGTGGCGTGACTCCATCTGGACCCATGCCGCCAGCCACATCATCGAGCAACATCACCCCAACCTGCTGCTCTTTCATCTGCTCACCACCGACGCCACCAACCACCAATATGGCCCGGGCAGCCTGCCGAGCATCACGGCGTACGCCTATGTGGATCGGCTCGTGGGGGATGTGCTCGACTCGCTCACTCGCGCTGGGCTGCGCGACCGCGCAACGATTGTGATCGCCACCGACCACGGCTTCAAAAAGGTGACCAAGGCCGTTTATCCCAACGTGGCTCTGCGCGATGCGGGGCTCATTCGCCTGAAGCCCTTGCCGGCAACTGCTCCGGCGGAAGGGGCCCCGGTGAAAGATGCCACCAATGGCAAGGAGACACCCGCTGGAACGACCAAGGAAGCGGCCGCCGTAAAGGCCGACGCGCAGGTGGCGGATTGCGACGCCTATGTCATGTCGCAAGGCGGCCTGGCTTTCGTTTACGTGACGGCCCCGGAGAAACGCGTCGAGCTCCTGCCAAAATTGAAAGCGCTGTTCGCCACCGTGGAAGGCGTGGATCAGGTGCTCGATGGCGCCGACGGCCCCAAGCTCGGGATGCCCACTCCCGACGAAAGTCGCGGGATGGGCGACCTGATTCTCTACGCCAAGGCCGGCTACGCCTTTAAGGCCGGCCACTCCGCGGCGACGCCGGTGGAAGAATCGAAGAACTACCTCGGCACGCACGGCTATCCGAACAGCGATCCGGAGCTGGACGGCATCTTCATCGCCTCCGGCTACGGCATCCGCAAAGGCGTGAAACTCCCACGCGTGGCCAATCTCGATATCGCCCCCACCCTCGCGGAGCTGCTGGGCGTAAAGCTGCCGAACGTGGACGGCCATGTGCTCACGGAAATTCTCAGCGAACCGGCGAAGTAGCGCCCTGAATCCCGAGCCTACTCCGCGTTGAAATTCACCACATCCGACGCGGTGGCTCGCTGCATCTTGGGACCCTCGGCAATCTCGATTTCACCCGTCTTCAAATCCTTGAAAGTCGCGCGGTATTTCACGCTGAAGATGGCCCGTGGCCGTGTGGCGGGGCGGCTTTTCCAAATGCCGGAGGAGACGATGATGTCGCCGGCCCAGCCGGAGTAGAAGGGCTTTCCAAAGTGAATCGGCTTGATGTCCACGGTCGGGGAATCGAGCCGCACCACCTCGCCGCTGTCCATCTTGCCGTACCAAATGCTTCCGTCGACCAGCCAGCGCGCCCGGACCAACTGCGCCGCCCGCACCCCAAACTTGCGGTCGACTTCCTCATTGCGGCGCTGGATGTCCTCCGACCGATGTTTTACGCTCTCCGCCGGATCGCAGCCGCCGAGCGCCAGGGCGGCGGCGAAGAGTAGGATCAGACGTGAAAGACAAGGCATCCGGCGCATCGTGTGCCATCCCGGCGGCGGCGTCCAGTGCGGGCGCAGCGGCCAGGCGGTCGGAGACGGAGCAAAGACTCGTCGAGCGCCGGGGCGCCTGCTAGGTCGCGGTGCTTTCCCATGCTCCAGTATCTTTTGCCCGGCTCTTTCGTGGTCGCCTTTGGCCTCATGGTCCTCCTCGACTCTTTCCTCCTGTCAGCATGGCGCCGTTCGGCGGCGGCGCATTGGACCGAGCGCGCCCGCATTCTCTACCCCGCGAGAATGAGCGTGCGGTGGAATACCTGGCTCATTCCGCTCCTGCTGCTCGGCGTGGCGATGCATCTGTCGCTGGAGCTGAGTGACGGCCTGCTTGCCTTTGCCGTGGCTCTCGTGGGCGGGTCGAGCGGCACGTGGTTTTTTACGAAAGAAACGCTGCCTCGAGCCCGATTCCGCACTTGGCTGCGCGACTTTCTCCTCAACCTCAGCACGGGAGCTCCGCGCGGCGCCCTCTATGCCGGCATCGCTTTCTCCATGCCGCCGCGACTGAATGGACACGCCTTCGCCTTGCTGGCGATCCCTGTGGCGTATGATCTCTTCCTGGCCTTGGGCGGCCTGCAGCGGCTGTATCGCGCCGTCGGCATTATCTACGACGCTCCCGAGCGGGTGCAAAAGCTCGCCGCCGAAGTCAGCGCGCGCATGCACGGGCCCGCGCCCAAGGTTTGGGCGGCCGCCAGCACCATCAGCAATGCCTACGCGCTCTTTTGGACCCGCGCGATCCTCATCACCGAACCAGCGATGGAATCGCTGGACGATGCACAACTAAAGGGCGTGCTCGCCCACGAGGTCGCGCATCTCACCGAAGGCCTGGGCGTCCGGCTGCTGCGCACCGGCAGCTTGCTCGGCTTTTGGCCCATCCTGTTGTTCAAGCCGCTCACCGAGCTGTACGGAGGGGGTGCCTTGCTGGCGCTCGGCGTCTGGATGTGGCTGGTTCGGCGGCAGGTGCTCAGTCTCTCTCGCCGCATGGAGCATCGAGCCGATCGTTCGGCCGTGGAGCAATCCCCTGCGGAGAGCGCCGCCTACGCGGGAGCCCTCGCAAAGTTGTACGAACTCAACGGCGTCCCCGCCGTGCTCCCCGCAGGGCGGCGCATGCATCCGGATCTCTACGACCGCCTCCTCGCCGCCGGGGTCACCCCGGATTTCCCGCGTCCGGCTCCGCCAGGCCGCTTTCAATTCCAGACGGCTTGCCTCGCTTTTGTCGCCGCCGTCCTGCTGGGCCCGGTCCTCTTCAACTTGCTCGACGACTTCAAAAATGAGCGTGCCCCGAGGAAGACCAATCCCGCCGCCCAACAGCGGTAACGCGCCGCGGACGATGGTGGACCACCCTACAGCTTCTTCAGTTCCGCGAGCACGGCGTCCTGCGTGAGCAACTCGGAGCCGATCCAGAAATCGTCGGGCTTGGTCACGCGCTTGCGGAAGAGGATGTAGGCCGGGACGCCGGCACGCTTCATCTTCGCCAGGGCGTCGAGGATGTCCGGAGGCTGCTGGGTGTTGTCGGCTTTGACGAAGACCACTTTCTTGTCCTTCAGCGCGTCCTGCACGGGTTTGGTGCTGAGCACGGCGGCTTCGTTTACTTTGCAATTCGGACACCACTCGGCGGTGAAGTCGACGAATACCGGCTGGCCGGCTTTCAGCGCGCCGCGCACCTTGGCCACGAGGCCGGAGGGCTCGGATTTCGGCGGCTCCACGTTGCCGCGGATGAACAGGAACCAGCCGCCCACGGCGAGCAGCAGCGCCATGGGCAGCGCCCAGCCCTTCGTGTGGTACGTGCCGTAGAACCCGGCGGCAGCCGCCAGCACGAGCAGGAACCACACGACCGAGACGAGCACCGGCGCGGTCGGGAAAGAATTCAGCAGCCACACGGCGAAGGCCAGCATCACAAAGCCGAGGATCTGTTTGAAGCGCACCATCCACATGCCCGGCTTGGGCAGGAAGCGCATCCAGGCCGGATGCCACGTAAGCAGGAAATATGGGAGCGAAAGGCCCGTCGCAATCGACGCAAACAGCGCGAAGATGTGGATGCCCGGTTGGTTCAGCGCTACACCAAGCACCGGCCCGACGAGTGGCGCCGTGCAGCTGGTGCCGAGCAGCGTGGTGAAGAAGCCGTGCACGAACGCTCCGCCATAGCCTTCCTTGCTCGACGCCTCGCTGAGCGTGGACTCCGCGCCTCCCAGCGTGATCTCAAACACGCCGAGCAAGCTGAGCCCGAAGACGAAGATGATGGAGACCATCACCGTGAGGGCGAGCGGGTTCGAGAACTGAGCCCCCCAGCCCAGCGTCTTGTTCGCCGAGGCGAGCGCCAGCACCAGGATGGCGACCGCGAGGAAGAAGCCGAACACGCCGGCGCAGAATGCGAGGCCAAGCTTGAAGATGCGATCCTTGGCCTCGCCGGCTTGGCGCACGAAACCAAAGATCTTGAGGCTGATGACCGGCAGCACACAGGGCATCAAATTGAGGAGCAAGCCGCCGAGAAAGCCCTGCCAGAGCAAGGCTAGGAGACCGCTCTGGTCCTTGCTGCCCGCCAGCACTTTCGCCACGTCATCAAACGGATTCCACGTGTCGCCGTCGTCCTCTGCGGCACCGTCGTCGGCGCGGGTCTTTTTCGCGCCGCCATCCATTACCTCGGGTGGGTCACCAATGTACCAACCCTTACGCTTCCCATCCGCGCCCGTGACCACAAGGAGGCCGCTCCACGGCACCTCACTGCTGAAGGAATAGGTGAAGATGCGCGTGCCATCCGGCGCGGTCTCCACGCTCGTCTTCTTCCCCATCTCATACTCCAGCGACAGCGTGTGCGGCGGGATGGGGAAAAAGTCCGCCTTCGCATCCGCCGGCAACCCGGGCACCCGCACCGACAAGGTGGTCGCCTTGAGCTCAAATTTTACGTCGCCCGCCGGGGGCTTGCCGGTCTGCGGAAGGTCGCCGAGCCAGTGGGCAAAGAGCTCTTCATGCGCCGGCTTGGCAGTGCCGACGGGGAGCTTGAGCGTCAGCTCATCCTTCCCCTGGAGGCAGATCTTCTCGCACACCTGCCATTTGAAAGACCCGCTCAGCGTCACCTCCGTGCCCTCGATTTTTTTGGGAGGAGTGATCTTCACGGGGAACATCACCTCCTTGGCGTAAACATAGTAGGGCCACGGGAAGTTGTCCGTCGGCGCGTCGACCTCCGGGATGGGATAATCCACCGCCTCGGCCTCCCACCCCTTCGGCAGCTTCCAATCGATGAGCGTAAACGGCTCGCCCGGGCCGCCGGCAAAACGCCAATACATGTGCCAGCCCGGGTCGATCTGAAACTGGAAACCCACGTAGAAGGGCTTCCCAGGCTCCACGGCGGAGACATTGGCGAGCAGCGTGCGCTTGGTCACCTTTTTGGCGCCGTCATCCTCCGCATGCGCCCCGAGGGCGGCAAACGACAACAGCAAAGCCAGAAAAATGCGGATGCGATGGGACATGGTCGGATGGGGTAAAGGCAAAGTAAGAGCGGTTTGCAACCTCGCAGCGGGCGCCAATCAGTCAGTGGCCAAGGTCTGGTTCCAGCATCACCGGCTCGCCAGCATTCGCGGCTTCGAGCAGCAGGCCGTTGGCTTTTCGCCCATCAGCTTGCGCATCTCGGACTCCTCGATTTTGCCGATGAGCATCATGGAAGAATCGCCCTCGCTCCAACTGGCCGTGGTGTAGCCGTTCAGGGTGGCGTATTTGGGGTGCCCCTCCGGCGGCGCGTCGAGGAGTTGCCGGCGCGAGATCGTGACCAGGTGCACCTCGCATCCTTCCTTCATATTGAAGCAGACGATCGACATCGGCGTGCCTTTCCAGCTCATCTTGGTGCAACCAACGATGCCCAGCCCCTTGACCTCGTCCGGCAGCGAGCTGGGATCGGGGCAGGTCTGGGCATTGATCCACTGGTGCACCTCCGGCATGGAGTTGACGGCCACATTCAGCAGGCCCACCTCCGAATTCTCGATGCGGGCCACTTCCTTCGCGGCGGCTTCCTGCCAGGTCGCGGGAGTCGGGCCACCGGTGTATTTAAAGACAAGTGCCGTCGCGAGGATCATGACGAGCGCGGCCACGGCCACCAGCTCGCTATTCCGAAAATTGCGCCAGGCTTTTTCGTTGAACCACTGCCACCACCGGCGGCGGCCCACGCGGGCGCCGGCGAGAATGGTGTCGCGCAGCCCAGGCGGCGGCTGCACCTCGCGCAGCTTGCCGGCGAGGCAGGCATCGGAGCGCTGCTCAGCCGCGGCCCAGGCCGCGAGCTGCGGGTCGTTGGAAACTTTAGCGAGCGCTTCGGCGATGGCGGGATCGGCATCGTCGAGGCCGCCGGGGCGGCGGGCGCTCAAGGGGAGTCGGAGTTCTTCATTCATGGTTACGCGGCTCCTTTCTGTTCAAAGGGGACGACTTTTCCCGCGGCACGGCCACGGGCTTCGAGGAGGAGCACCCTCAGTTGCTCTTTGCCACGGGCCAGCCGCGACATCACCGTGCCAATGGGCACTTCGAGCACATCCGCGATTTCCTTATAGCTGAGATCCTCCAAATAAAAAAGAGTGAGTGGCGCGCGAAACACCTCGTCCACCTCCGTGAGCGAGCCGACCACCGTGGCGCCATCCAGGTCGTTAAAAACTTCCGGAGCGATGGAGGGCAGGTCGCCGGTGGTGTCGTCCAGCTCCACCTGCGGGTGCCGCACATTGCGCCGGTAGGTGCCGAGATATTCGCGGTAGAGCGTGGTAAAGAGCCACGACTTGGCCTTGCTGGCGTCGCGCAGCTGGTGACCCTTCTCGGCCCAGAGATAATAGGTTTGCTGCACGAGATCCGACGCCGCATCGCTGCTGCCACTGAGGCTGAGCGCAAAGCGGTAAAGCGCGGCGTAGTGCCGGTCCACGAGCATCTGGAAATCGGGAATCACTGTAAGTGGGAGAGTGAAACGATGCCTTTATTCCCGGCGAGTACGAATACGCGGCGGCGCAATGATCCGTGGCGTACGCAGCGGCGACCTCCGAGCGGCGGACGGCACAGGTAGGGGCGACATTCCTGTCGCCTCTCCCCTCATACGGATGCGCGTGTGCACAAAGATGCATCCGCACGGGGCCGGTTGACCGATATCCAGCGAGCACGTGTGCCGCGGTGATTCGCTCCGACCAATGAAGGGCAACACCTTTCGCCGGGTGCGCCGGGTGCTTGCACCGGACGCGCCAGACGCCAAAGTCGCCGGCTCTTAGCCATTGAGACCCATGTCTGACGCCAGCGACCGCTTCACCCAACCACTCCACACCGGATTTCTCTCCCCCGAACTGCTGCTGGCCGCCATTGTCGATTCTTCGGACGACGCCATCGTGAGCAAAAATCTGGACGGCGTGGTGACGAGTTGGAACCGCGGGGCGGAGCGCATCTTTGGCTACACGTCGGAAGAAATGGTGGGCCAGCCCATCCTGCGCCTCCTGCCGCGGGAACGGCTCGACGAGGAGCCGCGCATTCTCGAGCGGCTGCGGGCGGGCGAGCGCATCGAGCATTTTGAAACTGTCCGCGTGCGCCAGGACGGCCGGTCGGTGGATGTCTCGCTCACGATTTCGCCCATCCGCGATGCGACGGGAGTGATTGTCGGCGCTTCCAAAATCGCCCGCGACATTACCGAGCAAAAGACCGCCCTGCGCAAGCTGGCCGAAGCCCATGAAGCGCTCTCCCGTGCGGACCGGATGAAGGTGGAATTTATTTCCATCCTCTCGCACGAGCTCCGCACCCCGCTCACCGCCGTGGTGGGCTGGCTGCAGATCCTGCGCGAAGGCACCACGCCGGAGGAACTGCAGGAGGGCGTGGATGTCATCGAACGCAACATCCGCGTGCAGTCCCAGCTCATCAATGACCTGCTGGACATGAGCCGCATCGAGGCCGGGAAGATGACCCTCGACATTCAGCGGCTCGACCTGCCGGCGGCGATCTCCGCCGCCATCGATTCCGTGCGGCCGGCCTCGGCGGGCAAGGACGTGCGGCTCACCACGGCTTTCTCCAGCGTCAATGGGATCGTGATGGGCGATAAAAACCGCCTGCAGCAGGTGGTGTGGAATCTCCTGGTCAACGCCATCAAGTTTACCCCCAAAGGCGGACGGGTGCACGTGACGCTGGGGCGCGTGGATTCACACGTGCAAATCGGCGTGACGGATACGGGGATGGGCATCGCCCCGGATTATCTGGACCACATTTTCGAGCGCTTCAGCCAGGCCGACTCCTCCACCACGCGCCGGCATGGCGGGCTGGGGCTGGGGCTCTCCATCGCGAAACATCTCACCGAGCTCCACGGCGGGACCATCGCCGCCAGCAGCGCCGGCCAGGGCCAAGGCGCGACCTTTCTGGTCAAGCTCCCGCTGGTGCCCGTGCACCACGATGCGGATCGCGCCGCCACCGATGAGCGGATGGCGGAGCTGGACCGTTCCCTGCCCAAGGCAGAACTCTCCGGCGTCCGCATCCTGCTCGTGGAGGACGAGGCCGATTCTGCGGAGGTCATCCGCCGGCTGCTCACCCGCAGTGGCGCGCACGTGACGCTCGCGGCAAGCATGGACGAAGCGCTCGACGCCGTCTCGCGGGCCACCCCGGACGTGCTGCTCAGCGACATCGGCCTGCCAGAGCATGACGGCTATGAGCTCATCGCCAAGCTCCGCGCGCGGCCCAACGGACAGAAGATTCCCGCCGTGGCGCTCACCGCCCTCGCGCGCAGCGAGGACCGCACCCGCGCCCTCCGCGCCGGCTTCCAAATGCACGTGGCCAAGCCCGTGGACTCCGCCGAGCTGGTCGCCGTCGTGCGGAATCTGGCGAATCTAACCGAGCGGGAATAGGGAATAGGGGATAAAGAGTGGCACGGGGTTGCAACCCGTGACGGGACCGTGCGCGCTTGGCAATTTGGACGAATCTGGCGGAGTGCAATGTCGCTGCGACCGGATTCGAGCGGAGCGAGAAAGATCCGCCTCTAGCGGACCCGAAGGGTGTGAGCGGCGGCGAGCATCAACGTCGCAGGGAACGCCAAGACTTTTCGCGCATCACCCTAACACAGTAACATCTTCGTTTCGTGTGGCTTCTGCTCTTTCCAAAGCAATACGCACCCGCGTACCCTCCCCCCATGCTCCTGCGGAAATACCTGCTTTCCCTGCTCGCGCCCCTTGCCGTGCTGAGCGTCGTCGCCGCTTTTCTCCCCTTCGCCACGCGCGCCCACGTCATCGCCGGTACGACGGTCGACGACCTCATCCCCGGCGACGCCATCGCTTTCGTCAGCCCCGACAAATATCCCAGCGTGCAGGAGCGGCTCGCCTCTATCCTGCAAGAAAACACCATCTTCACCGGCACCGGCGCCGTTCAGGTCCTCTCCGGCCGGCTGGAAATTCCAAATCCGCCTTTTTTCGACTGCGACCAAAAACACAGCAACTACACCCACGCCGCCTGGGCGCATGTGCAATGGACCGTCCCCGCCGGCACCGCCGCCGGGGCGCAGGGCGCCATCGAAACACACTCTGGCAACATCGAATCCAAATACGGATTCTTCGCCTCATTCAATAACCCCAGCCCGCTCCCTCTCCGCAAAATCGCCGTCCACGGCAGCACCCTCGCGGCCTTCGGCGCGCGCCTGTATTTTGGCTGCGCCGTCGTCCTGCCGCTCGTCTTCACCGTCCACACGCTGTGGTGGTTCTTCTTCCTGCGCCGCGAGCGCCGCGCACGGATTACCGCGCAAACCTTGCGCGAGCCCATCGCGCTGCCCATCACCTTTCACCCCGAGCCAGTCTTTGAGTGGCGCACCTATACGATCATGATGCTGCTGTTCAGCTTCGTGAGTCTCTTCGTGTTGTTCATCTATCGCCACCCCATCGAGGTTGGCCTCACCCCGCCCAGCGTCGGCATCCTGGGCGTCGGGCTCGTCATCGCGACCGGGATGTTCTGGCTGGTGCGGCGCAATGCGGTGAGCCTCACACTGGATCTCACGCACCTCGGCTACGCGCGCGGGCGGAACCCGAAGGACTGGCTCACCGCGCCGTGGACCGAACTGCGCGGCGTGCACCTCCGGACGGTGGTGGAAAAGGGCATCAAGCACGAATGGGTGGAAATTGAATTTCCCGACGGAAAGAAGGGGCCGATTTATCATCGCACGGTCGTGAACTATCCGCTGGTGCGCGACACCTTGCGGGCGGTGTTTGCGAAGCATCATCCGGGGGTGAAATAGTCCTTCTGTGCCAGCCCGAATATTCGCTTAGCCCCTTCCGGAAAGCGTGAACGGAGCCCTGTAGCTGGGACCGGAAGGTCGCAGACGCTCGCACATTCGCCTTTCGGGCGTCTGCGACCTCCCGGTCCCAGCTACAGATGCCCAGCGAGAGCCTGGTGACCATTTTCGCCTTAAAATAGTCCGCCACCTTCGCGGGAAAATCTCTGAATGATCTCGGCGGTCAGCAACGGCGTAAAGTTTTCCAAAATCCATCATTGCATTGCCGGGGTGAATCCCACATTTCGCGCCTGGTTTGATGACGAACGGAATTCCTGCGGAATCCTGGTCTTTTGATGAAACCGTGTTGGCCGTCGTGGCCGTGTTCGGAGGGTTGTTCGTGGTCACTCGGACCGTGGGGACGATGTGGGCGGCGATGCGCTTTCGCTGTGGGGAGACGATTGGCGCGACCTTCGCGGGGGCACAGGCCGCGGGAGGTTTGATCATCCTGGGCGCGCTGGCGGGTGGCGCGGCGCGAGAGGTGCGGGAAAGCCCCGGGTATGTGGCGATGCTGCTGGGCGTGGGGATGGTGTGGATGAGCCTGGTCTCCGGGCTGCTGGCGGTGACGGGCGTCAACCTGCGCGTGCATGGAGTGGAGCGGAATAACTTCGCCGCGGTGCCGGCGTGGAGCGGCGCGGTGCTGGGTGGCGCGCTGTGCTATGCAGGCGGGAGCATCGGGGAAGGGCCCGCGATGTGGGAAAATATTTTCTGCGCCGGCGTGGCGACGCTCGCCATGATGGCGGCATGGCTCATCCTGGAAATCGGCGCGGGCATCTCGGCCTCGATTACCATTGAGCGCGATATGGCGAGTGGCTTGCGGGGCGGCGGATTTCTGATGGCGGCGGGCATGATCGCCGGGCGGGCGGTGGCGGGCGACTGGGAATCGGTGGACGGAACGCTCGCGGATTTTGCGCACGATGCGTGGGTCCTGCTGCCGCTCGCGCTCGTGGCGGTGGTAGTGGAGCGGACGCTGCGGCCTTCGCGGGCGAATCCGCGGGGAAAAGTGATCCTGCAAGGGCTGGTGCCGGGGCTGGGGTGCGTGGCGGTGGCGGCAATGTGGATCTTCAAGCTCGGAAAATGGACCTGGCACCTGTGAACACGCTCTCTCCCATACCGGCGGAAGCGACGACCGCAACTGCGGCCCTCGCCCACGGAGTCCTCGCCCACACGGCCCACACTCATGGGGCTCTCGCGAACGCGTTTCTAGCGGAAGCGGCGGAGACGCAGACGGAAAATCCCATCCGCGCGGGCCGGGCGCTGGACGATGAGAAGTATCATGCGCTGCGGCGGCGCGCGGTGCTGGAGGGGTGCAAATGGGATCCGCAAGTCGGCGATACCGAAACGCTCGCGCGGTTTCCGCTCGTGATCGCCGAGGCGGAGTGGCGTCGGCTCGCGGCGTGGGCGGAGGAGCTCGCGGCAGAGGCTGGGGCGGCGGAAGAGGAGGTGGCGGAGCGGCGTCCGGAACTCATCGGCCGGCTGGGCTTGCCGCGGGCGCTGCGGCGCGTGCTGCAAGGGAACGAACCGTGGACACCAGCCGCGGCGCGAATGATTCGGTTTGATTTCCATTTCACCCGCGAGGGCTGGCGCATCTCGGAGGCGAATAGCGATGTACCCGGCGGCTACACGGAGGCGTCGTTTTTCACCCGGCTGTTTGCGGAGCAGGCCGCGGCGTCCGGTGAACTCGTCGTCCGTCCCAATTCAGAGGACGGGCCCGAAAGGCGAGGCGTGGAAAGTGGGATTGCCCGTCCGGCCCGGACTTTTCAACCCGTCGTGGGGGAGCGAAGCGAGGTGGTGCGGAGCGCAAACGTCTTTGGGCTCACCCCACACTCCGGCCATGACAGAACACGAGCGACGGATTCGATGAGCGCTGGGCCGGTACGGAGCCTCCGAGCAGCGGGCGACCCGGCATCGGCCTGGGTGGAGACGATCGCGGCGGAGGCCGACGGCCCTGGGCCCATCGGCCTGCTCGCCGCGCCGGGCTACATGGAGGATCTGCAAATCATGGCGTACCTGGCAAAGCTGCTCGCCGCGCAGGGCCGCGCGGCGTGGATTGGCGATCCAGGGCAGGTGGTGTGGGAAAACCGGCTCGCCCGGTGCCTCACGCGCGACCGGGCCGGGGGCGCGCGGGCCCTCGCCAACCCTATTCGCCCTACTGGCCGTATTGGCCGTGCCGACAACGCCGGAGACTCGGAGGCCTGCGGGGCGCTGGTGCGGTTTTACCAAAGCGAATGGCTCGCGCGCGCGCCGCGGTCGACAGGGTGGCACCATTTTTTCCGCGGCGGGCGGACGCCGGTGATGAATCCGGGCATCGCGGTGATTTCGGAGAGCAAACGGTTCCCGCTCACGTGGCCATCGCTCACCACCCGGCTGCCGCGCTGGAAGGCGCTGCTGCCGGAGACGCGCGACCCGCGCGAAGTGCCGTGGCGCACGGACCGGTCGTGGCTCCTCAAAAGCGCGATGTGCAATACCGGCGACGCGGTGGCCGCACCGGATCTCGTGCCCGCCGCGCAGTGGCGCAAAGCGGCGTGGGCCGCCCGCTGGTTCCCCGGTGGATGGATTGCGCAACGGCGGTTCGAGACGCTGCCGATCCCGGCACCCACGGGCGAATCGATGTTCCCGTGCCTCGGGGTCTACACGCTGAACGGACGCTGCTGCGGCGCCTATGCCCGGCTGGGCCGCACGCCCGTGGTGAACTACGCCGCCATGGACGCGGCGCTGCTGGTGGAAACGGAGACACAGCCACGGGGATGAATATTCCTACGCCGAACATGGGTGCTTTTTTCAAACCGCGGATGACACGAATGGGCGCCGATTTCGGACAGCGCTCTGGTCGGGTCACTCGATAATTTTTTACGCCGTAATGACACTCGATGACATCTTCAACTTGTGGGCGCCCGCTGACGGGCGTTGGTCGCCGTGGTTGAAGCCGGTGCTGTTTTCCTGGATGGCCGGCCCTCCCTTCACGATCGTGGCGGCCCCTGCCACTCTCGCCACCACCACACCCATTGATTTGTCGGACTGGAATTTCGACTGGCTCGAACCACGGGCCGCCGATACCGCGCTGGTCCTCGATGTGCCGGGTCCGGAAGCGGTCGCGCTGGGGATGCATCTGGCCACGCTCGGGTTCCGCCCGGTGCCGCTGTTCAATGCGCTCCCCTCCCCGCGTCCGCCAGGCTTCAGCGCCGACCCCAACGACGATGTCGCGCCGGAGCTGGTCGACGTGGCGAGCATCGTCCACGCCCTCCGACTGGCGAGCCCCGCGCTCGCCGCCATCCCGCTCTCCCCGGACGCCCCACCCGCCTTCCTGCTCGACAGCCGCCGCCGGGAGGCGTCGCGCGCCATGACCGGCGCCTACTTCGACAACCGCTCCCTGAGTTTCCCCACCGATTTCCCGTCCGCCAATTTCCTGCTAGCCCAAACCCTCCGCCGCTGCGTGGTGCTGCAACGAGACAGCCAGCGCCCGCAAGCCGACCTCGCCCACACCCTCCGCGCCTGGTCCGCCGGCGGCGTCCGCGTGGAAGTGAAGCAAGCCGCTGTCCCCGGCCCCCCACAGCCCTGCCCCCTCTCCAAGCCTCCCTTCTGGCAGCGCCTCCACTATCGCCTGCTGGAGGTCTTCGGCTACCGCCGCAGCGTGCTGGGCGGGTTTGGAGGGACGCTGGGGGAAGGGGGAAGCGGAGGGTAACAGCTGCCCGCCCAAGATTCCTTCCATCCGCACTTGTTCACACCACTGACTTGCGCCGCGCGCCGTGGCCTGCTTGTTTTAGATTTTTACACGCTGTATGCCACTCGATCCGTTTAAGACGCTGAAGAAATTTGACCTGGGGAATGGGAAGCAAGGGAGTTATTACTCGCTGCCGGAGCTGGAGAAATCGGGGGTGGGGCCGATTTCGAAGCTGCCGGTGTCGATCCGGATTGTACTGGAGAGCGTGCTGCGGAATTGCGACGGGCAGCGGGTGCGGGACGAGGATGTGAAGGCGCTTGCCAACTGGAATGCGAAGGCGCCGGCGCAGGTGGAGATTCCGTTTGTCGTGGCGCGGGTGGTGTTGCAGGACTTCACCGGGGTGCCGCTGCTGGTGGACCTGGCGGCGATGCGCAGCGTGGTGTCGCGGCTCGGGCGCGACCCGAAGATGATTGAGCCGCTCGTGCCGGTGGACCTCGTGGTGGACCACAGCGTGCAGGTGGATTTCTTTGGCAGCGGCGAGGCGCTGCAGCGGAACCTGGACCTGGAGTTCAAGCGCAACCGCGAGCGCTACGAGTTGCTCAAGTGGGGGCAGCAGGCGTTCCAGACGTTTGGCGTGGTGCCGCCGGGCATTGGCATCGTGCACCAGGTGAACCTGGAGTATCTCGCGAAAGGCGTGCTGAGCGCGGGCGACGTGTATTACCCCGACACCCTCGTCGGCACGGACTCGCACACGACGATGATCAATGGGTTGGGCGTGGTGGGCTGGGGCGTGGGCGGCATTGAGGCGGAGGCGGGCATGCTGGGGCAGCCGGTGTATTTCCTCACGCCGGAGGTGGTGGGCGTGTACCTGAGCGGGTCGTTGGCGGAGGGCGTGACGGCCACGGACCTCGTGCTGCACATCACGCAGATGCTGCGGAAGGCGAAAGTGGTCGGCAAGTTCGTCGAGTTCTACGGTCCGGGTGCCAAATCGCTGCCGGTGGTGGATCGGGCAACCATCGCCAACATGGCGCCGGAGTATGGCGCGACGATGGGCTTTTTCCCGATCGACGAAGAGACCGTGGCGTATATGCGCGGCACAGGCCGCAGCGACGAGCTGTGCGCGGCGTTTGAAAATTACTACAAGGCGCAGGGCCTGTGGGGCATCCCGGACAAGGGCGCGCTGACCTACAGCGTGGACCTGGAGCTGGATCTTTCCACCGTGGTGCCGGGCGTGGCAGGGCCGAAGCGTCCGCAGGACCGCATCAATCTCACCGACCTGAAGAGCACCTTCTCCACCCTGTTTGCGAAGAGCCCACTGGACGGCGGCTATGGCAAGCAGCTGGCGGAGCTGAACGAGAAGAATGTGCCGGTGGAGCTGGCGAACGTGGGCAACCCGACGCAGACGGGCAACACGTGGATTCGCAATGGCAGCGTGCTCATCGCGGCCATCACGAGCTGCACGAATACGAGCAACCCGAGCGTGATGCTCGGCGCCGGCTTGCTGGCGAAGAAGGCCGTGGCGCGCGGGCTGAAAGTGAACCCCGCGGTGAAGACGAGCCTCGGGCCCGGGTCGCGCGTGGTGACGGATTACCTCACGAAGACCGGCCTGCAGACGTATCTCGACCAGCTCGGCTTCCAGACGGTGGGCTATGGCTGCACCACGTGCATCGGCAACAGCGGTCCGCTGAACCCGGCGATCGAAGACGCGGTGGTAAAGCAGGACCTCATCGCGGCGAGCGTGCTGAGCGGCAACCGCAATTTCGAGGCGCGCGTGCACCAGAACATCAAGGCGAATTTCCTCATGTCCCCTCCCCTCGTGGTCGCGTTTGCGCTCGCGGGGCGGGTGGATATCGACCTGACGACCGAGGCGCTCGGCACGGGCGCGGACGGCAAGCCAGTCTTTCTGCGTGACATTTGGCCGACGCAGCAGGAAGTGCGGGAGCTGCTCTCGAGCGCGCTGTCGCCGGAAGTCTTCCGCAAGCTCTACACGGACTTCGCAGCGCAGAACCCGAAGTGGAATGAGATTCCCGGGACGGTGGGCGACGTGTTCGAATGGAACCAGGCGAGCACCTACATCCAGGAGCCGCCCTTCTTCACCAGCTTCGGCATGGAGCCGGGGACGATTACCAACATCAGCGGCGCGAAGGCGCTGGGGATCTTTGGCGACTCGGTGACCACGGACCACATCTCTCCGGCGGGCGCCATTAAGAAGAAGTCGCCCGCGGGTGAGTATCTCACCGGCCACGAGGTGGCGTTCGAGGATTTCAACAGCTACGGCAGCCGCCGCGGCAATGACCGCGTGATGACGCGCGGCACGTTTGCCAATGTGCGGATCAAGAACCTGATGGTGCCGGGCGTGGAGGGCGGCGTGACGAAGTTCAACGGCGAGACCCTGCCAATCTACGATGCCGCGATGAAGTACGCGGAAACGAAGACCCCGCTGATGATCTTTGCCGGCCAGGAATACGGCACGGGCAGTTCGCGCGACTGGGCGGCGAAAGGCACGGCGCTCCTCGGCGTAAAAGCCGTGGTGGCGCAGAGCTTTGAGCGCATCCACCGCAGCAACCTGTGCGGCATGGGCGTGGTCCCGCTCCAATTCCCCGAAGGAGTGAGCGCCGCGACGCTGAAGCTGGACGGCACGGAGACCTACGACCTGAAGGGCCTGAGCAACGACATGAAGCCGATGAGCGACGTGACGTTGATCATCCATCGCGCCGACGGCACGACGACCGAGCAGACGCTGAAATGCCGCATCGATACGGGCATTGAGGTGGAATACGTGCGGCACGGGGGCATCTTGCCGTATATGCTGCGGCAGTTGCTGCGGGCGTAAGCTTGGGGGGGGCCGAACGATCTCAAAGGTGGGGATGGCATCCTGCGACCTTCCAGTCGCAGCTACATCGCATTCTGCCAGATTCGAGCGGTCACAACTTCATTCAAGCTGTTCCAGGAGTTCATTCCCAGTTGGCGAAAGCTGCCAGGGCGAAACACCGATTTTCACCTTGCTTCCGCTAAGCTTGAGCCTTTAGAGCGGTGTCCCTTTTTTGATGAGCCAAATATCTCCCACTACCCTCAAAGCCCGGAACTGGCACGGATTTGAGCCGGGTGGGCGAAACTCCCGCGGCGATGGCTCGTCGATCCTGCACATCGTCGTCCCGGTGATTGTCGTGCTGCTGCTGGTGGTCCTCCGGGCCTACGTGATGGCCACCATTGTGGGCGTCGTTTCGGCGACGATTATCCTCATCCGCCAATTTAGCGCGACAGGGCGAAAAAGGATCGACCAGGCGCTGGGTGTTTTTGCGCACTGGGTGGGGCAAATCGTCGGCGTCCTCCTGCTGGGGCCGATTTTCTTTATTGGCATCACATTCATCCGGTTCATGCGCCGGCTGACCGGCGCCGATCCCCTGCGGCTGCGCTGCGGAGAAAGCCCCACCTTCTGGCTGCCAGCGGACTATGAAAGCCGCCGGCGCAAGTATGCGAAGAGCATGTTTTGCTCGGAGCGGCTGGTGGCGGGAGGGATGCGGATCGTTCCGCTCCTCGTCGTGGTCTTGCTGCTGCTGGTGGTCGCGGAGGTTGGCCTGCGGATTTATGGGTTGGGCGACGCGGTGGTGTACGTGACGGATCCGGATATCGGCTACTATCCAAAGCCGAATCAGCGCGTGCGCTACCCTGGCCGGGTGATCACGATCAACAACCACGGGATGCGCGCCCCGGATCTAGGCGAGCACAAAACCCCGGGACATTTTCGCATCTTGATGCTGGGCGATTCGACGCTGGCGGGGACCAAGGTCAGCAATGACGAGCTTTACTCCAGCCTGCTGGAAAAAAAACTGAATGAAGCCGCCGGCACGCCCAAGTTTGAAGTGATGAATATGGGCGTGAACGCTTGGGGACCGGCGCACGAATACGCCTTTGTCAAAAAGTTCGGCTCTTTCGAGGCCGATCTGGCCATCCTTTGCGGCCCGATCTACAATTGCTCCCGGCCCCTTTACGGCTTGGAGAACCTGCCTTTTTTCCCCGCAGATCATCCTCCCCGGCTGGCGCTGGAGCATGTCGCCTATCAGCTCATTTTTGAATACCGCCAAAAGGTGCAGGGGATTCCCTTTTGGGGGATTGGCCAGGCCTGGGAGAACCAGTCGCAGCAAGGCCTGGTCGCGTGGGAGGGCATGGCGGAATTCCTGCAGCAGAACCACGCCGAAGTGATGATTGAGCTGTTGCCTCGCGCGGCCACGGCCTTGGGAACTCCGGTCGAAGCCACGGATCCCGGGCCGAGGCAGTTCGCGCAGTTGCAAGAGCGCGTCAAGCGACTCGGGGTTTACGCCAATCTCATGGGCCCCGTCTTCAAGGGAGTCGCGCGCGCGAAGGACGTGTATCACGATGGCGTCCACTTCGATCGGCTGGGACACCGCCTGTATGCCGACTACCTTTTTGAGGAACTTCGGCAACACAGTCCGCGCATCAAGGAGGCTTTGGAGCACCGATGATTATCCTGGGAGTCAGCGCACTTTATCATGACAGCGCCGCCGCGATTTTGCGGGATGGCGAGATCGTCGCCGCAGCGCAAGAAGAACGCTTTTCCCGAAAGAAGCATGATGCCGGAATCCCGGAAAACGCCATCCGCTACTGTCTCCAGGCGGCCGGCTTGAAGCGAGGGGACCGGCTGGACGCCATCGCCTTTTACGACAAACCGATCACCAAATTTACCCGGCTGCTGACGACCTTCGGCGACACGGCGCCGACGGGTTTCAAGTCGTTCCTCATGGGCGTGCCAGCTTGGGTGAAGGAGAAAGGCTGGGTAGGATACGCGATCGAAAAGGCGGTCCGCCGCACCGGGATCAAACCGGGGCAGTTTTACTTTCCGGAGCATCACGTCTCGCATGCCGCCAGCGCGTTTTACCCCTCCCCTTTTGCAGAGGCAGCGATTCTCACGGCGGACGGCGTGGGTGAATGGACCTGCTCGAGTATTGCCGTGGGTGAAGGCAAGGACCTCCGCATGCTCATGGAGCAGCGGTTCCCCCATTCCCTGGGCCTGCTCTACAGTGCCTTCACCTATTTCACCGGCTTTAAAGTCAACTCCGGCGAGTACAAGCTCATGGGACTGGCGCCCTACGGCGAGCCCAAGTACGCGCAACTCATCAAGGATAAGCTGGTCCAGATTCGCGCGGATGGGTCGCTGTGGATGAACATGGATTACTTCGGCTATCTCGGAGGGCTGGAGATGACCAATGACAAATTTGCCGCGCTCTTCGGCGGCCCGCCTCGCAAGGGCGAGTCGGCTATTTCCCAGCGCGAGATGGACCTGGCGGCTTCGATTCAGGTCGTCACCGAGGAAGTGATGCTGAAGATGGCCCGGTATACCCGCGCGGTGACCGGCAAACGGCATCTCTGCATGGCCGGCGGGGTAGCGTTGAACTGTGTGGCCAACGGCAAGATTCTCGAGCAAAAGATTTTCGAGGATCTTTGGATTCAGCCTGCCTCGGGCGATGCCGGCGGTGCGCTCGGCGCGGCTCTGTATGCTTGGCACCAGGTCCAGGGCCAGGAGCGGAAAGTCACGCCCGGGAAGGACACCATGTCAGGCGCGGCCTTAGGCCCGGCTTATTCCCGCGATGAGATCAAGGGGTTCCTCGATGAGAATCACATCCCGTACACCGAATTGAACGGTGCGGCCCGCGAGACCTACCTGGCCAAGGCTCTGGCGGAAGAGAAGATTGTTGGACTGTTACAAGGGCGCATGGAGTTTGGCCCGCGCGCGCTTGGATTTCGATCGATCATCGCCGACGCTCGCAGCCAGAAGATGCAGTCGTTTTTGAATCTCTCCACGAAGTTCCGGGAGAGCTTCCGCCCATTTGCGCCCATCGTACTGAAGGAAGATGTGGCCGATTATTTTGAAGTCGTCGAGGAGTCCCCCTACATGCTGCTCGTGGCCAACGTGAAGAAAGAACGGTGCACTCCGCCGATGGGTGACGAACAAAATCTCTCGCTTACGGAGTGGGTGAACCGTCCACGCTCCGACCTGCCGGCCATTACCCACGTTGACTACTCCGCCCGCGTGCAGACGGTGGACCGCGAGCGCAATCCCCGGCTGCATGATCTCCTGACGAGTTTCAAAAATTTGACCGGTTGCTCGGTGCTGGTGAATACGAGTTTCAACGTCCGCAGCGAGCCGATCGTCTGCACGCCGGCGGATGCATATTGCTGCTTCATGCGCACCGGGATGGACATTTTGGTGCTGGAAGACTTTGTGCTCGAGAAAAAAGGCCAGCCCGAATGGGTCGAAAGCGAAAACTGGCAGAAGGAATTCGGCCTCGATTGAGGCGTTACCGCATCATCCTATGATTCTTCTTAAATGGATCTTTCGCATGGTGGGGGACTTGGTGGGATTTGGCGTCGCCAATCGCGCGGTTGGCATGAGTCTTTCCATCCTTGCCCTGCTGTTTTTAGGTTTGATCGTGGTGGCCGCGAAGCTCACGGCGCCTTTTATTTACACGCTGTTTTGAGGGCGGGGCTGATAGCTCATCGCAGGATACAGGGAGAATAGCGGCCTACCCCCCGGAACGCGGTTCAATTCCCCTTGGGGAAGGGGGAGGGCTACCTCACTAAGTTGTAACCACAACTGCTTGATTTTGCCAGAATTCCCATAAAGCTGAATTGACACTTATTCACAGAGGGGGCAATCTGGCACGGACAGCAGGTGCACCCCTACGCCGGCGGTTTTGCCCAACCACGCCATGTCGAACCAGAATCTCATGACTGCCAAGGAGACGGCGGAGTTCCTCGGAATTCCCCTGCCGACCGTCTATTATCTCATGCAGCGCGGCCAATTGCCGGCGGTGCAAATCGGGGGGCGTTGGCGGGTGAAGAAGGATTTGCTCGAGCGCGATGTGCTGCGCAACCAGGAGGAGGCGCAGCCGACCATCCTGGTGGTGGACGACGACACCGGCTTGCAGAGCATGTTCAAGCTGTTCCTGAAACGGCAGGGTTTTGCCCGCGTGGTGGTGGGCACGGGCCGCGAGGCGCTCACGGCGATGCAGAAGCAGAAGTTTGCGCTGTGCTTCCTGGACCTCCAACTCCCGGACATCACGGGCGACGAAATTTACAAGCAGGCCAAGGACATCGATCCGACGATGCCCATCGTGATCATCACGGGGTATCCGGACAGCCAGATGCTGGACAATATCCTGAAGCACGGCCCGGTGACGGTGCTGAAGAAGCCGCTGCAGGTGGAACTCCTCGAGCAAGTGCTGAAGATGCTCGGGCACGAGTTGCGGGAGAAGGCGGCATAGCGCGGGGAACCCTTGGTGGCCCGAAGCTCCAGCTCCGGGCATAGCATAATAACGGTTGGCGACAAGTCGTTGCCGAAATCCGCAGCCTCCCGGCTACGACTACAGCCGCGCCAAGCATGGACAGCGGCTGCTGCTCAAATTTTAAACCTCTCTAATCGCGCCATGCCCGGAGCTGGAGCTTCGGGCCTCCAAGATTAGCCCGCAGCCTCCCGGCTGCAGCTACATTAAACGCGTGGCCTGCCTATTCGACGTCCGGCGTGGGACGTTGCGTGTTGGGGCGAGGGGTCCCCTTCCCCGCTGCCCCTGCTGGACGCGCGGGGCGGGCTTTGGTCGCGGGGGTGCTGGCTTCGCGCAGGGAGGCGACTTCTTTTTGCGAAAGGAGGCGCCACGTGCCGGGAGCAAGGTCGTTGAGGGCGATGGGGCCCAAGCGGATGCGCATGAGGCGCTCCACTTCGTAGCCGCCCACGTCATAGAGCATGAGGCGGATTTGGCGGTTCAGGCCCTGGCGCAGGATGAGGCGCAGGTGCTTGGGCTGGAGCACGTCGAGGCGCTCGCATTTGGCGAAGCCGGGGATGATGCGGAAGCCGCGCAGCATCTTGTCGCGATGCAGGGCCGTGTCGAAAGGGCGGTCGAGCAACACTTCGTATTCCTTTTCCACTTCGTGGCTCGGATGCGTGAGGAGCTGCGTCAGGTCGCCGTCGTTGGTGACGAGGAGCAGGCCCTCACTGTCGCGGTCGAGCCGGCCCACGTGGTGCACGCGGGGCCAATCGCGCGGGAGCAAGTCGAAGATGGTGGAGCGGCCGCGTTCGTCCTCAGCGCTGCAGACGATGCCGCGGGGCTTGTGCAGGACGGCGTAGATGGTGCGCTGCTGGTGCAGGAGACGGTTGCCGACTTTGACGGCGTCCGTGGGCGCGACCTGCGTGGCGAGGTCGGTGACGACCTGGCCGTTGATGCGGACGCGGCCCTCGAGGATGATTTGCTCGACGCTGCGGCGGGAGCCGAGACCAGCGGAAGCGAGAAAGCGATTGAGGCGCATGAAATTGGTAAAAATGAAATCGGCCCGGCGCGAAAAGCGCACCGGGGCGAACCGATGAGCTTGGCCGATCTGGCTGGGAGATTCAATGGGGAAACGAAAATTTGGCGCAGAAAGGCGCGCCGCCGGTGTGAGAGGCCCGTGCGGAGCGCTTAGATTTTGCGGACGAGGACGCTCATGCCGTGCGGGCGGATGACGCGGATCTTGGTGCCGGACTCGAGGAATTCGCCGTCGCTGAGCGCATCGACACGGCGGCCGGCGATGCTCACCGTGCCGCCGGGGCGCAGCGGCGTAACGGCCGCGCCCTCCTGCCCGGCGAGCGTGGCGAGATCGCTGCCCACGGCGTCGCCGGTGATGGCGGCCTGGAGGGTCATGCGTTTGCCAAAGCTGGTTTGCTGAAAGCGGGTGGCCCACCACCACCACAGTCCACCGGTGGCGGCCGTGGCGATTACAAAGGTGTAGTTGCCCACCTCGGCGCCAAGGCTGGTGTAGGCCGTGACCACCGAGACCACGAGCAGGATGCCGCCGACGATGCCGGCGATGAGACCGGGCAGGAACATTTCCAGGAAGAGCAGCAGCAGCCCGGCGATGCCGGTCCCGATGACGGTCGTGAGCATAGGGAAAGGATGGCACAAGCCGGGCGCGGAGCGAGGGAAATCGGGGGGCCCTTGTTGGGGTGACGCTCCGCGTTGCGCCCAGCTAAAAGGCAAGTGGGAAGGGCGGTGGCGCGCCTCTTGGTGGCCCGAAGCTCCAGCTCCGGGCATCGTCCGAGAGCAGTTCCAGAAAAACTCTAGCCACTCACGATCCGGAGCGCGTCTGTAGCCGTGGCCGGATTCGAGCGGAGCGAGAAAGATCCGCCTCTGGCGGACCCGAAGGGGCAAGCGGCAGCGAGCATCAACGCCGCGGAGAACGGCGCGGGATTTTTGAAGCAGCCCAAATAGATCTGCCCGGAGCTGGAGCTTCGGGCCGCCAAGGGGCGCGCCACCGCCGTTTCCACTTGCCCTTTAGCTGGGCGCGACACAGAGCGTCGCGCCACCGAGGGCGCTTCACCTCAATGCGACGGCGGCGGCTCGGACGCGGAGTGGAGACCGACGGGCGGGACGGGCGGCGCGCCGTGTTCGTGATGGTGGCCTTCTCCCTCGGCAGAAGCCACACGGCGCTTGGGGAAGAATTTTTTTCGGAGAACTTCGCCGAGGGCTTTCCACATGCGGCGGAAACGGCCGCCACGCGGGATCCACGATTTGATGCGATTTTTGATCCGCACCGCGACGCGCCAGGCGGCCATGCTCTTGATGTAATGATAGAGCCGGTCCTTGAGATTGACGATGCCCTCAAACAGGCGGCGGAACCATTTCACGCTGAGCAGCGCGGGACGGCACACGGTAAAGAGCCGGGCGACAATGGCAGTGCCGACGACTTTTGCGGCGAGGATGATGAGGATGCCGGTCTTGATGTGACCGGTGGTCATCAAGTAGAGCGCGAGAATCTTGATCGGGAGCAGCAGCGCGGCCGGGATGAGCAGGACGGCCATCGCCCCGTACGGAGGCAGCCTGGCGAGGCGGGCTTCAATCCAGCGGAAGATGCGCGCCTTCGAAGCCCACTGGGTGAAGCGAACGAGATTGTTCCACAGCCACTCCTCGAAGAACATCAGGAGTGCCGCGAGCACGATGAGGGGCGGCAACAGGATTTTCTTGAGGATTCGACGGAGCATGGGAGTCGAGCGCGACTCGATCGTGGAGAGCGCGCTTTTCGCGCCCATGGCCTGCGCCACGATCAGCCTACAGCTGACGGGGATACCTATTGCCCCTGAGAACCCCAGGTTCAACTAGGAAATGCATCTTAACGTTCCTTTTACGACCGATGGCGCTCGCCTTTCCAAAAAAAGTGCGGGGCCGCCGACCGAATGGCCGACGACCCCGCTGTTCCCCCCAGAACGAGAAAGAGCCTAATGAGGATCGCCCGCCTCGCCAGTGGAAAGATGTGACGTTCGCGTTAACGGGAATTTTTGGAAGGCGGAGGGGTATTCTTCCTTCGCCGTAAAAAGAACGTGGCTCGTGGATGGGATCCACGAGCCACGAGAAGGGAGTCGAAATTTCCGAAGGGCTAGTCGCGACGGGCGCTGAGCTTCGCGAGGAGCTTGAGGATTTCGATGTAGAGCCAGATGAGGGTAACGAGGAGGCCGAAGCCCGCGTACCACTCCATGTATTTCGGCGCCCCGACGGCGGCCCCCTGCTCGATCAGGTCGAAATCGAGGATGAAATTGAGCGCGGCGATGATGACGACGACGACGCTAATGCCGATGCTCAGCGGGCTCGCCGAGTGGAGGAAGCTCATGTTCACATGGAACAGGCTGAGGATCCAGGAGACCAGATAAAGGAAGAAAACGCCGCCCGTGGCCGCGACGACACCAGCCTTGAATTTCTCCGTGGCGCGAATCCAGCCACTGCGATAGGCCGCGAGCATGGCGAAGAGCGTGCCAAAGGTGAGCATGGCCGCCTGCATCACGATGCCGGGCATCTTGGCTTCAAACAGGGCGGAGATGGCGCCCAGGAAAAGACCTTCGCAGATGGCGTAAAGCGAACCGGTGACGGCGGCCCATTCCTTTTTAAAGCAGGTGATCAAGCCGAAGACCATGCCGCCGAAGACGCCGCCGATGACATAGGGCATCGCGGCATCGGGCCGGCCCTCCATGAAGCGGGTCCAGGTCCACATGGCCGGGATCATCACCATGAAGAGCAGCAGCACCGATTTGTTGATGGAGCCGCGGATGGTCATCACCTGCCCGCCGGCGTAGGCGGGCTGGAAAGTATTATCGTTGAGTGCGGGATTGGACGTTCTCATTGGTTTGGCTACGGAAAGAGTAGCAGAGTCAGCGGGCGGTTCTCAATAGACAAAGAACGACCATAGCATGGATCGCGGGAGCGGCAGCGGCGTTCAATCGCGAAGCGGACGCTCCCCTAACCCGCTTACACCGACGCCAGGTACGGAATGGTGAGCGGCCCCTGGGGCAGGACGGCGATGCGCTGGCCGTTGGGATTGGCGCCAAGTTTCTTGGCGATGGCGGCGGCGATATCGCGGCAGGGCGTGAGGTGGGCGGCGCGGACGGCGGCCTCGGGCATCTCGGTATAGACCTGCACCTCGGCGCGGCGCTGGATGAGGCTTTGGATTTGGCTCTGCCATTGCTCGGGCCAGGCGAAGCCGGGGGTATCGAGCTTGGCGAGAAGTTCATCGGGGCCGCCGACGGAGCGCAGAAGGCGGTCGTGCGGGCTGCCGGCGGGGACGCCCTCGCAGCACTCGGCGGCGATGATGACGATGCCGCCGTCCTTCACGATGAGTTCCGCGGCGCGCATCCCTTTCACGGCTTGGTAGAGATTCATGTCGAGCGGGTAGCCGCTGTTCGTGGTCACGACGATGTCGAACGGCGCATCGACCCGCTGCATGGCGCTGGCGCGCACGAACTCGATGCCCACCTTGTGCGCGGCAATGAGTTCGCCGGCAAAGACGCCGGTCAGATGCTTGTGTTCATCCAGCGCGACATTGAGCAAGAAACTCGGACCGACGCGCAGGGCGATGTCGCGCATCTCTTCCCAAATCGGATTGCCCTCGGTGATACCGAACGTGCTGCGGCGGTCGCCGATGTTATGCGCGCCGTGGTTGCTCATCACGGTCTTTAGCGCGGCGGCGCCGGGCATGATACCCTTCGGTCCGCCGCTAAAGCCGGCGAAGAAATGCGGCTCGATGAAACCGGTGATGATGCGGAGGTCGGCCTCGGCGAGATGGCGATTGATCAGCGCCGGTGCGCCGGTGCGGGTGGTGCCGAACTGGACGTGCGCGGCGTCATTCTCCGGCTCGTGGTTCACACAACGATAATGCTTCACCACGAGCGGCGTAAGCATGTTCTCCAGCTCCTCGATGGTGTTGGGGCGATGCGTCCCGAGGCCGTTGAGCAGCGTGATGTCATCCGGGCGCGCGCCCGCGCTTTCGAGATATTTGAGCAGCCACGGGATGAGGCGATCGTTCGGCGTGGGCCGCGTGATGTCCGTGTGGACGATGCAGATCTTTTTCCCGGGAACGACCTGCGAGCGCAACGACGGGCAGCCGACGGGATGGTCCAGTGCCGCAACGACGGCGGCATGCTCATCGCCCAGCGCGGGCTGGTGCGTTGGCTGGATGACCGTGGTGCGTTCGGTGGGGAGATCGACTTGGAGATGTCCGCGGCCGTAGGCGAGGGTGACTTTCATAAAATTACCAATCGCCGCTCACAGGTCCCAAAGGACTCATCGGTTCTAGGAGAGTGCGCGCTCTTTGTGCCACGCGGTGGATTGCTCGTAGGCGTGGGCGATTTGCAAGAGGCGGGCTTCCTGGAAGGGCTGGCCGATCAGTTGCAGGCCGATAGGCAGGCGCTTGCCATCGACTTGGGCGAAGCCGCACGGGATGCTGATGCCGCAGGTGCCGGCGAGGTTGCAGGCGATGGTGAAGATGTCGGCGAGATACATTTTCAGCGGGTCATCGCTGCGGTCACCCGCCTTGAACGCGGGCTCGGGCGAGGTGGGGCAAATAATGGCATCCACCTTTTGGAAGGCGCGCGTGTGGTCGTCGCGGATGAGCGTGCGGACCTTTTGCGCGCGGAGGTAATAGGCGTCGTAGTAACCGCTGGAGAGCACGTAGGTGCCGAGGATGATGCGGCGTTTCACCTCCGGGCCGAAGCCCTCGGCGCGGGTGCGTCCGTAGGTATCGATGAGGTTTTCGCCGGGGACGCGCAGTCCGTAGCGAACGCCGTCGAAGCGCGCGAGATTCGCGGAGGCCTCGGCCGTGGCGATGACGTAATAGGCGCTGACCGCATGCTCGGTTTGCGGGAGCGAGACCTCCACGATTTCGGCGCCGAGGCTTTCGTAGTGCTTGATAGCGGCGCGCACCGTGGCGTCGACCTGCGGGTCGATGCCGCCGATGAAATATTCCTTCGGCATGCCGAGCTTCACGCCTTTCAGGTCCTGGCCGAGGAGCTTGGTGGTGTCGTCGACGGGGACATCGAGGCTCGTGGAATCCATCGGGTCGCGGCCGGAGATCACGTTCGTGAGCAGAGCGGCATCGGCGACTGTTTTGGAGAAAGGACCGATTTGATCGAGCGACGAGGCGAAGGCGATGAGGCCGAACCGCGAGACGCGGCCATACGTGGGCTTGAGGCCGACAATGCCGCAGTGTGCGGCGGGTTGGCGGATGCTGCCGCCGGTGTCGGAGCCGAGCGCGGCGAACGCTTCATCCGCCGCGACGACCGCGGAGGAGCCGCCCGACGAGCCGCCGGGGACGCGGTCGAGATCCCACGGGTTGGATGAGCGGCCAAAGCCGGAATTTTCCGTGGAGCTGCCCATCGCAAACTCATCGAGATTGCAGCGGCCAAACGGGATGCCGCCGGCCGCGCGGAGCTTTTGAATCACCGTGGCGTCGTAGGTCGCGGTGTAGCCTTGCAGAATCTTCGAGGCCGCCGTGCAGGGCTCGCCTTTCACGTTGATCACGTCCTTGATGGCGATGGGCACGCCACCGAGCGGGAGCGAAACGTCGGCTTTTTCCGCGAAGGCGCGCGCCGTGGCGAAATCGCGCGAGAGATAACCGTGGATCTGCGGGTCAACCTTGGCGATGCGCGCCTCGAGCGCCTCGACGGCCTCGACCGGCGAGGCCTTGCCGGAGCGGAAGGCGGACTGGAGTTCGGTAATGGAAAGAGAAGTCAGGGACATGAAAGAGATTTGGACGGGCGCGCTCGTTACGGCGCGCCAAGGGCGCTGGCGGCAAGCTTACTCGATGACCTTCGAGACCACGAAGAGCCCGTTGGTGGCGCGCGGGGCGTTTTTCAGCGCGGCCTCGGGATTGGGCCAATCGCGGGGCTCGTCGGCGCGGAACACGTTCTCCACCGTGTTGGCATGGGCGGTGGCCTCCACGCCGGAAACGTCGACTTTCTTGAGCTGCTCGACATGAGCGAGCACCTGGTCGAGCTGGCCTTGAAATTTCGCGATCTCCGCATCGGTCAATTCGAGCCGGGCCAGCTGCGCGACGTAGCGGACATTAAATTGGTCACTCATGGACGGGGATAGAGAACGAAAACGGGGGTGGAGGGAAATGGAAATCTTGGTGGGGCCAAACACGGGGAGCCGGGGCCCAGCGGCTCCCCGTGTTTGCCTCTCGCAAAATATTTCGTCCAAAGGACGCGGGGGTGGCACTACTTACAGCACACCCATGTTTCGCCACCTCATCCTCTCCACGGCTGTCTCGAGTCTTTTGCTGAGCGTCAGCGCACCTGCGGCGGAGCCCCGGAGTTTTTCGGGGATTTATCCGGAGCTGGCGATGTTTAATGGCGAGGGCGAGTGTGGAACCGGCGCGGTGGTGCCGTGGGCGGATCGACTGTGGGTCATCACGTATGGGCCGCATTTGCCGAAGGGCTCGACGGACAAGCTGTACGAAATCACGCCGGGGCTGGAGCAGATCATCCACAAGGAGAGCATCGGCGGCACGCCCGCGGCGCGGATGATTCACCGGGAGTCGGGGCAGCTGTTTATCGGGCCCTACGCCATCGATGCGCAGCGCGATGTGCGGGCCATCCCCTACTCCACCATGTTTGGCCGGCACACGGGGCTGGCGCGATCGCTCACGGATCCGGCGGGCAAGATTCTCTACGCCACGATGGAGGAAGGCATTTACGAAGTGGACGTGAAGACGCTGGCCGTGACGGAACTCTGGGCCGACGAGCAGCAGAAAGCCGGGCGCCACGCGGACCTGCCGGGCTACCACGGCAAAGGCTTTTACTCCGGGCAGGGCCGCTACGTGTATGCGAACAATGGCGACCACGCGGCGGAGGCGCGTAATGATCCCAATGTGCCCTCCGGCGTGCTGGCGGAGTGGGATGGGAAAGCCGACCACTGGACCGTGGTGCGGCGGAATCAATTCACCGATGTGACCGGCCCGGGCGGCATCGAGGGCAGCGCGCCGGATGCGCCGCTGTGGAGCATCGGCTGGGACAACCGCTCCGTGATCCTCATGCTGCTCGACCACGGAAAATGGAGCGCCTACCGACTGCCGAAGGCCACGCATACGTATGACGGCGCGCATGGCTGGAACACAGAATGGCCGCGCATCCGCGACATCGGTCAGGACAACCTGCTCATGACGATGCATGGGGCGTTTTGGAAATTTCCGGAAAACTTCTCGGCGGCGAACTCGGCGGGCATCGCGGAGCGTTCGACGTATCTCAAAGTGATCGGCGATTTTGCGCCGTGGAAGGACCGCGTCGTGTTTGGCTGCGACGACACGGCGAAGAGCGAGTTCATCAATGCGGACAGCATCAAGGGGAAGATCGCAGCGCCGGGTGTGTCGCAATCGAACTTGTGGTTTGCCGAGCCGGCGCGGCTGGACGCCTGCGGCCCGCAACTCGGACGCGGCGCGCTGTGGCTGAATGACGACGTGAAGGCCGGCGTGCCGAGCGATCCGTTTTTGTTCTCCGGCTTCACGCATCGCTCGCTGCATTTGGCGCAACACGGGAAAACGCCGCTCACGGTAACCATCGAGGTGGATGCGAAAGGCGACGGCACGTGGGCGAAGCTGCGCGACATCACGGTGCCGCCGAACAACAGCGTCTGGACGGAGTTTCCCGCCAGCGAAGCGGGAGCCTGGGTGCGGCTCACAGCGGCCAGCGACGCACCGGGGGCAACTGCCTTTTTCCACTATCGCGGGGACGATAACCGAACCGAGCAAGCACCGGCGCTCTTCGCCGGTATCGCCGAACCCGCCGATGCGAAAACCAGCGGTGCATTGCTCCAGACGCGGAAGACGGCATTCAAGACGCTGCGCTGCCTCGCGCACGACGGCAGTGGCGACCTGGGTCTCTACGATCTCGATGCCGAAATGCACCTGCGCCCGGTCGCAGCGGACGATACCGGCGAGGACAACGCCGCGTGGATGGCCGCGAATGTCGCGATTCCGAAATCCGGCTTCTCCATCGATGGCAGCTCAGTGCTCTACGTGGATGGCAAGGGCAAGCGCTGGCGGCTGCCGCTGGGGGACGCGGCGCTGGGGCAGCCGGGCACGGAGCGAATCTGCCGGGAAGTTTCCACCGAGCGGAACCTGCTCAATGTGGCCGGCACGTTTTACGAAGTGCCGGCGGACAATGCGGGTGGGTTCATCAAGCTGCGCCCGGTGGCCACGCACAACCGGCGGATCTTCGATTTCGCCAGCTATCGCGGCCTGCTGGTGCTGAGCGGCCTCACCGCCGACACCAAAGGCGAGCACATCATCCGCAGCGAGGATGGCAAAGTGGCGCTCTGGGCCGGTGCGCTGGACGACTTGTGGCAGTTTGGCAAAGCGCGCGGCACGGGCGGCCCGTGGAAGGACACGGCGGTAAAAGCAAATGTGCCGAGCGATCCGTATTTGGCCACGGGCTTCGACAAGAAGCGGCTGACGCTTTCCCACACGGGCAGCGCGGACGCGAAGTTTCGCGTGCAGGTGGATTTCTCCGGGACGGGGACATGGAGCAACTACGCGGAGCTGACCGTGCCTGCTGGAAAACCGCTGGAACACAAGTTTCCGGATGCGTTTGGGGCGTATTGGATTCGCTTGGTCCCGGAGGCGGATGGGGTGGCAACGGCGACGTTTACGTACGAGTGAAAGCGCGAAATGCCCGACTCTCATTTTGGTGGCGTGACGCTCTGCGTCGCGCCCGGCTGGGATGAACGAAATGACGATGGCGCCTCTTGGTGACCCGCAGCTCCAGCTCCGGGCAGATCGAAATTTTCGAAGATCGCCGCTCAGAGAGATGCCCGGAGCTGGAGTTGCGGGCCACCAAGGGGAGCGCGCATTGAGGGTTGAATGTTCGACGCTGGATGTTCGATGTTTTCCCGCATGATTTCCACTTTTTCGATCGGCGGCGATTTGCCGGTGCACCGCATGGGATACGGGGCGATGCGGCTCACGCAGCAGCCGGGGAATTTTGGGCGGTATCCAAAATGGGACGAGGGCCTCGCATTGCTCCGGCGGTTCGTGGAGCTGGGCGGCAATTTTATCGATACGGCGGAGGCGTACGGACCGGGATGGAGTGAAGAGATTATCGCGGCGGCGCTGCATCCGTATCCGGTGGGGCTGGTGATTACGACGAAGGGCGGCGTGACCAAGCAGTCGCCAACGAACCTGTATTCCGATGGCCGCCCGGAGCGGCTCCGCGACGCGGTGGAGGGAAGCTTGCGGAGGCTGCGACTCGAGCGGATCGACTTGTATCAATTTCACCGTCCGGATCCCAAAGTGCCCTTTGAGGAAAGCGTGGGTGCGCTGGCGGAACTGCGCGCGGCTGGGAAAATCCGCCACGTCGGGCTGAGTAACATCACGCTGGAGCAGCTCACGGCGGCGCGGAAGATCGTGCCGATTGCCAGTGTGCAGAATGCGTATAATGCACAGCGGCGGAATGATGATGCGCTGCTGGATGAGACGACCCGCGCGGGGATTGCGTTTCTGCCGTGGTCGCCGCTGGGGGCGATGCCGATGGAGCGTTATGCGCCGCTGGCGGATCCGAACGTCGGAACCAGCGAGCCAGGATTCACGCCCGGGCAGACGGCGCTGCGCTGGCTGCTGCAGCGAGCGCCGAATATCATCCCGATTCCGGGGACGACGTCAGTGGCGCACTTGGAGGAGAATATGGCGGCACTGCCGGTGTGAGTCTATTCGAGTAAATAGGGAGATTTTAGAAATACGGTAACCGCTCTCTGCGACCTCCCAGTCGCCGCTACAGACGCACACAGCATCGAGAGCCGCTACAGAATGGCGCGGCGTGGAAAGTGGGACAGGTTTTCAACCTGTCGCGGGCGAGCGGCGCGAGGAGGCGCGGAGCGCGAACGGTAGTGAGCCCCACCATCCCGCCACCTGTCCCCTCCCGCCGCGACAGGTTGAAAACCTGTCCCACTTTCCACGTCCCGCCAATTTGAAGATCTTACTCCCCTTCAAACGCCAGATGCCGCGTAAAATGCCGACAGGCGGCGAGAACAGCGGCGAGGCGATTTTCCACACCGAGGATCTCGAAGATCGCGCGCAGATGCGCGTGAATAGTCCGGACGCTCACATCGAGGCGCTCGGCGATTTCCTGATCGGACGCGCCCACGGCGAGCCAGGCTACGGTTTCCACCTGGCGATCGGTGAGGCCGAGGCCGGAGAGCGTCTGCCAGAGCGCGGCGCCGGGCGGCGGAGTGGGCACGAGCGGGCCGCTGCCGGAGTCGACAAGGCGGCAGGCGCTGCGGCAGGCTACGAGCAGATGCGGGGCAAGCCGGTGCCAGTCAGCCAAGCGCTGCGCGCCAAAGCTGCGGGCGTCGGAGCCGGCCACGATCGCGAAGGCGATGCGCTCCGGCACGAGCACGAGCGCGGCGAGCAGCTCACCCGCGGGCGCGGCGCGATTTTCCCACACGTAGGCGGAGGGCGGCAAAGGGAGGTAGCGCACGGCGCCCACGGCGTCGTGCGCCGCGCCGAGCACGGGCCTGGTGTCGTCCCCCACTCCACCGCCGTGCAAGGCCATGCGCTCGGCATAGCTCCGCACGCGGCCTGGTGCCAGCGGCGCAAATCGATTCTGCTCGTCCTCCACGCGGACGAGCCAAGCTTCCAATTCCAAGCCCGGCCAGAGCAGGCCGAGGATTTGGCGCAGGTGCTGCAGCACATCGGCGGGCGTGGGCGCACCGGCCAGTTTCACGAGCTGCGCCTGGAATTCCGCCTCGCGATCCTGCGGCTGCGATTCCATTTCAAACGGCGGCGGCGTCTCGATGAATTGCAGCGCGGCGATCACGGCGGCGATGCGGTTGTGCGCGCCCAGCTTGTGCATCAGATCAAAGACCTGGTTGCTCACCGTCTTGCGCGACAGGCCGAGGATCACCGCGATGTCGTCGTCGCTCTTCCCCTCGGAGAGCCATTGAAGAATCTCGCACTCGCGCCGCGAGTAGCCCGCACTCCGCAGGCGCTCCCACGCGAGGTAGCGGCACGCCGCCGGCCGCGCCTCGGGCGCCGCGAGCAGGAGATGGCGATGAAACGCCTGCGCGAGGTGCGGCCCGATCAGCCCCAGCAGCCGGCGCTCCGACTCCGCAAAACCCGTGGCGCGCGAGATGAACACGCCCGCAGCCAGATCGGAGCCGGGGAACAGCACGGCGAGCTGGTGCCGGATGCCGAGCGGCTGGAAAAATTCCTCATCGATCGCCAGGCCGCGCCGCGAGGCCGCCGGCAGCACGTCTTCCAGCGCATACGTGGCCACGCACTCCGCTGCGCCGCGCAGATGCGCGCGCACGATGGGATGCTCATGAGCGAAGTTCCGCCAGCGCTCATCGATTTCCTCCCTGCCCAGCGGGAGGTCGCGCAGCGGAACATCGCCCAGAGAGCGGGTGAGGATCGCGCCGGTGTGCAAATCCACCTGCGCGAAGGTAACCAGGCCGGCCGGCAGGATTTCGCGCACCACCGCGGCGGCGCGCTGCGGAAAATCCGCCGGGGCACATGGTGCATAGAGGGAAAGCAGAGCGGCGCTGCACTCGTGGAGCCGCGCGTCTGCTTGCTGCTGCGCTTCACCGCCCGTGGCCTGGCTGCGGCCAAACAGCGGAAACGAGGTGAGACGCGTGGGGATAACCTCGCCAGCCGCGCGGGCGGCTGGTGGGGGAACGATGCGGGCGCTCATGGGATTTTGGGGTGATAGAGTTGGTGTCTCGCGGTCACGATTTCGGGGTATTGTTTTTCCTCGGGGCGGAGGATGAGGGGGTGGGTGGGTGGGAGATCGGTGCCGTCCTTGCCCAGCGCGAGGGCCACGCCGGTCCATTGCTGCGCGAAGCGCCAGACGTCGAGGCGCACGTTGCCGCGGTTCGGGTCGGCGAGAAAAATGCGATCGCCCGACACACCGCGGAAGACGAGAAAATGCCGCTGGCCCTGGATGTTCATGTGCAACACCACCGGCCCGCCGAGCTCCGTGAGCGACTTCAGATCCAGCGCCACGCCCTCGGCCTGGTAGCCGCGCCGCTTCGCGGCAGATTGCAGGTCCAGGAGGGTAAAGCCGTTGGCGATACGGTCCTGGCGCTCTGCATCTGAGAGGTGCTGCAGCATGTCGCCGAGGAGAACCTGTTCCGCCACCGGATCGCCAAAGTAGTAGCGTAACAAAGTGGCCAGCGACGCCGCGCCGCACGAGTAATCGAAGTTTTGCTTCACCACGTTGCGGTCGCGCAAATCCTTGAGCGAGTGCAGCGCGCTCGCGGGCGCAACCACTGCCCTGGCAGACGAAGCCGGCTCCGGCGCGCACGCGGCGAGCAGCAGCGCTGCGGCGGCACATCCCCATCGATAAAATGGACGGCACTTTCTATCGCGCCCCTTTGGGGCTGAGCTCGTTTTGTGGTGGAGCCCCAGGGCGGCGCTCGTGCCTCGCTTGCCCTGGGCTGGCTTGTAAAGGGCCTTTGGCCCAAGCGGCTGCGCCGCGAGTTCCGGACAGTTGCTTAGGCCGAAGGCCTTCGATAAGCCAGCCCAGGGCAAGCGAGGCACGAGCGCCGCCCTGGGTCTCCGATACGAGAACGACCAAAGCCCTGAAAGGGCGCGACAAAAAAATGCCGTCCGGTTTTTAAAAACGCTGCGCATACGACAGGCTGAGCTGGTAGTCGGGCGAATCGTCGGTGAGCCCCCACGCCACCGCGGGCTCGATGTAGCTCTGTGGCGAAAGGCGCGCGGTCATCGCCATGCGGAGCACCATCGATTCGCGCGAAGGCAGGTGCACATTGGCCGCCGAGGTGTGTCCCTCGGCCTGGATGGAGCCGGCAAATTGCGTGCTGAGCGACAGCTGATCGTTGAGCGCAAAGCCGAAGCCCAAATTATACGAGAAGAGTCCACCGGGCTCGATGCGGCCACCGTATTCATCCTCCGCAAAGTAATGCGTGTAATCGACGCCGCCGAAGACCACCACCGGGTCATACGTGCGCACCAATTGCAGGCCGGCGCCGATAGCCCAGTGGCCATTGCCGAGGCCAAAATCCGCGACGCTCGAGCGGTACGGGCCGCGGCCGGTGGGCGCGGTGACGTTCACGGAAAAGACGGCGTCCGGCCGATGCGCATTTTCGCGGAGCGCCTGCCATTTCACGCCGAGCGTGAAATCGCCGAGGCCGCTAATCTGCCGGTGGTGCGAGGTGCCATCGAGCGTCACCAATTGCTGCTCACCGTAGATTACGGGAATCGTGGCGGAAATTTCGAAACGCTCCGCCGGCGAATAGCGCAGGCCAAACTGCATCTGCGTGAGCCGCCGCTGAAAGCGCCGCAGGTTACTGGCGAACAGCGAATCGATGCTGTCCATCTCCTGCCGCAGATAGGAGAGCGTGCCCTCCGCCTCGACTTGGCCCGGCTTCAGCAGGATCGTGGAGTCGCGCAGAAAGACCTGCCGGATGTCTTCCTCGCGGAGTGTCTCGCCGACTACGGGAGTGCCGGTAGCCGAGCCAGCGGCGGTAGCGGGTTCGCTGGTCGCCGGTTTCTCGCTCCGCGCGCCTTGCACTTTGGCGCCGAAATCCGGCGTCGCCCCGCCAGCCTCCGGCGCGGCGCCGCCATTGCCGCCCTCGGCGACGGGAGCTGCAGCCGTTTGTTCGGTCCCCTCCCCGCGCGGCTGCAGCGAGGCGATCTGGCCCTGAGCGATCGTCACGCGCCCGATGAGCGGCGATGCGAAGACCACGGACGAAGCATCCGCGGAAATAAGTTCGCCGATGAGGCACTCGCCGCTTTTCAATTTCAGCTCAAAGGCCGACGCGCCTTGGGCGGAGAGCAGGGGGAACAGGAAAGCCACGGAGAGATGACGGATTTTCATTTCGGGACAAAAGGCGTCCCCGCTGCCCGAGTAAGCCCTACCGGGCAGCGGGGACTGGTTTTGGAAATTCTGGGGAAAACAGACGGACCGGTTAGAGACCGATGTGGACGTTGGCCGGGATGCACACGTTCGCGTTCACCAAGCCGGCCACGTTCGCGACCGCATGGACGTCCACATTCGCATTCACGCCGAGCAAGCCGCCGCACGGATTGCCACAGCTGCCCGTGTTCACGTTCACTTTCGCATTCACGCACGCGGCCAGGTTGAGGAGCGGTCCGCAGCAGCCTTCCCCGCGCACCTGCCGCATCTGCTGGCTGGTCAGCGTTTGCTTTTTGGAGACTCCGCGCAGGACGGCGGGTTGGTCGGCCTGGGCGCTGGTGGAGACAAAGGCCACCGCGAGAGCGGCCGCGAGCATCAGTGTTTTCATGGGTTCGATCTAGTTATTGTGGTTAGGCGCCGCGCTGTGCGGGATTGCACATATCATCGGCGTAATAATCTTCGTGAATTTCCATAAAGGTGCCTATCGGCAGAATTACCCCGCAGAATATTACCGTCCGTTCAGGAACAAGGGCTCATCAAGGCTCCACGACGAAAATGCATCTCGCTGCCGCCGCGCAGGTAGCGGCGCGCGATGTCCCGGAGGACGCCGGAATTTTTCCTTCGGGTGAGAATATTGCGGCGCCGGAATCAGCCCATTGCCGACCGGAAGCCCAGCGGAAAATTCATAGTCAACATTCCTTTTCCGTGTTAGCGTGCAGGAATTATGGGCAGACCGAGACGACCACTCGACGGGGTAGCGGATCTCAAGGACATCCGCGCCAAGCTGAAAGAGAAGGGCTTGGAACGCTGGAAAAAGCAGCGGCTGGAAGCCGTCCAATCCGGATTGGGCAAAGGGCTTTCGCTCGCGGAAATCGCCGACAAAGGAGGCGTAAGCCCCCGCACCATTGGCGAATGGTTTGAGCGTTTTCGCACCGGCGGGGTAAATTCGCTGCTCACGCGAAAAGAAAAAGGCAAGGGGCCGGCGAGCTGGCTCGATTCCCGCGCGTGGCGGGATTTTCGCGCGCAGCTCGCGCTCGGCCATTGGCACCGCGCGGAAGATGCGCGCGGCTGGCTGCAAACGCGACTCAAGCGAAAGCTGAGTCTTGTGGTCATTTACAAGTACCTCGGAAAAATCGCGGTGCGGAAAAAGGGAACGCTGGTGCCGAAACCGAACGCAGCCGTGGCCGAGCCTCCTCCAGCCCCAGCCCGCGCCGGGAGGAATGGCGCCGCCGCGAAGAAAAGGAAGACTGGAAAGAGGTAGGGCGCCCCAGTTTTTTGGGGTGGCAGTTCGCTCCAAGCGGCACCCTCAAGTCTGGACAGCATTCTTTGGAGGCGCGACCAAACAGGAACGCCGCCGCCGGGAGCGCCGATGTCCTCAGTCGGCTTCCTCGAGCACGCAGCGCCAAACACAATGCCGCGCCGTCGCAGCTTCAAGTGTCTGGAGACTGCGGAAATCACTAATCCGTGCCCATCCGTGCAATCCGTGGTTCTTTTTTAACCGCGGATAAGGCGATGGGCGCGGATATGGTGAATTCGAACTCTACGGCCTACTCTGTGCTGAGATGCCGCCGCATCTGGTTTGGGTCTGCGCGCTGGAAGAAGCCGACTGAGGACGTCGGTGCTCCCGCTCGAAACCGTCCCGCGAAAAGCTCAACGGTGGGTCATATTCAGAGCGGGCAGGCGTGTGGTGCCGTATCCTATCTTCGCTTCGGGCAGAAGTGTGGCACTACCTTCCGTTCCAAGAACTGGCGTAACTTCGCTCTCCCCTCCCCTTTGTTCGCACTTGCACTTTTCCCAAATCGCTTCCACATCCATCCTGATGAAGTTTTCGCTCCGCCTACTGGCTCCGCTTTGCGCCGCTGCCGCGCTATTTTTGTCCGGCTGTTCTTCCGGGGATGATCATGACAAGGTCCTCGATGACGCGGCCGCGCAGTATGACCGGATGGCGAAGGCGCTGGCTTCCGTGACCGACAAAGCCAGTGCGGAAAAGGCGGGCAAGGAAATGAAGAGCATTGCCGAGGAATTGAAAAAGACGGCCACCCGCGCCCAGGCACTCGGCGAACCGCCGGTAGATGTGAAGGCGAAGGTGGAAAATAAGATGCGCGCCATCGAGGCCAAGTTTAGCCAGGCCATGGAGGCGCAGGCCCCCCGCATCAAGGCACTGCCCGCGGACGTGATAGAAGCTTTCAAGAAGGCCTCGGGCGACGCTGACACCGCGTGGCTGGACGCCTCCGCCGCTTTCAAGAAGGCGGACAAGAGGTAACTCGCAGCCCGAGCCTTGATGGGGTCCAGGCTCTTGCAGCAGCGGTTCCACCCGGCCACCGGAACCCGCTTGCGGCCCGGGGAAAAATAGCGCACAGGCAGGCATGACCATTCGCCGTCTCCTGTCCCATCGTCTCCTGATCCTCCTCGCCGCATTTGTCTCCGTGTCGGCGCTGGCCGATTCCGCGGATGCCGTGGCCGACGACGCCATGAAGCAGCTGGACCGGATGGTGGATATCGTCCTCACGGTGAAGGACAAGCCGTCCGCGGAGAAGGCGGTGTCGGACATCAAGGGCGTGATTGAGGAACTCAAGAAGATCGGCACCCGGGCCAGGGCAGTGGCGCAGCCGACCCCAGAGATGAAGGCCCAGATTCAGGCGAAGCTGCAGACCAAGCTGGAGGAGTTCAAAAAGCGCATTGCAGATGCAAAGGAGCAGCTTGCAAAGGCGGGGCTGGAGGCCTCGGTTGTTCTGGGTAAGGGCCTGATGGAGATGAGCTCGGCGCTGCGGGAGGCCATGCAGGCCTTTGAACAACCTGAAAAATAAGGCGGTCAGAAGAATTTCTGTCAAGAAATCGGCCCGGCCACCGTCTATGTAGGGTACCAGCGCGGTCCCTGAAGATTACCGTTTTATGAAGCGGGGGCTGTTATTTTAATGAACAGGATGATCCTTTTTGAACAAATTTTAAGGCAAGAACCACAGAACTTCTTCCGAAAGAAGGGGTTTGGCCAGCTACTTGCTTTCGCATCGCGCCGATTGTATGGCTCCCACTTTGATGGAAACACCTACTGACCCGAATATTGCCACGTGCCCAACGTGCGGCACGTTGATTGACGTGTCGGAACAGGAGCCTTACGCCAAGATCCACTGCTCCAGCTGCGGCACATGGATGCGCGTGCGCCAGTCTTTCGCGAACTACGAGATTCAGGGGATTCTGGGTGAGGGCGGCCAGGGTATGGTCTACCGCGGGGTGGATAAAAAGCTGAACCGCCCGGTGGCCATCAAGCTGATGAAGCGGCAATACAGCGCGGATCCGCTGTTCGTGAAGCGTTTCGAGAGCGAGGCCCGGGTGACGGCCGGCCTCAATCATCCCAACGTGGTGAAGGTGTTTTCCTTCGGGGAAGATCGCGGCTTGCTGTATCTCGCCATGGAAATGGTGGACCACGGCAGCCTGGACGCCCTGATGTCCCAGATTAAAAAGGTGCCGGAGGACCGCGTGCTGGAGGTGGGCATCCAGATCGCGAAGGGCCTCCAGGCGGGTCTGGAAAAGGGCCTGATTCACCGGGACATCAAGCCGGGTAATATTTTGTTTGCCGACGCCCACACGGCCAAGATCGTGGACTTCGGCCTCGCCGTGCTCGTGGAGAAGCAGCACGAGGAAGAAGGCGATGTCTGGGCGACGCCCTACTATGTCTCGCCGGAAAAGCTCGACGGGAAAGCGGAGGATTTCCGGAGCGACATGTATTCGCTTGCCGCGGCCCTCTTCCACGCCATCGCCGGCCGCCCGCCGTTCATCGCCGAGACCAACTCGATGAGCGAGTTGAAGAAGATTAAGAGCAAGCCGACCCACCTGCTCAGCTTTGCCCCCCATGCGACCACGGCAACGGCCTTCGTGCTGGATAAAGCACTGAGCGTCAGCCCGGATGACCGCTTCTCCACTTACGAGGACTTCATCCATAATCTGGAATACGCCCAGAATGAGCTGCGCAAGCGTCCGAAAAATGCGCCCAGCCGCCGGCTCGTAAAGGTGGCCGAGGAATCGAACAGCGGCGTGTGGATTACCCTCGTCGTGCTCGGCCTCGTGATCGCCGCCGGCCTCGGTTACTATTTCGGGCACAATCAGCCGAAGCCGGTCGTCCAGCAGCCGACCCCGGAGGCGACGACGCCCAAGACGGAGGATGCCGAGACGGCCTTCCGCAAAGCCTGCGAGCAGCTCCTGAAAGGCAAGGCCAAGCAGGCGGTGGCCTCTTTCCGCGATTTGGAAAAGCAAAAGCTGAATGAGCCGCTCAAAACCTGGGTGACGACGCATCTCGGCCTGGCGGAGCTCATGGAAGGCCATGTGCCCCCGGCCCGCGCCGCTTTCCGCGTGCTCGGCGAGCGCCTCGACGGCGCCCACGACCTCGACGAAGCGACCGCGGCTTTCTTCAGCAAACTCGCCACGCTGGCCGGCTCGGAGTCGCAGCCAACTGCGGATGAGGTGAAAAATTTCGACCAGAAATCCTACGAATCCATCGCCTTTTTGGTGCTCGGGCTGAAGGCCTGGGAAAGCGGCCAGTATGATCAGGGCGCGGAGTTGCTCAAGACCTTCAAGGAGTGCAACCCCGCTGGTGACGCCGCCTGGGTGGGCGATTATCGCCCGCTGGTGAACCCCTATCTTCGGGAATACGTCGCCTTTAATGCGGCCAAACAGAGCCTGACGGGCTACGAAAAGAATATCGCCGGCGCCGCCGAGACGCTGAAGGACTTGGAAAGCATTCGCCAGAAGGTGACCAGCACGGGCCTGGCTTCGCAGCTGACGGACATCGAACTCGAATACGGCCCGAAAATCACGGCGGCCATGGACAAGGCCACCACCAAGAACAATGAACGCATGGCCGCCCAGACCGCGGCCGAGGAGCAAGCGCTCATGGACGCCAAGCTCAAGATGAAGGGCCTCTGCGAAACCTATCGCTTCAAGGAAGCCCTCACGGTAATGCAAGCCGCCAAGGTAAGCCTGCCGGATACGCTGAAGGAAAAGGAACTCCTCCTGCGCCGGGTCGATTGGCTCGTGCAATTCAAGGATCAGCTGATCCGCGACCTTAATACGTCCGGCTATTCCGCCGTGCTCCAACGCCGCGCCGGAGCCCCGCTGGCCGGTGGCGTGGCGCGCGCCAGCGACATGCAGCTCGATGTGAAAGTGCAGTTCGGCAACCTGCCGATCGCTTGGGCCGATCTCACGCCGCAGAGTGTGCTGGCCATGGCCCGCTCGTTCATGAAGCCCTCCCTGCCGCCCGACGCCCTCGCGGACCGCGAATGGCAGGCCGGCGTGTTTTGCATCTTCACCGGCCTGACCAATGAGAGCGAGGCCCTGATGGCCGAAGCCGCCACCGCGAAGCCGGACTACCGCTTCGACAAGGGCCTCTTCTTTGGCCAGTCCGATGAACCCGCGCCCGCGGCCAATACGCCCGCGCCCGCCCCCGAGGCGCCCAAACAGGACGTCGCGCCGGGCAATGGCACCGAGATGGCCGACAAGCCGCTCAACCCGTCCAAGTCGGACGTGAACGATAATATCATCAAAGGGCTGCGCCGCCCCACGCAACCGTAGTCCCTTGGTGGCGTGACGCTCTGCGTCGCGCCTTTAGAAAAGCGAATCGAGGCGTAGGGCCTTTGCACTGTGGGGCGCGTGCCTCCCGTGGAGAGCGAGCGGAGCGAGCAGCAAAGGTCGGGATGGCGCCCAGCGCGCCAGCCCTACCTTGCTGCTTGCTTACCCAGAGGGGCACGCGCTTCACAGTTCGAAAGCCGAGCGCCTTGATTCGCTTTTTTTTTGAGGCGCGACGCAGAGCGTCACGCCACCAAGAAATACCGCGCGCAGCTCTCCCGTGGGTCGAGTTTGAGCAAAGAAGGACAATTCCTGTGTAGCGCGCAGCGCGGGGATTAACTACGGTGCACCTCTTTTCTCAGCATGTCATCTTTCAGCATTGAGCACACCGACCCCGTCAACGCGCAGATTCTCGCCGTGAGCGAGGACAAAATTCAGGGCTTCGTCCGCGAGCCGTTTGAGGCCATTGCCAAGGGGTGCGGGCTGCCGGTGGAGACGGTGATGGAGCGCATCCGCGCCATGCTGGAGGCCGGCACCATCCGCCGCGTGCGCCAGACGCTCGTAGCCAGCAACCTCGCCGAAGGCGCGCTCGTGGCCTGGCAGGTGCCGGAGGAAAAGCTGAACGATGCGTTCGACTGGATGTTCAAGAACGACCCGTTCAGCGGCCATGTGGTGACCCGCAGCACGGACAAGCAAACGACGGGCAGCAACTACCGCCTGTGGACGACGCTGAAGACCCCGCAGGGCACCAACATGGATGAGCACGCACGCGTCCTCATGCGCCACACCGGCTGCACTTCCTACAAGCTCATGCCGGCGAAGGGAATTTTCGCTCTCGGCGTGGGGCACGTCCGCCGCAAGGTGATCGAGCCCGGCGACAAGGCCGACGCGCCCGCGAAGATGATCGCCGTGGGGATCGTGGATTTGACCGATTTGGAATGGGACGTCCTGCTCGCCCTCAAGCGCGAACTCACGCCGGGCGAAGTCCAGCTCGGCCTATGGGAAGCGCGCGCGCAGGAAGCCGGCGTGGATCTGGAAACCTTCTGCAGCACCGCGGAAGCGCTGAACAAACGCCAGGTGATCGGCCGTTTCAGCACCTTCCTCGAGCACGTGAAGCCCTCGCAATCCGGCCAGCGCGTGACGAAATTCAACGCGCTCTTCCACTGGCGCGTACCCGCCGGACGCGAGTTTGAAGCCGGCGGCGAAGTGGGCCGGCACGACATCCTCACCCACTGCTACTGGCGCGAGGGCGGCGAGGAGTTCGCGAACGTCAACATCATGGCCGTCTGCCACGGCACCGAGAAGGACCGCGTCTTCGCCCACAAGGCCGCGATCGACGCCCACCTCGAATCCATCGGCATCCCGGTGAGCTATACCAACGTGTTCTGGGGCGGCCGCAGCGAAATCAAGCCAAGCGAGATCTCGCCGAAGGTGCACAAAGAGTGGATGGCGCGTTACGCGTAGGGCCAAACCTAGTCGAAAACTGGACAGACGGGTATTTGAGGATCGGAGCCGGATTCTTGGAGGCGCGCGTCCGAGCGGGGGCGCCGGTGCCGGGAGCGCCGACGTCCTCAGTCGGCTTCTTCCAGCGCGAAGCGCCAAGTCCAATGCTGCGCCATCTCAGCGCCGAACCAGCACAGAAATTCGTAAACTGAGATAGCAATCCATTCGGCTTGGCGCTGCGCGCATTAAGAAGCCGACTGAGGGCGTCGGCGCTCCCGCCCCCGGCGCCCCCGCTCGAATGCGCGCCTCTCAGAATCTCGCCCAGACTTGTTTACAGCTATGCGCAGAGGTCGATGTCTTCCCGTTCTCAACGCTTTGGCATTACACGAATTCCCCTAGCGCGCGCCCGCCATCCGGCTTGTTGCAGGAAATGATCCGCACCCTGTTTTTGCTCACGGCTGCCGCGCTGCCGCTGCTCGCCGACACGCCCAATACTCTCACCCCGGAGGAAAAGGCCGCCGGCTGGAAGCTCCTCTTTGACGGCAGTTCGCTCCAGGGCTGGCACGGCTTTCAGCAAAAAGAGCCGCCCACTAAGGGCTGGCATGTAGAGGACGGCGCGCTCGTAAATCCCAAGAGCAATGGCCGCCCGAACGGCAGCGGCGGCGACCTCGTCACCGACGCCAAGTTTCGCAATTTCGAATTTCGTTTTGAATGGCGCATCAGCAACGCCGGGAATAGCGGCGTGCATTATTTCGTGAATGAGTTCCGCCCGCCGACGGCGCCTCTTTACTCCGGCGATACGGGGCACAGTCCGGTCGGCTTCGAGTATCAGGTGCTCGACGACGAGCATCATCCCGACGGCAAACGCGGACCCACGCATCAGGCCGGCGCGCTCTACGATCTGTTCGCCCTCGGCAACAAGACGCTGTATCCGGTCGGCCAGTGGAATGAGGGCCGCATCATCGTGGACGGCAAGCATGTCGAGCACTGGCTGAACGGCGGGAAGACGGCGGCTGTCGATCTGGACAGCGACGAATTCCGCGGACTCCTCGCGAAGAGCAAATATCATGTGGTGTCGGATTTTGGCACCAAGATCGAAACCCCGCTCTGCCTGCAGGATCACGGCGAGGAAGTGGCGTTTCGGAATTTGAAAATTCGGGAACTGCCGGAGAAGTAGGGCGAGGGCAAGGATGGTGCCCAGCGGCTATGCCGCGCGCGACACGGCGGGACGGTGAACGCGGGAACGATTTCAACCGGTCTGGGCGGGAGTGCTGGTGGGCAGTGAGAGCGCTCGCGCAGAAACGACGGCCACAATCCCCCCACCTCGCCACCTGCGCCCACCCAACCGCGACCGGTTGGAAACCGGTCCCACGTTCACCGTCCCGCCGTGTCGCGCGCGCTTCCGCATTGAAAGCAAAACACCCCCAGTCAGCGAACACGGCCCAGCCGCTGGGCACCATCCCTACCTCGTTGAAGCGCGCCGCAGAGCGTCACGCCACCAAGACCGCGACATTGCTGTTCGCGCCGCTCACACCCTGCGGGCTGCCTGCGGCAGGCGCTCTCGCCCGCTCTCGCCCGCTCGCATCCGGTCGCAGCTACATTGCTCAACCGCCCCTACGGCAGCGCGTCCCGCCGGTATTGGAACGGGAAGCTTTGCACCACGGCGACGATCATCGAATCGAACTTGCCGCCGTTCTTTTCCAGCGCGGCTTTGATGCGCGTGATGTGGCCTTCGTCGTAATATTCGAGCTCGCGGCCAAGGGCGAAGGAGAGGGTCTGGCCGATGAGATTGCGCACGAACTGGTCGCGCTTTTCCCACACGATGGCTTTCAGTTCGTCGGCGCCGTTGAATTTGCGGCCGCCGGGGAGCTCGGCGTGCGTATCGAGATTCGGGCCCGTCGCGCGCCAGGCGCCGATGGCGTCGAAGTTGTCGAGGCCGAAGCCGAGCGGATCGAGTTTCTTGTGGCAGCCGGCGCAAACAGGATCCTCGGCATGCAGCGCGAGCTTCTCGCGGAAAGTTTGAGCCTCTTTGCCGTTCTTCTTTTTGCCTTCGTCGATCTGCGAAACATTGGCCGGCGGCGGCTGGGGCGGGGTGCCGAGGACCACATCGAGCACATACTTGCCGCGCAGCGTGGGTGACGTGCGGGAGGTGTGCGAGGTGAGTGCCAAAATGCCGCCCATGCCCAGGATGCCGCCGCGATGGTTCTCCGGCTTGAGCGCCACGCGCTGCGGGTCTTTGCCGGTCACCCCGGTGAGACCGTAGAAGCGCGCGAGGTCCTCGTTGACATATGTGTAGTCGGCCGCGAGCAGGTCGAGCACGGGGCGGTCGTCCTCGCGCAGCTTGTTGCAAAACGTTTCCACCTCCGCGCGCATCGCGGTCTTCAACTTGTCGTTGAACGTGGGAAAATATTCCGTGCTCGGGCGCGCGGCGGCGAGGCGGTCGAGCTGCAGCCACTTCGCGAGGAAATTTTCCGTGAGCGCGCTCGCCCTGGCATCGGCCAGCATCCGGCGCGTTTGCGCTTCCAGCACGGCGGGCTTCGAGAGTTCCCCGCGCTCGGCGAGCGAGAGCAGTTCTTCATCCGGGATGCTGCTCCACAAAAAGAAGGAGAGCCGCGACGCGAGCTCGATGTCGCTCACACGCACCGCCGCCGCCGCGAGCTGCGACGCCACCGCTTTGCCGGAGTCAAACGCCACGCGCATTGCCGCCGGCGTGGCATCGTTTTCGATGCGGAAGAGAAAATTGGGCGACACCAGGATCGGCTTCAATGCCTTGCGCAGCGCGCCCGGCAGATCGCCGTCCTTCGCTGCGTTCTCCCACACCTTTACATAGCGGTCCACCTCCGCCGACTGCACGGGACGACGCCAAGCGCGGCGCAGGAAGGAGGCGAGAAATTGCTTCGCGGCCCCGGCATCCGCGGGCAGGCCCAGCTTCATTGCGGCGGCCTTCGCTTTCTTCGCGCGCTCCTTGGATGAGTAGTCGTCTTTTTGGATCGCGTCCTTCTCCGGCCAGAGCTCGGCAAGCAGGGCCTCGGTGGCGGTGAAATATTTCTCCAGCATCTCCGGCGGCATCTGCAGCGCGGCGGCGATGTTGTCGAACGCGCGGCCCGTGGAGTCCGCGGGGATGCCGGCGATCTTCACCGCATCAAACTCGAAGCCGAACAGATCGCGCAGCACCCGGTTGTACTCCGAGCGGCTGAGCCGGTGAATGAGCGCAGGGCCGGGATCGCGCAGCGCGGGAGCATCGCTATCGAGCAGCGCCAGCGTTTGCTTCAGCCCGGCGATGAGCTTGGTGCGGTCGGCTTTGGCGAGGGCGTCGTCGTCCGGCGGCATCTCGCCGAGTTCGAGTTGCTCGATGGCGCTGCGCAGCAGGCGCGGCTTTTGGATAAAGGCGCCCTCATTGGCCATGGAGGCGAGTTCCACTCCGCCCTTCTGCTTCTTCTCGCCGTGGCATTCGTAACAGGTCTTTTGCAGGAGCGGCTTCACGTCCGTCGCAAAGGGAACCGCCGCGGCAGCAGGCCAGGCAGCGGCAAGGACGAGCGATGGGACGGAAAGATGACGGAGCAGCATGGGACGGAAACCGGCGAAGATGCCGGAGTTTGGGGAAAATTCCAGTGCGGAGAGGACGGCGTCCTCTTGATGGCCTAAAGCTCCATATTGTTTAGCCCCTGAATAGGTCCGTCAGGCGTGTGGTGATGGAACGGCGGGACGCGTGCCCCTCTTTAACAGGCTGCTGAAAAAAGGCGTGTTTCAGGGAGCGAGACCGAGCGCGCGGTTATTTGGGCGACAAGCAGGCGGTGGGCGGAGGTGTTTGGGAGCCGTTTGGCTCCGGGTGAACCGCGGTGCGGCGGGA
>Ga0207639_10000046_pt1 | contig 134165 bp, 100 predicted proteins | sample KBSCornC32_FD_184299 | JGI IMG/M metagenome (GOLD analysis project Ga0207639, IMG submission 184299) | Corn rhizosphere microbial communities from Kellogg Biological Station, Michigan, USA - KBS Corn C3-2 (SPAdes) (version 2) | ecosystem: Host-associated > Plants > Roots > Rhizosphere > Soil ... | reverse complement strand
CCGACTTCGCGGCGCAGGTGGCTCCCGCTCGTTCCGGGGGCTGAAGCCCCCGGCTAGTGGCCGTCGGCCCTTCGGGCCGAAATACGCACACGCATTCTTCCACGAATTAATCACTCACCACACTAGTGGAACTTCTCGTAAATCCGCATCCGCTCCTCGGGGCTTAGCTGGGAGGGCTTTTTGCCGAGGGCGCGGGCGTATTCTTCCAGGTAGGCGTGGAATTCCGCGTCCTTCTTTTCCTGGTCGGCGCGTTTTTCCGCGAGGTCCTTGGCGCGATCCTGGGCATCCTCTTCGGCCTCCCGGCGCGCGTGTTCGATGTCCTCGCGCCGCTCGCGCTCGCGCTTCTGCTGTTCCTCAAAGCGATCGCGGGCCTCCTCGCGGAGCTTTTCCTGGCGCTTGACGGCGTCGTGCCGCGCCCGCTCTTCCGGGGTGCCGCAGGAGGCCAAAGCCAGAACCAAGGGGAGAATGAAATAGTGGGATTTCATGCGACTCCCCTAGCATGCTGCGTCCTCGTCGGACAAGCCTCCAAACGGGCCGAGCAACCGGAAACGCCTTTTAGGGATGCACTCCATAAAGCGCGTGGGTAAGCGTATCGCCACCTTCGGGGTGTGGAAAGGGATGTTCACGCTTCCCCCACCTCGCTGCGCTCACCCACGACCGGCCGGAAAGTCCGAGCCGGACGGGCAGTCCCACGTTCACCGTCTCGCCGGTCGAATAGCTCGACTAGCTCGGCTCTTGCGAGCTCATGCCGGCCGCCGCTTCCGCTTGCTCCCGTTGCTGGGCGAGTTTTCGCTCACGACGGATTTTGCGGATGTGATCGTAGCCCACCATCTTGCGGAGATGCTCATCCCAGAAACGCAGGGCGAGCGTCTTGAAGCTCGCGAGCAGCGTGATGGGCTTCACGGCTTGGAACATCGGATCGGAATGGTGGCAGCGCTCGAGGTTGTAGTTCGGGATGCGCGGGCTGAGATGGTGAATGTGGTGGTAACCGATGTTGCCCGAGAACCACTGGAGGATTTTCGGCAGGCGGTAATACGAGCTGCCCTGCAGCGCGGCGGCGGTGAAATCCCACTCGTCACCGCTTTCCCAATACACATCCTCAAACTGGTGCTGCACGTAGAACATCCAGATGCCCACGGCGCCCGCCACGAGGATGATGGTGAGGTGAATGAAGAGATACGGCAGCAGGCCGTAGATGAACACCAACCCCGTGCTGACGCCGAGCATAGCCAGCGTCATAAGGTGCACGGACCACCGCACGTTCCGGCTCGCGCGCGACGACGGGATGCGATTGTGGATCACAAACATGTAGAGCGGCGCGAGACCGAAGAGGATAAAGGGATTGCGCGCGAGGCGATAGGCGAAGCGCTTCCAGCGGGAGGATTCCAGATACTCCTGCACCGTGAGCGTCCAGATGTCGCCAGTGCCGCGCTTGTCCAGATGCCCGGAGGTGGAATGATGCACCGAGTGTTCCCAGCGCCAATGGTGGAACGGCGTCAAGCATAGGATGCCGGTGATGACGCCGACGATCTCATTGGCCGTCGCGGATTTGAAATAGGACTTGTGGCCGCAGTCGTGGAAAATGATGAACGCGCGGACCACGAACAAGCCGGCGAGGACGCTCAGCGGCAGCACCAGCCAGTACGACACGGACATGCTCAGGTAGATGAGATACCAGAGCGCGCCGTACGGCACGAGCGTATTGATGATTTGCCAGGTAGCCCGCCCGGCGGAGGGCTGTTGGTATTTCGCAACAATGTGACGCCAAGCGGCGGGACCAGGACTCGGGCGGCTCTCTTCCGAGGGTCCAGAAATGATTTCAGACATTACTTGAGCTCCCTCCTCGTTGCGCCCGCTTGTGCCGCGGCATGATGACCTTGTGACAATTCCACGTGGGGAGCTCGGCGCGAAGCCGATGCAACATGCGTCAATGACGTCCTATTTTTGTAAATCATTTCCAGTGAGACACCCGAGTAGCAATGCCTGCGCCAGTGGTTGGTGAGATGGCCCGGCGGCACACACTTCGCTCTCGAATATCTGTGAACCTCGCGCGAACTGGCCCCTCATCGCAACTCCTTTTGATGCCACAACGAAATTTTCATGGAACGCGTTGCGCGACGGTTGGTTCCGGATAGAAAATGTTCCCTCCCCTTCCCGCTCGACAGTTTGCCCTGGATGAGTATCTTCCCGGCCCTTTTTCAAATGAGTAAGAACCTGCATGTCGCCATTGTTGGAGCCACGGGAGCCGTCGGAGTCGAGATGATGAAGACGCTCGAGAAACGCAATTTCCCGGTGGGGAAGCTGACGTTGCTCGCTTCGGCGAAATCGGTTGGGAAGCGGCTGCCCTTCAAGGGCGAAGAGGTGGCCATCCAGGAGCTGCGCGAAGATTCCTTCAAGGGCGTGGACGTGGCGCTGTTCAGCGCCGGCGGGTCCATTTCGAAGGCCTTTGCCCCCCACGCCACGCAGGCCGGGGCGGTGGTGGTCGATAATTCGTCCGCCTTCCGCATGGAAGCCGGCGTACCCCTGGTGGTGCCGGAAATCAACGGCGGCGACATCAAGGAGAACCGCGGGATCATCGCGAACCCGAACTGCACCACGGCCATTACGCTGATGGCGCTGTATCCTCTGCACCAAGCCTTTGGCGTGAAGCGCGTGATTGCCTCCAGCTACCAGGCCGTGAGCGGCACCGGGGCCCAGGCCATCGAGGAACTGCGCTCCCAAGTGGCCGCGCTGGCTGCGGGCGAGCCCGTGCCGAAGAAAGTTTACCCGCACCAGATTGCCTTCAACGTGCTGCCGCACGTGGATTCCTTCCTGGCCGATGGTTACACGAAGGAAGAAATGAAGATGCAGGGCGAAGGCCGCCGCATCATGCACCACCCGAATTTCCGCGCGTCGGTCACCTGCGTGCGCGTGCCGGTCTACCGGGCGCACTCGGTGGCGGTGAGCGCCGAATTTGAAAAGCCGGTGACCGTGGAAGCCGCGCGCGCCGTGCTCGCGAAAGCGCCCGGGCTGGATATCGTGGACGATCCGTCGGCCAATACCTATCCCATGCCGCTGCACGTGGCCGAGCGGGACAACTGCCAGGTGGGCCGCCTCCGCATGGATTGCGCGCTCGATAACGGCCTCGCGTTTTGGGTGGTGGGCGACCAGCTCCTCAAAGGCGCCGCGCTGAACGCGGTGCAGATTGCGGAGCTGATTTAACGGTGCGATCAACGCCAAGGGTGGTGTAGCTGCGACCGGGAGGTCGCAGACGGCAAGTTTCCGCTTGCCGCTACGGATGCTGGCTTGGCGCCGAACCAGCGGTCTATCATACCTGAAATGACGGGTGGAATTGCGGGGCGGTGAACGTGGGACGGGTTTTTAGCGAGGCACGAGCGCAACCCGTCCCACTTTCCACGCTCCGCCTGGCGTGCCCATTATTTTAGATATGACTACTAGCTCGACGAACGGCTTGGCCCTGGTGCATCTCGCGCCCGATGACGACGACGCCCAGAACTTCGATGGACGAGTGGGCCATCATGCTCGCGGTTTCCGTGACCATGATGACGTTCTCGTATCTTCATCTTCCTTGGTGGCCCATTGAAGCAACCGAAACGTTGGGCTTTGTCACGGGTGGCATTTGTGTGTGGCTGAATGTGCGCGAAGACATCTGGAACTGGCCTATTGGCATCGCCAACAACGTCTTCTTTTTCATCCTGCTTCTGCAAAGGGGGCTGTTTGCGGACATGTGGCTGCAGGTCATCTATTTCGGCTTTGGTCTTTACGGCTGGTATCAGTGGCTCCGCGGCGGCCGCGAGCACCGGCGCCTAACCATCAGCCGCACCCGCCTCTGGGAATGGCTGGCTCTCACCGGCTTGGTCGTGGCCGGGACGCTCGGCATGCGGGAATTACTCCTCTATTTCAATGGAGCCGCGCCGTTTTGGGATGCCTTCACCACCGCGCTCAGCCTGGCCGCCCAATACTTGATTTGCCGCAAGCGGCTGGAAAACTGGTTCGTCTGGATCGTGGCGGATATTATTTACGTACCTCTCTACCTGAGCCGGCACTTGCCGCTCTTCGCACTGCTTTATGCGGTCTTCATCGTGATGTGCGTCCTGGGGCTCAGGGCATGGCGACAGACGTTGCGGGAGCAAACGGAGGTCGTATGAGCGTCGACCCGCCCAAGGATTTTGATCTGGCCGTGGTGGTGGGAAAATTCCTGCCGCCACACCGGGGCCACCAGCACCTCATCGAGACCGCCTGCCGCCGCAGCGAGCGCGTGGAGGTGATTGTGTGCTGGCAGAAATCCGATCCGATTCCCGGAGACCGACGCGGGGCGTGGCTCCGGGAACTGTGCCCGGAGGCCCACGTGCGCGTGATCGATGACCACTACGACGCGGAGGATTCGGAGTTGTGGGCGCGGCTCACCATCGGGTGGCTCGGGCGGGCGCCGGATGTCGTCTTCACTTCGGAGGACTACGGTCCGGGCTATGCCGCGGCGATGGGCTGTGCGCATGTGAGCGTGGACCGGGCGCGGCTGGCGGTCCCCTGCTCCGGCACAGCCGTGCGGGCGGATCCTTACGCCCTGTGGGATTTCATCGGCGCGCCCGTGCGCGGGTGGTATGCGAAGCGCGTCTGCGTGCTCGGCGCGGAATCGACCGGCACAACCACCCTCGCCGAAGCGCTCGCGGCTCATTTCCACACCACCTGGGTGCCGGAATACGGGCGCGAATACAGTGCGGAGAAGCAGGCGCGGGGAGACGACGTGTGGCGCACCGAGGAATTTGCCGCCATCGCGCAGGAGCAAAACCGGCGCGAGGAGAAAGGCGCGCGCGCCGCCAATCGCGTGGTGATTTGTGACACGGATTCCTTCGCCACGAATCTCTGGCATCGGCGCTACGTCGGCGGTACGAATGCCGAAGTGGCCCGGCTCGCCGCGGAGCGCCGGTGTGACCTCTATCTGCTCACGGGAGACGAAATCCCGTTCGTGCAGGACGGACTGCGCGACGGGGAGCACATCCGGCACGAGATGCACCTTTGGTTTGAGCAAGCTCTCGCGGGGCAAGCGACGCCATGGCTTCTGCTCCGTGGCCCGCATGCGGCCCGGCTGGCAGAGGCGGCAACCGCCGTCCGAAAGCTCTTCGCCGGCTCGGCCTGGCAACCAGCGCCATGAAAAATCGGCGGCTGGCGCTGTGGATCTTCGGGCCGATTGGCTCGGGGAAATCGCACGTGATGTCGCAGCTGCCGCTGGAGCATTTCACCGAGGTCGTGCAGGACGCGGAAGTGGAGCGCCTCCTGCGCACCGCGGGCCTGCCGCTCGACACGCGCCGGCACGATGCCAGCCAGCGCGATGAATTCCGGCGCACCCGCCAGCGCGTGATCGCGAGGCTGTGGGACATGGTGCCGGTTTGGCGGGAAGCTGGCCGCAACCTTGTTTTCGAAACGACGGGCAATAAACCGACCCTCTTTCGCGCCGAGGTCGAAGCCGGGCGCGCGGCCGGTTATCACACGCTCGCGTGCGCCTTGCGCGTTCCCCTCTCCGTGTGCCGGCAGCAAAATCAAACCCGCGAACGCGTGCTGGAGGACGCCATCGTGGAAGACACCTGGCGGGAATTTGAGCGCTTTTTGGCCGACGGCACGTACGCGGATATTTTTGCCGGGAGCCGCCTGGAAATATGCGAATCCACGGAAGCGGCGGTGCACGCCGCGCAGCGCTGGCTCGCCGAGAGGCTTGGCAGCGCCGCCTAACGGACCGGAAGCCCGGCTATTGAGCGCTCAGGGTTCCCTGGTAATCGTGCGCGCTATCCACGCTGGCGGAAATTTCGTAGCCGTCACCGGTGGGAATCAAAGACAGCACCAGGGCAATGTCGAAATTCGCCTCCTGGTGCGGGGCACCGCGGCGGATCAGTTTGCGGTAATGGCCCAAGGCGTCGAGACTCCCACTGAATTTGTAAACGCGCCCCTCCATCATGAGAGAACCAGCCAGCGTGCGATTCGGGAAGACGTGGACTCTGGCCGCCACGGGATCGCCAACGCTTTGCGCCAGGGTACCGGCGTAAAAGCCACCGGCCGCGCCGCGCACGGAGACATGGCCGGTGGTCGTGGCCCCCTGCCCGTCGCTCACGGTGTAAGTAAACTCGTCGTCGACGAGCGGCAGCGCCGCTGGACGATAGGTCACACGGCCCGTCGCCGCATCCAATTCGGCGGCGCCATGAGCCGGCGTGGACACCGAGAGAATCGAGAGCTTCCCGCCGTCGAAGTCGCGATCATTGGCCAAGGGGGCAATCACCGCAGCCATGCTCCCGCCGGCTCCCCGCCGAAGGTTGCCCGCCAAAATCCGATCCTCGCGGGCCATGGGCGGCCGATTCCGGGCCTCACTGATTTTCACGCGGAAAACACCGCCTTTCTTAAAACTGGCGAGCGCGTCATAGAGGTAGCCGTCATGTGCTTCCACCGGACCCGAGTGCAAGGCATTGCGAAAATCCTCCGACGGCTCAAGAATCGTGCTGAACGGATTTCCATCCTCGATTTTGAAGAGCCCGCCTCCAAAGAAAGTCCCCTCCGACATGGCTCCCCCATACAAATTTCCATCCGTTCCCGAAATGATGCCGCGCACGTCGGAGAGGCTGGTCGAAGATTGAAACTGCTGGACCGGCGTAACCGCCCCACTCTCCGTGATCTGAAAGACGACATTTTCGCACTCGCCAAAGAATCCGCCGCCGGCGCGCGGCACCAATTTCAAAGGATGACTTTCTTCTGCCCCAAATTCATGCAGCACCGTAATCGCATCCTGCCCATCGACCCGGAAAAATACGCCGTGGCTGGTCGTGAAGAATTCATGCGTGATGGGCCCGCCCATCTGCGTCAGGCCATAGATTTTGCCATCGCTGCCCTCGGCCACGGAGGTCGGCGAGTAGGGCGGCGCCGCGTCAGCCGTCATCGGCGGTGAGTCATAGGGGAACACATACATCGTGGTGAACTCGCCATTTTGGCGGAGGCGGAAGACGGAGTTCTCCGTGACCCCCCAAAATTCACCCGCGGAGGTCCGAATGAGTTGCCGCGCTTGGAACCCCTCGGTGGCACTAAAATCATGCAGCACGGTATAAGTGCCGTCGCGGAGAAGCCGGTAAATGAGCCCGTGGCCATAAAGACCGCCTTCGCGCACCGTGCCAACCAGCGAGCCGTCTTCCAAGACGACGAGCTGGCCCCACGGGTTCGAGCCGCCGAGCGAGCGGTCTCCGCCCACCGAGATCCGCTGGAAATTGCGGACAATCCGATACACGCCGGAAGGAGAAATCTGGTAAATGGTGCCGCCTTTAAAAAGGCCCCCCATCATGGTGGTCCCGTAGAGCGTCCCATCCGGCCCCTCTGCCAGGGGAGACGAGATGTTCAAATAAACGGGCAACTTTGCCCAAGGCTGCGCCGGCTCGGCGGCTTGCACGGTGGCCGGAGTGACTCCGATGGTGGAAACGAGGATCGCTCCCAAGACGGAGCTGCACATGGTCATATCCGACCTAATTAAAAAAGAATTCATCGGCGACGCAAGTGATGTTCGAAGAAAGTGAGCGCGATGGTCCGGAAATTAGCAGTCCACTCTTGAGAAGCGCCGTGCGGAGCAAGCGGACCGAAAAGCCTCAAGGGACATCCAACCCGAGGACGCCGCACGATTATAAAGCATCCCCCTATTTCGTGACGTGCCGGTCGCACTTGGCGCGAGGCCGTCACATGCGTCACCGTTTCGGCGCATCGATCGGCGTTCCACGCTGTCTGGGTAAGGGTTTTCCCCTACGTCCGTGAGGCCGAAAAGGCGGCTCCATCGTTCCACGGAAACTATCAGCGCGCGCGAAGTATTTTGCGTGGGGGAGCGACGAATTGAGCCGCTGGCAAGAAGAAATTCGCAGGAGATTATTATCTGGAAGGAGTTTCTTTTCTTAGAGGGATTGATCTTGGCAACCACAATGGATTGTGGTTTGATACCTACTCGCGCCTACAGGAAGTGGTATTCACAGGGTTTTCCTCTGAAAACTGCGACTTGTTCGACAGTTGTTCGTCCGCCGCCCCGGAGTTTTCACCAAGTTATTCACAGCCACCATGCCATCCGTTCCTAAACTTCATGCGCGCCGCACCGCCGGCGCTGCCGTCAACGGCGCCTCCTCCCGCCGTTCGACCGCCAAGACCCAGAACACCCGCGCTGCGCGAGGCCTCAAGCCCGCCAAAGCCGGGGGAAAAGGCCTTCGTTTCGACCGCACCTTCAGCAATCCCGCCATCGCGCCGTTTGACGAGTTGGAATGGGAGCAGCGGGTGGCGGAAATCACCGACGACTCGGGTAAATCGATCTTCAAGCAGGAAGGCGTGGAGGTGCCGAAATCGTGGAGCGCCCTCGCGACGAAGATCGCCGTGTCGAAATACTTTTACGGCGACATCGCCAACGGCAACGACCCGTACAAGGGCGGCCGTGAGCGCTCCGTGCAGCAGCTCGTCCATCGCGTTACGCGGACGATTACCGACTTCGGCATCCGCGACGGCTACTTTGCCGACGAGGAAAGCGCGGAGGTTTTTTACCAGGAGCTCACGTGGCTCTGCGTGAATCAATACGGCGCGTTCAATTCGCCGGTGTGGTTCAATGTCGGCCTGTTCCAGGAATACGGCACGGGCGCCGGCAAGGGCCAGGGCAACTACTATTTCAATCGCGCCAAGGGCGAAGCGCAGCGCGCGCCGACGCAATATGAGTATCCGCAGGGCAGCGCGTGCTTCATCCAGAGCGTCGAGGATTCGATGGAGAGCATCATGAATCTCGCGCTCTCCGAGGCGATGCTGTTCAAGTATGGCAGCGGCACGGGCACCGATCTTTCTTCGCTGCGCAGCACCCGGGAAAAGCTGAGCGGCGGCGGCAAGCCGAGCGGTCCCCTCTCCTTCCTGAAGGTCTACGATCAGGTCGCGAACGTTGTGAAAAGCGGCGGCAAGACGCGACGCGCCGCGAAGATGAACACGCTCAAGGACTGGCATCCGGACGTGGAGGAATTCATCGAGGCCAAGACGAAGGAAGAGCGCAAGGCCTGGGCGCTCATCGAGCAGGGCTATGACGGCTCTTTCAATGGCGACGCCTACGGCTCGGTGATGTACCAAAACGAAAACCTCTCGGTGCGCGTAAGCGATGAGTTCATGGAGGCCGCCAGCGCCGGCCGCGAGTGGTGGACGAAGCGCGTGACCGACGGCAAGCCGTGCGAAAAAAAGGACGCGCGCGCCCTGCTGCGCAAGATCGCCGAAGGCACGTGGGTGTGCGGCGACCCGGGAGTGCAGTTCGATACGACCATCCACAAATGGCACACGTGCAAAGGCACGGACCGCCAGAACAGCACGAACCCGTGCTCGGAGTATCTCTTCCTCGACAACACGGCGTGCAACCTCGCCTCGCTGAATTTGATGAAGTTCAAGGCGTCGGACGGCTCCTTCGATGTCGAGCGTTTCAAAGCGGCCGTACGGCTCTTCATCACCGCGCAGGAGATCATCGTCGATAACGCGAGCTACCCGATCAAGGAGATCGCGGAGAACTCGCACATCTTCCGCACGCTCGGCCTCGGCTTTGCGAATCTCGGCTCGCTCATCATGAGCTATGGCCTCGGCTACGACAGCGATGAAGGCCGCGCCCTCGCCGGCGCCATCACCTCCATCATGACCGGTCACGCGTATGAGCAAAGCGCCCGGCTCTCGCAATCGATGGGCCCCTTCCCTGGCTATTTCGACGCCCGCGCCAGCGGCGTGCCGAAGCCGCTTGCCGCGGACAACGTGGAGCCGATGCTGGAGGTGATTCAGCAGCACCGCGACGCCGTGGAGCACATCCAGGAGAGCGAGCGTTTCGCCTATCTCAAAGACGAGGCGCGTACCACCTGGGACGCCGCGCTCTCACTCGGCAAGAAGCATGGCTACCGCAATGCGCAGGTCACGGTGCTCGCGCCGACCGGCACGATTGGCTTCCTCATGGACTGCGACACCACGGGCATCGAGCCCGACATCGCGCTCGTGAAATACAAGCTGCTCGCGGGGGGCGGCATGCTGAAAATCGTGAACCAGACGGTGAAGCCGGCGCTGCAAAACCTCGGCTACACCGGCCCGGACATCGAGCGCATCGTGGCACACGTCGACAAATACGACACGATCGAGGACGTGGTGGACGAGCAGACCGGCGAGCCCGTGCAATCGGGCCTGCGCGCCGAGGATCTCCCGATCTTCGACTGCGCATTCAAGCCCGGACGCGGCACGCGCTCGCTGCATTACCGCGGCCACATCCGCATGATGGCAGCCTGCCAGCCGTTCCTCAGCGGCGCGATTTCCAAGACGGTGAACCTCCCCGCGGAAGCCACTGTGGAGGACATCATGAACACTTACATCGAGGGCTGGCACCTCGGCTTGAAGGCCATCGCTATTTATCGCGATGGCTCCAAGCGCAGCGCGCCGCTCGCGACGAAGAAGGAGAAGCACAGCAGCAATGGCGCCGCCGCCTCCGAGCCTTCACCTCTCGCGGAAGTGGAAGCCGTGGCCAATGATTCCGGCCTGCTCGCCCGCATCGAGGAACTCGAGCGCGAAAACGTGGAGCTCCGCAAGAAGGCCGATGAGCCCGTGCGCCGCCGCATGCCGGATACGCGCCTTTCGCTCACGCACAAATTCGAAATCGCCGGCCACGAAGGCTACATCACCGTGGGCATGTTCGAAGACCAGCAGCCGGGCGAACTCTTCGTTCAGATGCAAAAGGAAGGCAGCACGATTGGCGGTCTCATGGACACCATCGGCGCGCTCACCAGCATGGCGCTGCAATATGGCGTGCCGCTGGAAAGCATGGTGCGGAAGTTTGCGCACCAGCGCTTCGAGCCCTCGGGCTTCACGAAGAACCCGGACATCCGTACCGCCACCAGCATCACGGATTATGTCTTCCGCTGGCTCGCCTGCCGCTTCATCAAAGGCTACAAGGAAGCCACCTCGCCGGCGGCGCAGCAGACCGAACTGCCGATGCGTGAACTCCCGGCGATGGACAAAAAGTCCATCAACCGTCCGGTGCCCGAGCTTGAGCGCACGGGCGACAAGGAGATCATCGACATCGTCTCCCACAACGGCAGCAGCGAAGGCCATCCGCACATCAACAGCCATGGCAACACGCACTCCGAGCGTCTGCGCGATGCCCTCGGCAACATGTTCATGGACACCCCGTGCTCCAATTGCGGCAGCACGAAAGTGATCCGCGCCGGCGCCTGCGGCTGCTGCACCGAGTGCGGTACCAGCCAGGGCTGCTCCTAGCCCTCAGAACTCAGAGCCACCACCACCTCTCTCAAGACTCCGCCACTGCATGGACGATAAAGACAAGTCACGCGACGATACCACCGGACCAGTCCTCGCGGATTAATTGACCACCGCGGCCCCGGCCTGCCCTGCCCACTGAGGCTCAGTGAGGCTGGGCGCATTACCGTGGGGAAAGGCGGCACTTTGATCTTGTCTCACCCGGCAATTTCCCGAGTGTCGCGCCGCGTAATTCAACGACATGAGTTTTAATTTCCGCCGGGTTCATTTCATCGGCATTTGCGGAACAGCGGTCGGCAACGTGGCCGTGGCCATGCAGCAGCAAGGCTACCAGGTGACGGGCAGCGATGCGAACGCCTACCCGCCGATGAGCGATCTTATCCGCGCCAACGGCATCCAGTTTCACGTCGGCTATCACCCGGACAACGTCCCGCAAGACGTGGACCTCGTGGTCGTCGGCAATGCCATCTCGCGCGGAAACGTGGAGCTCGAGACGACCCTGAACCGCCATCTCGTCTACTGGTCGCTGCCGGAGACGCTGCGGCATCTCTTCCTGCGCGGACGGAAAAACCTCGTGGTTGCCGGCACCCACGGCAAGACGACGACCGCCTCGATGCTCACGCACATCCTGCGCGTGGCGGGGCAAAATCCGGCATGGATGATTGGCGGCGTGGCGCTGGATCTCGATGCCGGCTGCAGCCTGCATCCTTCCGAGACGATGGTCCTGGAGGGCGACGAATACGACACCTGCTTTTTCGACAAGGGTCCGAAGTTCGCCCACTATCTCCCCTCCATGTCCTTGCTCAACGACGTCGATGAGGATCAGAAGGACATCTATCCAAACATCGATGCGGTGAAGGTGGCCTTTGATCGCTTGCTCCGTGTCACGCCGCAAAACGGCACGCTGATCTACAATGCCGATCGCCCGGCCTGCGTGGAAGTCGCCCTGACCTCGAAGACGGCCAAAAAGATCTCCATCGGCCTCACCGAAGGCGCCCAGGTGCGCGCGACGGAGCTGGAATACAGCGAGCAGGGCTCGTCCTTCCTGATGCATGGCCGGCGCCTGCGTATTCCGCTTTTCGGCGAGATTTACGTCCGAAATGCGCTAGCTGCGGCCCAAATGGCGCTGGAGCATGGCGTCCCGCTCGACATGGTGGAACAGGGCCTGGCCACGTTCCGCGGCGTGAAGAAGCGGCAGGAACTGAAAGGCGAGGCCGGCGGCGTGCTGGTCTACGACGACTTCGGCAAGCACCCGGAAAACATCCTCGGGACGCTGCAAGGATTCGTGGCCCGCTATCCCACCCGGCGCGTGTGGGCCGCCGTCGATCTAAAGGCGAGCACCATGTGCCACCTCGACAGCCATTCCCGCCTCGTCGATGCGCTTTCGATCGCCCATGGCAGCGTCCTCGCGCCCATCGAGCGCGCCGATCGCTTCAAGGAAAAGACGTTGAAACCAAGCGCCGTGGCGGCGGAAGTCGTGCAGCGCGGCAAAGTCTCGATGGCCGCGACGACCATGCCGGAAATCATCGACCTTCTGCTCCCGCAACTGCGCCCGGGCGATGTGGTGATCGGCTTCAGCAGCGGTGATTTTGGCGGGTTCCATGCCACGCTGTTGGAACGGCTGAAGGCGGCCAAATAGAAGACAGTCCACCGAACGGCTGGACGGTGAACGTGGGACCGGTTTCCAACCGATCTGGTGGGAGCGCCGGAGCTGAGCTCATATTGGCATTCCGAGACACACCACCATCCCACCACCTGCGCCCATCCCACCGCGACCGGTTGGAAACCGGCCCCACGTTCACCGTCCCGACATTCGGAAGCGCCCGCACCTCACCCTACAAAAACCGCCGAATCCCCTGCCAGGGCTCGACGGAATCGATCTTCTCCGACTGCGGATAGTTCACGCCCTCATCGGTGACTGGATCGATCCGCACGTAGCCGGAGGAATGAATGATCTGCCGCGGACCGCAAATCATCCCGACGTGCGCGATGGTGTCTCGGTCCGGCCCGAAGAAAATCAGATCGCCCATCACCGCCTCATCGAGCGAAGGGATGACCTGGCCCTCGTGGATCTGCTGCGATGCGTCCCGCTTCAATTTCACTCCGTGCGCCTTGAACAGGATCTGCATGTAGCCGGAGCAGTCGATGCCGAAGGCACTTCGGCCGCCCCACAGGTACGGCACGCCCAGAAACATTTGGGCATCGCGAAAGATGGCCTCCGGATCGGCCGGCCCCGGGCGCGGCCAGCGCGCTTCGCCACTTCTCAGGGCGAACCGCGTGGTGCCCACGGCAAACTCTCGTGCTTCCGGCACAAAATTGGGCAGCGCAGTGCCGTAGGTAATCGTGAAAGAGTGGCCGCTTTGCAAATTGGTCGCCTCGCCCAACAGGGAAGACAGGACCGGCATTTGCAGGGCATCATCCGTCCCGTCGTCGCCGGGCAGAATCTCGACCGCCCGGTGGTCGAGCAGCCCTTCATACCGGTCAAAGCACGTAATCACGCGGTACCACCGCTGGTGATGGTCGAGGATCTCCACCTTGTCGCCTAAGAGCAACTGCGTAACCATCTCCGCGTGATGCGGCTTGGGTCTGCCCAGCGGAGCCTGGCATTCGGAGCAGTTCACCTGGCCCTTGGGCCACGACTTCTTCTCTCGGAGCGGAGCACTGCCGAGCTTGCACATGGCGATCTGGTTCCGCGTAGACATAACGTAACCGCCACCTTCGTGCGACCTGCGCCCGATTGTCAATGCACCCGCCATTGAAGCGGCGTCCTAATTTCAACAGGGCATCGAATTCACCGCGGCGCGGCAGCGCCCTCTTTGAATGGTCATCCTGAGCGAGTTCGCGAGTCGAAGGATGACCATTTCAACGCGCCGCCGCGAGGCCGACGGTCCATGAGATGAGGACACCACCGGCCATTGGCAGTTTGACTGGAAAATTACCTGGCGGCTGGCGCGTCCGCCCGGCGCGGATGAATGAGAACCTTAGTGCGCTCCGTTCGTCGAATGCCCGTTGGCGGTGTGCACGCCGTTGCCATTCACGTGCGCGGCGCCATTCGTCGCGTGCTTTCCATTCACGCCATTGGTGCCGTGACTGCCATTCGCTCCATTGGCACCCTTCTTCACCTTATAAAATTTGGTGACGTAGTTCGGCGGCATATTAAAGAATACCCAGTCGCTCTCGGCGTAGGCAAAGTGGTCGCAATGCCCTTTGACCCGAAGCTCATTGGTGATCTGGTAAATGATGAACGCCGCATGCGGTTCGTGCGCGAGGGCCCGGTGGGTATTGGCCAGCACCTCTTTCTTCTTCTCCTTCTCCATGATGCTGAAGGGAATGCCGGACACGATGTAATCGCAATGCGCGTAGCCGGACTCGGCCAGGATCTCCGGCAGCCGGGCGCAATCGGCATTGTGGACCGTCACCCGAGGCTCATTGGCAAATTGCTGGCGCAAGTGCGTGGCCAATTGGGCGTCCAGTTCGAACAGCAGCAGGCGGGATTCCGGGTGCATCCGGCGCAGGATCTCGCGGGTCTGGCATCCCTCTCCGGGGCCATATTCCACGATGACGCGCGGGGCGGAGTGATCGAACTTTTCGTTCACACTCTTGATGAGCGCTCGGGAGCTCGGTGCAATGGAAGCAACCCGGGACGGGTTGCGGAAAAAACGTTTCAGAAACAAGAGGCTCATTACGTCGCTAAGGCGAAAAACGCGCGTGAGTGTAGAAACGGACGTCCAACAAGCAAGTGTTCGATGGCAATTCTTTGACGGTCAGGAATCGATTCAGTGGCGGAGACTTGGCACTTGGGTGTAAACACCCCTTCGCAGACCCCTTTCGTAGGCAAAAATTAGCCCGCTCAGCGCCGGATGCGGCCGCCGCCCTCGCCGCGGGAGAGCGCCTCGAGTTCGGCCGTGCTGGCGCGATTCCAATCGCCGGGCACCGTGTGCTTCCAGGCGCCGGCCGCAGAGGCAAATTCCACGGCGTAACCGGGCTCGTCGCCGCGCAGCAGGGAGTAAATCAGGGCGCCGGTGAAGGCGTCGCCACTGCCGATGCGGTCCACGATCCCGATCTCGTGGGTGCGGGAGAAATAAGCGTTCCCCTGCTCGAAGAGCATGGCGCGCCACGTCACCGAGCTGGCGCTCTGGCCGATGCGGCTGGTCATGGCCACCCGGCGGAATCCGTGGCGGCGGACCAGCGAAGCCGCGATCGCCGGGAGGCGCGCTTCGTCTTCATCCTCCAGCGTATCGGCACCGAGAATGGAGACGGCTTCGTCTTCGCCGCACACACAGAGGTCGAGTCCCGCCAGCATCGGAACGAGCCGTGCGGCGGCGTCGGCGGTGCGCCACAGCGCCGAGCGATAGTTCACGTCGAAGCTCACCGCGAGGCCCAGCCGGCGCGCCGCCTCGCACGCTTCACGACACACGGCGGCACAACCATCGCCGAGAGCCGGCGTGATGCCGCTCCAGTGAAACCATTTGGCGCCCGCAAGAATCGACGGCCAGTCAAACATGCCCGGTTGAATGCCGGTAAGGGCACTATGCTGGCGATCGTACGCCACCCGCGATGGGCGCTGGCCCTCGCCGGATTCGACGAAAAACAGCCCCATGCGCCCGGGGCCATGCTGGATGTGCGAGACGTCGATTCCCCTGCCCCGCAGCGCCTCCACGCACCGGTGACCGTGGTCATTGTCCGGCAGACGCGTGACGAAAGCCGCACTGGCGCCCAGTTGCACCGCTTGCACCGCGGCATTCGCCTCGGCCCCGCCAAAGGAGATATCAAGATGCGGCGCATCGGCAAACCGCAGGCGGGCCGGCGTGGACAGGCGCATCATAATTTCACCGAAGGAAACGAGGTCGCTCATGCCGGCGACACTGGCGGCGCGTCCAAGGGGGTGCAAGCATGGCGATGTCAAAGTTCTGCGCGGAGACATGGAGTTGAGCGTTGAAAAGGAATGGCGCTGTGGCGGATGGTGGGAGCGTTGTCACCCGATGCGCCCATTCTCTACGCGACCAGCGCACGGCTCGGAGGCTCCGGCCTCGATGCCGTGGCGCTGGAATCCCTGCGCGCCGTAGAGGCAGCGAGGCTGGAGTGGCACGCGCTGGCTTTTGATAACCGGAGCGAATTGCCCGGCAATCGCGTCTCGACGCTCCGCTGGCACCCCGTGCGGTTGCTGAGCGGGCTGGGCAGCGAGCACTACTACGGGGCGAAAAAGCATGCGCTGGACAAGGCCGCGGCCCAGCGGCTGGCGCGCGGCGACTGGCGCCTGTTTCACGGCTGGAGCGGCGAGTGCGTGCGCACGCTGCGCACGGCTCGGGAACGCGGGATTCCGTCGCTCATCGAGATCCCCACCTGGCATCGCAACAAGGGCAAGGTGAAGCCCGACCGCCTGACGAAGAGCGAGCGCGAGGCCGCGGCGCTCCGCGGCTGGGCCGGCTGGAAGCAGAGCCTGCTCGTCTCGCGCCAGCAAATGCTGGAAGAGTATGCGCTCGCGGATCGCATTCTCGTGCTCAGCGAAAAAGCAGAGGAGACCTTCCTCGTGGCGGGCGTGCCGAAGGAGAAACTGTTCCGGCATCAGCGCGGCGTGGATGTGGAGCGGTTCACTCCAGCGCCCGCTCCACCGGAGAAATTTCGGGCCGTATTTGTCGGGGCCTTGATTGAGCGCAAAGGCGTCCACCACCTGCTCCGGGTCTGGCGTCGGCTGGGGCTCAAGAATGCCGAACTGGTGCTCGTTGGAGCCGTGCATGCGGAGATGGAGCCGGTGCTCCGCGAGTGCGCTGGGCCGGATATTGTGGTGCGGGGATTTGTGAAGGACGTCGCCGCCGAATATCGCGCCGCCGCCGTGCACATTTTTCCCAGCGAGTGCGAGGGCAGCGCCAAGTGCACCTACGAGGCGGCGGCGTGCGGACTCCCGCAGATCACCACCCGCGAGGCGGGAGACGTCGTGCAGCACGAGGTAAATGGGCTGATTATCCCGCCCAATGATCCTGAAGCACTGGCCGAAGCCATTCGCCGCCTCTACGCCGACCGCGATCTCTGCGCCCGGCTCGGCGCCGCGGGCCGCGAGCGCGTGTGCGCCAAATTCACGTGGGGGCATTTTCGGAAACGCTTGCTGGAAGCATATATAATGTAGCCGCGACCGGAAGGTCGCGGGCATCCATATGTGGCGCGTGCGAGTTTACGCCAGTTCCTGGAGTGCGGCAGCCCTCTGCCGCTTTCCATGGTGATTGGAGGCCTGCGGGTGAAGTGCGAGAGAGCCTGGGAATCCTCTCGCCATGGGCAGCCTTTTCGCTTCCAGTGCGTGGCCACGCCCCGGCTCTCTCGTGCCCTGCTCTCAGGTGTCAGATCGCCATGGAAAGCGGCAGGGGGGCTGCCGCTCCAAGAACTGGCGTCCGCTCGGGGAGCGCCTCGACGAACGACCACAAATCATATAGGCAGAGCCCTCAATTACCACACCCCATGACCGCCCAGGACATCCTTGATGAAATCAGGCCGCTGGGCCGTGACAGCTACAAGAGCGTGATCTTGAAACACGGCGTGGTGGAGCCGTGTTTCGGCGTAAAGATCGAGGACCTGAAAAAGATCCAAAAGCGGGTGAAGAAAGACTACCGGCTGGCGCTGGAGCTCTATGACACCGGTATCTACGACGCGATGTACCTGGCCGGACTCATCGCCGACGACGCCCGGATGACCCGGAAGGATTTGCAGCGCTGGCTCGCCAAGGCCTGCATGCCGCTGGCGAGTTGCACGGTCGCATGGGTGGCGGCAGGGAGTCCGCATGGCTGGACGCAGGCCTTGGAATGGATTGATTCCGAAAAGGAGATCGTCGCGGTCGCGGGATGGGCGACGCTGGCCGGGATCGTCTCCATCACGCCCGATGCGGAGCTGAATCTCGCGGAGTTGAAACGGCTGCTGCAGCGCGTGCTGAAGACCATTTCGAAAGCCAAAAACCGGGTCCGCTATCAGATGAATTCCTTCGTGATCTGCGTGGGCGGATATGTGCTGCCTTTAAAAGAGCTGGCCGTGGAAGTGGCGGAGAAGCTCGGGAAGGTGACAGTGGATATGGGCGATACGGAGTGCAAGGTGCCGAGCGCCGCCGAATACATCCGCAAAATGGAGGCGCGCGGAAACCTTGGAAAGAAGCGCAAGACGGTGAAATGTTGAGCGGCGAATCTCAGACCATGAACGAGCCGCAAGCCCCCGCCACGCCTCGCCGGCGCAAAATCATTCGCCGGGTATACTTCGTCTTCTCGTTTCTCTGCTGCGTTTATGTGAGCGTCTATATTTGGGCGCGATGCTCAGGGCTATTTGTCATTCTGAGGCCCATCTCCCCCAAGATTACCCCTCTGGGTTATCACACCGTCTTCCTTGCGCCCGGCTGGCCGGTGCCGGCGGATGTCCGCGCACGCGCGGAGCAAAAGTTCGCTCTGAGCAAAACAACGCTCGCGCGATCTGTGGCCCTATTTCTCCTGGCTGGCGGAGCAAGAAGACCGATTCCGGCAGCTGCTTCCCTGAGCGAGGCTCAGTGCAGCCAATCTGGCGCCAGCGCAGCGGCGGCTTGGGAAGCAGCTTCCACGGTGATCCCGGCGGCGCCTTCGCGCTCCAGGCTGGTCATTTGGACGCCATTCAGGCCGCAGGGAGTGATGTGGTCGAAGCCCTCCAGCGGGCCGCAAATATTCAGCGCGAAGCCGTGCATGGAGACCCATTTGCGCACGCCCACACCGATGCTCGCGAGCTTGCGCGGGCCAGACCACACGCCGGTGAGGCCTTCGCTGCGTCCGGCCGAAACGCCGAACTGGGCGCAGATGGCGATGACGAAGTCTTCGAGCTGGCGGAGGTAGCGATGGAGATCGGAGCCGCGGCGGCGAAGGTCGAGCAGCGGGTAGCCGACCAATTGTCCGGGGCCGTGCCAGGTAGCCTGTCCGCCGCGATTGATGATGGTCAGCGGCGCGGGCAGTGCCTCGGGATCGCGGAGGGAGGATTGATCCGGCGTGCGGCCGATGGTGAAGATGGAGTCGTGCTCCAGCAGGAGCAGTTCATCCGGCGCGCCGGGCTCGGCGGCTTTGCGGGCGACAATCGTCTCCTGCAGTTCCAGGGCGTCGGCATAGGCGATGCGGCCCAGCCAGCGGATTTGGATGTCGGACGATGTTTGCTCCACGGGAACACGAAAGCATTGGAGGGGGTGGAAATGCAAGCGGGGTGCTTTGGGAGTTGAAGTAGGAGCGCGGGATATCGGAACCTAGGCGGGACATGTCTGCTTCGACGCTGTCTCGCTCGCTCCAGCCACTCGCCGCCTCGCTCTGGGGCGCCTTTGTGGCGTGGTCGATCTTGCTCGGGGCCGTGTGGGTGGGACGCGTGGACGATGCGTGGCTGGTCAACAACGTAGCCCATAGCGATCTGCGGCTGGCCGGCGCGGCGCTGATTTACTCCGTGGTGCCGGCATGGCTGGCGCTGGCGGCAGTGAATATGCATCTCGCCATCGCCCGCGAGGAAGGCCTGCGGGCGGCGCGGCGCTGGCTCTTTACGACGCTGCTCGCGGCGCTGGTGCTGGGCATGGCCGCGCGGCGTTTTGGCATTCCGTTTGGCGCTTTTGATTTCAAGGATTCGCTGGGGCCGCGGCTGCTCGGGGTGCCGATTGGGTGGCTACTGCTGTGGTATGTGCTGGTGGCCGGGGCGCGGGATTTGGTGCTGTGGCTGCAGCCACGGATGGGGCATGCCCCGACGGCCATCGCCGGGGCCGCGCTGGTGGTGGGATCGCTGGCGATCCTCCAGCCGTTGGTGGTCAGCGGGCGCGAAGGGTTTCGGTTTTGGGTGTTTGGAACGCTGGCGGAACCGGGGCCCGTGCCGTGGTATGCGCCGGTGGTGGCGCTGGCGTTTGCCGGCGGGCTCGGGTGGATGATGCGGGAGATGCAGGCGCCCATCGGCAGATCGCGGCGGGCCGCGGAGGCGTGGCTGGTTTGGACTGGGCTGGCGGCGGCGGTGTATTTGCGCGGGTGGGTGTGGGGGTAGAACGGTCTCAAAATTACCCAGAGCGGATGTAGCCGCAGCCGGGAGGCTGCGGAGAAGGCCACGCGCTCTCGGATGCATCCACTTCCACTTCGTAGGTGAATGGGCGTCTTCGAGTCGTCGTGTCCGCGACCTCCCGGTCGCGGCTACATCCGCGGCACCCGCCGCACGCAGCAAGCTGCGCCCACCACACAGCGGCAGCAAGCGGCCGCAGGCCACGGTGATTCGCGGCCAATCGCCGACGGGATCTAATCAGACCGCAGCCTCCCGGCTGCAGCTACATTTTCCAGCAACCTTAAAAGGGCAGCGGGAAGCGCTGCATGAACTCGCGGACTTCGTCGCGGACGGCGGCGAGTTCGGTCGGGTTCTCGCGGCCTTCGAGCGCGCGGTGGATGAAGTCGGCGATATCCATCATCTCCTCTTCCTTGAGGCCGCGGGTGGTGACGGCGGGCGTGCCCACGCGGATGCCGCCGCCTTTGCTGATCGGCTCGGTGTCGAACGGGATGCCGTTCTTGTTCACCGTGATGCCGGCGAGATCGAGGGTCTCCTGCGCGATTTTGCCATTGAGACCTTTTGGCCGGAGGTCGACGAGCATGAGATGGTTATCCGTGCCGCCGCTCACGATGCGGTAGCCGTGGTGGGCGAGGCGCGCCGAGAGAGCCTTGGCATTGGTCACGATCTGCGCGGCGTAGGCCTTGAACGACGGGTCGAGCGCTTCATGAAAGCACACGGCTTTCGCGGCGATGACGTGCTCCAGCGGGCCGCCCTGGATGCCGGGGAAGACCTGGCCATCGATAGCCTTCGCATACTTCTCCTTGCAGATAATGATGCCGCCACGCGGGCCGCGCAGGCTCTTGTGCGTGGTCGTGGTGGTGAAGTCGGCGAGGGCGCACGGATTCGGGTGCTGGCCACCGGCGACGAGACCGGCGATGTGCGCCATGTCGACAAAGAGATAAGCGCCGACCTTATCGGCAATCGCGCGCATGCGCTCGAAATCAATGATCCGCGGATAGGCGCTGGCGCCGGCGGTGATCATCTTCGGCTTCACTTCCTCGGCGAGTTTTTCGAGGGCGTCGTAGTCAATGCGCTCGTCCTTCTCGCTCACGCCGTAGTGGGTCACTTCGTAGAAGCGGCCGGAGAAATTCGCCTTGTGGCCATGGGTGAGGTGGCCGCCGTGGGCGAGATTCATCGTGAGGATGCGGTCGCCGGGCGTGAGCACCGAGAAATACACCGCGGTGTTCGCCTGCGAGCCGCTGTGCGGCTGCACATTCACGTGCTCGGCGCCGGGGAAGAGCTGCTTCGCGCGGTCGATGGCGAGTTGCTCGGTCACGTCCACATTTTCGCAACCGCCATACCAGCGTTTGCCCGGGTAGCCCTCGGCGTATTTATTGGTGAGGCAGGAGCCCTGCGCGGCCATCACGGCGGCGCTGGTGAAGTTTTCCGAAGCGATGAGCTCGATGCCCTCGAACTGGCGTTTATGCTCCTCCTCCACCGCGCGAAAGATGGCGGGATCGACTTCGGCGAGCGACTTGCCGCCGCCGGAGCAGGCCTCGATTTTCTCGACCCGGCGCTCATGGCGTCCGCCTTCAAACTCGGTGCCGAGGAAGGCCTCGACAATCGCCCCCGCCTGATTCGCGGCTACGTTCACGGAGCCGAGGCAAAGGACGTTCGCATTGTTGTGCCGGCGCGTGGTAGCGGCGTCGTTCGCATTCGTCACCACGGCGGCGCGGATACCGGCGTGGCGATTGGCGGCGATGCTCATGCCGATGCCCGTCTTGCACACGAGGATGCCGAAATCAGCCTCGCCGCTGAGCACTTCATGGCACACGTGGCCGGCGAAATCCGGGTAGTCCACGCTCTCGGCGCTGTTCGTTCCCAGATCGTGCACGATGAAGCCTTTTGCTTTCAGCGATTCGCGAATCGCGTGTTTCACCTCGTAGCCGCCGTGGTCGGCGCCGATGGCGATGCGGAGGGCTTTTTTCGTGTCAGTTTGGGATGCAGGGCCGGTGGTGTCGGTCATGGTACTTTTGGTGTCGATGTGGGCCAGAAGCGAGGGCATCGCTTTGGAAAGATGGTCGCGCGTGGCGATGTAGGCGTGGATACCCATGCCGATGGGGTCCGGCACCTCGGGACGCTGGGCGAGGCCGGGCTCAAACTCGCAGGCGAGCCACGCCTTGTTCGCCGCCTCGGGGAAAAACGTAAGCAGCGCATCGAGATGGCTGCGGGTCATCGCGTAAATGTGCGTGGCCCACTCGATGAGATCATCGGTGACGGGCTGAGAGCGGATATCGCGGATGTCCACGCCCCATTGCCGCAGGGCTTCCACGCCGTTTTCGCTCGGGCGCTGCCCGTAGCCGGTGGCCACGCCGGCGCTCGCGACATCGACATCGTTGCGTCCGCGCAGGGCATGCCGGAAGAGACCCTCGGCCATCGGGCTCCGGCAGATATTTCCAGTGCAGACAAAGAGAACGCGTTTCGATTTTCCCACGGTAAAGAACGGGCAAATTATGTCGGGTTTTATCAGGGCGCAATAGCGGAACGTGCGAAATCCCACCTGAGAGAAATCTGCCGGAAGAACGCTCTCCACCTCAAGAGGGATCGACAACTCCACGGCTCGGCATGCCTCCGGGCCTCTTCCGCATCATTTTTCTGGTATCCTGGGTGCCCCACCCGTAATTCTCAACTTCCATGTACCGTTCCCTCCTGCTCTTCCTCCTGGGGTTCTCCGTTCACCTTTTCGCCGGCGATACCTTCCGCGTCGAAATCCGTTTGGTGGAACGCGGCGCCAATGCCCCGGCCCCAGCCGATTTTCCGGATGCCTCCATCCCGCTGTCCGCCTCGCTGAGCATCAAATCCAAGGAGTCCGGCCGCTATGAGTCAGAAACGCCGCTTAAGCTTGCCGACGTGACCTCCAACACCCCCACCGATGTCCCGGTGGGGGTCAGCCTCCAAGTGACACCCGTTCTTGATGGGGCAAAACTCAGCTATCGGGTCCAAGTGACCCATTCCGTCCCGGTCTTTTCGACTAGAGTTCCCTCCCCGGATTCGATCGCTGAAATAAGAAGCACCAGCGTCTATCGCTCTGGACCGTTTACCCTCGGCGCCCCGGTCTGGTTCAGCTACCGGATTCCCGCCAGCGACAAGCAAATGTATGTTGGCCTGCGCTTTGACAAGGAGCCCTGAGGGCCCCTTTGCCTACAACGCGACCGGTGGCCACGTAGCCCCCGCAAGCTCCGGCGGAAGCTGCTTCGGGTCCACGGGATAAAATTGGTGGCGGTTCTGTTCGTTCGGCAGGGGCTCCGTTTCCGGCGAGGAGATGATCAGCCACAGCGTGTCCGCCTCAGTATCGTTAAAGATCTGCCGGAGCTGGCTTGGCCCTACCAGCAGCCCGCCATTTTTGGGAATAGTGAGCGTCTCTTCGCCCACGCGGATGCGGCCCGTGCCCTCGACGACAAAGTAAAATTCCTCGGCCTCGATGTGCTGGTGGAGCGCATTGGCGCTCTGGGGCGGGAGGCGCCACAGCCGCGCGCCGAGGTACTGGCTTTTCGTCCGCTCGAGAAAATCCGCGTTCGGGATTTTCATCATGTTGGACGGGCGCCAGTGCAGTTCCTCGGGCGGGATGACGAAGTAGCCAGGGATTGGTGTCATGGTCGGTGCGTCGTTCGCGAGCGGCGCGGTTTTTTAGCCAACGCCACTCGCGACACGCTCGATACGCCCCCACCGCGACCGGCGCACCTTAAATATGCTTTTTGATGAACTCATAAATCTTCCGGACTTCCCCCTCAATGACCGCATCCAGCGCGTGGAACGGACGGGCGTCGATCTCCTATGCGGGAGGCGCCCACGCGGACAACGGTCCGATGAAGTCAGGCACGGGCGGGTCGTCGAGGAGAGCGATATATTCCAGCGAGTGCCCGTCCGGGTCGCGAAAATAGAGCTGCGCGGAGGGCATCCACCCGATGACGGAAGGCTCCGTCGTTTCCTCCCCGGCAAAATTGCGGGTGGCCACGCCCCGGCGATTGAGCCGCTCGCCAGAGGCGAGCAGTTCGGGGAGTGAGAGCGCGAATGCCAGGTGGCAGCGGTGCGGGTCGCGGCCATACGCGGTGCCCGGGCCCCACAGGCCGAGCATGGAGCGGCGATCCGTCCCCACCCAGAGGAAGACGATGTCGCGGCCCGGATCGCGATAGGCAAAGACGAGCCCGACGATCTCGATGTAGAACTTTTGCGATCGCTCGGTATCGGCGACAGGCAGGTGGGTTTCGTAGAGGTGCATGGAGCGCCAGGCGTATGGGGCCTACTCTCCCTCCGGCTCCGGCACCACCTCGATATCCCGCTCAAACAGCTCGATGGTCGTGGCGGCCACCTGCCCCGTATCGTAGTAGGCATAGGCCGCCACGCCGAGTGCGCCCACGATGGGCAGCCAGCGCGAGAGACCTTTGCCGATGGCTCGTTGGCTCACGCGCACGCCCACCTTCCCGGCCGCATTTTGCAACGCACGGACCGAGACGCGGCGCACCAAAAAGCGCTCCCCCACCCGCACCACCAAATCGCGCACCGCCTGCGCCGCCATGTGGCGAAAGAGGCAATAGAGCATCTGCTCGCGCGTGAGGCAGGACTTGCGCCCGTAGATGGCGGCAATGTCCGCCACCATCTGCGCCTGGATTTTCCACACCGCGATCAGCTCCGGTAAAATGGTCAGCCAGCCCAGCGGCCCCGGTGGCAGCGCCAGCGAACCCGCCGCCAGCGCCGCCTTGGCCGCCGCGCCATTCGCGATGCTCTTGGCCTTCTTCGCCGGGTGCTGGCTCTTGTGTTCATCCGTCTTCGGAATGTGCCCGATGAAATTCAGGATCGCCTCGGCAATGCGGCTCTCCGGGCGATCCGCCGACGCGGGCACAGGTGGCTCTTGTTTGGACATGCAGGCGGGAGTCTCGCGCAGAGGGAGGGCCTGTGCAAAGGGGAGATGCAGGAAACCGATTTACGCCTCTTCCACTCGGGCCGCCTTCGCCGATTTTGAGAAGGTCTTTCGCACCGTGCTCCCCTCCCGCCAAACCCCTTCAATGAAGACCCCCTTTTGAAATTCCGGAAAGCCCGTCTCATCGCGCTGCATCTGGCCGAGCACGAGATCCAGCGCTGCCGCACCGACGAATTCACTGCGCGTATCGAGGCCTGAGACCTGGTCATCGCCGGGAATCACGTCCAGCGTGATCCAGCCGACATCGCGCGGGACGGAGACGCGAAGCGGGCGCAGCCATTCATCTACGGCGATGCGGCGGTTGTGGGTGATGATCACGTCCGGGCGGTGCTTCGTATACCAGCGCACGAATTCCTCCGGGCTGAAGGAGCTGAGCCGCAGCACGGGCAGGCGCTCGCGCGCGGGCAGGTCCTGTTGCACGGACATGAAACCTGCGGAATAGCGGCGGTCGATCAGTTCATCGATCCACCCGAGCAGCGCCAGGCCGGGGCGGCGATATCCGCGGGCGAGCGCCTGCCGGGCCGCGGTGCGGGCGCTGGCGAAGTCGTCGATGGCCGCAAAGTGAAACGGGGATTTTGAGGGCTGCCCGCCGAGCACGGCGCAGGAGTGCCTGGCAACGAGGCTCAGGATGTCGTCCGGGATTTCCTGGTAGTGATTCGGGAAGAGGACGGTGCCGCGGATATTGGCCGCGGTGAGCAGACGCCGGATGCGGCCCACATTCCACCCTGGCTCATACACCCAGACCTGCTGCACTTTGTAGCCAAACTGCGTGGCGCGGCGCTGGACGCCGGCCACGTAGCTGCGGTGCTTCCACGAGTTCGCCCACTCCGGATCCTTTTTCTCGATGAGCAGCGCGATGAATTCGCGGCAATCCATCTCCTTCGGCCCACGCCAGGCCCGGAGCTGGCGCGCGCTGGGATTGGGCCGGTAGCCGAGCTGGCGGGCGATGGCGCGGATCTGCTTGCGCTTCTCCGCCGCCACGTAGCGCGCCCCGTTGAGCGCGCGCGAAACCGTCATGGGAGAAACGCCCGCCCGCTCCGCGATGGTGCGAATCGTCGGCTTGGGTGTCATGCGCGCGGAGGGTAGCGGATCGCCATGCTTTTTGCCAGAGGCGCGCACGCGTGTGAGGCGCGGGCCGAAATGGGAGCGCTATTTCCGAATCAGCGTGATGTAGTCAAACGACAGATCATATCCCCCGCTCGACGCATTCTTGCCGGTGACCAGGAATCGGAACGCCTTGTCACTGGTCGTCCCCGGCGTCCACAGGCCCAGGTCCACCTCCGTGAATTGCGTGCCGTTGAAGTATTCATCAAACGGCGAGCCCACATTGGTCGGCGAGTTCAGCTGGTCCAGCCGGGAGATGGCCAATTGCCACGTCCCGCGCACGGAATACTGCTTCACGCCCACGCGCACGTCATACGTCCCCGCGGTGATATTCGGCACGGTGTAGGTGATGTATTGCCCCGACGCGACCGCCGGAAAAAACGTGCCGGTATTGTTGCTGAAATGGCTGTCGGTGCCCGTCGTTTGCGTCACGCCCGCGGTCTGCGCGGCAATCGACAGGTTCTCCGTTTCGAACTTGCTCACGGCCGGACCATTTAGCGTGATGACTGTATAAAACGTGCGCTGGCCGCTGGTGGCGTCATTCCACGTGCGGGCAGAGCTGCCCGTGGGATCCTTCACGGTCACGCCGGTGAGGCTCGTATTGCTCCCGCTCGCCGAGAGACTCGCCGTGATATCCACACGCGTGCCGGTGAGTCCCACCCGCTCCGCTTTGGTGATGTTCGCGCGCGCCACCGGAATGCTGAAGTTCATGCTGGCGACGGCATTGTAGTCCGAGGTGCCGAGATTGGTCGCGATGACGATCGTATTGCCCGCCGCAAAGACTTCCATGCAGCTTGTGGCCGAAAGGCTGTCCGTGAGCGCCGGCGTGCTGGTCACTCCCGGGAAGGTATTCAGCGTCGAGGAACCACCGAGCAGACCCGCGAGCGCCTGCAAGCATTGGCCGTGGCCGGAGAGCGCGGAGCCGGAATTCAGGCTGCAGTTGTAGCCGTAGGCGGCGGGATCATTCGGCGCCCAATCGGCGAAGTAGAGCGCCTTGTATTTATCCTGCGTCCAGTTGTTCTTCAGCGCCCAGTTGAGCCGCTTCGTGTACGCGGCCGGCACGTAAGCGAAGTCGGTGGTGAAGCCGATTTCCGTCTGCCAGATCGCCAGCCCGGGATAGCCCCGCGAATCCGCCGCAGCCCGCAGGGTGGGGAAAACGTCGGAGCCGAAATAGTGGGTGTCGATGACATCCAGGCTGCCCCACGCATTGTTGCGATCGAGGATCGCGATGAGTTCATCCACGCCACCGCTCACGGGCCAGCCGCCGTACACCACTTTCCCGCCGGCATTGTGAATCACCTGCGCGGCGGGCAGATGGATTTTCTGAATGTAGTCATCCATCGACCCGATCCAGAAACCGCTCTTCTCCTGCGCCTCATTCCAGATCTGGAAGTACTGCTGGTTGTACGGGGCCGCGTGCAGCGTGCTCACCACTTTCTGCACATACGCGGTCCAGTTCGCCACGTTGGCCGGGGGAAATTTGGAGAAGTCCGTGAGGGTCTTCGTCCACACGAGCGCGCCGGTGGCGATGTTGAATTGCTGGTAGACCATCGTGCCGCCGGAGCCGGGGGCGATGGTCCATTTGTCATTCCCCAGCGTCCATTGACGCGAGCTCAGATCCGCCGCCCAGTTGGTGCAGTAGCCGAGCACCGGGAGCAGTCGGACGTTCTTCGTGGCCAGGGTCTGGATTTCCGAGGCCGCATTGTTGAGGTCCGTGAGCGTCCACGTGGAGCCATTCGTCGGCTGCATGGAGGACCACGAGATGTCGTGCCGGTTCCACGAGAGCGCGTTGGTATACAGGGCCTCGCCGGTACCCGCCTGGTTTACGCCCGCGTACTCGCGGAAACTCGGCCCGGACCAAGTTTGGGCTGAAGCCGTTTCGAGCGTGACGACGACAGGCAGCAGCAGCGCCGCCGCTCGCAGGGCGAGCCGGAAGCCGGGATTACGGGTCGTCGACGGATGGAGCAGTTCACTTTTCATGTTCATGTAGGGTTGTTCGGTGGAAGGATTCGCCCCGGGAATCGGAGCGAGGTGGACGGCTCTCCTCCGTAATTTTGCGAAACCCGCCAACCCTCGAGCTTATGGTAACGTTAACAGAGGCCCCGGGCAGCTATCGTGAATGATCGGACGTTCTGCAGAAACGAAGATCTTGCTCCACGAGATTTTTCAAAGAACCATTCTAAAAATGCCACAAACTGCCGCTGACCTCCGAAAGATGTATTCTGATGCGACCGGCCGCCCCTGGACAGATGAAGAGGGCCGCCGTTGGCTTATGCAACGGTATGAGAACTTGGATATTCATGAAAAGATCCCTCGACTGCACTCGACTGCCTATGTCTCTCTGAGTGACAAAGTTTCAGGACTGGCGCAGCGCTTCTGCCCATACTGTGATTTGGAGGGCGCTAAATACATCATCCCTATCCGGTTACAGCCTGAATCATATCAGTCGCTCGATTCCATCGATAAAACGGCGTTCAAGGCCGCCATGGCAGAACGATTTAAAGGGTATCCGCTTCCGTTACTGGGAGAAGTCGCTGTCTGCATGCATCTCACATTTGTCTGCGGTGGTGAACGTAGGATTCGGGACCTTGATAACATGGCCAAGCTTCTTTTGGATGCGACAAAAGGACTTCTCTACGGTGACGATCGCAAAATCGACCATCTCGATATCATGCGCGTTTCTCACGCGGAGTCCGAGGAATACCTCTACTTGGCCATCAGTGCATCTTCCTTAAATGATCACGCCAATACCGCCGCCCCGATCCTTCAGCACAGTTGGGCGGGAGCACCAGAGCTTAATTTGGAGGATTTCCGCCCCAAACCAGCTACCACCATTGTAGCGCCGGCCTCTGGAGCCAATGCGACTCCCTTACCCACTACGAAAGCGGCGCAATCGCCGAGTTAGTAGTCAAGTCCCCCTTTTCGGCGAGGTCGAAAAATTAAATCCCATGTCCATCCGTGCTCTGCTTTGCATCACACTCTTCTTTCCCGCCATTTCCTTCGGCGCGGACGAAATACCGTCCCGTACTGCCGCTCCCGTGAAAACCACTGAATTTACCAACCGCCTCGCCAAGGAAAAATCGCCCTACCTGCTCCAGCACCAGCACAACCCGGTGGACTGGTATCCGTGGGGACCGGAGGCCTTCGCCAAGGCGAAGAAGGAGAACAAGCCCATCTTCCTCAGCGTCGGCTACAGCACCTGCCACTGGTGCCACGTGATGGCGCATGAATCGTTTGAAAACGAGGAGGTGGCGAAGATTTTGAATGAGCACTTTGTCTGTATCAAAGTGGATCGCGAGGAGCGTCCGGACGTGGACAAAGTCTACATGACTTACGTGCAGGCGAGCACTGGGGGCGGCGGCTGGCCGATGAGCGTGTGGCTCACGCCGGAGTTGAAACCCTTCGTCGGTGCGACGTATTTTCCGCCGGAGGATCGCGGCGGCCGGCGCGGCTTCAAGAGCGTGCTCCGGCAAATCGCCGCCGCGTGGGAAAAAGACCACGACGGCATCCTGCAAACGAGCAATGACATTTCAAAGCAGCTCACGGATTTCGCCGCAAGCGCCCCGCCGACCAAAGCGGAGGTGTCCGGCGGGGCGGCGCTGAAAAACGGGCTTACACAGCTCGAGCGCCGCTTTGATACTCAATACGGTGGCTTTGGGGAGGCCCCGAAGTTCCCGCAGCCTTCCATGATCCACTTCCTGCTGCGCATGGCCCACCAGGAAGGCGGCGGAAAAAAAGGGGAAGACCCGGCGATCTCCCACGCCAAAAGTGTGGCCGAAAGGATGGCGCTCTTCACGCTCGGAAAGATGGCCGACGGCGGGATGCACGACCACGTGGGCGGCGGCTTTCACCGCTATTCGGTGGATACCTACTGGCATATCCCGCACTTCGAAAAGATGCTCTATGATCAGGCGCAACTCGCGCGCGCCTACACGGATGCGTTTGCGCTGACGCACGACCCGCGCTGGGAGGCCGTCGCCCGCGATGTGCTGGATTACGTGCTGCGCGACCTCACCAGCAAGGACGGCGGTTTCTACTCCGCGGAGGACGCGGATTCCTTGCTGGAGCACGGCAAGCCGGAGCATGGTGAGGGGGCCTTCTACGTGTGGACCAAGGCGGAGATCGACGACGCGCTCGGCTCGGATTCGCCGATCTTCGACCGCGTCTATGGCGTGGAGGAAAAGGGCAATGCGCCCGCGGGCAGCGACCCGATGCGCGAACTGGCGGGCAAAAATACGCTCATCCGCCGCATGACGAATGCGGAGGCCGCGAAGTTTTTTGACCGGGACGAGGCGACGATGACCAAGTTGCTCGCCGCCTCACGCCAAAAACTCTTCGAGCTGCGCGCCAAGCGCCCGCGCCCGCACCTGGACGACAAGATCATCACCGGCTGGAACGGTCTGATGATCTCCGCGCTGGCCCGCGCCGGCCAGGTGTTTGGTGAGCCACGCTACACCGCCGCCGCCCAGGCGAGCGCGAAGTTTATTCAGTCACAGCTCTGGAAAGATGGCGCGCTGATCCGCAGCCACCGCCTCGAGCCCAGCAGCGTGGCAGGATTCGCGGATGATTATTCCGCACTGATTATGGGCCTGCTGGATCTCTACGAAGCGGACTTCGATACGGCGCATCTCGATTGGGCCCTGCAGCTCCAGACGAAGATGGATGCGCTCTTTCTCGATCAGGAGCATGGCGGCTATTACCAGACCGCCGCCAATCAGGGAGACATCCTCTTCCGCAGCAAGGACGACTACGATGGCGCCGAGCCTGCCGCCTCCAGCGTGGCCGCCGGAAACCTCCTGCGCCTCGCGCAACTCACCGACAAAGCCGAATACCGCACCCGCGCCGAGCAAACGATCCGTGCGAGCAACGACAAGCTAGACCAACTCCCCAGCGCCCTCACGCAGATGCTCTGCGCCGTCGATTTCGGCCTTGGCAGACATCGCCAGGTGGTCATCGCCGGCACCCCCACCGCCGCCGATACCAAAGCCCTGCTCCGCGAAGTCGGCACCGCCTACGCGCCCAATCAAATCGTGCTCCTCGCCGACGGCGGCCCCGGCCAGGCCTGGCTCGGCGAGCGCCTCCCCTTCCTCAAAGACATGCACCCCATTGGCGGAAAAGCGGCGGCGTATGTGTGCGAAAATTACGTATGCCAACGTCCGATCACCGACGCTGCGGAATTGAAGGAAGTATTGCGGAAGTAGAGCGCTGGAGCTCAACGCGAAAGGGTCATTCGAGACGACGCCAGTTCTTGGAGTGCGGCAGCCCTCTGCCGCTTTCCATGGTGACCGGAAGTTTGCGGGCAGGGTGCGAGAGAGCCTGTGGATCCGCACCAAGAGAACAGCTTCTCCTTTCTGTCGGTCGAGAATGGAGATGTTTTCTCGCGCCCTGCTTGCCAGCTTCACGCGCCTATAGAAAGCGGCAGGGGGCTGCCGCACCAAGAACTGGCATCGCCTCGGGCGATCCTTTTTAACTAGAACCTTCGACGCTGGCTCTAAGGCCTCGGGATGGACGAAAGGCCGATGAGGGCTTCCCCGCCAATGAACGAGAAGCCGGTCGTAGCGCTCTGGACCTGGGATTTGGAGAGTTTGACGATCATGTAGCCGAGGGCGCGGCGGACGCGGACCACGTCTTCGCGTTTGGCTTGGGCTGCGGCCGGGCTGTTGAGCCAGCCGGTGGCAGTATAAACCGCCCAAGGGTGCCAGAGGAAATTGATGCCCTCATTCCGCCGGTCCTCCTTGCCCTCATGGGTGGTGAAGCGCACGGAGTATTCGCCCGCGTCGTACGGCGAATCGTATTTTTTATCGATCTGCTTGGCGAGATGCCGCGGGATTTCCGCATACATTTGCGCAGGAAGAACGATGCCGGCTTCCCTTTCCGCGCGCAGCAGTTCCGCATAGATTTGAAAGCTGAGCCCCTCGGAAATGGGTTCAGCACGGTCGGCGGTTCGGCGCCAGCCCCATAGATCATCCTTGTTTTCGTAGAGGGAGATCAGGAAGCCCGCCGTCCCTTTGAGCAGGGTGTCGCGCTTTTCCACACTACCCAACCAAGGCTGGCCGGCGGCCTTGGTTTCCAGCAGAGCCAGCAGGGCCAGCGTGGTGGAATATGGGCTGTAGTAGTCCATATTCTTTTGGTTGGGGAAAATGTTCCAGGAGCCGTTATTCTTGGGATTGTAGTGCCGCAGGGTCAGGACCTCCTGTGCCCTCGTCAGATAGCTCTCGAAGGTTTTCCGCTGCTCACCCTCCAGCAGGCCGGGAGTCGCCAGCGCCTTCGCCAGCGCGCAGACCATCCAGCAAGCCGGCTCCGCCTCGGTCCAGCCGCCATCCGCATGGGCCAGCCAGCCATAGCCTTCGATAAATTGGGTGGGCGTGAAGCCATAGTCCAATCCCTTGAGCAGCGATCGCCGCTCCTCCAGCGTGAGGTGGGGCGTCGACAGGAGACCGGTGATCGCCTGGCCGGTGCTCCAAAAATCGGGTGCCAGCGCGGTCGCATCTTTCAGATCGGGCGAGATATGGCCGTTGGGCTGACAACTGCACATGAGCGCCTCCGCGATGAGCTGGCGGTCCTTCTCGGCTACGGCGCGGAGTTCCGCTTCCGCGACCGGCTGGCGAAACACCGAGGCATCGTAGTGATCAATCCATCCCTGCACCATCTCGCTGCCCGGCATTCGCTTTTGGTCGTCGTAGTCGGCCAGCAATAAATAGCCGATCGGGATCATGGCGATGGCGGCCCACTTTCCGAGCGTCAGCAGCAGCCGCTCCCACGAGAATGGCCGGTCCACCCACACCAGCGTGGAGCCCAGGCCCTTGAGGCTCACGCGGGTTTTGCGAAAGCCCTGACGGACGAGCTCGTCGCGTTTGCCGGCCATGCCGAAGACGGTGCCGTCCATCGCGAGGCCCTCGGGACGCGCGAGATTTTGCAGGCGGGCGGCGAGGTTTACCGCGACGCCATAGTAATCATCGGAGCGCGAGACATCGCCCACGGCGACGCCGATGCCGACATGCTTCGGCAGCTGCACGCCCTCGATCCGCTGGCCGGCGACGAAGGCCGGGAAGGCGGCGCGGGCTTTCTTGGCGGCCGCAATGACGAAGGAGACGAGCTCTTTCTCCGGGTCGTCGGTCGTCTCCCAAATCAGGAGATGGCCATCGCCGAGATTTTTCACAAAGGTCGGCGGGCGCTCCGCGAACAACTCGAGAATGGTCTTATGGGCGGACGTGGCAAAGGAGCCCAATTCAGCGGTGGCGATCTTTTTGGAGGCTGCGGTAAATCCGCGGATGTCGTAGATGAGGATGACGGCAGAGACTTTAGCCATTGGCTACCGCTGATAATCGCCAGCCAGCCGCGCGAAGCAAGAATCTCTCAGAACGGGAATATTCCCTCCATTTGCATATTTTTCCGCAACCAGCGGAATGCCCCCGGCGTTTAACCTCTTTGAATCCGCAAAATAAATTGGAATAAACCAAGGTTTGCGGGTTCATACTCTTACCGCCCTGCTCTGGGGAGCCAGACGGGCGCCCAACAAAAACAGAACCAAAACCATGAAGAAACTCCTCACCATGCTCGCGGCGCTCGTTTTCGCCGTCAACGTGTTCGCCGGCGAATTCCCGGACATCACCATCAGCGAACTCAAGCAGGCCATTGCCGATAAGAAGGTTACGGTCATCGACGTGAACGGCACGTCCTCCTACAAATCCGGCCACGTGCCGAGCGCTCTGGACTTCCAGACGATCAAGAAGGACCTCGCCACCCACCTGCCGAAAGACAAGGGCGCCCTCGTGGTGGCCTATTGCGGCGGCCCGACCTGCGGCGCGTATGCCGCGGCGGCCAAGGCGGCCCAGGAACTCGGCTACACGAACGTGAAGCACCTCTCTGCTGGCATCTCCGGCTGGAAGGACGCCAACGAGAAGACCGAAGCCACGAACTAAGCGCGTCGCTCAGACTTTTCTTTTTCAAGCGTCGGCTGGTCACAGCCGGCGCTTTCTTTTTCTGAACTGGGAGCCGGGGCGTCCCCAGGCCTCGTTTGAGACCTTTGCCGCTGGCAAAAGCTCGACGCTCTTCTCCCGGCGCTGTCCTTCTTAAATTAGAGCGAATGCCAAAAGTCGTTTCCGGCCCGAAGGGCCGATGGACACTAGCCGGGGGCTTCAGCCCCCGGAATAAGGAGCAGGGGGGAACGCGCCGCGAAGTCGGCGCCGGGAACCGAGAAATCTCTCCCGGCGCTTGAGACCTTCCACCAAGTTCCAGACCATCACGAAAGCGATGCCCGCAGACCATTTTCAGCACCACCCGCACCGCCCTCCGATACGTTTCCGGCGCCGACTTCGCGGCGCGTTCCCGTTCGTCCCTGATCCGGGGGCTGAAGCCCCCGGCTAGTCTCCGTCGGCCCTTCGGGCCGGAGAAGTCGGTCGCCTTTCGGAGAGGTCGCCCGCCCTTCGAGCCGGATTGGTTCTCAGCCCCTCGATCCGGAAATTACTTTTGGCAATCGCTCCAAGCTCGGGGTAAGCGCGCCCCGGCCCCCAGTGAGGCCGCCCTCCCGTGTCACCGCATCCCCTAGCGGGAAGGCCGATGATTTCCCAAATTGCATCCCCTGCCCTTTTGGTGAAAGATACGGTTTCCATGACTTTGACCGACCAGATTCACGACTTTGGCAAGCGCGCGCGGGCGGCGGCGCGGCAATTGCGCCAGTGCACGACGGCGCAGAAGAATGACGGGCTGCGGGCCATGGCCGATGAACTGGTGGCCGCGCAGGAAGAATTGCTCGCGGCCAATGCCAGCGACGTGGCGCAGGGCCAGGACGCGGGGCTGAGCGCGGCGATGCTGGATCGGCTCACCCTCAACCCGAAGCGCATCGTGGCGATGGCCGACGGCGTGCGCCAGGTGGCGGAGCTGCCGGATCCCGTGGGCGAAATCATCCGCGACTGGACCCGGCCCAACGGACTGCGGATTCAAAAAGTGCGCGTGCCGATTGGGGTGGTGGGCATCATTTACGAATCGCGGCCGAACGTCACCGCGGATGCGGCGGTCCTGTGCGCCAAGACGGGAAATGCGACCATTTTGCGCGGCGGACGCGAGAGCATCGCCAGCAACGTGGCCATCGCGGCCGCTCTCGCCCGAGGCGGAGCGCGCGCCGGGCTGCCGGTGGATGCGATTCAACTCATCCCCACGACGGACCGCGAGGCGGTGCGCGTGATGTGCGAGATGGATCAATACATGGACTGCATCGTGCCGCGCGGCGGCAAGGGGCTCATCGAAACCGTGGTGCAGCATGCGCGCATGCCGGTCATCAAGCACTACGATGGGATCTGCATCCTCTACGTGGATGCCGCGGCCGACCTCGGCATGACGGAGAGCATCGTGCTCAATGCGAAATGCCAGCGTCCCGGCGTGTGCAATGCCATTGAAACGGTGGTGGTGCAGGCCTCGGTGGCGGAACAATTTTTTGCGACGACGGGGCGGGCGCTGATCGAGAAGGGCGTGCAACTTCGGTGCGACGAGCGGGCGCTGCCGCTGGCAAAGCCGATGGCCGGACTGGGCACGCGCCCGGCCGACGAGGCGGTGGTGGCGGCCAAACCGGAGGATTTCCGCACGGAGTTCCTCGATCTCATCCTGGCGGTGAAGATGGTCGATTCGCTGGATGCGGCGGTGGAACATATTGAGACCAATGGCTCGCACCACAGCGACGGGATCATCACCGCCGACGCGGCGAAGGCAGAGCGCTTCCTGGCCGAAGTGGACAGCGCCACGGTTTACTGGAACGCCAGCACGCGGTTTACGGATGGCGGAGAGTTTGGGTTTGGGGCGGAAATAGGAATCAGCACCGATAAGCTGCATGCCCGCGGGCCGATGGCGCTGGAGGAGCTGACGACCTACAAGTACGTGCTCCGGGGGACGGGGCAGGTGCGGGCGTAGACTGATTGAAAAAGTCTTAGCCACTACGGCCCGCTAGCTTACGCTCTTCGGCTGCGCACCTATTTAACCACAAAAGAGTCCCTCAAGTCGCTGGGCCTTTGAACGGCGGGGCGTGTGCCCCTCTTTCTAGGCGAGCCGAGCGAGCCGCAAGGTAGGGATGGCGCGCCGCCGCCGTCCCCAATTTCGCTCAGGGGTCGGACGGCTTCCGCGGCCCATTCTCGCGTGGGAAAGAGACGCAATCCCATACGCGGACGAGTAGTGGAAAAAAAGCTGGCACCCTGAGCGAAATCAGGGACGGCGCCGCCGCGCCATCCCTACCTCGCTGCACGCTTCACTCGCTGTAGAAAGAGGGGTCCACAGCCCCGCTGTTCGAGGACCAACGCCTGACGGATGGACTTAAACATATGCTGGATCGCAAGCTTCCTGGATTGGGGAACCCTCCCCAAAAAACTCTCCGAGCGGAGCGGCATCGTGTCGATGGCACTCACGCCGGGAGAATTTGTTTTTTGAGCGGGACCGCAGCCCCCCGGCTGCGGCTCCAGGAGGCGGGGCCTATTTTTGGTCCCGCGTTTTGTCGGCTTCGTTCTTCAGCCGTTCCTTCTCAAGCTCGCCTTCCTTCTTGATGGCGTTGGCGTCGCGGTCCGCTTTATCCTTCGCGGCCTTGCCAGCGTCTTCGAGACGGTCGGCTTTGTTTTCGAGTTCCTGCTTGCGGATTTTCTCTTCTTTCGAGTCGCAGCCCGAAAGGGCGAGGCACAGGCAGGGTAGGAGGAGCCAGGGTGTTTTCATGATTCGGAATAGGTAAGACAGGGTGAACCGGGGTTCTCTCGGTTAGTGGCCGCGCACCAAATAAACAATGAGAAGCACGGGCAATGGAACACCGAGCAGCCAGAGGAGCGCATAGCCAATCTTGCCGCTTTGGTAGGCGAGGTTTTCAATAGCTTTCATACCCCTAGTTCGAAAACAATCCGGGTTACGGTTGTATGACATGCGCTACGTCCTGCCCGCTTCGGGGTTGCGAACATGCTTACAGACGCATGACTATTCTTCCGCGAGTATTGCTGGTGGATGATGAGCCTTCCATTCGGGAACTCGGCTCGACCCTGCTGTCGAAATACGGCTACGAGGTGGACACTGCCGAGGACGGCATGCAGGGATGGGAGGCCTTGCAGAAGATCCACTACGATGTGGTGATCACCGACAACTTGATGCCGAACCTGACCGGGTTGGGCCTGATTCGGAAAATCAAGGACGCCAAGATGCAGGTGCCGATCATTATGATTACCGGCACCATTCCTTCCGCGGAGTTTCGCAGATTTCCGGCGCTGATCCCCTTCGCCGTCCTGCATAAGCCCTTCCGGCTCGGCGAGCTCTTGGACGCCATCGCCATTGCCAAGGATTCCGCGCGGGCGGCGTAGCGACCTCGAGCCATTACGACACTTTTGCGTGGGCTGCCGCTGAGGGCCGAAGGCCCGATTCATGCCAGCCCAGGGCGCAAGCCCTGGGACAGATATTAGATACTCGCCCAAGCCCTGAAGGGGCGACTCATCCCGATGTTCAAACCAACCAATGAGTCGCCCCTTCAGGGCTCATCCGCTTTTTTGAATAGAATCCCAAGGGCTTGCGCCCAGGGCTGGTATGAGGCGGGCCTTTGGCCCTTAGACAGCAACGGTCGACAAGGCGCCGGGCAGGCTCTCCCGGCTCAGCTGAGCAACAGCAGGCGCGGCGGCTGGCCGGGGATGGGGTCCGGCGCACGGTGGATGCAGGGGGGGACGGGGCTGCCGGGGTACTCCACGGCAATGCGCCACAGGTTCCCGAACCCAAAGAAAAAGGGACGCGCTCCAGCCTTGGGGACGTAGTGCAAATCGTAGCAATGCTCGTTCAGAAATTCGCGGAAGCCTTCGTCATCCGGCCCACCGTAGGCGGCGAGGAGCATGGCCCGGGTTTCAGGGAGATCGACGCGGCGGACGGCCTCGTCATTGCGCAGGCCCTCGCTGCTGAGGCCGTGATAGGTGCACAGCCAGGTATCCGCTTCCACCGTGGCGCTATCCGCGTGGAAGGAGCAGACATCCGTGCGGAGAAGTCCGGGAGATTCCGCGGGCAGGTATCCATGGACGGAGTCGAGGCAGGGCGAAAGATCCTGCGCACGGAGCAACCGCTGGTCGGCGAGCATCACCTCAATGGCCACGCGGCCGGCGGCGCTGACGGGCAGCCCCTCGAGGACTTCATCCTCCAGCGTGGTAATCCCCGGCTCCACCTCCAAATGGCGCACGACTTCGCCGAAGTCGCCCGGAAGCGTGCGCGGCCAGCAGAGGGCATTGAGGCCGTCGCTCAGGGGAGTGGAAATCAGCTCCTCGAAACTGCGGACGACTTTGATGCGGTGATAGTCGGAAGGCGGTGTGAAAAGGGACACGTGTGAATTTGGCTCAGGAGATGGCGCGAGTAAAAGTGACAACCTTCCGCCTGCCGAGAAGAACGAAGGCTGCGGTGAAATTCTCGTTGTGCCCAGGAAGGAGTTGCGTTGGTTCCTGAAAACCAGGGCGCCCCGGCGAAAGCCGCCTGAATCCTTAATGGGCGCGCCCTAACGAAAAAATTACCAGCTCGAGCCCGGGGCTGTTACCCGAGTCTGATATCCATACGCCATGCAGGACCATTCGACGCCTCCGGCTGCCCACGGACGGGAACTCGGCCGAAATCCGCGGTGCCTTTGGCATTTTGCGGCGGTGGCCCTGGTCGCGCTGGTGGTGGGCATCCTCTTCATTCACGAGCCAGGATTTGGCGACGATTTCACCTACTGGAGCCTGGCCTTCGATCTGCACCACAGCGGGCCCACGGCCTGGCTGCCGGAGAGTTTTCATGACCTGCGCTGGCCCGTCTGGGGTCCCATTTGGCTGGCCCAATGGGTTTTTGGGATGGGGCTGAGCTCCTACTATTTCGAGCCGCTGCTCTATCTCATGGCGGCCGCCTGCATCGTCTTTGCGTTTGCGCGGGTGCTGGCCCTCCCGCCCGCCGGAGCGTGGCTCGGGGTGCTCGCGCTGCTCTTTGCGCCGGTCCTGGATGTGGTTATCTTTCGGCCGATGCCGGACTTGTCCGAGGGAGTGTTTGGCGGCGGCGCGGTGCTGGCGTGGTGGGCGATGATGCAAGCAGAGTCGACGCGGAAAAGAGCGCTTTTCGGGATTCTCTCCGGCGCAGCCATCGGCCTGGCGTTTTCCAATCGAGCGACGGGAATCTTCATCGCCCCGGTGCTGGCGGTGGCCACCTTCACGCTCTACCCGCGGCGCTGGAAATGGCTGTTGGTGCCGGCGCTCGTGTCGGTGTTGTATTTTCTCGGCGAGGGCGCGGTGTACCACTGGGTGTGCGGGGACTGGCTGCACAGCCTGCACGCCAACTCCGGCGCGACGCACGCCAAGGACGTGCAGCCGACGACCTGGGGCGCGCTTCCCTTCCGCTACTTCGCGTACCTCGTGCATGGCAATCACCTCGCAAAGATCTACGTGCTGCTCACGGGCCTCGGCCTGTGGGCGGCGTGGCGCCACCACGGCAAAGCGGGGCGGCTGCTGCTCCTTTGGTTTGTGGTGCTCTTTGGAGAATACAGCTGCGCGGTGCAGAGCCTGCATCCCTTGCTGCCCTTGGTCGGCAGCACGCTCCGATACGTGGCCGCGTTTGCGCTCCCCATGGCACTGCTCGCCATGCTGGGGGTGGTGGAGATTTCGAAATGGCTCTCGCGGCTGAACTGGCCAGCTTGGAGCACCCGCTTTCACTTTTGGAAAAGACAGCCGGCGCTCGGGCTCGCGCTGGTGGCGGCGGCATTGGCCTTTTCCACCACGCGGCCCTTTTTCAATCTCGGCTTCGTGCCCGAGTTTCGCCGCTATGAAGACACCCTGCCGGCGGGGACGCACGTCTTCACCCACCACGCGATGTTTGACCTCGCGTATCTCGCGGACCCGGCTGCCGCGCAACGACTGGTCTTCAATGTCCCAGGAGAATTTTTGGTCCAAAACCAAAAGGCCGAACGGCTGGCGGAGGGCTCCGAGGAGTTTTGGTATTTGCGCAAATACCTTTGGCTGACCGAACGGAAGCGCATTGAAAACAAGGATGCCCGCCTGCAGCCGCACCTCGGCAGCTACCTTGATCAACCGGAGCGGCAGTGGCGGCTGAGCGGAGCGATCGAAAAAGTCGATGAACCGGAAATTTTCCTTTTCCATCGCCGAACACCCGGCTCCCCCGCCCCGCTCATGGTGGATCTGCTGCGCGACGAAACCACGCCCGGCCTGCCGAAAATTCCGGTGGACTGGAATGCGGCCGCGTCCCCACGGAAGACGGAGCTGGAATGGAAAATTCCGATTTCGCTCCGCGGACGGATGGTGCTGCTGGCGGTGAAAGGACAGGCGGCGACCTTGGAGCCGGCGACCGTCCAAATCCATTTCGAGACCGCGACCGCGTCGGAGAGACATGTGTCGCTCCATCCCACTTTTTACCCCGAGGGCGGGAAGGATCTCATCTCGCTCCGCATTCCCGCCGACGCGGAGCGGGCTCACATCCAAGTGCAGATCAATGCGAAGGAGCATGCGATCCACCTGGAGGAAGCGAAGGTGATGCTGGAGGCCAGCGATGGCCAGACGGCGCCCCAACCCATGGGGCGGGTGCCGTAGGGGTGAATCGGCGAAGTGCCTATGCCGCCTCCGCGCCATCGTGTGTCACAGTTTACCTATGAAAACAGTAAAAGCCTGGATGCTTGGCTTGGGCGGCGCCGCGCTGGCCTGGGGATTGGGATTCTATTGCGGCTGGCACAGCGGGGTGTTTAGCAAAGCCATTCCCGCCAGCCGCGCGCAGACCGCGGTGATGAGCCAATTGCCGGAAGGCTCGCTCGTCGGCGCTCATTTCGATCGCAAGGACGGATGGCCCGCGTGGGAGTTCGACATCGAGCAGGACGACCCGGGCGTCATCAAAAAAGTCTACGTGCACGCGCTCACGGGAGAAGTGATGGAAACTCGCCTCGAGAGTTCGCGGAAGGCAATCCATCAGTTTGACGGGCTGGCCGATCGGCTCAAGACCACGGCGGAAACCATCGCGGTCACCGCCGCCGAGAAAGGGCTGCCGGACCCAGTTCATCCCGGAACATGGAGCCGGCCGTAAGGCGGGGAAAACGCCGTTCGGACACGTGTAGCGTCTGCAGATCAATTTCCTAGTCCCGTAGAATTTAGAGATTTGAGGCATCCTCTTTGGCTCTGCATTTCGATTGTCCGGAGTGCCATTGAAGAAAGAGAGCCCGCATCCCTACCCCACTTTGACGTTCTCGGCCCAGCAAGCCGGCGATCCGTTGCCGCGAACGCATTGGCTTGAAGCCATTCTCTTCACTCGGAAACCGGAGGCCATGGTGGCGCGCGTTTGCCTGCTCCCATGACGCCGGCCCCAGCTTCCGCCACCACCACTTCACGGGTTCCGGTCTATCGGCTGCCGCGCTTAATCGCGCTCGCCGTGGTGGTCATCTTCTTTCTCACCAGTTCGGCCATTACTTATTGGAATACCCGCACGCTGCGCACTTCCACGGATTGGGTGACCCACACGCATGAAGTCCTGGGCGAACTGGACGAGGTGCTCTCCCTCATGAAAGACGCGGAGACCGGGCAGCGCGGCTTCGTGATCACGGGAGAGGAGAAATATCTCACGCCCTACAATGCGGCGCTGGCGGGAATCGACGCCCGGCTCGAGGAACTCGCCACGCTCGTGGTGGATAACCCCAGCCAGGGGCGCCGGTTGTCTGAGCTCAAATTTCATATCGCGGACAAGCGCAGGGAACTGGCTGAGACCATCACCATCCGGCGCGACAAGGGCTTCGAAGCCGCTCGCGAGCGCATTGGGACGGATCGCGGAAAGGCGGCCATGGACGCCATCCGGCAGCAAACGGCCGACATGAAGCAGGAGGAAAATGCGCTGCTGGCGAAGCGGGTTGCGGCGAGCGAACAATCCTTCCAAGCCGCCGTTCGCAGCGGGATCGGCAGCGGCGTGCTGGGAGTCATTCTCGCGGGGATCATCGCATATATGGTGGAGCGCACCACCCGGGCCCGGGAGCGTGATGACTGGCTGAAAACCGGGCAGGCCCAGCTCAGTGCAAAACTGGTGGGAGAGCAGCGGATGGGAGAATTGGGACAGAATGCGCTGACGTTCCTGTGCGAGTATCTCCAGGCCAAAGCCGGCGCGATCTTCATCGCCGAAAATGGCAGCTTTCGCCGCAGCGCCACCTACGCGCTCCCAGCGGGAACGCCGGTGCTGGAACGATTCACACCGGGCGAGGGATTGCTAGGACAGGCGGCCAAAGATGGGCAGGCCTTCGAAGTCCACGAGGTGCCCAAGGGTTATCTGGCGATTGGCTCCAGCCTCGGCGAGGACCAGCCGCGGCATTTATTGATTGCGCCGGCCAAGACCGAGGGGGTGGTGAACGCGGTGCTGGAGCTGGGCTTTTTTGGGGCCATGCACGAAGCCTCGCTCGAGCTGCTCACGCGCAGTGCTGAGATGATCGGCATCGCCGTCCGCTCGGCGCAATCGCGCTCGCGGATCCTGGAACTGCTTGAAGAAACGCAGCGGCAGGCGGAAGAACTGCAGACGCAGAGCGAGGAACTGCGCGTGTCCAATGAGGAACTGGAGGAGCAAAGCCGCGCGCTGCAACAAAGCCAGGTACGCCTGGAACAGCAGCAGGCGGAGCTCGAGCAGAACAACATGCAGCTGGAAGCACAGACGCAGTTGCTGGAGACCCAAAAAGATGACCTCACCCAGTCGAAGCTAAAGCTGGAAAATCAGGCCCGGATGGTGGAACAGGCGAGCCGCTACAAGTCCGACTTTCTGGCGAACATGTCGCACGAGCTGCGGACGCCGCTCAACTCCTCCCTCATTCTCGCGCAGCTCCTGGCCGAGAATCGCGGCGGCAATCTCACGGACGAACAAATCAAATACGCCCAGACCATCAAGAGCTCGGGGAATGACCTGCTGGCACTGATCAATGACGTGCTCGACCTTGCCAAAATCGAAGCTGGCCGCATGGATCTCAAGCTCCGGCGGATTGTCCTCACCCAGCTGCTGGACGGGCTGCGTTCGCAGTTTGATCCGGTCGCGAATAATCGCGGCCTGGCGCTGAACCTCCGGCTGGGCCCGGGCGCTCCGGAGAGCATCGAAACCGATCCGCAACGGCTGGAGCAGGTGCTGCGCAACCTGATTTCGAATGCGCTGAAATTTACCGAGCGGGGCGAGGTTTCGCTGGAAATCAGCGCCGCGGGCCCCGACCGCGTGGCTTTTGCCGTCCGGGACACGGGCATCGGCATCGATCCTTCCCAGCAGCGGATTATCTTCGAGCCCTTCTGCCAGGCGGACGGAACGACCAGCCGCAAATATGGCGGCACCGGGCTTGGGCTGTCCATTTCCCGGGAGCTTTCCCGGCTGCTGGGCGGAGAAATTCAACTCCAGAGCGAGCCGGGGCGAGGCAGCACCTTTACGGTCATTTTGCCGGAAGTGCATGCCGGTGCCTCCGCGCCGGTGGCGCCGGAGCCACCTCCGGTAGAGCCCCGGCCGCCGCGGCCGGCGCGCGTGGCCGCCGCCATTCCCGATGACCGCGAGCGGTTGGCGGACACGGATCGGGTGATTCTCGTCGTCGAGGACGATCCGCGCTTTGCCGAGCTCCTCGCCAATCTCGCGCGGGAGCGGAATTTCCAATGCCTGATTACCGGAAGCGCGGAAGAAGGCCTGACGCTGGCCCGCGAACATGTGCCCGGAGCCATCCTGCTCGACATCAATTTGCCCGACGGCTCGGGCCTGATGGTCCTCGAGCGGCTCAAGAGCGATGCCCGCACCCGGCACATTCCGGTGCACGTCGTCTCGGGCAGCGACTACACCGAAAAGGCCATGGCCATGGGCGCGGTGGGCTACATGCTTAAGCCGGTTCCGCGGGAGCGGATTGTCGAAGCGCTCGAAAAATTGGAGGGGCATCTCACTCATCGCCTTCGCCGCGTGCTGGTGGTGGAAGACGACGAGGTGCAGCGCTCGGCGCTGTGCAAGCTGCTGGGCTCTCGCGACGTGGAAGCCATCGGCGCAGAGGATGCCCAGGACTGCCTCTCGAACCTCAAGTCCAAGACGTTTGACTGCATGGTGCTGGACCTGAGCCTGCCGGGCGCCAGCGGGTTTCTGCTGCTGGAAAAGCTGAATCAGGATGACACGTACCCCTTCCCACCCGTGATCATTCACACGGGCCGGGAACTCAGCGCGAATGAGGAGCAGGCGCTGCGGCGGTATTCGAAATCCATCATCATCAAGGGTGCCAAATCTCCCGAGCGGCTCCTCGATGAAGTGGCCCTCTTCCTCCATCAAGTGGTGGCGGAACTCCCCGCCGAGCAGCAGCGCATGATTGAAAAAGCGCGCAGCCGGGAGGCCGCTTTAGAGGGGCGGCGCGTTTTGTTGGTGGAGGATGATGTGCGGAACATTTTTGCCATTACGAGTTTGCTGGAGCCGATGGGGCTTTCGCTGGAGATCGCGCGCAATGGCCGCGAAGCGCTGGCCGCGCTGGAGCGCGTGCACGAGCAGAAGGCCTCAGCCGTCGACCTCGTGCTCATGGACATCATGATGCCGGAGATGGATGGCCTGACCGCCATGCGGGAAATTCGCCGGCAGCCGGCATGGCAGAAGCTCCCCATTATCGCGCTCACCGCCAAGGCCATGCCCAATGACCAGGAGCAATGCCTCGCCGCCGGCGCCAATGACTACCTGGCCAAACCGCTCGACGTGGAGAAACTGCTCTCCCTCGTGCGCGTGTGGATGCCGCGATGAGGACGAAAGCTTCCGAGACCGAGAGCATTGAAATCCGCCTGCTCGTCGAGGCGATCTTTCAGCGCTACCACTACGACTTTCGCAGTTACTCGATGGCCTCGCTGAAACGCCGGCTGAATCAGGCGCTGCTCCACTTTCATTGCGAGAGCCTCTCCCACCTGCAGGATCGGGTGCTGCACGATGCCACCATGCTGCCGCAGCTGCTCGGCTACCTGACGGTGCAGGTGAGCGAGATGTTTCGCGACCCGCTTTTCTTCAAGGCGCTCCGCGAGCAGGTCATCCCGCATCTGCGCACGTATCCCTCGCTCAAGGTCTGGATCGCGGGCTGCAGCGCAGGGGAAGAGCTGTACTCCCTCGCCATCCTTTTCCGTGAGGAAGGGCTGGACGCCCGGACGATCTTCTACGCGACGGATATCAATCCCGATGCCCTGCAAAAAGCCGAGGCGGGTGTGTACGCGCTGGATCGCCTGCCCCAATTTACCACGAACCACCAGCTCTCCGGCGGCAAATCCTCGCTCTCGGATTACTACACCGCGGCGTATGGGAATGCGATCTTTGATAAATCGTTGCGGCGGCAGGCGGTGTTTTCGGATCACAGCCTCGTCTCCGATGCCGTCTTCGCCGAGGTGCATCTCGTCTGTTGCCGCAATGTGCTGATCTATTTTGAGCGAACCTTGCAGGATCGCGCCGTCGGACTCTTCCAGGATTCTCTCGTGCGGAAGGGCTTCCTGGGCCTGGGCTCCAAGGAAAGCCTGCATTTCTCCGCCCACCATCGGGCCTTCACGGAATTTGTGCGCGAGCAGCGCATCTACCAAAAGTGCGGATGACGGAGCCCATTGCCAACCAGACGATTCAGGCGGTGGCCATCGGTGCGTCCGCGGGGGCCGTCGACGCGCTCCTGCAGGTTCTTTCAAGTCTGCCGAAGGACTATCCCCTGCCCCTGTTGATCGTGGTGCACCTCTCGCCTGAGTCCGAGAGCCCGCTGGCCTCGCTGCTGGCCGACCGCTGCACCATCGCGGTGAAAGAGGCCGAGGACAAGGAGCCGATTCGCCCCGGCACCGCGTATCTCGCTCCGCCCAACTATCACCTCCTCGTGGAGCCGGAGCTTTGTCTCTCGCTGTCCAACGAAGAGCCGGTGCTCTTCTCGCGGCCATCCATCGACGTGATGTTTGAATCCGCGGCGGATGCCTATGGAGATGCGCTCGCGGGCGTGGTGCTCACGGGCGGCAATGCGGATGGCGCCCAGGGCTTGCAAAAGATCGAAAACGCCGGCGGCCTGGCGCTGGTGCAGCACCCGGCGAGCGCGGCCTATCCGGAGATGCCGCGCGCAGCCCTCGCAGCCTGTCCCACCGCGAGGACGCTGCACCTCGCGGAACTCGGAACCTTCCTCAAAGAAGAACTGCCCCAGTTGAATCGACGATGAGTACCCCAATCAAATTCCTATTGGTGGACGACCTGGAGGCGAACTTGCTCGCGCTCGAAGGACTTCTCCGCCGCGACGGCCTGGAATTACTTAAAGCGCGCTCCGGCGCGGAGGCGCTGGAATTGCTGCTCGTGCACGATGTGGCCCTGGCACTGCTCGACGTGCAGATGGCGGGCATGAATGGCTTTGAGCTAGCCGAGCTTATGCGGGGAACCGAGCGGACGCGCCGCGTGCCGATCATCTTTCTCACCGCCGGGGCCCTGGATCCCAAGTGGCGCTTCCGCGGCTACGAGGCGGGCGCGGTCGACTTCATTTTCAAGCCCATCGAGCCACACATCCTGCAAAGCAAGGCGAGCATCTTCTTCGAGCTCGCCCTGCAGCGCGAAGCCCTCCGCCAGAGCGCCGAGGAAGCGCAGGCGGCCAATCGCGCCAAGGACCACTTCCTCGCCGCGCTCAGCCACGAACTGCGCACGCCGCTCACGCCCGTGCTGATGACGGCGACCGCCATGGAGGCCGATGCTTCCCTGCCGGAAGACGTCCGCGAACAGGTGGCGATGATGCGCCGGAACATCGAACTGGAGGCGCGACTAATCGACGATCTCCTCGACATCAGCCGCATCAGCCGGGGGAAACTGATGATCGCCCCAGCCACGACCGATGTGCACCAGCTGCTGCGGCAGGCCGGCGAGATCGCGTCCGGCGACGATCACGGGAAACAGGTGCATCTCACGTATCAACTCGCCGCGGAGCGCCACCACACGCTCGCCGATCCGGCCCGGCTCCAGCAGGTCTTTTGGAACCTGATCAAGAACGCGCTCAAGTTTACACCGCAGGGCGGATGCGTGACGGTGCGCACGCGCAACGACGAGACCGGTCACATCACCGTCCGCGTGGAGGATAACGGCGTGGGCATCAGCGCCGCCGCGCTCCCGCATATCTTCCGGGCCTTTGAGCAGGGCGACGTGGCCGGCCAGCATCGCTTCGGCGGGCTCGGGCTCGGGCTTTCCATCTCGCAGGCGATCATCGATGCCCATGGCGGCGCGATTCACGCGGAGAGCCCAGGTCCCGGGCTGGGGGCCACCTTCACGGTCAAGATGGCCACGACGGAACCACCGGCCTCGACCCCGCTCACCCCTTCCGAGCCGGTTCCCGCAGGCGACGCGCTCCGTCTCCTGATTGTGGACGACCATGAGCCGACACGCGCGGTGCTCGCGCGCCTGCTCAGCCGGAGCGGCCATCACGTGACGCTCGCAGGGTCCCGGCAGGAAGCACTCGCCGTTTTCAACGCGGGGAAATTCGATGTGATCATCAGCGACCTCGGCCTCCCCGACGGCAGCGGATTGGAATTGATGCGCGAAATCCGACGCGAGCGCCCGGTGGCCGGCATTGCGCTGAGCGGCTATGGCATGGAGGAAGATTTGCGCCAGACGAAGGAGGCCGGTTTTTTCGCGCACCTCATCAAGCCGGTCCCGATGGAACAGCTTCGACAATTACTCCTGCAAATACCGGTGGTGCCATAGAGTGGTTTGCGAAAAGTCGGAGCCGCTCTCTACGACGTTGCTGCTCGCCTCCCCTCGCCTCCTTCGGGCTGCCTGCGGCAGGCTCTCTCGCTCCACTCGAATTCGGTCGCAGCGACCCCACGGGCGAGAGAGGTGGAGTCTCGAGCTACGCAGGCATCCCATACCGGGCCTCTATCTAGAAATAGAAGGACAGCTACTCATTCCTGCACCTTTCATGAACATTTCCTCAGAAAAAGCTTGCGTATTTTTGCGATATCAATACTTTGCCGCAGCGTATATCTGCCCCCCAGGAACACGTGGCGGGCATGTTTTCGAGTGGAGTGACCTCATATTATTTTTGAGTGCGCAGCTATTCCATTAAACATGAACTCAGCCCCCCTAGCATCACCAACGCAAACCGTAGAGCCTGCCAAAATTTCGCGCAGAGCATTTATCAAGCGGACATCGTCGACCGCCGTAGCCGTCACTTTGGCCGTGGGCGCATTTCAAAATGAAGCGCACGCCGGTAACAACGGAAGTTCATCGGAATATACGATCGAACTTTTGACGCTGGAGGGTTCTAGAAGCACCTTTGGTGGCGTCACCCCTGTAAGTTTAACCAGGGTCGATGGCAATCCCGGGACTTGGGATGTCTCGGTCGCTGTCCTCCTAACCGTGACGTGTAATCTCGGCGCATTTGATATCCTGCAATCCAGCCAATCCTGGACGTTAACGGGCGCCTCCGGCGCCGTTAGCCTACAGATGGTTAACATGGCCAACGGCGTCCCCGCGCTCGTTCCAGGCGCCCCCAATTTGGCGGCATACGTCGGCGGCGGCGTGACCGGCTCCAGTAACATTTATCTCCCCGATCCTAAATTTCAGGCCACCGCTCACAATAATACGACGAGCCCTCCCGATACCAGCAATGGATGGACCTTAACGGCCACCGTGGGCGATGATTCGGTCAACATCAGCGCCGTGTTCAGTGGGGTGGTAACCGTCACGGATGCCAATGGAGTGCAGTGGTCGGGGAATGTGAGCGCGTCGTATTCAATAACGGAGACCGCCGGTTACCTTGTGATCCCAATTCCATAAAATGGACGGAGGAAGCAATGCTGTTGCCACCCAGATTTTCTCTCGTATCTTCCGTGTCGAGTAGAGCCTATGTCTAGTTTAAAGACCACTCGTGCGACATCATATACCATGGGCATCGTCGGTGCCGTGGTGATTTGCATCGGGGCAATCCTTTATTATTCCTTGGCTCCAGAAGGCCCTCCCCGAACCTCAGAGAGTCATCCGCCCTCCACCACCGCTGGAGCCAAAGCGAAAAATGGAAGCTCCCAGACGAGTGTATCCGACAAAATCAATGGATCGGGAACCGCTTCCTCCAAGCCTTTGGATCCGGAAAAAGCCCGCGAACTGTCCCTCCTCGTGGGCAATCTTCGCAACGCCGGAGATCACCGGGATCTCCTGACTAACTTAATTATCGCCAATGTGGTCAATAACCGGGCACTGCTCTTTGAAGCGGCGAAAGCATTGGAGGGTGATAAGAGGAACCTCGTGATGTTTCAATGCGCGCAGTATGCCATCGAACACGGGAATTTTGATGAGGCTAATGACATGATTGCGCAAATGCCTTATTCGCGTGAGCGGTTGAATGCGATCCAGCGGTTGGCTGTGGAATGGTCAAAACGGGACCCCAAAAGCATGATTCAATGGATTTCAACGCTCGATTTGCCGGAGGACAAAGATTCGGCGATGGTGGCCTCCCTCCCCGTGATGCGAAAATTGGGAGAAGTGGGCACCCTGAAATCCTATGTTCAGCAAGTCGCCAACGCCAATATGCGGGAATCCATCATCACCGCGACCGTGGAGACATTAAACGAAGTCGGCGGAGCCGAAGCCGCCAAACAATGGGTGGGCAGCCTGCCGGATAAATTGAAAGATTCGGGCCAGGCAAAACTTGTTGCCCTCCTAGGGAGCGCGGCCCCGCAGGAGTGGACCTCCGCGGCGACCGAAATCAAAGATCCCATCTACCGAACACAAGCCGTCGCGGCGCTCGGGCAAGCCTTGACGAAAAACAGTCCAGCCGAGGCAGAAAAGTGGGCCTTGAATCTCCCCGTCGCCTCCCGCCGGGCCGGCATTGGGTCCGTCGTGCAAATCGCCTATGATATTGACTCATCCCAGGTCTGGGATTGGATTCAAACCATGCCCAAAGGCGGGGATCGAGACTTTGCCACGGAGCGCCTCATTTCGCGTGTTCAATCCTCGGATCGCGATTTGGCAAAAACTCTCATCAACTCCATCGACGATCAAAAGCGGAGGGAAGCCGCTCTGCGCAATTTGAACGGCAGCCGCTAGTGAGGAGATCGAGCCATACTTTTCCGCCCTTCCCCGTTGGCATGAGCTTGGGGCCTTCCCGTGTCTCCCATCGCCTTGATTCCAAGGTGACCAGCCGGGACAACCATCGGAAAGAAAGTCCGGGCCTTTCCTTTGCTCAAAGATGATTCGCGCGATTCTTCCAGGCGAGTTGGGTAATCGTCTTTGTGCGTACGCCTTCGGGAGAGTGCTTGCGGTTCGACTCAGGTTCCGATTCGAGGCCCTGGCGATCCCGGGGTTTCCGCAGACGGCGGTTCAAATTCCCGGGGAGGAACTACTAACCCGCCCCTGCATTTGGACAGGAAACTGGCCTTTTGAAGCTTTTTGGGGGCGGCCCGTTCACCCGGCTGATTTTCAGCGTCCAGCGGGATACGGCATTGAGCTTTCCGGCCTTTTCAATCGCTTTGATCTCTTCGCCGATTTTCAGGAGAATTTGCGCGAAGATTGGCTGCGCCTGGCTGCACCTCTTCCCCCACGGGAGAGTGATGATTTGGTTTGTCATCTGGCATTGGAGCGGGCCCCATCGCCGGGGTCCCCCCCGAAGACGGTCGAGTCGCTCGCCGCGGAGAGTTCGTTTTCGGAGCAAGATTTGCGACAGCTGGTGAAAGTGACAAAACCAAAGCGGCTCTATCTCGTGGCCGAAAACAGTGCTCACCCTTTTCGGACACGGCTGGTCGACTTGAAGCCGGAATGGTTCACGGGCAGTGAGTTGGAAAGGCTGCGCTTCATGCATTCTTTTCAGCGTGTGGCGATGGGCCAGAGCACCCTCGGTTGGTGGTCCGCATTTCTGGGATCGGCCCGGGAAATCTATTTTCCCCGCACCGAGAAAGGCCGCTGGTCACATCCAGCCCCAGCCATCATGGCCCACGACCCTTGGTGGCATGGCATCGACCTCCGCGTTCCCGGCGACGCTCGCTTTGTGTTCGATTGGTAGCGCAGGCGACGTTTCCCAGCTGCAGGCTCACTTCTCACTCTCCATGAAGCTCCAAGCGGTCACCATCTGTATTAACTACGCAGACTACCTTGAGTGCATCGTCGAGAATCGAAAGCATTTCGATCGCTGGGTGGTGATGACCGCGCCAGCGGACCAAGCCACGCATGATCTTTGTGCGCTCCACGGCATTGAGTGCCAGGACAGCGCACTTCTGCGCACCGATGGGAAAGATTTCCATGCGGTCCATAACAAGGGCCCCATCCTCAACGAAGCGCTCGAATACCTCGCCCATGCGCCGAAGTCCAGCCTGCCTGCCCAAACTGGGGCGGGATCTTCCGAAGCCCATGGCCTCGAGACCCCACTGGAAGACCCGGGCTGGTGCGTCATTTTCGATGCGGATGTCCTCCTGCCTCGGCATTTTCGGGAGCGGGTTCTGGCCCTTCCTCTCGAACCGGGAGCAATCTATGCCGCCGGGGGCCGAAAGTTCTGCGAATCCCGCGAGCAATTTGATCTCCTGCGGCCCCACGAGCCTTGGGAACGACTTGTTTCTCGCTATTCGCAGGCCCTTGGCTTCTTCAATCTTTTTCACCTCGGAACGCATCCCAACCGCTATCCGGTGCGAAAACCGGGCCTAAATGGTCACGACGATTGGCTGTTTACCACCAGCTTTCTCGAACAGAGGCGAAAGACTCTTCCTTTCACGGTGATTCATGTGGGCCCGGCGGCGGAAAACTGGGGCGGGCGCATCTCGAAACGATACCATGCGACTGAGGAAGCGCCCGCCGGCAAAGCCACGGATTTCCCCAGCAGTCTCGTAAATTCTCCGCCGCATCCTTCCTCCAGCCGTGCGGCGGTGATTGGATATTTTCCCGGCGGGAAATGGAAAGCGCTGCTCCCCGTATTTTCGCAGATCTATTTGGTGGACCATTTTTCCATCGGCTCCATCAGCGGTGACCCGATGCGGGAGGCGGATCGAGCCGTCTTGCGAAAGCTGGTGTCCGAAGAAATCGCCGCCGCCGAAAACGTGACCATCCTCACCCCCCATTCGATTTCCAGTCTGGCGCAAGTCCCCGACGGAAGCCTGGATGTCCTGTATTTCACCGGCGAGATTTCCTCCGACTGGCTTTGCTCCGCTCTGCCTCACTGGCTCCCAAAGCTCAAGGAACACGGCATGATCTGCGGGGATCTCTACGGTCTGCCACACTGGCCCGAAGCGACTTTTACGATTGCGCTCTCACTGGGAGTTCCAGCACGGGCCGCTGGGGGAGACTTTTGGTGGCTCCAGCGCTCCCAGATCCCCCGTAAAGCTTTAGCAGAATACTCCCACGAAGACGAGGGAGATGGCGTGGTAATTCTACATGTCGGCAATGACCATCTGGATGCACTTCTCCTGTCGCTTTACGCCTGCCGGCAACAATGGAAGGGAAGAATCGAAGTCTGGCACGGCGGAGCCCAAGACGAGTCCCTGCGGATCCTGGCCGCCAAGTTGGAAGCGACGCTCCGTCTTTTCTGTCCCGGAACCGGCGATATCGCGGAGCTGTTGGCGGAGGCGGGCCAGAGTTCGCGGTTTCAGCGCAGTCTGTTTCTGACGTCCGGGATGCTGCCCCTTGAACCGCTGGAACGAGTTTTTTCCGAAGACCCGATGGCGCAAAGCCCGCCCCCGGGAGCCCCACGGTATGTTCAACGCCAAGGGGACGGCACCTTGCAGCAAGGCAGCGTCGCCGTCGCTGACGCCACTACCTATCAAAACGGTCATCACGGTGATTGCTTGATCACCTTTCGTGGCAGCCCAAGTGAATGGACAGCGGATGCTTGGTCCTACTGGTGCGAGATGGAGAGCGCCATGACCCTGAGCCAGGCGGCTGAAATTTGCACCGCCCCCGATGTGCTGGTGACGAGTATCATTTCCCCGGCGGAAGCAGGTGATTTTCAGCGAAACTGGCTCACCTGGCGATTTCCAGCAGGCACCCCAGTGCGGCTCATTGTCATCGGTTTCACGGCAGATGAATACTGGTTGCCCGGGCTCTCTCCGGAGGTGCAATTGATCTACGCCTCCGAGGCCGAGGCCGCCGGCCCAGAGTTGCTCGAGAGCTGTTGCGCCGCGGCGGAAAGTGCTGGCAAATCCAAGCTGCTTTTCGTGCCGTCGACCGCCTCCGCGCTGCCCGGAGCGGAGTTGTTTTTCAATCGGGGCTCCAAGACCGCGGAAAGCTTCGTCCATTCCTCCGAAGCAGCGGTGACCGAGGAAAAAATCACCGGAAACCGATTTATTCCAGGGGCGATGTTTGCGGTGCTTTCGCTGGAAAAAGTTCGCTCCTTGGCCAGGCAGGCTTTCCACCGTGATCTTTTGGGAGTTCACCTCTACGCGGCCGATCCCGGCGCCATCCGGCAGGATTTGGAAACCTACGGCTGGCGATTTCCAAAATGGCATCACTGGGTGGGGGCGTCGGAATCCGCCGGCGTGGGCATCTCGGCCCGAAGGAAAGATACCAAGGAAAATTCACCACCCGCCGAGGAAGTAATCGTCCTCCAAACTGGGGAAGATGCAGCCGGCCACGAACAATTGCGCCGCACATTTCGTCAACAAAATGTGGCCCATCGCCTCGTTCGCCTCTCCAGCCTCGGCCCCTCCGACATTCAACCCAGCGAAATCGCGGATGAGGATGTCAGAGGCTGCTTGGACTCCAGCGCGGTCCAGGCCTACCTTTGCGCAGTCGTTCGCTGGCGGCGGACTTATCTCCGCATCCTGCAGGACTCCTATGAGCGACGACTGGAATCCATCCTGATTATCGAAGACCAAAACCACCTGCGGTCAGGCTGGCGGGCGAATCTCGCGCAGGCCGTGGCGGAGTTGCCCCGAGGATGGATGTTCTTGTCCCTTTCTTCGGGAGGCATCAGTGCATCGTCTCCGTGCTCTTCCCATTTGGCCCAGTTTGGGTCCGCCACCCGGGTTTCTGCGGCACGGTATTCTCGCATCGGGATCGAAGCGGCTCTTCATTGCCTCCGCCACTCTCGCTCCGAAATGAATCGATGGATGTCAGAGCACTTTCATCGCTTCGGTAATTCTTACGTGATCAATCCCAGTCTTTGTGATCCGGCCTGACCATGCCGGCGGTTGTACTGCTGCCCGCCCGCTCCGTCACCCGGCACGACCTCCGCTACTTGGCGCCGGCCGGTGAAATCAATTTTTGCGCCGCCAACCATTCCAGGGACTGCGTCTGCCAGGCGTCCCACATCGGGCCTTTGTAGCCGTTGAGGCCGTGTCCGCCGGAGGGAAGTTCGAGCAACTTGGCCTCGACACCGTTGGTCTTCAGCGCGTCGGCAAACATCCGGCTATTGTCGATCGACACGGCTTTGTCGTCGAGGGCGTGCGCGAGAAAGGCGGGCGGCGTTTCGTGGGCGGCCTGCGTTTCGTTGGAAAACAAATGGATCAGTTCCGGCTTGGCGTCCTTGCCGAGCAGGTTGTTCCGCGAGCCGGCGTGGCCTTTCTCGCCCATGCTGATGACGGGATAGACGAGGATCATGAAATCCGGCCGGCTGCTCACGCGCTCGATGGGATCGGCAGCTTTTGGATCGCCGGCGTCGAAATGCGTGCCGGCCGTCGAGGCGAGATGCCCGCCGGCGGAAAAGCCGATGATGCCGATGCGCTTCGGATCGATGTCCCAGGAGGCCGCCCGAGAGCGGACGGTGCGGAGCGCGCGCTGCGCATCAAGCAGCGGGACGAACGCCCGGCCTTTCGGCAGCCGATACTCCAGCACTACCCCGGTGATCCCGTGAGCATTCAGCCACTGCGCGATGCCGTGTCCCTCCGCGCCCGTGACGAGGCCGCCGTAGCCACCGCCGGGGCAGATGATCATCGCGGCCCCATTGGGCTTGGGCGCGCGATGCACGGTGATGATTGCGTCCTCCTCCTGAAACTCGCCATTCCCGATGGGCGCGTGATTGGCCCAGAGCGGAATACGCTCTCCAGCGGCGGGGACGTCAGCCCCGAAGGCGGCGACACTGACGAGGAAAGCGAGAAAGGCGGGCAGGAAGGGTTTCATGAATCGGTGTTTCACTTAGGGAGAAAGCAGCGCGCAGATTATTAGAACACCGTTCGCGGCGATACTTCTTTCAAATCAACTCCTGGGTCGTGCCCCACGAAACATGGATGGCCGGCGTAAACTGAAGGCGCACCGGCGAAACCCCACGGCCGTCGCGAAAGTGCGCCACCAATGTCTCCCGCCCACTGTCACACTCGACCGTGAGCCCGGAGACGCAGCGCAAATCCAAAGACAAAACCTCGCGACCATTCTGCCGCCATTGAACCTTCAACCGCTCATAGCCCGGCTCGATGGCACATTCCAGCGTGTCCCTGCCCATCGTCCGGGTGAACCGCAGATGATTATAGGCCCAGGGAACGTTGGCGTCCGCGAGCACGGGCTCTGACTCGAAAAGGCTGATCAACTCATACTCGTCGGGAAACGGCGTCATAGATTGGCATCGACTTTGGCAGAGCTTGGCCCGCAGGTAGGCACGTGCCAACCATCGGCTCTCCACCGCCAGGACCCGCGCGGAATCTGATTTTTAGTCCCCGGCAAATGCTCCTCCTGTATCGGGACTTTCTCGGCTTTCTGGAGGACATGACGCGCCGCTACGGGTCCGTGTGGCAGGCCCGGGCAGTCACGGAACACGTCGGGATGATCAATGAGCCGGAACTCGTCCACGAAGTGCTGGCGGGCCGCGCTTCGGAGTTTGTTCGGACGCGCTCGCAGAAGCGCCTCATCGGACGGGCCGTGGGCAATGGGCTGATTCTCAGCGATGGCGATTTCTGGCGGCGGCAGCGGCGCCTGGCGCAACCAGCTTTTCATCAGCAACGGCTCCGCACGTACCTGCCCGTCATTCACGGGATCGTGGAGCGGTTTGTTTCCACCTGCCCGACCGGGAGAAATTTTGCCCTCGATGAGAAATTGAAGGAACTCACGCTCGAGATCGTCGCGGCGACACTGCTGGGCACGCGGCCCCCGGATGACCTGGGCAAGCTGGCGGAGGCGGTGAACGGCATTCAGGTGGGCGTGACGCGGCTGTTGCGCACGGGCATTCCCCTCCCCGCGTGGCTGCCCACGCCCAATAACCGGCGGCTGCAACGAAGCGTCCAAGCGCTGAACGCCGTCATTCTCCCCATCATCGCCGAACGCCGGCGGGACTTGGGCGACCGGGGCGATTTGCTCTCCATGTTTCTCCTCGCCGCCGACAGCGAGGACGAGCAGCGCAGCATGACGGACGACCAGGTGCGCGATGAGGTCGCGACGATGTTTCTCGCCGGCCATGATACCACGTCGCATCTGCTCGCCTGGACCTTCCATCTACTGGGCCAGCATCCCCACGTGTACCGCCGCGTGCAGGAGGAGGCTGATCAAATCCCATCGGGGAAACCGCCGGCGATGGAAGATCTCCGGCGGCTGACTTATACCGAGATGGTGCTGAAAGAGGTCATGCGGCTGTATCCTCCCGTCTATATTCTGCTGCGAGAGCCTATCCATGAGGTAGAATTGGGCGGCTTCTCATTTTCGCGAGGGCAGATGCTTTTCGTTTGCCCCTGGATGCTCCACCGGGATCCACGGAATTTTAAAAATCCGGCGGAGTTCGATCCGGAACGATTTGCCCCGAGCGCCACGGAAACTTTTCCTCGCGGCGCCTATTTGCCCTTTGGCGCCGGGCCGCACCAATGCATTGGCCGGGAATTCGGCGTGCTCGAGGCGCTCTTGATCCTGGCTCGGATCGCCCGCGAATTCGATCTGGAGCTGCCGCCCGGACAATCGATGGAGCCGGAGGCGCTGATTACCCTGGCTCCGCGCCACGGACTGAAAATGCTCTTTCGCCCACGCGGAGCGCGCCCGTCGCCATGAACGAGAACCGCAAGAAACGCCTGAAACAATTCGCCCTCGTGTGGGGATGGACCGCTGCTCTTTATACGATTTATCAAGCGACGAACCGCTATCACTTTTTTGCGCCGCAACTGCTCCCCGTCACCGCCCTGGATCGCGCCATTCCCTTCTGGCCGTGGACGGTGGTGCCGTACTTCGTGCTCATCGGCGGAATGTATCTGCCCGCTTTTCTCACGGAGCGGTCGCTGTTCCTCCGGGCGATGATCGCGCTGACGATCGGCGTGCTCATCAACTACACGATCTTTGCGCTCTGGCCCACGACGCTGATTCGCCCGCCAGCTCCCATGGGAACGACGTTTTATGAAGCCTGGTATCGCTGGCTGACGGTCATTGATACACCCGCAAATTGCTTCCCCTCCGGCCACATCACGGCCCCCGCCATTGGCTGCTGGGCGCTGGCGCGGGAACATCCGCGGCGGCGCTGGCTGATCGGGATGATTTTCATTCCATTCGCCCTCACGATCCTTACGACCAAGCAGCACTATGTGTGGGATTTGTTCGGCGGACTCGCGACAGCGGCGATTGGGATTTTCGCGACGCGGAAGATGACTCTCCCGCGGGATCAGGCTTTCCCTTCGGAGGTGAAGCGGACGGGCTCCTGGTAAATGGCCAGGACGATGCAGCCGGGCTCGCTCACGACGCTGTGCGTGGAGCCGGGAGGATTGACGATGAGCGTGCCGGCTTTGGCGAGCCCGCCCTGGTCGCGCTGCGAGCCGGCGAGGACGATGATGTGCTCGTAGCCGGGATGCGTGTGGAGCGGCACCTTGCTGGCTTCACGGAAGCGGAGAAGAGCCGCGGTGGGGCCACTGATCCCGTCGCCATAGAGGCGGTGAATTTCCACGCCCTCCTTGAAAGGCTGCCACGGGATTTCGTCCGCCCGCTCGGCGAGGCGAAACAAATCCGATATTTCCAACCGCGCGTACGGCGGGACCGGCTCAAGCGCAAGGGAGACAGGTGATTCCACAGGAGGCGCGAAGGTTCCGCACCGCACTGGAGACTGCAACTCGAATCTGCCCGTCAAGCCTGGATGGCTTTGATGAAGGCCGCCGAGTCCGCCACGGCGCCGAAGACGCCGCCCTGCATCTGGATCATTTTGATCGCGGCCTGGTAATTGCCGTAGTCCGTGGCGCCGGTGCAATCGGTGAGCAGGAGGCATTCGTAGCCGCGATCATTGGCCTCCCGCATGGTGGTGTGCACGCAGACATCCGTGGTGATGCCGGCGAGGACGATGTTTTGAATGCCCTGGCGGCGCAGGAGGAGATCGAGATCCGTGGCGTAAAAGGAACCCTTGCCGGGTTTGTCGATCACCGCTTCGCCGGGCAGTGGCGCGAGCTCGGGGATGATGTCCCAGCCGGGCTCGCCGCGGGTAAGGATGCGGCCGCAAGGACCGGGGTCGCCGATGCCGGCGCCGATCCGCTGGGAGCGCCAGCGTTTATTTGCCGGGAGATCGGCGAGGTCCGGCCGGTGCCCCTCGCGCGTGTGCATGATGTGGTAGCCGAGTGGGCGGGCGGCGGCGAAGACATGCTGGATGGGCTCAATCGGGGCGCGCGTGAGCGAAAGATCGTAGCCCATTTTATCGACGTAGCCCCCGGGGCCGCAGAAATCGGTCTGCATGTCGATGACGAGAAAGACGGTGTTCTCCGGGCGGAGATCGCCATTGTAGGGCCAGGGGTAGGGCTCCGATGCGATGTAGCGGGAAGTCATGGTGCGCGTGAAAACCGGACAGGAAGAACAGGCGCTGCGCGGGGCCCGAACCTACACGAGCGCAGCCGGCAGCGCCTGCTCCCTGACCGACATGAGTTTTAGAAAAATACCGAGACGCCCGCGTGGAATTGCACGAGGTCGTCGCTCGTGCCGCTGCCGAGGGCGATGTTGCCATCATGCAGGCCGTCGTTGTTGAGATGGTAGTATTGGACGCTCGCGTAGGCATTCCACGAGCCGTAGCTCTTGGGAATGAAGCTGAGTGGCGTGGAAAATTTCAGCTGCGTGCAAAAGACCGCGAGCCCGCTGCCCCCGGGGCTGCCGTCGAACTTTTGGTAAAAGTCATCGCCGCAGATGTTGATGAACGTCGGCAGCGAGATGGTGAGCGGAATCGATTTGAACTTGTACGTCGGCTCGATGCCGATGGAGAAATAGTAGCTCTCGTCGGAGGTCGCCGCATTGAACATCACGGTCGCTTTGTCGCTCAGTTCCCGCCAGTACTCCACGTAGGGATTGATGGAGAAGCTATCGCCGAAGCAGGAGTCATGGTAGGTCAGCTTCAGGCTGAGATTGTTCGAGGTGTCGTAGGAATCCGTCTGGCTGCAGAACGCGGACCAGAACGCGTCGAAGACAAACCCTTTGCCGAATTTCACGGTGAGGCCGCCGATGGGATCGATCTCGTTCCAATGGCCGGGATCGAAGCCGGACTTTTCCGTGTGGATGCTATTCCACACGCCGGTGGTGAGCGTGACGTCGGTGATGAACGTGTCCTTGCTCGAATACAGATTCCAAAAGATGAGCAGCAGCGGCTGGAAGATGACGCCGGAGTTTTCGACATTCAGACCGCGGGGCGTGATGTAGTGGTCCGAGATGTCGACATTCAGCAGCGCGTGCACGCGGCTGGGCTCCTCCGGTTCGACGACCGACTTGTCCATTTTTTCCTTGGTGACCGTGCCGGCCAGTGCGGGCAGGGCCGAGAGGACGCCGGCGGCGAGAAGTGTGACGATGCTGCGCGAAAGGCAGTGGAATTTCATGCGATATTTGGATGGTTGAGACGCCGTGAAAATCACGACGGGCGGGGCTTAGCTGGGGGTGTGCCAGCGAACACACGTGAGTACATCATGTTGGAAATAAGAATGTTCCAAAATTTGTTAGGAAACTGAAACAACACCGAATGATGTTGCGTCTGTTGCAGTGCGCGACGCGTGCAACAACGTGGAACAGTTTAAAATGAGTCGTAGCCGCTCCCGATGATTGCCGCGTCTGTAGCCGTGACCGGGAGGCCACGGAGAATGGCTTCACTACTTCTAAAGCGACGCTGTAGCAGTTTGCGAAAAATCGCGGCGGAAATCCGCGGCCTCCCGGCCACGGCTACATTATTGTTCGGAGTCCGAAGTATGAGGGAAGCGGCGGTAGATGCGGCTGCGGTTGACGCCGAGGAGGCGGGCCGCCTCGGCGACGTTGCCGCCGGTGCGCTCGAGGGCGCGCTGGATGAGGGCCTGCTCGGCGGCGTCGAGATTGAGGGGAATGTCGCCATCCGTGGTCGCGGAGGCGGACGACGGGAGCGCGGGCTCGCTGGACGTACGGCGCAGGGCGACGATCGGCAGACGCAAATGCTCCGGCTCAATGGGGGCGCCAGCGCACTCGATCAACGCGCGCTCGATGATGTTTTTCAGCTCCCGCACATTGCCGGGGAAGCTGTACGCCTCAAGCACGGCGCGAGCCTCGGGTGAAAGGGCGGGCGGAGTGAGACCCATTTCGCCAGCGAAGATTTGCAGGAAATGCTCCGCGAGCAGCGGGATGTCCTCCGGCCGCTCGCGCAGAGCAGGAGTTTCCACCACGTAGCGCGCGAGGCGGAAGTAGAGATCCTGGCGAAATTCGCCGGCCGCGATTTTGGCAGGAAGCTGCGCATTCGTCGCGCTCAGCACGCGCACCTCCACCTTTTTGGAGCGGCTCGCACCGACCGGCGTGATCTCGCCGTCCTCCAGCACGCGGAGCAGCTTGGCTTGCAGCGTGGCCGGCATGTCACCGATTTCGTCCAGGAAAAGCGTGCCCCCATCCGCCAGCTCAAACCAGCCCTGGCGATCCGCCAGCGCGCCGGTGAAAGCACCCTTCACGTGGCCGAAGAGCATGGATTCGGCGAGTTCCCCGGGAATGGCCACGCAGTTGACCGGCACGAAGGGACCGGAGGCGCGAGTGCTGCCGTGATGGATGGCGCGAGCCACGAGCTCCTTGCCCGTGCCGCTCTCGCCGGTGATGAGCACGCTCGTGCTGGCAAACTGGTGCAAGCGCTCCACGTCGGCCAGGATGCGGCGCATCAAGCGGCTTTGCCCAATGAAGCCGGCCAGCCCCCAGCGCTGCGCCTCGCGCGCGGAGATGCTGGAGAGCCGCGCATCCGCCCTTTCGCGCGCGTGCTCCGCGGCGCGCCGGCGGTTCACCTCGGCCTCCAGCTCCGCATTCTTCTGTCGCAGCTCGCGGGTGAGGCGGCTGATTTTCAAATGGGTATTCACCCGGCTCACGACTTCTTCGGCCTGGAAAGGTTTGAGGATGTAGTCGAGCCCACCCACGCGGAAACCTTCCAGCACACTGGCGGTCTCCTGCCGGGCGGTGATGAAGAGCACGGGGATTTCGCGAGTGTCGTCTTCCGCTTTCAATTCGCGGCAGATCTCGAAACCGCTGCGCCCGGGCATCATCACATCGAGCAGGATCAAGTCTGGCCGGGCGCGGCGGGCGATCTTCAGGCCCAGCTCTCCACCGGCGGCGGCGAGGATTTCGTAGCCGCGCGGCTCCAGCGCCGCCGTGAGCAGGTCGAGATTGGCGGGGGTGTCATCGACGATCAGGATCTTTTCACGAGTCATACGGGCGAGGCGGGTGCAGGAGTGGAGGCGACGGGAATCTGGGCGACGATCTTCTGGATCGTGGCCATGTCATAGCTGGCGAGAAATTCGCGCAGATGCGCGGCGAGCCGGCGGCCGGCACTGCCCGTCTCCTCCACCTCGCGGAGGCAGTTTTTGAGCACCGTGGCGCTGTGCAATTCAGCGGCCATGACGAGCCGCACCAGCAGTTCGTCGGGGAGCGCGATGCGGCCCAAGTCCAAGGCATCCTCCGGAGCTTCTCCCGACTCATGGGCCTGATATTCGAACTCGATCCCGAGCAGGTGTTGCAGGCAGCCGTAGATGCGCTCGGCGCGGAAGGGCTTGGCGACAAATTCGTCGCAGCCGGCCTGGAGGCACAGCTCGCGCTCGTGGTGCAGCACGGAGGCGGAGGTGGCGACGATCTTGAGCCCGGAGGTGACGTAGTCGCGCACCAGGCGCCGGGTGGCTTCCAGCCCGTCAATCTCCGGCAGCCGCACATCCATGAAGACGATATCCGGCCGGGACGCGGAGACCGCCTCGAGGGCCTGGCGCCCGTTTTCCGCGAGGATAATCTCGCAGCCGATCCCGGAAAGCATGAGGGAAAGAACCTCACGATTCTCGCGGATATCATCCACCACGAGCGCGCGTACTTTATGTCCGGCCGCGAGACCTTTCACCTCGCGGTCGCTCTCGCGGGAGGCGCGCAGTGCGGTGGAGGGCAGCTCCAAGGCAAAGGAAAAGCGCGTGCCTTCGCCGGGCTCGGAGCGCACCTCCAGTTTTCCGCCCATCAGCTCCACTTGCCGACGGGCAATCGTAAGACCGAGCCCAGTGCCCCCGCGCCCACGCGCTCCCGGCCCCTGCTGGAAGGGCTCGAAGATGAGGGTCTGCGTCTCCGGTGGAATGCCAATACCGGTGTCCTCCACGGCAAACATCCACTGGCTCCCCTCCCCTTGGCAGGCGCGGAGCGTCACCCGCCCGTGCTCGCTGAATTTCACCGCATTCCCGAGGAGGTTGATCAAAACTTGGCGCAACTTGTTTTCGTCTCCATGCACGGGAATGGCCCGGCGGCCGGCCACGCCCTCCAGGCGCAAGCCGAGCTGCTTCTCTTCGCAGGGATGCTGGAAGAGTGTGGCCAACTCCTGCATCAGCACGGCGAGATCGAAATCCCCTTTTTGCAACTCCATCCGGCCGGCATCGATTTTGGACAGATCGAGAATCTCGTTGATCAGGTGCAGGAGATGATCGGAACTGCTCGCAATGGTCGCGAGCGCGTCGCGGTAGAACGGATGCAGCGCCACATCGCGCAGGAGAATCTGGCAATAGCCGAGAATGGCATTCATCGGCGTGCGGATTTCATGGCTCATGTTGGCGAGGAACTCGGATTTCGCCCGGTTCGCCGCCTCGGCCAGACTTTCGGCGGCCTTGCGCACGCGCACTTCCTCGGTGAGCGCTTCGTTGGATTGCGCCAGCTCCGCGGTCCGCACGCGCACATGGCCCTCCAGTTCATCGTGGGCGAGTTGCAAGGCCGCTTCGGCGCGCTTGCGCTCGGTGATTTCGCTGGAAAGCTCGCACGTGGCCTCCTGCACCCGGCGCTCGATCTCCGCGGCCCGCCGCCCGTGGCTCAGCAGATGGCCGGAGAGCAGGAGGGTGAAGACACAGCCCACCCCGAGCACCGACCATGACTGCCAAAAGCGCGGCGCGGTCCGGAACGAGGCGGAGGGCGTGAAGTCGAGCGTCCAGATGCGCCCCGCCACTTCGAATTCCGTGCTCCAACCATCCTCGCCGGCACCACCCGGCTGTCGGTTGCCGTAAATCGATTCCCCCGCCACGGCATCCCGAATGGCGATGGCGAGACCTTTCTCCAGTGCGGGCCGCAGGGCATCGCCCACCAGATCCCCGATGCGGAAAACCGCGACCGCAAAGCCCTCGAGCGCGCGGCGACGTTCCTCGATGGACGCCGGCGCACCGCGATAGAGCGGAAGAAAAACGAGGAAGCCGCGCTGCGAGCCCGTTTCCTGCGCGAGCCGGATGGGTGCGGTCGCGGCGGTGGTCCCCGTATCCCGGGCCCGCTCCAGGGCGGCGCGGCGATGCGGCTCGGAGCCGACATCGAAACCGAAAGCCGGCTCATTGCGCTGGAGCGATTCCAAAAAGTACGCCGGAAAATATTCCTCGCGGAATGCAGCAGGCACCATCACACCATCGCTCGCCGACTCCGAAAAATGAAAAGCGGGAAAGCCCTCGGCCCGCGCTCGCGCCTCCCAGGCCGCCCGCTCTCCACCGGGCACGCGAGGATCCCAGGCCAGCGCCTGCAGTTCCGGCTGCCGGCTGAGCGCATCCGTCACAAAGGTCCGGAACTCGGTGCGCGAAACCTCACCACGCGCCGCGTAGAGCGAAGCGATGGAGTGGAGCACCTCCATGGACCGCGTGACCTGCGCGCGCAATGCCTCCACGCGGTCCCGCGCGATTTGCCGCACCTCCTCGCGCCACTCGCGCCGCTCGCCCTGGCGCAGCACGCCCGCGACCACGAGCGAAAGCGCGAAGCCGAGGACAAGGGCGAGCATAGCCGGAGCCGGGCGCGCCGGCCGATGAGTGGATGCCGCAACCACGGCGCCGCGCTCAGCACGAAATGCGCCACCAAAGGCGAACGGGCCGCGCACTGGTTGGCGCGGGCTCGCCCCGCTCGGCATCGGTGCCCGGGCTCTGGCGAGAATTGCCCAGCACGCCCACATTTCGCACGGATGCCGGCCGTTCCCGGAAGACGGCGTGGAGGCTGTTGCACATGTGCGCTGCTGCAACAAATGCAACAGCCAACGCTGGGCCCACGCGGGAAGCCCATCCCCTCTGGAAAATTTTAAACCCCTGACCGGCCGGCAATTATCAAGCGGCACTCAAGCTTGGCACGCGCTGCGCTAAGGGCCGTCCCCGGGGCGCGCACTCTGGGAGCCGCGCCGTCGCATTTGTTTTCGCTTATCATGAAAAACCACGGCGTCATCACGGTCGCAGCTGAACCATATCCGTTTGAGTTTCATCCCGCGCACACCGCGCTGCTCATCATCGACATGCAGCGCGATTTCCTCGAGCCGGGCGGCTTTGGCGAGATGCTCGGCAACGACGTCTCGCAACTCCGGCGGACCATCGAACCCAACCAGAAACTCCTCGCCGCCTGGCGCGCCGCCGGGCTCACGGTGCTGCACACCCGCGAGGGACACCGGCCCGATCTCGGCGACCTTCCTCCCGCCAAGAAAGTCCGCGGGCGCAGCCAGACGTGCATCGGCGACGCCGGCCCGATGGGCCGCATCCTCGTCCGCGGTGAGGAAGGGCACGACATCATCCCCGAGCTGTACCCACTGCCCGGCGAGGCGGTGATCGACAAACCCGGCAAGGGCGCCTTCTTCGCGACCGACCTCCACGCCATCCTGCAAAATCGCGGCATCCAGAGCCTCGTGGTCACCGGCGTGACCACCGAGGTGTGCGTGAATACCACGGTGCGCGAGGCCAATGACCGCGGCTACGAATGCCTCGTGCCCGCCGACTGCGTGGGCTCGTACTTCCCCGAGTTTCAGGAGATGGGGCTGAAGATGATCAAGGCGCAGGGCGGCATCTTCGGCTGGGTGTCCGACTCCACGCCGATCCTCTCCGCCCTCGCCGCCCACTTTCCCTCCTGAATCCGACCCGCTCACGCGCTCACGCCCACAACCAACCAACGACCATGAATGCAAACGCCAAACCAAAAATCTGGGTTCCCGGAGACTGGAACGCCTTCTTCGGCTTCGGGACCAACATCCTCGTCAATCTCCTGACGCTCACCGCGCTGCTGCGGTTTGTTTTAAAGATGCCGAACGATCTCGTCTTCGGCAAAATCCTGCCGGCCACCGGGCTCATGCTCTTCCTCTCCACGCTCTATTATGCGTGGCTGGCCCATCGCCTCGCGAAGAAGACCGGGCGCACCGATGTGTGCGCGCTGCCCTCCGGCATCAGCGTGCCACACATGTTCGTGGTCACGTTTGTGATCATGCTCCCGATCACTCTCAAGACGGGCGACCCGATCAAGGGTTGGGAGGCGGGGCTCACCTGGGTGTTCATCCAAAGTTTCGTGTTGATGATTGGCGGGTTCGCGGGCTCGTGGATTCGCAAAATCACGCCGCGCGCGGCACTGCTCGGCACGCTGGCGGGCGTCTCGATCACGTTCATTTCCATGAAGCCGGCGCTCGAGATGATGATGACGCCCATCATCGGCTTTACCTGCTTTGCGCTCATCCTGCTGAGCTGGTTTGGCGGGGTGAAATACCGCGGCATTCCTGCGGGACTCGTGGCAATTGCGGTCGGCACTGTGATCGCCTGGATCACCACGCTGATGGGCTCGCCGATGGGCGGACTCTCGGTGAAAGGCCTCGCGGATTCGGTGACGGGCTTTGGGTTCAATCTGCCGATGCCGGTCTTTGGGCACGTGTTCGGCGGGTTTGAATTTCTGGGAGTGCTGCTCGTGACCGCGATTCCTTTCGGCATCTACGATCTCGTGGAAGCCATCGACAACGTGGAAAGCGCCGAGGTGGCCGGCGACGCCTACCCGACCACGCGCGTGCTGACCGCGGATGGCGTGGTGAGCCTCATCGGCTGCATGATGGGGAATCCGTTCATCAATGCGGTGTACATCGGCCATCCCGGCTGGAAGGCCATGGGCGGGCGCATCGGCTACTCTGCCGCCACGGGCGTGATGGTCATCGCGCTCTGCTGGTTCGGCATTATTTCGGTGATGCTCGCCTTCATCCCGACGGTCGCGATTCTGCCCATCCTGCTCTACATCGGCATGCTCATCGGCTCGCAGGCCTTCCAGGAAACGCCCAAGCGCCATGCGCCGGCCATCATCCTCGGCCTCACGCCGCATCTGGCGGCTTGGGCCGTCACGCAAATCAATGGCTCGCTCGCGGCTGCTGGCACGGTGATGCCCGCGCTCGCGGCGGACAAAAAGGAAGCGCTGGTCGCGGCGATGAAAAACGAAGGCGTGCTCTATCACGGACTCGAAGTGCTCGGTGGCGGCTCCATTCTGGCCGGATTGATGATCTCCTCCATCGCCGTCTTCATCATCGACCGAAACTTCTTCAAGGCCGGGACCTTTGCGCTCACGGGCGCGGTGCTGACCTTCTTCGGCTTCATGCACGGCGAGCGCATCGGCATCGCGCAGTCGCCGCTCATGGCGGCCAGTTACTTCACCGTCGGGTGCATCTTTCTCGCCTGCGCGAAACTCGTGACGGCTCCCGCCCCGTTGCCCATCGAAGAGGAGTCCGAGTCTGAGGCATTGCCCAGCCCGCTCCCCGCGGAGTAGCGGCCGCGTAAAGAACGAGTTCTGATATTAATCATCCAAGCCCCGGTCAGCACCACGCTGACCGGGGCTTTGTTTTCCTGGCCTAGAGGCACTCCGGCACTTGTTCGAGCGAATGCCAAAAGTCGTTCCGGCCCGAAGGGCCGATGGATACTAGCCGGGGGCTTTAGCCCCCGGAATAAGGAGAAGTGGGAACGCGCCGCGAAGCCGGCGCCGGAAGCGTTTCGCATGGCGGTGCGGGTAGCGCTAAAAATGGTCTGCAGGCATCGCTTTCGCGATGGTCTGGAACTTGGTGGAAGGTCTGCAGCGCACAGAGAGATTTCTCAGTTTCCGGCGCCGCCTTCGCGGCGCAATCTCGTTCGTCCGGGATCCGGGGGCTGAAGCCCCCGGCTAGTGTCCGTCGGCCCTTCGGGCCGGATCCGTCGGTTGCCTTTCGGATAGATCAGCGTGCCTTCGAGCTGGATTAGCAGGTTGCTGAAAAAAGGCTGTTTTTCAAAAGCATCGAGAGCGGTGAGGTTTTATTCAGAAATCGACGCTCTAAAATGCCCGCCAGCGCGTTTTTCGCCCCCACCCCGCTGGCGTCAGCCACTCAATCCGGAAATTCGCAGCCCCTTACTTCGCCCCGTCCTTCGCGCCCTCCGCTGGTGGCGTCGGCTTTTCCTCCGCCGGTGGCTCCGCCTTATCGATGCGCTGAATAAGGAGGCCCGAGTAGACGGGGCTAAAATCCTTGCGGGAAGTGCTGATGGCGGCCACTCCGGCCAAAACGCCTTTACCATTCCACGCCTCCGCGCGGAGTTCCTTGGGCTCGCCATATTTCCAGTGCTCGCCGTCCTGGCTCATGGCCCCGAGGATTTTGTTGCCGCGGCGTTCGAGCCGCAGCCAGGTCGGCTTGTCCTTTTCCGTCGGCAAATCGCCGGTGGTGCCGATACGTTCAAGCTCCCCATCCACCCGAATCTCGAAATTGGTGTAGGGCCGGGGCTCATCCGGGCCGGATTGCAGGGTGGCCCGCTCGATGCGGACGAAGTTCTTCTCATCGGCGAAGATCACGAGCCCCGCTCCCGTGTAGCCGGTGCGCCCGGGCTGCGTCGATTCCCCGCCCGGCTGAAATTCGCCATCGATGCGCACCTGGATGCTGAAATCGCCCTGGACGGAATGGACGAGGCGCGGGGCAGTGCATTTGCCCAGCTCCGGGCTCAGATCGTGCGCGTCATCCGAACCGGGGACGGTAATAAAGAGCCGGCTGCCGTCCGCTTTGAATTTGCAGTCATTGGCCGGATTGACCGGACGGCCCCAGACCGCCAGCCCGGTCGCGGCAGCCGCCGAGCTTGGGACGTCGGACATTCCCGGCAGGGCGAGAGAAAGGAGGGCGAGGAGAACTGGAAGTTTCATTTTTCTGAGGGTTTCTTGCAGCGTAACGCCACGGAAGCCGACCGGAAGCAAATAATGGGAAGGAGGGAGCGAGCGTCCTTCGTCCGCGTAAGTCCGGGCGCATGCGCCGCCGCTGGTTGTGGGAGTGGATGCCTTGGCAGCGAAAGCTGCCGCCGCCCTCGGCGTACGCGTGCGCGGCCTCTACACGGCTTTTATTTTCAGGCTTTTGTACCCTGCTTTTCTAGGAAGCTTTTCTTTTAGTGGCGACCTTTCGGCGAGGTTATGGCCAGGATTCGGCGATGTTTTGGCGACCTATTTAAGTGGCGATATATTACAGTGGCGATTTTCCGGGCCGGCCTTTTCGCGACGCGCGGGGCGGCACGGGCTCCTCTCAAGGACCGAAGAGGGCGCGGTCCTTCGCGCGCTCCGCCGCCAGGGAACGGCGTTTCTCGCGGAGAGCCTTCACCGCAGCCCGGGCGGCTTCGTAGTCGGTTCCGCGGACGAAGTAGGTGCACCGCGGGCTGGGAGAAATTCGGACGAAAAATCCGCGGCGCTCCAGCCGGTCGAGCGTGGTCCGGAGCTGCGAGGTACTCAACAGCTCCTGGACGGGCCATTGCCGTTTCTTCGCCTCCTCGATGTCCGCCGGCCGCTTGTAGCCGATGGACCTCGCTTGAATCATATCCCGGGTAATCCGGATCGGCGCGGTGCGCGCGAGCCCGATGACGCTGTTCACGGCGCAGAGCACGCTGAACTCCCGCCAGGGCAGGCCACGGCCCTCCCGGGTTTCCCACAAGAGATCGCTGGCAATAAAAATCAGCGGAGAGCGTCCCAGGCGCTGCTCAACCACCTCGATCTCCTGCTGGATCGCATAATAGTCGGCCACGCAACCCGCCACGGCTCCAGACGTCACGTGCAGGGTCCTGCTTCCCAAGGCACAGGCCACGTGATCGGCATTATTTCGGTTGAAATCGGGAGGCAACCTCATGGTGCGCAACCGTTGCTCGATTTCCTCGGGAGGAAGCCTTCCCAGTTCGATACGGCCGACATCGACGGCGCAATACCCCGCGAGCGCGCCCAGCAGCACCCTGGGTTCCCACGGAAGGCTCAGGACGGGCAGCGGAAACTTAAAGAAGTGCTCACCCACGGTGCACCTCCCTCGCCAGAACGCGAACCCGGCCGGCCCGCGGATCCGGTGGTCCCCCGGCTCCCCTGGCCGCCGGGCAGGCGGCCTCGGCATCATGTTTCGGTTTATTGTTCTTGCTTCGGTCCTTTCTCCGCCGGCAAGAGCGAAGACTCGTTGGCTTTCCTGAACTCTCCTCCATGCTCCAAGAATACCCACAAAAGAGCCGGATTTTGAAGCACGTAATTTTAGTGGAAAGTATGCCGCCTTCCTCCCGGCTCCGGCGTTGGGCTTCACTCGCCCCAAAGAGAACCCCATTCTGTTCCGCCCTCCGCCAAGAAACCCCAGCCATGCCCGATGCTTGCAGCCTAAGACCTCATCCGTTTCCTCGCTCAGGCGCGCCGACATACTCCTCGTGAAGCCTCCTGCCGTAATCAGCGAGTGGAATGCTCCCCCCATCATCGGGGACCAATGGCGATGACGTGGAAGGCCGCATCGGTGTGCGCTCCGGTGCCGGCGATGCTGATTTGAAAGTTGGCGGCAGATGCCGTGACGCCGACAGTCGAGATGACTCTCCCATCGAGGTCGGCGGTCGCGGTCACGGTGGGGGGGCCGGAGAAGGGAGTGTTAAACGTGATGGTATAAAATCCACTGCCGGCTGCGCCCTTGCTGGGGGTGAAACCCGATCCGACAAGGAGGCCGCCCCCCCCGGAAACGACGCCTCGCACGATGCGCAGATTCTCTTCGACCACGGGCGCCGTCGTGATCTCCAGCTCCGCGGCGTAGCCGGTGGCCGGGCCCTCCTTGCTCGCGATCCCGAGCCTCATCGTCGCCGACGTGGTCGCAAGCGCGAAGCCGAAATCGTTTCCTCCGCCGCTGAGAGCCGCCGTCACCGCCGACTTCACATCCACGCTCACAAAGTGCTTCCGCCGCAATTCAGCGGCGGGGATGACCGCGGTAAGTCCGCCCACCGTCGGCGCCGCCACGGGCGTGGAGGGAGTTTCCGTCCAAGCCGAAGAGACAGTGAACACTGACAGATCCGCCGGCTTGATCACGCTGGTGACGTAAAGCCGCAGCGTCGCGCTGACGATATTGTTTGCGGTGATCGCCGGCGGCACGACCGCCGGGTTGAAAAGGTCGAAGCGAAGGAAGGCCTTGTTATTCGCAGTGACGGTGAGCGCCGGGGCCGGACCGGTCCTCGGCGAAATGACGTTCGCCGCATTCGAATAAGTATCTTCCGCGACCGGCACGGTCAGGGCCAGGGCGGAGACGGTGGTGAGGAGCAGCGCAACTGCCACGCGGAGGAAGCAAGTGTTGTCCATAGAGGCCGGAACATACGGTTGCCGCCGGGGTACGTCTTGCCAATTTTCGCGATTCTCTTCTCGTATTTGCTTCTTCCGAAGCTCCAATTTGTGAAACTGCTTCGACCGCAATCTGTGCGTCTACATTTCGTCTCATGCTCGTTATGCAAACGATAGGGATTAAATGACGTAGTATCCCAAAACCCGCCCGCCCTGTGTTTATGCGGGGTTCCAGAGGCAGACCACCCCTCCAAGGATGGCTCCGAGAGTAGGACTCGAACCTACAACCGATCGGTTAACAGCCGATTGCTCTACCATTGAGCTATCTCGGAATCTCGTTTGCGAGGGCGGCGAAAATACGGATTGCGCGGAATCCGGCAAGCGTTTTTTGGAAAGTTTGAACATTTCCTGCTATTTTACGTCCTACGATCACCATCCGATTCAATATCGGCGGTAGCGGTCCATTCCGCTGAAACCCGGCAATAAACCGGGTGAGGTTAGAATCCTCGGCCGCCGACACCCCAGAACGGCTAGAAGGAGGCGCTGCACTGGAGAGCAGCCTGGGGAATGGGAATTTGGCGAAACGGCCCACTTCATCCGCAGCCTCCTGGCTGCGGCTACAGACGAATCTGGGTGCTGTTGAGTCGCAGCGAATGTCCGCCTGCGCTACACGCGTGTCGCGAAAAGATACCGCTCACGACCGGGGTAGTCTTTCACCACGGCGACATCGCGAAAGGCCGCCGCAGAAATTTCAGCGGCGAGCTGGGAGGGCTGGTTTTCGGCGAGTTCGAGGGCAAGGCGGGCGCCGGAGGGCATCTTGGGCTCGGCTTGCGCGAGGAGGTGGCGGACGAGGACGAGGCCATCGGGGCCGCCATCCAGCGCGGTCATTGGGTCGCGGAGGACTTCACGCTGCAGCGTGGGGATTTCGGCCGAGGGAATGTAGGGGAGATTGGCGACGAGGAGGTCGATGGGACCCTCCACGGCTTCGAGCAGGTTGCTCTTTTTCAAAGTCACGCGGGCACCGAGTTCGGTCCGGGCGATATTTTCGGCGGCCAGCGCCAGGGCTTCATCGATGAAATCAACGGCGGTGACGCGGGCCTCGGGCAGCTTGTTCGCGAGGGCGAGGGCGATGCAGCCACTGCCGGTGCCGACGTCCACGAGGTGGCCACGTTTCCAGGCGCAGTCCTCCTTCTTCGCCTCCCCCACGAGAATTTCACAGAGCTGCTCGGTTTCGTCCCGTGGAATGAGCGCCCGTTTGTCGCACAAGAGCGAGAGCCCGAGAAACTCCGCCGTGCCGAGCAGGTGCTGGAGCGGCTCGCCTTCGGCACGACGGCGGACAAGATCGCGGAGCGGGCCGAGTTCCTTCTCGCCGAGCGGGCGCTCAAATTCCAGGTAGAGCTCCATGCGGCTCTTTTTCCCCAGCACGAGCGCGAGGAGGTGCTCGATGTTCAGCCGCGGGTTGTCGACCTTGTTGCGCGTGAAGTAATCCGTGGTCGCGTTGATCACTTCGAGCACGGTCTTCATCATCCCTGCAGTTCGTGATTCAGCACGCTGAGCGAGTAAAGGGCGGCGGTCTCGGTGCGCAGGATGATGGGGCCGAGCGTGAGCGGGCGGCAGCCGTGGCTCTTCGCGAGCGAGAGTTCCGCCGGGGTGAAATCGCCCTCCGGGCCGATGAGGATGAGGACGCTCCGCGGCCGCGCGCCCGCGAGCAGCTCTTTCAGCGGGCGGGAATCCGCCTGCAGCGAAGCGATGAGCATGAGGTCGAATTTTGGCAGCGCCGCAAAATAGGCCTTCGGCGTGCGCGGCTGCTCCACCGTGGGCACCCAGCTTTGCCCGCACTGCTTGCAGGCCTCAATGACGACGCGCTGCCATTTCTGCCGCTTGTGCGTGTGGTCATCCTCCGTGCCGCGGACGATGGTGCGCTCGCTAATCAGCGGGGCGATGGCCGCGGCGCCGAGCTCCGTGGCTTTTTCCAAAATGAGCTCCATGTTCTTCCCCTTCGGCACCGCTTGCCCGAGGGTAATGCGGCAGGCGAGCGGAGCGGTCTTGTGGAGCGTCAGTTTCTTCAGCGGCATCCCCTGCCCTTTCTTCTCCCCCAGCTCCACCTCGGCCTCGGCGCCCTCGCCGTTGAAGACGGTGGCGCGGTCGCCCGGTTTCAGCCGCAGCACATCGAGCGCGTGGTGCGTTTCGCCGGAATCGAGTGCGAGCCGATCGGGGTTCCAGGCATGTGGCGGAATGTAAAAACGTGGCATGATGGTGGCGTGCAGGAACCGCCACCGTAGCGAGCCCCCTCCCGCGGCTCAACAAAAAGGGCGCGCTCTACGCCACGCTGCAAATGCCCACCGCTTGCTTCAGCGAGGTGAGCGGGTCGCGTTTGGGGATGAACTCCTGCGCCACATGGCCGGTGTAGCCGGTCTCCAGGATGGCCTTCATGATGGCGGGATAATTCAGCTCCTGCGTCTCATCGATTTCATTCCGCCCGGGCACGCCGCCCGTATGGTAGTGGGCGAAGTATGGGTGATCCTCGCGGATGTGCGCGATGACGTCGCCCTCCATGATCTGCATGTGGTAGATGTCGTAGAGCAGCTTGAAGTGCTCGGAGCCGACGCGCTTGCACAGCTCCACGCCCCAGGCGGTGGTGTCGCACATATAGTCCTTGTGGTTCACGCGGCTGTTGAGCAGTTCCATCACCAGCACCACGCCGCGCTTTTCGGCGAGCGGCAGCAGGCGCTTCAGGCCCTCCGCACAATTTTTCAGGCCGGTCTCGGCGTCCATGCCATCGCGATTGCCGGAGAAGCAGATCTGGTGTTTGAAACCAGCATCGGCGACCGCGTTGATGGCGGGCTCATAGGCCTGCACGAGGAGATCGTGAAATTCCACCCGATTGAAACCGAAGGGAATGCTCCCGATGTCCTGCCCCTTCGGTCCTTTGATGGTCGGGAAGGTGGCCATCGCGCAGCTGAGGTCGTGCTTTTTCAGCGTCGGGAAATCGGCGGGGCCGACGAGGTCGATGCTCGTGAGTCCCATCTCCTTGCCGGCGACGCACAGATCTTCGAGCGCGATCTTCGGGTAGCACCATTTGCACACGGAGTGGTTCACCTTGCCCTTGCCGCCGCTGGCCTGATCTGCCGCGGAGAGCCGCGTGGCGAGGGCGGCGGCAACGGCGGTGGTCGTGGAAAGAAAGGAGCGCCGGGAAAGGGAGTTCATGTGGGCGAGCGTAGGGGGCGGGAAGGGTGAGCGCAAGGGGCGCGAAGTATTCAGTATTCAGTGGTCCGGTGAACGGTCGGGCGCGGCAGCGAACGAGAACGCCGCCCACTGAATACTGAAAACTGAACACTGAATACTTCCCCCATTGAGTCCCGCACGGCGCGTGCATTATGCTCCGTGCATGCCAGTCGATCCCTTCTTTGTCGCTCAAGGTTCCACCGAGCTTTACATGCTGCCGCAGATGATAAACCGGCACGGGCTCATCGCGGGGGCCACGGGGACGGGCAAGACGGTGACGCTCCGCGTGCTGGCGGAGAATCTCTCGGCCGTCGGAGTGCCGGTCTTCATGGCGGACGTGAAGGGCGACCTCAGCGGGATCGCGAAGCCGGGAGCCATCACCCCGCGCATTGCGGAGCGCGCGAAGCAGATGAACCTCGAGGTGACGCCCAATGGTTTCCCGGTGATGTACTGGGATGTCTTTGGAAAGAGCGGGCATCCGGTGCGCGCCACGATTTCCGAGATGGGGCCGATGCTGTTCGCCCGTCTGCTGGGGCTCAACGAAACGCAGGAAGGCGTGCTGAATGTGGTCTTCCACGTGGCCGACGAAGAAGGTCTGCTGCTGCTCGATCTCAAGGATCTGCAGGCCATGCTGCAATACGTGGCGCAAAACGCGGCGAAATACACGACCCAGTATGGCAACGTCAGCGCGGCCAGCGTGGGTGCCATCCAGCGCTCGCTGCTGTCGCTGCAGCGCGAGGGCGGCGGGCAATTCTTTGGCGAGCCATCGCTGATTCTCGATGACCTGCTCCTCACCGCGGAGGACGGACGTGGCATCATCAATATCCTCGCCGCCCAGCAGCTCATGTCGGCACCGAAGACCTATGCGGCCTTCATGCTCTGGATGCTCAGCGAGCTCTTTGAGCGCCTGCCGGAAGTGGGCGATGTGGAGAAACCGAAGCTCGTTTTCTTTTTCGATGAAGCTCATCTGCTCTTCTCCGATCTGCCCGACGCCATGCAGCAAAAGGTGGAACAGGTCGTGCGCCTCATCCGCAGCAAGGGCGTGGGCGTATTTTTCGTCAGTCAAAACCCGCTCGATATCCCGGACAAAGTACTCGGGCAGCTCGGCAACCGCATCCAGCATGCGCTGCGCGCCTTCACGCCGCGCGACCAAAAGGCCGTGAAAGCCGCCGCGGAGACGTTTCGCGCCAATCCGAAGCTCGATGTGGAAAAAGCCATCGGCGAACTCAGCGTGGGCGAGGCGCTCATTTCTCTGCTCGATGAAAAGGGCACCCCCGGAATCGTGGAGCGCGCCTTCATCGCCCCCCCGGTCAGCCAGCTCGAGCCGATCACGCCCGAGGAGCGAAAAGTTCTGATCGAGGGCAGCGTGCTCTTTGGCACGTATGAGGAGGCTATCGACCGCGAGAGCGCCTACGAGCGCCTGCGCGGCGTGGCACCCGCAGCTGCGCCCGCACCAACGCGAACGGCAGCGACCGCCGCTTCGTCCGGCGCGCCGTATGATGCCGTTGCCGCTGCTCGGATGCGGGCCGCGGCCCGTCAGCAGCAAGCACCCACGGCCCTGGCGCCAGCCCCGAGTAGCGGCACGTTCGCGCCCGGCTCGGGTGGAGGCTCCAATCCTTTCGCCCTCAATCGCTCTGTGCCCCCTCCCCCACCCCTCGAGGAGGAGCCGGACCTGTCGCGCGTCGATCAGATGCGCGCCGCCGCGCAGCGGGCGCCGGTTTCCTACCGTGACGAAGCCGAGCGCCGCAAAGAAGAGGAGCACGAAGCCCGCATGGAAAAGATGCGGCAGGACATGGATCTCAAGCAGCGCAAAGCCGCGAACGACCCGGGCATTGCCGGCAAGATCATGCAAAGCGCAGCGCGCGGCGCGGCCAACCAGGCCGGCCGCTCCATCATCCGCGGTCTCCTCGGCAGCATCTTCGGCGGACGAAAGTAGGCGGGCCTTCCTAGAGCCTGTCTGGCACTTTGTGGACGGACGCTCCCTGAGGGCCAAAGGCCCTGAATAAGCCAGCCCAGGGCAACGCCCTGGGTCAATGAATTGAAAACGGCCCAGCCCCAAAGGGGCGCGACAAAAAGCTCCTTTTAGCCCCTGGGGGGCGTAGCCCTTGGTGGTCGCGCCCTTTCAGGGCTGGGCCGTTTTGATGTCGGAAACCCAGGGCGGCGCTGGTGCCTCGCTTGCCCTGGGCTGGCTTATTCAGGGCCGTTGGCCCAAGCGCGATCGCAAGTGCCGGACAGCCTCCAGAGATTACCGCTCGTCTTCGTACCAACTCACAATCTTGTAGTCGGTAATCAGCCCGCCATCGGCGAGAGCCTCATCGTAGTGGACGGACTGCACACCCGTCATCCGCACGGTGTTGCCGACAAAGGCTCCAAAGATGTTGTCCGTGTTACCACCGCCTTTCAGCTCGATATCGAAGTTTGGCGCGTAGACCGAGCCGCAGAAGCCACCATTCCCCGAGATCTTCAGGTGGCCAATCGAGGCCGGCGTTCCATTGGCCAGCTTCGGCCGATCGCAGCCGTAGACCTGCAGCGCGAGCGGCGAATTCGGATTGAGAAAACCGTTTCCGCTGACGTCGGCGTCGCCGATCACGAAGAGCCGGACATAGACTCCCTTGCCGAGTTTGATCTGCGCCTGCCCGCTCATGGAGATGTCCCCCGTCACCACGATCTGGCAATAGGTATCGCTGCCGTCCGTCGAACCCTGGATCGTTAGAACGTTCTGTCCGCTGAGGGAAATGGTGGAGAATTGGTAATTACTCGGCGTGCCGGCCTTGGCCTGGAGCGTGGCCGCATTGTTGATCAAGATCGGCGTGCCGATATCGGCCGTCGTGTTGGGTCGGATCACCGGCAGGATTTCCTTATAGAAATCGTTCTGGATCGTCCCCGTGACGTTTTGCGCGTTCAAGACGGAGCCATTGTTCGTGTAGACGTCGCCGTAAATATGAGCGCCCCCTGCGTTGATGACCTGGCCATTGGTGCCCACGTCGCCATTTTGCTGGCGCTTGGCAGGATCATAGCCGCCATTGGTGCTCTTCGTGTTGTCCCGCGAGTCGTAGCTATCCACCACGATGTTTTGGTCGGTCATGTCGACGGTGTTCACGCCGAGGACGGCCAGCGGGAATGCGCCCACCGGCTTGGCGACGGCCTCAATGAGGCGCGTGGCCTGGGGCTTCGTCAGGCTGCGCCCCGTCCGCCGATCGGTGAGAAGGTCGAATTTACGCAGCCGCAGATCCTCCTTTTCCCCCGCCACGACGGCGCCGCCGGGCACGGTCGAGATCCCCAGCGAACGAATGCGATACGACTTCTCGCCGCGGCGATCGATCAGGCTCCGGGGAGCATCCACCTTCACATTGGCCCAGGACTCGAGGCCGCCTTCGCCTTCGCGGAAGATGACGCTGGAGACGAGCGTGTAGTTCATGCTCTCCGCCGTCGCGCCGGCCGCGGTGGAGCCGGAACCGTTGATTTCATCCGCGCTCTTAACCCAGCCGCTCCACGCGTTGTCCGGATCATACAGGCTCTTGCGAATTTCATTCATCGCCATTTCCACGCCGCCTTCCGCGGTCAGCAGCGATTCCTTCCACGCCGCCGTTTGATGGATGGAACGGTAATTGGTTTGCACCGAGCGGTACGCGCCGTAGCCGATGCCAAGGATGATGGCCGCGCAAAAGAGCGCGATGATGAGCGCGGTGCCGCGGCGGGATGGGGATGGGAGTTTCTTCATTTGCGTTTGTTGCGAAGCAAGGTGGTGGCGTAGACGGTGGTGCCTTCCCGCACGGTCGCCGAAGTGTTGCCGGCGAATTGGTAGCGCGGGACGAAGCTGATCGCGACGGTGACCGCCTGCTTCCCGTCGTCAGTGAAATGGATCTCAAAGCCAGCCAGATCCGAGGCGAGCTGCGTCAGGTGCCCGTTGGCGTTGCGAAACACCTGGTCGCCCTGTTTGTAGTACTGGACGGGCACGCTGGCGCCGCTGCCCCCGTAACTGACCGTCCCACCGTCAATCACCGGGTCCCGTGGCGTCCCGGTGGAATCATAGTAATCGGGGAGCGTCAAATTCAGCCGCTCCGCGCCCTGGAAAGTATCCACGTTGACGGTGAGCGCGGCGCGCAAATCGCGCGCCATGTAGTCCAAGAGACGCGTTTGCTGAATCTGGCTGCGGGTATGGTGCAGCGACGCCGCCGACGTGCGCTGGAGAGCGCTGACGGCGGTATACATCCCGGCAGCCAGCGCCAGCGAAACGGTGCCGGCCACGAGCAACTCGGGCATGGTGAAGCCCCGGAGCTTGGAGCGAAGAGTGGTCAGGGATTTCATTATTTGGTTCCAGATTTTCCGGCGACATTCCCGCGGCCGTTCCCGTTCCCATTCCCATTATTGCCGGTGGTGGTCGTGTCAGTCGTCGTGGTCCCGGTGGTCGTTCCGGTCGTAGTTGTCGTGGTCGAGCCAGTGCTCGTCGTCGTTCCGGTCGTAGTCGTCGTCCCGGTGGTGGTTGTTGTCGTCCCGGTCGTTGTGGTGGTTCCCGTGGTGGTGGTTGTCGTCGAGCCGGTGCTGGTCGTCGAAGTCGTTCCGGTACTCGTGGACGCTCCGCTGCCCGTATCCATACCGGTGACGGGCAGGCTGTTCCGGTTAATGCCCGCGTTGGAGATAATGCTGGCGAGTTCCCGCACCCGCACTCGGGCGTCCCGGCCGGTCCACGTCACACGGACGCTCACTTGCGCGAGATGCTGCAAGTTTAAGCCGTCGCCGTTGCTGGTGATCTGCGGTACGCCATTCGGGGCCCGCTCGATAATCAATGGCATGCACGCGTGCACATCGGGAAAGGCCATCACGGAGACGCGCTCCGAAAACTGATCCAAAATCTGTCCGGATTTCGGACGATTCGGGAAATAAGTGTTGATGAGATAATTCGCGTCGGTCATCTGCCGCCAATTGACGAGCCGCAGCTGTTCAATACGTTCCTCCAACGATTGGGACGCGGCATTGGACTCGCGCATCGATTTGACCAGCTTCAGCTCGTGCTGGCTGAGCGTGATGCCGCCGGCGACGGCCACTCCGCCGATGGCGAGCGAGACCACGGCCTCAGCGAGAGAGAAGCCGGCAGTGCGTCGGCGGGTGAAGAGCGAGCGGAGCTTTTCAATTACCATAATTTCCATAAAATAGAAGCAGCCGCGGTGCGCGGGTGCGGCGAGGGAACTACCGAAACTTGCGCGGGGAAATTCCGAGGAGTAGCGGTTTGTCCGCCGGCAAAATGCGCAGTCCTCCCCCAAAAACCGGCACCTCGAGTGCTGTCTCCCCGAGGCGATGAACGCACCCGCCACCCTCGATCGCCCGACGTCCCTTTCGGACGTGCAACGCGGCGTCGACATCGACGGTCTCAACGTCCGCCTCTACTTTTTAAGCCGGAACTGGAAGTTCCTTGTGCTCGTCGTGATCGGAATGCTCGGTCTCGCCACGGCGCTCGCGCTCGGCCTCGGAAATCATCCGCCGATCTCCGCCAAGGCCTCCGCGGATCAATCGTGGCAAGCGGCCCTGCACCGGCCGAATCCCGACGTCTATGCCGTGATGAATCTCCTCTTCGAGATGGACGCCCCGCTTCCGGCAACCGTCGACGAGGATTTGCAAAAAGCGAACTTCACTCCCAAGACGCGCTTTCTGATCAACCATGTGGCGGCCAGTTTGCGAGCAGGCCTCAACGAGCCCAATGCGGAGTTGCTGATTCTCGCCCACCGCCGCACGCCCGAAGCCGGCGCGAATGAATGCGTGGCGGATTTTCACGCCCGCCGCGGCGCGTTCAATCGCGCCTGCGACTACTACCGCCGCGAATTGAACGTCTCGTGGCGTCCGGAAACCCGCGCCAAGCTGGTGCACGTGCTGCTGCGCCAGGGCGACTTCCCGTCGCTCGTCCCGCTGGTCGAGGATCCCGCCTACGCGCCCTTCTTTTCACCGGCTACCCGCTTGAAGGTCGCGTTCTATGAGCGGAACTGGGGGCTCGCGGCCACGCGCCTGCTGGAGATGGAGTTCGCCTCGATGCAGCCGCTGTCCGTGGTGATGGCCTTGGCCGCGGCGATGGCCTGGCTGTGCATCGCCATTCACATCTGCCAGCCGCATGGGCGCTTCTCGTTCCGGACGATTGCACCCTGCATCGCGGTCATCCTCGGTTTCCTGGGCGCACTCGGCGCGCAGTTTGTCGCCGCGTGGCAGGAAGAATTGCTCGGCATGCGCGAAACCGGAGAATTCGTGTCGGACCTCGGCTACTACGCGGGACTGGTCGCGCCCCGGGAAACCCTGATCAAGCTGCTGCTCATTCTTCCGTTCGTGCCCCGCTTGCTGGCCCGGCGCTCCCCGCTGGATACGCTGGTCGTGACAGGCTGCGTGGGCCTGGGCTTCGCCATCGAAGGCAGCCTGCGGCTCTGCAATCAGGACAACTTGGGCTACTCGCTCGGCCGACTGCTCACGGCGAACTTCTTTCACTTCTCCGCCAGTGCCCTGCTGGGACTCGCGTTCTGCCGCTGGCTCGCGCGGGTGAAAGGCGCCGCGGTCTCCACGATGCTCACGCTGCTCGCGATTGCCTTCACGCAAGGCGTCTACGATGCCTTCACCCGGATTTCCGCCGCGCAGGCCTTCGTGGCGGTGGCGGCCGTGCCCTTCTTGATTCTCTCCCGCGCGGTCTTCTCGCAGCTCCACCGCTGGCGCGACTCCTTCACCGATCAATGTTTCCTCGGCGCCACGCTGGTGCTGAGCCTCAGCGCGCTTGTCGGGACGCTCCTCGTCACGGCCTCCATCCAATTTGGATTCGATCACGCCTCGTGGGCGCTCCTGTGCAATACACCGATCCTGCTCATGGTGGTCATCGTCTTCTTTGGCCAGTTCAAGCGCGGCTTCGCGGCCATCGGCGATGACCTCGTCTCTCCTGCTTCTACGCTATGACTCTGCTGATCCTCTCGGCCGCGGTTCTTCTCAATCTTGTCGGCCGTTTTCTCATTGTTCGGAATGACCGCGAAATCGGCGAAAACTGGCGGCGGGCCGTGATGTTTTGTCCGGGCGTGGAGCTGTATTATTTGCTGCTCCGTTGGGAGAAAGCGCGCGTGGGCTGTCTGGCCTGCGCGCTTTCGCTCGCGACCGCGCTGGTTGGGATCGGGCAAGTCTACGGGCTGGTCCCGTGGGCCAACCAAGGCGGCGCGGCGACACCGCTTGCCCCAGCCCAGCAACGCCCCGAACTGGCCAAGGCGCGGCAATTTAAGGAGCAAAAGATTCTCAAGCTCCACCGATACCTCGCTGATTGGTACGCGCAGTTGAAAGTCCTCGAAGGCTACCTGTGCGACGAAATGCCGGCGGAAATGAAGGACTACCAGGAACAGGCCGCCGCCTATCAAGCGCTCCTCACCGTGATGAAAACGGAGCAGCACGAACTAGAAACGCTCAACGCCCAGCGCTGAGTCCGTCCGGCCGAGTTACCGCCCGGATTCCCCTCACTTCTTTTTGAAGAACCAGTCGACAAACTTTGGAATGCCCTCCGCGATTTGTGTGTGCGGGTGGTAGTTCAGCAGCTCGCGCGATTTCGTGATGTCGGCGTAAGTCACCGGGACGTCGCCCGGCTGCTCCGGCTTCTTTTCGATGATCGCCTTTTTGCCCACCGCGTTTTCGATCGTCGCGATGAGTTCACTCAGCGTGGTCGTCTGGCTTTCGCCCAGGTTGAAGACGTCGCAGAGCTGCCCTTCGTAGGTAAGGCAGGCTTCCATGCCCTGCATGATGTCATCCACATACGTGTAGTCGCGGCGCGTGGTGCCGTCGCCAAATTGCTGGATGGAACGGCCTTCGTGGATCGCCTTGGTAAAGGAATGGATGGCGAGGTCGGGACGCTGGCGCGGACCGTAGACGGTGAAGAAACGCAGATTGATCGTGCGCAGGCCGTAGAGGTGCGAGTAGTTCGAGCAGATCTGCTCGCCGGCCAGCTTCGTGGCGGCGTAGGGCGAGATGGTTTGCGTGAGCGCGAGGTCCTCGCGGAACGGGAGCGTTTTCAGCACGCCGTAGACGCTGCTGCTGCTCGCGCAGATGAAGCGCGGCACGTGGCCGGCCTTCGCGGCTTCGAGCAGATTCAGGGTGCCGAGCACATTCGTCTCCACATAGAGCCGCGGGTCCTTGATGGACGGGCGGACGCCGGCGCGGGCCGCGAGGTGCACGATGCTATCAAATTTCCCCTCGCGCACGATGCGCATCATCGCGTCGGCATCGCGGATGTCCGCCTCGTGAATGGCGGCGTCTTTCGCAAAACCGGCCACGTTGGCCCGCTTGATGGCAGGGTCGTAGAAATCATTGAACTCATCCACCACCGCCACGGAATGGCCGAGCGCGAGGCAACGCTCCACAAAATGGGAGCCAATGAATCCGGCACCGCCGGTAACCAATATCTTCATCCGCCAACGTTACGGGCGCGGCGCATTTTCCCGCAAGGCTGCAATGCAACCGTACCTGTTTGGCCACTGAAGAGCCAACCAAGGCGCTTGGCCGTTGAACTGCGGGCCACGTACCCCTCTTGGTAAGCGAGTGGAGCGAGCAGCAAAGGTAGGGCACGCTGCTCTCCGTTCCCTCACCAAGCGCCTGACGGACCCGTCCAGCCGCTTAACACACACCCTGCAGCCCGCACGAATCGCATCGACAATCGCGCACCGTCCGTCTCTCTTCCCGGGCATGAAGGTCCTCCAAAACATCCTCGCCGCGGGGCTGCTCTTCACTGCCGCCGCCCAGGCCCTCGAACCTCGCACGTGGGTGCTCGTCGATGGCCGGGTGGTCGAGGCGACACTGGAAAGTGTGCAAGGAAATCTCATCAAGCTGCTCGGGAATGATGGCAAGCAGCTGCAGTTCGACCGCGCGCTGGTCAGCATCGGCGACAACGAATACATCAAGGAGAACTTCCCCGATGCGAAGCCGGCCATGATGGGCATGGGCACGACCGGGACCGCGCAGCTGCCGATGCCGGGCAAGCTCGCGAAAATCGATCAGAAGACCTTCAAACTCGCCGCCGGCACGCTGAAGACCCAGGACATCACGTGGGACGTGATGGAGACGCCGCATTTCAAGGTGATGTACCAAAAACCGGTGGACCCACGCGATTGCGGCGAGCTGGCCGAGCGCATGTGGATCGACGCAGCGTATGTGCATGCGACGTTCCCGAACAAATTCATCAATGGCCAGCGGATGGCGATTTTTCTGGCGCCGACGGATACGCAATACGAGCACCTCGGGTCCTGGTATGTGGAGATGCTGAAAAAGGCGGGCGACAATGACAACGCTACCCGCGTGGGCGCCTCGTGGCCGAAAAGCGCCGCCGGCACCATGCAACTTTCGCAGGACATCGCGCGGGACAACAGCCTCCTCCCCGAGGCGCAGGTCTTTCGCGCTTATCGCAAAGGCAATACGGGGCGCGACGAATTACTCAAAGGCGTGTGGCAACCCTTCTGGACGCACTGCCTTTCCAGCGACATGATCGATATCCAGGCGGGCGGTGTCAGCTCTTTTGGCGCGAAGGGCTACTATGCACTCGTCACCGGTCACGCGTATTTCAAGGAGGTGTCCTACACGGGGCGCTCGGAGACCGGACTGCTCCGCACGCAATCCGCGGCCGGCAATGATGTAAGCACCGTGGCCGCGCTGGCCGATGCCAACAAGTGGCCGAGCGAGCTGAAAAAGCTGGTGCGCAAAGGAGAGGTGAAAGCCACGATGGAAGCCGTCTTTGGTCTCGCCCGGGAAAACGCCGATCCCAAGGGCAACGTGCTCGCGTATGCCTGGGCGCGCTACCTGCAAAGCAGCCTGCCCCGCCTCGCCTGCTTCAACAAATTGATCCAGCGCATCAGCACCTCCAACCAAATCCCCGAGCCCGATGACCTCGCCCGGCTCTACGGTTTCGATTCCGCTTCCGCGATGGAGGCTGATTTCGCCAAGTATCTCGCGAGCCCTGAATTTCACTGAGTCTTGGCCGAAGCCCACCGCCCGCAGCGTCTCGACGCTCTCCTTTCCCGTTACGGCTACTGCTCGCGCAGTGAGGCGCGCGCCTGGCTGAAAGCCGGCCGGGTCACACTCGGCGGCAAAGCGATAAAGTCCCCGAACGACAAGGCCGCGCCGGCCTCGGTGCTCGTGGACGGCGAGCCGATCGAGCATCCGGACGGCATCCTCGCCCTCCTGCACAAGCCGGCGGGCTATGTGTGTTCGCACGATGCGGCGGAGGGGCCTTCTGTTTACGATCTCCTGCCGCCGCGCTGGTCGCAGCGGAATCCGCAGGTCACTACCATTGGCCGCCTGGATAAGGATACCACGGGGGTACTGCTCATCACCGATGACGGCGACCTCGTGCACCGCTGGACGTCACCGAAGCACAAAGTGCCGAAGATTTACGAAGTAACCGTCTCCGCCGATCTTCGCGCCGGTCTCGTGGAGTTGTTCGCTTCCGGCACGCTGATGCTCGAAGGCGAAAAGGATCCCTGCCTGCCGGCGCGGCTGGAGATTTTGTCACCACGCGAAGCCCGGGTGGAATTGACCGAAGGGCGCTATCACCAGGTGAAGCGGATGTTTGGCAGCCAGGGTTGCCCGGTCATCCGCCTGCACCGCTCGCGTTTTGGAGATTACACCGTAGAGGGATTACAGCCGGGCGAGTGGAAGATCGTTGAGCGAGGACAGGGATAGCGCCCTTGGTGGCGTGACGCTCTGCGTCGCGCCCAGCTGAAGCGCGAGCGTCCTGTTGCCTTATCCGGCTAGGCGCGACGCAGAGCGTCACGCCACCAAGGGCGCGATCCTACTGTTGCTCACACCGCCACCGGCGCTTTGATCGCTGGGTGCGGATCGTATCCCTCCAGCGCGAAGTCCTCATACTGAAACGCAAACAGGTCCCGCACCTTGGGATTCAGCACCATCCGCGGGAGCGGCTTGGGCTCGCGGGAGAGCTGTAGTTTAGCCTGCTCCACGTGGTTGGAGTACAGATGCAAATCACCAAACGTGTGGATGAATTCCCGCGGCTTCAAATCACACACCTGCGCGACCATGAGGGTGAGGAGCGCATAGCTCGCGATATTGAACGGGACGCCGAGAAAGATATCGGCGCTGCGCTGGTAAAGCTGGCAGCTCAGTTCCCCGTCGCTCACGTAAAACTGGAACAGCGAATGGCAGGGCGGCAGCGCCATGCCGGAGATCTCCGCGGGATTCCAAGCGCTCACGATGAGCCGCCGGCTGTTCGGATTGGTACGAATTTGCTGCAGGACCTCCGCGATTTGGTCCACGCTTTTCCCATCCGCCCCACGCCAATCGCGCCATTGCGCACCATAGACCCGGCCGAGGTTGCCCTCGTCATCCGCCCACTCGTCCCAAATGCTCACGCCGTTTTCGCGCAGGTAGCTGACATTGGTCTCGCCCCGCAAAAACCACAGCAGCTCGTGGATAATGCTGCGCACGTGCACCTTCTTCGTCGTCACCAGCGGGAAGCCTTCCGCCAGAGGGTAGCGCACCTGCGCCCCAAAAAGCGAATAGGTGCCCGTGCCGGTGCGGTCGCCCTTGAAGCGGCCGGTTTCCAGCACGTGGCGGAGAAGATCGAGATACGCGCGCATTTTGTCGGAGCATGGGGAAAGGGGGGCGAGGTGAAAAGTATTCAGTTTTCAGTAGTCAGCATCAGTGAGCGTTCGAGTGTCGGGCGCTGAGTTCGGAGTTCCGCCTTCAGGCGGCGAGCGCGTGCTTTTCGAAAGCGCCACCTCGAACGTGAGCGCCGCCCGCCGGGACCGCCGACGTCCTCAGTCGGCTTCCTACTGCGCGAAGCGCCAAGCCGAATGGATTGCCATCTCAGCGCCGAATAACCGCTGAATTCGATTTATCCGATCCGCGCCCGTCCGCGTAATCCGCGGTTCCTTTTAACCGCGGATTACGCGGATGGGCACGGCTTAGTGCGTTCCGAGGTCTCCGGATACTCGAAGACTGAAATGGCAATCCATTCAGTCATGCGCTTCGCGCAGTAAGAAGCCGACTGAGGACGTCGGCGGTCCCGGCGGCGGCGCTTGCGCTCGATGTGATGCCTGTGATGCGGACGCGGTGGCCGCCTAAAAGCGGAACTCCGAACTGACAGCCCAACGCTCGGGCGGCGCTCTCGCGTTTACCGAAAACTGATCAGCTCCCCTCCCCCGGCATTGCCTTTTGCCCCCTAAGCCAAAATAGTGCGCGCGATTCTCTCTCCACACCGATGAAATATTCCACCCTGCTCGTCACCCTCAGCGCCCTCTCTTCCGCGTACGCAGATAATTCCACGCCCGCTCCCGCGCCCACGGGCGAGTGGACCACCAAGCAAGTCTCGCCCTATTTCTGGGCCGAAGGCGCCTGCGCAGCCGACGTGAACAAGGACGGCAAAGTGGACATCCTCAGCGGCCCTTACTGGTACGAAGGCCCCACGTTCGAAAAGAAGCACGACATCTATCAGGCCACGGATACCTTCGCGGTGAAAAAGGAAGACGGCACGGAGGAGAAAATCCCCGGCTACTGCGGCTTTCTCGGCGGACCGAAGGGGCCGAACAAGTATTCCAATAACTTCCTCAGCTTCGCCTACGACTTCAACGGCGATGGTTGGACGGACTACCTGGTGATTGGCTTCCCAGGGGACAAAACCTTTTGGTACGAGAACCCCAAAGGCAAGGACGACCTCTGGCAGCAGCATCTCGTCCTCGACGTCACCGACAACGAGTCGCCCATGTTTGTCGACATCAACGGCGACAAAGTGCCGGACCTCCTGTGCATGAGCAAAGGCACGCTCGGCTACGCCACCATCGATCCCAAGAATCCCGCCGCCCCGTGGAAGTGGAACAACATCAGCGGCGCCCCCAACAAACAGTTCCAAAAATTCACCCACGGCATCGGCTACGGCGACATCAATGGCGACGGCTTGGTGGACATCATCGAAGGCACCGGCTGGTGGGAACAGCCGAAAGGCTGGGATGGTTCCAAGCCATGGGAAAAGCACGACGCCGAGTTTGGCTTGGGCTCGCAGCAATTTGGCTATGACGTCAATGGCGACGGCAAGACCGACGTCATCACCGCCCTCGCGGCGCACGGCTGGGGCATCGCCTGGTACGAGCAGACCAATAATGGCGGCGCGATGGGCTGGACCAAGCACATGATCGTCGACACCAAGCCCGGCGGCACCGGCCCCGTGTTCTCCCAGCCCCACGCGGTCGACCTCGCCGATATGAACGGCGACGGCCTCATGGATATCGTGACGGGCAAGCGCTTCTGGGCCCATGGCAATGCCGGCGACCCCGAGCCGAATGCCCCCGCCGTCGTGTGGTGGTTTGAGCTCAAGCGCGACGGCAAAAATGCCACCTTTATCCCGCACTTCGTCGCGACGGACAGCGGCGTGGGCACCCAGGTGATGGCCACCGACGTGAACGGCGACAAAAAGCCGGACATCGTGGTGGGCAACAAACATGGCGTGTTTGTGCACTTCCAAAAGTAGGCCGCCCTGCCAGCCAGCGGAACGGTGCTTTTGCATCCGGATAGCGCCAGAGTGGCCCTTTTTTCTCTGGCGGGTCCTTCCGTCCCGTCATCCTACGGAGTTTGACGCCTCCGTCATCTCTCGCTATGGTTGGCGAGTGCTACGATTTCTGACGGCTTTGGTGTTGCTTGCAGCCGACGTTTCTGCCGACCCGCAACTCAACCCGCCGCCGCCGGAGAGCGCGCCCGCTCAGATCCCCAAAACTGACGGGCCGTCCATCGTGGCCTATTCCCAAAACCCCGCCGTCATGATTCACGATGAAGAGAACCCCGCCGTGAGCAAGTCCATGGTGGACGCCCTTGTCCGGGCCCTATCCGGCAAGGCCGACACCACCGAGGCTTGGCGCACGTTCGCCGGCCCGGGCGACCGCGTCGGCATCAAAGTCTGTTCCGCTGGAGGCCCTATGTTTGCGACGCGTCGCGGCGTGGTGCTGGCGATCATCGCCGGCCTGCGCTCCGCCGGCGTCAAAAGCGTGGTCGTCTGGGACCGCAACCCCGAGGCCATGCACAATGCGGGCTTCACGAGCGAGGCCCTCGGCTGCGAGGTCCGCGCCATCGACCCGCCGAAAGGCTGGGATCGTGAAACCTTCATTTCCTCGCCCGTGCTCGGCCGGGTGATCTGGGGGGACCTACTCTTTGCCAGCATCGCCCGGGACCGCAATGCAGACCAGATGAGCCCGAAGAGTCATCTCCCCACCATCCTGACCAAGGACCTGAACAAGTTTGTGAATGCCGCCGCCCTCAGTGACGACCCCGGGTGCGGGGTCGCCGGGGCCACGCGGAGCGCCGTGCTCGACAATCTCGATAACTGGCGGCGCTTCACCGGGGAGGGCGCCACGCTCTTGCCGGATTGTTACGCGGATATGCGCCTCGGCGGAAAATGCGTCCTCCACATTCTGGATGCTTTGAACGTGACCTTTGCCGGGGGGCCGGCCGCCAATCCTTACCATTCCACCAAGCTGTGCACGCTCTACGCCAGCCGCGATCCCATCGCGCTGGATGCCACGGGCTTGCGCATGCTGGAAAAATGGCGCGCCACCGATCGTCTTGGGCCAATCGGCCCGAAAGCTGCATGGCTGGGGGAGGCAACCATCGGCCATGCCGACGAAAAAATGATTCAATACCGCCTCGCCCGATGAGCCGCCCCGACGTTACCCGCGGCCTGCTCAAATCGGTCTCGCGCAGTTTTTATCTCAGCATCCGCATCATGCCGCGCAAGCTGCGTGAACCCATCGCGCTGGCTTATCTCATGGCCCGGCTGAGCGATACGATTGCGGATACGGAGAGTGTCTCACCGCAGACCCGCCTGCGGCGCCTGGGCGATTTCGAGGCGATTGTGCGCGGCGTCCCCTCCCCGCGCGCGGTCGCATCCATCCAGCGCGACATCCAGCCCGAACACGAGGGCGAGGCCCATCTCATCGCCTCACTTCAGGCGGTGATCGATCGCTTCACCGCGCTCGACATGTGGGAGTGGAAGGAAACGAGCGAGCTCCTTGGCAACATCATGCGCGGCCAGGGCAATGATTTGGAGACGTTCAATGGGTCGTCTCCCGTGATCGCACTGCCCGATGCCGCCGCGCTCGAGGACTACATTTACCTCGTCGCCGGCTGCGTGGGCGAATGGTGGACCCGCCTCTGCTTTCACCATCTGCCCAACTACTCGCGCATCGGCGAAGAGCAGCTCATGCAGCACAGCGATGCCTTCGGCAAAGCCCTGCAACTCGTGAACATCCTCCGCGATTTTCCCAACGACCTCGCCAATGGCCGCTGCTATCTGCCGGCGGACGAACTGCGCGAGATCAACGTGGAGCCGCTTGCGCTGCGCGGTAATCCGTCCTTGGCTGAGCCAATCTATTTCCGCTGGCTCACCCGCGCGCGCGAATACCTCGAGCAGGCGCGCCTCTACATCGCCGCGGTGAAATCCCGTCGCGTGCGCGTGGCCTGCTACATCCCCTGGCGCCTCGCCGGCGAGACCCTCGACCTCATCAAGGTGCACAATCCGATCCTGACGGGGGAAAAGGTAAAGGTGTCGCGGAAACAGGTCCGCGCGGCGATGTGGACCAGCCTGCGCGTGGCGTTTAGCAACAAGCCGCTGGGAGCATAGCGGGCCGGTATTCCGTATTCAGTATTCAGTGGCGCCTCTCGATCGTCGGGCGATCCGTTCGGAGTTCCGCCTTTAGGCGGCCACTGCCTCCATACCACAGGCGCGCTTCCGAATGTCGGCGCCGTTGCCGGGACCGACGACATTCGGAAGCACGCCGGTGAAAAAAAACGTAGGCCGCCTAAAGGCGGAACTTCGAACTACCGCCCGACGCTCGAACAAGGCCAGTGAATTCTCTCCTCACAGCGCCCGCACCTTAATCCACGTCTCCACCTTCTTCCCGGACGCCGTCTCCCGCACCGTGAGATGATGCTCGCCTTCCGTGACTCGCGCGAAGGGCTTTCCGTTTTGCATCACTACCTGGAGCGTGGGGGATTCCCAGACGATGCCCTCGGCGCCCGTGGCCACCAGCGGCACGAGTGAGGTCGTCGGCACGTCCGGATCGATCAGGAAAGTGGAGCCGGGAGTTGGCGACACCAAATGCAGCCCGGCATTATTCGCCACGCTCACGCGTCCGCGGAGCTGATTATCACCGCTCTCGGCCCACTGGACATACTCCCCGCTCAGGCGCACGAGACCTTGCGCATCATAGTCATGCGGCGATTCCGCGGGCGGCAATTCCTCGGCGAGAAATTTCTCCCGCGCGCCGCCATGCCCGGCCTCAACCAAATGCCCCGTGATCGGCTGCACTTCGCGCTCCACGATGTCGCCGGGGCGATCATACCAGGTCGTCCCGTGCCGTTTGTGCAGGTAATCCATGACATCATGCATGATCGGCGCCGCGCCGGTGACGCCGGAGACCTCATGCATCGGCGAGCCGTTGAAGTTTCCGACCCACACCCCCACGGTGAATTCCGGCGTAAAGGCCATGCACCAGTTGTCCCGAAAATCCGTGCTGGTGCCCGTCTTGCACGCCACCGGGTAGTCAAAGCGCAACGAAGAGGCCGCGCCAAACGCCGGCGACCGCGCCGCATTATCGCTCAGCACATCGGCAATGAGCCAGCACCGCTCCGCGAGGCGGGGCGACGGCGTGAAAGACGGCATTGCTCCATGCTCCACGGGATGGTCCACGAGCAGCCGATACGGGAGCCAGTGCCCCATCCGGGCCAGCGTGGCGTAGATATTGCAGAGTTCGATAAGCTCCACCTCCGCGTTGCCAATCGTGAGCCCCAGCCCGTATTCCTCCGGCTCTTCCGGCAGCGTCGTTACGCCCCACGCCTGCAGCCGGCGCTGGAGCGGCGCGGCCCCGCCGATGGACTGCAGCAACCGCACCGCCGGGATATTAAGCGAGCACGCCAGCGCCTCGCGCAATCGCACCGGCCCCTGGCAATGCCGGTGATAATTCTCCGGCCGATACGGCCCCGTGGGCGTGGGAAACTCCGTTGGCACGTCCGGCATCACCGCGGCGAGCGTCTCCCCGCGCTCCAGCGCGAGCAGATACGTCACCGGCTTGATCGTGGAGCCCGCCGAGCGCGGCTGCGTCGCGCCATTCACCTGCCCGCTGCCCGGCGCAAAGTAGTTGTCGCTCCCCACTAACCCCAGCACTTCACCAGTCCGATTATCGAGCACCACCACCGCGGCATCGTGCACGTTTTCCTGATGCAGCCGCGACAGCTTGTCGTTCACGGTGCGCTCGATGAATTGGTTCAATTCCAGATCCAGCGTGGTGCGCACCGCCCCCTGCCCCACCGTTTCTTTCTGCAGCACCAGATCGATAAAATGCGGTGCCTGAAATACCCGGCGCGGTGGCGCCAGTCGCAGCGGTTCAGCCACCGCGCGCTCATAGGTCTCCGGCGTCAGCCAGCCGTCGGCCAGCATCCGCGCTAGCACCGTCTCCTGCCGCGTCTTCGCTCCTGCGAAATTGGTGTGCGGATTCAATCGCGTGGGATTCAGCGGCAGCCCCAGCAAAAAGGCCGCCTCCGCATCGCTCAGATCCCGCAACGGCTTGGCAAAGTAGTAGTTCGCCGCGGCGGCGATTCCATAGTTTACGTTCCCAAAATCCAGCCGGTTCAAATAAGCCGCGAGGATTTCCTCCTTCGTCCAAATCTGCTCCAGCCGCATCGCCGTGGCCATCTCGATGAGTTTGGTCCGCCACGTGCGCGGACGCGGCACACTGAGCTTGATCAGCTGCTGCGAAATCGTCGACGCCCCCGAGGTCCGCCGCCCCGCTCGCAGGCTCTCCCACCCCGCCCGGGCCGCCGCGCGCCAATCCACGCCGCTATGCGCAAAGAACCGCTTATCCTCTGCCGCCAGCGCCGCATGCACGACCGATTGCGGGATATCCGCATACGCCACCTCGCGCCGGAAGCGCTCCGCCACGCGCGTCTCGCGCAGCGCCCGCCCCTCGCGATCCGTAAACTCGATGCTCTCCGGCGGCGTCCGCAGCAGCGTCTCCGGCACCGGCACAAACTTCAACCCAATCCACCCCGTCGCCACCAAAACGACCAGCGCGATCGCCATCCCTCGCAGCCAGCGCACCCACCAGCGCCGCCGCCTTCGTGGCGGCGGCGGAGTCGAAACAGTGGGCGCGTTTTCAGGCATCGCCCGCAGCGTATCATGGCCATTCGAAGATTGCATCACCGCTGACCGATACGGGCCGATCCGTACGAATCTTGCGGAAGATCGATGTGGGCTGCGGCCGCATTCGAGTGGAACGAGAAAGACTGCCGAAGGGATCCCGCAGGGTGAGCGCGGCACACTCATCAACCGTCAGCGCGCCCCAGGCGTTACCCATAAGCCTGACGGCATTCTTTGGAGGCCGGCCTGAACGGGAGCGCCGCGGCCGGAACCGCCGACATCCTCAGTCGGCTTCTTAAATGCGCGCAGCGCCAAAACAAATGTCGCGGCATTTCAGCGCCGAATAGCCTGAAGAGTTCGGAGCCACTATATCCGCGCCCATCCGCGTAATCCGCGGTTAACAATAGACCGCGGATGAGTGGATTCCGAGGTCTCTGGAAAGACGAGACTGAGATGGCAATCCATCGTCTTTGGCGCTCCGCGCTGGAAGAAGCCGACTGAGGACGTCGGCGCTCCCGGCCGCGGCGGTCCCGTTCGGACCCGCCCCGGCAGAACTCAACTTGTGGGCAAAGCAGAGGCCGCGCTGACGGTTGATGAGCGCCGCCGCGCTCACCCTGCGGGCTGCCTTCGGCAGTCTTTCTCGTTCCACTCGAATGCCACCGCAGTCCAAATTGGCGCCCCGCCGAGAGGAAGGGTTACTTCAGCTCCGGCAGCTCTCGAATCTTGAGATTCTTAAACGCCACTTCGTTTCCGTGGTCCTGCAGGCAGATGTGGCCTTTCGCCGATTTCGCAAAGCCCGGCATCTTGCCAAACTTGGACTTCGCCACTTTCTCATTCCAATCCGCCGAGCCGATTTCGTATTCCACGTACGGCGTGCCGTTCATCGTGTGCGTGCACTTGTAAGTCCCCGCCGCCGTCTTCTGGCAGGTGAGCACGAAATGGTTCCATTCGCCCACCGGCTTGGTCGCGTCGACTTTCGCCGGATACAGCGCATACATCCAGCCGGCCTTTTGCGGGTCGTGGCCATCCACGTTGTCCTGCACCTGGCACTCCGGCCCCGTGCTGTAGCTCGGACCATCGGTCTCCTGCACTTTAAACATGATGCCGCTGTTGCCGCCTTTGCTGATCTTCCAGTCGGCGCTCAGCTCGAAATTTTCGTACTCGTCCTTCGTGATGATGTCCCCGCCGCCCTTCTCGCGCACAATCGCGCCATCCTTCACCACCCACGCGTCCGGCAGTTTGTCCTTCTTGTAGCCGCGGAAATTCGCCGCCGCATCCTTGCCGTCGAAGAGCAATTTCCAACCCGCGGCTTTTTCCTCCGCGGTGAGTTCGTTGTCGGCGCCAAAGGCCGAAAATCCAAGTGCCGAAAGGGCGGTGACGGTAAGTAGGAATTTCATGGGAACGCGGCGTGTAGCAATCTGCGCGCAACTCGGCAATCACCACATTTCCCCCGCGCCAAAACTCCCCGGAGATGGAAAAGTCCCCCTCTTCTCCCGCGACACCCATGAAAATTACACGGCAGTAATTTTTCTACCCTCCCGATTGTGAAACGAATGGTAGTCATTTATGGCGTTTCAGCGACCACACTCCGCTCGCCTCGGCCCAAGGCGAATCTGCCACCTTCCACTCCAGCGCTTCATGCTTCGCCGCCTCCTCGCTCTCACGCTGCTGCTCGGCGGACTCTCTGCCGTCCACGCTCAGGTCAGAATCAACGAATTCATGGCCTCGAATACCCGGGCCTATCCGGACATTACGGATTTTGAGGATTATCCAGATTGGCTCGAACTTAAAAACAGCGGGGCGTCCGCAGCCAGTCTCGACGGCTACTACCTGAGCGACAACCCCTCCGAACCGTTCAAGTGGGCGTTCCCCTCCGCCGCTTCGATTCCGGCCGGTGGCTTTCTGCTCGTCATGGCAGACGGCCACGATGCCGCGCCCGGACAGGTCTATCCCCGCGGTTACTGGCCGTGGAAAAACTTCACCACGGAGAAATACCACACCAATTTCTCTCTCTCCGCCGCCGGGGAGACCCTCATCCTCACGCAGGCCACGGGTATCAGCACCGTCTCGCTCGTCAATGCTTCCACCCCGGCTCCCGTTCCTCCCGCCACGGTCGCCGTGTGGAAATATAAAGACGACGGCAGCGACCAAAGCACGCAATGGCGCGCTCGTAATTTCGATGATTCCGCCTGGGCTTCGGGTCCGGCGGAGCTTGGCTACGGCGATACCCCGGCCACCACGGTTTCCTTTGGCCCTTCCTCGACCGACAAATATGTCACGACCTATTTCCGGCACACGTTCACCGTCGCCGATCCGGCCGCCTTTCATAGCCTCACGATGAAGCTCCTCGTGGACGACGGCTGCGTCGTCTACCTCAATGGCGCCGAAGTCGTCCGCCGCAATATGCCGGCCGGTGACATCAACTACAAAACGCTGGCGACCATCTCCGTGGCGGGGACCGACGAGAATACCTTCTTTACCTACACTCTGCCTGCCTCGGACCTCGTCGCCGGCGACAACGTGCTGGCCGTGGAAGTCCACCAAAACACCGTCGGCAGCGTGGATCTCAGCTTCGATCTCGGTCTCACCGGCAACGCGCACACCGGCGCTACCACGCTCGACACCATTACCTATAACCAACAGGTGAGCGATGTCTCCTATGGCCGCGATAGCGCCAACCCCACCGTGTGGCGCCAATACGCGGAAGCCACCCCCGGGGCGGAAAACACCACGGCGATCGTCAATGATGTGCGGATCACGGGCAACGATGTCACCGCTTCACTCCCTGCAGGTCTCTATTCCTCCAGCCAAACCCTGACCCTTACGGTGCCGAGCGGGCAGATTCGCTTTACGCTCGATGGCAGCAACCCCAAGAGTTCGTCGCCGCTCTACACGGCTCCGCTCAATCTTTCCGCCACCACGGTCGTCCGCGCGCGCTGCTTTGAAACGGGCAAGGCCCCCGGCGCCATTCTCACCCGCACCTACCTTTTCGGAGAGACGATCACCAATGTCCCCTATGTGTCGGTGGTTGCCGATCCCGAGACGCTGTTTGGCAATACCATCGGCATCTACCTCAATACGCACGAATCCATTACCGGTTCCTACAACCAGCACGACGTCTACAAGGGCAAGGACGCGCCCGGAAACGTCGAGTTCTTCGCCCCCGGCGGGGCCGCCGGTTTTGCGGCCACCTGCGGAATCCGCATCGGCGGTGAGAACAACTGGGTGCATCCGCAGAAGGCGATGAACATCAGCATCGACGGGAAATACGGTGACGACCACATCTCCTACGATCTGTTCCCCGGCAACAATACTTCCAACCACACCAGCTTCACCCTGCGCGATGGCGGCGATAACTGGAACCGCGACATGCTGCGCGACTGCCTGTATCCGAGGCTGGCCAAGGGATACCTCAAAGCGAACACGGCCGACTATCGTCCCAGCGTCGTCTTCATCAATGGCGCCTATTGGGGCCTGCACGACATCCGGGAGCGCTGGGATGAAGCGTGGTTTTCCGAGCACTATCACCTCCCCGCCGACAAGATCGATCACTTGGTTTACGGCCATATCACCAGCACGGCCGTAACGCTTGGCGTGGACAAAGGCAGCGACGCAGACTGGCTCGATTTGATGGATTTTCTCAACACCGCCGATCTCACCGTTCAGGCCAACTGGGACTACGTGGAATCCAAGATCGACATGGACAGCTTCATGGATTTCGTCATCTCGGAATCCTACGGCAACAACATCAGCTGGCTGCACAACCGGGAATTCTGGAAGGAGAAAAGCCCGGGCGCCAAATGGCACTGGTTCCTGCCCGACATGGATCGCACGTGGGATACCACCAAGCTCACGGGCATCCTCGCCGACATGCTGGCCAATGAAGATGCACTCAAGCGGCTGAAGGTGAATGCTGGTTTCAAACAGCGCCTCGCCCAGCGCTTCGCAGCCCACGCCGCCGGCACTTTCAATCCCGCCCGCGTCATCTCGGTCATTTCGCAAATGGATACGGAGGTCAGCGCCCTCATCCCGCGCCACGTCACTCGCTGGGCGCCCAATGGCACGACCGTGGCCATCCGGAATTCCAATATTCAAAACATCAAAGACTACGCCACCCAGCGCTCGGCGAATTTCGCGGCCGAGGTGGCCACTCAACTCGGGGTGGGCACGGCGGTGAACCTCACCCTCGCCGTCAACAATTCCGCACAGGGCAGCGTGCTCGTGCAAGGCGTTCCGGTGGATCCGTCTACGTTCAAGATTTTCCCCAATATCCCGTTCACCCTCCAGGCCGTGCCGGCTCCCGGCTACGTCTTCAGCAACTGGACCGGCGCCACCGGCGGCAGCAGCATCAGCGTCACCGTTAGTGCCGCCGCAAGCATCACCGCCAATTTCGTTCCCTCCACCGAAACCACGATCGGCGGCACGCTCTCGGGTAACACCACGCTTTTCACCGCGAACTCCCCCTACACGCTGAGCAGCGACCTCATCGTTCCCGCCGGTGTCACGCTCACGATGCAGCCGGGCGTGACCATCCTCATGTCCGCTGGCCGCCATATCCGCGTCCAAGGCATCCTGAACGTCGCCGGCACAGCCGCACAGAATGTCACCATCATGGGCCGCAACGGGGATCGTTGGGGCGGCATCAGCCTGGAAGATGGCAGCGGTCCGTCGACGCTTGCGTACCTGATCGTCCGCGGTGCGACCCGCGGCTTCGACCCGCTCCTCTACGATCACGCCATCACCGGCCACAACGCCACCGTCACCGCAGACTTCATCGATATCTCCGACTGCGACCTCACCTTTTACATGTACGGCGGCTCCTGCACCGTGCGCGACAGCGTCTTCTACTCCCCCTACACCGGCGACGGCATCCACGTGAAAAAGGGCGCCGTCCTTCTCCAGCGCTGCACCATCAAAGGCAACAATGCCCCCGACACCGATGCCATCGATTTCGACGGCGTGGTCAATGGCGTCATCCAGGATTGCCACATCTCGCGCTTCCAAGGCAGCAACAGCGACGGCATCGATATTGGCGAAGGCTGCAGCAACATCCTCGTCCAGGGAAACCGAATCTATTTCAACAGCGACAAGGGCGTCTCGGTTGGCCAGGGCTCTACGGTCACGATGCGCAAAAACCTGATCGTCGGCTGCAACCTCGGCGTCGGCATCAAGGACTTCGGCTCCACCGCGACCATCGACCAGAACACCTTCGCCGCCTGCGGCACGGGCGTGGCGATCTACGAGAAGAATTTCGGCAAGGGCGGCGGCACCGCCTTTATGACCAATTCCATCATCTCCAAAGCGGTGACGCCCCCCGTCACGGTGGATGGCTATTCCACGCTGACGGCCTCCTATAACCTCAGTGACACCGCGGCGATCCCCGGGACGAACAATCTGCTCCTCGATCCGAAGTTTGTGGATCCCTCGGTCTTGAACTTTCAACTCCAGGCCACGTCGCCCGCCATCAACGCCGGCGATCCCGCGCATGCTCTGGATGCGGACAACACCCGCGTCGATATCGGTGCCCAGTATTTCTACAACCCCGGCGACTACCCGTACACCATCGGCGAAACCGTGGTCATCAACGAGGTCCTGGCCAACTCCGGCCCGGCCAGCGACTGGATTGAGCTGCACAATCGCACCAATGCGCCGATGAATATCGGTGGCTGGTTCCTCAGCGACAGCGCCGTCAACCTTCTAAAATACCGCATTCCCGTCGGGACGATCATTCCCGCCAACGGCTATCTCGTCTTTTACGAAAGCACAAATTTCGGCGCCGCCAGCATCGATCCCAACAAGGTCACGGCTTTCGCTCTCAGTGATGTGGGCGAGACCGTCTACCTGAGCTCGGCGGTAAACGATCAACTCACCGACTACCAATCCAAGGAGGACTTTGGCCCCAGCACCGAGGGGGAAACATTGGGCTCGTACTACAAGCCCAGCACCGACTCCTACAACTTCGTCGCGATGCGCACGCCCACGCCCGGGGCGGCCAATAGCGGCCCGCGTAATGGCCCGATCGTCATCTCGGAAATCATGTATAATCCCGCCGGCAACGGGGATTCTGAGTACCTCGAATTGCTCAACGTCAGCGCCGCCCCGGTGACGCTCTACGACTCGGTAAAAGGCAAAGCCTGGCGGATCAGCGACGGCATTGATTTTGAATTCCCCGCCAACCCGCCACTCACGATGGCCCCAGGCCAGCGCGTGATCGTCACCAAGAACCTCGCGCAATTCAACGCGGCTTTCGGCGCCACGGTTCCCGCCGGCACCAGGATCTTCGAATGGATTACCGGCGGTCTCAACAACGGCGGTGAGACGCTGCAACTCGATCGCCCCGGTGCCGTCGATGCGGATAACGTTCTGCAATACGTTCGGGTGGATCGCGTCAACTACGACGACGAATTTCCCTGGCCGCTCCCGCCGGACGGCACTGGCCCCTCGCTCACCAAAATCTCCGAGAAGGATTACGGCAACGACTACATCAATTGGATGGCCGCTCCGGCCTCCCCCGGCAGCATCGCTCCCGGGAATCGCTACGCTTCCTGGGCCGCCAGCCACGGCGTCAGCAACGGCGCGAACGACTCCGACGGCGACGGCCTGAGCGATGTGCTCGAATATGCCCTGGGCTCCGACCCGCATCTACCCGGCATGGCCGCCGCGCCGCTGCTTTGGATGAATCCCGGCCAAAACATGATCACCTACGACATCGATTCCCTGCTGCCGGATGTCGACTACGTGCTCGAGGCTTCCGCCGATTTGCACACGTGGACGGCGATCGATGCCGCCCCCATCTCCATCACGGGCGCCCGTCAGCGCCGCGCCTACCTCATCCCCACCTCGGATCTCGGGCACATGTTTTACCATCTCCGCGTGGATCTGCGGCCGTAGTCCGTTAACGAGCGACTCAGGTCGAGCCTTTGCCCGCGCTACCACTCCGAGTGATAAATGAGGAACGATAGCACCGCGCCGTAGAACTCCACCTGGAACACCGCAAACGCATCCTGCGGGTCCGGCGGCATCTCCACGCCGTTCATGTGATCCTCGGAAATATGATGGCGCGCCCCCAGCGCCAGCCGCGCCTGATTGATCGTGTGAATCCACGCCGGCGCGTGCTTCACCGGCACCGTCAAGCGCATCCCCTCCTCCACCTGCTCCATCTTCTTCAAATCCCCCTGCACCGTCTCCACGTTGCTCGCAAACAGCTCGTGCAACTCCGGCTCTACCGTCTCTCGCCAATCCGCGTCTGCCTCTTCCTCCGTCCCGCCGGTCGGCGAAGGAAAAATCCGGCGCCGGGCGGCGTCATCATCCGCCGAGGCACAGCCGGGGATGCGGCGCAGCAACTCCGCCGTGAGCGGATCGAGCTCCGTAATCGTGAACGCATCCTCGTCCCAGCCCATTTTCATGTGCATCCCACAATGTCCAAAAGCGGCTTCGCAAAGCAAGGGCCGGACGCAGCCAAGCGCCAGAAAGTGGAACGGCTGTTAAAGCAGGGCCTTTAAGACGCCCCGACAGCAGGCAACCTCACGCGCCACGGAAGCCGAAAGCCACAACTTAAAAGCTGTTCCACTTTCTGGCCGCCGCCAAATCGCTGAAGCCATTACTGACTTCTGACCGCTGACCGCTGACTTCTGCCGCGCTCCGCGCGACCGGTTTACTTGACGGCCTTCTTCAACGCCGCCGCCTTGCTCGTGGATTCCCACGTCAGGTCCGGGTCATTCTTGCCGAAGTGGCCGTAGTTCGTGCTCTTGCTGTAGATCGGGCGAAGCAGGTTGAGCTGCTTCACGATGTCCGCCGGCTTGAAGCTGAACGTCTTTTCCACCGCCGCGAGAATCGCCGCATCCGACGCCGTGCCCGTGCCGAAGGTATCCACGTGCACGCTCACCGGCTTCGGGTGCCCGATCGCGTAGGCAAACTGCACTTCGCACTTCGCCGCGAGGCCCGCCGCCACCACGTTCTTCGCCACCCAGCGGCCCAGGTAGGCCGCGCTGCGGTCCACCTTCGACGGATCCTTGCCCGAAAACGCGCCGCCACCGTGACGGCCCATGCCACCGTAGGTATCGACGATGATCTTGCGGCCGGTGAGGCCCGAGTCGCCCTGCGGCCCGCCCACCACAAACTTGCCCGTGGGGTTGATGAGATACTCCGTGTTCTTCGTCAGCATGTGCTTCGGCAGCACTTTCTTGATGATCTGCTCGATGCAGAACTTCTCGATCTCCGCGTGCTTCGCGCTCGCCGCGTGCTGCGTGGAAATCACCACGTTCACGATGCGCGTCGGCTTGCCGTCCACGTATTCCACGGAGACCTGCGACTTCGCGTCCGGCCGCAGCCACGCCACCTTGCCGCTCTTGCGCACGCGCGTGAGTTCTCGGCCAAGGTGATGCGCATACATGATCGGCGCCGGCATCAGCTCCGGCGTTTCGTCGCACGCAAAGCCAAACATGATGCCCTGGTCGCCCGCACCCTGCTCGGCGTGCTTCTTGCCTTCCGCCTTCTTCGCGTCCACACCCTGCGAAATATCGGGCGACTGCGTCGTGAGGTAGTTGTTGATGAAAATCCGGTCGGCGTGAAACACGTCGTCGTCATTCACGTAGCCGATGCCGCGCACCGCATCGCGGATCACGCGGTCGATGTTGATCACGTCGCCAATCGGCTTCTGCCCGAGCTTCGGGATCGTGATCTCGCCGGCCACGCACACGATGTTGCTCTTCGCCAGCGTCTCGCACGCCACCCGCGACGTCTTGTCGATCGCGAGGCACGCGTCCAGCACTGCATCCGAAATCGTGTCGCACACCTTGTCAGGATGACCTTCGCCGACGGATTCAGAGCTAAAAATAAAACTGCGAGACATGTGGATTCAGAGATGAGTAGTTGAAGAAAAAAGACGGCCAGGGCCGTAAAATGAGCCCGCCCCTGTAATCGTCGATCCCGCCCCCGCCAAGAGGAAAGTTATCAGCGCACCTTGGATGATGTGATGGGAAAGGAGGTGGACGGCAGCCCGGCGGTCTGGTATTTGTTTAGCCACTGAACCGCTCCGTCAGGCGATTGATTAGCGGCCAAACAGCTATTCGGGCTGGAAATCGCACACCACTCGCCTTCGCGCCTACCTTCCGTGAGCCGCCTCAATCCATCACCTCACGCCCGGCGCGCCCCTGACGTCGCCACGGTCTCAGACCTTCTCAGCGCACGCTGGAGCAGCTGCTCACGCTCGGACAGTTGAGCCAATTGCAGTCTCGCCGTCGCCGCCGCCAATTCCCTCAGGGCCACAATCGTCCGCCCAAAGAGTTCTTCCAACGTATCGCCGCAATCCTCAGCCAACGCAGGCCTGCAGGGGGAGTTGAGAAAAGCACTCATAACGATGGGGCTTCGCGAAATGACAGCCAAGTGGATGCACCAAACTTACCGCACCTGCTCCATCCAGCTGACCACCCGGTAATCGCTGATCAGCCCCGCCGTCGCCAGCGCTTCATCATAATGCAAAGTCTGCACGTTGCTCAGGCGGACGCTCCGGCCCACGAAACCGCCAAAGAACGAATCCGCGGAATCGCCCCCCGTGAGCTGGATATCATAATTGGGCGCATACACCGCGCCGCGAAAACTCCCCGTGTCTGCGATTTGCAGAGAGCCCGGCGGCTCTCCCGGCGGCCGGTCCATGCCGTAAAATTGGAAATTAATCGGCGCTCCGGGATTCGAGACACCGCGGCCCGTGAGGGTCGCGTTGCCGGCGACAAAGACCCGCACATGCACTCCCGGATCGATGACGATTTGCGAATTGCCGCGGATGCGCAGATTCCCGTTCACCACGATCTGCGCGTAGGTATCACTCCCATCCCCCGCCCCTTTGATGTGCAGCACCTGGTCGTAGTTGAGATGGATATCGGACAGGATGAATTGCGCCGGCGCGCCGGCTTTGGCGGTCAGCGTGGTGTTGTCGCGCACGGTCGTCGGCGAGCCCGGCTCCGCGACCATCGTGGGGCGCATCACCGGCAGCAGTTCCTGGTAAAAATCATTCTGGATTTCGCCCGTCACATTGGAGGCATTCAGCACCTCGCCGCCATTCGTCGCCGCGGAGCCAAAGATGTGGGCATTGGCCGCATCCAGCGTCACGCCATTGGTCGCGATGTCCCCGTGCTTTTGCCGCTTGGCCGGATCGTAGTAGCCATCGGTGCTCTTGTCCGGGTCCATGGAATCGTAGCTGTCCACGGCCACGTCGAGATTACTCAGATCCAGCGACGTGCCTCCGAGCATCGCCACGCGAAAAGCCCCGATTGGTTTGACGATCGCCTCCACGACCCGAAACGCGCGCGGATCCGCCACGGAGGCTCCCGTGAGTCGATCCACCCGGAAATCGATCTTGCGCAGTTTGCGGTCCACGTCTTCGCCCGTGGCCACGGCACCGCCGGGCACCTCGGCATAGCCAAAGGATCGCACGCGGTACCATTGGTCGCCCGTGGGGCTCAGCAGCCCGGGCGGAGCATCCACCTGCACCACGACCCACGCGCGCTGTCCAGCCTCTCCCGGTCGCAGCATCACGTTGGACGTATAAGTAGCACCGCTGGGCCCCGTGGTCTGGGTCCACCCGACCCACGAGGTTCCGCCGCGCAGGCTCTTCCGCAGTTCGGTTACGGCCATATCCACGCCGCTCTCCGCCGCGCCGAGCGCCGCATGCCAGCTCGCGATTTGATAAGCATGCCGGTGATGACGCTGGATGATCCCCAGCGCCGCGGCCGCGATCGCGGCCAAAATCGCCGTCCAGGCGGCCGCGATAATCAGCACGGCGCCGGCACGGTTTCGATGAAACATCATGACTGTCGTTTATTGCGTAACAGCGTGCGACAGATGGTGGTGGTGCCGGGGCGATTGCCGCCGCCGCTATTTTGGAAAGTGGGGACGAAAGAGACGCTCACCTCAATGACCTGCCCCTCATCACGGAAGGCCACATTAAAATCCTGCACATCCTTCGCGACGGCGGTGGTCTTCGAACCTTCCTGCCGCACGAGCATGCCATTTTGCCGGGAGTAGCTGACGTGCACCGGCTGGGACGGATCGCCATAGTATGCCATGCCGTGGACGATGTGCGGCTCCCGCGGCGTGCCATCCGTCTGGTAGTAGTCCGGCAACGCGAGCTGGATGGTCCCCGTGGCATTGTCCGTCTGCACCGTCAGCGCGTTTCGCAGGTCGACGGCCAGATAATCCAGCAGCCGCATTTGGTCTGCTTCCTTTTGCGTGTACGACTGGCTCGCCTGAAAGCTTCGTTGAATCGTGATGGCGCCAACCGCCATCGCCGCGGTCAAAATCGACAGCACTGCCAGCGAGACAAACATCTCCACCTGCGTGAAGCCGCGCTGGGCGGCGGCACGCGGAAAGTTCGGAGGGAGCAGGAGGAATTTCATTTGATGCCGATGAGGCCACCCACGTTGCCGCGGGTATTTGCAATGCAAGTGCTCGTGCCGCTGCCCGATTGGGAGCCTCCGGAACCGCCAGAGCCGCTCGATCCTGAGAAACCGGACGACCCGCTGGAGCCGCTGCTTCCACTCGATCCCGAGCCAGAACTGGAGGCGGAGGCGAGATCCGTCGACGTCCCACTGGCGGCCGCCCCAAAGGCCGGCAGGGTGAGTCGGCTCACACCGCCATTGGAAAGGACGAAACTCGTCTGGCGATTCTGCCGGAGCCCGCCCACCCCGTCATAAGAAAGATACAGGTCCACCCGCACCGACTGCTGCGCCGCCATCTCCGGCCCGGGCCCCTTGATGGCCGGGGCGTTGCCGTCCTCGCGCTCGACGACAATCGGGTTGGCGATGGTCGCATCGGGATACGCATTCACGATGATCTTTTCGGAAACGTTGGTCAGAGCGCCGCCCGCCTTGGGTCCAGCTGCATAGAAACTGGAGCGCAGATAGAGCGGATCCGTGATCTGCTTCCACGTCGCGATCCGCATCTGCTCCATGCGCTCCTCAATGCACAGCGAGGCGATGTTGGCATCGTGGGTCGCATGCACCACGCGAAGCTGGTAGGAGTTGACCGACATGAGGGCGCCGAGACCGAGCGAGGCTACAGCCATGGCTGCCATACATTCGATAAGCGTCACCCCCCGTTTGGCCCGCTCCCGTAGACTCGAAATCGTTCGCAGCATTAGAACTACTACGAGCATAATCCACTCCGGATAATGGTAACTATGGTTCTTTGAGTCAGATACGCAGAAGGGCCCTCCCTCGCTTGACCCTCAAAATCCACACGTAATCCCCTTTCAACATGAGACTTATACGTAAGTTTTTACGATAATGAATTGGTTTTTAAACACTTTGGCTCGTCGCAATACTGAGGCAATCTAATGCTAAATTGAAAGTTGCATAAATCTTGCTGCACAATTTTCCGATGTTTCGCGGTCTTTAGGCCTATCAAATGCTCCCTTAGATCTGACCGGCGAACGGCCCCTCCCCGGCCTGATCTTGCAAATTCGCGATCCAAACCCTCCCACGGGCACTCCTGCCTTGGCATAAAGATCAATTCCATTTTCCCCTTGGAGCCCGCTACACCGCATCTGTTCAACGCCTTCGGGAGTTCCATGAAACGTATCTTCGCTCTCTTCCTCTCTATCACCATCACCGCCTTGGCCCAAGACGCCTACGAGCCGGCGCCCGTTCTGAAGGCGTCAGAAATCCTCAAGCCGGAAGTCCTCGCCGGGCCCAACTATCGGGTGCTCGAAAACGTGACGACGGCCTATGGCCGAAACCGCTACACACTGGAGACGCCGTGGGGCTATATGTCGGCCGATGGAGATCCGCTGCTCATGCAGCGGGTGGCTGAGGTCCGGGCCATGGCCGAAATGGAGAACATCTCGGGCACAGAGGAATTCAAAACCGCGCTGAAAAATGCGGCGAAGACGCCACTCAACGCGGCCAAGGAGTTCATCGACGATCCGGGAGAAGCGATCAAAAAGACCGGCAAGGGTCTGTGGAAATTTGCCAATCGCACGGGCGAATCCGCCAAGAATTTGATCAACGGGCGCAAGCGCGGCCAGGGCGAAGACAACGCGGGCAAGGATCTCCTTGGCTTCTCCAAGGCCAAGCGGGAGCTGGCGCTCAGCCTCGGTGCCGATCCGTATTCCACCAACGACGTCTTTCAGGAACGCCTGGAGCAAATCGCCTGGGCGCGCACGGCGGGTGGCGGCGCTTTTAAGATCGCCACACTCCCGATCGGCGGTGGCGTCGGTATGGTACTGACTGCGGCGGACGTGACCCAAAATTTCCACCAAGCGCTCCGCGACCTCTCCCCCGCCGATCTGCGCCTTGCCAATAAAAAGGCCCTGATGGAGATCGGCGTGGAAGCAAAAAGCGCGGATCGCTTCCTCGCCAACCCGGCTTTTAGCCCGACCAACCAAACGGCTTTTGTCGCCGCCCTGCGCTCCCTGAAGGGGGTCAAAAATCGCACGGGGTTCGTCGCGCTCGCCACCAAGGCGGCGACGGAAGAAGGCGACGCGATCTTTCTCTCCCACACCGCGCAGTTGCTCGCCGCCCTGCACAATGGCCAGGATCCGCTGGTGCGCATCGTGACGATCGGCGATCTGCCCGCCGCCATGACCGCCGATGGCCGGCTCGTCCTCGCGCTGCAATGGGACACCGCATTTTGGAGCGAACCCGCGGAAGGAATCATCGAAGCCGCAATCGGCGCAAAACTCGGACAAACCGGCATGGTGGTCGCCCTCACCGGCTCCATCACCCCCCGCGCGAAAGCCGAGCTCGAGAAACGCAAAGTCGCCCTCGTGACCCACATCCTCGATGGTCCGCAGCGGTAACACCGCGAGACGCGAGAACGATTTGTGTGTCTGTAGCCGCGGCCGGGAGGCCGCGGAGAACGATGACGACATTGAAAAGGCGTTCCAAACCACTCTCCAAGGTTTCGTCGCAGTTTGCGGAAAATCGTCCTCGAAATCCGCCACCTCCGGGCTGCGCCAACAACTTAATTTAAACGCTCTACCGCTCTCCGTCCTGTTCCACCGATGCATCGAGCGATACCCCACAAAAAGGGCAACAACGCATCTGCCGCGCTCGCACAAAGAGCTGGATCAGTGAGCGACGGCAATGCAAGCAGCGGCCTCCGCAGTTTAAAATCAGAGCCGCGAGCAAAATCAGGGTGCATGCGATGCCGCCCGGAATGAATGGGGGAATCTTCCCTTTACCGAAGATTAGGCCCAGAAGACCTGTGCAAAGCCCGATCGCAGCGAGGGAAAAGCCCCGGCGCTCACGGCGCAGGAGGCGCAAACGAGTGGTCATGCCTCAAGACTAACCAAGCCAACTACGCGACTCAAGCTTGCGCCGGCGCGCATGTTAGCGCGCCTTTTCTCCGGACGAGAAAGCAGGGCCTATCGCGGTCGTGGGACAAAGTAACGTATGCCCGGAGTCTGAAAAAAAGACGTGTTGTAACTCGCCAAATACACCCCCAGCCACGAGGTGCGTTTCTTTCGGCCCAACAGAATATTCAGCAGCGTTTTCATATACCGGAATAATCGTTTCCGACGGGGAGCACGCGCGTATCTACACCCGTGGACCGCCGGGCTCTACCGGCTCGTTTAATGCTGCGGCGGCTGGTAGGGAACGGCGCCCGCGGGGAAACCTTTCGCGAGCAGTTCTTCCGCGCGACGAATCTCCGTATCCACCCCCGTGGCGAGTTCTTTCGGATCGTACGGCACGATCTCATTGGGCGGCACGCCGAGGCCCTCAATGCCCTTGCCCCCATTGAACCGCGCCTTGTTGCTGAAGACGGCGTAGTAGGCGGAGAATAATCCGCTCGGCACCGCGAGCGTTTCTTTCGACGCCGACATGCCGGCCGTCGCAGTGTCGCCGATCACGTAGGCGCGCCCATCCTCCTTGAACATGCCGCCGACGGTCTCGCCGGCCGAGCACACTCCGGCATCGAGAATCACCACCATCGGTCCTGCGAATGGCTTCGGACCAGTGCTCGGGTATTGCCGCCACTTCGTCCCCGCCGGCACGAAGCGACCGAAGACGGCCTCGTGATCGCAACCGCCGCCACTGTTTCCGCGCATGTCGAGGATGAGCCCGGGAGCATCGCTGACTTCCGCGAGCATTGCGTCCAGCTGCTTGTCGAGATCGCCCGGGATGGTCCGGAGATGAATGTAGCCGAAACCTTTCGCCGTGCGTCCGGCACTGTTGCGGCCAAAAGCTTTCAGATTCTTGGGCGGGAAGACCGGACCAAACGGCGCGTAGTTCGGCCCGCCGTTGCGGGTGATCTGCACGCCTTTGGTGGCGCCATTTCCGTCGGTGAGTTCGAAAACAATCTTCGTCCCCGCCCAATCGGCCAGCCCCGCATGGCAGGCGGAATACAGCGCTTGCTGTTCGGTGGAAAATCCGCGCGTGTCGCCCATCTCCTCCGCCTTCTTTTTCAGCCAGGCCAGCGCGGGCTCACCGCCGATTTTGTCCACGCGCATGCCGGTCTTGATCCCGGCCGCCTCGGCTTCGCCAAAAGCAGCGCGCACGTACACCGCCTCGCCAATCACCACGAGATGGACCCGTGGACCAGTCCACGTCCGGCCATTGGATTCATCGGGCCACTTCACCGTGGATTTCACGATGCCCGCGTGGCCATCGTGCAATCGGGCAATGAGGCGCGCGCAGAGCTTAAGATGCTCCTGGTCCGTATGCACCTGCTTCACCGCCTCGCGAAACTCCGCAGAGACAGCATCCCACTGGATTTTCTTCTGCTCAAAAAAGTGCCCCGCTTTCTTCGGCAGCTCGGTGAGCAGAAAATCGACGTCTTTGGCGTAGACCTCGGTCTTGGGCGTATCCTGCGCGAGGGCAGGCCGCAGGCCGAGGAGGGCGAACAGAAGGTGGAGGAACCAACGGCGTTTCATGGCGGGAAGTGGGGCGATTTCATCACGCCCGCGGCGCAGACCGCAAACGCGAATTGGGCGCCTAACGGGTTATTGTCCGACGTGGGAAACCGCCGCTGCTTGCGCTGGCGGCAGCGGTCTGGCTAAACACGCCCATGACTCGCCACAGCGGCCGCACACCCGGCCAACTCCGACCCATCAGTTTCACTCCCGGCTTTGCGCCGAACTCCACCGGCTCGGTGCTCGTGGCCTGCGGTGAGACGCGCGTGATTTGCTCCGCGATGATCGAGGAATCGGTGCCACGGTGGATGAAAGAGCAGAACGTGACGGGCGGTTGGCTGACCGCCGAGTATTCCATGCTCCCCTACTCGACGCTCACCCGAAAACAGCGTGACATCGCCAAGGGCAAGCTGGATGGGCGCTCGGTGGAGATCCAGCGGCTCATCGGCCGGTCGCTGCGGGCGGCGGTGGATTTGGAAAAGCTCGGGCCGCGCACGCTGTGCGTGGATTGCGACGTCCTCAGCGCCGACGGCGGCACACGCACGGCGAGCATCACCGGGGCCAGCGTGGCGACGGCGCTCGCCTGCCAGCGGCTGATGCGCGAGGGGTTGCTGACGGAGAACCCTATTCGGCAACTCGTCGCGGCGGTGAGCGTGGGCGTAGTGAACCAAGTCGCCCTGCTCGATCTGGATTACCTCGAAGACAAGGATGCGGCGGTGGACATGAACATCGTGATGACCGAGCGCGGTGAATTTGTGGAAGTGCAAGGCAGCGGCGAAGAGAGCACGTTTACCGACGCAGAGCTGGCGGCGATGCTCGGTCTCGCGCGGCAGGGCATCGGCGAGCTGTTCGAGGCGCAGCGGAAGGCGCTGGCGGGCGGGTAGAGCGGTTTTTGGAGGACTCCCGAAAGTGGCTACCGACGCGCATCCGTGGCGGTGACTCTCGGTGGCCCGAAGCTCCAGCTCCGGGCTACCAAGTCTCGCCTTCCTCGTTACGCCCCGCTCGTCAGCATCCGCACGCGCTGGTCGCCAAGGGGGAGCTTCATCGTCAAGGCGAGGCCTTTGCCCGCGTCGTTGAGAAGCTCCATTTCACCGCCGTGATCGCGGAGAATGCGGCGGACGATGAGCAGACCAAGGCCGTTGCCGCTGGCTTTGGTGGTGAAGAAGGGCTCGAAGATTTTGCTCATCTGCTCCTCGGGAATGCCGCCCCCGGTGTCGGCAAAGGTAATGCTGGCAAAGCGGTCGTCCATGTCGGTGCGGATGCGGAGGATGCCGCCGGATTTCATGGCCTGGAAGGCGTTCTTGATCACATTGAAGAAGGCGCTCTTGAGCTCGCCGCGATCCACTTCGAGGAGCGGGAGATCGGAACGGAGCTCGGTCTCAACGATAATCCCGCGGTCGGCGATCTCGGCCGCCAGGAAACGCACCGTCTCCTGCACCAGGTGATTAATATTTTCGAGCGCGCGCTCCAATTTCGTCGGCCGGATGGCGCCGAGAAACTGGCGGATGATCGTGTCCAGCCGGGCAATCTCTTCCTTGGCCACATTCACACTTTTCGAGAGCTCCTTGCGGTGCGTCTCGGGGATTTTGCGCAGGCGGCGCTCCATGAGCTGGAGCTGAATGTGCAGGGAATTCAGCGGGTTGCCGAGTTCGTGCGCCACCGCGGCGGCGAGCATGGTGAGCGCGTTGAGCCGCTCGCTCTGGATCGTCTCCTCCGTGCTTTTGCGGCTTTCGGTGATGTCGCGCAGGATCACCGCATAGCCGATGAGCTCCTGCTCCGCGCGACCGGGCTTTTCCACGCGCAGCGGGGTGACGTAAAAATTGAGGTAGCGGCTCTGCGGATAGAAGACCTCCATGTCGCGCGAGACGGTCTTGCCGGCCTCGGCCACGGCATTCCAATCCAGCCCGCGCAGGCGCTCGGTGAGCGGCTGGCCCATGGCGGCCTCGCGCTCGAAGCCGAAAAACTCGCAGGCAGCGCGGTTGAGATACGTGATGGTGCCCGCGGGGTCGGTGACGATCACGCCCTCGTGCAGCGCGTGAAAGATGGTTTCGAAAAAGCCCTTCTCGTCGGCGAGGCGCAGGATGTAGTCGCGCACCTCCTCGGGCCGAAGCAGACCGATGCGTTCAAGGAGTTTGTCGAGGAAACCGGAGTTCACGTGGGGAGAGGATGCCGAAAACCGGGAACTGCGTCCAGCCTGCGCGCTGGCGGGACGTCACCGATACAAGCCCAGCTTGGCGAATTCATGCCAGGCGTTGATGAGCACCGGTGAAGGCGTGGCTTTGGCGAGGCGTTCGAGCATGGCGAAATCCGGCACCTCGTCTTTGTCCCAGCTGAGAATGACGTCGCCTTTGACCAAGTGCGCTTTAGCCAAAGCGGAGGCGGCAGGAGCCTCGACCACGAGCACCCCCAAGACAGAATCCATCCCCACCTTCGCCTTCTCGCTGGCCTCCAGGTTCTTCACCTTGCCTCCCATAAAATCATGCACCGTGGACTCCCGCGCTACGGTCGTCCCTTTGGGTCGATGGAAGGCCGCGTAGGCCGCCCGCGCGGTGGGAGCGAGACGCGGATTGGTGACACCGAAGCCATCGAGCGGAAAGGGGCGGAAGCCGACTTTGAGTGCGGGGGAATCAGCCGCCATCGTCCAATCGCCGTGATCGGCGTCCTTGAACTTCGCATCGCCTTGGAGCGACTTCGCGTCAGAGCCGCTCACTTGCTGCATTTTGGTGGCTGGCCCGACGGCTTCGCCGGCGCGATGCACAAAATTTTCGTCGCAATGAATCCCCCACTCCTTGGGCAGGCCCACGTTGCCCGTGTAGCCGCCGGTGGTGAGGTTGTGCTCCACCACGTTGTCATGGCTGTCGGCCGGCCAGACGTGGAAATGAAAACCGTTGCGGGGGATGAGATTGTTGCGCGCGATGCGGTGATAGCCCTCGCGCAGTTTGAGTCCGCCGCTGAGCAGCAGGTTATTTTCGATGACGTAATTGGTGCTGCCGTCATCGAGATCGATGTCCCAGCCATGATGGCATTCCCAGCGGCTGTGGCGCAGGGTGTTCGGCTCGATGGCGTCGAGCAGCGCCAGCTGGTCGTCCCACGGCTGGCCTTCCAAATTCAGCTGCCACCAGCGATCGCGCGCCCAGCTGTTGAAACTCCCGTGGTCGCCGCTCTCCAGCACGGTGTCATACAGATCGCAGTCCTCTACCACGTGGCCGCCCCAGCAGCCATCGCCGATATTGATGGCCGCGCGCGGGACGTGGTGAACGGTGCAGTGGCTCACCGTGATGCGGCGCGCCATGTTGATATCCACCCCGGCGATCTGCTTTTCCACCGTGCCGAGATTTTCCATGAGGCATTCGCTCACGGTGCATTCCATGGGATAATCATCCGTCTGCGGGCCGGGCACGCGGTCGAGCTGGCTGAGCTTGAGCTTCGGCGCGAAGAAATTTGCGAACGCATTCCGCACGGCGCGTTGCTCGCCGACAAAGCACACGCCACTCGCGCCAACGTCCTGGAACAGGCAGCCGGAAATGCGGTCGTGCCCATTGGCGCCGCTGAGGAACACCGCATTGCCGGCGACGCCCACAAAGTCGCAATCCTGCACGGAGCAACTCTCCGTGCGGTTCATGAAAACCACGCCGCCGCGGTAAATCATCCAGTCGCTGCGCAGCAAGGGCTCGCGCGTTTTCATAAAAGTGCGGACCGTCTGCGTAAAGATGAGGCCCTGGAGCGTGACATTCTTCACCGGGGCTTCCTTGGTGCCGCGCAGTTCGATGAGCGACTCGGTGCGCGCGGCGACGATTTCCGCTTTGGCCAAATCCACCCCCGCCTCGGGAATCACGCGGAGCGTATGCGCTGCGGCGTCGAAGTACCATTCGCCCGGCGCATCGAGTTCCTCGGCGATGTTTTCGACATAGCGATCTTTGGCGTGAAAATGCGTGCCGCGATTATTGCCCCAGCCGCCTTCCGTCTGCACGGTGCCATCCGGTTTGACGCCGGTGATGCGGTCATCCACCCCACCCCAGTGTGTCGGATGAAGGGCATGGATCCACGCGCCCACCGGGTTTTTCCAGCGAGCCACGCGGGCCGGCGCAAGGGCCTCGGCGGAGGTGCCGCCCAAGTAGGCAGCCTCCGGATCGTAGTTGGGGAACCGGGCGAGGTGCTGGAGCCGGCCATCGATCCAGAGGGAATCGATCCCGGCGATGTCCGTCGGGACTTCCGCGCTGAATTTTCCTCCTTCCTCCGCCTTCCACGCGAGCGTGAGTTTGCGTCCGCCGCTGAGAATGACCCGAGCCCCCGGCGCGGCGTGGATGGTGAGGCCCGATGATTTGGCGTCCAGCACCAGCGGCTTTTCGAAATGGTAGGTGCCGGAGGACAGGACGATGTCGCGGGCACCGGCGGCGATGGCTTGCTCCAGGGCGAGGTTGGCGGGGCCGTTCAATTCGGAGGGCGACAGCTGCACGGGAGCGCCCAGGCAGGGAGCGGCGAGGAGAGCAAGGAGGAAGAGAGATGGTGGCTGGCGCATCGAATGTGACGTGAAAATGAATCGAAGCGGCGGCGTCTTGGAAAGCTTTGGCGATGCATGGAATGGGCGCTTCGCCCTGTGCCTTGACCTCTCGAACGGAGTCAGGAGCAACTCTCAGCGACCTCCCGGTCGCAGCTACATCCAGCGCAGGATCCAAATGACTGGAAAAAGAGGGATTCGAACGGCGCGGCGGTGAACGTGGGACTGCCCGTCCGGGCCGGACGGGCAGTCCCACGTTCACCCCCCGGCGCTCGCCCCCGCTTTCCCAAGCGTACCAGACCACCAGTTAGCCCGCGAGCTTCCTCGCAGCTACCTGATCACTTCACCCAATGGCCGGTCGCGCTCGCGGGGACCGGGAGCTCGTCGGTCATGTACTGGGATTTGCCGGTGAGGCCCCACATGGAGACGCCGGTGGCGGCTTTCCATTTGGCGCTCATGCTCTCGCCGGTGTGGCAGCCCCAGCTTCGCACGAGGGCATCGTTGGTGAACAGGCCGCGATTGATTTTTCCGAGCTCGGTCTCATGCAGCCAGCATTTGCTGCCGCTGTCGATCACGTTGCTGTAGTCGAACATGAAGCACGCCTTGTTGCTGTGGCCGAAATATTCGAAGCGGTTGATCTTCGTGCCGTTGCGGTTGTTGAGGTAGTTTACCACCTGGTTCGCATTGTCGAACCACATGAGCTTCACACCGAAGGCATCGCGCACGCTGCTGATCAGCGAGCTGTAGTCCTTGCCGTCCTGGCGGCTGCGATTGAGGTACGCCGGACGATAGACTAGCCAGGTGATTTGCTGGTTGGGATTGGCGTTCTTGATCTGCTCGATGCGGATGCGGGAGGCGCGGACGAAATTGGCCCACCAGTTGTCATGCGGCTGCTGCTTCCACTTTTCCCACACCCACATGGAAACACCCCCGGTCACGATGATGGTTTCGCCGGACTGCTGGGGCTCGGTGGCTTCGGCGCGGGAGAAAGTCGGGACGGCGGCCAGCAGGGCAAAGACGGCACAAAGGATGCGAAACATGGCGCCGTAAATAGCGCGGGTCCGCGGGGTTGTCGAGGGGGAGACACTATAGGGAAATATCCGACCCCCGTTCATCGTCGCTTCCGCGCGCGGGAAGTGTTTTGGAGCCGGACACTTCTCGAGAACGGGCGCGCTGGAGGGCAGCGAATCGGAACAGGGAGGAGAGCAAATGGGGCGGGCACCCGGGAGCCAGCCATATACCGAAGTTCAGGGTAAACAGGCAGACTTTAAAAAAGTTCATTGCCTCGCACGGCTTAAGCTTTTTCACCACCGCCACTCCCATGTCCGTGAGCAGCCCAGAAACCAAAACCAGTTCTGTCGCGGGGCCTCCTTCGGCCCGGTCAGCGGCGTTCTATTTGGATTGGATTGGGGAACTCAAACAGTTGCACGAGGCGGGGATGCTGGATGACGAGGACTTTGCGTATCAGCGGGCGGAGCGCCTGCACCAGCTGTTGAATACACCCCGGCGCGGCTGGCTGGGTTGGATTCGGGTGGGGGTGCCGTTGTCGCTGCTGGCCGGCGGAGCGGGCTGGTGGTTTTCGCAAGATTGGATGGTGGCGGAAGCGGCGGGCGGGATTTTCCTCCTGTGCGTGCTGGCGGCGCTGGCGCGGTATCATCGGGAGCGGCGGTTTCACCTCACGCCGAAGGAGCGAACGCAGATTCTGTATGATTTGCTGGCGGAGGATTTGATCACCTCGGAGGAGTTTTTGGCGTACGATGAGTGTTTGACGGGGCGGACGGAGCGGTAGGGCCGGTGGCGGCGCCTCAAAGGCCAGCATTTTCAGCATCTGAAGGCCACGGCTTAAAAGGCCTCTCCATTTCAGGCTGCTCGGCTCTTCGGCTCACAAACTCTGGCTCGAACCGAGAGCTGCGAAGAATCGCAGCAGTCCGAAGGCGCTACGCGCTTTTACGGAGCGGATGTGATTTCCCGGAAGGCGTGACAAAACCATGACATGTGCGGAGGCTTTTGTGGCAGACTCCGGCGCATGCCCGCCCGCTCTGCACTGCACTCCCCTTCCCCGCGATCTGCGCGCGGGGGTGGCTGGTTTTGGCAGGCGGTCCTGGTATTTGGGCCGCTGCTGGTGCTGGCGGGGCTGGGGGTGTGGGGAATCCGCGAGAGCCGGGTGGCGGCGAAGCGGCACGCCATTCAAGAGTTGGAAGCGACGATCCCATTGGTCGAAAAGATGGCACGGGAGGCGAACGACCGTCTGCGCGAGGGGCGGGTGCCGTTTCATTGGGTCAGCGAATCGCTGCCATCCCCCCAGACGCCGGGTGCAGGGGCCGCGCTGTATGAGCGGGCACTCTCCGCCAACCCGGCAGAAGCCGTCCGCCTGCTGGATGAGATCGATCTGCACCACGAGTATGAACGGACGGCGAGTGGCGTACCATTGCTGCCGCTGATGAAATGGGCGCGCGTGCAGGCGGCGACGCCGGGGCCGGAATTGCGGCGGGCGGCGGAGGATCTGGCGGTCGCGGCCGTGCGCACGCATCCTTCAGTGCTCAGTGCGGAGTTGCTCGCGCGCGCGGAGTCTTATTTGTCCAAGAAACACGAGGACACGACGAGCATCATGAAATGGCGGGCCATCCGCGCGGAACACGAGCAAGCCAAGGCAATTTTCGAAGCGACGCCGCATCGGGACAAATGGGAAGGCGGATGGGTGCATCCGGCGGAAGCAACGAAGAGCGGGCCCGGCTGGTTTTTCTGGGGGATGGTCGGCGATGATTTGCGGGCGTGTCCGCCGGAGCAACTGCGGGCTGCGGCCGAGGCTCTTTCCGCGCAGGCGCAAGCGCTCCTGCCTAACTATATGGCACTGGACGTGACGGAAACCTCGGGGCGCTCGCTGCTCGCGGCGGCCCCACAGGGAGAGCGGTACTTTGAACGCATGGCGGGAACCGGCCCTTTCTCCATCGCCTGGGTGCTGGCGCGTCCGACGGGGTTGTACGCCGAGCAGCGCCAGCAAGCCCTGTGGCTGGGGGCATTGCTCGCGGCAGCGCTGCTCGCGGCAGCGACGGGGTTTTTCGTGTTGCGGCGGTCGCTGGCGCGCGAGCGGCAGCTCTCGGAGATGAAGAGCAATTTTGTGAGCTCCGTGTCGCACGAGTTGCGCGCGCCGCTGGCGTCGATGCGGCTGATGGCGGAGAACCTGGAATCCGGCCTGGTGCGGGACGAGCCGCGGCGCGGGGAATATCACCGGCTGATGGCGGACGAATGCCGGCGGCTGGGCGCGCTGGTGGACAACGTGCTCGATTTTGCGCGGATCGAGCAGGGACGAAAGACGTACCACTTCGCGGAGACAGACATCGCGGCGCTGGTGGCGGAGACCGCGCGGTTACTGACTCCCGCAGCGGAACGGCGGGGGCAAAAGTTCGTCTGCGAGGTGGAGCCAATTACCCCGCGTTGCGACGGGCTGGCGGTTCAGCAGGCGCTGGTGAACCTGCTCGATAATGCGCTGAAGTTTTCACCGGCGCAGTCGACGGTGGCGGTGCGCGTGGCAGCGCAGAATGGGGCGGAATGGGCGCTCTCGGTGCGCGACGAGGGGGCGGGCGTGCCGGCGGCGGAGAAGGAAAAGATCTTCGAGCGGTTTTATCGAGTGGGATCAGAATTGACGCGGGAAACGCAAGGCGCGGGAATCGGGCTGAGCATCGTGAAGCACATCGCGGAAGGGCATGGCGGGCGAGTGCTCGTGGAGGGGAGTACGTTTACGGTAGTGTTGCCGATGGAACCGGGCGAAACGCCCAACACTCAACACTGATTCGCCATGGCTCGCATTTTGATTCTCGAAGATGAATTGCCGATGCGCACGGCGCTGACGGACTTGCTTTCCGCGCAGGGGTATCGCGTCGCGGCGTGTGCGGATGGAGTGAGCGGGCTGGAGCGGGCGCTGGCGGAGACGCCGGACTTGCTGCTGCTGGATGTGATGATGCCCGGGCTGGATGGCTTTCGCGTGTGCCGGGAGGTGCGGCGCGTGGCGCCGCGGCTGCCGATCCTGATGCTGACGGCCAAGGGGTTGGTGGATGACCGCGTGACCGGGTTGGATGCGGGGGCGGATGATTATTTGGTGAAGCCGTTCAGCAGCCGGGAACTGCTGGCGCGGGTGCGGGCGCTGCTGCGGCGAGGGGAACGGCAGGCAGCGCCGGTGGAGACAGCGCGTTTTGGCGATGTGACGGTGGATTTTTTGCGCCAGACCTGCCGGCGTGGCGGCGCGGTGGTCGCACTCAGCGCCAAGGAATTTGGGATTTTGAAATTGCTCGCCGAGCGTGCGGGCGAGCCGGTGACGCGGGAGCGCTTCCTGGAAGCGGTGTGGGGCTACAACGCCTTTCCTACCACGCGGACGGTGGATAATCAGATCCTCGCCCTGCGGCAGAAGTTGGAGGTCGATCCGGCACAGCCGCGGCATTTGCTCACGGTGCATGGCAAAGGGTATCGGCTCGAAATGACCAAAGCGTGACAAACGGCCACGGCAAAATGTCCATTCTTTCCGCGCTATGAAACTCACCTCCAACGTTTCCGATTCAATGGCTTCCAAAAATCCTCCACGCTTGCGGACCCGCATCGCCGGATTTCTGGCGGCGTGCACGCTCCTCGCGGGAGTCGCGGGCTTTGCGACGGAGCCGCCGCCAGAATCCGGCAAGGACCTGAAGCAGTTGCTGCAAGAGGGGCTCTTCGAGGAAGAGGCGTCGCACGATTTGGGGAAGGCGGCCGCGACGTATAGTGCACTGATCGCCAAGGTGGATGCCGAGCGCGGACTCGCGGCGACGGCGATTTTCCGGCTTGCAGAAGTGCGCAGCAAGCAAGGCAGAAAGGAGGAAGCGGCCGCGCTCTGGCAGCGCATCGTGACCGAATTTCCCGCGCAAGCGGAGCTGGTGAAACTCAGCCGCGAACGCCTCAGCGGGATGGGCGTTACGATCAACACCGGCTCTCCCGACCTGCCTTCCGATGAAGAAGCGAAGGAATTACGCCGGCTGCAGGATATCGCAAAGAACAGCCCCGACCTGCTCTTCGCACGCGAAGGGGGCGTGGGCCAGGCGCCGCTCGATGTGGCGGCCGCCAAAGGCTGGCTAAATGTGGCTGATTTTCTGATCAAGCAGGGTGCGAAAACGGAAGCGCCCAACGCCTATTACAATCCTTTGGTCTCCGCGGCAGCCGAAGGGCACAAGGCGATGGTGGATTTTCTCCTCGATCACGGAGCGGATACGAAAGAAACGGGCGACATTCCCACGGCCGGTTCGCCGAACAATGTCGGCCAGTATACAGCCCTGATGGCGGCAATTGCTAACGACCGCCAGACGGTCTTTCGCCGGTTGCTGGAACGTGGCGCCGATGTGAATGCCGGCGACTATCGCGGCCGTAATCCCTTGTTTGTCGCCTGCCAGAAACGCAATCTCGAGGTATGCAAGATCCTCCTGGCGAAAGGAGCCAACCCCAATGTCGCCGATACGGATCCGCCGGCTACCCTCGCCCTCAATCAAAGCGGCGTCCCGTTCTCCGCCAGTGGCCGCAAACTTCGCTACACTCCCCTGTTTTTCGCGGCGGAGACGGCGCGAGGGCCGGGTGGCAGCACGGAGCTCTTGGAATTGCTGCTGGAGAAAGGCGCCAAGCCGCTGATTCCGGACGGCAAGGACGTCACGGAAGTGGAGAGCGCCATCGAAGGCCAAAACACCAAAGCACTGAAACTTCTGCTCCCCCGCCTGCCGAAAATCTCGATGCCGGGCGTTTTGAGTTCCGCGATCAAGACCTATGACGCGGAGACCCTGGCCGTGGTGGCCGGCCACATGGAGGACATCAACCGGGAAGCCGTTGGCGTGACGCCTCCACTCGTCCTGGCGATTGAACTTCACTGGCTCCAGGCCATTCCCATTTTATTGGAGGCAGGCGCGTCGCCGAAAGCAGCGGATCCCGGCGGCGCCACGCCCCTGTTGGCTTTGGCCGGCGTTCGGCTGGACCCCTTGCCCGAGCCCGGCACGCTCGCGCATCAGGGCTTTAGCAGGCCCGCGGGACCTCGGAGTGTTTATCGACCGTATTCCCCCAGTCAGGGGGCATTTCCCTCCGTGGGCCCCAAAGATTTCACCGTTCTCAAGAAACCGGATTTGGCTTCCGTTTCAATGAATGCGGAGTGGGCCGTACGCCGTCCATATTTTGAGGCGCTGCTGGCCAAGGGAGGTGATCTGAATGCGACGCATCGAAACGGAACGACGCCATTCACCGCGCTGCTCATTCAAAACGATGGCTGGCCGTTGACGGCGATCGACTGGTTTATGGCGCACGGCGCAAACCTCCTTGGCGAAAGTAATCACCCCGCGATCAATCAGTCGGAGCCGACCTGGACATTGACGGCCCCGGAATTGCGTCCCGAATTGGCGCGCCGGTATCTGTTTTCCAAGCTGGCTAAACCCGAAGCAATCTCTCTGTGGAAACTGGGCGCCTCGTTGGCAAAACCGATTACCATCGAACATGACGCCCAACACGAGACGCCGCCGACGCTGGCGGAACTCATTACCCCCAACATCAACGAAGTAGAAAAGCAGCCTAGCAAACCAGCCGTCCTTCAGCCCTCCCCGGGGGCAATCGTCCCCCGGCCCTCCGGTGCCGTCACTACGGTGGCTATTCAATACGCGGCCATCAATCGCAAGGGCGCCGATGGCCGATGGACCGAAGCGGCGGTGGTAAAGTTGCCAGTGCAGCCGGAGACGATGCCAAAATTGGAATGGGGCGACGCGGTGTTTCTAGCCACTGAAGGGCGGCCTGATTGGGACAAGAATCAGGCCGAGGAACAGTCGCCCAAATAGGCGGGGCGCGGGACACGAAGGAGGGTGGACGCCTCTCTCCGGTTAAAGGGTCGAAATGTTTCCGTTCCGCACTGGAAAATGGGGGGCAGTTGCGCCATGATGGGCGCCAAGCATGAAACGCGTCTTCGGACTTGAAACGGAATATGGCATCACGGTCGATGGCATGCCCGATGTGGATGTAGTGCGGGAGAGCATTGCGATTGTGCGCTGCTACACCGAGCACGGCGCCCACATGAAGTGGGACTATGGGAGTGAGGACCCGCATCAGGATGCACGCGGGTTTCGCGCCGAGGAACTGCTGCAGGACACGGACGAGGCGTCCTATTACGAGCTCGATAAGTATCGGAACCTGACGTTTGCGGAGATCAAGAGCGACCTGGTGCTCTCCAACGGCGCGCGCTTTTACAATGACCACGCGCATCCCGAGTACTCCACGCCGGAGTGCGCGACGCTAAAGGAACTGGTGGCGCAGGACAAAGCCGGCGAGCGCGTGCTGGAAGAGTGCATGAAGCGCCGCAATGCCAAGCTGGCGGAGGGGCAATCGTGCCGGCTCTACAAGAACAACACGGATTTCCAGGGCCACAGCTATGGGTGCCATGACAACTTCCTGATGCGGCGCGATGTGCCGTGGGATAACATTGTCCGCGACATCGTGCCGTTTCTCGCCACGCGGCAGATTTTCGCGGGCGCGGGCAAGATGGGCATCGAGGGCGAGGACGAGCGCGGCAGTACGGGCATCTACCAACTCGCGCAGCGGAGCGATTTCATGGAGGTGCTGACGAGCATCGATACGATGAATCGCCGGCCGATCGTGAATACGCGCGACGAGCCGCATGCCGATACGGGGCTGTACCGCCGGTTTCACGTGATCGTGGGCGATGCGAACATGTCGGAATGGGCGACGGCGATGAAAGTCGGGACGACGGCGCTGTGCCTCGAACTGATTGAAAAAGGGTGCGCTCCGAAGACGGTGCTGGCGGAGCCGGTGAGTGCGATGCGGCACATCAGTCGGGATGCCGCCTGGAAGTGGCTGGTGGCGCGCGATGATGGCAAGAGCATCTCGGCCCTGGACATCCAGGGCGAGTGGCTGGCTGCGGCCGTCAACCATTGCGAGCGCTCGGAGGATGCCAACTGGGTGTTGGCGGAATGGGAGCAGGTGCTGGCGGATTTGGCGAACGACCCGATGAGCACGCGCGACCGCTGCGACTGGGCAGCGAAACGGTTTTTGCTGGAGACCTTCCGCGATGCGGAGGGCGTCTCCTGGTCGGACCCATGGCTGCAATCACTGGACCTCGCGTATCACGATGTCTCGCTGGAGCGCGGGCTGTACTATGAACTGGCACGCGAAGGGCAGATGCGCCGCGTGGTGACGGAGGAGGAAGTACGGCATGCGCTCTTTTTCCCGCCGGAGAATACACGGGCTTATTTCCGCGGACGCGCGGTGGCGAAGTTTCACCGGGAGATCGCGAGCCTGCAATGGGACGCGATCCATTTTGGCGACGCGGGGCAGGCGTTCACGGTGGAGTTCCCCCACCCGGCGTTTGATGAGAAGCTAAACACGGCAAATGACCGGGTGCGGAAGGCGAAGTCGGTTTCGGAGTTGCGGGGCTAGCGCGCACGGGAAAACCTGGCGCCTGAGGCGTGTGCTTTCGCATGCCGCGCGGAGCACGGGTATCTGTCTGCGGAACGGGTCCGCCAGACGTTTGGCGACTGAACGGCGATGAGCGCACCCCTACTTGGTAAGCGAGCAGAGCGAGCCGCGCAGGTAGGGATGGCGCGCCGCCGCCGTCCCTGATCTCGCTCAGAGCACCAACGAGTTTCACGACTCGTCAGCGCATTGGAGCAGTCTGTTTTCCCTGCGGAAAAGAGCTGTGAAATTCGCCCGATCCCTGAGCGAAATTGGGGACGGCGGCGGCGCGCCATCCCTACCTGCGCGGCTCGCTCCGCTCGCTTACCAAGTGGGGCGCGTCCCTGAAGGCCCTGCAACCAAGCGCCTTGGTTGGCCCTTCAGCGGCTAAATAGATAAGCGCGCCATTCACCGAATGCTTTTCCCTTCAGCTACTTTTTCCCGAAGAGGCGCGTGTGCTCGTCGAGCAGGTAGCGGTCGGTCATGCCGGAAATGTAGTCGCAGACCGTGCGGGGGAGGCCGTCGGCCTCGATGCGGCGGGACGTCGTGCGCCCGAGGAGTTCGGGGTCGTGCAGATACGCGCCAAAGACGTCGCGCAGGCGCTTGCAGGCGCTTTGGTTTACGCCGGCCACCTCCGGGTGGTAATACAGGTTTTTGTAGAGGAAGCGCCGCAGCTGCTGGTTTTGCCGAAGCAGCGTTTCGCTGTAGGCGATGAGCGGGCGCTGGTGGCGGCGGACATCGTCAGCCGAGTGCACGGCCGCAGCCTCGATGAGCGCCGAGCTGGTGCGCACCACATCGGCCACCTGCCGATCGATCATGCACCGGATGACGTAGGCGCGGAACTCCCGGCCCTGGAGATCGGGGAAGTGGCGCTTCACCTCCTGCGCGTTTTCCTGCCAGATCTCGAGTTCGGCGAGCTGCTGCGGGTCGAGCAGGGCGAAGTCGAGGCCGTCGTCGAGGTCGTGGCTGTAGTACGTAATTTCGTCGGCGAGATTGGCGAGTTGCGCCTCCAGGCTCGGCTGCGGATGCGAGCCGGCGCCGGTGGCATCCTGGTAAAAGCGCGCATGCTTTTGCAGTCCCTCGCGCACTTCGTAACTGAGATTGATGCCGGGAAAGCGCGGGTAGCGCACTTCCACGATATCCACGATGCGGAGGCTCTGGTCGTTATGATCGAAGCCGCCGTGCTCCTTCATCAACTCATCGAGCGTCTCCTCCCCGCTATGGCCAAAGGGCGGATGGCCGAGGTCGTGCGCGAGGGCGATGGCTTCCGCCAGATCTTCATTGAGCCCGAGGGTGCGGGCGATGCCGCGGGAAATATTGGCGACCTCAAAAGTGTGCGTGAGCCGGGTGCGCAGGTGATCGCCCGTGCCGTTGAGGAAAACCTGGGTCTTGTATTCCAGCCGGCGGAAAGCCCGGCAGTGGATGATCCGCGCGCGATCGCGCTCGTATTCGGTGCGCTGCGGATGCTGCGGTTCACGGTGCACGCGCCCGGCGGAATCCCCGGATTTTTGCGCCCACGGCGCGAGGGTCGCGCGCTCGATTTCTTCCAATTGACTGCGGGTGCGGCTCATTCCTTGGCCTCCGGTTCCTCGTTCTTGCCCGCTAGATCGCGCTCGATCTTGCGCCGGGCGGCGCGGTGGATAGCGCGCAGGACGAGAATGTCCATGACGGCCAGCAGCATGGCCGTGAGCGTGAGCCACGTGCAGACCAGCCAATAGCCAATCGCGATCCAGGGATTTTCCCGCGACCATTTCTCCGATAAGAAAATAGAGCCCGCGGAAAACATCACGATGGCCGCGAGCATTACCCAAAACATCATCTTTCGCCGCATCGTCTGGTCGCGGATGATGCCTTTGGAGAGAAGCAGGATAGCCTTGAACACGCCGACAATCGCGCCCGCCGGGCGGGCAATGTCAAATTTCAAATCACGCAAACTTGGGGAACAACGCTCCATCCAGCGCGACCCGGAGCGTCACGCCACCAGGATTCACTCCGGCTGCACCTGGAGGCGCAGCGCCACGCGCCCACCTTCATTAGGCCCGGGAAAATAGCCCCAGGCTTGTTTGCTCTTTGGCAGCAGCAGCCCCATGCCAATGGCGGGATTAATCGAATAGGGCACCACAACCTTGACGAGAAAGGTCCCCTGTGGCCGCGGTGACCAAATAGCCAAAGAGCCCACCGCCGCGGGCCGGCCATTGGTCACGGCGACCGTATAGCTTTCATCCCTCGTAAGGTTGCCCCCTTGCAGCTGGAGTGCGCCCTGGCCGTTGATGGGGGTGGAAGTAAAGAGGCAGCCGTTGGCTTGCAGAATGGTGTCGACGCCATTCTTGTAGGGATACTTGGCGGAGGCGCTCTGGACGGGTTTACTCCAGGCGAGTTCGCCGGTGATGTCGGTGAGCGGGAGATTGGCGAGGAGCAATTCCCCACCGAAGGTTCCGCGCGCGGTGGTCCCGGTATTCTCGGCGGCAAAGAGCGGAATGGATTTCACGTCGCTGACAAAAGCGCCGATGGTAAACGGGACGCCATCAGGCAGCCGGCCAGTGACCGTCGCCGTGCCATTTGCCCGGAGCCGGACCAAGGAGTAGCCGCCTCCCGCGATCCGGGTCGTGGTCGGCGGAGGAGAGATGCCGCGGGGCGTCTGGCTGCTTACATTCAGATTGCCAATACTCGCCAGGGCAACGTGGAAGAAGCCGGGCGTCGTCGTCGTTGGGCCAGGGCGCAGCAGGCCAATCAACTCCCCGACGGTGGCGTTGATGGTGCCGTCGGGTTTGCGGGTGAGCACCAGGGTGCCCAAGGTGGTCGTGGCCCGGCCGCCCGTGGCGCCCAGCATCACCCGCCCAGCGACACGGCGAGTGCCGATGAGGAGTTCCAGCGAACTCATTCCGGTGCGGGTATCGAGCAACTTCACCCGCCCGGCGATGGCCCCATTCGCATCGAAAAGGAGCCCGATAAAGCGGCGCGCCCGCGGGGTGGCGGTGACGTGATTGACGGTCACGGTCGCGGTGGCGGTATTCGTTCCATCCGTGGCTTGGTATGTGAAGGTGCCATTCACCGTCGGCGGGACGGTGAGCCGGCGCCCCTGGATGGTAACCGACGGTTCACTGACGGAGGAAATGGTCAGGAGGTCACCCTCGGGGTCGGTGTCATTGGCCAGCGGATAGAGAAGCGCGGACGTATTGGACACGGTCACGGTGTCATCCACCAATTGCGGCGCAGCATTTTGGGCGCGCGCGGAAGAAGCAAAAGAGAAGGCCAGGCAAGCGATAGCAAGAAACGGCGTAAGGGGGGAAAGGGGTGGGGAAGGTTTTTTGGTGGTCATAGGCAGAAACTGGAAAGGCACCCTCGCATCGGCATGCACGCTTCAGTGCCTCAAGTCCTTCGACCTCGTGGCACCTTCAGCGCGAACACCGATTCGCATCTCCCCTTCATTGTGCGCGGATCGCCTTGCAATGGCAATCATTGTAATGATTTGGCAATATTGGAGCTTACGCTGTATAAGACCACCCTCCCAATTCCCGATGCCCACACTCCTTTCCCCAAAGATAACAGTTTCTCCCCCCTCCCCCTATTCACAATCCCCCTAAGCTGGCGCATTGGCGATTGTTCTGTATCTTCCGCGCCCTTCGACATGAAAAGCAGCCTGCCCGTCACCGTATTAACCATTCTTACCGGCTCGATTTTGGCCGCCGGCGATCCCGTGGGACACGGCGATGGCAAGGCCGAGGCCGGGGCCAAGGATGCCGCGAATGCCATCAAGTCGTTCAAGTTTGACGGCGGACTGAAAGTGGACGTTTGGGCCACGGAGCCACTCCTGGCAAATCCGGTCTGCTTTTCGCCCGATGAACGTGGGCGCTGGTATATTTCCGAGAGCTATCGGCAGGAAGGCCGGAATGAAAACGGCAAGCCGCTGATCGGCGGCGTGGTGGACAACCGCGGCCACATGAACTGGCTGGATGACGACATCGCCTCGCGCTCCATCGAGGAACGGCTGGCGATGATGCACAAGTTTTACCCGGACCCAAAAAAGTTCGCGGAGGCCTTCGAGACGCAGCAGGAGCGCGTCGTCCTGCTCGAGGATACGAAGGGCACCGGGCACGCGGACAAGAGCACCATTTTTGCCGACGGCTTTCGCGACGCGCTGGATGGCACGGCCGCCGGCATCCTGGCGCGCGGCAAGGAAGTGTGGTGGACGAACATCCCGAATCTCTGGCGCCTCACCGACAGCAATGGCGATGGCAAGGCCGAGGCGAAGGACAAGCTGCTCACCGGCTTCGGCGTGAAATTTGCCTTCCGCGGCCACGACATGCATGGCCTGCGCTTCGGCCCGGACGGAAAGCTGTATTTTTCCATCGGCGATCGCTCCATCAACGTGAAGAGCAAGGAAGGGCGGCAATGGGAGGTGAGCGATACCGGCAGCATCATGCGGTGCAATCCGGACGGCACGGATTTCGAGGTCTTCGCCACCGGCGTGCGTAATCCGCAGGAGCTGGCCTTTGACGAATGGGGCAATCTTTTCACCGGGGACAACAACTCGGACAGTGGCGACAAGGCGCGCTTTGTGCAGCTCGTGGAGGGCGGCGATTGCGGCTGGCGCATGAGCTTCCAGTATCTGGAGGACCGCGGCCCGTGGAATCGCGAGCTGCTGTGGGACGAAAAGGAAGGGCCGAAGGCGCGCTACATCATCCCGCCGATCGCGAACCTGAGCAATGGCCCGAGCGGGCTCACGTATAATCCGGGCACGGGGCTTTCGGCCAGGTATGCGCACCACTTTTTCCTGAGCGATTTCCGCGGCGGTGCGAGCTCGAGCGTCGTGCACGACATCGCTCTGGAGCCGGCGGGCGCCTGGTTCCATGTGAAGGAGCGGCGCGATTTTGTGAAGGGCATCCTGACCACCGACGTGGAGTTTGGCCCGGATGGCGGGCTCTATGTGCTCGACTGGGTGGAAAGCTGGAGCGGCGTGAACAAGGGCCGCATTTTCAAATTCACCGCGAACGATGCGGATGCGGCCAAGCAGGCCGAGGTGAAGAAGCTGATCGGCGATGGCATGGGCGGGCGGAATGATGCGGAGCTGGGCCAACTGCTCGGCCATGCGGATCAGCGCGTGCGGCAGGCGGCGCAATTCGAACTCGCGAATCGGGGCGCCATCGCGGTGCTCACCGAGGCCGCGCAAAAAGGCGGCAATACGCTCGCCCGCGTGCATGGCGTGTGGGGACTCGGGCAACTCGGCGGCAAGCAACCCGCCGCGCTGGCGACGGCGGTGGCCCTGCTGGGCGACAGCGACCAGGAAGTGCGCGCCCAGGCCGCGCGCGTGCTGGGCGATCACCGCTTCAGCAATGCCAACGACAAGCTGACGGCGATGCTGAAGGATGCCTACCCGCGCGCCCGCTTCTATGCGGCCATCGCGCTGGGCAAAGCCGCGCACAAGGGCGCGGTGGATCCGCTTTTCACCATGCTCGCGGAGAATGGCGACCGTGATCCCATCCTGCGCCACGGCGCGGTAATGGGCCTGACCGGCTGCGCAGACCCGGAGCAACTTCGCGCCAAGTCCACGGACGGAAGCACCGCCGTGCGCGCCGGCGCGCTGCTGGCCTTGCGCCGGCAAAAGAATCCGCAGGTCGCGGCCTTTTTGAACGACGCGGACCAGACCATCGTGCTCGAAGCCGCCCGCGCGATCTACGATACGCCGATCAACGAAGCGATGCCCGCGCTCGCGAGCCTCGTGGGCGAGAAGCGCGTAAAGGACCGCAACGTCCTCCTGCGGGCGGTGAACGCCCACTATCGCCTCGGCCAGGACGCCAACGCCAAGGCGCTCGCCGCGTGCGCCGCCGATCCACAGGCCAACGAAAGTGCGCGCCGCAACTCACTCCTCGCGTTGTCCGTGTGGGCGAATCCGAATCCGAAGGATCGTCTCACCTACCAATGGCGCCCGCTCCCGAACCGTGGACCGGAGAACGCCCTCGCGGCGCTCACGCCCGTCCTGGCCGGCATCCTCAAAAACTCGCCGGCGAGCGTGCAGGAAGTCGCCGCCGAGGCCGCCGCCGCACTGAAAGTGCCCGGCATGGATGACGCCCTCGCCGGCGTGGTGAATAACGACAAAGCCTCGAAGGATGCGCGCATCAACGCGCTCGGCGCTCTCGCCAAGCTGAATTCGCCCAAGCTGGCGGGCGCGGCGAAGGAAGCGCTCACCGACCGCGATGCGAAGCTGCGCGGCGCCGGCCTCAAGGCGCTCGTGGCCGCCGACCCCGATGCGGCCTTGAAGGCCATTGGCGACGTGCTCGCTTCGAATGAGCCCAGTGTGGAAAAGCAAGCCGCCGTCCAGGCGCTCGCCGATAGCAAATCCGGCGAGGCGGAGAAGCTCCTCGGTGGGCTGATGGATCAACTCATCGCCGGGAAGCTGGCCGGTGAGGTGAAACTGGATGTCTACGAAGCCGCCAAAAAGCGCGGCGGTCTCGCCGGCAAGGTGCAGCAATTCAAAACCAGCCTGCCCGCCAGCGATGAACTGGCGCCCTACCGCCTCTCGCAATTCGGCGGCGATGCGGTGCGCGGCAAAAAGATCTTCCGCGAGCATCTCACCGCCCAATGCTTCAAGTGCCACCGCTGCGAAGGCGGCGAAAGCCTCGTGGGGCCAGACCTCTCACACATCGGCGCGCAAAAGGATCGCGACTACATCCTGGAGAGCATCGTCTTTCCCAACAAGCGCATCGCCCAGGGCTTCCAAATCGTCGTGCTCGAACTCACCGACGGCGCGGCCGTCGCCGGCCGCCTCGTGAACGAGGCCAATGGCACGCTGGAGGTGGAAACGGTCGACGCCGCGGGCAAACCGCAGACCGTGAAAGTCCCGGCGAACAAGGTGAAGAACCGCACCAGCGCGCCCTCCGCCATGCCGGAGAACGAGCGCGACAACCTCTCGCGGGCCGAGCTCCGCGACGTGGTGGAATATCTCTCCACGCGGAAATAGCGTTCTTAATCACTCGCGCGCTTGCCGCCGCGAGCGGCGTTGCCGCACACTGCCGCGTATGAAAATCGAAGGCATCAAAGGCTGCTACGAGAAAACCGGAGGCATTTTTTACTTCGCCCGGATGTGCTCCAAAATCCGCCTGCATGCCGCGGGAAAATTGCCCGAGGATTACTTCGACATGCTGGGCCAGGGGTTTGACGGCCGTACCTGCCGCTATCTCGGGGTGGAGTATGCCGCTGTCAAAGCGCAGGTCCTGGCCGGGAAGTCCGAGGAGGAAGTCCTCGAGTGGTGCCAGACGAATGGCCGCCGCCTGACTGCGGAGCAGATCCTCATCTACAATAGCTTCATGAGCAAGCGGGGCTGGCACGATGACGAGACCGACGAGTTCATCCCCGAGATGATCCAGCACTACGGCCTGCCGAATGATGGCCGGGTGCAAACCGATTTCGACCTCATCGAAATGGACGAAGGCCGGTGGTATCCGGACATGTGGCGCGACGCCTGGAAATAGGCACCTACGTGCTCCAGCGCAGGAAGTCCTGCACCGCGGGGAATTGTTCCCGCCACTCACTCGCCGCGGACGAAGAAATCTCGGCCGCCAGTACGCGTTCCGTTTCGCCGGCATCCGCGACCACGTTTCCGTGGGGATCCACCACGAGGCTGCGCCCGCAGTACTCATGCTCGTGCTCGTGGCCCGTGCAGTTCACCCCCACCACGATGGCTTGATTCTCAATCGCCCGTGCGCGCAGCAGCGTGACCCAATGCTCGATGCGCGTCTTAGGCCAGGCGGCAATCACCACAAACATCTCCGCGCCCAGGCGCAACCCGGCGCGGAACACCTCGGGGAAGCGGAGATCGTAGCAAATCAGCGGACAAACGCGCATCCCGTCCCATTCAAAAATCACCGCCTCCCCTCCCCGCTCATGCGCGAGATCCTCACGCCCGCCGCTAAAAGGCCGCTGCTTGAGATACCGTGCCACCACCCAGCCGTCCGGGCTCACCACCACGGCCTCGTTCCGGCCTTTGCCCCCGGTTCCGGGCCGCGTGATGCCGCCCAGCACGGTCACCGAGTATTGCCGGGCCATTACCGCCAGAAAGTCTTCCGTCTCCAAAGCCGCGCCGGCGCAAGTCTTGGTCAGGTCCAGGCTGAACCCTGTGGCAAACATTTCGGGCAGGACCACGAGCGCGCCGGCTGGCGGCGGATTGGCGGAGAGCAGGCGCTCTACCTGGGTAAAACTCGCCCGCGGGTTTTCCCAAACACTATCGAGCTGGACGAGGTGCAACTTCATAGACGGAACATATTTCAGCCCTCCCGCCACGCGTAAAGCATGCCAGTTCCTCATCTGAAGCGCCTCCGCGTCATTTTTTCCAAGACTTCTGCCCGGTCGCGATGTCTTGTTAACGCTTCGACTCCTCTCGCTTCCACTTTTCGCCGCCACATGCTCCTCCACTCATCTACCCGGTCCATCCTTCTGCTCAGCACCGCTTTGCTGGCGCTCGCCTGCCTGGCTCCAAAGGCCCCGGCGGCGAACCAGATGGACTATAATCGGGATATCCGTCCCATCCTCTCGGAAAACTGCTTTTCCTGCCACGGCTTCGATGAAAAGGCGCGCAAGGCCAAGCTGCGGCTCGACGACAAGGAATCTGCTTATGCCGAGCGCGACGGGACGATCGCCATCAAACCCGGCGACTTGAAAAACAGCGAGGCGTGGCTGCGCATCACCAGCACGGATGAGGATGAAGTGATGCCCCCGCCGAAAGCGCATCTGGATCTCACGGCGTCTGACAAAGCCAAGCTGAAGGCGTGGATCGAGCAAGGCGCGCCCTATGCCGGGCACTGGTCCTTCATCGCCCCGCAGCGTCCGCCGATTCCAGCCGGAGCGGCAAATCCCATCGATGCACTGGTTCATCAGCGGTTAGGCGAGGAAGGCCTAAAGCCTTCGCCACAGGCGGATCGCCGCACGCTCATCCGCCGTCTTTCGCTGGATCTCATGGGCCTCCCGCCCACGCCGGAGGAAGTCGCGGCGTTTGCGAGCGATGAAAGCCCGCAGGCCTACGAACACCTCGTCGATCGCCTGCTCGCGAATCCGCATTTCGGGGAGCGCCTCGCGCTCGATTGGCTCGATGCCGCGCGCTATGCGGACACCAATGGCTATTCCATCGACGGTGGCCGCACGATGTGGCTCTGGCGCGATTGGGTCATTCAATCCTTCAACGATAACGAGCCGTACGATCGCTTCCTAACCGAACAAATCGCCGGCGACCTCCTGCCGAACCGGACGGACGCGAACCTGATCGCCACGGGCTTTCAGCGCAACAACATGGTGACGCACGAGGGCGGCACCATCCCGGAGGAAAACCTGACGAACTACAACGTGGACCGTGTGAAGACGCTCGGCGAGAGCGTGCTCGGCCTCACGCTGGCATGCGCGCAGTGCCATAACCATAAATTCGATCCCATCACGCAGCGCGACTACTACCAGATGTTCGCGTTCTTCAATTCGCTCGGGGATCGCGGGCTCGATGGCGATGGCGGCGTGAATCCCGGTCCCTCCATCCAGACAAAGACGGTTCTCAAAACCGATGAAGAACCGAAGCTGCGTGCGCAAATCGACGCGCTGAAAACCAAGCTGGAGCGGCCGGACGCCGGTGTGCTCTCCGCGTGGGAGCAGCGCGAGCACGCCAAACTCGCCGTGCGTGGACAGGGGCTCAGCGTCCATCCTGTGCAGGTGCTCAAAGTTTCCACGCCGAATCGTGGCGCCGGCTATGGCATCTCCGGCACGAATGGGGTGCGTGTGCGCGGGGCGGGCAATCTCGGCGCGTTCGATATCTCGACGGAACTGCCGAAACTCAGCGCGCCCATCACGGGGCTGCGCGTGGTCATGCAACCGGCCGCGGATCTCCCCGGCGGAGGCTGGGGCAGCGGCCAGTTGGCGAAAAACGGCAAGGGCACCTTTGTCCTCACGAATGTCTCGCTCACCGCCGACGCTGTGCCGGGCGACCAGATCAATCTCCACAAGCTCGAAGATATCTCCGCCGTGACCGCGAGTTCTTGGGAAAATGACTTTCCACCGGCCGCCTGCCTCGAGCCGCTTAACGAAACGGGCTGGTCCCCCAACCTCGCTTCCAGCGGCCCGGCACGCCTCACCGTGACGTTCACGCATCCGCTGAGTGCCACGCGCACGCCCTACCTCACCGTGCAGCTCAACTTTGGCCACGGCAAGGGACTTATCCCTGGCCAAATCGAGCTGTCCGTCATCACGGGCCGCGACGACGACAGCGATCTGCCGCCCGCCATTTTGGAGACGCTGGCCATTCCCGCGGCCAAGCGTAGCGCGCCACAAGCCGCTGACCTTTGGAAATATTGCGCCGCGCATGCCGACGAATTCGCCCGCGCGCGCACCGATCTCGACAATCTCCAGGACCGCCTCACTGCCATCACGCAGAAGTTTCCGACCATGGTCATGGATGTCTCGGCGAAGCCGCGCGACACCTATATCCTCAATCGGGGCGACTACACGCAGCGCACGGTGAAGGTCAGCGCCGGCACCATCACCGCGCTCCCGGCCATGCCCGCGGACACCACGCCGAATCGTCTCGGACTCGCCCGCTGGATCACCATGCGGGAAAATCCGCTCACCGCGCGGGTGGCCGTGAACCGCTTTTGGAAGCTGCTCTTCGGCACCGGCATCGTGGCGACACCCGCCGACTTCGGCGCGCAGGGCGAATGGCCGAGCCATCCCGACGTGCTCGACTGGCTCGCCGTGGAATTCATGGAGAGCGGCTGGGACGTGAAGCACCTCTTCAAGCTCATCGTGATGAGCGACACTTACCGGCAAAGCTCCGCGGCCACGCCCGAGGCCCTGGAGCACGATCCGCAGAATCGCCTGCTCGCCCGCGGCCCGCGCTTCCGGCTGCCCGCCGAGCTGGTGCGCGATGAGGCGCTCGCGGTCAGCGGTCTGCTCGTGCCGCGCCTCGGCGGGCCGAGCGTGAATCCTTACACCCCCGGCGATCTCTGGCGCGAAGTGAGCCACTACGGCAGCACGCCCGCCACGGCCCAGGCCTTCGTGCAGGACCACGGCGAGAAGCTTTACCGCCGCAGCCTCTACACGTTTGTGAAGCGCACCGCACCGCCGCCCAACATGGTCACCTTTGACGCGCCCAATCGTGAGGTGTGCACCATTGCCCGCGGCAACACGACCACGCCGCTCCAGTCTCTCGTGCTCTTGAACGACCCGCAATTTGTCGAGGCCGCCCGCGTCTTCGCCGAGCGCATCCTGCATCATCCCGGCGACGATGCCACCCGCCTCAAATGGGCCTTCTTCACGGCTGCGGCCCGCGAACCCAAGCCAGCCGAACTGGCCGTCCTGCAAGGCACGCTCGCCCGCGAGCGCCAGCGCTACGCGGCCCACGCCGATGCAGCCGCCCGCGTCCTCAACGTCGGCGAAGCTCCACGCGACACCCGCCTTCCCGCACCCGAACATGCCGCCTGGATGCAAGTCGCCACGCTGCTCTTCAACCTGAGCGAATTTGTCACCCGGAACTGATTTCTGCCATGAACCCTCTCCACGACTATCTACAGCTCGCCACCCGCCGCACCTTCCTCGGCGATATCGGCCGGGGCATCGGCGGCATTGCCCTGGCATCGCTCCTGCACCCGAACATCGCGCGCGCCGCGGCGGAAAGCGGCGCCAAGGGCTTGCCGGGCCTGCCCCACTTTGCGCCCAAGGCCAAGCGGGTCCTTTGTCTTTTCCAAAGCGGTGGGCTCTCCCACGTTGATCTGTTCGACGACAAGCCTGCGCTGCACGAACGCGCGGGGCAGGAACTCCCGCCCTCGGTCAAAGGCACGCAGCGCCTCACGGGCATGACGAGCGGCCAGAGTGCCTTTCCCGTGGTCCCGCCGCTGCAGGGCGGCAAACGCTGCGGCAAGCACGGCACGTGGATCAGCGATTTGCTGCCCCACATGCAAACGATTGCCGACGACCTCTGCATCATCAAAAGCCTGCACACCGAGGCCATCAACCACGACCCCGGCATCACCTACATGAACACCGGCAACCAGCAGCCGGGCTATGCCAGCATGGGCTCGTGGGTGAGCTACGGTCTCGGGACCGAGAATGAAAATCTGCCGGCCTTCATCACGATGATCTCGCAGGGCACGGGCAAAAACCCGGACCAGCCGATCTTCTCGCGCCTGTGGGGCAGCGGCTTCCTCCCCTCTTCGCACCAAGGCGTGGGGCTGCGCCCGGGCGCCAATCCGGTGCTCTATTTGCAAAATCCGCCCGGCGTGGATCGCGACGAGCGCCGCGCCTTGCTCGATGATCTCGCGAAGCTCAACCAACTCCGCGCGGACGAACTGGGCGACCCGGAAACGCTCACGCGCATCAAGGCCTATGAGATGGCCTATCGCATGCAAACTTCGGTGCCCGAACTGGCGGACATCAGCCGTGAGCCCGCCGCCACGCTGGAATTATACGGCCCCGAGGTCCGCAAGCCCGGCAGCTATGCCTCCAACTGCCTGCTCGCCCGCCGACTCCTCGAGCGCAATGTGCGCTTCGTCCAGCTCTTCCACCGCGGCTGGGATCAGCACATCGCCATCACCAAGCAGCTCCCCAATCAGTGCCACGACATTGATCAACCCACGACCGCACTGATCAAGGACCTCAAACAACGCGGGCTGCTCGACGACACGCTCGTCATCTTCACCACCGAGTTTGGCCGCACCGTGTTCAGCCAGGGCAAGCTGGGCGATCCCGGCTCCGGCCGCGACCACCATGGCCGCAGCTTTACGGTCTGGCTGGCCGGTGGCGGCATCAAGGGCGGCATGGAATACGGCGCCACCGATGACTTCTGCTATAACATCGCCGAAAACCCGGTGCATCTCCACGATCTGCACGCGACCGTCCTGCAGTGCCTGGGCATCGATCACCTGCGCTTCACGCACAAATTCCGCGGCCTGAATGTGCGCCTCACCGGCGTGGAGGAAAGCCACGTGGTGAAAGCAGTGCTCGCTTAATGTAGCTGCAACCGGAAGGTTGCGGGCGCGCTTCGCCTAGGCCGTGTTCACGAATTCCTGAGGATGACGAACGCGGCCACCAAATGGACGGCCGCAAAGAAGGTTTTGCGCAGTTTGTCGTAGCGGGTGGCGACGCGGCGAAACTGTTTGAGTTTGTTGAAAAA
>Ga0207639_10000045_pt1 | contig 136152 bp, 123 predicted proteins | sample KBSCornC32_FD_184299 | JGI IMG/M metagenome (GOLD analysis project Ga0207639, IMG submission 184299) | Corn rhizosphere microbial communities from Kellogg Biological Station, Michigan, USA - KBS Corn C3-2 (SPAdes) (version 2) | ecosystem: Host-associated > Plants > Roots > Rhizosphere > Soil ... | reverse complement strand
TGCCCGCGTCGGCAGTGGTGGAGCTTGCCCGCGTCGGATTCTGGAGCGCCGAGGTGAAGCCGTTCGGGCCTGTCCACGCGTAGGTCGCACCGGCGACGGTCGGCGTGTTGAGCTGGATCGTTGCGCCAGCGCAGTACGGGCCACCGTTGGTGGCAGTCGGCGTGGCCGGGATCGCGTTGACTATGACGTTGGTCGTGCCGGCGGCCGAGGTGCAGCCGTTGACGGTGATCGTCACCGAGTACGTGCCCGCGTCGGCAGTGGTGGAGCTTGCCCGCGTCGGATTCTGGAGCGCCGAGGTGAAGCCGTTCGGGCCTGTCCACGCGTAGGTCGCACCGGCGACGGTCGGCGTGTTGAGCTGGATCGTTGCGCCTGCGCAGTAGGAACCACCGTTAGTGGCGGTCGGCGTGGCCGGGATCGCGTTGACCACGACGTTGGTCGTGCCTGCGGCCGAGGTGCAACCGTTGACGGTGATCGTCACGGAGTAGGTGCCCGCGTCGGCAGTCGTTGCCGAGGAACGCGTCGGGTTCTGGAGCGCCGAGGTGAAGCCGTTTGGGCCGGTCCATGCGTAGGTCGCGCCGGAGACGGTCGGCGTGTTGAGCTGAATCGTGGCGCCTGTGCAGTACGGACCGCCGTTCGTGGCGGTTGGGGAGGCGAGCGTGGCGCTTACGCTGACGTCGGTCGTGCCGGCGGCCGAGGTGCAGCCGTTCACCGTGATCGTGACGGAGTAGGTGCCAGCATCGGCGCTCGTTGCCGATGAACGCATCGGGTTCTGGAGGGCCGAGGTGAAGCCGTTCGGGCCGGTCCAGGCGTAGGTCGCTCCCGCGACGGTCGGAGTGGAGAGCTGGATGGTCGTGCCGTCACAGTACGGGCCGCCGTTGCTGGCGGTCGGTGTCGCGGGCGTGGCGTTGACGACGACATTGGTTGTGCCGGCGGCCGAGGTGCAGCCGTTGACGGTGATGGTCACGGAGTAGGTGCCTGCATCGGCAGTCGTCACGGTTGGGCGCGTCGGATTCTGGAGCGCCGAGGTGAAGCCGTTCGGACCGGTCCAGGAGTAGGTTGCGCCGGCGACGGTCGGGGTGAAGAGTGAAATCGACGCGCCCTCGCAATAGGGGCCGCCATTCGAAGCTGTCGGCGTAGCGGGGGTGGTGTTGACGACGACGTTGGTTGTACCCGCGGCCGAGGTGCAGCCGTTGACGGTGATCGTGACTGAATACGTGCCGGCGTCCGCGGTGGTCGCCGAGGAACGCGTCGGGTTCTGCAGCGCGGATGTGAAGCCGTTCGGGCCAGTCCACGCATACGTCGCGCCGCTCACGAACGGAGTGGAGAGTGAGATCGTCGCGCCTTCGCAATAGGGGCCGCCGTTGATGGCGGTTGGAGTAGCCGGCGTGGCGTTCACGACGACGTTCGTTGTGCCGGCTGCCGAGGTGCAGCCGTTGACGGTGATCGTCACGGAGTACGTGCCGCCGTCTGCGGTTGTGGCGTTGGAGCGCGTCGGATTCTGGAGCGCCGAGGTGAAGCCGTTCGGGCCGGTCCAGGAGTAGGTCGCGCCGCTCACGAACGGATTGGAGAGCGAGATCATCGCGCCCTCGCAGTACGGGCCGCCGTTGCTGGCGGACGGAGTAGCCGGCGTGGCGTTCACTACGACGTTCGTTGTGCCGGCGGCCGAGGTGCAGCCGTTGACCGTGATCGTCACCGAGTACGTGCCTGCGTCAGCGGTAGTCGCAGAAGATCGCGTCGGGTTCTGAAGCGCCGAGGTGAAGCCGTTCGGGCCGGTCCATGAGTAGGTCGCGCCGCTCACGAACGGAGTGGACAGCGCGATCGTCGCGCCTTCGCAATAGGGGCCGCCGTTGCTGGCGGTCGGGGTGGCAGGGATCGAATTGACGACGACGCTCGTCGAACCGGCCGCGGAGGTGCAGCCATTGACGGTGATCGTGACCGAGTAGGTGCCAGCATCGGCAGTGGTTGCCGATGATCGCGTCGGATTCTGGAGCGCCGAGGTGAAGCCGTTCGGGCCGGTCCACGCGTACGTCGCGCCGCTCACGAACGGAGTGGAGAGTGAGATCGTCGCGCCTTCGCAATACGGACCGCCGTTGCTGGCGGTCGGTGTCGCGGGCGTGGCGTTGACGACGACCGAGGTCGAGCCGGCGGCTGAGGTGCAGCCGTTCACGGTGATGGTGACCGAGTAGGTGCCCGCGTCAGCGGTGGTTGCAGAAGATCGCGTCGGGTTCTGCAGCGCCGAGGTGAAGCCATTCGGGCCGGTCCACGAATACGTGGCGCCGCTCACGAAGGCCGTGGAGAGCGAGATCGTTGCGCCGGCGCAATACGGGCCGCCGTTCGAGGCGGACGGCGTGGCCGGAATCGGATTGACGACGACGCTCGTCGAACCGGCGGCTGAGGTGCAGCCATTCACCGTAATGGTGACGGAGTAAGTGCCGGCATCGGCTGTCGTGGCGCTCGAACGGGTCGGATTCTGCAGCGCCGAGGTGAAGCCGTTTGGGCCGGTCCACGCGTACGTGGCGCCGCTCACGGTCGGAGTCGAGAGCGCGATCGTGGCGCCATCGCAGTACGGACCGCCGTTGCTGGCGGTCGGCGTGGCCGGAATCGGATTGACGACGACCGAGGTCGTGCCGGCGGCCGAAGTGCAGCCGTTGACCGTGACCGTCACCGAGTACGTGCCCGCGTCGGCGGTGGTCGCAGAAGAGCGTGTCGGATTCTGGAGCGCTGACGTGAAGCCGTTCGGCCCTGTCCACGAGTACGTGGCGCCGCTCACGAAGGGAGTGGAGAGCGAGATCATCGCGCCGGCGCAGTACGGGCCGCCGTTCGAGGCGGACGGCGTGGCCGGTGTCGCGTTGACCACGACCGATGTTGAGCCGGCGGCTGAGGTACAGCCATTCACCGTGACGGTGACGGAGTAGGTGCCCGCGTCCGCGGTGGTCGCGGAAGAACGCGTCGGGTTCTGCAGCGCCGACGTGAAGCCGTTCGGACCTGTCCAGGCGTACGTGGCGCCGCTCACGGTCGGAGTCGAAAGCGCGATCGTGGCGCCGGAGCAATACGGGCCGCCGTTCGACGCGGTCGGCGTGGCGGGAACGGCATTGACGACGACACTCGTCGAACCCGCCGCGGAGGGACACCCATTCACCGTGACAGTGACGGAGTAAGTGCCGGCATCGGCCGTCGTGGCGCTCGAACGTGTCGGATTCTGGAGCGCCGACGTGAAGCCGTTCGGGCCGGTCCACGAATACGTCGCGCCGGCGACCGTCGGTGTGGAAAGCGAGATCGTGCCGCCGGTGCAATACGGACCGCCGTTCGACGCGGTCGGCGTGGCGGGTGTCGCGTTGACGACGACCGAGGTCGAGCCGGCGGCTGAGGTGCAGCCGTTCACGGTGATGGTGACCGAGTAGGTGCCCGCGTCCGCGGTTGTCGCAGAAGAACGGATCGGATTCTGGAGCGCCGACGTGAAGCCGTTCGGGCCGGTCCACGCGTACGTGGCGCTGCTCACGAAGGGCGTGGAGAGCGAGATCGTTGCGCCGGCGCAGTACGGACCGCCGTTCGACGCGGTCGGCGTGGCCGGAACCGAATTGACGACGACGCTCGTCGAGCCGGCCGCCGAAGTGCAGCCGTTCGTCGTCACGGTGACCGAGTAAGTGCCGGCGTCGGCGGTCGTGATGCTGGAGCGCGTCGGGTTCTGGAGCGCCGAGGTGAAGCCATTCGGACCGGTCCACGAATACGTCGCGCCGGCGACGGTGGGCGTCGAAAGCGAGATCGTGCCACCGCTGCAATAAGGACCAGTGTTCGAGGCAGTCGGAGTGGCGGGCGTCTGATTGACGACGACGTTCGTCGTCCCGGCGGCCGAGGTGCAGCCGGCGACGGTCACGGTCACGGAGTACGTGCCGGCATCCGCGGTCGTCGAGTTGGCTCGAGTGGGGTTCTGCAGCGCCGAGGTGAAGCCGTTCGGGCCGGTCCACGAATAGGTGGCGCTGGCGACAGTCGGCGTTGAAAGCGAGATCGTCGAACCGGAGCAATACGGACCGGTGTTGGAGGCAGTCGGAGTCGCGGGCGGGGTACAACCGGGGCAGGCGCCGGGGCCGGAGCTGAGGTCGTAGAAGCCGGAGACGGTGCCGGAGAAGGTGCCGCACGTCGTACCGCCCGTAGCAGTGTTGACGACGATGACGAATGTGGAGTTGGCGGGAACAGTGATGGAGTAAGACGACGACGCCAGCGTCGAGCCGAGGCCGGCGACGCCGGTGTCACCGAGATAGCCGAGGCAGAGGTTGCCGGCCGCGTCGCCCTGAGCGGTCGGCGGCGTATAGCTGTTCAGGTAGGCGGCGCTTTCCACATCATTCGCGCCGCACGACGCATTGATCTGAACCGTGATACACGCGGCAACGGATGCCGGATTGGTGAAGCTGAACGTCCTGTAGTTGCGCGTGCCTGCGGTGTTGATCGCACCCGGACAGGCCTTGCCGCTGCACGTGCTCGGATTTCCGTCGCGAGCCATGCGGTCAGGCTGGCCTGGATCGGTGAGCGCGATGGAGCTGGTCGGGATCGACTGGTTCGCTCCGCCGGCGCACGTCGGCACGCTGATGCCGATCGACTTCGAGCCGCTCGCGTACGTGACGTTGAGGGTGAGACTGATGCTCGTGCCGCAGACGAACGAGCTCGAGGTCTGAATCGTGAACGGCACGGAGTTTGTGCCGGTGGCGTCGATGGCCATGTCGGGATAGGCGGAGCTCGCCTGCGAGACCGTGACGCCGGCGGTGGTCGTGCTCAGAACGGCGCTGATGGCCGACTCGTTGGCGCAGCCGTTGTTCTTCAGCGTGACATTGAGGTTCACGCATTCGTTCTTGTTGATGATGCCGTTGTTGTTGCCATGCGTCGCGTCATCGATGGTGATGGCGTTGAACTGAACGTTCGAGGTGCCCGTCATGCAGAAGTTCTGCGACGTGCTGCCGTTCGCCGGAACGACGACGGAGACGGTGGAGGGCGAGCCGGACGAGCAGGCGCGGTCGGTGTCGGATGCAGTGGCCGTGTACGTTCCGCTCGGGACGGAGATGGAGTAGTTGCCGGAGGCGTTCGTGGTGCCGGCGAAGCCGTTGCTCAGATTGACGATGACGCCGGAAAGCGGCGCGCCGGTGGCGCAGGAGGTGATCGTCCCGGTGAGCGTCCCCCACGAAGTGTCCGGTGTACACGACGGGAACTTGTAGGAGGCGATACGGGTCGACCAGTTGAAGGCGCCGTTCGTCTTGAGGTACTCGTTGGTGTACCAGAAGGTGCACTGGTCGACCGGATCGATGGTCATCGACGAGTAGTCGCCCCACCGGTTGCCCGCCCCGGCCGTCTGAACGCCGACGCCCGCTTGCACGGTCGTTTCGGCGCCCATCGTGCCGGCGGTGTCGCCGGAGAGGCGGCCGGTCATGTAGATGCCCGGAACGAGCGACGGACCCGACTTGCTGTAGCCGAGAGCGATGTTTCCCGCTTTGTCCATGGCGATGGACGGCAACCAGCGGTATTCGGTCGAGGTAGGAACCGGATCGAAGGTCCCGGACTGGAAGAGGGTCGGAGCGCTGCTGCCGCTCGCTCCGCGCCATTCCATCCATTTGATCGCGCCGTGGGCGGGCGTGGTGACGGTCCCGCTGTTCGTCAGGCCGCTCAAGACGATCTGCTCGGTCCCGCCGTTGTTTCGGTAGGCGAGGCGATGCATGTAGTGGCGGCTGATGTTGTCGAGATCGTCGGTTGCGACGGCGGGCGACGGCTGTGGAACGCAGTCGCGGTTCTGCTGGCCGGCGGTGTTGCTGACGCACGGCGCATTGCCGACGCCGACGGTAGTGTTGACCGTGGAGGTCAGCGTGATCGTCGGGGTCGCGCCCCACGTCACGGCGACGCGGCTGATGTCGGTCCTGTTCGTGAACTGGGCGTTCGGCCCGATGACGTACTCCTGCGCTCCCGCGGGTGGAGGCGTCACGCTGTCAACGTCGGCCGCAAGGAGTCCGGTTTCGATGCCGGAGCCGTCTTTCGGCATGTCCTTGCTCTGCATGCGCGCGGGTTGGCCGAGGAGCATTTGCTGCCGCTCGAAGACATACAAACGTGCCGAGATCAGGGCGTTCGTCGACGAGTTGAAGACATGCGTGGTCATGTAGTACCCGTCGGGCCAGACAGCCATGTGCGGGTAGTCGACGAAATTCGTGCCGTCGGTGAGGAAGTCGTACACGTAGTACGAGCCGGTGGCGTCGCCGGTGAGGGAGACGGCGACGCACTCGTGCGAGTAACTCCCGGCCGGGCCGCCCACGACGAACTGTGAGAGCACCCACCGTCCGGCCATGATGTCGTAGCTGACCACCGGATCGCCGTCGTTGTGCGACGCACATTGACCGCCGAGCGACTGAAAGAGCGTCTGCCCGGAAGCCGGGCCGTACAACAGCGCGCCGGTCGTCTTGTCGAAGACGGCGAAGCTGGTGTTGTTCCACTGGACGTACTGCGTCGCGCCGATGCGGCCGTTGACGTCGGGAGGATTGCTGCTCGGCGTGTATCCGCCGAGACCGATGCCGATGCCGTCGAAACTGAGGCCGGTCGCGCTGGGCGCCGAGATCAGCGGTCCGGGCGCCAACTGATGCGTCGAAAGGTCGGGCCCGCCTTCCGGCAAGGGAGTGACCGGGAGAAGCGGCTCGGGATGACGCCCGTCAGTGTCGTCGCCGCGTTTCGGCGGCGGGATCGGACGTACCGCTCGTAGCGGAGGCGTACGGACGGGGTGGACCGGGCGCAGATCGACCGGCGGTCCGGCGTAGGCAGGGGCGTCCTCGACGACCGGCCGCGGAGGTGCGCCGGGGGTCAGAGGCCCGGCGGCTTTGGCGCCCGCTTTCGTCGACGGCTTCGCGGTCTTGGTCCGCTTCGCGGCCGCCGGTGACGTCACGGCGAGAGACAACAATATGGTGCATAGAACCGCGACGCGTTTCATCAATGACTCCCCACAGCCTTTGGCAGTGCGAGGAGTGTACGTCGCTTAGCCAGTTATTGTGTCCATTAGGCCGGATTGATTCGCCGGAACGCGGCGACGAAACGTTTCATCTCATCCGGAGTTCCGATCGTGACGCGCATGTAGTGCGGCATGGCGGGGAAGAGGCGGCCGACGTGGACGCCCTCGCCGCGCATCTGCGCGATCAGCGGCTTGACGTCACGGCGCATGTCGATCATCACGAAGTTCGTCTCCGACGGCAGCATTTCGTAGCGGTCCTTCGCCAGCTCGGCCGCCAGCCACGCCTTCGTTTCGCTGTTGTGCCTGCGCGCAAGCGTGACGTGATCGGGATCGGCGAGGCTCGCCTTCGCGCCGGCGAGCGCGACGACGCTCATGACGTCCCACTGCTGCTGTTTCCGGAGCTTCTCGATGGTGTCGGCCTGCGCAATCGCGTAGCCGGCGCGGATTCCGGCCATCGCGTAAATCTTCGAGAACGTCCGCGCCACGATGAGGTTCGGATGGGTCGCTACTAGCGGAATGACGGTGTCGTAATCGGGACTCGTCGCGTAGTGAAAGTACGCCTCGTCGACGACGACTGCCGTGTTGCGCGGCAGCGCCTCGATGTACGACCGCAGCGCCGCTTTCGGCGTGATCGTTCCGGTCGGGTTGTTGGGATTGCAGATGTAGACGAGCGAGCCGTCGCTCATCTTCGCCAGGTCATGCGCGTGGCTTGCCGTCAGCGGCACTCTCACGACCTCGGCGCCGTAGTTCACCGCGTGCATGCCGATCGACTCGAATGTGGGATCGGCGGTGATGACTTTCTTCCCCGGACCGCTGAACGCCGCGGCGGCGAGACGGAGGATGTCGCTCGACCCGTCGCCGAGGAGGACCTGGCTCGGGCTGACGCCGTGGAGCTTCGCGACGGCTTCTGCAAGCTCGTCATTCAGTTCGTCGGGATATCGCGGCGCCTCGCGGAGCGCCTCGGTCATCGCGCGCATGGCGGCGGGCGAGGGGCCATACGGATTCTCGTTCGCGCTCAGCCGCACCTGCGAGAGCGGCGGCGTCTTCGCGAGCGTCAGCTTCGGGACGGCCGCGAGAATTGCCCCCGCGCCGATGGCGCGAGCAAACGTCCGGCGGGAGAACGACAGATTGTCTTGTTGCATGCGACGAATATAGGTCAGAACAGTTGGAGATGCTGCTCCTGCGCTGCCGCGAGCATGTCGAGGAATCGGGACCGTGTGATCTCGCGGGCGCCGATTGCCTCCATGTGCGGTGTCATCACCTGGCAGTCGAGCCAGGTCGCACCGCGTGAGCGGAGGTGATCGATGAGGAAGAGGAGCGCCAGCTTCGAGGCGTCGGTCGCGCGATGGAACATCGATTCGCCGGTGAAGACGCCGCCCGAGTCGATGCCGTAGAGCCCTCCGACGAGAGCGTCTCCGTTACAGACTTCGACGCTGTGCGCGTCGCCCGCCGCATGGAAGCGCGTGTACGCCTCGATGATGTTGGCCTCGATCCAGGTGCCGTCCTGGTCAGGTCGCGGCGTCGACGCACACTCACTGATCACGTCGCCGAACGCGCGGTCGATCGTGAATGTGAAGTCCGCGCGCTTCTGCGCCTTCCGCAGCGTCCGGCCGACATGCAACTCGTCGAAGAAGATCACCGTCCGGCGTTTCGGCGAGAACCACGGCAGCGGCATTCCTTCGTGCGGCCACGGGAAGATGCCATGCCGGTAAGCGTCGCGCAGCGTCTCCACCCGCAGATCCTCGCCGAACGCGACGACGTCGCCGCGCGCGAAACGAGGATCGGGGAAACGAGAGTGCACTAGTACTGGATCTTCAACTCGTCGCCATCGGCGTCGACCCGAACGTTGCCGCCGTTCTGCAACGACCCGAACAGGATCGCGTCGACGAGCGGCTCCTTCAGCTTCGACTGGATGAGGCGCGCCATCGGGCGTGCGCCGAAGGCTTTGTCGTAACCGTGCTTCGCGAGCCATGCGCGGCCGGCTTCCGTCAGCTCCAGCGTGACGTTCTTGGCCGCGAGCTGCACGCGCAGCTCGGCGATGAACTTGTCGACTACCTTCTCGGTTGTCTCGAATGACAGCGGATCGAAGGCGATCCAGGCGTCGAGACGGTTGCGGAACTCGGGAGCGAACGTGCGCTCGATGACGCCGCGGCCCTTGCCGCTCGCCGGATTGTTGAAGAAGCCCATCCCGCTGTCGCTCATCTCGCGCGCCCCGGCGTTGGTCGTCATGATCAGGATCACGTTGCGGAAGTCGGCCTTCTTGCCGTTGTTGTCGGTCAGCGTAGCGTGATCCATCACCTGCAGCAGGATCGAGAAGAGGTTCGGATGCGCCTTCTCGATCTCGTCGAGCACCAGCACCGCGTACGGCGTGCGGATGATGGAATCGGTGAGCAGGCCGCCCTGATCGAAGCCTACGTATCCCGGCGGCGCACCAATGAGGCGCGACACGGTGTGTGGCTCCATGTACTCGCTCATGTCGAAGCGGATGAACTCCACGCCGAGCGACGCCGCGAGCTGCTTCGCCAGTTCCGTCTTGCCGACGCCCGTGGGGCCGGAGAAGAGGAACGAGCCGACCGGTTTGTCGGGATGCCCCAGGCCTGACCGCGCAATCTTGATCGCACTGACGATCTGCTTGATCGCATGGTCCTGGCCGTAGATGACCTTGCGGAGATCGGCCTCGAGCTGGCCGAGGCGGTCCTTCTCGGAACGCGCGACCGTGCGCGGCGGGATCTTCGCCATGCGTGCGACGACCTGCTCGACCTCGTCCTCGTCAATCGTTGTCGGTTGTTGGTTCTCGGTTGTCCGCAGCATCCGCGCGCGGGCGCCCGCTTCGTCGAGCACATCGATCGCCTTGTCGGGGAGATGGCGGTCATGAATGAACTTCGCCGACAACTCCGCCGCGAGCTGCAGCGCGGCGTCTGTGAACGTCACGCCGTGGTGCTCCTCGTAGAACTTCTTCAGTCCCTTCAGAATCTCCACCGTCTCGGCGACGCTCGGCTCGCCGATCTCGATCTTCTGGAAGCGCCGCGCGAGGGCGCGGTCACGTTCGAAGGACGCCTTGTACTCCGCGTAGGTCGTCGAGCCGATGCAGCGCAGCTTTCCCGACGCGATCGCCGGCTTGAGGATGTTCGACGCGTCCATCGTCCCGCCGCTGACGGCGCCGGCGCCGACGATGGTGTGGATCTCGTCGATGAAGAGGATCGCCTCGCTCCGCTCCGTCAGCGCTGCGATGACCGCCTTGAGCCGCTGCTCGAAGTCGCCGCGATACTTCGTTCCCGCCAGCACGGCGCCCATGTCGAGCGACCACACCTCGGCGCCGTGCAGTACGGCCGGGACTTCGTTCTTCGTGATCTTGAGCGCGAGCCCCTCGGCGATCGCGGTCTTGCCGACTCCCGGCTCGCCGACGAACAGTGGATTGTTCTTGCGCCGGCGGCAGAGGATCTGGATCGTTCGCTCCAGCTCCGGCCCGCGGCCGATGAGCGGATCGATCTCGCCGTTCTTCGCCTTCTCGTTGAGATTGACCGCGTACGTCTTCAGCGGGTCGGACGTTCCCGCCGACCCTTCCTCTTCCTCGGTCTGCACGAATGCAGGCTGCGGCGTGTTCTTGCCGACTCCGTGCGAGAGGAACTGCAGCACGTCGAGCTTGTTCACACCCTGCGAGCGGAGGAGGTACACGGCCTGCGAGCGCTCGGCCTGGTACAGCGCCGCGAGCATCTGCCCGGTGTCGACTTCCTTGCGTCCCGACGACTGCGCGTGCAGCTGCGCGTATTGGATCACCCGCTGCAGCATCGCGGTCAGTACCGGCTGGACGTTGGAGTCCTCCGGCAACTCCTCGAATGTCTTCTTCAGAAAATCGTCGAGCTGCTTCTTCAGCACCTCGATGTCGCCGCCGCACGCGCGCACGGCCATCGCGGCCTCGCGATCGTGCAGCAGCGCGAACAGGAGATGTTCGAGCGTCACGTACTCGTGACGCCGTTTGACAGCCTCGGCGACGGCGAATTCGAACGTCGCCTGCAAGGATTTCGCGATCACGATTTCTCCATAGTACACAGCAAGGGAAATTCGTTTTCACGTGCGAGATCGGTCGTCTTGTTCACCTTCATCTCTGCGATCTCATACGTGTACACGCCAGCCACGCCGATGCCCTGCGTGTGAACGTTCAGCATCACCTGGATGGCCTGGTCGACCGCCATGTTGAAGATCGACTCCAGCACCCACACGACGAACTCCATCGTCGTGTAGTCGTCGTTGTGGAGGAGGACCTTGAAGAGAGGCGGCTCCTCCACCTTTTCGCGGCTCTCCGCGACGGCGGCTTCTTCGAAATCAGTGCTCGGCGGCAGCATCTAGCCTCATGAAAACGTCAACGGCCCCGGCTCGACTTCCACCGGCGGCTGGCCGCGGCGGAAGAGGCGAGCGGTTGTCATGCCGACGAGCGTCACCTCGGCATCGACGATTCGAAGCATCGTCCCTTCCCGCAGGCCGACGACCGGCGTGGCGTTCTCGCCGTTCTCTTCCAGGAACTGAAGAATCCGTTCCTCCCGCGTCTCTCCCTGGTGCGTCGAGGCGGGATCGGGATCGAGGTAGTGCGGATTGATCTGGAATGGCACGAGGCCGAGGGCGTCGAAGGAGGGCGGCTCGACGATCGGCATGTCGTTCGTCGTCCGGATCGTCGGCGCGGCGATGTTCGTCCCCGCGCTCGAGCCGATGTACGCCAGCGCGCCGGAGCGGACGCGGAGACGGATCGGGTCGAGGAGCGAGAGCTCGTACATCGTCTTCAGTAACCGGAACGTATTCCCGCCGCCGACGAAGAGAGCATCGACGCCGTCGAGGTCGCGGGCGCTCTTCAGCTGCGTGACCTCGATGTCGATCTTCGCGAGCCGATCGCGAATCCGGTCGGTGTAGCCATCGTGATCCGCTAATGCGAACGGCGCGAACGCCACCCGCTTTGCGCCGACGCCGCGGATCTCCTCTTCCGCATGATCGAGGTAGCCGTAGCCGTGGACGTTCGAGGAAGAAATGAGAAGGAGCCGCATGTTCGGCGAAGTCTAATGAAACGCCTCCTTCTTGCACTCCTCTGTGTGGCGCCGGCGATCCTTCCGGCGATGGCCCAGGTCCCCGCGCCGCCTCCTCCCGCGGACCTGAAGACGCCGCCGTCGACCGACGCACTGCCGATGAAGGTGCTCGCGCCGGGAACTGGAACGCAGCATCCGACCGATGACGACTTCGTCCACGTCCGGTATGCGGTCTGGAAGGCGTCGACCGGCAGCGTCATCGACTACACGCGGACGACGATGCCGGCGTTTGTGCAGATGTCGAAGCTCCTTCCCGGCATGCGGCAGATGTTCGAGGCGATGACGCCGGGCGAGCGGCGCCGCGCGTGGATCTCGTCGGACCTCGGCGCCGGGAAGATCGCGGCAGGCGAGACGTTCGTGGTCGAAGGGGAGCTGGTCGACATTGTCCCGCCGCCCACCACGCCGCCCGACGTCGCGGCGCCGCCGGCCGATGCGACCGTCACCAAGTCGGGACTCGCGTACAAGATCCTGCAGCCGGGCAGCGGGACGGTGCACCCGAAACGGAGCAGCACCGTCAAGGTCCACTACAGCGGCTGGACGACCGACGGCAAAATGTTCGACACCTCCGTCGTGCGCGACGAGCCGGCCGAGTTCGCCTTGAATGCGGTCATTCCGGGCTGGACCGAGGGGCTGGAGTTGATGACTGAAGGGGAGAGAGCCCGCTTCTGGATTCCGGGGAATCTCGCGTATAAGAACGAGCCCGGCAAGCCCCACGGGATGCTGGTATTCGACGTGGAGTTGGTGCGCATCAAGTAGTTTGTTTTCAAAAAGTTGCAGGCGACGAAAGTAGGCATCGCCCTCGCACTACCCGTGGGTGTCTAGGAGGTCAGGATGACATCCATTTTCAATCGAAAACTTCAAGCTGCAGCACTGACGATGACTCTGCTGCTCCCCGCTTCGGCGGTGATGGCGCAGAACGACTGGAGCAAGCCTGAGAGCCGTACGAAGGGTACGGTCATCGGCGCGGTTGCCGGTGCGCTCGTGGGCGGCACGAAGGGCGCCGTGGTCGGCGCTGCGTTAGGAAACGGCGTTCAGTACGCGCGACACACCAGCAGCAGGCGACACCACGTTCGGCACGTTGCGTATCGGCATCACCGCCGTGTCGTAACGACGACGACGACTCGCCGCTACTAAACCATTCACGCTATTTCGACCACCCGATCGGGGCGGATCACTCCGTCCCGATCACCCACTTCTCGTAGACGTCGCCCGGCAGCTCCCGCACGAAGCGCGACGGCTCCATCAGGATGTCCATTCCGGCGCGGTCGCGCGCCATCACGGGAAAGACGAGATACAGCTCCTGCTTCGCGCGCGTGACGGCGACGTAGAACAGTCGCCGCTCTTCTTCTTCGCCGGGAATCACGATCTCCGTCGCTGTCTCCCCGGCCGGGACGAGCGCCTCGAATGCCTCGTGGAGTTGGCCTTCCGGCACTTTCACGATTCCGCCGGGGACGCGTAATGCGCGCTGCGACGGGAACCGTCCGTCCGCAAGCCAGATGATGAAGACGATGCGCCACTCCAACCCCTTCGCCTGGTGGACGCTCGACAACACGATCTTCTCGTCCTCGGGGCCGACGACCGCGGTGTCTTCTCCTGCGATCGGGTTCGCCAGCGCCACTTCGTCGAGAAACGTGTTCACGTCGTCATAGCGCAACGCGTATTGCGAAAGCTGTTCGAGGTCGTCGAGCCGCGCCTGTGCGTTCGCGAACTTCGAGCGCGCGTAGTCGCCATACCCGCGCTCCACGATCAAGCGAATCGCTTCCGACGGGTTGTGCTGCATCCCTTCGCCGCTGAGCATCCGGAGCAGGTCTCGCGCGTTGCGAAGGCGCGGCTCATTTCCGCGCAGAAAGAGATCGAGCGGGTCGGGAGCCGGGCCGATTCGTCCCCACACATCGGCCGCCGTCTTCTCGCCGACTTTCGGATAGAGCTTCAGCATCCGTTTCCATGACAGCTCGTCGCGCGGGTTCGTGACGATCTTCAAGTACGCGATCACATCCTTGATGTGCGCCTGTTCGAAGAAGCGGACGCCGCTCCGGATCTCATACGGAATCAGCCGCCGCGAGAGCTCCATCTGCAGCTCGAGCGACTGGTAGTGGGAGCGGTAGAGCACCGCGATGTCGGCGAGGCTTTCGCCCTCGTCGCGGAGCTCCAGAATCCGCTGCGCCACGAACGACGCCTGCTCGAAGACGTCGTCGACGCCGACCACCGCCGGGTCAGGGCCGTCGCCGCGAACTGCCTGCAGCTCCTTCTGGAACTGATACCGGTTGTGCGCAATGGTGTGATTGGCGAGCTTCAGGATCTGCGGCGTGGAGCGGTAGTTCGTCTCGAGTTTGTAGATCGCGGCGTCGGGAAAGCGGAGCGGAAAGGTGAGGATGTTCTCGAAGGACGCCCCTCGGAACGAGTAGATCGACTGCGCGTCGTCGCCGACCACCATCACGTTGCGCCGCTCGCTCGCCATCAGGTCGACGACGTCGGCCTGCAGCTTGTTCGTGTCCTGGTACTCGTCGACGAGGATGAATCGGAACTTCCGCTTCAGCGCGCCGGCGATCGCCTCGTGTTCCTCGAGGAGCAGTTTCCAGTGCACGAGGAGGTCGTCGAAGTCCATCGCATTCGCGTCGCGCTTCCGCTCCTTGTACTTGCGGAAGACGTTCACGATTTCGTCGCGGTAGACGGCGAAGTGGGGGTAGTTGTTCTCCAGCTCGATCTCGAGCGGCGTGCGGGTGTTGATCAGGAAAGAGTAGATGTCGAGGAGCACGTCGCCTTTCGGAAAGCGCTTCTCCATCGTCTTGATGCCGAGGGCCGAGACGGCGCTCTCCATCATCTCCTTGGCGTCTTCGTCGTCGAGGATGGAGAAGTTCGGGCGGTATCCGATTGCCTCCGCATGTTGCCGGAGGAGGCGGTTGCCGACGGAGTGGAACGTCCCGCCCCAGATCCGGCGCGTGTCGATGGTGACGAGCTGCTCGACGCGCGAGAGCATTTCGCGCGACGCCTTGTTCGTGAAGGTCAGGAGGAGGATGTCCGACGGGTCGATGCCGTCTTCGATCAGCCGCGAGACGCGATAGGTGAGGGCCCGCGTCTTCCCGCTGCCCGCTCCCGCGATGACCAGCATCGGCCCCTCGGCCGCCATCACGACCTCGAGCTGCTCCGAGTTGAGCTCCTGCTCATAGGCGACCCGGTATTGCTTCTTCGGTTTCGGGGCCGGCTTGAGCGTGTATTTACGGACCTTGGTCACGACCGTTGAACATAGCAGAATGACGGCCGCAGAATGACGGTATGGGACCTGTCGTAGCTTTCCAGGGAGAACGCGGCGCGTTCAGTGAAGAGGCGGCACGCAAGCTCCTCGGCGACGCGATCGAGGCGCTGCCGTGCGTGACGTTCGACGATGTATTCGATGCCGTTGCGCGCGGAGAGGCGGCGTGCGCGGTGGTGCCGATCGAGAACTCGCTTGCGGGGTCAGTGCTCCGCAATTACGAGCTTCTCGCGGCGCGTGACCTGGCCGTTGGCGGCGAGGTGTTCCTTCGCATCAGCCTCAATCTCATCGGACTCAAAGGGGTGCGTTTCGAGGAGATCAAGAAGGTCTACTCCCATCCGGTGGCGCTGGCGCAGTGCCACCGCTTCATCGCGGAGCACAACCTCACGCCGGAGCCGGCCTACGACACGGCGGGGAGCGTGAAGCAACTCGTCCGGCACGGGGTCCGAGGCGAAGGGGCGATTGCCGGAACCGCGGCGGCAGAAATCTACGGTGCGGAGATTCTCGCGCACGGTATCGAGGACCATCGCGAGAACTTCACCCGGTTCCTGCTGGTCGGACCGTCGCCGAAGCTTCCGGAGATCCCTCCGGCGAAAGGCATCAAGACGACGATCCTCTTTCGGACGCCGAACAAGGCAGGAGCTCTCTTCCGCGCGCTTGCCGCATTTGCGCTTCGCGACATCAACCTCACGAAGCTCGAGTCGCGTCCGATCGAAGGGCGGCCGTGGGAGTACTCCTTCTACGCTGACTTCTCCGGCGACGCGAAGGAGCCCAACGTCGCCCGCGCCATCGCGCACCTCGAGGAGATGTGCGAGAGCGTGCGGGTGCTCGGGTCGTATCCGGCCGCGGAGTTCTGAAGGGATAGCGACGGAGTCCCCTTGCCGTACGGCCGCCGCGAACTTAAATTGGTTCTTTCCGGTCAATCGAAAGTTAGTAGGAGGAGAACCGAACCGTGAACGAACCACGCTTGGTCCCGGGTCTATTGATTGTCCTGACCATTCTCTCTGTTGTGGCCGCGTATGCGGCGGCGCCTGCCGCGAAGAAGGCTCCGGCCGGTCCGACGGATGCGCAGCTCATCGCCAGCGCGATGAGCGCCGCGCCGGCGGGCATCGGCAAAGGTGCCACGATCGTCAACATGACGGCGGACGGCAAGATGCGCACGCTCCGGCCGGGGACGAACGGCTGGACCTGCATGCCGGACAACCCCGCCACCCCCGGCCCCGATCCGATGTGCGCCGACAAGAACGCGATGGAGTGGGCGGACGCCTGGATGGGGCACAAGGCACCTCCGGCCGGCAAGGTCGGCCTCATGTACATGCTGGCCGGCGGCACCGACGCCTCCAACACCGATCCGTACGCGCAGAAGCCGACCGCTACGAATCACTGGATCAAGACCGGACCGCACATCATGGTCGTCGGCGCCGACGCGTCGTTCTACGCCAACTACCCGAAAGGCGCCGATCCCGACACCGCGAACCCGTACGTCATGTGGGCCGGCACTCCCTACCAGCACCTCATGGCCCCGGTGAAGTAGCCTCAAATCCAGCGACTGTCTCTGTATGGCGCCGGCAATCCTGCCGGCGCCGTTTCTATTTATGGACCTTAGAGATCTATGGACCTTAGAGAACATCCGGTGGTCTTCGACGTTCCCGGTGACGATCGTGTCCGGGTCGAGAGAAGCGAAGTGGCGGGGATGGTGGCGGACGTCTATTCGCTGCGCGAGGGTGAATCCGATGCGGTAGTCGTGATGGTGAACGGCTACGCGGAAGAGGGCTACCGGCGCATGCTCGGCTGCTCGTTTCTCGACATGAGGCACACGGTGTCGTGGGGACGCCTGTTCGCCGGCTCCGGATTCAACGCCGTTGCCTACGCGAACCGGGAGCCGATCGCGGATGCGGCGGCGGTCGTGCGCGAGATGCGCGGACGCTTTCGTCGCGTCGCGGTGTGGGCGAGCTCCGGGAGCACGCCGGTCGGACTCGCCGCCGCGCGCGAGGCGGACTGCGGCGTCTTTCTCTATGGCTATACGCTCGACGTGGCGGAAGCCGCGGCGCAGTTCCACTTCGCCAATCCGGCGCTCGGATTCGACGAGATGCGGTGGGACATCCCGCTCTTCCTGGCACGCGCGGGAGCCGATCCGTGTCCCGGCTTGAACGACGCGATGGATCGATTCATCGCCGAAGGGTTGAAGCGCGGGCTGCCTCTGACGCTGATCAACCATCCGACCGGGCCGCACGCATTCGATCTGATGGACGACAGCGACACGACGCGACACATCGTGGCGGAGGCGATCGACTTCCTGCGATTTAGAATCGGGCGCGTATGAAGGCGTGGATCAAACGAGAGGGGCGGCTGCAACTCGAGGACGTTCCGGAGCCGGCGCCCGGAAGCGACGAACTGCTCGTGCGCGTCGAGGCATTCTCGTTGAATCGTGGCGAGGTGCGCACGGCGCGCGCAGCAGCGGATGGCGTCATTCCGGGATGGGACGTTGCTGGAACTGTCGTGAAGGGTGCGAAGGAAGGCGCACGCGTCGCCGCCATCGTGAACAACGGCGCCTGGGCGGAGCTGGCGCGCGTTCCGGCAGTCCGCGCCGCCGTGATTCCGGACGGGGTCGATGTCGAGGTCGCGGCGACGACGCCGATTGCGGGACTCACGGCGATGCGGGCATTCGCCGTCGCCGGATCAGTGGTTGGCAAGGAGATTCTCATCACTGGCGGGTCGGGGGGCGTGGGGCAGTTCGCGATTCAGCTCGGGGCGATCGCGGGTGCCAACGTGACGACGATCAGCTCCCGCGAGTCGCAGCACGACGCGCTCAGAAAGCTCGGCGCGCGCGATGTCGTCACGAAGATCGAAGACGCGAACGGTCCTTTCGACTTCATCCTCGAATCGGTCGGCGGTTCGTCGTTCGCCAAAGCGATCGAACTGGTCGCTCGTGAAGGAACGATCGTCACGATTGGCAACTCCGCCGAGGAGCCGACGACCTTCAACGTGCGGACCTTGTACGCGAAAGGGGCGGCGAAGGTGTACGGGCTGATCATCTTCGAGGAGATGGAGCAGCGTCGCGTCACCGGCCGCGATCTCGAGCAACTCCTCGCGCTCATTCGCGACGGGCGCGTCGAAGCGCCAGTCGAGGTTCGCCGCTGTTGGACGGAGCTCCCGCAGGTGCTCGACGATCTCGAGAACCGCCGCTACAGCGGAAAGGCGGTCCTGACGGTATGAGCATCCGCGTCGTCCGCCTCGGTACCGATCGCGAGAAGGGCGAAGGACTGCGCCTCGGAACGGTCCGCCGTCCGCCGCGCGGCGTGAGGAAGGAGCGCCTCGCTTCCGACAACTGGTACGACGTCTGGCTGCCGCAGTTGTCGCCGAGCGCCGATCTGGTGAAACAGGCGCAGGCAGCGACGACGCCGAAACAGTGGGCCGCCTTCGGGAAGAAGTATCGCCACGAGATGGCGGAGCCGGACAACGCCCGCCTCATCGCGGTTCTCGCCGCACTCTCCCAAGAGACGAACTTCGCCGTCGGCTGCTACTGCGCTGACGAAAACCACTGCCATCGCTCCGTTCTGCGCGACATCCTGCGCGAAGCAGGCGCGAAGATGGCGTAGAACCCGTATCATTCCAAGCAACCAGAATGGCAATCGTTTCGGGAACCCGGCTCGGGCCTTACGAGATCATTGCGCCCCTCGGCGCCGGCGGGATGGGGGAGGTCTACCGCGCTCGCGACACGCGTCTGGACCGGAGCGTGGCGGTCAAGATCCTCCCGGCCGAATTCGCGAACGACGCGCATCTGCGCGCGCGATTCGAGCGCGAGGCGAAGACGATCTCGCAGCTCAACCACCCGAACATCTGCACTCTCCACGACGTCGGCGAAAACTTCCTCGTGATGGAGCTGCTCGACGGTGAGACGCTCGCCTCACGGATCGACCGGGGACCGTTGCCGCTCGAGCAGGTGATCCGCTACGGGATCGACATCGCGCGCGCTCTCGACGTCGCGCACCGGCAGGGCGTGGTGCATCGCGACCTGAAGCCGGGCAACGTGATGATCACGAAGTCGGGGGCGAAGGTGCTCGACTTCGGCCTCGCGAAGAGCGGCAACGAAGTGAGCCTCGACTACGAGGCGGCGACGGTGCAGCGCCCGCTGACGTCCGAGGGGATGATCATCGGGACGTTCCAGTACATGTCGCCGGAGCAGCTCGAAGGTCAACACGTTGACCATCGCACGGACATCTTCGCTCTCGGCGCGGTGCTGTACGAGATGGCCACCGGCCGTCGCGCGTTCGATGGCAAGACGAAGACGAGCCTCATCGCCGCGATCGTCGCGGCGCAGCCGAAGCCGGTGCACGAGCTGCAGCCGCTCACGCCGGCCGCATTCGAGCACGTCATCGCCAAGTGTCTGGAGAAGGACCCCGAAGATCGGTGGCAGACGGCGCACGACATCGCTTCGGAGCTCGAGTGGATCATGGAAGGGCTTGGGCGGGAGGCCGCGCAGCCGCGCACGATGACGCGCGCCTGGAAGTTCGCGACGCTCGCGCTTGCCGTTGCGCTTGTCGGCGCGCTCGGCGCGGCAGTCCTCTTCCGGAGGAGCAGGAACGAAGGGCGTTTGAGCGTCGCGCTGGCGCTCCCGGCACGGCTCGTCGACTTCTACAACCAGGCCGCGCTCTCGCCGGACGGCAATTCCGTCGTCATGGTCGGGTACAAGAACCACGCGCAGTCGCTTTGGCTGCGCAAGCTCGACGCCGATGAACCGCAACCACTCGCGGCGACGGATGGCGCGACGCAGCCGTTCTGGTCTCCCGACGGCAAGTGGATCGCCTTCTTCGCCGACGGGAAGCTGAAGCGCATTCCGGCGGCCGGCGGGCCGTCGCAGGCGATTTGCGCCAACGATGATCCGGACGGCGGAACGTGGAGCGGTAACACGATCGTCTTTGCGATGGGCGTCACCGGTCCGCTGTACCGGGTGGACGCCAATGGGGGTACGCCGGTTCCGATCACGAAGGTGTTGCCGAACGAAGAGGCGCATCACTGGCCGTCGTTCCTTCCGGACGGCGATCACATCCTGTTTCTCGTTGACTCGTCAGTGACCGAGGGCCATCACATCAAGGTTGTGTCGCTCAAGGATGGAAGCATCCGCGAGGTGATGCAGGGCGTCACGAACGCGATTTACGCCGAGCCGGGATACCTCCTTTTCACGCGGGGTGGTTCGCTGATCGCCCAGCCATTTGACGCGAAGAAGCTGACGCTGTCCGGCGATCCGCGGGTTCTCGCGGAGCATGTCCCGCTGACGGTGGATACGCATCGCCGGGAGTTCACGGCGTCGGCGAACGGCCGGCTCATTTACCGGTCGGCCAACCACATGAGCCAGATGACCTGGGTCGACCGCAATGGAAAGGCGTTGGCGACGTTCGGAGAGTCCGGTCGCTTCCGTCTGCTGCAGCTCTCGAATGATGAGAAGCGCGTGGTGGTCGAACAGTACGACGCCGACGGCCGCGGTGACGATCTTTGGCTCTTCGATCTGGGGAGAAACGCGATGACGCGTTTCACGTTCGATCCCGCGAGCGACGTCGGCCCCGTGTGGTCGCCGGACGGAGGGCGGGTCGCGTTCGAGTCGATGCGCGGCGGAGGCGACATCTATATCGCTGACGCATCGAATCCGACGCGGGTGACGCGGCTGACGAACTTCAACTCGACCGATGCCTTTCCGACTTCGTGGTCGCCCGACGGCACCACGCTCTTCATGGATCGCACGCCGGCGAAGGCGAACAACTCGAGCATTTACGCGTATTCGTTTCAAACGCACCAGCTCACGCCGTTCATCGCGACTTCGGCCTCGAATTCGACGGGGATGATCTCCCCCGACGGTTCGCGGTTCGCTTATGTGAGCAACGAGTCGGGTCGCCCTGAGGTCTACGTAGAGCTGTATCCCTCGCTCACGAATCGCCGTCAGGTGTCGAATGGCGGTGGCGGAGCGCCGCATTGGCGCCGCGACGGCCGGGAGCTCTTCTACATCTCCTCAGCCGCGGAGATTGTGAGCTTCGACGTGACGAAGGACGACGCCGTCCCGCAGCCGCTCTTCCGCTACCTCGGCAACGACTTCGTCGTCAGCGCGGACGGCCAGCGGATCCTGACCGAGCAGCCGATCGACGACGTCACCCGCGTACCCCTCACTCTCGTTACGAACTGGACCGCGGCGAAGTGAGCCTCATCCGCAGTCCACGTCTCGGCGCGCTGATCGCGGTCGTCTTCTGGGGCATTTCGTTCGTCGCCACGAAGGCGGTGCTGCGCGAGATCTCGTTCGTGACGCTGATCTTCTTCCGGTTCGGCGTCGCGGCGGTTCTGCTGAATCTCGTCGTTCGCAGGATGCCGTCGCGAGACGCGTGGCCGTCGCTGGCGCTGATGGGCTTCATCGGCGTCTTCGTGCACCAGATGGTGCAGGCGTACGCATTGACGCTCACCTCCGCGACGCACGCCGGCTGGCTGATCGGCCTGACGCCGGTGTGGTCGGCGATCCTGTCCGCGCTCTTTCTACGGGAGCGTTTCGGTTTGTGGAAAGTCGTCGGGCTGGCCGGCGGCTTCGCCGGGGCGTTGCTGGTGATCACGCGCGGCGACTTCTCGTCGTCCGTGCTGACGCTCCCGTCGACGCGCGGCGATCTCCTCATCCTCGCCAGCACCCTCAACTGGGCAATCTACTCGGTCGTCGGTCACCCGACCATTCGCCGCCTCGGGCCGCGCGTTGCGACCGCCGGGATGATGACGTTCGGGGCGCTGATGCTCGCGCCGTTCTTCGTCTACCAGCGCGGATGGCGCGAGCTGCCGCATCTTTCGCCGGTCGGCTGGATCGCGATCACGTTCCTGTCGGTCGGCTGCTCCGCGTTCGGCTATCTCGTCTGGTACGGCGCGCTGGAGCATGTGGAGGTCTCGCGCGTCGCGGCGCTCCTCTACCTCGAGCCGTTCGTCACCTTCGCCGCCGCGATCGTCCTTCTCCACGAGCCGATCAGCACGATCGCGATCGCAGGCGGCCTCCTCGTCATCGTGAGCGTGATGGTGATGCAGTACGCGCCGCGCGCGCTCAGCGAGCGTCGAGCTGCTTGACGAGTTTCTTGGGGGCGATGGCGCGGAAGCTCTCGTCGACCCAGGCGCGGATCAGGTCGAATGGGATGTTCTTCGATTCGAGACGGCCCGTCACCCAGCCGTGCTTTCCCATGCCGTAATGCGTTGGCTCGGCCCACGGGAGGTCGACCGCCATGTCGCGCGAGTTGGGGAGCTTCACGCTGAACAAGACCTGGCCGTCGTGTGAGCCGATGAAGAGAAAGACTTTGCCGGTCGGCCGGATCTTGATCGCCGTTTCACCCCACGGGTGGTCTTCGTACGTGTCGGGGTACGACAGCGCGAGATCGCGCAGTTTCTTCACGAGGGCGTCGACGGCTTTCGTCATCAGGCGCTCCGCTCGCGGGTCTTGCTGCCAATCCAGAGCAGCACTGCGCCGAGGGCGCAGGCGGCGGGGCAGATGAGGAGCGAGAGGCGCATTTGCGCCGGGTCCTTCGCGACGCCGAGCGTGTCGCTGAGCTTCCCGATGAGCGGCGCACCAATGCCGTACGCGAAGATGTTCACGATCGAGAAGAAGACGCCGATCGCGAGGCCGCGCAGCTTCGGGCCCGCGATGTCGGAGATGTCGGCGGTCGCGGGACCGACCCAGAGGATGGCGAGGCCGTAGACCGCGACATTCACCGCGATCAGCAGCGGAATGTTGTTGGTGTACAGGAGCGCGATCCAAAGCGGCACGGAGGCGACGGCAGCCGAGGCGGTAAAAGCCATTCGTCCGCCGCTGACAACGCGCCGCACGCGGTCAGAGAACCAGCCGCCGAGGATCATCGAAGGGATGCCGACGACGATCGAGAGGATCCCGGCGGCGACGCCGATCGTGAGCAGGCTGAAGCCGTGAACGCGCACGAAGAACGTCGGCACCCAGATGCCGAGGTTGTTCCCGGCGAGGCCGACGAACCCATAGCCGAAGAAGATGAAAAGGAGCGGCTTCGACTTGAAGAGGAGCCGCCAGTCGGCGGGTGCCGCAGTCGTGGCGTCCATACGTCCGCGAGGAATCTCGCGGAGGAAGAAGACCAGCGCTGCGAGCGCGAGACCGGGAAAGCCGAGGAGATAGAAGGCCCAGCGCCAGCCGTGCGTCTGTCCGATCCAGCCGCCGAGAAAAAAGGCGAGGCCGCCGCCGATCGCGATGCCGGACGAGTAGACCGACTGCACGGTTGCGCGCATCCGCACCGGGAAGTAGTCGCTAAGGAGCGACAGAGCCGCGGGGCCGAGCGTTGCTTCGCCGACGCCGACCATCACGCGGCAGAGGAAAAGCGTCCAGAACGTGTTGGCGAATCCGGTGAGGCCGGAGAAGAGCGACCAGATGGCGAGTCCCGACGCGATCAGTTTCGTGCGCGACGTGCGGTCGGCGAGACGGCCGAACGGGACGCCGAGGAGCGTGTAGAAGATGACGAATGACGTCGTGCCAAGCAGCGCGAGCTGCAGGTCGCTGAACGCCATCTCCTTCTTGATCGGCGTGAAGAGGATGTAGATGAGCGTCCGGTCGAGGAAGTTGAGCACGTAAACGGCGGTGAGAACGGCGAGTGCGTACCACGAGTACGCGGCGACGCGTTCAGCCGGTTCTGCAGCGGGCGCGGCGAGCGGCTCGGCGATTGTGGACATCGCGCGGGAGTGTACGCTGTTCAGATGCGCGCCTGGCTCGCCGCTTTGCTGATCCTCACCGGTTCCGAGGTGTCGCAGTGGACGCCGGCACCGTCGGATGGCGTCTCGCTCAATCTGGCGAACGACAACGGCGCGTTGCGGATGGATTTCGACTTTCACGGGCACGGCGGATGGGCCGCGGCGCGGCGTCCGGTGAACATCGACGTGCCGGAGAACTATCGCTTCGTCTTCCGCCTGCGCGGCGAGATGCAGCCGAACACGCTCGAGCTGAAGTTCATCGACGGCGACAACGTCTGGTGGACGCGGCGCGTGGCGTGGGACTTCCCGCGCGAATGGACGGACGTCGTCGCCGACAAGCGGCACATCGAGTTCGCCTGGGGACCGGCGACCGATCACGAGTTGAAGCACATCTCGGCGATCGAGGTGACGGTGACCGCGGCGACCGGCGGGAAGGGGAGCCTCTGGGTCGACAAGATCGATTTCGAGCCGTTGCCGCCCGATACCTCGGTCCCGCTCGACGGCCGCGTGGTCACGAACTGGACGGGCGACGGGCCGCTGACGATCGATCTGCACCAGCCGCGCGACTTCGGCGGGCTCGTGGTGAACTGGGGATCGGCCTTCGCGAGCGACTACGACGTCGAGCTTTCGCTCGATGGGAAGGAATGGACGCGCGCGCGCCGCGTGCTCGGGGGGAACGGGGGACGCGACTACCTGCAGATACCAAACGCGAACGCTCGCTTCATCCGTCTGAACTTCGCGGGGAAGCGGGAGATCCGCGACATCGTCGTGCAGGCGCCGGCGTTCGGCGATCGCGCGATCGATGTCTACAAGGCGTTGGCGCACGACGCCTTGCGCGGCCGCTATCCGCGCGGCCTGATCAGCGAGTTCGGCTACTGGACGATCTTCGGTGCCGACGCCGAGGAGCAGGCGAAGCCGCTGCTGTCGGAGGACGGAGCGATCGAGACGTCCGCCGGCTTCACACTCGAGCCGTTCGTGCGCGTCGACGGGCGGCTGATCAGCTGGGCCGACGCCTCGACGACGCAAGCGCTCGAACGAGGTTCGCTCCCGATGCCGTCGACGACGTGGCATCACCCGAAGTTCACGATGACGGTCCAGGCGTTCGGTGCAGGATCGGCGCGATATCGCATCCGAAACACGAGCGGGCATCCGGAGCACGTGCAGTTCTTCGTCGCCGCGAGGCCGCTGCGCGTCACGCCGCCGTGGCATGAGCTGAACATCCCGGAGCTGACGGCGCCGATTCGCTCGATCCGATGGGATGGCGGTGTGCTGCACGTCGACTCCACGAACCTGACGCCATCGACTATGCCAGACGGTGTCGTTCTCTCGACCTTCGATGCCGGCGACGCCTCGGAGCTGTTCGATGCTGCCGCAACTGCCGAGGCGATCGACGATCCGCAGAAGCACGCCTCGGCGCTCCTGCGCTGGGATTTCGACCTCACCGACGAGAAGGAGATCGATCTCCATTTCGGCGGGTCCGATACTTTCGAAGCCGAACGCGCGCACTGGCAGTCGATCGCCGATCACGTCCAGATCGACATCCCGGCGGCGAAGGACCTCATCGACACCGTCCGCGCCAACCTCGCCTTCAACCTCCTCGGCCGCGACGGTCCTGCCATCCGCGGCGGCGCGCGGAACTACCGCCGGAGCTGGATTCGCGATGGCTCGCTCGCGTCGACCGCGCTGCTCCGCTTCGGATTCAATGACCAGGTCCGCGACTACATCCGATGGTTCGCGCAGTACCAGTTCGCCGATGGCAAGGTCCCGTGCTGCGTCGACACGCGCGGCGCCGATCCGGTCGCGGAGCACGACAGCCATGGCGAGTTCATTTATCTCGTCGCCGAGTACACGCGGCTCACCGGAGACATCGCGCTCGCGAACGACGTGTGGCCGCACGTCGAGAAGGCGGCCAACTACATCGATACGATCCGCAAAGAAACGCGCGGCGAAGCGCCCCACTTCGTCGGCCTGCTTCCTCCGTCGATCAGTCACGAGGGCTACTCGGCGAAGCCGATGCACTCGTACTGGGACGACTTCTGGGCCCTCCGCGGTCTCAAAGACGTCACCTGGCTCGCCCAGCGCCTCGGCAAGCACGACTCCACGCAGCACTTCGCCGCGATTCGCGACGAGTTCTCACACGACTTTCACGAGTCGATCCGCCGCGCCATCGCGCTGCATCACATCGACTACATTCCCGGCTCCGCGGACCTCGGCGATTTCGATCCAACCTCGACGACGATCGGGATCGAGCCGGTCGGCGATCTCGCGAACCTGCCGCACGACGTCGTGGTCGATGAGTTCACGCGCTACTGGAACGAAGCGTCAGGTCGGATGAACGGCACGCGCGCGTGGCGCGACTACACGCCGTACGAGTTGCGCAATGTCGGCGTCTTCGTCCGCCTCGGCTGGCGCGACCGCGCCCAGCGGCTCCTGCAGTGGTTCCTCGACGACCGCCGCCCGCGCGGCTGGAAGCAGTGGGCCGAGGTCGTTGCGCAGGACTACCGCAGCCCGACCTACGCCGGCGACATCCCGCACCTCTGGGTCGGCAGCGACTTCGTCCGCTCCTTCATCGACATGCTCGCCTACGAACGCGAATCCGATCAGTCGCTCGTCCTCGGCGCGGGCATCCCCGAGGCGTGGCTGAAGGAGGGTGTTGCGGTGCGCGGCCTGCGCACAATCTACGGTCCGCTGACGTTCTCGGCGAAGGGCAACGTCGTGCGCGTCTCCGGCGTGCAAGTCCCACCCGGAGGAATCGTGCTGATGCTGCCGAATCGCGACGTGACGGTGATTCGGAGCGTGCCCGCTACTCTCGTTCTAGAACCACAGCCACGCCCATCCCACCCGCTGCGCAAATAGTGACGAGACCGTACTGCTGGCCCGTGTGCTGGAGCTCGTTGCAGACGGTGGTGATGATGCGGGCGCCGGTAGCGCCGAAGGGGTGGCCGAGAGCGATGGAGCCGCCGGTGCGGTTGATGGCCTCGGGATCGATATCGCCGATGGGCTCTTCGCGGCCGAGCTTTTCCTTCGCGATCTTCTTCGAGCCCATCCACTGAATGTTCGAGAGCACCTGCGCGGCGAAGGCCTCGTGCATCTCGATCACGTTGATGTCCTTGAGCGTCAGCTTGGCGCGGTCGAGTGCGATCGGCAGCGCGAGGACGGGGCCCTGGAGCAACTGGTCGAACGGATCGATGGCGGCGTACGCGTACGACTTGATGAAGCCGATCGGCTTGATACCGGCCGCTTTCGCCTTGTCCTCCGACATCAGCAGCACCGCGGCCGCGCCGTCGGTGAGCGGCGAGGAGTTGCCGGCGGTGATCGTGCCGTACTTGCGATCGAAGACCGGTCTCAACTTCGCGAGTCCTTCGAGCGTCGAATCGCCGCGAATGAGGTTGTCGGTTTCCACCACCGCCTCGTACTTCGGCGGCACGACGACGGTCATCACTTCTTCCTTGAAGCGGCCGTTCTCGGTGGCGGCTGCGGCGCGGGTGTGGCTTTGGAGCGCAAAACGGTCCTGCGCCTCGCGGGTGATGCCGTTCTCCTTCGCCATCTTCTCGGCCGACTGACCCATCGTGAGGCCGGTGGTTGATTCGGCGATCGCCGGCGTGTCGGGCGCGAGATCTTTGAGCTTCACTTTTCGGAACGAGCCGAGCTTCCCGCCGACGCTCTTCTGTTTGCTGGCGGTGACGAGCGCGTCGGAGAAGTTCTTCGAGAAGAGAATCGGGATGTCGGACAGCGACTCGGTGCCGCCCGCGATCACCGTATCGGCGTAGCCGCGGAAGATCAGGTCGGCGCCGGAGGTGATCGCCTGCGCGGCGGAGTCGCACGCTTTGCCGACGGTGTAGCCGGGAATCCGCTTCGGCAGGCCGGTGCCGAGGACGATCTCGCGCGCGACGTTCGGCGCCTTCACCGACGGGATGACGTTCCCGAAGATGAGCTCCTGCACCTCGTTCGGATCGATGCCGCTGCGCTGCACCAGCTCCGCGACGACCATCTTGCCGAGGTCGAGAGAGGTGAGGGCGGAGTAGACGGTGCCGGACTTCGCAAACGGCGTCCGCAGTCCACGAACGACTGCGACGCGCGGCGTGTATTGCCACATGGCGGCGAGGATAGCACTCGCAAGAGCAATGCAAAATGCCGATACAATCGGTTGCCGAGGAGGCGCCGATGACGGTCGTGGCCCCGGTGCTCGAAACGAATCCGCTGCGTGAGGGACTCGAGCAGGAACGCGTTCCGGACGCCTCATGTCTGGTGATCTTCGGCGCGTCCGGCGACCTGACGCACCGCAAGCTTCTCCCCGCGCTCTACTCGCTCGCGCACGACGGTTTGCTGCCGTCCGGCCAGACCATCATCGGCTTCGCTCGGCCGGACTACACCGACGACGCGTTCCGGATGGACATTCGCGAGGCGTGCAACAAATACGCGCGCACGCGTCCTGTCGACGAGGCGGTGTGGGAGAACTTCGCGAAAGGCCTCTTCTACGTTCAGGGCGATTTCGGCGACTCGGCGGCGTACCTCCGCTTAAAAGAGAAGCTCGCGGAGTGCGACAAGACACGCGGCACCGGCGGACGGCGCCTCTATTACCTCGCGGTTCCGCCCAATTTCTTCCCGGTAATCTGCGAGTTCCTCGGCGGCGAGGGAATGGTCACCGATCCCGAACGCGGCGGGCCCTACACGCGCGCGATCATCGAGAAGCCGTTCGGCCACGACCTCGCCTCGGCAAAGGAACTGAACCGCGTCGCGGTGACGACCTTCCGCGAGCGGCAGGTCTTCCGCATCGATCACTACCTCGGCAAAGAGACTGTCCAGAACCTCATGGTCCTCCGTTTCGCGAACGGGATCTTCGAGCCGTTCTGGAATCGTCAATATATTGACCATGTGCAGCTGACGGTCGCCGAGTCGCTTGGTGTAGAGAAGCGCGGCAACTACTTCGACAACGCCGGCATCGCGCGCGACATCATCCAGAACCACATGCTGCAGCTCCTCTCGCTCACCGCGATGGAGCCGCCGGTCGCGTTCGACGCCGACGCCGTGCGCGACGAGAAGGTGAAGGTGCTCCGCGCGCTTCGCGAGTTTCCGAAGGGGAACGAGGAGTCGATGGCCGTTCGCGGCCAGTACACCGACGGCTCCGTTCTCGGCGAGCTGGCGGCGGGATACCGCAAGGAAGAGAACGTCCGGCCCGACTCGCACACGGAGACGTTCGCGGCGCTGAAGGTCTACATCGACAACTGGCGCTGGGCGGATGTGCCGTTCTACCTCCGCGCTGGCAAACGGCTGCCGAAACGCGTCACCGACATCTCGATCCAGTTTCGGCCGGCGCCGTATCCGCTGTTCAAGAAGGTCTCCGGCGTCCGGACGCAGCCGAACGTGCTCGCGATCCGCATCCAGCCGGATGAAGGGATCTCGCTGAAGTTCGATTCGAAGGTTCCGGGACCGGTCGTACGGACCGCGCCGGTGACGATGGAGTTCCGGTACGCGACGTCGTTCGGAGCCGAGCCCCCCGAGGCGTATGAGCGGCTCCTGCTCGAGACGATGCTCGGCGACTCGACGCTCTTCGCGCGCCGCGATGAGGTCGAGACCGCGTGGGCGTGGCTCGATCCGCTGCTGACGGCGTGGGCGGCCGATTCGCGGCTGCCGGATGCCTACCCGGCGGGAACGTGGGGTCCCGACGCGGCGGACGCGCTTCTTGCAGCGGATGGACGCAAGTGGAGACGTCCCTGAATAAACCATGACCGCAGACGAGCTGACATCCGGCGAAGACGTCAAAGTCGATTCCGCGACGATCGAAGAGACGCTCGCGGAGCTGTGGCGCGTCGAGAAGAAGGACCACGACAACGCGGTGACGCGCGCCGCGCTCTGGAACGTCGTGGCGCATTCGGCGACGCCCGAGCACCACACCGAGGCGAGCGAGGTTCTCGGCAAAGCATCGATCGCCGTGCCGCAGCGGACCATCGTGGTGCGCGCGACTCCGGCGGGGCCGACGGAGATGTCGTCGTGGATCAGCGCGAACTGTCACCTTCTCGGCGAGGGGAAGCAGGTCTGTTCCGAAGAGATCTCGATCATTGCCGGAGGCGATCGCGTCGAGCGCGTGCCTCCGCTCGTAGCCGCGCTGCTCATTCCCGACATGCCGGTCGCGGTGTGGTGGCTGGGCGATCTGCCGCACGAGAACGCGGCGTACGTCGCCGCGCTGCTCGAGCCGGCCGACCGGCTGATCGTCGATTCGGCGGCGTTCGACAATCCGGCCGACCTCGAGATCGTCGCGCGCGTGGCCCAGAAGACCATGACCGCGCCGGCGGACCTGAACTGGATCCGGCTCGAGGAGTGGCGCATCGCCACCGCGTCGCTCTTCGATCCGCCGGAGATGCGCTCGAAGCTCGCTCATGTGCGGCGCATCCGCATCCTCACCGACTCCATGCAGCAGAACTTTTTCGGCGAGCGGGTCGAGGGGCTGCTGTTTGCGTCGTGGATCCTGGCGCAGGCGGGATGCGAGATCGAGCGCGTCGACCTCGAGATCGAAGAACGGCAGTCGCTCCGCCGCGGACTCTTGCGTGTCGGCGTGACGATGGAGGATGGATCGGTGGCCTACGTCGAGCGCGATCTGGAGCGCGGCATTCTCGTCACGCGCTACGACGGGCACGTCATCGTGCCGGAAGGGGTGACGCGGGCGCAGAAACGGACGACCGATCAGCTCATCGTGCGCGAGTTGAAGGACCCATCCAGCGACCGGCTGCTGCTGAAGGTGCTCCCAGTATCGGTCGAGCTGGCGAAGCGGGTCGCCTGATGAACCTTCGCATTTTCGACACGAAGGACGAGCTGGCGCGCGGAACGGCACGCGCGATCGCGGAGCGGGCGCTCAATGAAGGCAGGGACGGTGCGGTGATCGCCCTCTCCGGCGGCTCGACGCCCGTTCCCGTCTACGAGCTCCTCGGACGCGACGATGCGTTGCGCGAGCGGAGTGTCACCTGGGTGGTCGTCGACGAGCGGTATGTTCCGGAGACCGATCCGCAGTCGAACTCCGCGATGATCCGCCGCACGCTCTTCGCGCAAGGGATCGCGCCGGCGCACCGGTTTCTCCGTTTCAAGACGGAGCTGAACGACCCGGAGGCGACCGTGCGCGAGTTCGAGCGCGAGTGGCACGAGCTCGGGATCGAGAAGCTCGACACGGTCGTTCTCGGCATCGGCGACGACGGCCACACGGCGTCGCTCTTTCCCGGAACCGACGCGTTGAACGTCGAGGACCGCATCGCGACGGCGGTGTTCGTTCAGAAGCTGGACATGTGGCGTGTGACGATCACGAAGCCGGTGATCCGCGCGGCGAGCCTGCGGATGGTGGAGGCGGCGGGGGAGTCGAAACGCGACGTTCTTCGCGCCATTCGCGAGGGGGCGGACTACCCGATCGCCCAGGCGACGAGCGGCGTCGAGACGTGGTGGTTTCTCGATCGGGCCGCCGCGCCTTAAAATACTTTGTGTGACTGAGCCGGTCCGCATCGGCGACCACGCGTTCGCCAACCTCCGCTACATCCGCGACGCGATGGAGCGCGCCACCGCCTTTACGTCGATCCCCGGCGTCGGGGGCGTGATCATCGGCGTCAGTGCGATCGTCACGGCGTTCGTGGCGCAGCCGCTGCGTGGCGACCGGTGGCTGGAAGCGTGGCTGATCGACGCTGTGTTCGCGGCGGTCGTCGCGTTCGCCCTGATGGCCCGCAAGGCGTCGCGCGCCGGTGTGACGCTGCGTTCGCCCGCCGCCCGGCGCTTCTTCGTCAGCTACTTCGCGCCGATCGCAGCCGCCGCGCTGATGACGATCGCCGTCGTGCGCGCCGGCGATCATGCGCTGCTACCGGCGCTCTGGCTCCTGAGCTACGGCGCGTCGTTCATCGCCAGCGGCGCTTTTTCGATCCGCGTGGTGCCGTTGATGGGTATTTGCTTCATGATGCTCGGCATCGCGGCCCTTTTCATCCCGTTCGGCAACATCCTGCTCGCCGCCGGCTTCGGCGGCCTACACATCGTGTTCGGATTCATCATTGCGAGGAACTATGGCGGCTAGAGCACAACGAAACACGGCGGCGGCCGACGAGTCGCGCGTCGTCGAGAAGCGGACCATTCCCGATTTCGACCGCAAGATTCACGAGAGAACGCGGCTCGCGATCATGAGCGCACTCGCGGTGAACGACAAGCTGACCTTCGTCGAGTTGCGCGACATCGTGCAGACGACCGATGGCAACATCAGCGTTCACGCCCGGAAGCTCGAGGACGCGGGATATCTCACGATGAAGAAGTACTTCGTCGGACGCATTCCGCGGACGGAATACCAGATGACCCCCGCGGGGCGGCGCGCGTTCGAGAAGTACATCGCGCACATGGAAGCGCTGGTGAAGACGAACAAGAAGTAGCATTTCGGAAACACCAGTTTCGTTCCGCGGCGGCGCGGGGTCTAAGGCGGCATGAACACGATGTCGCGCTCACTCTTCACCACCGCGTCGCTGGTCCTCGCCGCCGTCATCTGCATCGGGCTCAGCGGGGCTCCAGCGAAGTCGCAGGCGCCAAGAAAGATTGCCGGCGCCGCACTTGCTCCGGTCGCCCCGATCTCGCTCTCCGACTCCGACGGGCAGGAGCTGACGCTCGAGGAGCTGTCGGCGCGGACGGCGATCCACGGGATACTGTCCCTCACTGAGATCGAGCTGCGCTTCCGCAATCCGAAGGCGCGCCGGATGGAGGGCCGCTTCAGCTGCACGCTGCCGGCGAACGCCGCGATCAGCCGCTTCGCGAAGGAAGTGAACGGGACGCTCATGGAAGGGGAGGTCGTCGAGCGCCTCCGCGCGAATCAGGTCTACGAGCAGTTTCTGCATCAGATGCGCGATCCCGCGCTGCTGGAGCAAGACCAGGGGAACCGATTCTCCGCGCGCATCTTCCCGATCGACCCGAATGGGCACGTGCGGATCCTCCTCTCCTACTCGCAGCTCCTCCCGATGCACGACAACGTGCGGACCTATTCGTTTCCGTTGCGCGGGCTGCCGAAGGTGGGGAAATTCAGTTTCCGCGCGTTCGTAACGCCGCTGAAAGGGGAGACGACGGGCATCACACATTCGACCGCGGACATCTACTCGATCGACGAGCATGACTACACGCCGGCTCACGACGTCGAGATCGCATTCCATCCGACGGCCGAGGCGCCGCGCGCACAGACGATCCGCGCGGGCGACTTCTACATCGCGTCGTTCCGTCCCGATGTGCCGATGGCCAAGGTCTCGCCGCCCCACGACTGGCTCTTCTTCGTCGACACGTCGGCGTCGGCGGCCGAGTCGCAGTCGCACCGCATTCGAGCGCTCGAGCAGGTGATCGCGTCGCTGCCGGAGTCCGACCACGTCCAGATCGTCGCCTTCGATCAGGAGTTTGCGAACGTCAGCAGGCCGAGCGCTCTCCGAGATCGCCTCTTCCTCGGCGGCACGGACATCGGCGCGCTGCTGCGTCGCGTCGCATCCGAGGTGCGCGAGCATCCGAATCGCGCTATCGTCATCGCCAGCGACTTCGTCCCCACCCTCGGCACGGTCGACAAGAAAGAGCTGACCGACCTCGCGAACGCGATCCCGCACGGCGCCGTTGTCGACGCGCTGATTCTCGGCTCGCGCGAGGACGCCTCGCTCGCGAAGACCATCGTCGGCGGACATGGCCGCGTCGTGCGCGTGCCGTTCTCTGAATCGCTCGACGAGAAGGCGCACGAGGCTGCGCGCGCGCTGCAGCGTCCCGCCGGCGCCTCGTTCGAGATCGCCGACAGCAGCGCCGAATGGGTCTATCCGCAACACGTCGACGACGTGCAGCCGGGCGATGAAGTGATCGTCGCCGGGAAGGTGCGCGTTGCGACCGAGCCACGCGTGACGCTTGGCGGGATGCGTGCGCCGTCGACGTCCTCGCTCGATGCGCAGACGTTCTCGCCGCTGCTGGAGCGCGAGGCCTACCGGGAGTACCTCGACTATCTCTCGATGCGCGAAGCAACCGAGCCGTCCGAGGCGGTGCGAAGCGCCCTGGCGAGCGAGCAGGTGAAGATCAGCACCGAACAGCGCGTAGTGATCCCAAAGACGACGATGCTCGTTCTCGAGAGCGAGTGGGACTACCGGCGCTTCGGTCTCGACCGGCGGTCGCTCGCGGCGATCCTGACGATCGATGCCGGCGGGATCGCGCGCCTCGACCGGCGCACGAACACTCCGGCTCCGATACTCGTCGGAAAGACGCCTGCGCCGCCTGCTCCGGCTCCGATGCCGGTGCCCGCGGCGGATTTCGCTCAGGGTCGGGAGAGGATCACCGTCACGGCCGACGCGCCAATGCTCGAGCAGAAGGCCACGAACAGTGTGGAAGGCGGAGTCGGCGGCGGCGTGGTTGGAGGAGTTGTGGGAGGAGTCGTCGGAACACGGGTCAATGAACCGGCCCCGGCCCCAGCACCGCCACGGCCGGCCGTCGTCGCCGAGGCGATCACGGTTGCGCCGCGCTCCGTTCCCCCTTCCGCAATGCACCGGCGCGAGGAGCGGCAATCCGACGCTGACTGGTCACATGCAGCGCGTCCGTCGAAAGAGCGGATCGCCGAGCTGGAGGAGCAGATTCGGCAGAATCCGCAGGACCGCGAGCTGTACAACCAGCTCAGCGAAGCGCTCGCGGCCCGCGAGGAGTGGAGCTCGCTCCGCCGCCTCGCGATCGCATGGCAGGAGTACGACCCGGAGAATCCGCAGGTGTACGAGGTCCTCGGCCAATCCGACGAGCACCTCGGCAACGAGAGCGAGGCGGCGCGCGCCGACGCCTCGCTCATCGAGATCGCGCCGGGAAAGACGGAGCTGCTCCAGCGCGCCGCGATGCTCCTCGTCCGCGCGCACCGCGCATCACTCGCCGAGGCGCCGCTGCGGCGCGCGCTCGAGCTGCGGCCCGATCGCGCGAACGGATATCGCCATCTCGCGCTGATGCTCTGGCTCGACGGACGCGTGGAAGAGGCGGCGCGCGTGCTGGAGTCGGCGACGCACCAGCAGTTCCCGAACTGGTACGGCAACGTGCAACGGGTGCTGCACGAGGAGCTCGGCTACGTCTATCGCGCCTGGATGGCGAAAGAGCCGTCGCGCCGCGAGGAGATCGAGGCGCGGGCGCGGGACTACGCCGTCGACCTCACGCGCCGCGACGCGCTGCGCGTCACGCTGGCGTGGGAGACCGACGCGAATGACGTCGATCTCCACCTCATCGACCCATCAGGCTCCGAGTGCTACTACGGGCACAAACAGAACCCGTCGGGCATCGAGCTGTACGAGGACATCACGCAGGGCCTCGGCCCCGAGGTCATTCGCGGCGAGAAGATCGAGCACGGCGTTTACCACGTCGGCGTCCGCTATTTCGCCGCAGGTCCGATGGGGATCAGCCGCGGGATCGTGGTCATTCTCCGCGACGACCGACAGCGCCAGCCCTCGATCGAGATCGTTCCCTTCCGACTCGTCGAGGGCGGCGGCGACATCCGTCACATCGCGGACGTCAGCGTGAAGTAGCTCTCCGTGTGGCGCAGGGTTCCAGCCTGCGCTCCGGGCGGGCGGGGCGCAGGCTGGAACCCTGCGCCACACCAGGGAAGCTATTTCGACATCGCCTTCAAGTACGCCCCGTCGATGCCGTGGATCTTCATCTGGATCAGCTTCTCGACGGGGACGTTGCGGTAGCCGGCGCCTTCGACGTCGCGGATGAACTCGGGCGTGACGCCATGAATGCGCATGCGCACGAGCGATTCGCCCGGGACGTCGCGATAACCGAGCGCGGCGATCTCGTGGACGAACTCGGGCGTGACGCCATGGATGCGAAAGCGAACGAGGTCTTCGACGCTGAGGTTGCGGTATCCCGAATCGGCCATCGCGCGGATGAAGTCGGGAGTCGCGCCGTGGATGCGCATCCGGACCAGTTCCTCGGCGCTCACGTGATCGAGGCCGAGCGTTTTGAGCTCGCGCACCATCTCCGGGTTCACCCCGTGGATGCGGAAGCGGACGAGGTCGCGGACGCCGACGTTGTAGCCGAGGTCGTGCATCTGGCGGATGAAGTCGAGCGACACGTCGAACATCGCGAGGCGATACAGCTCTTCGCCTTCGGTGCGACCGCGGTCTTCGTCGTCGAGCGCGATGTGCATCGAGCGCAGCGTGCCGAGGTACGAATCGTTAGGGGTGAACGTGAAGTGGCCGGCGCCTTCGCCGTCGCGGAACGAGCCGTCGAACGAGATCGTGCCCGCGTCGCGGCGCAGCGCGAACTTCACCGGAACGTCGGACGCCGAGGTGATCTGCGCGCGGGAGAGACCCTCGAACGCGGAGATCTTGAAGTCCTGCCCCCAGTTGCTGTGCTCTCGGTTCATGTTGAGCTGGATGCGCTCGATGTCCTTCACCGACCAGGTCGAGGCGGTCCACATGCCGCGCAGCGACTCCGCGTGCAGCGCGGCGGCGAGGAGAAAGGTGATTGCGACGATGAGGACGCGTTTCATCACTTCTTCTCCCTGTACTGCGCCATGTCGCGGATGAAATCGGCGTTGACGCCGCTGGCGGCGAGCCGCACGAGGTCGCGGACCGACAGATTCGTGTATCCGGAGTCAGCGAGCGCTTTCACGAAGGCGGGCGAGACGTTCATCGAGCGCAGCTCGACGAGCTCGCGCGCGCTGAGGTTGTGGTAACCGGCGCCGGCCATCTCCTTGATGTACGCCGGGCTCACGCCCATCGAACGGAGCGTGATGATGTCCTCGGGGCGCTTGATCTCGATGCCGCTGTTGCGCATCTCGGAAACATATTCGGGCGTGACTCCCTGCGAGCGCATCGCGACGATCGCGTCGAGGGAAAGATCGCCGAGGCCCGTGGCGCGCATCTGCTTGATGTATTCGGGAGTGACTCCGACCGAGCGGAGAGTAATGAGGTCATCGACGCTGAGCTTTCCGTCCGCACCGATGTGTCGCGTGTGAACCTTCCAGGCCACGCCGCCTCTCACGCCACCCTTCACGCCGCCCTCGACTCCGCCCATGACACCGTCAATCACACCGTCGACGGCATCCGCGGCGAATGCCATCGCCATCGGGGCGATCGCCGGCATCGGGGTGACGCGGACGCGCGGAGTGGCGACCGCGATTCGCGGCGACACGTTCACGATCGCCGGCGGGGCCGAAGGCGCGGGTGTTCCCGCCATGTCGGCTGCCATCGCCATCGCAGCTTCCGGCGTCTCGGGTGGATCGGGCGGCTCCGGTGTCTCGACGTCGACATTGACGTCGTCGTTGTTATCGACGTCCGTGTCGTGATCTCTGTCGCACGTGACCGACTTGCTCTCCACGGTGATGGAAGTCGTCGACGGCTTCGCGGCGACCGCCTTCGGCGGGTTGGTCGGAAGCTGTTCGTCGGCGTTGCGCTTCGCGAGCGCCGGCATCGACGGAATGGCGAGGACGGCGATCACGACGGCGAGGACGGCCGCGGCGGCGCCCCAGCGTGAGGTGTCGCTGGCCGCGTCGTCGTTCGAGCTCACCAGACGGCGGATGCGCGTCAGGAGCGAGCCGCCGTTGGCCGCGAGCGCCAGTTCCCCCTGATGCGCGCGCAGTTCTTCGAGGTGGGTGAGGGCGCGCGCATAGCGAAGGGCGCTCCCGCACGTCTCGATTGCCATGTCGTCGCAGCAGTGTTCGCGCTCGATGCGGATGCGGTGCGAGATCCACCAGGCGGCCGGGTGGTAGAACATCAGCGTCTCGATCGCCGTCTGCATCAGGTTGACGAAGAAGTCGTGCCGGCGGATGTGCGCCAGCTCGTGCGCGAGGAGCATCTCGATCTCTTCCGGCTTGAGCGCCGACATCGTGCTCATCGGAAGGAGGATCAGCGGCTTGAGCCAGCCGATGACGGTCGGCACTTCGACGGCGGCCGACTCGAGGATCGCGACGCCGCGGCGCAGTGCCAGCGCGTCGGCGAGCCGTGTGAGCGTCCGCTGCCACGTCTCGGTGGCGGGGGAGGAGTTCCGCGCCAGCTTCTTGATGCGGCTCCAGCTGACGACGAGGCGGATCGAGAGGACCGTCACGCCGACGAGCCAGAGCAGGACGACGTTCGGCAGCGCGTCGTGGGCGATCTCGCCGAACGAGCGGAGCGTGGCGCGCGTCGCATGCACCGCCGCCGCCTTCGCGACGTCGAGCGGAAGCGTCTGCGCGCGGAGGACGGCGCTCCCGCCTTCGAGCGGCAGCGGCGGCTCTTCGTAGGCGCGCCACGCCGTGACGGCGGCGAGCAGCGGAAGGAGCGCCAGCGCGGCGCACGAGATCGCGTAGCGCGCGTTCGCGGTGCGCCGCGCCATCAGCGCCAGCGCCGCCGCGAGGATCGCCGCGACGATCGCTCCCTGCCAGACGAGATGAAGCAACGCCCAACCGATCGACTGGGCGACGGGACCGCTGAAGATGCTGCCGATCATCGTGATTCTCCTTCCAGCTTCGCGAGCACTTGTCGGATCTCTTCGAGCTCCTCGGGGTTCGCCTTCTTCGACGACAGCGCCTGCATGACGAGCTTCGCGGGCGAGCCGCCGAACGCCCGCTCCATCAGGTCCGTCAGGAGCTGGCGCTGCGTTTTCTGTTCGCTGTATCGCGCCTCATAAATGTGGGCGCGCTGCGACTCGTCGCGTACGACGAGCCCCTTTTCGGTCATGATCTGTAACAGCTTCAGGATCGTGGTGTAGCCGGTGCCGTGCTCCTGGCTGAGGAGCGCATCGTGGACGTCGCGGACCGTGCTGGGGCCGCGCTCCCACAAGACGTTGAGGATCGCCAGTTCGGCGTCGGTGGGTCGTGGGGTGCCTGTCTTGTCGGTCATCTTTTCACCTATACGCATCAAGATACGAACGGTTTCGTAATTTGTCAACGAAGATGTTCGTAGTTTCCGCGTACAGCAGGCGCTATCCTGATCCCGGTGAGGCTCTGGTCGATCCATCCGCAGTACCTAGACGTCAAAGGACTGCTCGCGGTTTGGCGGGAAGGCCTCCTGGCGCAGGCCGTACTCGCGGGCCGCACCCGCGGGTACACGCAACACCCTCAATTGATTCGCTTTAGGCCGCAGCGAGGGGCGATCACGACTTACCTCCACGCCATCGCCGACGAGGCCGATCGGCGAGGCTACGCCTTCGACCGCTCCCGCATCACCGCCCCTCGGCGCCGGATTTCCCTCACCGTCACCGCCGGCCAGCTCGAGTACGAATGGGCGCACCTGAAGCGAAGACTCCGCGAGCGCAGCCCCGCCGACTACCGGCGCGCCCTCCGCGAGCCCGACCCGCTGCCGCACCCCTGCTTCACGGTCGTACCGGGGGGAGTGGCGGATTGGGAAGTACGAACACCCGCTTCGCGTGCTGCGAGGCGATCCTCGCGGGGTCGTAGAGCGCGTCGATGATCGACGGCTTCCAGGTGAAGAGGTCGGGGTTCGCGGCCGCGAATGTCTCCCACTCCGATTCGACCCGCGACATGCGATCGGAGATCGTCACGAGGTAGGCCCAGGTGATGGTCGCGTGGTAGAGCTGCGGTTTCCCGTTGGCGGCGGCGAAACGCTGCAGCGCGTCGACGAATCGCTGCGCGCCGGAGGGGAAGCCGTACTCCCGAAGGTAGGTCCACGCCATGCGCACGTGGTCGCGATGGCGGAACTCGTGGTTCGCGATGCGGTTGGCTTCAAAGGCTTCGATCAGTGCGTCCATCACGGTAACAATGTACCACAGTACCTCGATCGCCGGTTGACACGCTGTCCGTTGTCGGTTATCCGTTCGTCATGCGCAAGACTTTCATTCTGACGGCCACAACCGTATTCACGGCAACACTTTGTCTCGCCGACGCCAACGTCCAGGAAAAGACGCAGGTGCATATCGGCGGGATGATCGGCGGCATCGCCAACGCGTTCGGCGGCAGGGCGACGCACGAGGGGATCACCAGCAATACGTTCGTCAAGGGGAACCGCCGCGCGCGGATGACCGAAGACAGCAGCGAGATCGTCGACCTCGACGCGGAGAAGGTCTACAAGCTCGATCTCGGCCGCAAGACGTACACGGTCGAGACGTTCGACGAGATCCGCAGGCGCTTCGAGGAACAGAAGGAGCGCGCGGAGAAGCGGTCCGCACGGCAGGACAAGGGAGGCGAGAAGCCGCAGGGTCCGGAGTACGAGGTCGACATCAGCGTGAAGGACACCGGCCAGAAGCAGGCGATCAACGGCTACGACACGCACGAAGTCGTCACGACGATCAGCGTGCACGAGAAGGGGAAGCCGATCGAGAAGGCCGGCGGCAGTGTTTTCAAGGCCGACATGTGGATCGGGCCGCGGATCAAGGAGATGAAGGAGATCGGGGATTTCGAGCGGCGCTATTTCGCGAAGCTGTACGGGAAGGAGTTCGGCGCGGCCGACATGCAGCAGATGGCGATGCTCATCGCCACGAATCCGATGTTCGCCAAGGCGGCGAAGGCGTTCGCCGACAAGCGCTCCAGCTTCGACGGCACGCCGATCCGGACGATCCTCACGTTCGAAACGGTCGCCGGCACGGAACAGCAGGCGAGCGGCGACGACGGCGGCGGCACCCCGACCGGCATCGGCAGCGCCATCGGAGGACTGATGAAGCGGGCGCATAGACGCGACGCCGAAAGCGGTCCGCAGCGCTCGACGCTCTTCGACTCTACCAACGAGATCCTGAAGGCTTCCGCGACCGCGACGTCAGCCGACGTCTCGATCCCTCAGGGCTTCACGCAGAAGTGAGCTCGTCAACCATATCGTCGATCAGGGCGTCCTTCTCGCGCCACAGCTGATCGACCCATTCTTTGAAGCGGTCACGCACCGGTCCCGGCCGCGTGACCGCTTCGTCGTAGAAATCCTCGGGAATCTCGACCCGGCGCGCCCGGACGACGATCCGCGGGACGCGATTCGTCACGAACTGCCAGAAGGAGACGTCGCCTTGCGGGTAGGCGAGGGTGACGTCGAACGTAGCGTCGAGCAGGTCGCCCATCGACGCGAGGACGAAACCGATGCCGCCGATCCGCGGACGCAGGAGGTGGCGGTACGGTGAGTCCTGGTCGTCGTGTTTCTCGCGCGTGAAGCGTGTGCCCTCGAGAAAGTTCGCGATCGCCACCGGCACTTTCCGGTACTTGCGGCAGGCGGTGCGCGTGGTGGCGAGGTCCTCGCCGCGCTTTTCCGGATGCGCCGCGAGGAACTCCGGCGTGTAGCGCTTCATGAACGGGAAGTCGAGCGCCCAGCAGCCCTGACCGGCGATCGGAAACCAGATCAGCTCCTGCTTGAGAAAGAAGCGGATCAACGCGGTGCGGTGATGGAAAGCGCGGAAGAGGACGAAGATGTCGACCCACGAGACGTGGTTCGCGACGATGAGGTAGTGGCCGTCGTAGCCGTCCGTTTCCACTCCGCCGACGTCCCATTTCGTGGACAGCATCGTGTCAAAGATCCGGTTGTTGCCCTCGACCCAGTTCTCCCCGAGCCTGACCAGGAAGTTGACGACCGGTACCCGCTTCCGGCCGGGCATGAGGAATTTGATGATCCCGGCGAGGAAGATGGGAGTGCCCCAGAGGACGAGGTTGAGGAAGAGAAGGATGATCGTAGCAATGCCGCGGAGCATCAGCGCTCTCCTCGGTTCATCGTAACCGCGCGGACGACGCCGGTGACCGCCAGCCCGATGCAGAACGCGAAGGCGGCGCTACGCCAGTCGAGGTCCCGCCAGCCGCCGAAGTCGAGGATCGTCGCCGCGACGCCCGCGGCGAGCGCCGCAACGGTTGCGGTGACAAGTTCTGTCTTCCAATGCCTTTGCCTCGAAAACGGAACGATCCTCGCAATTAAGAAGGCAGCGATGCCCGAGACGACCCACGACGCGACTCCCACGCGCTGATTATCGACATCCGGCAGTTAGCACGGAAATCGCATCAGGCTGCCAGAGGAGAGCACATGGAGATACAGGCCGCAGCGCATTCGAACGGGCGAAGCAACAAGATTCTCGCGATCGAGGACGATCCCGAGGTGCTGGCGCTCTACAAGACGTACCTGCAGAAGAGAGGCTACGACGTCCTCTCGGCCGGCGGCGCCGTCGAGGCGATGAACATTCTCCAGAGCAATCCCGACACGCGCCTCATCCTTCTCGACCTCAACCTGCCGGGCATGAGCGGCGAGGAGTGGATCGCCTGGTACCTCCAGCAGGGCAAGCAGACGCCGGTCGTGGTCGCGTCAGGGAAGGGAGACATCCTCACGATCACGAAGGGGAACAACATGACCGCGGCCCTGACGAAGCCGTTTCACATGGAGGAGTTGCAGGAGCTGATCGAGGTGTTGCTCGCCGACGACTGGCACGAGCAGGTCAGCATCGACAAGAAGACGCACTAGCCGGTTGCACGACTAGCCGTCGCTGCCGATCGCTTCCACGGGGCAGTTGTCCATCGCATCCTTGCAGAGGATCTCTTCGTCCGGCGTCTCCGGCTGTTTGAAAATGTGTGAGAAGCCCTGCTCGTCGTTGCGTTTGAAATTCGCAGGAGCGGTTTCGCGACAGAGATCGCAGTCGATGCATTGCGTATCGACGTAGTAGCGTCCCACGGGCTGGCCGGGGACTTTGTCGTTCGGATCTGCCATAGACTCGGCCTGACCAAACGAGGGTTAACGATGAAAAGATTTCTCTCTCTTCTCACGCTGTTCTGCGCCGTTTCCGCGCTCGCGCAGGCGCCTCCTGCTCCACTCGAAACCGTCACCGTCACCGGGACGGGAAAAGCGACCCTGACGCCGGACCGCTATTCGTTCAACGTCGGCGTGCAGACGATTGGCACGACCGTCGACGACGCCGTGCGCGAGAACAATGACCGCGTCGCGTCGGTCATCGCTGCGCTGAAGAAGGCCGGCGCCACGGCGGCGGAGATCCGCACGTCGAACTTCACGATCTACCCGCAGCAGGATTACCAACAGGGAAAGCTGCCGCGCATCACCGGCTATCAGGTCAACAACAGCGTCACCGTGACGCGGGACAAGGTCGGCGACGCCGGAAAGCTCCTGCAGGCTGCGTTGAATGCAGGCGTGAACAACTCGTCCGGCTTGCAGTTCCTCGTCTCCGATCCGGCACGCGGCCGCGACGAGGGGTTGCGCGCCGCGTTCGCCGACGCGAAAGCGAAGGCGAGGACGCTCGCTCAGGCGGCCGGCCGAACCCTTGGGCGGGCGCTCACGATCAATGAAGGGGTCGAGCCGTCGCGGCCACCGGTCGTCTATCAGGCGATGGCGATGGCCCCCGGACGCGCCGCCGCGAACGAAGAGGTCCCGGTGGAATCGGGAACGCAGGAAGTGAGCTACACGATCACAGTTGTCTTCGAGCTAAGGTGAATCCGTTCAATAAGTTGGTGTCCCGATTGCAACTTATTAGTCTGGTTCGGCGAGAGCCGGGCACAACCAAACGAAAGGGAGGTTGAATATGGACAATCGCAATCGAGACAAGATGAGCAAGGACAGCATTGGCTCGACGTCGGCTGGCAACGTGAACCGCGACGTCTCGCAGAAGCAGAGCGACAGCTCGCAGTTCGGCAACAAGATCGGGCAGTCGGAGGGCCTTGGCAACTCCTCGGGCCGCACCAGCGGATCGAGCGGCTACGGGTCGTCCTCGTCGAATCGGCCGAGCGGCTCGTCCTCTTCGGACACGAGCAGCAGCTCGGACCGCGACTCCTCCTCAAGCAGCGGAAGGCACTGAATCAACGAACATCGGAAGTAACGAAAGGCCGCGCAGGGACTGCGCGGCCTTTTTCTTCTATGATCGACGCTATGGTCGACTCCGTCGTCATCGCGGCGGCAACCGAACGCGACATCCCCGCCATCAAGGATCTGCTCGTCTCCAACGATCTGCCGACCGCGGGCGTTGACGAGCACTGGCGGACGTTCATCGTGGCGCGCGATGGCGATCGGATCGTCGGCTGCGGCGGCGCCGAGGCGTATCAGTTCGCGGCGTTGATCCGCTCGATCGCGGTCCTGCCCGAATATCGCAGCCAGGGCCTCGGACGAAAGATGGTGCGGCAACTCCTCGATCGGCTCGCGTCGCGTGGCCTGCGCGAGTTCTACCTCCTGACGACGACGGCCGAGGCGTACTTCAAGAAGCGCGGATTCAAAACGATCGACCGCGACGAAGTGCACCCGCAGCTCCTCAGCTCACGCGAGTTCCAGGACGCCTGCCCGACGTCCGCCACCTGCATGCGTTTGGTGATGCTCGTTTGAAAGTCTTCGACGTCCACCTTCACATTCAGCCGTGGACGATGGTGGCGCCCGACGCGATGGCGCTCATCGACGATCCGGCGCATGCGGGCGCGAAGGAGATCCTCTCCTCGCCGGAGAACGTCGTTCGCTTCCTCGACGAGAACGAGATCGAGCGCGCCTGCTGCATCAACTATGTCTCGCCCGACGTGATGGGGTTCACGCGCGAAGTGAACGACTGGATTGCGCAGTTCACGTCGAAGCACCGTGACCGCCTGATCGCGACCGGCTCGGTCAATCCGCTGCACGAGATGAACGTGCGCGATGAGATCCGCCGCGTTCTCGACCTCGGCATCGGAATGATCAAGATCCATCCGCCGCATCAGCTCTTCTCGCCGAACGCGTATAAACGCGGCGATCTCTGGCAGCTCGCCGAGATCTACCGCGAATGCGAAGAGCGCGGCGTGCCGGTGATGTTCCACACCGGGACGTCGGTCTTCCCGAAGGCGCGCAACGTGTTCGCCGATCCGATGCCGGTCGATGACGTGGCGATCGACTTCCCGCGCCTGAGGATCATTCTCGCGCACGCCGGCCGGCCGCTCTACGGCGAGACAGCGCTGTTTCTCGTGCGCCGTCATCGCAACGTGAACGTCGACCTGTCCGGGATCCCTCCGAAAGCGCTGACGCGCTACTTCCCGCGTGTCGTGGAAGTCGCCGACAAGGTGCTGTGGGGGACTGACTGGCCATCGCCCGGCGTCGTCTCGCCGAAAAAGAACGTCGAAGAGTTCCGCGCCCTCGGCTTCCCCGAGGACGTGCAGCGGAAAATCCTCCACGAGAACGCAGTGAGGCTTTTCACTCCGGCCTGACGCCCTCGGGGATCTCGGCGCCGGAGCGGATGAGGGCGTCCCAGGAGCCGACGTCGCTCCAGCCGAACTCGCCGGGGACGCAGACGACGTTGCGCGCCTTCTCCATCAGGGCATAGTCGATCGAGATCGACGGGACTTCTTCGTAGCGTTCACGCGTCACGTTGGCGATCTCGGGCGCGTGTTGCTCCAAAGCGGCGCGGAAGACGGAGACGCGCCAGACGAAGATGCCGCCGTTCCACACGTAGTTGCCGGCGCGTACGAACTCCTCGGCGTGCGCGCGATCAGGTTTCTCGACGAACCGGCGCAGCGCCACCACGCGGTCGGCGACCGGTTCGCCGAGCTCGAGGTAGCCGTAGCCGGTGTTCGGCTCGTTCGGCGTGATGCCGATGGTCACGAGCACGTCGTGCGCTTCGGCGTAGGCGAAGGCGCGATCGAGCACGCGCCGGAACTCCGCTTCATCGGCGATGAAGTGATCGGCCGGAAGGGCGGCGACGACGGTTTCCTCGCCCATTCGCGCCCCGATCTCGAAGCAACAGAGCGCGAGCGCGGGCGCGGTATTGCGGCGCGCCGGTTCGGCGATGACGTGCGCGTCAGGGACGTGATCGAGCGCCTTCTCGCGGTACATCTCGTTGGTCGAGATGAAGACAGGCAGGTCGCGCACGCGCTCGTACGTCATCTGCAGCAGCGACTTCCCGCCCCAGAGCCGCAGGAATTGCTTCGGGTTCTCGTCCGACGAGAGCGGCCGCAGGCGCGTACCCGCGCCGCCCGCCAGGAGAAGCGCCGCGCGCGTCACGCGGTGACCGCTTCCTGCGCTTCGGTTGCAAGCGCCTTGACCGGCTCACCCGGCTTGCGCGCGATTGCGATGAGGCTCAACCCGGTCGACGGATGCGATCCCTCGAGCGACTTCCAGAGCGGAACGAAGTAGTCGAACAGTTTCGATTGCGCCGCCGGCATTGCCGATCGGTGGAAAATGCGGGAGTTGAGCCACCACGCCAGTCTGGCGACACGGTTCTGATACGAGACGTCCTCGATCTCGAAGCCCGCGGCGCGCAGTTTCTCGATCAATTCGTCGCGCTCGTAGCGCCGCTGGTGGCCGACGCCCTGGTCGAGCGTCCCGAAGAGGTCCTTGCCGGCCGGAACGAAGACGATGATCCGGCCGCCCGGCTGCAGGAGCTGATTCGCGCGCCGGAGCGACGCCACGTCGTCCACCGTGTGCTCGAGAACGTTGATGCAGGTGACGGTGTCGAAGCCGTACCGCGCCAGATCGACCGCCTCGTCGCTGTCCGGGTCGAGCCGTTCGACGACGACGCCCGGCTTTCGCCGGAAGCGATTGCGCAGGCGGTCGAGGTACGGCGTCTCGCGATCGGTCGCGACGATCAGCTCGCGGCCATAAAGGAAGCGGGTCATCGTCCCGGAGCCGGCGCCGATCTCGAGCACCCGCTGGCCGACGTACGGTGCGAGCCGCTCCCAGATCCAGCTGTTGTAGCGCTTGAGCGAGTCGAGACGACGGAGGGTCTTGTAGGTCGGCGGCTCGCTCGAGGTGTCGTCGAAGAGGCCGTACTTCAGAATCGTCCAGAGGGCGCTGAAGCCGTCCTTCCAGTTGATCTTCTTCCCTTCCCAATACTCGCGGCCGTAGTACGAGATCGGCACTTCGTAGATCCGGTAGCCGCGCTTGGCCACTTTCGCCGTGATCTCCGGCTCGATGCCAAAACGGTTCGAGTTCAGTTTGATCGACTGGATGACCTCGCGCCGGAAGACCTTGTAGCAGGTCTCCATGTCGGTCAGATCGAGGTTGGTCGTGGCGTTCGAGGCGAAGGTGAGGAAGTTGTTGCCGAGGCGGTGCCAGTACATCATCACGCGCCGGGGGTAACCCTCGAAGCGCGAGCCGAAGACGACGTCGGCGTGCCCGTCGACGATCGGCTGGATCAGCTTCGGATATTCGTCAGGGTCGTATTCGAGGTCGGCGTCCTGGATCACGACGATGTCGCCCAGCGCCTCGGCGATGCCGCGCCGGATCGCCGCCCCTTTCCCCTGATTCACCGGCTGCAGGATGTGGCGGATCTCAGGCCACTGCTGCGCCAGCGCGGCGACGACGTCCTTCGAGCCGTCGGTCGAGCGGTCATCGATAACGATGATTTCCTTGTCGACCGGCACCTCACGGACCCGGCGCAGGAGCTCCGCGACGGTTGCCCGCTCGTTGTAGCAGGGGATGACGACCGAAAGCAGGGGCGGACGCGACATCGCGCGGATTGTAAACTCACGCCCCCCAATGAGTACGTCGAGCACGTCGCATGAAACTCACGAGGCGCTCAGAAAAGCGCTCCACATCGCGTTCGGCCTCGGTGCGCTGACGCTGCGATTCCTGCCGTGGACCGTCGCGGCGGGGGTGTCCGCGGCTGCGGTGATCGCCAATTGGCTGCTGTTGCACCGGCTCGTCGGCAAGCGCGTGGCGCGCCACGAGCGGGGATATGACGCAGGGATCGTTCTCTATCCGCTGGCCGTGCTGGTGCTGATCGTCGTCTTTCGCGATCGGCTCGCGATTGCCGCTGCCGGGTGGGCGATCATGGCCTTCGGCGACGGTTTCGCGACGCTGGCGGGGAAGAACATCCGCGGTCCGCGGCTACCTTGGAACGAGGACAAGTCGTGGAGCGGGTTCCTCGCTTTCCTGGCGTTCGGATTCGTCGGCACGGAGTTCACATGGCTTTTCGTCGCCGGCAATCCGCCCTTGGTGGTCATCAGCATCGCGGTCGTGCTCTGCGCGATCGCGGAGTCGCTCGCGCTGAATGTCGATGACAACCTGATCGTACCGATCGTCGCCGGCGTGTCGTTTTCGATGCTGCTGGCGATGCGTCAGGTTCCGCAGCCGCATTTCGACGTCACCTGGCTCGTCGTCAACACCGTTCTCGCTCTCGTCGGCTACGCAATGAAGAGCGTCGACCTCTCCGGCCTCGTCATCGGCTGGCTCCTCGGCACGATCATTCTCGTCTTCGGCGGATGGCAGCTCTATCTCGTCCTGCTGGCGTTCTTCGTGATCGGTACCGCGATGACGAAGATCGGCTACCGGCGCAAGGCGACGCGCGGACTCGCGCAGGAGAAGGGAGGCCGGCGCGGGGCATCGCACGCGTTCTCGAATGTCGGCGTCGCCGCGATGCTGGCGACCTTCTTCGCCGCGACCGACCAAACGCTCTTCTGGTACGCCGCCGTCGCCGCGCTCGCGACCGCGGCCGCCGACACGACGGCATCCGAGGTGGGGCAGCTCATCGGCCGGAGAACATTTCTGCCGCTGACGCTGAAGCGAGTGCCGGTCGGGACAGAGGGGGCGATCTCGATCGAAGGGACGCTCGCGGGACTGATCGCGGGACTTCTGGTCGCGATCGCCGGCACACGCGATCCGCGCATGATCGCGCTCATCACGATCGCCGCATTCCTCGGGTCCTACGTCGAGAGCCTGGCGGGGAACTGGAACCGGAAGCAGATACGGAGCGTCCCTAACGGCGCATTGAACTTCTTCAACACGGCGGCCGGAGCGGCGTTCCTGCTGCTGCTAGTGCGCGTTACGTGACGCGCTCAGGAACATCGGTCCGTTCTGAAGCTCGCCGACGATGCGGTCGAACTGCCGGTCGGAACGGAGCGCAACGTGCTGCGCATATTCGTCGCAGACGGCGCAGAGCTGGCGGGCCTGTTCATTCACGCCGAGCGGGGCACGGCAGAGGCGGCACTGCGGAAGAGGCGAATCGGTTGGCATCGGTCCAATAATTGTAGCGTAACATGCGCGACCCATGCCGGTTTCGAAGCTCAAGCATGTCGTCATCGCCGGCCGGCCGAACGTCGGGAAGTCGACGCTTTTCAACAGGATCGCCGGAAAACGGCGCGCCCTGATTCACGACCTGCCGGGGATGACGCGGGACAGACTTTCCGGCGTCGTCACGCTCGACGACGGCCGCAGTTTCGAGCTGACTGACACCGGCGGCCTCGAGTATGGCGACTCGCCGATGTCGGCGTTCGCGAACGAAATCCGAGCACAGGCGAGCCGAGCGCTTGCGGAGGCCGATCTGGTGCTCTTCGTGGTCGACGGGAGTGCCGGCGTACTCTCCGAAGACCGCGATATCGCCCAGGACCTCCGGCCGAGCGCCAGCCGCACGATTCTGATCGTGAACAAGGTCGATCGGCGCGACGCGGAGGAGAGTGTGCCGGAGTTCTACGAGCTCGGGTTCGAGCGCGTCATGCCGATGTCGGCCGAACACGGCGAGGGTCTGGACGATCTCCTCGAAGCGATCGGTGAGATCCTGCCGAGCGTGGTGCCGGCGGCGGAGGGCGACGAAGAGGAAGTGGAGGTCGCCCAGAACACCGGTCCTACGCGTGTCGCAATTATCGGCCGCCCGAACGTCGGCAAATCGTCACTGCTGAACCGTCTCCTGAACGACGAACGAGCCGTGGTCTCTCCGATCTCCGGCACGACCCGCGATGCGATTGACGCGGAGCTGATTCACGACGGGAAGCCGTACACGATCATCGATACGGCGGGCATTCGCCGCAAAGGAAAAACGACCGACGAAGCGGAGAAGCTGGCGGTAATCTCTGCCCGAAAAGCGATCGAGCGCTGTGAGATCGCGCTCGTCATGATCGATTCCAGCGAGGGAGTCGCCGCGCAGGATGCCACGGTTGCAGGCTATGCCGAAGACGCGGGGAAGGCGGCTCTCATCCTCGTCAACAAGTGGGACGTCGGCGAGCATGCGCCCGACGACGCGAAGAAGTTCGAGGACATGGTCCGGTTCAAGCTGAAGTTCCTCTCGTACGCGCCGCTGGAATTCATCTCCGCCAAGAGCGGGAGGCGCGTCGACAAGATCTTCGCGAAGATCGACGAGATCATCGCCGGTTACCGCAAACGCTTCCGCACCTCGGAGCTGAATGAGATCCTCGAGCGTGCGCTCCGGATGCACCAGCCGCCGAGCGTCAAGGGCCGCCCCCGCCGCTTCTACTATGCGACGCAGCTGAGGACGCAGCCGACGACGATCGCGCTCTTCTCGAATGTGGATGAGCCGATCCATTTCTCCTACCGTCGGTATCTCGAGAACCAGTTCCGTGAGGCGCTCGGGCTCGTTGGCTGCCCGATCCACTTCGTCATTCGCGCTCGAAAAGGGATGAAGCGCGAGAGCGATCGAGGTTAAAAAGAGAGAATGAAACCGCCGTCCACGATCACCCTCAACTCCGGCAAGCGCGTTCTGTTTCTCACGAAAGATCCCGAGCTGATCAAGAAGCAGTTGACCGGCGAGCTCGACCTCCGGATGGAGGATCTGACGGTCGACGACCTGATGGATGACATCAACACCGACGTCATGACGCCGGCGTGGGTCTGCTTCGACTACAAGCCCGAGGACATCGCGCGGAACGCCTACGCCGGTCTGATCGTGAACGGCGAGCGCGTGGTGCCGACTGACGCGTTGCGAAACGGCAACTTCGAGGTGATCGTCAGCGGGTATCGCAAGGGTGTCGGCAGCTCGCGCGAGCAGGCGACGCAGTCGGAGGTGTTCAGCGGCATCCGGATCGCCATCGCCGCGTCGTTCGCGCCGATCCACGCGGGCAACAACATCAACCAGGGACTGCTCATGGGCGATCACGAGATGCTCGTCCGCCTGCAGCGAGGCGAAGGCGTCCCGTTCGAGGAGTTCTACCGGAAGTACGACCCGATCTCGCAGCTCATCATCCGGGAGGGAGGCCTCTTCCCGTTCGCGAAGGCGATCGAGCGTGGCGAAGTCGATCTCCCGCACCCTGATACGCCGCCGCGACCGATGACGATGGGAGAGAAGATCCTGGCGCGGCATCTTCGCGCCGGCCAGTACGTGAAGCCGGGCGACGCGGTCGTCGTCGACGTCGACGGCGGCTATTCGCACGAATTCACGACCGCGCAGGTGCACCACTTCCTCTCCGACGAGTACGGTCCGGAGTACGCGGTCACGAACCCGAAGAAGTTCGCCGTCTTTGAAGACCACCTCATCTACGCCGACGAAGTCGCGAAGATGCGGCCGTTCCTCCCGAAGATCGACGTACTGCGCGACCTGCAGCGCGAGTTTCAAAAACACACCGGGGTCCGCGATTACTCGGCGACCGACAACGTCTCGCCGGGAATCTGCCACGAGGTCGCGCGCGAGTACTTCATCGATCCCGGCGACTTCATCCAGGCGACCGACTCGCACACCTGCATGGGAGGCGTGAACAACGCGCTCGCCTGGGGTGTCGGGTCGACCGAATACGCCGTTCTCGCGAAAAGCGGCTTCACGATGGTCGAGGTATCGGAGTCGATCCGGTTCGATCTCGTCGGCACGCTCAAAGCAAACGTCACGGCGAAGGATGTGATGCTCTCCATCCTCCTGAACTACGCGAAGCCGCAGATGACGCTCGACCGGATCATGGAGTTCACCGGACCGGGGCTGGCCTCGCTGTCGATGGATGAACGCGCGACGCTGGCCAACATGGCGACCGAATGCTCCGCGCGTACGGCAATCGTCGAGGCGGACGAGAAGACGTTCGAGTGGATCGCGGCGATGCGTCCCGGTGTCGACGTCGAGCGTCTCCGGGCGCGTGCGGTCTCACCTGATCCCGACGCGCAATACGCCGGCGGCGTGCACACGGTCGACCTCTCGCAGATCGAGCCGATGGTCGCGCATCCAGGCGATCCCGATCACGGCGTCGCCTCCGATCCGACGAACGGCGCACGGATCGCCGAGATCGGCGACGTGAAGATCGACATCGCGTACGCCGGCTCCTGCACCGCGGGAAAGGTGGACGATCTCCTCTTCTACCACCAGGTGGCGAAGGAGGCGGTCGACGCGGGGCTGCGCGTCGCCGAGGGGGTGAAGTTCTTCATCCAGTTCGGCTCGCAGGCAGTCGAGAAGTTCGCGCGAGACAACGGTCTGGTCGACACGTTCGAGCGCGCCGGCGCTACGGTTCTCAATCCCGGCTGCGGCGCCTGCATCGGCTGCGGTCCCGGCGTCTCGGACATCGCCGATCAGGTCACCGTGAGTGCCATCAACCGCAACTACAAAGGTCGCAGCGGCCCCGGGAAGCTCTGGCTCGCCTCGCCGCTGACCGTCGCCGCCTCCGCCTTCACCGGCCACATCACCGCCTACACGCCGGGCATGTTCGCGCGGGAGATGGCGACGGCGTAGAAGTCGTCGGCGAAGCGAACGGCATCGCGAGGATCGAGCTTCGCGATCGTGACGCGGATCGCCGGCGCGCTCGCGATGCGATAACGCTCGCCGGCGTTGACGGCCCAGCCGCGGCCGAGGAGCGATTGGGCGACGGCGGATTCGTGGGCGACCGGAATCCAGACGTTGAGGCCGGAGACGCCATGCGCGGCGATGCCGCGTTTCGCGAGCTCACCAACGAGCGCTTCGCGGCGCTCGCGGTACGTCTTCTCGGCGCGGGCGAGGAGCTTTTGCGTGCTGCGGCTGTGGAGGAGGTCTGCCGCGATGCGCTGGAGGATGTGGCTGACCCAGCGGATGCCGAGGGACTGTCGCCCTTCGACACGCGCAATCGTCGACGAATCGCCGGCGAGGAGCGCCACGCGGAGGTCGGGGCCGAGCGACTTTGAAAGCGACCGCACCACCGCCCACCGGTCGCGTCCGTGCACGAGCGTGACGTATGGCGCGCCGGCGATCGGACCGGCGTGGTCGTCTTCCATGACCAGCGTCTGCGGAAACGACGCGAGCACGTTGCGCAAGGCGCGGGCGCGTTTCGGCGTGATCGCGGCGCCGGTCGGATTTTGCGCGCGGGGCGTGACGATAAGTGCCTGCGCGGATTTGAGCGCACGGCGAAGCGGGTCGGGGAGCAGTCCTTCATCGTCGACGGGCACCGGCACCGGCACCAGCGCGAGAGAGGCGAGCAGGTCGAGCACCCCGGTGAAGCAGGGGTCTTCGACGGCCACCCGATCGCCGGGACGGAGATGTTCGCGCAGCACGCGTTCCACGCCGTCGAGCGCGCCGCTCACGACGGCGAGGTGATCCGCCGGCACATCGTCCTTCTCGAATTGAATACGCGCCGCTTCGAGCAGACGTGGGTCGTTCAATTCGTCACGGTAGGGCCGTTGATCGAACACGTTCGGCAGCAGCTCGAGATCCGGGTTGCCGGATGCAAGATCGCGGATGCCGCTGGCGAGCGGCGGAGGAGGGGGAGCGGACACCGGCGCGGCCGAGCGGACACGGGTGCCGCGCCGTCCGTCGGAAACGATGACGCCACGCTGCTGGAGGCTGCGATACGCCGCCGCGACGGTGGCGGGGCTGACGCCGAGCATCTCCGCCGCGTCGCGAACCGCTGGCAGCCGCGACCCTGATGCCAGCGCCCCGCGCGCGATCGCCGCGTCGACCGACGACGCGATCTTGACCGCCGTGTCTCCGCTCATGTACTTTTGTGCTATCACAGACGGAGATTGTACTAGCACAATGAGCGTACTGCAAACCGAACGCACCACGGTTCACCGCCTCCCGGAACGCGCGCGCTACGACGCCGCGACACTTCACGGCATCATCGACGAGGCCCTCATCTGTCACGTCGGCTTCATTACGGGCGATTCGCCGGTGGTCATCCCGACGATCCACTGGCGCGACGGCGACATTCTCTATTTCCACGGCTCCCCCGCGGCCGGAATGCTGCGCAACCTCCGGAACGGCGTTCGCGCCTGCGCTACGGTTACGCTTCTCGACGGTCTGGTGATGGCGCGTTCGGCGTTCCACCACTCGATGAACTACCGCTCCGCCGTGATCTTCGGAATGGCGCGCGAGGTGACCGGCGAGGAGAAGCTCCGGGCGCTCGACCTCCTCGTCGAGCACGTCTGCCGCGGCCGCTCAGCCGACGTCCGGCCGCCGAACGAGGTCGAACTGCGGAAGACTCTCGTGCTGGCGCTCCCGATCGAGGAGGCCTCCGCGAAGATCCGCACCGGCGGTCCGGCCGACGACGAGGAGGACTACGCGCTCGACATCTGGGCCGGCGTGATCCCGCTACGTCTCACTCCGCAGTCGCCGATCTCCGACGACCGGCTGCGGAACGGGATTCCCATTCCCGATTACGCCACGAACTACAAGCGCTGACGCTAGTTGCCGCTCCACGGCGGCACGACGCCGTTCATGCGCGCGTAGGCGATCGACTGCCCGAGATGCTCGTGAAGATGGTTGAGGATCGTGGAGAAAACGGCGCGCTCCGTCGTCGGCTTGCCGAAGAGCATCACCTGCTTGTCGAAGTCGGCTTCCGGCGTGTTCTTCATGACCGTCCGCAGGTGTTCGAACGACTTCTGCAGTTCCGCGAGCACGAGCTTCTTGTCGGAGATCTTCTCGATGTCCTTCGGCATGGTCGACGGCGGCTGCACGTTCACGAACGTTGCGAGGAAGTAGTTCCCGCCGGCGATGTGCATGTACACCTCGCTGACCGACCGCACACCTTCAGCCGGCCGCCAGCTGTATTTCTCTGCCGGAACGGCGGTCGCGAGCTTGGTGATCTTCTCCTGCACCTCGTCGAGGTCGGCCGTGAACTCCGAGCGGAAGCCTTTGCCGTTTGGCGCGGGCGCCGCGGCCTTCGCGGGCGTCTGCTGCGCGAAGACAAGCGAAGGGACCAGCAGCAGGAGGAGCGAGGCGAAGCGGACCTTCATGCGCGGAATTGTAGCGTCAGTGGCGCACGGCGCGGGAGCGGGGCCCTGTTGTCGCCGGGGTAAACCCGTCCGACAGCTCCGAGCTCGCTGTAGCGACGCCCGCGGCATCCAGCTCGGTCGCCTGAACGTAGACCGGCCGGCCGACACCGGGGAAAACGTTGATCGCGAAGGAGACGTCGCCATGGGAGTCGGTGTCGAACGCCTTTCTGATGTCCGGCAGGGTGCGACTCCAGAGCCCGATGCCGCAGGTCTCCGACGACGACGAGTAGAGCGTGATGATGACCTTGGCGTTTGGGGCGGCGTGCGCGACGCCATTCACGACCGTGACCGCTGGGTAGCGCGTTGCCGCGGTAATCCTCGGCACGGCCAGGCGGAGCTTCGCGCGGTCTTCGTACGGCGTTGGGCCGTCGTCGCCGACGTCGAACACCATCGCGCCACTGCAGGAGGTGCTCGACGGCGGAAAGGCCGGAGCGAGGAACGTAACGGCGTTGCGTCCGCTGCGATAAATGTGAGCCCCGAGCTCGTCGTATGTATCGAGCGGGTTATCGCGCGCCGTGACGACGACGCCATCGCCGCGATTGTCGTCGGCGGCGATGAAATAGAAACGATTGTGCTCGCCGTCGACGCGCATCCCGGTGCCGTTTGCGCTGAAGTCGTCCCCGGTCGGTGACTCGTAGCAAGCATTCCCCACCGGCGGGCAGCCGAAGTCCGGCCGGCCGATGGTGTTGTCGCCGCTCGACGCGTCGATCCACAATCCAGCCTCGGCGTTCCCCCGAAACTTGGAGCCGAAGACGCCCACCCGCCGCCCACGAAGGTGAAGACCGTTGATCGAATCCGATTCGTCGATCCAGTTCAGCACTGCTTTTTCGCCGTCGACGACGATCGCGTCGCCCGACTCGAAGTGGCGCAACGCGACGCTGCTGATGGTCACGCCGCCGGCGGCGATCGCGAGACCGTTGCCGTGCGTCGCCGAACCGTCTACCGTGAGCACCGGCGGCCGCACCCGGTTCAACGGGTCGCCCGAAACGGGAACGGGAGTGATGCTGCCGATCGTCACCGCGTCGGCGATCGGTGGCAGCGGCGACTGCAACGCAATCGTCAGGGCAGCGCTCCAGGCGATCTCGTCGGCTCCCGCAGCCGCATTCGACTGCTCGATCGCCCATCGCAGGGAACCGGTGCCACTGTCGGCATTGCTGATGACCGTGAACGTCGCCGCGCTCGTGCTGATGGTGACGAGGAGAGAGAGGACGCCGAGTGAGAAGGATCGCATGGGTGACGGGAGGTGCATTGATTTGCAACACGCGCTGCACGCGCTAGAATCCCGGCCCAGCCAGTCGGGGTGCCCGAGCCCACCAGCCCCACCGCCGCAACCGCCTTATTCGAGGAGCTGAACCGCATGGATTTTGGCCTTTCTGACGATCAGAAACAGATTCAAGAGATGGTGCGCGACTTCGCCACCAGCGACATCAAGCCGCACCTCGCCGAATGGGATGAGGCGCAGCATTTCCCCGTCGACACGTTCAAGAAAGCGGGCGAGCTCGGGCTCCTCGGCGTCACGATTCCCGAGGAGTACGGGGGCGCGGGGCTGTCGTACGTCGACTACGTCAACGTCATCGAGGAGCTCGGCGTCATCGACAGCGGCTTCGCCCTCTCCGTCGCGGCGCACAACTCCTTGTGCACCGGTCACACGTACCACGCCGGCAACGACGAGCAGAAGAAGAAGTGGCTCCCGAAGCTGACCTCAGGCGAGTGGATCGGCGCGTGGGGACTCACCGAGCCCGGCTCCGGCAGCGACGCCTCCGGGATGCGCACCACCGCCGTGAAAGACGGCAACGAGTGGGTGCTGAACGGGACGAAGAACTTCATCACCAACGCGACGTACGCCGACCTCTCGGTCGTCCTCGCCGTGACCGACCGCGAGGACCAGAAGCACGGCATCACCGCGTTCGCCATCGAAATGGACCGCAAGGGCATCCGCGCCGGCAAGAAGGAGAACAAGCTCGGCATGCGCGTGAGCGACACGGCGGAGCTGGTGCTCGAAGACTGCCGCGTCCCCGACGCAAACATCCTCGGCAAGATCGGCTACGGCTTCATCGACTCGATGAAAGTGCTCGACGGCGGCCGCATCTCGATCGGCGCGCTCGCGGTCGGCATCGCCCGCGGCGCTTATGAGGCGGCGCGCGACTATGCGAAGCAGCGCACCGCGTTCGGCCAGCCGATCGCACAATTCCAGGCGATCCAGTTCATGCTCGCCGACATGGCGACCGAGATCGAAGCCGCGCGGCTGCTCTGTTACCGCGCCGCCGCCGTCAAAGACTCGGGCGAGCGTGTCACGCAGTTCTCGGCCATGGCGAAGCTGTACGCGTCAGAGGTGGCGGTGCGCGCGACGGAGAAGGGCGTGCAGATCTTCGGCGGGTATGGATTCATCAAAGAGTTCCCGGCGGAGAAGTACTACCGCGACGTCAAGCTCTGCACGATCGGCGAGGGCACGAGCGAGATTCAGAGGATGGTGATCGCGCGGAACCTGCTCGCGCAGTCATGAGCTTTCTTGCCGCGGACGTGCTCGCCGGCCGTTACCGCGCGCTGGCGAAAGCGATCTCGCTCGTCGAGCGTGACGATCCCGAGGCCGAACGGCTGCTCGCGGAGCTCTACCCGTCGACCGGACGAGCGCGCATCATCGGGGTCACCGGCTCGCCGGGCGCGGGGAAGTCGACGCTCGTCGCTTCGATGGCGAAGCACTACCGCGCGCAGGGGAAACGCGTCGGCATCGTCGCGGTCGATCCGACGTCGCCGTTCACTGGCGGCGCGATCCTCGGAGACCGCATCCGGATGTCCGATCTCTACACCGACCGCGGCGTCTTCATCCGCTCGATGGCGACGCGCGGCTTCCTCGGCGGCCTCGCGCGTGCGACGAATGATGTCGTCGACATCCTCGATGCCAGCGGCTTCGACGTCGTCCTCGTCGAGACGGTCGGAGTGGGCCAGGACGAGGTCGAAGTCGTCCGCACCGTGCAGACGAATCTCGTGATCCTCGTTCCGGGGATGGGCGACGACATCCAGGCGATCAAGGCCGGGATCATGGAAATCGGCGACATCTTCGTCGTCAACAAGGCCGATCGCCCGGGAGCGGACAAGACGGTGACGGAAGTGACGATGATGATGTCGCTCGTCGAGGAGCACGGCGACTACATCCCGCCGATCGTGAAGACCGTGGCGTCGAAGGGCCAGGGGATCGCCGAGCTCGATGCCGCGATCGAAAAACACCTCGACTATTCGAAGAGCAGTGGCGAGCTCGATCGCCGCAACCGCGAGCGCGTCCGCATCCGGATCGAGACGATGCTGAAGGAGAAGTTCATGGACCGGCTCCTCGCCAGCACGCCGAACTACGAGGCGCTGCTCGATGACGTCGTGCAGAAGCGTAACAATCCGCACGACGCCGCCCTCGGCCTTCTGTCACGCGTGCAGTTCTGACAAGTTACAATCCCGCGCCCGATGAAACTCTCCCGCGACTGGATCAGCGACTACGTCGATCTCTCGGACATCGCCGACGCCGACCTCGAGCGCCGCTTTACCGAGATCGGCCACGCGATCGAGTCGGTCGAGAAGCATGGCGACGACACGGTGTTCGATCTCGAGATCACGACGAACCGGGTTGACGCGATGTCGCACCTCGGCATGGCGCGCGAGCTGGCCGCCGCCCTCGGGCGCGAGCTGCGCGGCGCGCCGCGCTTCGAAGGGGAGACGACGACCGAAGGCAGCGTCAGGGTTCGCATCGAGGCTCCGGAGATGTGCGCGCGCTTCAGCGGATTCGTCATCCGGGGCGTGACGATCAAGCCGTCGCCGGAGCGCATTCAACGGCGTCTCGAGGCCGTCGGACTCCGTCCGATCAACAACGTCGTCGACGCCACCAACTACGTGATGATGGCGCTGGGCCATCCGCTCCACGCGTACGACCTCGCGAAAGTCGGAGACGAGACAATCATCGTCCGCGCCGGCCGGGACGGCGAGTCGATGCGCAGCCTCGACAGCGAGAACCGAAAGCTCGACCGCGAGACATGCGTCATCGCCGACGCCAATAAGGCCATCGGCCTCGGCGGCGTCATCGGCGGCGAGAACTCCGAGATCAGCAACTCGACGAAGGACATCCTCATCGAGTGCGCCTGGTTCGAGCCGTCGACCATCCGCCGCACCGCGCGCCGGCTTGGAGTGAAAACCGACGCGTCGTACCGCTTCGAGCGGCGCGTCGATCCGAACGACACGCTGATTGCCGTCACCCTCGCGGGCGATCTCGTCGCCGGCCTCGCGGGCGGCACGCCGGAGATCCCGCTCATCGACGTCGTGGCGCGAGTGATCGAGCCGAAGACGCTGACGCTGCGCACGGCGAAACTGCACGAGCAGTCAGGCGGCGCGGTTGGCGCCGGCTATGCGCTCGACCTCTTCCGGCGCCTCGGCTTCGCAGCGGAACCGGTGCACGACGGCATCCGTGTCACCGTTCCGACGTACCGCGGTGACATTCACGAAGAGATGGACCTCGTCGAAGAGGTGCTCCGCTTCTTCGGCCTGAACAACGTCCCCGCCTCGCTGCCGCGCGTCACGACCGGCGACATCCGCGTGAATGCGGCGAAAGAGGGGGAGGACGAGATTCGCCGCATCCTGGCCGGCTGCGGCCTGTCGGAGTCGATCAACTACTCGTTCTTCGCTGCCGACTTCAACGCGCTGTTCACGTCCGAGGCGCAGATCGCGATCACCAACGCGCTTTCGGAAAACATCGCCGCGATGCGGCTCACGATGATGCCCGGCCTGCTCGAGAGCGTTGCGTTCAACCGCTCGTACGGCACGCGTGACGGCGCGCTGTTCGAAGTCGGCCGCACGTACCACCGCAATGGTGAGGCCGTGCGCGAGGGGCACGTCGCTGCCGCCGTCATGTATGGGGACTACGACTTCTACGACATCAAAGGCGTCGTCGACCAGATCGCGCTCAAGTTCCACGTCCCGCTCGAGTACTCGGCGGGCGACAACGAGTGGCTTCAGAAAGGAAAACGTGCGGTGGCGCGGCATGGCGACAAACACGTCGCGACGCTCGGTTTCATCGCGCAGCCGCTCCTGCAGCGCTTCGGGATCAAAGGTGACGTCCTCGCCGCGGAGATCGACATCGAGGCTCTCCTGGCGTCGACCGGTGAATGGAAGATGTCGCCGGTGGCGCGCTTCCCCGGCGTCCCGATGATCCTGGCGCTGACGCACGGCCGCGACCTCGAATATCAACGCATCATTGAGACGATCCGCTCGCTGGACGTGCCGTTCCTGCACGAAGTCGGGCTGCGCGATCGTTTCACTCCCGACCCTGACACGATCAAAACCACCCTCGGCATGTGGTATCAGGCGTTCGACCGCTCGCTGACGCAGGATGAGGTCGCAGAGATCCATCAAAACGTCGCGTCGCGCGTCGCCGATCTGCTGCCGGTGAAAGTGCTATGAAGAAAACGAAAGAAGAACAACTCGCCCTCGCCGGAACCGAAGAAGGGGAGATCCTCTCCCGCCTCAGCGAGCGCGTCGAACGCGCCATCGCCACGATCAACGACCTCCGCCGCGAACGCGACGCGCTCAAGTCGCGCCTCGACGAAGCCGAATCGAAAGTCCGCGACCAGGAGCAAGCCGGCGAACGCCTCTCCTCGCTCGAAGAGGAGCACGACCGCTTCACCCGCGAGCGCAGCGAGATCCGCAATCGCATCGAAGGCATCCTCTCGAGCCTCGAAGTGCTCGACGAAAGCTAGTGACTTAGAGCTCTGGCATCAGCCGGTCGCGGCAGCCTTCCAGTGCACGCCAGGCGACGGCTTCGTTCCCGGTGGTGTCGACGACCAGAACGAGGTAATAGCCCTCCTTCAGGTCGCAGGAGAAGACGCGCGTCGTTTCGAAGTCGATCTTGAAGCGATGCGGTCGGCCCGCGTCGAGGCGGGAGCAGAGGTCGCGGAGCTGTGTGAGGAAGATGCCCTGATACGCGCCGGTGATCTTTAAGCCGTGCTCGTCGGCGTCGAGCGGACGATCGCCGACGACCTCGACCGCTTCTCCCTCCCAGTCGAGGAAGAGCGCACCGATGGCGCCGGGCGTCGAGGCGACAAGCTCTTGCAGGATGTCTCGGTACATCACTCCCACATGACGAGGAACTTCCGTGCCTCGGCCGCTTCCGGCGAATCGGGCGATGCCTGGATGACGCGGTCGAAATACGTCTTGGCCGTGTCGACGGAGCCGTCGCGCTGTGCGCAGACGCCGAATCGCAGCATCGCGCCGACCGAATCGGGGTGGCGCTCGAGATACGTCTTGTACGCGCGTCCCGCCGCCTGCAGATCGCCGCGGCGCTCGTGCAGCACTCCGGAGTAGAACAGCGCGTCGTCGAGCTGCGGATCGACCTCCAGCGCGCGTGCAAGCCACGCCTCGGCGTCAGCCGACTTCTGCATCGCATCGAGCGCCAGTGCCTCGTGATACGCGGCTCGCGCGCGAAGCGGCGACGTGCCGCCCCAGATCGTCTCGAACTCCTTTGCCGCACGCGGATACTCCCCGAGCTTCAGCAGCGCGACCGCGCGATTGAACCGCGCCTCGGCCATCGACGGATCGAGCTCCAGCGCCGTGTCGAAGTCGATGACGGAGCGCTTCGTGTCGCCGGCGAGCATTCGCGTCAGGCCGCGCAGGTTCGCGCGCGACGCCTCGGAGCCGCCGTTCGTCGGCGCGCCCTCGAGCTGCGTCAGCGCGCGGCCGTACTGACCGTGCGTGATCTCCCAGATGATCCGATCGCAGACAGGCTGGCCTGACAAGGGGAGAGCAAGAATGAGGAAAAGCGCGGCTGTTCTCACGCCGCGCCGCGGACCTGCTCTTCGATCGTGATGTCGCCGCGGGCGACCGCATTCACGAACGCGTCGACCACCTTCGGGTCGAAGCGCGTTCCGGCGAAGCTCTTGATCTTCTCGACCACGTACCCGAGCTCCATCGCCTTCTGGTACGGGCGATTCGTCGTCATCGCGTCGAACGTATCGGCGATCGCGACGATGCGCGCCTGCATCGGGATTGCCTCGCCCTCGAGACTGTCGGGATACCCGCCGCCACCCCACTTCTCGTGGTGATACTTCATGCCCGGAATGACGTCGATGAGCTGCGCGACGCCGCTCATGATCGCCGCTCCCTTCGCGGGGTGCTGCTTCATGACCTCGAACTCGTCGTCGCTCAGCGCGCCCGGCTTGCGGAGGATCCGGTCGTCGATGCCGATCTTCCCGACGTCGTGCAGCAGCGAGCTGACGCGGAGGTTCCGCATCTCCTTCTCCGGCAGCCCGAGGTTCTTGCCGATCGCGATCGAGTAGCGGGCGACACGCTCCGAGTGGCCGCGCGTGTACGGGTCCTTCGCGTCGATTGCCGCCGCGAGCATGCGGACGGAGTTGATGAACAGCAGGTGATTCTCGTGCGCCGCCTTCTTGAGCTGCTCGACGGCGTTCTGAATCGCGCCCGACATCGAGTTGAAGTTCTCGGCCAGCTCGCCGATCTCGTTGTGAGTCTTCAGCTCCACGCGCTTCTGGTAGTCGCCCGCCGCGATCTCGTGCGTCCGCTCGACGAGCACGCCGATCGGCCGCACGATCCCTGACGCGAAGACGACCGAGGCGACGATCGCGAGCGCCAGGGCGATTCCGCCCCACATCAGCGTCGCGCGAATCATCTTGTCGACCGAGACGTAGGCGCGCTCTTCGGGCTTCTGCACCACGACGCCCCAGTTGGGATGGCCCACAGGCATCACCGTGCCGAGGACCCTCTTGCCGTTCGTGTCGCGATAGGTTTCCGTGAGGCGGACTGGCGTCTTCTCGAACTCCTTCACGACCTGCAGCGAGGAGACGTCGGGATGCTGCACTTCGACGGACGCCTCACTGTGCAGCAGCACGCGGCCGTTGCGGTCGACGAGGAACGCCGTGTCGTCGCCACGCCCTTCCTCGCGGATGCGGTCGGCGATGCGGCGCAGCGAGATCAGCCCCTCGACGACGCCGATCACCTGCCCGTTCTCGATCACCGGGACGCCGATGACGACCGCCGGCTGATTCAGCGACTGCACCGTCTGGAACGTCCCGGTGTACTGCTGGCCGTGCTTGGCCGCCTCCAGCGCGAGGTTCATCTCCTGCATCACCGACGCTTCGAGGTTCGCCGGCTTCGCCTCGGCGCCCTGGCCCCCGTTGTTGAGGACGCGGAGTGCGAGAACGTCGCTGTCCGAGGTGATGTAGTCCTGGATCCAGCCGGTGGAGGCCGCATGCGTGAAGGGGTCGGTGCCCGGCGGCAGCGCCGTCTTCAGCACCCGGACGCTGCCCGCGATCTTCGTGAGCTGCTGCGTGTTGCTCGTCAGCAGGTTCTGCAGATCGGTCGCGATGCTGAGGGCGGAGCGGGTGAGGTACTTCTTCTCCAGCGTCTCGAGCGAGTCGCGGTTGATTCCGATGAGGACGTAATGCGACACCACGAGCGGCAGAAGGCCCACGAGCACCATTGCACCGAGAAGAGTCCACAGGAGTCGGGGCCGCCGCATTGCTGTTCCGAATTATAGAGAATGGCTGGCGTGATCGGGGTCTACGTTCATCTACCGTTCTGCCGGGTTCACTGCTCGTACTGTCCGTTCGCGATCTCGACGGACATCGAGCTGCAGGACCGGTACGTCGATGCGGTGGTCCGTGAGATCCAGTGTGGCGCCGCCAATCCTCCCGGCGAAGCGGCGGAAACCCTCTATTTCGGCGGCGGCACCCCCTCCCGCACCTCGATCCCGAACCTCGGCCGCATCGTCGAGGCCCTGAACATCGCGCCGGGCGCTGAGTTCTCCCTCGAAGCCAATCCGGAAGACGTGACGGAAGAGGCGCTGAGAGCGTGGCAAGACCTCGGCGTGAACCGCATCTCGATCGGCGTGCAGTCGTTCCACGATGACGAACTGCGAGCAATCGGCCGGATACACGACGCGAAAGGCGCAATCGAGGCGATCGAACGCGCCACGAAAAGCGGACTCCGGACGAACCTCGACCTCATCCTCGGCCTGCCGCACCAGACGAGCGACTCCTTCGCGAAAACGCTCGATCAGGCGATCGCGCTGACCCCCGGCCACCTCTCGCTCTACATGCTCGACCTCGACGAAACGACGCCGCTGCAGGTGCAGGTCGCCCGTGGGCGGGTCGAGGTTCCCGACGACGAGCTCGTGGCTGACCAGTACAAATACGCCATCGACAGACTCGAAGCCGCCGGCCTTCACCAGTACGAGATCAGCAACTTCGCGCGAACAGGCGAAGAGTGCCGCCACAACCTCCGTTACTGGACGCGCGGCGAGTACCGCGGCTTCGGTCTCGCCGCGCATTCGTTCCTCGGCGAGCGTCGCTTCGCGAACACCCGCAACATCCGCGAGTACATCGCCGATCCGGAACACGCCAGCAACTTCGAAGAGCACCTCGGCGACGGGGAGCGCCGCCGCGAGACGCTCTTCCTCAGTCTCCGGCAGACCAGCGGGTTAGACTATGACCAGCTCGTCGCCTTGTGCGGGCAGGAGGCAATCGAATGGGTGAGACGCGGATTACGGGATGGTTGGCTCGAGCGGCACGAGGCGCGCGTCGCCTTTACGCCGGCCGGTTTCCTGCTCAGCAACGACTACATCTCGCAGCTCTTCTGATCGTGTTCGCCGCGGTGCCGGCGTTCGCGAACGACATCTCGTTCAACCCGGCCATCACCGACGCCGACTTCGCGCATTTCTCCCGCCTCGTCGGCCAGGCGATCTTCGCGACGCCCGTGCAGCCTGCGCGCGCCACCGGCTTCCTCGGATTCGACATCGGCATCGCCGCCACCGCCGTCCCGATCGACTCGAAGGCGGCGTACTGGACGAATTCGGTCACCAGCACCCGACTCGAACAGAGCGGATACCTCGCCGTGCCGCGCGTCGTTGCGTCGAAGGGTTTCGGGTCAGCGACGGTGTCCGGGACCTACGCCTCGCGCGGCGACATCAAGATGTATGGCGGCGCGCTCGATATCCCGCTCATTCGCGGCACCGTCGCAACGCCCGAGATCGCGCTCCGCGGCTCGTACTCGACGCTGACCGGCATCGACGTCTTCCATGTGAAGACGTACGGCCTCGAGGCGTTCATCAGCAAAGGCTTCGGCCCGGTGACGCCGTATGGCGCGATCGGCCGGCAGCGCAACAACGCCAGCGGCTCCGTGACGGTCCCCACCTTCGCCGTCACCCGCTCGCTCGCCGACCGCTCGAACGTCACCCGCTACACCGCCGGCGTCCGCCTCTCGCTGCTCCTCCCGAAGATCACGGTCGAAGCAACGAAGGCGGAAGTGACCAGCTACGCGGCGAAGATCAGCTTCGGGTTCTAGCTACTTCACTGCCGCCTTGATCGCATCCAGCACGGCGCTTCCTTCCTTGCCGTGGCCCATCAACTGTCCGTTGATGATGAAGGTCGGCGTGGAGTTGAGGCCGTTGTCGAACGCGCGCGAGACGATGTCGAGAATCGCGGCGCGCTCCTCATTCGACTTGTAGAGCGGGAGGACCTTCGCCCAGGCGATGTCGTGGTCTTCGCAGAAGCTCTGCAGGACCTTATCGAACGGCTGCTTCGAGATCTCTTCCTGATTCTTGAAGATGAAATCGGCGTACTCCCAGTACGCCGCCGGGGCCACCTTGTGGATCGCGTGCGCGCCGAGGGCCGCGTAGATCGCCCACTCGTGGTGCTCGAACAGCGGAAGGTCGAGGCGGAGGTAGTGGATCTTCGAGAGGTGCTTGCTGATGATCGGCTCGATCTGCGCGTGCATCCGTCCGCAGGTGGGGCACTCGAAATCCGACAGCTCGACGATCTCCGTCTTCGCGACCGGATTCCCGCGGCTGACCGCGTGGTCCGCACCGAGCGCTTCCTTCAGCGACTTGCCGGGATCGATGCCGAGCTTCCCGCGGCGCGCCACGATGAGGAATCGCTCCGACGCGTCGAGGTAGCCGTGATAGCTGAAGGGACCGAACGGCGTCTGCCTCGTCAGCGAGACGAGTTTGAGGCCGTCGGCCAGGGGGAACGGCGAGACCGTCGCCGTGACCGGCTCGTGCAGCAGCTGCGAGGCCTGGTCGGCGAGGCGATTCGTGACCGGCCGGTTGTCCTCCGGGATCTGGAAGACGGTCCCGATCATCACCTGCTGCGAACCCGGCGAGTAAAGGAAGTACTTGTGCTCCGTGCAGCTTTCCTCGGCCGACTTCACGAACATCTCATACAGGTTGAAGTTCAGCGGGCCGCCGGGGGGGACCGGTTTTAGCGACACCGTGTTGTCGGGACACTTCAACGCCGCTCTCCTCGCGTACGCCATCAGCGGCGCGGGGGCGGTGGGCTCGGCGGGAGCGGCGAATGCGCCCGCGCACACGAACAGTGAGATCGCAATCAGTAAGAGCTTCTTCATCTCAGCGCGCGTTAACAGTGTGATAGCCGCGTTCAATCCAGCCCTGCAGCCCGCCGCTGATGTGGACGACGTTTCGGAATCCCGCGACCGTCAGCAGCCTCGCGGCGAGCGCGCCGTCCGTCGACGTGTCGCCGTACACGAGCACTGTCTCGTTCGTGTAAGGGAGGAGCTCCGGCAGCTGGCGTTCGATCGTGTCCATCGGCGCGTTCAGCGCGCCGGCGATGTGTCCCTTCGGCCCGTTGAACTCGCCGGCCGGCCGGATATCGATGACCACGATCTGGTTCGAGTCGATGATCATCTCCTCCGCGACCGTCGGCGCGACCTCGGCGAACCCGCCCGGCGTGCGCGACACGCCGACCGTCGAACGGCATCCGAAAGTCAGAGCGCAGAGCGCGGAGAGAAGAAGCAATAACAGTCGTTTCATACAAACTCCAAATCGAATTCTGCACGAACGTCGCCTGCGAGCGTTCCTGCGTGGTTGCGGATCTGCCAGTCGCGAAACTTCTGGAGGGTACGGCGCGCGGAGACGTCGATGCCGAGGGCCTCGAGCGTCCGGATGATGGCCGGGTAGCGGGCGCGGTCGGCGGAGCCGTCGTGCACCTTGATCGCGATCCCGATCGAGACGTCCTCCGGCACCTTGAGGCGGTCGGCGAATTCGCCGTGTAGTGACGGAGAGATCGCCATCGCATAGAAACCTTCGGCGCCCTCTTTGCCGAGGACCTCGCCGCCGAATGCTTCCATGAGCGGCGTCGTGATCGAGGCGCCGCCGGCGACGTAGTAAGGGAACGTTGTCATCGCTTCTACGACGTGCGAGGCACTCCCGGCGTAACGCTCCAGCGCTCCTGGCGCGGCCGGCCCCTCGCTCGACGCCATCAGCCGCGCGTACGCGAACGCCGTCCGGTGGAGCGAGAGGTAGAACGTCGGCACGCCGCAGCCGTCGATCGCGATCGGGATCTCGTCCGACTCGAGACCGGCGAAATCGCCGACCGTCGAGCGCATGAGGACCTGCGCCGGGTGATCGGGATCGATGTAGCGCGACGACGGCACGTCCATCAGCTGCGTCGCCAGAAGCATCCCGGCGTGCTTGCCGGAGCAGTTGTTGTGCAGCGGCGACGGCCGTTCCCCCGCGACCCGGAGGTCGTTCGCCGATTTCTCGTCATACGGCCAGTGCGCACCGCAGAGCAGGTCGTCCTCGTCGAATTCGCCCTTGCGCAGCAGCGCCGCCGCCGTCGAGACGTGCGCCGGCTCGCCGGCGTGCGACGCGCAGGTCAGGGCGATCTCTTCGCCGGTCAGCTCGTACTCGTCGATCCCGCCGTATTCGAGCAGCGGAATCGCCTGGAACGGCTTCGCCGCGGACCGGAGGAACGTGCGTTGCGCCGGATCGCCCGCGAACGCGATCAGATGGCCCAACGCGTCGACCACCGCGATCGAGCCGGTATGGAACGATTCGATTTGCGCGCCGCGGTAGACGTTCGCGAGCCGTTGCACGGCCGCAGTCTATCTTGCCGCCGCCGCGCCGCTCTCCGCTGCCACCGCTTCCTCTTCCGTGTTGTAGATCTTGAACACGGCGTCCAGCTTCGCGAGCTTGAGCAGCTTCTGGATCCGCTCGGAGGGGTTGACGAGGATGAGCTTTCGGTTCTGCGTTGTGAACTTGCCGAGATATCCGACCAGCTCACCGATCCCGGTGGAGTCGATGTAGTCGATCTTCGTGAAATCGATGATCACGTTCCCGCTGTCGTTCTTCAGCACGTTCTCGAGCGCCGAGGAGAAGAACTCCGCGCTCTCGCCGAGCTTGATCAGTCCCTCGACATACAGAATCGTGAAGTTGTCCAGGTGCTTCTTTTCGACGATCACAAACTCCTCCGCCTGAATTACAGCTCAGGTAGCAAGGTCCGTACCGCGACCACCGCGTTCATCCCGCCGAAACCGAACGAGTTCGACAGGAACAGCGAGACCCTGGCCTCGCGCGCCTGATGCGGCACGTAATCTAAGTCACACTCGGGGTCGGGCGTATCGAGATTGAGCGTCGGCGGGATGAATCCTTCCCGCAAGGCCGCCAGCGAGCAGGCGATCTCGATCGATCCGGACGCCCCCATCGCGTGCCCGTGCATCGACTTCGTCGAGCTGACCGGGACGCTTCGTCCGAAGACGTCCTTTATCGCGCGCGTCTCCGACACGTCGTTCGCCTTCGTCGCCGTGCCGTGCGCGTTGATGTATCCGACCTCCTCGGCGCTCACATTCGCGTCGCGCAATGCCAGGCGCATCGCACGCATCGCACCATCGGCCGAAGGATCGGTGATGTGACCCGCATCGCTGGTCGCGCCGAATCCGACGATCTCGCCGACGATCGGCTGTCCGCGCCGTACCGCGTTCTCCCACGCTTCGAGCACGAACACCGCGGCCCCCTCGGCGAGCACGAGGCCGTTGCGATCGGCGGAGAAAGGGCGGCATGCGCGCTCCGGATGCTCGTTGTCGATCGACAGCACGCGCATCGACTCCCACGCGCGGATGATCCCGAGCGTCAGCGGCGCGTCGGCGCCGCCGGCGAATGCCGCGTCGGCTGCGCCCGACTTGATCGTCAGGTAGGCGAGGCCGATCGCGTGCGCGCTCGATGCGCACGCCGAGACGACGCCGTACGCTGCCCCCTTCGCACCGAACTTCGTCGCCACGGCGCTCGTCGCCGCGTTGTACATCGACATCGCGATCGAGGTCGGCGGGATGCGCGGCTGGTTCTCCCCGTACATCCGTTTGTAGCCGGCATCGAGCGTTTCACATCCGCCGAGGCCCGTGCCGATGTTCGCGGCGACGCGCTCGGGCTCGATGCCGCTCTGCGCGAATTGCGCCTGCTCCGCCGCCTCCGCGGCAGCGATGAGCGCGAAGCGCGTGAAGCGGTCGTTCCCGCGATGCAGCCCCTCGTGCGCTTCCTTCGGGACTTCGCCGCCGATCTTGCAGTTCAGCGCGGCCGTATCGATCGACTCGATCCGCTTGACGCCGCTGACGCCCTTCCGAAGCGCCTCGACCGCCGCCGTCTTCCCGCGCCCGAACGGCGAAACGATCCCGAACCCTGTGATGGCGACGCGTCTCACGATGCGGCGGTGAGCGACTGCACGACGTCAATCATGTCGCCGAACGTCTTGATCGTCTTCGCACGGTCGTCGGGGATCGAGATCTTGAACTCCTCCTCGATCGCGAAGAGGATCGTCAGCGCGTCGAGCGAGTCGATCCCCGCATCGGCCAGCACCGTCTCCGGCGTCAGCTTGTCGTCCGGGATGTCCTTCTCCTGCTTCACGATCTCTACGAGCTTGTGTGCGATCTCCTCGCGCGTCATGGTTGAAGTCTATCTTGTGTAGCGACCGCCTTCGCGCGCGGGTTTCTGGTACCGTATCGGGCACATAGGTCCGGATTTCCAGCGTCACTTCGTACTTTGTGAATTGGGGTCTGCAGATGAAATCGATTCAACTCGCGTCAAACGAATATCTGCTCGTATTCACGGATCCGGACCCGGAGGACATCATCGTCGCGATCAACACGTTTGCCGGGGAGCACTCCATCGCGTCGGGGCGGCTGCAGGCGGTTGGCTCGGTGCAGTCGGCGATGCTGGCCTGGTGGAACAACCAAACGAACCAGGTGGAGAAGTATCCCGCCGTCGGCCAGTTCGAAGTGGTCTCGTTCCTCGGGAACCTGGCCACACCGGCCGGCAACTGCCAGCGCGTGCACGCGCATGCCGTGCTCGCCGGCCAGAACGGGACCCTGATCGGCGGACATGTCATCTCGATGACGGTACGGGCGTCGCTGGAAGTCTCGCTAACGGCGTTCGACGTGCCGGTCACGCGCGCCTTCAACAGCGCCTTCAACCTCTGCACGATCGAACTGCCTTAGACGCCGGTCTGAGCCGCGAGGCTCACTGCCCCGTGGTCTTGAGCCGGCTGGTCCAGTTCTGCAGCAGCGTCGCCGGGAGGTGCTCCTCGGTGGCGACGACGCGATTGAGCAGGAAGCGCGTCCCGTCGGTGGCCACGTACTGCTTCAACTGCGGGTGCTCGAAGAGCCGGGCCGCGAACAGTGGCACGGGGTTTCCCGACTGGAAGCCCTTGGCCGTGTCGACCGGCACGGCCATCATCTTCGAGTCGGGGGAGACGTAGTACAGCTCGTGGCCGTCCGATCGCCATGCCGGCATTCGGCCCCCCGCGTTCGACACCGGAAACTTCTCCTGCGACTCGGGGAAGCTGCGGACGTACACCTCGTTGCGCCCCGACTCGTCGGATTGGTACGCGATCCACTTGCCGTCGGGGGAGAGCTGCGGAGCGGCCTCATTGAACGGCGTCGCCAGCCACGGCCTGGCCTGCTTGTCGCGGAACGAGTAGGTCCAGATGTCGGAGAGCTGGCCCTGCCCGGAGTTGCCGACGAACAACAGCCATTGGCCGTCGCGCGAGACGTCGGCCGGGAGCTTCGCGACGCGGCTCTGCACCAGCGGCTGTTCCTCGCCGATGCCTCCCGACGGGATCCGGAAGAGGTCGCTGTTGCCCCCTTCGCGTACCGAAAAATAGAAGATCTCGCGGTCGTCGGCCGACCAGACCGGCGCCGACTCGTTGGCCGGATTGAACGTCAGTCGCGACGAACGATTCCCCGCCAGATCGAACGTCCAGATGTCGCCGTTGCCGGTGGAGGCGGCGGAGATGTCGGCGGCGACGTCACGTCCGTCGTGCGAGAGCGACGGCGTGAAGAAGAGGGCCGGCGGCGCGATCGTGCCGAGGTCCTTTCCCTGGCGATCGACCCACACGAGCTGCGTCGGATTGAGCGAGCTCCCGCGCTGGAACGCGAGCAGCCCGCCATTGGAGACCGACACCAGCGGTCGCCTTCCCTGAAGAGCGACATGCTGGACGATCGGGATCGGGTTCCCCCTCATGGCGAGCGCTTTCACGTCGATCGCCTGCGCCAGCAGCGCGTCGGAACGGATGAAGAGGAGATAGCCGGGCGGCGCGTACGCCGCCATCGTGGGAGCGGGCAGCAACCGCACGGTCCTCTTGTCGTCCAGCGATCCCGCGTAGATGCCCGGATTGGCGCTGGCGCTGAAATAGATGAAGTGGCGGCCGTCGGGGAGAAACGTCGGGAAGATGTGCGCGATCTCTCCCACGGCCAGGTTCGTCGCGGGCCGAGCCGTTCCTCCGTTCGCGTCGACGGCCATGATGCCGCCGCCCGACGACGGCGCGAATACGATCTTGTTCGTAACACCCCAACTGCCGCCGCGTGGCTGAGGCGCGTCACCGATCGTCTGGATCGTGCCCTGGTCGACGTCGATGGTCTTGAGCTTTCCCTCGGAGAAGAACCCGAGCTGCCGGCTGTCCGGCGCCCAGAACGGAAGCGCCCCTCCTTCGGTGCCCGCGAGCGGACGGACGTCCGGCGAATCGAGCCGCCTCACGAAAAACATGACGTTGCCCTGATGGTCCGCGGCGACCATCGCGATCCGCAAGCCGTCCGGTGAGAGCAGCACATTTCCCTGGCGTCCCGAAAATTCACGGTCCGGCGGCGGAAGGATGCTGGTCTCGAGGATGCGCGGTGCCGGCGTGCGCCATTGGATGAACGCCCACGTCAGCGCGACCGCCACGACGGCGGTGGCGAGATTCAGCCACCACGCGAGCCGCTCGCGATTCCTCCGCTTCGCCGTGAGCGGCGCGGCGACTCCCGCCTGCGAGCCCGCCTCATTGATCCATCGCAGCTCTGCTGCGACGTCGTGCGCGCTCTGCCACCGTTCGTCCGGATCCTTCGCCAGGCACTTCCGGATCACATGCTCGAGCGCGGGCGGCGTCAGTGGCTGAATTTGTGAGAGCGGCGGCGGATCGCTCCCGACGATCGCCGCGATGAGGCTCGTGCGCGTCTTGCCGTCGAACGCCCGTCGCCCTGACACCATCTCATAGAGCAACGCTCCGAACGCGAAGATATCCGTCCGTGCATCGGCCTCGGTACCTTCGAGCTGCTCGGGCGCCATGTACTGAAACGTCCCGACGATCGTCCCTTCCTGCGTCAGCGGCTTCTGTTCGGTCGCCATCGTCGTCGCGATGCTCGCGGGGGATGCCATTCCCGGCTTTGCCAGTCCGAAGTCGAGAAGCTTGGCGACGCCCTTGATCAACATCACGTTGCCGGGCTTGAGGTCGCGATGGACGATCCCCGCGCGATGCGCGCAGTCGAGCGCATCGGCGATCTGTGCTCCATAGCGGATCGTCTCGGAGAGCGGCAGCCCCCCGCGCGCGAGCCGGTCCGCCAGCGTCTCGCCCTCGATCAGCTCCATGACGAGAAAGTCGGTCCCGTCCTCGTGTCCGACGTCGTAGAGGACGCAGATGTTGGGGTGGTTGAGCTGCGAGATCGTCTTCGCCTCGCGCTCGAACCGTTGCCGCAGCTGGGGATTCGCGGCGAGGTCGAACGGCAGGACCTTGATGGCGACGCTGCGCTCGAGCCGCGTGTCCCGCGCCCGAAACACCTCACCCATCCCGCCGGCGCCGAGCGGAGAAACGATTTCGTAGGGACCCAGCCTGCTGCCGGCGGTCAGTGGCATGTCGTTGATGGCGCGCGGATTATGGCAGAAGGGACGAGGGAGCGATCGCTGCCGGCCCCACGACGAGTTTCATCGTCAGCGGCATCGGTTTGTCGGGCATCGCGGTCGGGATCTCGTGGCTGAAGCGCAGCGTCGTGCCATCGAATGCCCATCGGCCGTCGCTGCAGCGCGAGCGTGGCTCGATCTGCTTTCCCTCACGTACGCGCAGCGCATTCTCGGTCCCCTCGCGCTCAGCGCGATACCGGAACGCCCGTCGCCAGACAGAGGAGAGATCGACGCCGACTTCGTTCATCGGGATGTTCACGTCGCAGCGGGTGGTGTGCGCGACCTCTTCCGCGATGCTGCGGTCGTGGTCGACGGAGTTCGCGAGCATCCTGGTCGGAAAGATCTGAGCTCCGCTCTCGACGTACGACGCCGTCTGAAACTGAAATGACTCGAGCAGCGGACGGATGTTGTCGCGACCCTGCACCTCGGCGAACCATGTCGGGACCGGCAACGGCATCTTCCAGGCGACCGCGTTGATCATCCGCGCCATCGTGAGCGCCGCCGTCTGCATCATCATTTGTGGGTGGCTGTCGAGCGAGCGGGCGAGGTTCCAGGTCGCACGCAGGTCGTCCCACGCCGTCGGGTCGTTCGCGCGCCCTTTGGCGAGAGCGCCGGCAACCAACGCTCTCGCGGCGGCCAGTACCGTCTTGCGCCGCTCTTGCGTCTCGTCGCCGCCACCGATGCCCGGCTGACGCTCCCAGACGACGGGTTCGTGCAGCAGCAACTCGTGAATCATCGTCACGTCCGGAAGCGCAGGCGGCTTCCCGACCGTGAGCTCTCCACGCCCAATCTCATGCGCCACGAACGCGTCGACCGCTTCGTTCCGCGGCAGCGCTTTCGCGAGCACCGTCAGCTTCACGGACGCTTCATTCGCATGTTGCGCCGGAAGGCGTGAGGCCACGGCGGGCCACGGCCGGGAGGCCGCAGTGTTGACCGCTTCTTTGTTCCAGAACCACGAGGCAATCCACACGAGGACTGCGATCGCGATGACGACGATCAGCGCTTTCTTCACGTGAGCTGAAGCATTGCACGTATTTGTTACGGCGACGCTTAGCACGCCCGGGACGTGGACACGTGGCCAACGTTTGCGGGAGCGTGGCCGAGGGGTGCGGGAGCGTGGCCGAGGACTGCGCACACGTGGCCGAGGACTGCGCACACGTGGCCGAGGAGTGCGCATACGTGGCCGAGGACTGCGCGCACGTGGCCGAGGGCTGCGGTCACGTGGCCGAGGACTGCGGGAGCTTGGCCGAGGGCTGCGGTCACGTGGCCGAGGATTGCGGGAGCCTGGCCGAGAAGTGCGCGCACGTGGCCGCAGACTTCGCGCGGGCGTCGGCAACTCTCGCGCACGTGTCCTCACACTTCGGCCGCGTGTCCGCAGACTTCGCGCAGGAGCCGTCAACTCTCGCGCACGCGTCGGCGGCCTTCGGCCACACGACGGCAGATCTCGCGCAAGTGGCCGCAGACTTCGCGCCGGTGGCGGCAGAGCTCGCGCAGGCGTCAATACGCCTCGCGCACGCGCCGGCAGTGCTCGCGCACGCGCGACCACGGTAAGCTGTTTCTGAGCGGACCACCTCCAGGCAAACCTCGACGTCGTTGGAGTCGCCATGAATTGCCCACGGTGCAAGAAGGAAATGATCGAAGGCGACGCTGAACTTCACGGCACCTTTGTTGGATATCTTTTGGTGGGTTGGTCCTACCAAAAACTCTTCTTCCACGCGAAAGGCGCGCATCGGACTCGTGAGACATCCGCGCTGCAAACGGGCGAACGCGCAGTCGCTTGGCGTTGTGAATCGTGCGCTGGAGTGTTCATCGAGCAACCACCGTGGATACCGGGTTACCGATGACGTCTCCCCGCCAGTCCCCGACCCCTTAGGCCTCGGCATAACCCAAGCATGACCGCTAAGTAACTCTCTTTCGAATCGTAAGGCTGCTGCGGCATGCGCCACCGCGAGCGGTAGAATCTCCTCTATGCAAGTCACGTCAGGACGCGTAGTCGCTGGTCACGTCGAACTCGACACGGACCTGCCCGAAGGTACGAACGTCACCGTACTCGTTACCGAGGGGGACGAAACCTTCGAAGCGGACCCGGAGCTCGAGCGCGTTCTTCTCCAATCCATCGCGCAGGGGAAAGAGGGCCGAACCGTTCCCTTCGAGAGCGTGTTGGCCGAACTTCGCAGCCGAGAATAAGTTGCCGTTACGCATCGAGGCAACGGAGTTGGCTCGCGAAATGATCCGCGAGGCCGATTCGTGGTGGAGAGCCAACCGCTCGGCTGTTCCGAACGCTGTTCGGGAAGATCTGGAACGCATCTCTTCATTGATCGCTGTGCAGCCCACGATCGGGACGATTGCTCGAAACGTAGCGCTTCCGAACGTTCGCAGGATCGGCATGCGTCTGATCAGTTCCGATCTTTACTACCACGTCGTCGGTAAGCCCCCGTACATCGAGGTGCTCGCAATCTGGCACTGGCGTCGTGGAAGCGGACCTCCGATTTAAGCGTCCCTTTTTCGCGTGCTTTGTGCTGCAGAGACTTCACGGCACCGCGTCCGACATCGTGTGGCGCTGACATTCTTGCTGCCCGTGAGCGCATTTCCAAAGTTGCGTGTTGACGGCGGTATCGCAACAGGTTTAATGTCTCGCGTGCAAAAGCTGAGATCGTAAATTCAGTTTTTTGTGCGGCTGTCGGCGGTGCGGACGTTCCGAATGGGACATCAGATCCGTACCGGTGCGGGAGTTAGAGCTTGCTCCTCCTGCCGCGGGCTCCCGAGGTGTACATCTCGGGCTAATCACTAACCGGAAGTGTCGGCGTGTAGCCGCCTCTTCCAGCCGGTGGCCGCCTCGCACTTGTCGACGAGTCGTGGATGACCTCCGGCCTCAACCACCCCTTTGGAGGTTTTATGACGTTGTTGAATCAGACCCTGAATCCCCCGACCGCTCCGACTGCGGATACGCCGCAGCCGCCGGTCAAACCGTCCCCCGAGGACATCGTCACGCAGTTGCGCTCTTTGCGCGCGCAGCTGAATGACGAACTGTCGCCGCTGACGAAGGAGCAACGCAAGAAGCTCGTCGAACGCAGCCGGCGGCAGTCGAATCCGATCGTGCAGTCGTCGATCAACATCATGGGCGCCGCGGACATCGTTTCGCAGGCGGTCGGCATCCCGGCCGACGCGGCGCGCCAGATTTGCGACGACTCCAACCGCTGGACGGCGGTCGCAGATGAGCTTCGGTCGTTGCTGAACGGAATCGAGGGAGCGAACCTCCTCCGCCAGCTGCGTATCGCAGACATCGCGAGCCGCGCGTTCACGATCGGAGCCTCGGTGGCCGGTGATCCTGCCAACGCGGCGCTCGTGCCGCACGTCGAGGAGACGAAACGGCTTCGGAAACTCGCCCGCCGCAAGAAGTCCGCGGCGCCGCAGAATCCGTCGCCGGCTCCGTCACCCTCGCCGAGCGAGCCGACGCCGCACGCGGCCGACGCCCCCGCAAAGGCGTGAGGTAGTCCCGTAGCACCCGACCGGGCGCGCGTCACGCGCGCCCGGTCATTAGCGGCGTGGTACCCTCGTCCGATGTCGGAGCGTACCGCTCGAGTGTTCACGAGCTTCGAGGCTGCGGAGCAGTCGGACGCCGAGTATTACGCGGGGCTGACACCCCAGCAGTGTCTCGAGATCCAGCTCGATCTCATCGCGGCATACCGGGAGTCGAGAGGTGAAGCTGCAGAAAGATTTGAGAGAGTTTGTCGAGTTACTGAACTCTCACGGAGTTGAGTACCTCGTCGTCGGCGCCCACGCCGTCTCTTTCCACGGCCATCCTCGGTTTACCGGAGACATCGACTTCTGGGTTCGTCCCGAGATGCGCAACGCTCACCGGGTCGTCAACGTGCTCCGTGCGTTCGGATTCGAGGAGCTCGGGCTCGCCGCGAGTGACTTCGTCAAGGCGGGAATGGTCGTACAACTCGGGCAACCACCGAATCGCATCGATCTTCTCACCTCAATTTCCGGCGTCGACTTCGATTCCGCCTGGCGCAGCCGCGCGGAAGGATCTCTCGATGATCTCCCGGCTTCTTTCCTCGGATTCGAGTCTCTCATCGCGAATAAACTCGCCTCCAGCCGTCCGAATGATCTCGCCGATGTCGCTCAATTGAGGGCGATCGCAGCAGCGCGGAAAAAGTGATGAACCGGGCCTTTGCCGGCATATTCGTAGCGTCTCTACTCGCGGCCGCGTGCACGACTCTGGTTTACACCGCTCGCTATGACTTGGCGCTGTCATCGGTGGAGCGACATGAACGCGGAGGCGAGACTCAACGCTTCACGGGTCTTCAGGGTCATGTCTTCGAGGACGAGTTTCTAAAGATCACGTGGACGCCCTTCGAAACTCAGCTCGGTTTGGTTCTCACGAATAAGACGCAGTTCTCGCAAAAGGTGCTATCGGACGAAATCACGTATGTCGGCCCGGATGGCAGGGTTGATCGCGTCGTTCACGAGAGTAGGCCGCCATCGGTCGTCGCTGGCGGAGGCACACTCCTGGATCTTCTCGAACCGACGGCGCACATCGGCGCGCGCATCGGTGGAACGCGCGATGCGCCGCTGGTCGGTTACTCGCGGGGAACGAGCAAGGCCGAAGTGCGATCGAGGATGGTTCATGGAACGATCAAGGTTCTTTTACCGATCGAGACGAATGGCTCCGTCCGCGAGTACTTGTTCCAATTTGCGGTAAGAGGGAGTGTCGTTCTCGAAGGTTGGAGCTCCTAGCTGGTGGTACGCTCGATGATCGAGCGGCCGGCTTCGCCCGGGCCGTTCGCAGTAGAATTCATTCATGACCGCGAGAACGAACGTTTCCGAGAATGCTCGCGCTGCGGTCGACCTTTCGACCATTCGCTATCTCCTCGCGCTGACCCCCGAGGAACGCGTCCGCCTCGCCGCCGCCGAGGCGCGCAACCTGCGTCTGTTTGACCTCGAGGTGGAGAAGTCGAAGCGACGCTGATGGCACGTGCGAGGCCGCTTCAGAGGCTGTGAAGAAATCCTCTTCTGTCATCCTGAGTCGCCGCAGCGAAGCGGAGGACGACGAAGGATCCGTTGCTGGAACAAGAAGCGCGTCCCAGCTACCGGGAGCTGGAACGCATGACTCGTTTCGGCACCGGATCCTTCGGTGCGCTACGCGGCTCCGCCGCTCCGCCACCTCAGGATGACAGAGTGGTTCAGGGCGCGCGATTTTTTGCAGCCTCTCAGCCCTAGAATGGGTGCGTGAAGCGCTTCCCCCTTTTCTACATCTCGTGGATTGCGCTGTGCGCGGTGCTGTTCGTTGGGTTGCGCGGTGTCGAGGATCCGTCGAGGAGGCGGGATCGGATTCTGAACAATGATGCGGCGGCGCGGGCGGAGGCGATTCTCACGGCCGATGCGCGGTATCGCGGGTACGAGGTCGTGCACGTGGCGTATGCGAATCGCGGCGAGGGAGGGGCGGAGGCGCGCTGGGTGGTGCTGCTCGATCACGTGCCGCACTCGGCGCTGCACGATGCTCGAGTGGTGGAGCTGCGGGCGCGGGATGGGAAGTTGCTGGGCGTCAGACCGCCTCATTAGTCCTCGGTCCTCAGTCCTCGGACCGGCGGAAAGCGACCGTGTGTCAGATCCGAGGACTGAGGACCGAGGACCGAGGACTGGACTCACGTAGAATCCACCCCGCCTCATGTCCCGCCCCAAGCTCACGCCGATGCTCGAGCAGTATTTCGAGATCAAGCGGCAGGTTCCTGACGCGATCCTCTTCTACCGGCTCGGCGACTTCTACGAGATGTTCTTCGAGGACGCGGAGCGCGCGGCGCCGCTGCTCGACCTCGTCCTCACGGCGCGCCACAAGGGGCAGGAGAACGAGGCGCCGATGTGCGGGGTGCCGTATCACTCGGCCGATGGCTACGTCGCGAAGCTGATCAAGCACGGGATGCGGGTCGCGATCTGCGAGCAGGTCGAGGATCCGGCGGCGGCGAAGGGGCTCGTGCGGCGCGAGATCGTGCGCATCGTCACGCCGGGGACGGCGACGGAATCGAACATCGTCGAACGGGAGTCGTGTTACCTGCTGGCTTTGGTTCCCAACGAGACGTCCCTCGGCGCTGCTTACCTCGACGTGTCGACGGGCGATTTTTTTGTCGCGACGTACGGCGGGATCGACGACGCTCGGCTGGCGGACGATGTTGCCCGCTTCGCTCCGCGCGAGGCGATCTTTCCGCGCGACGGGAACGGAGTCGCGCGAATCGCGCAGCTCGGCGTGACGGCGACGCCGGTCGAGCCGTCGATGTTCGAGGCGCGCGGGGCGCAGGAGTATCTGACCAAGCACTTCGGGACGCAGTCGCTTCGTGGCTTCGGGCTCGAAGACGACGACGGGCGGATCGACGCGGCGGGCGGTGCGCTGCGCTACGCCACAGCGAGTCATAAACGAACGCTCGACCACGTGCAGACGCTGCGCGTCGACAACGACGCCGACTTCCTGCAGCTCGACGCCGCGACGCTCGGCAATCTCGAAGTGGTCGAGTCGCGCGACGCGGCGCGGCCGAAGGCGACGCTCTGGTCGGTCGTCAACGCGACGCATTCGGCGATGGGTGCCCGTACGCTGCGCCGCTGGCTGATCCGGCCGCTCAAGAGCGCCGAGGGGATTTTCGCGAGACATGACGCCGTCGAGGAGCTGACGCGGACGCGAACACTGCTGGAGCAGATGACGCCGCGGCTGTCGTCGATCGCCGACCTCGAGCGCCTCGCGTCACGCGTCACGCTGCGCAGCGCCAGCCCGCGCGAGGTGCTCACGCTCGGCGAATCGCTACGGAGCGTCGGCGCGCTCGGAGAGACGATGCGTGGGCTCCACGGTCCGCTCTGGCGCCAGCTCCGGGAAGCACTGAATCCGCTCAACGACACGATCGACCTCATCGACCGCACGCTCAACGACGCGCCGCCGCCGAACATCCGCGACGGCAATGCGATCCGTACCGGTATCGACGGGGAGCTCGATGAGCTGCGGGCGATCGCGCACGACTCGAAGTCGATCCTGCTGCAGATCGAGGCGCGGGAGCGGGAGCGCACCGGCATCTCGTCGCTGAAGATCCGCTTCAATTCGGTCTTCGGCTATTACATCGAGGTCTCGAAGTCGAACCTAGCCAAGGTGCCGAACGACTACATCCGCAAGCAGACGCTCGTCGGCGCGGAGCGGTTCATCACGCCGGATCTGAAAGTGCTGGAGGAGAAGATCGTCGGCGCCGAGGAGAAGGCGAACGCCATCGAGCTGCGGCTGTACGACCAGCTTCTCGGCGCGATCGCGCGCGTCAGTCCGGCGATCCTCGCGACGGCGAGGGCGGTCGGCGATGTCGACGCGCTCGCATCGTTCGCGACGATTGCGGTGCGCAACCGCTACGTCCGCGCGACGCTGTCGAACGACGCGGAGATCTGCATCGAGGACGGACGGCATCCGGTGATCGAGCAGCTCCAGAGCGAACGCTTCATCCCGAACGCGACGGAGATCCGCCGCGACGAAAACGGCATCCAGGTAATCACCGGCCCGAACATGGGCGGCAAGTCGACGTATCTGCGCCAGGTCGCGCTGATGGTGCTGCTCAATCAGGCGGGATCTTTCGTCCCCGCCGCGAAGGCCACGCTCGGCATTTTCGACCGCATCTTCACGCGCGTCGGTGCCTCGGATCAGCTCGCGCGCGGCGAGTCGACATTCATGGTGGAGATGCACGAGACAGCGAACATTCTCAACAACGCGACGGACCGCTCGCTCATCATCCTCGACGAGGTCGGGCGCGGCACGGCGACCTTCGACGGCCTCTCGCTGGCGTGGGCGATCATCGAGTTCCTCCACGACAACGCGGAGCGGAGCGGCATCACCCTCTTCGCGACGCACTATCACGAGGTGACGGACCTCGCGAAGACGCGGCCGCGCGTGGCGAATTACAACGTGGCGGTGAAGGAGTGGAACGATCAGATCATCTTCCTCCGCAAGGTCGTTCCCGGCGCCGCGGACAAGAGCTACGGCATCCAGGTGGCGAAGCTGGCCGGCATCCCGCGCTCGATCATCGACCGCGCCCGTGAGATCCTGAACACGCTGGAGCGGAAGGAGCGGGCGATGGTGGAGGAGACGAAATCCCGCACTCCGACCAAGCAGATGTCGCTCTTCGATTCTCGGGAACAGGACGTGCTGGATGCGCTCCGTTCGCTCGATCTCGACGGCCTTACCCCAATTGCGGCATTGAATGAGCTAGCAAAGTTGCGGGAGAAGTTGAACGGATAGATGCAGCACGATCTTTTTGCCATCGGTTTGACCGGCCAGTCGATCACCGATCTCGAGCGACGGATCCTGAAGGAGTCGCCGTACGCGGTGGTGCTGTTCGGAAGGAACATCGGCGGGGCGGAGCAACTGCGCGAGCTGGTGCGCGAGATCAAGTCGCTGGCGGCGCGGCCGCCGGTGATGATGATCGACCAGGAGGGAGGGCGCGTCGACCGCCTGCGGCACCTGATTCCCGGACTGCCGAGCGCCGAGGCGTTCGCGGAAGGGGAGAAGCCGGCGGAGATGTCGGCGTGGCTCGGCCGCGTCATCGGAATGGCGCTGCGCTACTTCGACGTCGAATGCGACCTCGCGCCGGTGGTCGACATCCGCGGCGAAGCCTCGCCGAAGGGACTGGAGCGGAGGACGTTCGGGAGCGACGCGAAGTCGGTCATCGAGCTCGCCGGCGCGTTCATGCGCGGGCTGCACGACCGCGGGACGGCGTCGTGCCTGAAGCACTTCCCCGGCATCGGCATCGGCTCGGCCGATCCGCACTACGGCGCCACCGTGATCGACGTGCCGCTGGAGACGCTGCTCGACCGCGACCTCGCGCCGTATGCGGCGCTGGGCCCGGAGGCGCAGGCGATCATGATCAGCCACGGGACGTATCCGCAGGTCGACGAGAGCGGATTGCCCGCAACGCTGTCGCGCACGATGACGCACGACCTGCTGCGCAACCGGCTGCATTTCGACGGCATCGCGATCAGCGACGACATGGAGATGCACGCGGTGTCGGACCTCGGCTCGTACGAGTCGATCAGCGAGCGCGCGTTGATGGCGGGGAACGACGTGATCATGTTCTGCAGCCACATCGAGCGCGTTCCCGACCTGCAGCGGCACCTCGCGAAGCGCGTCGCTGAGGATGGAGCGGTGCGGGCGCAGTTCGAGGAGGCGGTGCGACGTTGCGAGGCGTATCGCGCGCACTGCGAGACGCTGCGCGCCGCGGCGCCGGTTGCTTCGTCATTCGACGAGGTGATCGACGAGGCGGTGCAATTCGTCGAGGAGTTCCAGCGAACGCGTCCGGAACGGGAGATCGTCGTCCCGGATATCGATCGCCGTCACAATCCGCGCACGCCCGGCAAAGGGCGGACCGGCCGCGAAGAGTGGACATAAACCTTCGCGCTTCTGATCCGTCTTAGACTCAACACGATGCGCCTTCGTACGCAGCTTGTTCTCGCGGCGTTTCTCCTGGCGGTGGTTCCGCTGGTCGCGATCGTGGTGTATTCGTACGAAACGTCGCATCGCGCGCTGGAGGAGGCGTACCAGCAGCAGTCGGCGCGGATGACCCGGCAGATGGACGCGCGGCTGACGTCGATCCGCGCGGAGCTCGACAGCGGACTCGCGGGGCTCTCCGCGCTGCCGATCGAGAGGCTGCCGGCAGGCAACGCGAAGCAGAGCACGACGCCGATCAGCGAGATCCTCATGGCGATGGGCGACGCCGCGCCGCTCGTCGACGCGATCTCGATCGAGCCGGCGCATCCGCCCGCTCCGCCGGCGCCCGCCGACGTCGATACGCCCACGCCTCCCGCAGTCCATGCGGCACCGCATCCGTCGCCACGGCCTCAGGCTGAGACGGCCGAGTCGCCGATCGTCATCGACATTCCGGCGATGCCGCATTTCGAGATGCCGGCCGACTTCCACGAAAAAGTAGCGCAGATCCAACAGCTCTCGCGCGGCATCGAGTCGCTGTCGCCGGAGGAGCGGAAGGCGACGAACGAGAAGATTCAGGCGCTGAACCAGGAGCTGCAGGGCGAGATGCAGAAGCGCACCGCCGACTTTCAGGTGCGCGTAGACGCCGCGGTGAAGCGCAGGGCCGCGAAGGTCGACCAGAACGGCAACGTGCCGGTCGAGGCGCCGAAAGCGGAGGAAACGGCGGCGGCGCCGGTCGTGGTCGTCAAGAAGATGAGCGAAGAGCGCCGGCAGGAGATTCGCCAGCGCGCGCGCCAGGCCACTCTGCTCCTCGGGCATGACTTCAACGTCCCGCTGCATACGGGCGGGAAGGTGGTCGGCCGCGTCGCTGCGCAGATCAAGCCGGACGAGGTGATCCGCCGCGTCCTCGGCACGCCGGTCGACGACAGCGAAGTCGCGTTCGCGGTCGACAAGGAAGGACACCTCTACACGCGCAACGACGCGGAGCGGAAGACGATCGAGTCGCTCGGGCTCCAGAACCGGAAGAACGTTCCCGGCTGGATCATGACGTCGAAGGATGCCGGCAACGGCGTGCGGCTCGTCGTCGCGCGCAAGGTGGGCGACGAGCTGGAGGAGCTGCGCAAGACCGCCGCCCGCAATTTCGGCTACGGCCTCGGGCTCGTGTTGATCGCGTTGATCGGTATCGTGCCGCTCGCGAATCACATGTCGCGCGACGTGCAGACGGTGACCGCCGGCGCCGAGCGCATCGCCGCGGGCGATCTGCAGACGCGCGTTCCGGTGCATTCGAAGAGCGAGTTCGGACAGCTCGCTGTCGCGTTCAACCGAATGGCGCACGACCTCTCGGAGCAGCGGCAGCGGCTGTACCAGGAGGAACGCGCCCGCCACGAGCAGGAAGTGCAGCAGAAGATCCTCGAGGGGAAGGCGGCGGAGCTCGAGGAGGCGCGGCGGTTCCAGCTCTCGCTGCTGCCGAAGGATGTGCCGCAACTCGAGCGGTTCCATGTCGCCGCGTTCACGCAGACGGCGACGGAGGTCGGCGGGGACTACTACGACTTCCGCGTCCTGAAAGACGCGTTCACCGTCGCGATCGGCGATGCGACGGGGCACGGCGCGAAAGCCGGGACGATGGTGACGATCATCAAGACACTGTTCTCGTCGTACGCGGAGGAGGCGCCGGGCGCGTTTCTCGGCTCGGCGACGGAGCGGATCAAGCGGATGGCGCTCGAGCGGATGTCGATGGCGCTGACTGTGGCGCGGATCGAGGGTGACCGGCTGACGATCGCCTCGGCGGGGATGCCGCCGCTGCTCGTGCATCGCGCCGCCGACTCGCGCGTCGAGGAGATCGCGTTCTCGTCGACTCCGCTCGGAACGCTCGGCAGCGTCTACGAGCAGCGGGAGGTCGCGTTGTCCGAGGGAGATACGGTGCTGTTCATGACCGACGGCTTCCCGGAGCTGACGAACGGGTTCGGACAGCAGCTCGGGTACCCTGCCGCCGCGGAGGCATTCGCGAATGTGGCCGGCGGCGGCGCGCAGGACGTCATCGACGGCCTCGTCGCGCAGGCGAGGGAGTGGCACGGCGATCAGCCGCCGAACGACGACATCACTTTCGTTGTTGTACGTGTGAGGAGGAGTGCATGAGCAGCAGACCACAGCCCGACGAATACGCCGAGTACTACGGCAGGTACATCGACAAGGTGCCGAATGGCGACGTCATCGCGATGCTCGAGTCGCAGGGCGACGCGACGCAGAAGCTGCTGGCATCGATCGGCGAGGAGAAGGCGGGGTATCGTTACGAACCCGGCAAGTGGAGCATCAAGCAGGTGGTCGGACACATCACCGACTCGGAACGGGTCTTCGCCTACCGGCTCCTGGCGTTCGCTCGCGGCGAGAAGCAGCCGCTGCCCGGCTTCGATCAGGACGCGTACATGGAGACGGCCAGCTTCGATGCCCGATCGCTTGCGGAGCTGGCCGAGGGGTTGGCGTCGACGCGGCACGCGACGCTGACACTGGTCCGTTCCCTCGACGACGAGGCGTGGAGCCGCCGCGGCATCGCAAGCGACAACCCCGTCAGCGTCCGCGCACTGGCGTGGATCATCGCCGGACACGAGCGGCACCACCTCAACATCCTGCGCGAGCGCTACGGGATCGCGACGTAGCGGACGACGGCGAGATAGTGCAGCACGCTCCCGGCGAGGACGAAGAGGTGCCAGATGCCATGTGAGTACGGGATCCGTTTCGACATGGCGTAGAAGAAGATGCCGATGGTGTAGACGATCCCGCCGGCGATCAGGAGCGAGATTCCGGCGCGGGGGAGCGCGTGCGAGAGCGGCGCGAACGCGACCACGACCAGCCATCCCATCGCGACGTAGAGCACGACGGAGAGGGTGCGGTAGCGCCCGTGAAAGACGGCGTCCTTCACCACGCCCGCCACCGCGATGCTCCAGACGATCGCGAAGAGCCACCATCCCCACGATCCGCGCAACGTCACGAGCGTGAACGGCGTGTAGGTGCCGGCGATCAGCAGGTAGATCGCGCAGTGGTCGAAGACGTGAAACACGCGCTTCGCACGTCCGCGAAGCGCGTGGTAGAGCGTGGAGCTGAGGTAGAGGAGCAGCAGCATCCCGCCGTAGATCGCCACGGCGGTGATCCGCCGCGCGCCGCCGTTGACCGAAGCCAGCGTGACGACGACCGACGTCCCGATCAGCGCCAGTACCGAGCCGACGATGTGGGTGATGCTGTTGAAGCGTTCGCCAGGAAGCATGACGGCTAGAACGGCACTTCCTCGTCCTCGTCCATGACGTCCGGACCTGCGGACGCGCCGCCGCCTTTGCGTGCGCCGGTGTATCCGCCGCCGCCGCTGCTTCCGCCGCCTTCGTCGCCGCGGCGGTCGAGCATCTTCATGTCGCGGGCGATGATCTCGGTCCGGTAGCGCTTCTGGCCGGTCTCTTTGTCGTCCCAGCTATCGGTGCGGATGGAGCCTTCGATGTAGACGAGCTTTCCCTTGCGGAGATACTGGCCGCAGATCTCGCCGAGGCGCGCCCAGGCGACGACGTTGTGCCACTCGGTGCGCTCCTGCTTTTCGCCGCTCTTGTCGGTGAATCGCTCGTCGGTGGCGACGGTGAATTTGGTGACGGTCTGGCCGCCGGGGGTCGAGCGCACTTCGGGGTCTTTTCCGAGCCGCCCGACAAGGATGACTTTATTGATCATGTTCTTTCTCCTGTTTCGTGGAGCCGCAGCGACTTGGCGTGGACTCTGGACACGAGTGTGGGTAGGCGATTGTAATCGCAGGTGCCATGAAGTGTGTCATCCAGAGAGTCCGGAGCGCATCCGTCACTGTGAACGATCAGGTCGTCTCTACGATTGGTAGCGGCATGGTTGTGCTCGCGGCCGTCGAGAAAGGCGATCCGGAGCAGAAAATGATCGACGCCGCCCGCAAGATCCGCGAGCTGCGCATCTTCAGCGACGACGCCGGAAAGATGAACCGCGATGTCGCGGATACCGGTGGCGAGATCCTCGCCGTCTCCCAGTTCACCCTGGCCGGTTCGATCGCCCGCGGACGGCGGCCGAGCTTCGACAACGCCGAGGAGCCGGAGCGCGCTCGCGATCTCTTTGAACGATTCGTCACGGAGCTCGGCACCACCGGCATCCCGGTGAAGACGGGGAGGTTTCGGGAAATGATGGTCGTTGCGTTGGAAAATGATGGGCCGGTGACGTTCGTTTACGAAGCATAGTCGGTCAGTGCCGGTGGTGGAGCGGGGGGGCGCCGGGGAGATGCCGCCGAAGGCTGTTTCGGCGCGCGAATCGGGATGCGTTGTCCGTGAAGGTGGACTTCCTCGAGAACCTTCTGAAGCCGCAGTGTGAGCGTGTCGACCTGCTCGTCGTTGATGACTTCGCTGAGTTGTCTGATGTAGCGCATGGTCATGTCGCGCAATTGAAGCGATCGCTGGTCGATCGCGGACGCTTCGACACCCGCGTGATTTGCGGCCCGAAGCCACAGGTCGAGCAATCGCAGGTCTTCCCAGAGAACCCATGACTGTCGTCCGTCGGGCAGCACAGGCCCGATGATCGCAATGCAGCTGTCGGTGTCATTCCCTTCCAGAGCGGCCTTCGCGGACGACAGTGCGCCCCGGCGCGCATCGACGATTTCTTCGAATTGCTTCGCCGACAGGCCGTCGCGTGCGAAAGCCGCAGCCTTCCGGTCGGCTAGCGTCGTCGGCTCGACCAGGATGTAGAAGAAATGGTGAATGCGATCGGCGAGTGCGAACCAGTTTCCTGGGCTCCCAGCGATCATCTGAAGCTCGCGTGTGAGGAGCTCCTGATACCGCTCGAATGCGTCGAGATACTCGCTTCGGAGTTGCGGCGAGGAACGATCGCCTGCGACGAGAAGCCGGAGCGCTTCCAGCTCGGAACCCTCCACCTTCTCGACGCGCGCGTAGTATCCCCGCGCGATGAGAAGGGTCTGCATCAGCGGAGCGTAGGTCGCTCCGATTTTTTCGTCTTCGATACCGATGCTGCCGAGTTTGAGGATCGACGTTGCGATGCCTTCCCACGCGCCGGGCGACGTACTCTCGAGCGCCATGCGCAGTTGCCAGAAACGAAAGTCGAAACGGTTGGTGATCGGATGGCTTCCGTCCCCCATCCATTCGGGTGGCAGTGACAGTTTGTCATTGTCCGGATCGCGGCCGGGATCGTCGTTCGGCGGCACTGGCCATGGCTCCGAGAGAAGGCCCTGCTCCGCTTCGAGACCGACGCGCGTCACAAGCGCATCGGCGAACCGGTATTCGTCGGGCTCGACGGTTTGCCATAGATCGAGAATCGCCGCGTCACGCGCGGCGGTTTTGTTTTCCGCGATGTGCAAAAGGATGCGACCGATCTTCAACGTGCTCGCGAGATACTGATATCTCTTCTCCGTCTGCGCCACTCTTGCGAAATGAGCGTCGGCTTCGGCGAGGAGTGCTGCCGCTTCCTCGATCTTGCCCGCGAGCCGCACCGCCTGTGACGCGAAGTTCAGAGCATTTGCCTGTTCCGCTTCGAGGGAGTCGAAGGTCCAGGCGGAATGCGCTTCAGGTTTTGCGGCGAGATCATTGGCCCAAGCCTTGTGTAACTCGGCGTCGCGCAGGCGGTCGGCTTCTTTGTCGCCGTAGTTCGTTAGCATCGATGCCACCTGTTGGTGAATCCCCAGGAGCACTCCCGTGGGGAAGCCGGCGTCTCGGGCCGCGCAGAAGGTGTTGTAGCCGTCTTCGAGGCTGAAATCGCGCGCTACGTCTTCGAAAAAGATCCACCGCAAACGGTGAACTTCCGGCGTGTAGAACAGCCACTTCAGATCACGCTCGATCCAGAGGCAATTTGCAAAGTGAGGTTCCCATCGGCTCCACTCTTCGGAATCGCTTCGGCCGTCGGGGGGCGTGCGCTCCTGACCAATCACGCCGAGAAAGAAATTCAGGGCGAGAGCAGCGACGCGCCACTGGAGGAGCGTCATGAGTAGGAGCGCGCGTTCGTACGAACGCGTAGCATCCTCGTAATCCGAGGCGTACGTTTCTGATTCGCTCTTGGCGAGCGCGGCGGAGCAGTGAAGCCGGGCGCCGCGATCAAACCAATGGAGCGCCTCTTCGCCGATATGACCCCCCGCCGGCCGCGAGCCGCCCGCGGCGCGCCACGCATCGAGAGCAGCGTGCGCCGTGGCATGTTCTTTCCGGGCGATCAGCGACCGGCAGATCGCGTAGCGGAAACTTGTCGCTGCGGCCGAGGGCGTCGGATCGAACGAAGGGGGGACGGGTGCATCGGAAAAATCGAAGACAAAACCACGCGAAGTTCTGGCTGCCGCGATGAGATCGTGGTACGACTTGCGAACCCTGATCTCGGGCGCCTCGTCCCCGCTGAGCACGACCTCGGGGGGAACGCCCGGAGCGATCATCAACTGTTCGTGGGCTTTGTTGAGGCGCAACGAAGGAGTGTCCACGTTCGCTTCCTTCGTCAGGCTCTCGATTTGCCGGCGGAGATCGACGTCACCGCTCAGCCAGTAGTGCTCCCACATCTGGGCGATCGCAACCGCGGCCACGTTGTCCGACCACCGCACGGCGCCGGCAAGTGACGCGTTCGCGTTCTGCAGGTCGCCTTCGAGTCTCAGGACAGACGCGGCTCGGAGCAGTGTTGCGCCAATTTGGTACCGAACTCCTACCTCCGGAACGAGCTGTTGCCGGTCAGGAATCAATTGGGCGGCTTCACGAATATGCCACGCAGCGGCCTTCAGCAATTGAGCGTCGCCGGATGATTCCTGGATGGGCGGCGTCGTGGCAATTCTCCCGACCGCATGGCCGAACCAGAGGACATGGGTTTTCGCCAGTTCCGCTGCGTGATTGGCCGCCAGCCACGAGACGAGCGCTTGAGCGCGGGCATGGTCGATTCTCAACTGCCTCTGGCGTCCGATGACAAGGCGCGTTTCGGCGATGCGATCCGCTAAAGAGTCGACATCAGTTGGCCGATCGAGGCCGATCGTCTTCAGCAGCGGGCATGCAGAGATCTCGTTGATCCACGACACGATCTCTTTCTTGGTGGTCACGTCGAGCGGTGGGTCGACGGGACTACTGAACCGGACGGCAGCGAGCGACATTAGCGTGTCGAGGGTGATCCGGTCGGCGTCGAGCTCCAATCCCCGGATCTGCGAAAGGAGCGTTCCCATCTCCTGCGCCAGCTGTTCGTAACGCTTCTTATTGACGATGTTTATGTTTTGCTGAGCCGACTGAAGGATCTCTTCCTGCGCTTCCTGTGGGCCAGTGAGGAGCTCCGGAGCGAGGGCGGCGACGATCTCGCGTGCCTCGACGAGCTTGAACGGTCGCACTCGAACCACGTCAATGTTCCCGGCCGCGACTTCCTTGACGTCAGCCCACCACCCGGGTTCAGCCGAGACGACGAAGATCTTGTAGCGCTCGCGCAGTTCGTCGATTTCTTCGGCAATGCTCACGCGCGAGAACAACGCACGAAGGAATTCCTGATCGGAAGCAGGCAGCTGCTGTACGTCATCAATCAAGATGAGGATCGCATCGCGGCCGCCGCCCAATGCCGCCACGGTTTCCGAGAGGCGTTCGAGAGTTTGTAGCTCTTCCGCGACCTTCTCTTTCTCCAGTTCCCGTTGTTCACGCCGGAAGAACCGAAGGAGAAGATCGAAGACGAACGCCGTAATGAATGTGGCGACGAAAACCGAAACAGGATGCGGGTAGTGGGTGATGAGATCGACATAACCGCTGAACGTTGCATTCTCGCGTTCCGTCCAGTAGGGAATCATCGGAGCGACGAGTACGCCGGCTAGCAAGAGCGTGAGTAGAACACCTACCGTACGTAAGTGCTGCGCGAGAGGTGTCCGGCGCAATTCGGCGATACGGCGGCGGAAGGACGACATTGGCGCGCTCATCAGGGCACGGCCGATCGGGGTGAAATCGTCGCGTCGCGCCGGACGACCTTCGACGAAGATCGTCTGGGTGCTGAGTCGCAGCGTCGCGTCGCGTGCAGCGAACTGTTCCACTCGCCGCAGCAACGTCGTATTTCCTCGTCCCGGGGCAGTGTCGAGCTGAATCCAGGCTAAACGAGATCCGACGACGCGTTCTCGGCACTTCCGGAAGAGAGTGGCGTCGTCACGTTCGATGAGTGTTGCCCTGCCGCGCGGTTTCCGCACCGCTGCACCTCTCTCTGACTTTGGGGTTTCAGGAAAGATAGGACCATCGCGTGCGGAAAGCTACTGCTCATGAAAAAAGGCATCGTTGGCCCCCGGTTATACTCCCGCCCCTATGCCTTACGACCCCAGTAGCATCGAACCGAAGTGGCAGCGCGCGTGGGCCGAGGCGCGGGTGGCGGAGGTCGACGTCACGGCGCCCGGCGAGAAGTTCTACATGCTCAACATGTTTCCGTACCCGTCGGGCGACCTCCATGTCGGCCACGGCCGGAACTACATCCTCGGCGACGCGCTCTATCGCTACTTCCGGATGCGCGGCCGCGTGGCGCTCAATCCGATGGGTTGGGACGCGTTCGGGCTGCCGGCGGAAAACGCCGCGATCAAGCGACGCATCCACCCTCGCGAGTGGACCCACGGCAACATCGCGCGCATGAAGGCGCAGTTCGAGCGCTGGGGCATCCTCTACGACTGGTCGAAGGAGCTGGCGAGCTGCGATCCGGAGTACTACAAGTGGAACCAGTGGCTCTTCATCCAGCTCTTCAAACGCGGCCTCGCGTATCGCGGCAAGGCGCCAGTGAACTGGTGCCCGGCCGACCAGACCGTGCTCGCGAACGAGCAGGTGATCGACGGCCGCTGCGACCGTTGCGGCAGCGAAGTCGTCCAGCGCGAGCTGGAGCAGTGGTTCCTCAAGATCACCGACTACGCCGATCGTCTCGACGCCGGTCTCGACCGGCTGGACCACTGGCCGGAGAAGGTGAAGACGATGCAGCGGAACTGGATCGGCCGCTCGGTCGGCGCCGACGTCGAGTTCCAGGTGCCGTCGCTCGGAAAGCCGATCCGCGTCTTCACGACGCGTCCCGACACGATCTACGGCGCCACGTTCATGGTCCTCGCGCCGGAGCATCCCGACGTCCAAGCGCTGATCGCCGATCACGCGGAACGAGCGGCAATCGAGCAGTGGATCGCCGGGGTCCGCAATCAGTCGAACCTCGAGCGGCAGGAGGCGGGGAAGGAAGGGCGTTTCACCGGCAAGTACGCAATCAATCCGTTCACGAACGGCGAGATCCCGATCTGGCTCGGCAACTTCGTGCTGATGCAGTACGGCACCGGCGCGATCATGGCGGTACCCGGTCACGACGAGCGCGATTTCGAATTCGCGCAGCAGTACGGGCTGGAGGTGCGGCGAGTCGTCGACGGTGGCGATCTGCCTTACAGCGACAAGGAGAACGGCGTCGCGGTCAATTCGGGAGTCATCGACGGCCTGCCGACACCGAAGGCGCTCCCGAAGATCATCGACGAGATCGAGCGCCGCGGCATCGGAAAGAAGATGGTGCGCTACCGGCTGCGCGACTGGCTCATCTCCCGCCAGCGCTACTGGGGGACGCCGATCCCGATGCTGTACTGCGAAAAGTGCGGGATAGTCCCGGTGCCGGAGGAGCAGCTCCCGGTCGAGCTGCCGCTCGACGTGGCGTTCACGGGCCGCGAGGGAAACCCGCTCGCGAAGGATGATCGCTTCGTCAACGCGACGTGCCCGCAGTGCGGCGGACACGCCCGGCGCGAGACCGACACGATGGACACGTTCGTCGACTCGTCGTGGTACTTCCTCCGCTTCATCACGCCGCGCGACTCGACGAAGATCTTCGACACGCAGCTCGTCAATCGATGGCTGCCGGTCGACCAGTACATCGGCGGGATCGAGCACGCCATCCTGCACCTGCTCTACGCCCGCTTCGTCACGCGCGTGCTCCACGACATGGGGCTGGTCGCGTTCGAGGAGCCGTTCGCGCGGCTGTTCAACCAAGGGATGATCATCAAGACCGGCTATCGCGATCCGGCGGCGAACATGATGTGGGTCCCATTCGCCGAGATCGAGTGGAAGGACGGCGACGCCATCCGGAAGGACACCGGAACGAAGCTGATCCCCGAGCTGGCGAAGATGTCGAAGTCGCAGTTCAACGTCGTTCCTCCGGACGAGCTGATCGCGCGCTATGGCGCCGACACGGAGCGCGTCTACACGCTCTTCATCGCGCCACCCGAAAAGGAAGCGGAATGGTCGGATGAAGGCGTCATCGGCGCATACCGGTTCCTGGGGCGCGTCTGGCGCCAGGGCGAAGAGATCGCGGCCGGCCGCATGTCCGGCGGCGCGAGCGGGGAGCGCGTCATCCGCAAGATGCACCAGACGATCGACGCGGTCACCCGGCGCATGGAGCGGTTCGAGTTCAACACGACGATCTCGTTCCTGATGGAGCTGTCGAACGCGATCGGTGACCACCTCGCGGGCGGCGGCGACCTCGGGCCGGCACGCGATGCCTACGCGGCGCTGCTGCAGATGCTGCATCCGTTCGCGCCGCACATCACCGAGGAGCTGTGGGAGATGCTCGGGCACGGCGGAATGGTGCTGAAGTCGCGCTGGCCGGTCGCCGATCCGGCGCTGATGCAGGAAGACGTCGTCACGATCGTCGTGCAGGTGAACGGAAAACTGCGCGGCCAGATCGAGGTCGCGAATCCGCCGGAGGAGAAGCGCGTGTTCGAGGCAGTCGACGCGAACGAGAAGGTGCAGCAGTGGATCGCCGGAAAGCAGATCGTGAAGCGAATCTATGTGCCGGGTAAACTGGTGAACGTGGTGGTGAAATGAAGCAGTTGTCGGTTGTCGGTTGTCTGTTGTCGCTGCTCGTCGTCAGCGGGTGCGGGTATGGGCTCGTCGGGAAGGGCAATTCGCTGCCGCCGACGATTCACACGATCCAGGTGCCGGCGTTCGTGAACAAGACGACGCGCGTGAACCTGGAGCAGCTGGTGACGCAGGCCGTCGGGAACGAGTTCGTCTCGCGCGGCCGGATGCGGCTGGTGTCGAATCCGAAGGACGCCGACGCGATCCTCCGCGGCTCGATCGACAGTTTCGGGATCAATCCGATCGCGTTCAACGTGCAGGGGCGTGCGACGCAGTACCAGATCTCGATCACGGCGAACATCGAGCTGCTCGACCACAAGAACGAGGACAAGGTGCTCTGGAAGAACGATCAGTACCGCTTCACGGAGAACTACCAGGTCGACATCGTGTCGAGCGACTCATTCGACCAGGAGAGCCGCGCCATCAGCGCCATTGCCGATCGTTTCGCGCAGTCGCTCGTGGCGAACCTGCTCGAGGGCTTCTAGAGATCGGAAGCCGAGGTCGCCGCCGAAGAGGTCGATGAATGCGTGAAGCACGATCACCGGCCAGAGCGACGCTGACGCGACCGCGATGAGGGCGAAGAACAGCCCGACAATCGTGGTGCGGAGGACGTGCTTCCCGCCGAGGTAGAGGTGGCCGACGCCGAAGGCGAGTGAGGTCACGATCACCGCGGGCCAGAGGCCGATCCACACGGTTGCGACCCAGAGCATGAAGCCGCGGTAGACGACCTCCTCACAAACGCCGGCGCTGACGGCGAGCAGCTGGAACAATCGCGCCTCGGAACGGGTGTGCGGCATGAGCGTGGTTTCGGTGGTGTGGCGTTGCATCAGACGACTGATGCGCTCGGGGTTTGCGAGGATCCTGTGGCGCTGCCGCATGGCGACAATCACGTACGCGATGACGACGGCGGCGCCGGCGGCGAAGCGGAGCGGGGACGGAATGCCCAGTCGGAGATCGTTCCACGTCACGTGGCTTCGCATCGCGAGAGCGACCGCGCAGCCGGCCAGAAGCCAGAGGACCGCGGCACCGAGAAGGTAGTACCGGGTCCGCGCGCCCGGTACGCCCGCCGCGGTGGCGCGCTGCAAACGCGGGTACAGCCACAGGTCGGGAAGCGGAAAGAGGAGGGCGACGAAGAGGCAGAAGTATGCGTTCAGCATGTGCGCATTATTCAACAACACATGAATAATCGTCAATCGTCTAATATTGGCGCATGGAACCGACGGGTCTGGAACAGGTACGGGCGCTCGCGCATCCTTTACGTCTGCGTCTTCTCGAGCTTTTCAAACTGCAGCCGCGGACGGCCAAGCAGGCCGCGGAGGTCCTCGGCGAGCCGCCCACGCGGCTCTATCACCATGTCGCGGCTCTCGAGCGCGCGGGCCTCATTCGCCTTCGCGAGACGCGGCAGAACCGCGGGACGACGGAGAAGTACTACGAGGCGTGCCTTCCGCTGCGACCCATCGGGAAGAAGGACCTGACGGACAAGAACGCGAGACGCGACCTGGCGGCGATGGGCCTCGTCGTCTTCAATCAGGCGCGGAATGAGCTGGTCACGACGCTTGCCTCGGATCAGGTCCCGAGGAATCTGATGGCGCTGCGGGCCGTCCTGAACCTCACCCCCGCCGCCGCGACGAAGCTCGGCAGGGAGCTGCTCGAGGTGCTGAGGAGTGCGAAAGCGGGCAAGAAGCCGGCTCGTGCGAAGACCCGGACGTACGCGGTGACGATCGCGCTGGTGCCAACGGAGGAGAGTGCTTGAGGGGTGAGCTTAGTGCTCAGAGCTTAGTGCTTAGGTTCCCGCCTAAGCACTCAGCACTAAGCACTAAGCCCTGCCTTACTTCGCGCTGGCGCGCTTGACGGACTTGGCGAGACGCGATTTGTAGCGGCTGGCGGTGTTCTTCTTGATCACGCCTTTCTTTGCCGCCTTGTCGATCTCCGAAAAACCGGTCGACAGATCGGCCTTGCCGGCTGCCGCGGCGGTGCGTGCCGTCTTCAGCGTCGAGCGGAGGCGCGATTTGACCGCGCGATTCCGCGTGTTGCGCTTGACGCCCTGTCGTTCCTGTTTCTCGGCCGAGCGAGTGTTTGCCATGAAATCTCCTTCGAATTGAATCTTATCGTGTCTCGACGCCCAGTTTTTTCAGTTCCTCGCGTGCCTTCGCGGCCTCGGACGACTTCGGGTGCTCGTGCACGACGTACTGCAGTTGCACGATCCCCTGCGCTTTCTCGCCGAGGCTGATGTAGGCGTAACCCTTCTTCAGCAGTGCGCTCGGAACCTTCTCCGACTTGGGATAGTCGTTGACGACGCTGTCAAACTGCACAATCGATTCGCGATATTTCTTCTGGGAGTAAAGCGACTCGCCGATCCAGTACGCCGCGTTGTCCGCGAGGTCCGAATCGGGGTACTTCTGGATGAACTCCTTGAACCCCGAGATCGCGAGGTCGTAGTTGCCCTTCTGGTAGTCGCGATAGGCGTTCTGGTACGTCATCGCCGGCGTCTCGCCGTTGTCGGCGGTGACGTTGACCTCGTGCAGCGGGGCGGGAGTCGCCGGGACGGGCGCCGCCGTGGCCGGCGGCGCTGCGCCGGGCTGCGTGGGGACAGGGGCGGGCGTCGCGAGACGCGTCACCGCGGCGCGCAGCTCCTCGACGTCATGCTGCGCCTGCGTCAGCTGCTGCACCAGGTGATCGACGCGGTAGTTCGTCTGCTCGACGGAGCCCTGGTTGTTGTTCAACCGGTCCTCGATCGAGCCGACCTTCGTCACCAGCGTGGCGTTCGACTTCAGCAGCGTCTCGGTCTGCTCGGCGATCTTCACGTTGACGTTCTGCACGTCCTCTTTGCTCGACGCGGTCCGCTTGAGCTGCGCGACCTGATCCTGCAGATCGTTAATCTCGCTCTGCAGCTTCTGGACGTCGGACGTCGTCGCGCACGCGGACGCGAAGAGGGCGAGCAGCGCGAATGGGATGAGCCGCCTCATTTACTTACCGACCAGCACCAGGTGCGCGCGGCGGTTCTTCGACCACGCCGACTCGTCGTGACCCGGGTCGAACGGCCGCTCTTCACCGTAGCTGACGGTGCGGATGCGGGATGAGTCGACGCCGAGGGTCATCAGGTATTCCTTGGCGGTGTTGGCGCGCCGGTCGCCGAGGGCGAGGTTGTACTGCTCGGTCCCTCGCTCGTCGCAGTGACCTTCGATGAGCAGGTTGTACTGCGGGTTCTTCTTGAGCCAGCTCGCCGATGTCTGGAGCGCGTTCTGCGCTTCCGCGGAGAGGGTCGACTCGTCGTAGTTGAAGAACGCGTCGGCGATGAGGCCACGCTGCTGCGCGACGCGGTTCAGCTCTTCGATGTCGTTCGGGAGCGCCTCCTCCTGCACCGGTTTCTCCTGCACGAAGTCGTGCGGTGGCTCGACGGTGGTCGTGGTCGATGTCACGGGCGGCGGGGGGACCTCGGGGACGGTGGCGCTGGTGGTGGTGTTGGGATGGGTCTGCGGCTCGACCGTCTTTTTCGAGCGGCACGCCGGTACGAGCGCGAGCGACACGATCACGAGGCCGAGGGCGAAAGCTTTCATTGTTTTATTCATCTCGTCTGCAACTCCTTTCGCATCATACGAAATCATTCCGCTTTCTTCGACCAGTCGGGGTCTTTGTTCTCACCAGCGGTGGTGAGCTGCTGGATGTCGGTGCTGTCCGCGCGCATCCGGTAAATCTGCCAGCGGCCGGTGCGGTTCGACTGGAACGCGATCCACTTTCCGTCCGGCGACCAGGTCGGTTGTTCGTTCGATCCTTCGCCGGCGATGATCCGGCTCTGACTGGTGACGATGTTTGCGACGCGGATCTGAAAGCGTCCGCTGACGCGCGAGGTGTAGGCGATCTCGTCGCCGCCCGGCGACCAGGTGGCGTCGTCGTTCCACTCGCCCTCGAAGGAGATGCGGCGCACGTTCGTCCCCTCCGCGTCCATTACGTAGATCTGCGGCGAGCCGCTGCGCCCCGAGGTGAACGAGATCTGGCGTCCGTTCGGGCTCCACTCCGGCGTCGACTCAATCGAAGACGACGTCGTGAGCCGCCGCAGGTTCGAGCCATCATCCTTGATGACGTAGATGTCGGGGTTCCCGCTGACCGAGCCGACGAACGCGATGTCGTTGCCGATCGGCGAGAATGTCGCGGACGTGTTGAGGCCGAGGCCCGTGTAGACGCGCATGCGGCCGCCGCCGACGCGGTTGATGATGTACATATCGGACGTGCCGCGCGTGAACGAGGTATAGACCATCCGCTGGTTGTCCGGCGACCAGCTCGGGAGGATCGACAGCGCGTTGTGACGCGTGATCTGGCGCTGGTTGCCGCCGTCCCAGTCCATCAGCCAGATCTCCCACGCGCCGCTGCGATCCGAGGCGTAGGCGATCTGCGAGAGGAAGATGCCTTTGTTCCCGTTCACCTGCTGGACGAGATCGCTCGCGAGCATGTGCGCGATCTTCGTCAGCGTCGCCGCCTGGCCGCGGTAGCCCTTCGCCAGAATCTCGGCGCCGGTGCTGTCCATCGTGCGCCCGCGGACGACGTAGTCTGCGCCTTCCGTGATGATCTGAAGGCGTAGGAGATACGCGTTGAGGCGCTTCGCGAGATCGGCCGTCGGCGCGACGCCCGGCGGAAGCGGGGCGATCGCGAAGACTCCCGACGCCGCGAGATCGCGCGTCAGCGGCGCGAAGAAGGCGTTGTTGATCGTCTGCGCGTCGAGGCCCGGCGGGAGGTCGGGGAACGGAATGCCGATCCGAATGACTTGCGCCGCCTGCTGCTGGCCGATCGTCGTGGTGACCGTGGTCTGCGCCAGAAGCGGGAGCGCGGCGAGTACGAGCAGGAGAGAGAAGAAGTTCTTCATTTGAATATGAGGTGGACTCCTAAGTACGTGCCGTTGTAGCCGAACGGAAGCGGAGGCAGGGGAGACGATTCGAGGACGGCGCGAAGGGCGGCGCGGTCGGCCGTCCCGTTGCCGCTCGACTGCTCGATCTTCGCGTCGGTGATGCTGCCGTCGCGGTGGATCGTAAACGAGATGCTGGTCGTGAGGTCGCCGGTGATCTGCGGCCGGAACCAGTGCGTTCCGATCAGCCGGTTCATGTTCGTCAGGTACATCGTGTAGGGGAAGTCGCCCCCTTCGATGCTCGCGACGCCCGAGCTGCCCGCGGTGATGTTCGGCGCGGCCGGCGCGGTCGACGTTGCAGCCGGAGCAGGAGCGGGCGGCAGGGGAGGAACCAGTCCTGGCTTCTTTGTCGACTTGCCGAAGGGCGAAGGAGGCGCGGTGTTCTTGGCCGGGGTTACGGGGTTTGCGGGTTTCGGCGCTTCGACGACGGGAACCGGCTCGTGGATCACCGGCGCGACAGGCTTCGGTTTGGAAGCGTTCGCCGGGACGATCGCCGGGGCGACCGCCGGCGCGAAGCGAATCGTCAGTACGTTCGCGAGCTGCGGCGGCTTCGCGTGCAGCGCGCCGTAGACCGCGAGCGCCGTGATGCCGCCGTGGAGAAGGATGGAGAGGACGATTCCGGCGGCCGGCCCGCGTTCGAGCGCCGCACGCTGAGCGAGGACCTCAGCGACGCGATCTTCCACCTTGCTCCCTTGGCTGCGTAATCATCCCGAGTTGTTCCACCCCTGCACGATTCATGACGTCGAGCACAGCGACGACGCGGCCGTACGGCACGGCGCGGTCGGCTTCCAGCGTGGCGCGCTTCACGCGCCGCGCCCGGAGCATCGGTCCGAGCGTCATGTCGAACGACCCCGCGCCGACCGAAGTGCCGTCGATGAAGACCGCGCCGTTTGCCGTAATCGTGATCTTCGCCGGCTGGGCCGACGCAAGCTCGAAGCTCTTCCCCTCGGCTGCCGGCAACTGCACCGTGAGCCCCTGCGTCAGCATCGGCGCCGTGATCATGAAGATGATGAGCAGGACGAGCATGACGTCGACGAGCGGCGTGACATTGATCTCCGCCATGTCGGAGAGGTCGTCGGTGTCGCTGGTACGAAAGGCCATCTCTTGCAGTTAGACGCAGTTAGGTGAAATTCCGTTCCGTCAGGTTGAGGAACTCCAACGTGAAGTCCTCCATCTCGCCGCGCGCGGAGCGCAGGCGTTGCACGAAGACGTTGTAGAAGAGGAGCGCCGGGATGGCGGCGAAGAGGCCGGCGGCGGTGTTGATGAGCGCTTCGCTGATGCCCGGCGCCACCGCGGTGATCGACGTCGAGCCGGTCGCGCCGATGCTCGCGAACGAGTCCATGATCCCCCACACCGTTCCGAAGAGGCCGATGAACGGCGTCGCCGCGGCGGTCGTCGCGAGGAAGGGAACCCAGCGCGAGAGTCGGGCGCCCTCGATGCGCGTCGCGCGGATGAGCGATCGCTCGACGCTGTCGATCGAGGTCACCTTCGCGCCGCTGTGCGCCACCTGCGCCTCGATCTCGGCGTAGCCGGCGCGAAAGAGCCCGACCAGCGCCGAGGGCGCGAGCGCCGCCGATCCCGCCTGCACGTCGGCGAGACGTTTCGACTTGCGGAAGAGCGACACGAACTTCTTCGAGGCACGCTGCGAGCGGCTGTGCCGCTGCCACACCCCGATGATGGTCGCCCACGAGAGAATGGAAAAGATCAGGAGGATGCCGAGAACGGTTTTCCCCACCCACCCGGTATGTATGAACGCAGTCCAGAGCTGCACGGCTTGTACTTTACCTTAACGTCGAAGTGGCCCCGGGGCGACTCGAACGCCCGACCAACGGTTTAGGAAACCGCTGCTCTATCCTGCTGAGCTACGGGGCCATACGGGTTCGCGCGACCGTTCCGCAGCCTAACAAGCTGGCGTTGAATTCGCAAACTGTTATTGGTAGTTGCAGCGAATTCCAGGTGCGGGAGGGCGGTCCTTGAAATCGTATCCACTTGTGCTCGCGGCGATCCTCGTCTCGAGCATGGCAGTACCACTCGCGGCGCAGGAAGCAGTCGAAGGTCTGCCGGACGACGCGCCGCGCGTGGGGACGGTCATCACAGTCGATATCGCGACCAACACGCTCTACCTTTTCGAAGACGGCCAGCCCGTCGTCAAGTCGCCGGTCGCGACCGGCAACGGAAAGATTCTCGTCCACGGAGACGACGAATGGGCGTTCCACACGCCGCGCGGACACCTGAAGGTGCTTCGCAAGATCGTCGATCCCGTCTGGCGCAAGCCTGACTGGGCGTTCATCGAAGCGGGTGAACGGATTCCGCCCGCCGACTCACCGAAACGCCTCGTGAAAGGGGAGCTCGGCAAGTACGCGCTCGACCTCGGCGAGGGGATCCTCATCCACGGGACCGACGACGTCGACTCGATCGGCAAGCGGGCCTCGCACGGCTGCATCCGCCTGCCCGCCGACGCGCTCGACAAGATCTATCACTCCGTCAAGGTCGGCACGGACGTCTTCATCTTCGAGAGCCGTCCGGTGCAGGAGTCGACCAGCGATCTTCACTCCGACCTGGACTTCGTACGGCGCAAGAAGCGATAGAACGGGCGTCCAGTGGAGCGTCGGGCGGCGGCACGGCGCCGCCGCCCAACTCCGGTTCAGAATCGCCAGACGAGGCCGAAGCGCGCGTCGATGAAGAGACGTTTGCTTGCGGAGGTACTCACGGCGTGGAGATCCGCCGCCGTTTCGAGCGCAAAGGTCGAGGTGATCGGGAAGAAGAGTCCGAGACCGGCGTTCGCGCCGGGGCGCACGGTGCCGCCGGTGCGATACAGGCCCGGACCGATCTCCGCGAACGCCAGCCGTGCGCCGATCGGGAAGTAGTGGCGCAGATCGACATTCAGCGTGGTGTACGCCAGGTTCGGCCCATCCGTCCCGTGGAAGTAGTGATAGCCGAACAGCCCGACGATCGCGTCGCGGTCGCGGTACGGGTACTGGAGATCGAGCGTGAGGCTTGGACCCGGTTCGTATTGCTTCGCAAATGAGCCGGTGGGGAAGTTCATGCCGAGCTCGAAGCTGTACCAGAAGGGGCCGCGAGGAATGCCGCCCGGCTGGAGGCCGCCATTGCCGCCCTCGGGCGGGACGATGACCACGGTCGGTCTCGTGTGCGTGACGGCCGTACAGTCGTCGCCCTGATACGTCGTATCGACACTCCACGGCCCGGAGCCCGGTACGACATAGAAATCCTCATAGCAGCCGTGCGCGTCGGTGACGACGTCGTGATAGACGGTCGTTCCGTCCGGCGCGGTGTAACGCACGGTGATGTGCTCGAACGGCTTCGGAGGATTCGTACAGCCTTTCACGTCGATGCCGCTGCACTTTTTCGACCCCGAGCTTTGATCGAGCGTCCGCGGCCTGCATGGCTCGTATGACGAGGTTGCGGTGAGCGTGGTGCTCTTCTTCAGATTCACCTGCGCGGTGCTGCCGCCGAGCGGTACGAGCGTGTCGCCGCTCGGATACCAGGCCGTGGCCGTGATGAGCTCCGTGGTGCACACCGGATAGGTCAGCGGCGCCTGGATCGTCATCGTCGCGTCGGCGCTGCCGCCGACCGGCAGATACGCCTTCGACGGCGAGATCGTGGCAGTCCATCCGGCCGGAACGTTGTCGGCGCGGAGGAAAACGAGGATCGCGTGATCGTACGGATTGACGACTTTGAATGAGTCGTTGACCGGTGGATAGGGGCTGTGTGACGTGATGTCGTACTGGTCGAGGTTCTCCTGCGACGCTTGGTTTGCAGGGTTCGTGTCGCCGGTGACCTGCTGAATCTTCACCTTCACGCAGGCGTGCGGATGATCCTGATCGGGCGGCTGCTCGGGCGTCCACTGGACGAACACCGGCACGCCCGTGGCGGTCGGCGGAAGGTCGGGGATGACGACGAACTGATGTTTGTTGAAGGCGACGTTGCCGCCGGTGTCGGGATCGACGTCTCCTCCGTCGAGGCCGTGATAAGGATCGGAGAAGTAGAAGTCGACGCGCACGTCATGCGCGATGCCGGGACCGTTGTTGAAGATGCGGGCATAGGCGCGGTTCACCTGTCCGGCAATCGGGAGGTCGCCGTGGTCGGTCTCCGCCCGGCCGTTGTCAGCGTCGAATCCGCAGTCGCCGCCGTTGCAACCGGGACTGTCGATCCAGATGTCGGGACTCTTCCACGAACTGTCATGTGGATGGATCCAGGCGTCGACCTGATCGGATGGCGGGTTGTACTGCACGCGGATGCGGTAGTCCTCGCCGCCGCTCGGCGCGAGCACCGAGACGACGAGCCCGCTGCCGTCGATGTTCGGCGTCGTCGAGCCGATGTTCCAGGCGGCATTCGTGAGGTCGTCGTCGGCGGGGGTGGCGTCGACGAGGCGCGCCGGCCCGAAGCCCTGGCCGATGTCTTCGTTGACGTAGTAGATGACGACGCCGTTCTGCGGCAGATTGCCGTCGTACGTATCGGAGGCCGTGTCGCGTGCCTCGATGTAGTACGAGACGCGCTCGTTGCCGCGGGTCGCGACGCCGTTGGTGGTCCCGACTTGAATCGCAACCGGGCTGCCGGCCGCGGTTGCTTGTTTGAACAGCGGGAAAGTCTGGTCGAAGGATCCGCCGGCGCCCGGCCGTGCGACGAACTGCACGTGCGCGTCCGTGATCCAGCCCGGCCGTCCCTTCTCCCACGCGAAGAAGTGCGTGTCCGGGAAGTTCGAGGCTGCCGCATTCTGCGCCATGTTCGACCAGCCGTTGACGTACTTGCGCGGGAAAGTCACGCCTTCGTGAGGATAGAGATCGCCGAGGCCGAAGTGATGGCCCATGGCGTGGTTGAAATGCGCGTCGTCATGATCGAATCGGTGAGCCGAGACCGACATCCGGCGCGTGCCAAATGCGGCGGGGAGCGTGTACGGCCACGGGCCTGTCGTCGCCCACTCCTTGAGGCCGCGCGTCTCGCCGACGGAGCCGTCGTCGTTCGTGATGATGATCATCCGGTCGACGGTCGTGAAATCAGTGCCTGCCGGCGCGGCGGCGATGACGTCCTGCGCGAGTTGCACGAGCAGGTTGTTCGACGTCTGGTCGTAGTACTGGGCGCGGCTGTGAGGCAGGTTGAGCCAGCCGACGATCGTCGGTACGCCGAGGGACGCCTGGTTGTGGGTCACCTTCGACAGATAGTCGTTGATCGACGCTACCCGATTGATCACGTCGGTGTTCGTCAACGGCGATGCCGGCAATCCGGCGTCGTTGAACCGCGCCAGAACGACGAGCGTCGCCTGCGTGCCGGTCGAGCCGGGGATGGTCGGACAATCGGCCGCCACGTAGATATGTCGGTCGATGAAGGCCTGGCAGATCGTGCCGATGTGCGAGCCGGAGTAGAGCTGGAGGTCGGCGGTGACGGTGGCGTCCGCGGCCTCCTTCATCGTCGGCGCGTCGGGCACGTTGAAGTGACTTTGGATGACGAGACGGTCCGTGGTCGTCTTGCCGATGTTGTTGAGGAGATCCCACAACGCGCGCGACCAGATCTGGCCGTTGGTGTGCGAATCGATGCCGGGATCGAGGTCGTCATGCGTGAGGTTCGTGTCGGCGCGGCGGAAACAAGGCCCGCCGTTGAACCACGAGCCGACGCACGCCGGATTGCTCCCGTTTGCGGTGTTCTCGTTGAAGAACATCGTGACGCTCATGTAATCGCTGAAGCCCTCCGCCATCGCCTGGGTCTCGGCGTTGAGGTCGAGATACTTGCCATTGGTCTGGTTGTCCTGCATGGCGTGGCCGTACTCGTGTGTCGGAACGTCGGCATCCTCCGCGACGAAATTCGTGCCGTTGAGCATGCCGAAGTGGAGGTAGCCGCTGCCGACAGGATCATCGACGTACTGGGCATTCTTGACGCCGTTGAAACCGCTCGGATCCGCACGGATCTGCCGGTTGTTGACGTCGATGAAACCGAGGGACTGGATGTAGCGCTGCTCGCGGTCGAGTTGGTAGTACACCATGACGTCGGCGAACCGGATGTCCCCGGCGAAGTAACTGAAGTCGTTCGCGTTCGCTTCGGTCGTCGGCGTGTTCGACGGTGCGTCGATGTCTTCCAGCTTCACGAACGGTCCCTCCAGATGAAAGACGCCGCCCGATTGCGTGAGGTCGTACAGCGGCACCGTGAAGTACGGATTCGGATTGTGGTTCGTGACGTTCCCCGTGTTGATTGTGTTGTCGTTCTGCGACTGATTCGGGTTCGGCATGAAGACCTGACCCTGTCCGTCGATGTCCTGGATGAACGTTCGTGACTTGAGGACTTCGCCGCTACGCGCGTCGATGACGAACTCGCGGATGGCGAACGGCACCTTCGTCCGCACTTTGATGCGATAGGCGCGAACGAGACCATCGCGCGTCCCGAAAAGCGTGTCGGTGATCTCAGGCGTCGCTGCAAGCTGCACGTTCTCGCGGGTCACCACGCCCGGCTCTTTGCGCCCCCAGCCCGGCCGATGCGCGTTTTCCAGCGCAACGAGCCGGTCGATCGCGATTTCCGTGGCGCGATCGTGTGGCAGCGTCGCCGGCGCGGGCGTCTTTTGCGACGGCACGTAGGAGCTGACGACCATCAGCACATGGCCGCCTTTGTCGAGGTTGACCTGCACGCGGCCGTTTTCGACGCGAAGGCCCTCCGCCACCTGCTGGAGCTCGACCGAGGCGCCGCCGAGGTGAGAGCGCTCGTCGATCGTAGTCAGGTCGTCGAGCTCGGGACGCAACCCGAAAAGCCCCGACCATTGACCGAGAAACTGCCGCGCCGCCTCCCCCGGCTGGCCGCGATACGCACGCGCCGTTCCCTTGCCGACGAGCGAGACCACCCGTGCACCGTCGGCCGACCAGCGGACGCTCCACCCGCCTCCGTTTTCCTTCGTGAAAGCGCGGAGCCGGTCGTTCTGCGCTCCCGTGGTCGTGGCACCAAGCGCGGGAAATGAAAGAAAGACGACCAGCGCGAAGAGAACCTTGCGAATCTTCATGACGACGCTCCTTGCCTGAGTAGTGCAGGAGATCGTCGATTCGTTTCAGGAGTTACTTCCCCTTCAGCTTCGCCCTTTCCTGATCCTTGTGGTCGCGTAGCAGCGTGCTGGTGATGAGGTACGCGCCCGCGATGACGGCGAGCAGGTAGCCGATGATCGCCAGGGCGGGGTAGCCGAGGAGCTGCGCTCGCGTGGGGACGCGCATCATCATTGACGACGCGACGAGCAGCGCCGCAATCACCACACCGGCGGTGATCCGATTCGCGATCTTGTGCATGCCGGCGAGGAACTCTTCCGCCTGCGTCAGCTTCATCCCGAACGTCAGGCGCCCCGCGGCGGTCTCGTCGAGGATCTCGCGGAGGCGGTGCGGGAGATCGAGCACCAGCTGGTTGAGATCGATCAGCGCCGGATAGAAGTTCCGCGGATTGAACTTCTGCTCGAGCTTCTGTGCGATGAGACGCTCCGCGTACTCGCGGATCACGAGCTGCGGCTCGTAATGCGGGTCGAGCCGCTTCGTGATGCCGTCGAGATTCAGGAGCGTCTTCGCGAGCATCGCCATCTCCGACGGCACGCGCAGGTCGTTCCGGTTGCCGATCGCGATGACGTTGAACATGAGCTGCCCCATGTTGAGCCGCGCCGCGTCGGCGCCGTGCACGCTCGCCACGATCGTGGAGATCTCGTGCACGAACTTCAGCTTGTCGAACTGCTCCTGCATCTCCGACATCCGGATCGCCGCCTCGGCGACCTCGGTGCCGCGGTTCGACGAGAGCGCCAGCAGCATCTTGATGATCTCGTCCTGCGTCTCGTGCGTGATGCGGCTGACCATCCCGAAATCGAGCAGGACGATCTGCGGCGTCCCGTCCACGTCGCGCACGAAGATGTTTCCCGGATGCGGATCGCTGTGCCAGAAGCCGTCGACGCAGATCTGCTTGAGGTACGCCTGCGTGAGGACCGTCGCGAGCTCGGCGTAGTCGTGATCGATCATCGCGAGCGGCGTCAGCTTCGACACCTTCGCGCCGCGTACGAGCTCCGTCGTCAGGACGCGGCCGGAGCTGTAGTCATGGATGACCTGCGGAATGTAGATCTGCGGGAACTGCGCGAGGTTCGCCCGCATCTGATCCATGTTCTGCGCTTCCTGCACGTAATTCAGCTCGTTGATGAGCGTGAAGCGCGCCTGCTCGATGGCGCCGGCGAGGTTCATCTTCTGTCCGAACGACGTGTGCTCCTCGAGCATCTGGGCGATGTCGGTGAAGACGTCGAGGTCGTGACGCACCTGATCGCGCACGTTCGGGCGCTGCACTTTCACGACGACCTCGCGCCCGTCGCGGAGAACGGCGCGATGCACCTGTCCGAGCGATGCGGCGGCCACCGGCGTCGCGTCGAAGTCGAGGAATGCCTTCGAGATCCGCACCCCCAGCTCTTCCTCGACGATCCGCTCGACCTCGGCGAAGGAGAACGGATCGATGTCGTCCTGCAGCGACTCGAGCGCGTCGATGTACTCCGGCGGCACGATGTCGGGCCGCGTCGAGAGGACCTGCCCGAACTTCACGTAGGTCGGCCCCATCTTCTTCAGCGCATTCGCGAAGGCGAGGGCGCGTTGTCTGACGTCCGGCTCGATTTCAACCGGGCCTTCGTCGGCGAGGACGATGTCCTCCGGGTCGAACGAGAGTTGGAAGTCCTTCAGGCCGTAACGGGTGAAAAGGACGAGCAGATCGCGGTATGCGCCGATGTCACGCGCTTTCAGCATGTTGGCTGCCTCTACTGCAAATGGCAGGCCTTGGCGTGTTAGGATTCTTCGATTCTGCAGTCACCCAACCGTCACTCACCATCACTCTGCTAGGGAGCAATTTCAATCATGGCAACGACGCGAACACTCTTCACCTCGGAATCGGTGACCGAGGGGCATCCGGACAAGATCGCGGACCAGATTTCCGACGCGATCCTGGACGCCGTTCTGGCCGAGGATCCCATCGGACGCGTGGCGTGCGAGACGCTCGTCACCACCGGTCTCGCGATGATCTCCGGCGAGATCACGACCAAGACCTACGTCGATTTCCCCTCGATCGTCCGCAACACGATCCGCGAGATCGGCTACACCCGCGCGAAGTACGGATTCGACAGCGACACGTGCGCGGTCGTCTCCTCGATCGACCCGCAGTCGCCCGACATCGCGCAGGGCGTCGACACCGGCGGAGCCGGCGACCAGGGGCTTATGTTCGGATACGCGTCGCGGGAGACCGTCGAGCTGATGCCGATGCCGATCATCCTCGCGCACAAGCTGACGCGCCGCCTGAGCGAGGTCCGCAAGTCGAACGATCTCGACTTCCTCCGTCCCGACGGCAAGTCGCAGGTGACGGTGGAGTACGACGGCAAGCGCCCAGTGCGCGTGAACACGGTCGTCATCTCGACGCAGCACTCGCCGTCGGTCAGCAACCGCGACCTGCACGACGCGATCATCGAGAAGGTGATCAAGCCGGTCGTGCCGGCAGAGCTGCTCGACTCGAACACGATCTACCACATCAATCCGACCGGCCGATTCGTCGTCGGCGGACCGCAGGGCGACACCGGCCTCACCGGCCGCAAGATCATCGTCGACACCTACGGCGGCAAGGGCCGTCACGGCGGCGGCGCGTTCTCCGGCAAAGACCCCACGAAGGTCGACCGCTCGGCGTGCTACATGGCGCGCTACATCGCCAAGAACATCGTGGCGTCGGGCCTCGCCGACGAAGCGGAAGTGCAGCTCGCATACGCCATCGGCGTCGCCGATCCGGTGTCGGTCTACGTCGACACGTTCGGAACCGCGAAGGTCGATCCGGCGAAACTGGCCGACCTCGTGCGCGACCACTTCAAGATGACGCCGCGCGGGATCATGGAGTCGCTGAATCTCCGCCGGCCGATCTTCAAGAAGACCGCCGCCTACGGACACTTCGGCCGCAACGAGCCGGAGTTCACGTGGGAGAAGACCGACAAGGCCGAGGCCCTGCGCGAAGCCGCGGGTGTCGGAGAGGCCGAGGCGGTCACGGTTTAGCGCAAGGCGAACAGCGTGACGCCGCCATGCGCCGTCACGTCGGCCGCGTAGCGGTCGAGCAACTGTGAGAGTGTTCTCTGGGCGGCAGGCGTCAATTGCGTCTGCCGCTCTTCTTGTTTCTTGGCGTCGCTCGTCGGCGGCGGCGCGGTGAAGACGGCGATGTGGTCGACGCCGTCATTCCTCAGCCGCGTGCGCAGCGCCTCGGGGGTCGGAGCTTCGAGCAGCGCGGAGACGCGCTCGCTGTCGAAGTTGCCGCCGCCGAGGACACGGCGGTTGAACCAGTAGGTCTCGTTGAGGCCGACGACCAGTGTGCGTGAGCCTTCCGGCAGCGCCGCGTTGAGCCAGGCGACGGAGGCGTACGACGGACGCACTTTCGTCAGGTACTCCTCGTCCGTCTGCCTCGCCGCGAGGAGCGAGAAAACCTCGGTGCGATCGACGTAGTACGCGACCAGGAAGAGCTGCGCCACGACCGCAATCCCGAGAACGACGCGAAGTGCACGTGACTCGAGCTTTGCGTCGCTCGCCGCCGCGCCGAAGAAGGGGACGAGCAGGCGCGCCGAGGGCGCGGTCATCCAGAGCAACGCGCCGGCGATGAGGAGCGCGATCGCGACCGGGCCGCTGACCGCCGTGAGCGCCGCGAGCAGCGACGCGCCGAGCGACTCGTCGAGGTAGCGGCCATCGAAGATGTACGAGCCGAGCGTCAGCGCGCGGTAGTTCGAGACGTGCGGAGCGTGCGCGGTGAGAAACGGCGCGACCGGGCTGCCGGTCAGGATAAGGTTGCGAATGAAGAAGACGGAGCCTGCGACCGCGCCCCAGGCCACACCCCTCCAGTGACGCTTCATCACCAGCACCACCAGCGCGAACGGAATGAAGGTGTACTTCGTCAGCAGCCCCGCCGCGAGTCCCGATTCGCGCTCGTCATCGTCGAGAAACGCGACGCAGATGCCGAGGAGCGGCCAGTCGACGATCGACCAGCCGGCAGTCAGCGCGAGAGCGGGCGTCGTCACGATCGCGGCCGTGAGCAGCGCGTTCCGCGTGCGGCGATGAATGACGACCGTCGCGGCGATCGCAGCGATCAGATGGACGAAATGCGACGCGATCCCTCCCGCCACCGCGCCGAGAAGCGCAAGCGGTGGCAGATCGGCCGACTCGATTCCGAGCGGGAAGTACGAATGCGAGATCAGCGGCAGCGCGATCGCGCGTCCGGCGAGCACCCACGCGTGCGGCACCGCGAGGTGGTACGCGAGCTCGTCGAGCGAACTGGGAGGCGCCTGTGCGGAGACGAAGCCGAGGAGGAGGACGAGGGCGGCGGGGAGGGCGAACGAGTTGTCGGTTGTCAGTTGTCGGTTTTCGTAGACAGCGAAGATGCCGGCGAGCGCGAACGCGACCGTGACAAGCACCATCATCGCGGCGTTCACCTTCAGCAGCCCGACGAGAAAACAGATCGTGCCGAAGATCGGATAGCCGATCACGAAGCTGAGCGCGAGGCCGGGGCGACGGCGGCGGGCGAGGTGTCCGGCACCGGCGATCGCGATCGCTTCGAGCAGCGCGAACGCCAGCGAGACGCCGGCGCGGCGGAAGAAGTAGTCGATGAGGAGAAAGCGGGTGACGAACGTCAGCGTCAGCAGCGCGGCGATGATCAGGGCAACGGCACGCCACGCCCCGCGCATGGTCTAGGCGCGCGCCGCCAGCGCATTGCGGATCGCGAGGATGTCCTCGATGATCTCGCGCGCCGCGTACGGCTTGAGCTGTGTCGTGCGGTCCGACAGCGCTTCCGGCGGGTTGTCGTGCACCTCCATGAAGAAGCCGTCGGCGCCGGCCGCGGCTGCGGCGCGCGCGAGTGGCCGCGCGAATTGCGGCGTCCCGCCGGTCTGCTTCCCTTCGCCTCCCGGCTTCTGCATCGAGTGCGTGATGTCGTACACGACCGGCGCGCCGAGCTCGCGGATGATCGGAAACGCTCGCATGTCGACGACGAGGTTCTGATAGCCGAACGTCGTGCCGCGCTCCGTGATGAAGACGCGGTCGTTCCCGACCTCAAGCCCCTTCTGCAGAATGTTCTTTGCCTCTTCCGGCGAGAGGAACTGCCCCTTCTTCACGCCGACCGGCTTACCGGTCCGCGCGGCCGCGGCGACGAGGTCGGTCTGCCGGCAGAGGAACGCCGGAATCTGAATGATGTCGAGCACCGCGCCGGCCGGCGCCGCCTGCGACGCGTCGTGGATGTCCGACAAGACCGGTAGCCCGGTCTCATCCTTCACCGCGCGGAGAATCTCGAGCCCCTTCTCCAGTCCCGGCCCGCGAAACGACTCGATCGACGTGCGGTTCGCCTTGTCGAACGACGCCTTGTAGACCAGTTGAATCTTCAGCTCATCGCGGATCTTTTTCAGCGTGTGCGCCATCATCAACGCGTGCTCGCGCGACTCGATCACGCACGGGCCCGCGATGAAGAGCGGCGGATGGTCGCCGCCGAACGTGATGTCGTTGGTGATCTGGATGGGGCGGGTGAGCGTCATTCGCTCTGCAGGATATCTTCGTGTGGCGCAGGCTTCCAGCCTGCGCTCCGGGCGGGGCGGGGCGCAGGCTGGAAGCCGTGCGCCACACGAGAGCAAAAGCGGCACGCGTGCCGCAGACTCTGCTGGCGAATGCATCCGGTTCTCCTCGTCACCATCAGCGCGCTCATCGCGCAGGCGCAGCCGGGGAGCGTGGTCAAGGTGCCGGGCGGGACGTATCAGGACAAGGTCATCATCGCCGGCGCGCATGGATTGACCGTCCGTCCGCGCGCCGGCGAGCACGTCACGCTCCAAGGCTCGATCGAGATCCGCGACAGTGCGTCGATCGAGGTGCGCGGGATCGAGGTCCGCGACGCGCCGCGGAACTGCGTCACTTCGTGGGGATCGTCGGACGTGACGATCGCCGGGATGAACGTGCACGACTGCGGTCGCGCCGGCATCTGGGCCGGCTACGAGAAGCCGGGCATCAGCCGGAAGATCGTCATTCGCGACAACACCGTGACGAACTGCGTGCTCGAGAACCGCGAACGGACTGCCGAGCACGGATGGTCGCAGGCGATCGGCGTGCAGTACAGCAACGACGTGACGATCGCGAACAACCGCGTGTCGAAGAACTACGGCGAAGGGATCAACGTCTGCGTCACCGACCACGCGAAGGTGACAGGCAACCAGGTGTCCGACAACTACAGCTTCAACATCTACCTCGACAACGCGCGCTGGACGCTCGTCGACGGCAATACCATCACCACGGCGAACGATCGCCGCTTCTTCCGCTACAGCGAGCCGGCCGCCGGCATCGGCGCAGCGAACGAGGACTACCCGTACACGACCTCGCTCTCGCACATCACGATCACGAACAACGTCGTCCGTGGCGCGCGGTACGGCTTCTACTACGGTAAGTACGGCCGCGGCGGCGGGCTACACGACTTCCACATGAGCGGGAACACCTTCATCGTTCGCCGCCGCCCGGTGTACATCGAGAAGTAGACGGGCTAGATCAGCTCCGACATCTCCCGCTCCGCCATCACCATCGTCGTCTTGTTCGATGCCTTGAACGCGCGCGCGGCCGCGATGAACGAGCGGAACAGCGGGTGCGGGGCGGTGGGGCGGGAGCGGTACTCGGGATGGAACTGGCAGCCGAGGAACCACGGATGGTTCTCCAGCTCGATGATCTCGACGAACTTGCCGTCGGGCGACGCGCCGGTGACGCGGAACCCCTTCTCCTCGAGCGCCGGGACGTACTCCGGATTCACCTCGTAGCGATGGCGGTGGCGCTCCTCGATGAGCTCCACGCCGTACGCCTCGCGCGCGATCGAGCCCTCCTTGAGATTGCACGGATACTTGCCGAGGCGCATCGTGCCGCCGAGAGCGTCGACGCCGATGAGATCGCGAAGCTTGTAGATGACCTTGTACGGCGCCTCGTCGTCGAATTCCGTCGAATTCGCGCCCACCATCCCCGCGACGTCGCGCGCGAACTCGATCGTGGCGCACTGCATGCCGAGGCAGATGCCGAAGTAGGGGATCTTCTTCTCGCGCGCGTAGCGGATCGCGCGCAGCTTCCCTTCCACGCCGCGCGAGCCGAAGCCGGGGCCGACCAGGATGCCGTCGACGCTCGCGAGCTCGCCGTGGTAGCCCTCCTCCTCGAGCGATTCCGAGTCGATGTAGATGATCCGCACCTTCACGTTGTTCGCGATCCCGCCATGCAGCAGCGCTTCGTTGAGCGACTTGTACGAGTCGCCGAACTCCACGTACTTGCCGACGAAGCCGATGCGCACCTCGTCTTCCGGATGCCGCATCTTGCGGACGATCTCTTCCCACTTCGAGAGATTGCCGGTCTCCTCGTGCGGGAGGTGGAGCTTGTCGAGCAGGATCTCGTCGAGCCCCTCACGCGCGAACGCGAGCGGCACCTGGTAGATGAACTCGACGTCGAGCGCAGGGATGACCGCGTCGTCCTCGACGTTGCAGAAGAGCGCGATCTTCTTCTTCATGTCGTCGGGGATCGCGTGCTCGCTCCGGCAGAGGAGGATGTCGGGCTGGATGCCGATCTCGCGCAGCTCCTTGACCGAGTGCTGCGTCGGCTTCGTCTTCAGCTCCTCCGACGCCTTGATGTAGGGCACCAGCGTCAGGTGAACGTTGATCGCGTTGCCGCGGCCAACCTCCTGCCGGAACTGGCGGATCGCCTCGAGGAAGGGGAGCGACTCGATGTCGCCGACCGTGCCGCCGATCTCGACGATGACCACGTCGACGTTCTCGCTGACGTCGCGGATGCACTTCTTGATCTCGTCCGTGATGTGCGGGATGACCTGCACCGTCTTGCCGAGATAGTCGCCGCGGCGTTCCTTCTCGATCACCTTCAGATAGATGCGTCCGGTCGTCCAGTTGTTGCGCCGCGACGCGCGCATCGAGGTGAAGCGCTCGTAGTGGCCGAGGTCGAGGTCGGTTTCCGCGCCGTCATCAGTGACGTAGACCTCGCCATGCTGGAACGGCGACATCGTGCCGGGGTCGACATTCACGTACGGATCGAACTTCTGCAGCGTGACCTTGAAGCCACGCGCTTCGAGCAGGGCGCCGATCGATGCCGCGGCGATCCCCTTGCCCAGCCCACTCACGACGCCGCCGGTGACGAAGATGTACTTGGTGCTCATCGCGCTCTCCTCTTTCTTCACAAATGCAGAATCGGGGCACAACGTGCCTCATCGGTATTTCCGAGGTTTTTTGTGGGGAGACTTGTGGAGAGTGCGGCTGGCGAAGCGAGTCTTGTGAGCCAAAGGCTCACTGAATCTCCCGGATATCACGCATGTTTCGCAAGTTCGCTCTCAACCCGTGCCACATCCTCGGGACGATCGACGCCGAGGTGCGGCTTGTCTGTCTGGACAACACGGATTTTAAAACCGTTCTGCAGCGCGCGCAATTGTTCGAGTGATTCCGCTCGCTCCAGCGAGGACGGCGGAAGCATCGCCAGCGCACGGAGAACGGCCGCCCGGTAGCCGTAGAGCCCGATGTGCCGTTGCGCTATCGACCTCGATCCAAAGGGGATGGGGGCGCGGGAGAAGTAGAGCGCGTCGCCGTCGACCGCCGTCACGACCTTCACCACGTCGCGCGAGAGGAACTCCTCCTCCGTCTCGATCGGACAGGAGAGCGTCGCCATGTCGGTGCCGGTGGTCTCCAGCGTCACGAAGACTTTGTCGACCGACGTGACGTCGATCAGCGGCTCGTCGCCCTGCACGTTGACGACGTATTCATACGGCTCGTCGAAGAACGAAAGCGACGCCGCGATGCGATCCGTGCCCGACTGATGATCGCCCGGCGGCATCACGACGCGTCCGCCGAATGAGCGGACATGATCGGCGATCCGGTCATCGTCCGTGGCGACGAAGACGGCGCTCGCGCGATGCGACTGCGCCGCGCGCTCGTACACGCGCTGGATGAGCGAAACGCCCGAGATCAGCGCCAGCGGCTTGCCGGGGAAGCGCGTCGATGCGTATCGTGCGGGGATGACGATGACTCCGGCCACGGCGGCGGATTCTATCCCGCGCAAAGATCTTGAACTTCTGCGGCGCCTGACGATCGTCCTCGTCCTCGGCTTTATCTTCATCGCCGCGTTCGTGCGCCTCAACCTCGTCTACGGCCGCAAATTCTTCGACGTCAGCGGCCCGGCGCGCTGGATCTGGCCGAACGTCGACGTCAGCCGCGAGCTGCCGGTGACCTTCTTCGCGACGCGCGACTTCGACCTCCCCGCGAATCGCTACTACACCAGGATCAAAGTCGCCGGCGATCCGCAGTACACGCTCTACTTCAACGGCCGCGAGATCGCCGGGCGGCGGCTGAACGGCGAGAGCGCCCTCGACGTCTACGACGTCACGCAGCTCGCGAAGACGGGACGCAACCGCATCGTGATCGCGGTGCGCGCGACGCAAGGGGTAGGGGGCCTGCTCGCGTCCCTCGACATCTCGCCGGAGACCGAGAACTACATCGTCACCGACACGTCGTGGAAGGTCGCGACGTTCTGGCGGCCGGAGCTGATCACGCGCGACGTTGCGGGCATGAGCCGTCCGAGGATCATCGGCACGCCGCCGATCGGCCGCTGGAACTACCTGAGGCCGCAGCCGGCCGCGCTCGAGGTCCCTCCGAGCGAGACCGTGCAGCCGGTCGGGTCGTGGTACTTCCGCGGCGCGCTCCCCGAGGTGCAGGTGATCGAAGGCGTCGCCGTGCGTGGCTCGAAATACACCCGCGCCTGGGCCTACGACTTCGGCAAGATCATGACCGGACGCATTCGACTGACGCGCAGCACCATGATCGGCGGCGACGTGATCGACGTCCGTCTCACCGGCACCAAGGAGCAATTGCTCCCGGTCGAGGGCGACCTCCACTCCTTCTGCTTCGCCCCCGGCGAGCGCACCGTGACCGACCCCGAGGTGCACCCGTTCCGCTACGTCGCCATCTACGAACGGCCTGGAACACCCGAGGCGCTGATCAACCACTAGTCGCGCTACCGCCCACCCGGGGCGCAGGCTGGAAGCCTGCGCCACACGAGGTCCCCCGTGTAGCGCAGGCTTCCAGCCTGCGCCCCCGGGTGGGTGGCGGAAGGTGCCGAGTTAGTAAATCACCCGCCGGATGAAGTAGTCCTGCTGCGACATCTGCTTCGAGTCGAGCGCCTGGGCGTCTTCGCGGGACATCTGGAAACGTCCCGCCGAGCCGCCGACCGTCGTCTTCATGAACAGCTCGACCATCTTGATGTCCGCCCCCGGCACGCCCGCGTTGCGGACGATCAGGAACGACGTCGCGGAGATCGCGTTGAAGACCTTGTCCTCGCTGTCCGCCGTCAGATCCGCGCGAACGACGCCGGGCGCCGGCGAGGAGATCTTCTGCTCGAACAGACCGACGTTCTCGTACGCGCGCGCGAACTTGTCGAGCACTTCCTGGCTCAGCGTGCCGTTCGTGCTCAGCGCCGGAGGCGGCGCGGTCTGCGATGGCGCGGGCACCGGTGCCGCCGCGGTGCCGCTCTTCTTCAGGTGGAACGCCGACCCGAGGCCGGGCTCCTGCTGCTGCGGCTGCGGGGCGGGGGTATTCGTGACCGTGTTGAGAATCTTCGCCCCGCCGAGGCCTGCCGCCGTCGTTTGCTCCGACTTGGCGACGTCGATCAGCGTCGGATCGATCGCCAGCGACTGCCCGTTCTCGAGCTGCACGATCGCTTTTCCGTTCTGCATCGTCCACTTCGCCTTCGCCTTGTACGTCTGTCCGTTCTTGAGAACGACGATGTACGTCGCGAACGCGTTCGCGGTGGCGAGGAGGGCGAGTGCGGCAAACACGAGGATTTTCTTCATGGGGGCCTCAATTATACTGAAGCGATGCTTGTCGTCATGGATGCCGGCGCACGGCCGGAACAAATCGAATCCGTCGTCCGCCACATCGAAAAACTCGGACTCAAGGCGCACCCGATCCCGGGAGCGAACCGCACCGCCATCGGCATCACCGGCCTGCAGCAGCGGCCGGCCGACCCCGAGGTCCTCGAGAACTTCCCCGGCGTCAAGGAAGTCATCCGCGTTTCCCAGCCGTACAAACTCGTCTCGCGTGAGGCGAAGCCGGACGACACCATCGTCAACGTCGGCGGCGTCGACGTCGGCGGGAACGGGATCGTCGTGATCGGCGGCCCGTGCGCCGTCGAGTCGCTCGACCAGACCCGGATCATCGCAGAGGGGATCAAGCGCGGCGGCGGCCAGATGCTGCGCGGCGGCGCCTACAAGCCCCGCACCTCTCCCTACTCCTTCCAGGGCCTCGGCGAGAAGGGGCTCGAATACCTGGCGCGCGTGCGCGAGGAGTTCGACCTTCCGATCATCACCGAGGCGATCGACCACGAGTCGCTGCAGCTCGTCGAGAAATACGCCGACTGCATCCAGATCGGCGCCCGCAACATGCAGAACTTCTCGCTCCTGAAGGTCGCCGGCCGCTCGCGGAAGCCGGTGCTGCTCAAGCGGGGCATGTCGGCGACCCTCGAAGAGCTCCTCCTGTCGGCCGAATACATCATGGCCGAGGGGAACTACAACGTGATGCTGTGCGAGCGCGGCGTCCGGACCTTCGCCGACCACACCCGCAACACCGTCGACCTCTCCGTCGTCCCCGCGATCAAGCGCATCTCCCACCTGCCGATCCTCGTCGATCCATCGCACGGCACCGGCAAGCGCAACAAAGTCCTCCCGATGTCGCGTGCCGCTATCGCCATCGGCGCCGACGGCGTCCTCATCGAGGTGCACCACAAACCGGAAGAAGCCCTCAGCGACGGCCCGCAGGCCATCCTCCCCGAGACCTTCGCCCAGTGCGTCCGTGAGTGCGAAGCGATCGCCGCGGTCGTGGGGCGGACGCTGGTGCCCGCGCTGGCCGCGCATTAGGTTCCGTGCGGCGCACGAAAATCATTGCCACCCTCGGACCCGCCTGCAGCAGCGAGGAGATCGTCTACCGGCTGCTGACGTCGGGGGTCGACGTTTTCCGGCTGAACTTCTCGCACGGGACGCACGAGCAGCACACCGAGACGATCCGCGTCGTCCGCGAGGCGGCGATGGCGATCGGCCGGTACGTGCCGATCGTCGGCGACATCCAGGGGCCGAAGCTGCGCATCGGCGAAGTGGAAGGCGTCATTGCGCTGCAGACCGGCTCGCGCTTCGTCATCACGACGCAGCCGCTCGTCGGCAACGCCGACCGCGTCTCGACGCCGTTCACCCCGCTGCCGAACGAAGTGCAGGTCGGCCATCGCATCCTGATCAACGACGGACTCGTGGAGCTGGTCGTCACCGGCATCGAGCGCGACAGCGTGACGACGCGCGTCGTCCACGGCGGCTTGATCTCGTCGAAGAAGGGGATGAACTTCCCCGACTCCGAGCTGACCATCCCCGCGATCACCGAGAAGGACCAGGAAGACGTCGCGTTTGCGGTGCAGCACCAGCTCGACTACATCGCCGCGTCGTTCATCCGGCGCCGCAAAGACATCGAAGACCTGCGCGCCCTCCTCGCGTCGCACGGCGGCAGCGACGTCCTGGTCATCGCGAAACTCGAGAAGCCGCAGGCGATCGACAACCTCGACGAGATCCTCGAGGTCAGCGACGGCGTCATGGTCGCGCGCGGCGACCTCGGCGTCGAGCTGCCGCCGGAAGCCGTGCCGACCGTGCAGAAGCGGATCATCGGCGAGGCGTCGCGGTGGGGGCGCTTCTCCATCACGGCGACCCAGATGCTGGAGTCGATGACCACTAACGCCCGCCCGACGCGCGCCGAGGCCTCGGACGTCGCGAACGCCATCTTCGACGGCAGCGACGCCGTCATGCTCTCGGCCGAGACCGCGTCGGGGAAGTACCCGGTCGAGGCGGTGCAGATGATGGCGCGCATCATCTCCTCGGCCGAGGTGAGCCGCCGCGCGTACGCGCACGAGATGCCCGCCTTTCGCAAAGAGAGCGACTCCGACGAGTTCACCGACGCCCTCGCCGGCGCCGCGAACTACGCCGCCGAGGCGATCGACGCCAAATACATCGTCGTCTTCACCCAGACCGGCTTCGCGGCGAAACTGATGTCCAAATTCCGCCCGCGCCCGCCGATCATCGCCCTGACCCCGTCGAGCTGGGTCGCGCGCCGGATGAACATCCTCTGGGGCGTGCAGCCGTACGTCCTCAAGGAAGCGGGGGAGTACCACGAACAGATCGTCGACCGCGTCGACGAATACCTCCTCGCTAAAGACATCGTCCGACCCGGCGACCGCCTCGTCATCCTGATGGGCTCGCCCATCTACCAGCGCGCGAAGACGAACCTGCTGCGGGTCCACCGCGTCCGGTAGGACGCCGGCGATGGTCCGCTGAGCCTGTTAACAACCCGGTCACAGTTTACGGCCCGTGTTTCGCAGGCGTCCCGCTAGGGGAGTAACATGAATCTGATCATGCGACGGCTGAGTGCGCTCGCATTTGTTTCACTCCTCGCTGCGACCGCGGCGCGGGCGGACGCGCCGATCCCCGCCGTCCTGAATGTCCTCGGCAGCGTCTCGAGCGCGACCCATCCGATCGCGAACGCCCTCGTGATCGCGCTCAACCTCAAAGACCTCGCCGCCGTCCAGACATTCACCGCGGCCGACGGCAGCTTCACCATGCCGCCGCTCCCCGCCGGCATCTACAAACTGATCGCGGTCAAACAAGGCTTCGCCCCCGCGATCGCGACCGTGCTTCCGACGAAGGCGAGCCACACCGTCAAACTGTCGCTCGACCGCGAAGGCAACAAGAAAGCATCGACCAACGACGAGATGTGGCAGATCCGGGCGTCACTGCCGCCCGACATCCTGCGCGAGCTGGACAACACGATCGAGCCGCCGCAGGAGGCGATGAACCTCCCGCGCGTGCGCGGCGACGTGTCGTCGCTCACCGGCGTCTCCGACCAGACCCAGAACGCCACCGGGATCGCGCAGACGAGCTTCGGCGTCCTCTCGCGCCTCGGCGACACCTGGCAGATCGGCGTCCGCGGCAACGTCCATCGCATCGACGATCCGACCGACACCCAGCGCTTCGGCGACGCGGCCGCGCAGTCGAGCGTGATGTCGATGGAGCTTCGCTCCTCGCCGACCGACTCGTACCGCGTCGCGTCGACGCGCAGCTACTGGCGCTATCGCGACAACCCCGACCAGGCCGACATGACATCGCACGACGTGCAGTGGGAGCACGGCACGACCAAGGTCGGCGTCCACTACTTCGCGCAGGACAACCTCTTCGACTCGACGCGCACCTCGGACCTCCTCGAAGTGACCGGCGGGACGACGCTGATCCAGTCGAGCCGCGGCGACGTCGGCGTCCACATGCGCGTGGCGCAGGAGAACGTCCACACCGCCTCCGTCGCGCCGTTCCGCACCGCCGACCTCTCCGCGACCGGAACCTTCATCGTGGCCCCCGCGCTCCTGCTGCGCTACGGCATGTCGAGCCGCATGGACATGGACGGCACCGAGCTCGCGCCGCGCACCGGCGCGGAAGTGAAGCTCGGCAAAGACACCGCCCTCGTCGTCAGCGGCCTGTACAAAGTCATCGACCCGAAGCGGAGCGGGATCATCCCGCCTAGCGTCGTCGACTGGAGCGACGACGGCCACGTCCTCCCGCGCTACGCCTACTCGCTCGGTATCGTCTCCGGCGACGAGAACGCGACCCACTTCTCCGCCATCGCCACCGTGAGCGCGATCGAGACCCCGTTCCGGATGCTCCTCATCAGCGGCGACGGCCAGCAGCAGTTCTGGGACGGCCTCTACGTCGACTCCGGCGACACCCGCCGCGACCTCCGCGTGACCTGCCGCAAAGACATCGGCAACAAGCTCGCGATCGACGTCTCCGGCAGCGCCGGCACCGCCACCCCGCGCTTCGGAACGTCGACCAAGTCCTACGTCACCGGCGACGTGCAGACGATGTTCTTCCCAACCGGCACCTCGCTCCTGATCTCGTTCATCAGCCTCCAGCAACCGCAGGAAGCGCGCGGCGACTACCGCACCGAACGCGTCAACCTCCGCGTCGCCCAGTCCCTCCACCTCCCCCTCGACCTCAAACTCCTCCTCGGCCTCGAGCTCGTCCACGCCGAGAACTCGCCATACCTGCTCGACGTCATCGACCCTACGATGAACGGCGCCACGCGGCGGTATTTGGGCGGGTTGGCCGTGAACTTCTAGCGCGTGGTTTCGCGCGACAAACTGCTGGCTCAGGTTCTGAGCGCTACGTCTGATGCGAACATCCCGTTCGACAGCTTGATCTCGCTGTTGAAAAGCCTGGGTTTCCGCGCGCGCATCAACGGCAGTCATCACATTTTGTCCCGTCCCGACGTTGTCGAGATTCTCAACTTGCAACCGAAGGGATCGAAGGCGAAGGCATATCAAGTCAAACAAGTGCGCAACGTCTTAGTGCGATATAAGCTGGTTGGTGACATCGATGGAGAGTGAAATCCGTTACGAGGTGATCCTCTACTGGAGCGTCGAGGATGAGGCATTCATCGCGGAAGTTCCGGAACTGCCAGGATGCGCGGCCGACGGAGCCACGTACGAAGAAGCGCTGAATAACGTGCGCGTCGTCATCGCGGAGTGGATCGAAACAGCCGAGGAGTTGGGCCGCCCCATTCCCGAGCCACGCGGACGCCTGATGTTTGCCTGATTCGCGACGAATGCCCCACAAAAATCCCCTCTCCCTCCGGGAGAGGGCGGCCGAAGGCCGGGTGAGGGGCGTGCCTCCGCGAAAATCGTGGTACGAACCGCGTTTCTTACCCGATCCGGTGATGCCCATCCCCTTGGTTGTGAAGCAACACCAACTGGTCCCGACGGAGCGCCAGTTCCGCGTACGTCGCGCCCCGGTCGTCGCTGAACTCCACCTCATACACGTCAGCTTCGAGGACTTCTACGACGGTGCCCACTTCGCCGCGAGATAGACGCCTATCCGGAACATCCTCAATCAGCGCGACCATGTCGAGCAGTCCGATGCTTTTCTCACTCATGTTCCGTCCTCGCAAAACACGTCGTCAGTCGCGGCACATCGATCATCACCCCACACCCGGCCACGCCATCGCCTCCGCAAACCCCGGCAAAGCGGCCGACAGCTCCTCGATGTGCGCGCTGGCGATGCCGTCCAGCTCCCGCGCCAGCACGCCGCTGACGGTGGTCTCCTGCTGGTCCGCCCGATACTCCAGCATGGCGATGTGATGCCGCGGCAGCCGGACGCGCAACTCCGCGCTCCGGATCGCCCGCGGCAGCACGCCGTCCGCCTCGTCCCCGAGCGCTTCTTCGATGACGTGCACCGGCCAGATCTCGAGCGCCTTCGCCATCAACTCCGCGCGCGGAACCCACTTCCCGAGCGGCGTCGTCCACAGCTCGACCTCACCACGCGGCACGAGCCTATTCAGGTGGAGTCGTCCGGGTCCGACTACATTAGCGAGTAACATTCGGTAACGATGGAATCAATAATAGTACGCCAGCGGCTTCGGCCTCTTCGGTACGCCTTTCTGGTTCCGCCGGATGACTCGGCAGCCTTTCTGAAGGCTGTATGCTTGAACACGGCTGTTTGGGGCGGGATCTATAACCCGATCGTGGTAATTCCGAGTGACGAGGCCGGTGGCGTCCTTTCGGCGTTCGATGTAGACCGGGTAGTTAACTTGACGGGGAAACCGCTGCGGGATCCGCTGTCGGTGGAATTCGAGCATCGAACCGTCGAAGAGGCTGATCTGCTGCAACGGCCGGACTTCCATACCCGCACGCGATCGCTGTCTTTGGGCTTCGGGATGGGGGCCGTGTTGCGTTATGTTGCCGAGAGTGAACTACGTGACGCCTCTTGGAGGAGTCGGGTAGCTCTCATAAAAGATGTGCCTGACGAGTGGCGGCTATACTGTGCCGCATCCTTCGGTGGTTTTGCCGAACTGCCAAAATATGCAGGAGAGGTCGCCGCTTCATTCAAGAGCCTGACGGGAGCGCAGGACGTAGCCTTTAGCACGAATGACGACGCCGCTTACGGCGAATGGGTATTTCCCATATTTTTGACAAGGCACCGCTTGCGGCGCTTTGGCGGCGTTGCTAACTTTTCGAGCCATCTTGTCTACTTTGGCGATCACGCTAATATCACGGATCTCGTGGAGTTCTGGAATATCCGTGCCACCGGGCGGGAGACCTGGTTCGTACCTATTAACCATGTTCACAACCACCTGAAAATGGCGACCCGCATCATTCGCGCCGGGAAGTATGCGATCAACCCGCAAGTCGAGAACAGTGCTGACATTCAGAAGGGCGCCAGCGTCAGCGAAGAACGCTTGCAACAAATAGTAGCGACGCTCCCACCCGAGATAGGGCCATTCACGGTTCGCACGTGGCGGCCACGCTTCGGTCTGAAGGCTGAATACTACGTTGGCGATATTCATGCGGCTGACATCGAAGGTGCTGCTGGCGAGGAAATATCTTTCCTAACCGGCGATCGAATGACACCCATAAAGCTTGTCGAGCCGCCCTATCTGGACGAGTCTTACCGTTTTGACGACCACATGTGGGCGGTCGAACTTCAACTAAGCAACCCGTACTCATCAGATGAGTTGATGTGCCGCTTGCCGAATGCCCACGGGCTGTCGCGGTTGGCTCGCGAGGTCATAATGGGTGGTTTGGGTGAGGTCCGGCTTGGACGCAACGGTATCGTCCTCGTCGTCGAGCGCCAGCGCAGCAACGCGTACCTGGCGCCGGTGAAGACCTTCGACGTGTTCAAGGCGATGCTTGAGGAAGCAACTGGGCTGAAGGCATTTCCCAGTCAGGCCGGCATCTATGCTGATCGCATCATCCATAAGATGGGGCGGCTCGACTACGACTGCCGAATCTTTAAAGTACGAGGAGTGCGCGAGATCATAGGGCGCCTCAGCGCGGGCGACACGCTGACCCGCGGCAACATGTGCGACATCGTCAAAGCGACCACACCCGATCGCTTTGGTCAAAACTGGGATCCGGCGATCTACGAGCATATCTACCGGCAGCGAAATGGCTCGCCACATTTTTCGGCTATCTTCAGCGAGATGCTCGATAAGCGAGTGATCAGGCCGGGCATGTTTTTCGAGTGCAATAACTGTCATGCGGATACTTGGTATCACGTTAGTGAGTTTGCAGAAGACTACACCTGCCGCTTTTGTTTTGAACGGCAACGCGTGAACTTCGCGAGCAAGACCGAATGGAACTATAAGGCTGACGGATTGTTTCAGGTGGCGGACTCCGCCCAAGGAAGCATCGCAGCAATTCTCGCACTCTGGCGGTTGAATGAGGTAAGTCACCACCTCGACGATCGTTTCTGTACGGGCATCGAATTGCGTCGCCCCGACAACAATGTTGCTGCCGAAGTTGACTTCTGCTTCTTGAAATTGTTTCTGCTGACGGCGGAGTACGAGCTGGTGATCGGCGAGGCGAAGGGCTTCGAGGACTATGACGCAGACAAACTCCATCGGCTACTTGAATTGGCCGACGGGTTGAGCCCTCAGCCGTATGTTGCCACGGCGACGCTGAAAGACCGATATTCTGAGGGAGAGCAAGAACTCCTACGAGACATCGTAAAACGTGGGTACAAACTCATCCCGCTCACGAGGCTGGAATTAGATCCTTACTATACGGCGACGCGATTCGCTCAAATGCGAAACCCACACGCTGTGAGTCTTCGCGATCTGTCGGACAATTGTGTGTTCTTGAACATTCACCAACGAGGGGCGAACCCGCCGATCTAGAAGTGTTCGCGCTGCAGCCGGGTAACGGTTCCACAGATAGGGTCGGTTGGGCGGGGCGGGGCTGCTGAAAGAAGATATCTCGTACGACTGGACGTTTACGAAGGAACGGCGAAAAGCGAAGGAACTATCCGTGCGTGCCAGACGCGGAGTCGGAAGATTCGGAAAACAGCTGATGCCACGGTTGGGTGGCTTCATCGGATAGCCCAAATTTCAGAACCTCACCTTCAGGAAGAAGAAGTGACATAACGTTGAGAGGTTTAAGATCCTGGTGCGCAGTCGCGGTTGTATCGAAGGCGACCCTGGTCACATGAGAAAGTTGAATGCTCCGTGAGCCGCGAGAGTTCTGAACGGTGATTGCGCCGTTGTAACAAGTCAACATTACGGCTTCATGCGATTCGAGGTCGAGTGCCGGGGTCACAACGACGCTTGCACGGCGCACATGCATGTCGATGTAGCCCTTGAAGCGTCGCGAGACAGGCTGGATTGTGGCGAGTATGGTCGAAAGCAATAGGCGTCCCAGCAAAACGGAACCGAGCAGGGCGGCGGACAGGAGAGAGCCTCCAACAATGCCGACCGAGCTATAAAAGGAGGTGACGGAGGCGAAAACGAAAATGACGGCGGCGCCCAAAACCGCGGCTGCGATGTATCTTGCGGAGAAGTACATCCAGCGGTAGAGGCCGTGCGGACCTCGAAGCGTTAGAGTGAGTGATGTTTGGGTTGTCATTCGTTAGCTCGGTACGCAACGATAGCTGCTCTGACGCCGTAGAACGAAAGCGCAACGAGAACGCCACCGTCAGCAGCCTGGAAGATCCAACTGAGCGGAACGATATCGAAAAGCCTGGGATTCGGACTATGGAGGAACCACTTGAGCGCCCACTCCGTGGCCGCGATACACCCGAGAATGCCGCAGATCAAGAGCGTGTGCGCGCACCATTCTAGGAACGCCCTGGCACACTTGCGAAAAGGCGCAAGCGAGTTGTAGGGTTTAGGCTGAGCTGCCGGGGGTTCGAACGGAGCGGTTCGTGCACTCGCTGCAGCATTGGCCTGCGTAGGTTTCAGGGCGCCAGTCCTTTAGTGAAGCGTGAAGTGTACACCCAACCGGCGTCAGAAGTTTTTGCGCGGTTTGGAAGGGGCGGAATTGATTCGGTTCAGGTCGAAAGTGAAAGGAAGCTCAAGCTGGGGGTCATACCTTCGATCTTGGCTTTCTCCACCCCGTGTAGATATTCGACCCCACTCCCATGGCGACTGAGCGCGCCGGTGAGGGCACCGGCGCCACACAGAACCTCGGATGTCGCGCACGTTCCTTCAGGGCTTGATGCAACGGCGCGCACGGCGGGCGCGGCGGAAAGCGGATCGTGGACATGGTTGCGCGATTCGTGTGCAGGTCCGCGCATGACGCGAGGCGAGGTTGCGCACGATGAGCAAGCGGCCCTTCATGTCGCGCGGCAATGCAGCGCAGCGTGAGAGCACTGGTGAGCGCTGCTCGCTGCAGCGTCGCTCACTCTGAGCGCGCCGCCGCTCACGTTGAGCGCGCCGCCGCTCACCTTGAGCTGCGGTGTCGCGCGTCGTGAGGAGAGCTGTGTCGCGGGTGCGCTCCGATGTCGTCAGCGTGAGAGGGCTCGATGCGCAGGTGCGCTGCGGTGCCGCTCGGCGTGAGAGGACTCGAGGCGAGGGTGCGCTGCGTTGTCGCGCATCGTGAGCACACGTGCGCACACGCTGCGCTGCGGCGTCGCTCACGCTGAGCGCACATGTGCACGCGGTGCACTGCAGCGTTGCTCAGCGTGAGTGCACGTGCTCTCACGGTGCGCTGCGGCGTCGCACGGACTGCGCGCAAGGATGCTGGGGGTCACACCTTCGTTCTTTGTTCTCGGCTCATAACACGTTGCGCGGTCGCCACTTACAGTCGCTGTCGAAGTGACGTCGAAGCTAAACGGCGTGGAGAAACCGAACATTCGAAGGCATGACCGCCGTCTCGAACTCGTCGGGAGGCCCCCAAAGTAGGCGGATGCGGGCTCTACCGACGCCGATGTAGCGGACGCCTAAAGTCTGGCCCCCGCCCGGTGCGCAGGCTGGAAGCCTGCGCTACACGAGGAGCGCGGTCGTCTCTCGCGTTCCCGGTGCGCGACCGCGCCGCACCGTGGGAGCGCCTCGCTTCGTCAATGCAGATACATCGACGCAGCGCGGCAGAGTTTCGTTTCACCGATAGTGGCTCATCGAAGGAGCGTGGAAAGGCTTCGCCTGGGCGATGCAGCTCCCTCGAAACACCGCGGCACGGCTTCGCGTCGGCGATGCAGGTCTATCGAAGGAGCGCGGCAATGTCTCGCGCCGGCGGTGCAGGTCCATCGACGCAGCGCGGCAGAGTTTCGTTTCACCAATAGCGGCCCATCGACGGACCGCGGCAACGCTTCGCGTCTGCCGTGCAGGTTCATCGACGCAGCGCGGCAATGTTCCGCTTCGGCCGCACGGGGACATCGACGGAGCGGAGCATTGCTCCGCCTCACCCGTACATGTTCATCGGTGCGGCGAGAGATTGTTTCCGGTCGCCCGCGGACGTGCAGTGGTCCTTCGAGAGTTTGCTTCCGGTCGCCCGTGTATGTGCAGCGGTGCGGCGAGAGATTGTTTCCGGTCGCCCATGGACGTGCAGCGCTCCTTCGAGAGACTGCTTCCGGCCCCCGTTGAACCTGCAACGGTGTCGCGAATCAGTGGTTCGCCCCAGCGTTGCACGTGCAACGGTGCCGCGAATCATTGATTCGCCCGAGCGTTGCACGTGCAACGGTGCCGCGAATCATTGATTCGCCCGAGCGTTGCACGTGCAACGGTGCCGCGAATCATTGATTCGCCCGAGCGTTGCACGTGCAGCGGTGCCGCGAATCATTGATTCGCCCTAGCGTTGCGGCGGTTTTTGGAAAGGCGCAACTTCTCCTGCGGGACGATGGGGTCCACACCTTCGTTCTTTGGTCTCGGCTCATAACGTGTTGCGCGGTCGCCACTTATAGTCGCTGTCGAAGTGAGGTCGAAGCTACACGGGGTGGAGAAAGCGAACATTCGAAGGCATGACCCCCGTCTTGAGTTTCGCACCGTGAGTTTCGCACCGCGGGAGTTCCCTTGTGCGACATCATGTGCGATCATTTGCACATGGCAACGAACCTCGCAATCGATCCCGAGCTCCTCGAACGTGCCGTTGCCGTGAGCGGGGAACGTACGAAAACAGCGGCCGTGAAGCGGGCGCTCGAAGAATTCATCGCGCGGCGCGAACAAGGGAAGATCGTCGAGCTTTTCGGCTCCCTCGAGTGGGACCCGGAGTATGACTACAAGGCGGCTCGGACCCGTCATTGAAGGTTCTCGTTGATACGAGCGTCTGGTCGCTTGCCCTGCGCCGCGATCGACCGAACGGCAACCCAAGCGTCGACTTCCTCGCCGACGCGCTCCAACGGGAAGGATCGATTTTCTCAACCGGATTGATTCTTCAGGAACTTCTCCAGGGCTTCAGCGACCCGAAGGCGCGAACGCAGATCATCGATCGGTTCGCCCCTTTGCCGCTCATCGTGGCACAACGCGAAGACCACATCGCCGCTGCGGACCTTCGCAACGAGTGCCGCCGCCGGGGCCTTCAGATCGGAACGATCGATGCGCTCCTCGCGCAACTCTGCATCCGACATGACCTCACGATGCTCAGTACCGATCGTGATTTTGAGCATCTCGCCCGCGTCGCACCTCTTAGGCTTTGGGCGAAGTGATCTTCCAGTTGGGGCGGAGGCACGTGGCCAGTGGGTAACGATCACTTGACGATCAGTTGGGTTGCGTTCGAGGTGGAGCCGGCGGCCGCGCCGGAGCGATAGAGAATGGCGGCGCCGCGCCGGCGAGGGCGCCGGCGCCACACAGAAGCAAGACACAGAAGCGGGCTATCTGCCGCCGAAGCCGGGGCGGATCTCTTCGACGAGCTTGGCGAAGCGGAGGGAGAGGCCCTTCGTCACCACGATCTGTTTTAGGTAGTTGAGGGAGGTGATCGCGGCGGGGATGCCGGAGATGGCGGTGGGGATGGAGGCGAGGCGGCCGGCGAGTTGGATGGTTTTATCGGCGACGGAGTAGTCGGCGGACATCAGGTCGGCGCGGGCGTGGCTGTTGTAGGCGATCGTCAGGAGGTAGATGTCGGCGACCAGCTCGCGGAAGCGCATCTCGCTGCCCCACGCGAAGCAGTTGCCGGCGCGGATGTTCTCGAGGAACTCGCCGGTCGTTTCGCCGCGCGAGACGGTGTGCACTTTCGCGACGTGTTTGAGCGTGTGCGCGTCGGAGCCGCCGACCATCGAGACGTGCTTGCCGTGCTGCTCCTTCACGGCGGTCACGAGCTCCTGGACCATCTTGTTGTGCACCGACGCCATCGCGCCGTTCAGCACCTCGTAGATGTCGAACATCTGCAGCATCTCGCTGATGTATCGTGCCGCCACGTTCTTCATCCGATAGTTCTGGAAGAGGTGGTTGACGCCGAAGATGAGGTTCTCCGACTTCATGTAGGGGACGAGCTCGCGGATGTTGCGGCGCAGTCTTTGAATCTCCCGGTGCTGCGCTTCGGTGAGTCCCCAGACGCCGATATGGATGCGCTGGCCGGTTTCGGGGAAGTAGGTCTCGACCTCTTCGCCGATGAAGAAGTCGGTCATGTCGGGATGTTTGTCGAGGAGGTAGAGGCAGCCGTCGATGGAGTCGTGATCGGTGAGGGTGACGAACGACATGCCGCGCTCTTTGGCGATGCGGTAGACGTCTTCCGGAGCGTTGTAGCAGTCTCGGGTGTTGGCGCGCCGGAAATACTTGAACACCGAAAAGCGGCTGTGGCAGTGCAGATCGGCGCGCTTCAGCGTCGGATCGGAAGTTGAATCGGACAGCACGTCCGGTGTCGCGTCACTCATCTGGTTGGCAAGGTGCCGGGGAGTGATTGTTCCACCTGATCGCATTTTCTACAATTCGCGTGCCGTTCAGAAGGCGAGACGCGCGTTCGCGCGCAAGACATGGCAACGACAAACCGCGGTAAACCAGGGAACGTGAATCCATCGGATTTCATCGACATCGAAGTGCCGACGCGCCTTCCGATCATTCCGCTCGTCTCTTCGGTCCTCTTCCCCGGCGGCGTTCTCTCGCTGCAGGTCGGGATCGACCGGAACGTGCGGCTGCTCAAAGCGCTCCCCGACGATCAGAACCTCATCGCCGCCTTCTGCCAGAAGTCGGGCGACAAGGAGAACCCCCGCCCCGACGATCTCGCGCAGATCGGCGTGCTCGCCGCGATCGTGCAGCGGCTCCCGCTCTCGTCCGACCGCTACCAGCTCTTCCTGCAGGGACGGCAGCGCGTGGAGCTGGTGCAGATGCTCCAGACGGAGCCGTACTTCGAGGCGCGCCTGCGCGAGGTCATCCCGCGGCCGATCGCCAAGAGCGTGAAGACCGAGGCGCTGATGAACAAGGCGCTCTCGCTCTTCAAGGCGCTCGTCGAGAGTGACAGCAAGTACTCGAACGAGCTGCTCAACATCCTCAACATGAACATGAGCGAAGGTCCCGACACGTTCGCGGATCTGCTCTCGTCGTTCGTCAATTTCCCGCTGGAGGAGAAGCAACTCCTGCTCGAGACGGTGAATCCAATCGAGCGGATCGAGCTGCTCATCGACTTCATCCAGCGCGACCTCGGCAAGGCGACGGTCGACCGCGAGCTGCAGCGCCAGATCCAGACGTCGATCGACCGCCGCGAGCGGGAGAACTATCTCCGCGAACAGCTCCGCATCATTCAGGACGAGCTGGGCGACGCGAGCGGCGCCGACCGCGAGGCCGACACGTACCGCGACCGCGTCGAGGCGCTCCCGGTCGCCGAGGATCAGAAGGCGTCGCTGCGGCGCGAGGTGAACCGCCTCGCGCAGCTCTCGCCGTCATCGTCCGACTACGCGGTAATCAAGGGCCACCTCGACACGGTCTTCCAGGTGCCGTGGAGCGAGAAGACGGAAGACAAGCTCGACCTCGCGAAGGCGGAGGAGAGTCTCGACAAACGGCACTACGGCCTCGAAAAGGTGAAGGAGCGGGTGCTCGAGTTCCTCGCGGTACTGAAGCTGAAGGGCGATCTGAAAGGACCGATCCTCTGCTTCGCAGGACCTCCGGGCGTCGGCAAGACGTCGCTCGGCGCGGCGATCGCCGAGGCGCTGGGGCGCAAGTTCATCAGGATGGCGGTGGGTGGGGTGACCGACGAGTCGGAGATCCGCGGGCATCGCAAGACCTACATCGGCGCGATGCCGGGGAAGCTGATCCAGAGCTACATCCAGGTCGGCGTGAACAACCCGCTGATCATGATCGACGAGATCGACAAGATCGGGAAAGACTTCCGCGGCGATCCGGCGAGCGCTCTGCTCGAAGTGCTCGACCCGAAGCAGAATCACGCGTTCGTCGACCGCTACCTCGAGATCCCGTACGACCTCTCGCACACGCTCTTCGTCTGCACGGCGAACATCATCGACATGATCCCGTCGCCGTTGCGCGACCGCATGGAGATCATCCGCCTCTCCGGTTACACGGAGCGCGAGAAGCTCGAGATCGCGAAGCGGCACCTCATTCCTGAGCTCCTCGAGAACCACGGCCTCGGCGCCGATCAGGTGGCGATGACCGACGACGCGATCCTGATGGTCATCCGCGAGTACACGGCGGAGTCGGGCGTCCGCAACCTCGAGCGCAACCTCGCGACGATCCTTCGCAAGATCGCGCGCAAGGTGGCCTCGGGTGCCACAGAAAATCAAGCGGACAAGTACACCGTCGACGCGAAAGACGTCGAGCCGTACCTCGGCCTCCCGTCGTACGAGCACGAGTTCGCGGAGCGCAGCCCGGAGATCGGCGTCACGACCGGTCTTGCCTGGACGTCGTTCGGCGGCGAGATCATGTTCATCGAAGCGACGCGGATGAACGGCAACGGGCGCACGACGGTCACCGGCCAGCTTGGCGACGTCATGCGCGAGTCGGTGCAGGCGGCGTATTCGTACGTCCGCTCGAAGGCGTCGGAGCTCGAGATCGAGGACCGGATGTTCAGCGAGCACGACGTCCACATCCACTTCCCGGCCGGCGCGATCCCGAAGGACGGCCCCTCGGCCGGCGTCGCCATCGCGACGTGCATCGCCTCGGTGATGGGGGAGCGGCCCGTGCGCCACGACGTGGCGATGACGGGCGAGATCACGCTGCGTGGTAAGGTTCTGTCGGTCGGTGGGATCAAGGAAAAAGTGATGGCCGCGCATCGCGCGAACGTGAAGACGGTCGTGCTGCCGGAAGGCAACCGCAAGGACCTCAGCGAAGTGCCGGAAGAGATCAAGAGCGAGCTGACTTTCGTCTTCGCCGAGCGCGTCGAGGACGTCTGGAAGGAAGCGCTGATCCCGCTCTATCTCGTCCGGTCGCACGAGCGGAAGTACGACGAGGCCGAGTACCGCGCGGAGCATCAGAAGAGCGAGCGCGGATGAAAAGAGGCTGCCTCGCCAACATCCTCTTCACGGCCCTTCTCTTCGTCGTCTTCGGCGCCTCCACCTATTTCTGGTTCAATTTCTTCGTGCGCGGAACATCGCTCCCGACGCCGAATCTGATCGGGAAGTCGGTCTCGCAGGCGCGCGCAATCTGCGGCGACCTCGGCGTCAATCTGACCGTCGATCCGAAGGCGAAGCGGAACTCGGACAAGGTGCCGGCCGGCTTCGTCGTCTGGCAGAACCGCGATCCCGGAAACACGAATCTGATCAAGCGCGGCACCACGCTGCGCGTCGAGCTGTCGGCCGGACCGCTCGTCATCCGCGTCCCCGATCTCGACGGCACCTCGGCGGGAACGGCGGTGCTGCGCCTCGGGCAGCAGAATCTGAAGCTCGGGAATCTGGCGTACGCCGACGTGGCGGCGAACGCGAACGGGATCGTCTCGGCCGATCCGCCGAACGGCACCGTCGTCCCCGCGCAGACGCCGGTGTCGCTGCTGGTGTCGGTCCCGCCGGCGCCTTTGCCGTACGTGATGCCGGACCTGATCGATCATCCGCTCGATGAGATTCGTCCTTATGTCGAAGGGCACGGCCTCAAGATCGCGACGGTGAAGTTCGAGGCGTATCCCGGCATCCGCGACGGCATTATCATTCGCCAGTTTCCGCTGCGGGGGGCGCCTGTGAGCGCGCGCGACGCCATTTCGGTCGTCGTGAGCAAGCAGGAAGAGGGCATCATCGAGCAGCCCACGACTACTCAATAATGATCAAGATCGCGCCGTCGCTGCTGTCCGCCGATTTCTCCCGGCTCGCCGAGGAGCTGCAGACCATCGAGAAGGATGCGGATTTACTGCACCTCGATGTGATGGACGGCCACTTCGTCCCGAATCTCACGATCGGGCCGGCGATCGTCAAGTCGTGCCGCGCGCAGTCGAAGCTTCCGTTCGACTGTCATCTGATGATCGCGGATCCGCAGAAGTACATCGGCGCGTTCCTCGACGCCGGCGCCGACATGATCTCGGTCCACTTCGAGGCGGAGCCGCACCTGCAGCGCGCGCTGCAACTGATTCACGACGGCGGAGCGAAGGCGGGGATCGCCATCAACCCGGCGACACCGGCCGAATCGCTCACGACGGCGATCGAGTTTTGCGACTACGTGCTGGTGATGACGGTCAACCCCGGCTTCGGCGGCCAAAAATTCATCGAACCTGTCGTGCCGAAGATCCGTCATATCTCTGAACTGGTCCGGGAGCGGGGGCTCCAGGTCGAGATCGAAGTGGACGGCGGCATCGACGCACACACCGCTCCGGCGGTCACCGGCGCCGGCGCCACCATCCTCGTCGCCGGGTCAGCCGTATTCGGAAAACCTGACCGGATCGCTGCAATGGAAGCGATCCGGAGTGCTGTTAGTGGGGTTCGGGCGTAGTTCGCCATGGAGGCAATTTGAATCGAACCAAAACCTTACCGGTCGCGCTGCTGGCGCTGTTCGCGCTGACTGTCCCGGCCTGCCATCACGGCAACCGGCAGCCGGTGATGCGCGTGAATCCGGAATTCGTCAGTCTGTCGAAAGAGCAGGTCTTCCAGCGCGGCGAGGAGTGGTTCGCGAAGCGGAAGTACCCGAAGGCGCGCACGTACTACCAGCACATCTACGAGACGTACCCGAACGACCCGCTCGGACGCCGCGCGCTGCTGCGCGTCGCCGACACGTACTACATGCAGGGCGATCCGGTGAATCTCGTCGAGTCGCAGTACAAGTACCGCGACTTCATCAACCGCTACCCGAGCAGCGACCGCGCCGACTACGCGATGCTCCAGATCGCGATGGTGTCATTCAAGCAGATGGAGAGGCCGGACCGCGATCCGGCGAAGATGCACGAGGCGCTCGAGAAGTTCGACGACATGATCCGCGCGTATCCGAAAAGCCCGCTGCGCGGGGAAGCCGACGCCCGGCGGCAGGACGTCCTCAACCGCCTCGCCAAGCACGAGCACATCATCGCGCAGTACTACATGAAGCGGCACAGCTGGAACGCGGCGCTGCTGCGGCTCAACGGCCTGATCGATCAGTACGGTCAGTACAACGAGCGCGACGCGGCGTTCTACGATCTCGCGACTTGCCTCCAGCACATGGGACGCAAGGGTGAGGCGCGGCTGTACTACGAGCGTGTCATCTCGGAGTTCCCGAAGAGCCAGTACGCTTCGCGGGCGAGGAAGAGTCTCGCATCGACATCGTGATGAAGCGCGTCGTCCCCGTTGTCGCCATCGCCGCCGCCGTCGCCGTGCTGTTCGCCGGGTGCGCGTCGCGCCACGGCGATCCGGATCTCGTCGTGCCGCAGACGGTGCCGCCTGCGGATCTCGCGCAGCCGGCGAATCCGAATACCGACGCGCGGCTCGCGGAGATGCAGACGTCGATGACGGAGCTGCTCGAGCGCATCGACGTGCTCAACGAGCGGATGAACAAGCTGGAGTCGTCGACCAGTGGAGCGCCGGCGGCCAGTGTGGCGCCGGCGCCCTCGCCGGCGCAGCCCCGCGGAGGCGAGGCCGCCTCCGCCCCATTGAGAGCCCCCGCCCCCGCGCAGCCTTCGCGGGCGCTGGTGTCGGCCGGAGTCGCGGACACGTACCGCAACGGGTTGATGCTGTACGGACGCGGCAAGTACGACGACGCGCGGAAGACGTTTCAGCAGGTGTTCGACGCCGATCCGACGGGCGAGCTCGCGGATAACGCGCTGTACTGGATCGGCGAGACGTACTTCGTCGCGGGGAACTACGCCGAGGCGATGAAGTTCTACCGGCGGGTGACGGCCGAGTTCTCCGAGGCCAACAAGGCGCCCGACGCGATGTTCAAGACCGCGCTCGCCTTCGAGAAGACCGGCGACCTCGGCATGGCGCGCAACACGCTCGACGAGGTCATCCGGCGGTATCCGTACTCCTCCTCCGCCGCATCCGCCAAGCTCGAGCTGAAACGAATCAAGTACTAGGTAGAATGTGCCGCCATGCCTGACACCGAGAGCGGCGCGTCGCTGCTGGCGAAGCGTGAGTATGCCCGTGCGGTCCCGCTGCTGAAGGCGGACCTCGACAAGTATCCGAACAATCCGCGGATCCGGCTGCAGTACGCCGATTCGCTCGCCGGCTCCGGAAATGTGGACGAGGCGATCGTGCAGTACGAGGCGACGGCGAAGTACTACGAGGACAACGGCCTCACGGTGCAGGCGATCGCCGTCCGCAAGAAAGCGGAGAAGCTGAGCGCGCAGAGCGGCACGAAGGGCGAGCCCGGCAAGGACGAGCCGCTGTTCTCGCGCAAGGTGCCGAAGAGCCCTCTCTTCGAAGTGCTGAGCGAGGAAGAGCGCGACGCCCTCGTGCGCGAGATGGAAGTCGAGACGCACAACCAGGGCGACATCATCATCAGTGAAGGGGACGCCGGCTCGTCAATGTATCTCATCGCCTCGGGCGAGGTGAAGGTCTACACGCGCGGCAGCGCCGGAACGCCGCTCTATCTCGCGCAGCTCGGCGAGGGAGACTTCTTCGGCGAGGTGAGCGTGCTCACCGGCAAGCCGCGCACCGCGACGATCACCGCCGGCCAGCGCACCGAGCTCCTTCGCCTCGACAAGACGAAGCTCGACAACGCGCTCGCAAAGTATCCCGGCATCCGCCGCGTCCTCGACGAGTTCTACAAGCGCCGCGCGAAGCACACCGTCGAGGCGATGATCGAGAACCTGAAGAAGAAGGGCGCGTAGGTTTTGGCGGTTCTCCCGATCGTCAAGTACGGCAGTGACGTTCTTCGCAGGCCGACCGAGCTGATCACGACGTTCGACGACGCGCTGCAGAAGCTGATCGACGACATGGTCGAGACGATGTACGCGGCGCCGGGCGTCGGCCTCGCCGCGAATCAGGTCGGCATCTCGAAGCGGCTCTGCGTGATCGACCTCTCCGTCGGCAAGAAGCCGGGCGACCTGCACGTCTGCGTCAATCCCGAGGTCGTCGAGCGGGAGGGGGAGCAGGCCGAGGACGAAGGCTGCCTTTCGATCCCCGACTTCACGGAGACCGTGATCCGTCCGGCGCGCGCGAAGCTGCGCTACCTCGATCGGCACGGCGCCCAGCGCGAGATGTGGGGCGACGGCCTCATGGCGCGCGCGATGTGCCACGAGACCGACCACCTCAACGGCACCCTCTACGTCGACCACCTGCGCGGCTTCAAGAAAGACAGGCTCCTCAAAAAGATCTCGAAACTCGCGAAAAGCGGGATGTGGGCGTAACGCCTCGCGCGATAGACTTTCGTCGTGCGCAACCAACCCGCGGTCGTGAGCGAGATTCTGGAGCTCGCGCCGAACGTCCTGCAGATCACCGTTTCGCTCGACGACGCTTTCGAGTTCCAGCCGGGGCAGTGGGTGAATTTCCGCTTTCCGGAGGGGGTGTCGCGCGCGTACACCATCGCCTCCGCGCCGGAGCGTCCGAAGTCGATCGAGCTCTGCGTACGGCTCGGGCCGGGCCGCGGCGGCGCGGCCCTCAAGATCCTGAAGACCGGCGCGGACGTCTCGATCGACGGACCGTACGGCGAGTTCCTGCTGCCGGCGAATGACTCGAAGCCGGTCGTCTTCCTCGCCGGCGACACCGGCATCGCCCCGGTGCGCAGCATCGTGCTGCACATGCTCGCCGTGAACGACCCGCGCGCGATCACGGTGCTGTACGAGCCCGACCGGCGCCACATCCTCTACGCCGCCGACTTCGACCCCCTCGCGCGCAGCGGCGCCATCGTGCACGAGAGCGGCCGCATCGAAACGCTCATCGAGCGCAACCGCCGCTCGCTGACCAACGCCACCATCATGGCCGCCGGCTTCGACCCCTTCCTCGAGCGAGCCCGCACCATCCTCCGCGACCTCGAGCTCGACGCCGACGCGATCATCACGGAGAGCTTCGGCCCGCAACCTTAGTCGCGGCGCGCCCCTCATCCGCCTTCGGCACGGTGCAAGTTGGAACATCGGTAACAGAGCGTTAGCGGGACATCGGTAACAGTTTGGCCGCTCGAGGCGGCGGTAGCCCCTGTGGGAAAGCGGGAAACGCGTAGCGT